>Ga0208919_1000004_pt1 | contig 704004 bp, 737 predicted proteins | sample 4_EtaG_FD_184076 | JGI IMG/M metagenome (GOLD analysis project Ga0208919, IMG submission 184076) | Marine viral communities from the Subarctic Pacific Ocean - 4_ETSP_OMZ_AT15127 metaG (SPAdes) (version 3) | ecosystem: Environmental > Aquatic > Marine > Oceanic | place: Pacific Ocean... | reverse complement strand
GGCAATGGCAACGGAAACGGTGCCGAGAACGGAAACGGCAATGGTAACGGAAACGGTGCCGAGAACGGAAACGGCAATGGTAACGGAAACGGTGCCGAGAACGGAAACGGCAATGGTAACGGAAACGGAGATGGGTCGGACGATTTCGACGGTGACGATGGCGATGATGGTGACGACGATCGGGACGACGACTAATCACTGTGTCCAAAAGTCCGAAACTCTCCGCTGTCTATGATCTTTTTTGGCGAATGCGCGGGTGCCTGATTGGCTGCCTGAGCCTGGTGGTATTCTCTTTTTCCGGCGCATCAGTATCCCTCGACAACAATCTCGCCTCTACACGGATGAATGCGCTGTCGCTCGCGCCAAGCGGCACGGTCACGATCGTCACGATCGACGCTGAAAGCATCAGCAAGGCTGGCGAATGGCCATGGCCGCGCGAGCGTTTCGCACAGGCACTGGACAATCTGAACGCCGCCGGTGCTGGCATGATCGCCCTCGACGTGGATTTCAGCGCCCGGTCGTCACCGGAGGGCGATGCGGCACTGGTTCAGGCTGTCCAGGACAATGCGGGCTGGATCGCCCTGCCGGCTTTCCTCCAGCGGGATTACAGGCAGTCAAATACTCCGTTTGGTGAACTGGCAGAGAACGCCGTCATCGCAAGTGTGAATGTGGAGCTTTCCCGCGACGGGCGCCTGCGCAAGTATCGTCGCGGTTTTGTCCATGAAGGAAAGTACATTCCCACATTGGGAGGCCTTCTTGCCGGAGCGGAGCCCAGCGATACACGCGCATTCATGATCGACTATGGTATTGATGCAGACCAGATAGATACGATCAGCTTTGACGATGTCCTACACAATCGGTTTGATCCCAAATTGATCGCTGGCCGCAGCGTCGTCATCGGTGCCACGGCACTCGAACTGGGAGACCTGCTTTCTACTCCGCATTCCCCTGCCATGCCGGGCGTCTATGTGCATGCGCTGGGCTATGAGAGCCTTGTTCAAAACCGAGCCCTGACCAGCCCGTCCAAACTTCCAATGCTCATCCTCGGAATGGCGCTGCTCATGATAACCAGTGTGGTGGCAAGACATACGCCGCTGCGACAGCTGTTCGGCATCCATGTTCTTGTGATGTCTTCCGTTCTGGTCATCCCGTTCATCATACAGAATTTCTTTCCAATCAGCATCAACACGTCCAGTTTGATCTTCGCATTGGGATGGAGTTCCGCTGCGGGCATCTGGAATGCCTTCTCCAGGCACAAGCGTGCACTTCTCGAGCAGGAATCAAACTATCTGACCTATATGGCCGAACATGATTCCGAGACAGGCATGCCCAATCGTCGCTCCATGCTGGCCGCCCTGACGGACCTGCACAGAACAGACCCCGAGGCGAGCATACTCGTTGTCACATTCGGCATCAGGAGGTTCGGCGAACTACGCGGCGCGATTGGTTACACCAACGCAAAAACCCTGATCCGGTCGGCTGCCGAACGTCTCTACGAAACCGGCACAGGTCTTACACATTACCATTTGGGAGCATCTGTCCTCGGCACGCTGATCAGAGTGGGCGACCAGGACAGCGTCGACAAATGCATCGATGACGTTCGATCGGCGCTGCAACACACGATCGTCGTCGCCGGTCAGTCGCTCCATATCGAGCTCTCGGCAGGCGTCGCCATGATCGCAAGCAAGACCGACGATGAGGAGACAGCGTTGTCCCGCGCCTCCTTGTCATTGGACCATGCCCGACGGACAAGACGCGACCTGGTTCGCTGGGGAGAGGCCCAGTTTGAAGATCCCCAGCTCAGGCTCGCCCTGCTGACGGAAGTGAACGCGGGACTGGACCGTGATGAGTTCCACCTCGTCTACCAGCCCAAGATATGTACCAGAAGCCACGAAATTGTCGGCGTCGAAGCGTTGATGCGCTGGAACCATCCGGCCTTCGGTCAGATCGCGCCGGACAGCTTCATCACCGTCGCCGAGAAAACCGGTGCAATCGACAAGCTGACGCTCTGGGCGATCAAGCAGGCTATACGAGATCAATCGACGATGCGCCGGATGGGGGTAGATGCCGCCATTGCCGTGAACATGTCTGCCAGGTCCCTGCTTGAGATCGACTTCTGTCGGCAGCTCGCTGAAACGATCAATCAGTCCGGCGCGACGATTGCGATCGAGATCACCGAAACGGCTGTGATGGAGCAGCCTGAACTCGCCATCTGCTCAGCGAATGCCTTCCGCGATGCCGGAATCAAGCTGGCGATTGATGATTATGGCGCAGGGCAATCCTCAATTGCCTATCTCAAGCGTCTGCCGGCCGATGAACTGAAACTCGACCGGAGCATGATTTCGGATGTCCGGGACAGCCAGCGTGACCGCATGATCCTGAAATCCACATTCGATCTTGCACATGCGCTGGGCATGCGGGTGGTGTGCGAAGGTGTCGAGGATGAAGCCACTTATGATGCACTCAAGGCGCTCGGCTGCGATGCGATCCAAGGCTACCTCACGGGGCGCCCTATGGCAGTCGACAAACTGATCGCATTCTCTCGCAGCAGGCGCCTTCCTGCAAATCACCTGCTTCCCGAGCATTCACTGGCAGAGACCGGTACATGAAACGCATCTGGGGATGCGCACGCAGATAGGCGAGCGCTTGAGGGTATTGAATTTTCGGGAAGAGAGAATGGTGCCGCTAAGGTGACTTGAACACCTGACCCCCGCATTACGAATGCGATGCTCTACCAGCTGAGCTATAGCGGCAAATCCACTGATGAGCCCCGCGTCATACCGACAGAGGCCTATTTTCGCAAGATGCTTTTGTACGTGGCGAGCCAGCAGCTGCAGTCGCCAAGCCTAGTCATCATCCGAGACATAATCCAGCGGTGGCATGCGGGGTTCGCTCGGCGCAGTGGCAGTGGCGAGATCATCCTCCTCTTCGGGTGACGGCAGCGCCATGACCCGGCCGGCCTCGAGCTCGCGTCCGAAGGATTCATAACGTGGATGGACAAGGTCTCCGACATCGCCAAACGTGTAGACGAGCCGGCTCCAATTGCGCTGCGAGAAGTCGAACGCCATACCTTTCGGATCCAGATCCGACCAGTCCGGCTCGCGCGACGCGGAAACGGCCATGCGGCCCCAGCGTTCGGCTTCAGACGTATCACCATAGCCTTTCAAGGCGCGCTCCATCAGCAAGCAAAGCCGTGCCGTCGGATTCTCTTCGACTAGCAAGGCAAGCGCCTTGATCGCACCTGTCCAGTCGGCAGAATCCATAGCCAGTTCGGCCTCCAGGATACGGCTTTCGCGATGAGTGGGGTTCGTATTAATCAGGGCCTTGAGGCGTGCTGAAACATTCTCCGGTGTGTCCTGAGGAACAAGGCGACGAGACAATTGTGCCAACGCCGGATGTGGCCGCGCCTTCCAGCCCGTTTCCAACACGCCTTGCGCTGATTTTGCCTTGCCATCGGTCATCAGCTGGCGTGCGCCATGCCAAGCCGCAGGAGAGAATGCCGGTGCAGATCGCATGGCTTCGGCGAGTTCTTTCTGGGCTTCCAGTTTGCGGTCATGCGGCAAGCCAGCGGCTCGCGCCGTGTGCAATACCGCCCGGCGACGGCGTAAACTATCGCCCTTGATGAGACCGCGCTTCTCACCGATCGAGAGCGTTTCCAGCGCCCTCGTCCACTCCCCTCGCGCGACCTGCAAATCGAACAGCGAGTTGAACGGCCAATCGGCCGAGGATTTTATGCCCAGCGCCTCTCGCGCCCGGGACTCCGCCGTCTGCTGGTCACCGCGCTCAGCCGCAGCCGATGCTGATCCGCGCAGGCCCGCCAGCTGCCCGCCCGGCAGGCGTGCCAACTGGCCCCAAGCGCGCTCAGCGCCAGCCCAGTCGTCATTGGCTTCGGCGGCACGGGCTTCGAGCAGCAATTGCAATCGTTCGTCGTCCGCATGCTTCCCGGCCTTGCGAGCCAGTTTCAGCGCGGTATTGGCATCGCCGGCTTCGGCAGCAAGCAAGCCTTCTGTCAGCGCAGAATTGGCCTTACGCGTGCGCGATACCTGGCGGGACTTTCCGATCTTTCCGGGCAGAATGAACAGGCCGCTCAGGATCCACCAGGCAAAGGCGATCACGCCGCCGAGCAACAGCATGAGAAACGCGGCCAAACCCGACTGGATCGAGATCTCCTGCTCGCCATACGGAACAGTCACCGCACCCGGCAGTGACAATGCCCACCAGGCAAAAGAAGCCGCCACTGCAAACAGCAGCAAGATTACGACAAACAGGACAATCCGATTCATGGGGGCTTATTATTTCCCTTCAAGGAGGCGTTGTTGCAAGGCTTCCAGCGCCGCTTCCAAAGTGATGCGCCGGTTTGCCTGCGCGGTCCAGTCGGCCATAGCTCTGGCGGGCTCGCCTTCAAGTCGGCTTATCATTTCGACTGTCTCTTCGAGGTCGCCGATTGCCAGCGCTTCACTGGCCTTGGCAAGAATGGCATCCGGTTCGCTGTCCTCGCCGTCCAGCCGCCGCACACTGACAGCGTCCCCGAAAGCGCGATTGAGCCAGGACAGTCCCTCTTCCGACGTGTCCGGAATGGCTGCTTCTGCTTTCAATCGCGCGACATCAAAAGAAGCCTGGAGCTCTGCAACCGTCGGCGCCCCCTCCGCGGATATGGACGCCAGCTGTCGAACCGAAGAATCGTCCGGTAGTTGCGACCTGAGCATGCGCAGTTCCGGCGCAAAACCTCCGCCTTTTCGGGAGGCAGCCTCTATTGCGGACACCGCACGGGCCATGTCGGCCGTTTGGGACGCTGCTTCGGCTGCCCCGCGCGCAGCGGCCTCATCCTGACGCATGCCCGCAATCAGGCCCGCCATCTGTTCGGTGTCGCGGCTGTTCGAGAGCTTGGCTTCATTCAAATCGTCGCGCAGTTCGGCCAGTTTGGTTTCAACCTCGATCACCCGCTCGATCTGGACGCCGCTCGGTGCCGCTTCCAACTGCTCAACTGATCGGGCGAGCCTGTCCATCCGAGACTCAAGGCTGGCAACAGCGCGGGAGACATCTTCCGGACTGACTTCACCTGTCGTGTCGATAGACTCAAGCGCAACGACGCGCTGCTGAAGCTCATCAAGTGCGCTTGTGTCTATTGTAGCTGCGGACCCGGTTTCGCGCTGGGCCAGCGCTTCGACCTCGGTTGCGAGGGCAGAGATGCTCGCACTCAATCCGTCCTGCTCGCGGATCGTCCGGGCCAGCCGGATGGAGACTTCTTCCTGACCTGACTCCATGTCCGTCAGGCGCGAATCCACCATGCCGGGATTGGTCGGATTGTTTGCGAGGTATCGTGAACCGACCATGCCGAGAATACCGCCAAGACCGGCCGCAAACAGGGACAAAACGAGTGCACCCAGCCAGCCTGGCCCCGCAGAAACGCCACCGCGTCCCCGTGCGCCTTCTTCAGGGGCAGGTTCGAAATCAGCATCAATCGGCTCAGATGAGTCGATATGGTCGTCTTCCGGTGTCGAATCTTCGGTCATCAATCACATTTCCCTTCAGACGGGAGTTCGATCCACAATCGCATATAGTTCGGCAGCGATCAAAGCTCTTTGCAAGCCATCAACAAAGCCTCCATGAGCGCATCCTCATTGGGCCTGGCAGCAGATATAAGTGCCCGCGCCTGCAAAGACTTTAACGGGGCTGCGGCGGCCTCCGAAATTGCGACGCAGATATTGGTCACCATTGGTATACTTTCAGACAGGGCCGCAAAAACATGCGCAGCCTTGGCTGAATGAACCAGAACAACCGCACCCGAACCGGAGCGAAGTGTTTGAACCGCATCCACTTGTAGCGCTGATGCGGGAACCGTTTCATAAAGTGCCAGAAATCGGGCATCGCATTTGGCAGCGGACAGTTGCGCTACCAGGTTTCCGGCTGCCGCCGAATTCGCAATATGGAGAAAGCCGTCTTCTGTGCATTCCGAAGACAGGATCAAGCGGGCGAGTTCATCAGAATTTCCGTCTCCCCGTACAATTCTCTTGAAGCCTGCTGCTTCAGCCGCATCCGCCGTCGCGGGCCCTACACACCACGTAGTCAGATCAGCGACGTGCTCCGTGATACCTCCGACAGCTTCCACGAAGAACCGAACACCATTCGCGCTCGTGAAGACCAAATTGTAGATGCCCGACAAGTCCAGCATGGGCGCTTCGAGCGCTTTCAGCTCGAGCATGGGAGACCGAATGGCATGAAAATCCATATCCATCAGCCTTGTCACGGTCTCGGAGGCACCGGGCTCCGCACGGGTCACGATGACCGGTGGCTTCACCATGCGCTGCCGAAGGCTGGCAGTTCACCGCCCGCCGCATCGCGGATGTCAGCGGCAAGCCTGGCCCCCAGATCCGTCATCTGCTGCAATGCGGACGCCTTGGCACACGATCCGCTGGCAGACCAAGTCTGCTTGCCGTCCAGCGACAGAACTTCGCCCTTCACAGACCAGGTGTCGCCCTTGTCAAACGTGTGCGCCGCAATCGGCGTGCGGCAACTGCCGTCGAGTGCTGCAAGGAAAGCCCGTTCGATATGGGCAGCGGCCTCGGTCGGCTCATGGTTCATCTTCTCGAACGCCTCTGCAGCATCCTCAGCCAGAGTTTCCCGCGCTACAACGCCAACGATCCCCTGCCCGGCGGCTGGCAGCATGTCTTCCAGCGGGATCGGGTGCGCCAAATGCGCCATGCCGAGGCGCGTCAGCCCGGCCATGGCGAGATAGGTCGCATCTGCGAGCCCCTCTTCCAACTTGCGCATACGGGTCGCAACATTGCCGCGGAACGTCACGATCTCGACGTCGGGGCGCAGCGCCAAAGTCTGCGCTTCCCGGCGTAGGGAGGCGGTGCCCACACGTGCACCCTGTTTCAATTCGTTCAGACTGGTTGCATGTGGTGACAGAAAACCTTCGCGCGGGTCTTCCCGATCCGGGAACGCCACAAAACGCTGCCCCTCAGGCAAGACAGACGGCACGTCTTTCAGACTGTGCACGGTCACGTCCACCTCCCCTCGGTCGAGCGCCGCATCGAGTTCGCGCGTAAACAGACCCTTGCCGCCCGCATCAATCAGACGCTCAGTTGTCAGCTGGTCTCCGGACGTCGTGAAGGTAACGATCTCGCCGCGCCATGCACCGCCGGAGTGAATTTCCAGCGCTGCCGCCACCTGCCGGGCCTGCACGAGCGCGAGCGGCGAGCCGCGCGTGCCAATGCGCAGCACACGCTGGTCGCGGCGGGACGTGTCGTCGGGAGAAATACGTGGATCAGTCATCCCCCTCCCCTAACGCCCTCAAGCGGACTTGCCAATTGACACAGCGCCGCGGAAAGGAATACCAAGTCTTATCGTTTTTCGAGAATAATTTTCTGGAGTCTCCCATGATCAAGCAAACTGCCACCGCGATTGCCCTTGCGCTTGCGCTGACCGCCTGTGGCCAGCCCACCCCCGCCGCCGAAGCTGAAAAGGCACCTGTGACGGCAGAAGAAATGGCAGCCAATGGCGAACGCCTGAATGCGTGGTTTGACGCGAAATACGAAGAAGAACTGCAATTCAGCCCGATTGGACTGACTTTCCTGGGCCGCAAGGACAAGAATGACCAGATCGATTGCTTTACCCTTGAGTGCCACGAAGAGCAGCTGGCATGGCGCGTTGCAGCCACCGAAGAAATGGAAAACGAGTTCGACTATGATGCGCTCTCACCAGCAGACCGTATCTCCTATGATATCTGGAAGTACCAGACCGAGCAGGAAGTCGCCGGCGAAGAATATCTCTATAATGGCTACATCTTCGACCAGATGAACGGCCCACAGGGCTTCATGCCCACCTTCCTGATCAATTTCCACAATGTGGAAACGGTCGAAGACTTCGATGCCCTCGTCAACCGGATCAGCGAAACTGGTCGCGCCATGAATGAGGCGATCCTGATTGCAAGGGAATCTGCTTCACGCGGCGTCCATGCCCCGAAATTTGCCTATGAAGGCGTGATCGACCAGTCGAAGAAGGTCATCACAGGTGCGCCGTTCACCGAAGGCGAAGACAGCGCGCTTTACGCCGACGTCAAATCCGAGATCGCGAAACTTTCAGAAGCCGGTGAACTGACCGAGGAAGAGGCTGACGCCAAGCTGGAACAGGCCCGCATCGCGCTGGTCGATAACTTCCAGCCTGCGTACGAGGCCATCATCGCTTTCGCGGAAGAAGACATGGCCAATTCGCCGGATCCGGACAGCCCGGTCGGCGCGGACACCCAGCCCAACGGCAAGGACTATTACAACCACCTGCTGGCCACGCAGACCACGACCGACCTGACAGCCGACGAAATCCACGAGATCGGCCTCGCCGAAGTGGCGCGCATCCATGAAGAAATGGAGGCCATCAAGCAGGAAGTAGGCTTCGAAGGCACGCTGCAGGAATTCTTCACCATGCTGCGCGATTCCAAGGATGATGAACGCTTCTACTATCCGAATACGGATGAGGGACGTCAGGCCTATATTGACGACGCGACCCGCGACATCGAAAACATCAAGGCGAACCTGCCGGAATTCTTCGGCATCCTGCCGAAGGCCGACCTTGTCGTGAAGCGCGTTGAGCCGTTCCGCGAACAGGACGGAGCTGCCCAGCACTACTATCCGGGAACGCCGGATGGATCGCGGTCAGGAACCTATTACGCTCACCTGTCCGACATGACCGCGATGCCGAAACGCGAACTGGAAGTGATCGCGTATCATGAAGGCATTCCGGGCCACCACATGCAGATCTCGATTGCTCAGGAGCTGGAAGGCGTACCGCAGTTCCGCACCCAGGCCGGCTTCACCGCTTACATCGAAGGCTGGGCGCTGTATTCCGAATGGCTGGCCACGGAATTCCCGGATACTTATGAAGATCCGTATTCCAATTTCGGTCGCCTCGGCTCCGAAATCTGGCGGGCAATCCGTCTTGTTGTCGACACCGGTATCCACTCCAAGGGCTGGACCGAGGAAGAGGCCGTTCAGTACTTCCTGAACAATACGGCCATCACCGAGATGCAGGCGCGCTCCGAGATCCAGCGTTACATCGTGATGCCGGGTCAGGCGACCAGCTACAAGATCGGCATGATGAAGATCCAGCAGCTGCGCAAGAAGGCTGAAGACGAGCTTGGCGACAAGTTCGACATCCGCGCCTTCCACGACACGGTTCTGGGCGGCGGCGCTCTGCCGCTGGAAATCCTCGAACGCCGCATCGACCAGTGGATCGAGGAAGTAAAAGCGGCCTGATCCAGTCTGCGAGCTTAGCGCCCTTCCGGGCGACGCGAGGGCAGGGCTTGCTTGAGGCAGGCCCTGCCCTACGCTTTTCAGGAAGGGAGAAAATGCTATGAACCTCGATTTCAGCCCGGAAACTGAAACCTTTCGGCAGACCGTCCGCACCTTCTTTGAAACGGATTTTCCGAAGGACATTCTTGAGAAAAACCGCGCAGGTCACGCGCTGACAACAGCAGAGGTCCGAAAGTCGGAAATGGCGCTCGGCGCGAAAGGCTGGCTCGCCTCGGCATGGCCCGAAGAATATGGAGGCCCCGGCTGGTCCGTCGAGGAACAATACGTCTTTGATGAAGAATTGGAGCGCGCTGGCGTACCAACCGTAACGCCTATGGGCGTCGTCTATGTCGGGCCTGTACTCTACACATTCGGGTCGGACGCTCAGAAGGAAAAATGGCTTCCTGGCATCCGCGACGGCTCGGTCGGCTGGGCACAGGGCTATTCAGAGCCGGGATCAGGATCAGACCTCGCATCGCTCCAGTTCAGCGCCGTGCTGGAAAACGGGACCTATACGCTGAATGGCCACAAGATCTGGACCTCGGCCGCCCAGCATGCCGACTGGATCTTCCTGCTAACGCGCACCTCCAATGAGGGGAAGAAGCAGGAAGGGATTACCTTCATCTGTTGCCCCATTGATGCGCCCGGCGTGACGGTGAAGCCGATCATCACGATTGATGGCAAGCATGTGCTGAACGAAGTTTTCTTCGACAATGTCACCGTGCCGGAAGAGTTTCGCATCGGCGAAGAGGGTAAGGGCTGGACCTATTCGCAGTACCTGCTCGGGTTTGAGCGCACCTCCTATGCTCGCATCGGCGGCAAACGGGCCATGTTGCGCCATGTGCGCGAGATCGCTCGCTCCTTGCCTGAGAGCGGCAATTACCGCCTGATCGATGATCCGGGCTTTGCGCAAAAGCTGACCCAAGCAGAAATGGCGGTGGATGGCCTGGAGATGACTGTCTTCCGCATCCTCTCCGCGCTCTCCGCAGGCGGATCACCGGGCGATGCCGCATCCACAGTAAAAATCCTGGCAACCACGACCCACCAGCAGATTACCGAACTGATGCTGGATGCCGTCGGCCATTTCGGACAGCCCTTCGGCAAGGCCGGCGACCTTCCAGCCACCCTGCCCCCCTATGCCGCGCCGGATGTGGCGACGTATTTCGGAGGGCGCGCCCAATCGATTTATGGCGGCACCAACGAGATTCAGCGCAACATCATCGCAAAGAAGGTGCTGGGTCTCTAGCGCCCGTCTGATCAGAAATCGTAGGCAATACCCTTGCGTTCCCAATCGCCATACCGGGTTGGCTCGATCTTGCGAGGGCCGCCACGCTCATTCTCCGGCAGCTCCGAGACGTCCTCAGCCATCTCGATTCGACGCGCATCTGCTTCTTCCAGCGCGCGACGCGCCTCTGGTGTCAGGGTCTCGCGACGCGCAATTTCGGCCGCATCAGGAAAGTCCGGTGTGCTCATCTGCACTCCCCATTTCGTTAACAATCCCCATATAGGTTTCTGGGGAATTTAAACATCCCCCGACTGAAACCACTGGAGACGTGTCACCCATGGGTACCGCAAAAACCTTCATGTTACTGGCTGCGCTAACCGCGCTGTTCATGGCGGTCGGCTATCTGATCGGCGGTGTTCTCGGCATGGCAATCGCCTTTGTCGCTGCCGCTGGCATGAACGTATTTTCATGGTGGAATGCCGACAAGATTGTCCTGCGCATGCAGGGTGCCAAAGAGGTCACGCCGGAGACCTCCTCCCCCATGCTGCGCACATTTGCGGGTGATGTGGCCCGCATGGCAGAACGCGCCGGCCTGCCTGCACCGCGCGTCTACATTATTGAAACACCGCAACCGAATGCCTTTGCGACCGGGCGCAATCCCGAAAACGCCGCCGTCGCCGCGACCTCTGGCCTGCTCGGCTCGCTGACCCGCGAGGAAGTCGCAGGCGTTATGGCGCACGAACTGGCGCATGTGCAGAACCGCGACACGCTGACCATGACCGTTACCGCAACAATTGCGGGTGCGATCGGCATGTTGGCAAATTTCGCGCTGTTCTTTGGCCGCGAGCGGGCGGGCCTCATCGGCTCTCTCGCAATCATGATCTTCGCGCCGATGGCGGCCGCCCTTGTGCAGATGGCCATCAGCCGATCACGGGAATACGAGGCCGACAAGCGAGGCGCAGAGATTTGTGGCAATCCGCTCTGGTTGGCCTCCGCGCTTCAGAAGATCGAACGCGGTGCTCGCGCCTCGGTCAACATGGCGGCCGAGCGCAACCCCGCCATGGCGCACATGTACATCGCCAATCCCCTCAATGGACGCGGCGCCGACAATCTGTTCTCAACCCATCCGGCAACCGCGAACCGGATCGAGGCCTTGCGCCGCATGGCAGCCGAGATGGGCGTCAGCTCCGAGACTGCGGATGCACCGCGTCGCCAAGCCGGACCGTGGGGCTGATCATGGAGTCAGACTCATGAGCGGCGCCCTGTCACGGCGCGCCGCAGCCGAATTGCTCATGCTGGCGCTGGAAAGCCGCCGCACGCTGGACGAGGCGATGCTCAAATCTGACAGCTTCAACGAGCTGGAAGGGCCCGATCGGGGCTTTGCCCGACTGATGGCGAGTGCCGCCCTGCGCGAACTTGGCCGCATTGATGCGGGTCTCTCACCCCTGCTGTCGCGACCACTCAACGCCACCAGCCCTGCCATTCGCGCCCTATTGCGCGTTGGCGTAGTGCAGCTTTGGCGGCTGGAAACACCGCCTCATGCCGCTGTGTCGGAGACGGTTGAAGCGGCCAAGGGCTGGCCGGATGCGCGTTCGGGAGGCAGTTTTCTCAACGCCGTGTTACGGCGCGCAGCCGACACACCGCCTGGCCTTGATGCAATGCCCGCGAGCCTGATCTGGCCGGATTGGCTGGCCAGTCGGTTCGCGAATGATCTTGGCGCCGATGGCGCAGAGCAACTCGCCGCGCACCAACTGCACGAACCGCCTATCTTCCTGTCCGCAAAATCCGGTCCGGCTCAGGTTGCTGAGGCCACCGGCGGCGACCTGCTGCCAACCGGTTCCATCCGGCTGAACAGCGCGAATATCGAGGCCCTGCCCGGGTTTGAAGCAGGCGGCTGGTGGGTTCAGGACGCCGCCGCTGCCCTACCCGCAAAACTGCTCAATGTGACCGGGACCGATCAGGTCGTGGATTTGTGCGCGGCGCCAGGCGGCAAGACACTTCAACTGGCGGCCACCGGTGCGAAAGTGACCGCCGTCGATCGGTCCAAGCCGAGATTGGAGCGCCTCAGGGAAAACCTTGCGCGAACGGGCTTGTCTGCGGACATCGTTGCGGCCAATGCCGATGAATGGCGCCCGGAGATTCCGGTGAACAAATTGCTGCTGGATGCCCCTTGCTCCGCATTGGGCACCTTGAGACGTCATCCAGAGGGCGCGTGGATCAAGCGAGAGGAAGAAATTGATCGCTTTCCAGCAGCGCAGACGCGCCTCCTGACAGCCGCCGCCGACATGGTCACGTCGGGCGGCATCGTCATCTATTGCGTCTGCACCCCGCTTGACTCCGAAGGACGCAATATCGTCGATCAGGCGATTACGGCGGGGCTTTATTCACGTCAGCCTGTATCCGAAGCAGAAATTCCCGGTTTCGAGCATTGCCTGACGCCAGAGGGCGATCTGCTGACCCTGCCGCAAGACGGCGCGGGGCATGATGCCTTCTACATTGCGCGCCTGCAGCGGATTTGATCGATTTCAATCCGCGCATGGTTTTCAAGCGGTAAACAGACTTGCCACAAAAAGGTCTCGCAGAGTTCATCTGCCATTCAGGGCGAACTGTGCAATGATAACCCATCTAATGTGCAGGGAGCACTCAACATGATTACCGAATTTTCTCCCCGGAAAGTTGCTGTGGGCGCATTTGCTGCCCTCGCTTTGGCACTCACCGGATGTGCAAGCAATTATGGCGCTGGAACAGCCACGCCAGGTGCGGTCGGTCAGGCTTCTACCGTTTATACCGGTACAGTGACTTCGGTGCGTGCCGTAACGATCCAATCTGACCGGTCCCTGATTGGTACCGCAACAGGCGCCGTGTTGGGTGGTCTGGCAGGCTCCGAGCTTGGTGGCGGCGACAAGGCCCAGACTGCGGGAGCCATTGGTGGCGCCGTCATCGGCGGCATCGCCGGTAACGCAGCTGGCAAGGCTGTCGGCAAGCAACAGGGTTATGCCTACATTGTCCGTTTCTCGACGGGTGACGTGAAGGAAATCATTCAGGGCGCGGATGTCTATATCGCGCCAGGTACACCGGTCGATATCATTGCCGGGGCTGATGGTTGGAAACTGGTTCCGGCCGGCGGCTACTAGGCCCAATCTCTACACTTTCGGACAGCCGGCCACCTTGTGTGGCCGGCTGTTCCAGCTTAGGGATTGCGCATGCGCGACGTGTTGATTTCTCCCTCGATTCTCTCTGCAGATTTCTCTCGCCTCGGTGAAGAGATTGCCGCCATAGACCATGCTGGCGCAGACATGATCCATATCGACGTCATGGATGGGCATTTCGTGCCAAACCTGACCTTTGGCCCTCCGGTGATCGAAAAGCTCCGCAAATGCACGGACAAGCCGTTCGATGTGCACCTGATGATCGCCCCCGTGGACCCGTTCATAGCTGCCTTTGCGAAGGCTGGCGCAAACATCCTCACGGTTCATCCGGAAGCCGGACCACATATCCATCGTACGATTCAGGCGATTCGCGCTGCCGGTATGAAGCCAGGAATTGCCTTAAATCCGGGCACACCCGCCAGTATCGTGGAGCCCATGCTGGACGATATCGACCTGATCCTGGTGATGTCAGTCAATCCCGGTTTCGGCGGTCAGACCTTTATCGACAGCCAGTTACGCAAGGTCGAACAGTTGCGACGAATGATCGACTCAACTGGCAGAGATATCATCCTGGAAATCGATGGCGGCCTGAATCCGGAGACTGCTCCAAAAGCCATCGCCGCGGGAGTTAGTGCAATTGTTGCCGGGTCAGCCGTTTTCAAGGGCGGCGGGTCGGCCTATGCTGACAACATCAGGTCGCTCAGACCAAATCTAAAAGTATAGTTCTTGACGGAATGGACGGTGGACGTGGGAGGCGGAGATAGCGAAATCCTTGCTGACCGCACGAGAACCGGCGCAGATGACGCCGCTCTCTGGCGCAGGTTTCGTGGAGCTTGTGGCGATGATGCCAAAGTCGGTGTCCTGCAGCGGCTGAAGCTGTCTGGGCCAATTCCTGATGCTTTTTCCCATCATCTGACCCCAATTGTGCCGACGGATGACCGGCGCGGCGAAGCGCTGATGCAGGACATATGGCGCATCGGCATGGAGCGTCTGACCCTCGCGCCGGGCCAACCGCCATGGTCGACTCCCCTTCCCTCCAAACACTTCGCGGATCGGCTGCATCGGTTTTCATGGCTGCCTGATCTGTTTGATCAGGGCGACCTTGGGGCAGAACGTGCCAGACGCTTTGTCGACGACTGGATCGAATCCCATGGAAGCTTCAATGGGTTCTCCTGGAGGCTGGCGCCTACCAGCGTGAGGTGTTGGAACTGGATGTTGTGTGGCGCGGCTCTTTTCGAATCAGGCTCCGCAGATGCCCAACGAACCCGCTCGGAATGCCTGGTTCGGCAAATCCGCTATCTTTCTGATCAAATCGACGCGGCAACCGATCCCAAAGCGCGCTGGTACGGTGCGGTCACAATCGTTGCAGGCGCATTGTGCATAGACCGCGCAATGAGCCTGGAGACCGCCCTCGCCAGACTGGACGCAGAATGCACGGCGCAAATCCTTCCCGATGGTGGGCATGTAAGCCGCAGCCCGTCGCGAAACCTGCGCGCTCTTGTGCATCTTCTGACGCTTCGGGACCTGTTCCGACGCGCTGGCCACCCGGAACCGGACTTCTTGGAGAAATGGGTTTCGCGCATGGGTGCAATGGTCGCCTTTTTTCGAGCCGGCGACGGCGCGCTCAGCCCGTTCAATGATAGCGACGAGGCGAGACCGGAAGTTGTCGAGGCGGCGCTCGCCCATTTGCCCGCTCCACCCCGCCGGTTCACTTTCGCGCCCAAATCCGGCTTTCAGAAGCTTGAAAAAAATAGTCTTCGGCTGATCCTCGATTGTGGCGAAGCGCCCGAGCGCCCCTTCAGCGATTTTGCCCATGCAGGCGCGCTTGGATTCGAGCTTTCGGACGGACCAAGCCGTCTTGTTACCTCTTGCGGTTATAGCGCCGAGGTGAATGTGGACTGGCAAGCCGCCGTGCGGCGCACGGGGGCCCACTCCACACTGATCCTGGCTGGTCGGGACTCATCCACATTCTCATTGAATGACGAATCACGTCTTCTTTCCGCCCATGGACCGGAAGGTATTTCAGCCAAACGCCTGGAAGAAGGCGACGAGATATGGCTCGATGCGCAGCATGGCGGATACAAGGCACCGTGTGGATTGCTGCATCGTCGCCGCCTTTTCATGTCGGGCGATGGCCAGCGATTGACGGGCGAGGACTCCCTTGTGAGACCAGTCTCTCAGCCGCCGTCGGATGACCGGAAGTTCATTGGCTTTGAAATTCGCTTTCACCTACATCCTACGGTCACAGCCATCATGGGCCGAGATGCCATTCGTTTGGTGTGCGATGACGGTACGGTCTGGAAGTTCAAGACAAGCCATGAAGGTGCGCGCCTTGAACGTACAGTTTATCTTGCGCGCGGTGTGGTTGAAAGACCCGAGCAAATCGTTATGGCTGGTTTTGCAGATCCTAACGGGGACGGACAACAGCCGCCGAATTGTATTCGCTGGGCATTTCTGAAGGAAAGATCCGCATGACGCCAAAACAGGCCGCTCGACGCGCTATGACGCTGACCCTCGGGTTCGACATCAGCATCGCGATCATTGCCATGGCGTTTTCCGGATTGCTTGTCTGGTCGTCCGAGGCGCCCCGCGCTGACTTGCCCTTCAATTCGATCGCCATCAGCACCGCCTTCTTCGCTGCAGCCGTCGCACTATCTTTCCTCGTGCTTGGCATCCAAAAGCAGGTCTGGCGTCATATGGGCTGGCCGGATGCGGTGCGGATTTTCCAGGGGGTTTGTCTTGCAGCCCTGATCTACTTGCCGGTCATGCTCATGTTGAATGGGTTGCTGGCCACGCCCTTCGCCACATTGAGCGTTGCGCTCATCTTGTGGACGCTTGGCCTGTTTGCCGGACGCATGTTCGCCCTCTCCCGCACGACACACGAGCCGTTTCAAATCTTCAGCCCGGTCGCCAAGAACGGTCAGCCGGTTCTTCTCGTTGGTGATTCACAGAGCTGTGTTCAGGTCATTCGCCGCATCCAGTCATCGGCCCAAAGTAGCAAGATTCGTCTGCTCGGCCTGGTCGACGTGGAGGCGACCGAGCCGGGCCGCGCCATTCGCGGTATTCCGATTCTTGGCTCTCTCGACGAATTGGGTGACCTGATTGAAGTGTTGACGGTGCGCTACAAACAAACGCCATGGGTGGCTGTGACGGGCGCTGCGCGTAAACGCGAGACGACGATCCGGGTACTTGAGACCGCTTCTAACCATGGCGCCGAAATCATGGCGCTGAATCGGGATGAAACAGCCCAAGTGCTGGAGCCCGTTCGCCCGTCCGACTTGCTGTCGCGCCCGGAACGCCATCTTTGCATTGAGCCGGTCCGCGCTCTTGTGAGCAATGCGAACGTCCTGGTGTCAGGTGGTGGCGGAACGATCGGCTCGGAGCTTACACGCCAAGTTGCTCGGCTCGAACCCGCGTCGATTACCGTGTTCGATGCCTCAGAATTCAATCTCTACTCAATCGACATGGAATTGGCGGGCATCCTGCCCCCCAACCGGCACACGGCCCGACTGGGCGATGTTCGCGATATGAACCGTGTCCGCGACGTGTTCACGCGCGCAAAGCCGGATGTCGTCATCCACGCGGCGGCGCTGAAGCATGTTCCCTTGATGGAACGTAACATTTGCGAAGCCATCCTGACCAATGTGTCGGGCGCAGTGAACGCGGCCAAAGCCGCGGCGGCTGTCGGCGCGAAGAGCTTTGTCTTTATCTCCACGGACAAAGCGGTCGATCCGGACAATGTCATGGGCGCCACCAAACGCCTGGCCGAGATGGCCGTATCTCGGGTTGCAGCGCAAACCGGCATGGCCGCCTCTATTGTTCGCTTCGGAAATGTCCTTGGCTCATCAGGATCAGTGGTTCCCTTGTTCGAGCGCCAGATCGCGGCGGGCGGCCCAGTCACTCTGACTGATCCCGGCGTGACGCGATACTTCATGACCGTCGAGGAAGCCTCTTCGCTCGTCCTTCAATCGGCCGCACTTCAGGATCGCACATCAGAAACCGGCCTATACGTACTGGATATGGGCGAACCCATGCCGATCCTGCAATTGGCCGAAACCATGATCCGTATGAAGGGCCTGGTTCCAGGGGTCGACATCAAGATCACCACGACCGGCCTGCGCGATGGCGAAAAGATGCATGAGGTGCTGACCTATGAGCATGAAGCCGTGGTCTCCACCAAAGTGGACGGCATCTGGCAGGTCGAAAACCTGCATGCGCCTTCCGAGCTTTTTGAAAAGCGGCTCGGGGAGCTGATCGAGGCGGCATCCCGGCGCGAACGCTCTGAAGCCCTCCGCCTGTTGGGCGTTCTCGTTCCGGAATATGCCAGCGAGCGAGCCGAAAAGGCGCGACGCTGGAGCGCTTGACCCACGCCGCGGTCATGATACGCCCCGCGGCACAAGCATTCAGCCTGCGCCAAAGGAATTCTCAACATGACAGATGCCGCCACCCGCGGAGCTCCCGTTCGCATTCGCCGCGCCCTGCTTTCCGTGTCCGACAAGACCGGACTGGTGGAACAAGCTCAAAAGCTTGCCGCCAAGGGGGTCGAACTGGTCTCCACCGGCGGCACATCGAAACTTCTGAAAGAAGCCGGCTTGGATGTGAAAGATGTTGCCGACCTGACAGGCTTTCCGGAAATGATGGACGGCCGGGTCAAGACGCTTCACCCGGCGGTGCATGGCGGTCTGCTCTATCTGCGCGACAATCCCTCCCACGTGAAAGATGCCGAAACACACGGCATTGGCGCGATCGACCTGATTTATGTAAATCTCTATCCGTTTGAGGCGACGGTTGCCTCTGGCGCAGACTTCGACACTTGCATCGAGAATATCGATATCGGTGGTCCGGCCATGCTGCGTGCGGCGGCAAAAAATGGTGCCTTCGTCGCCGTCTGCACCGATGGCTTTGATGTCGACGCAGTGCTTGCTGAAATGGAGACAAATGATGGCCATGTCAGCGTCAGCCTCTGCCGCAAGTTGGCCGCGAAAACTTATGCCCGCACAGCGGCCTATGATTCCGCAATTTCCAATTGGTATGCAGACCAACTTGGCGAGACCGCTCCAGACTGGGCCAGCCTTGGGGGCAAGCTTCAGCAATCGCTGCGCTATGGCGAAAACCCGCACCAGAAAGCCGCCTTCTACGTGACCGGCGAGAAACGTCCCGGCGTGGCAACTGCAAAACAGCTGCAAGGCAAGGAACTGTCCTACAACAACATCAATGACACAGATGCCGCCTATGAACTGATTGGCGAACTGGGTGATGAGATCCCTGCCGTCGCCATAATCAAGCACGCCAATCCATGCGGCGTTGCGCAAGGCCGGAGCATCATCGAAGCCTATCGTTCGGCACTGGCATGTGACTCGACTTCTGCCTTTGGCGGGATCGTCGCACTGAACCGCCCGCTGGACGAAGCAACCGCTCAGGAAATTTCCCAGGTCTTCACAGAAGTCGTCATAGCACCGGGAGCAGATGCAGCCGCTGAATCAGTGTTTGCCAAAAAGAAAAACCTCCGCCTCCTGATTACGGAAGGCCTGCCGGACCCGGCTTCGGCTGGCCGGTTCGTCAAGACGGTCTCCGGTGGCTTCCTGATGCAGGATCGTGATTTTGGCCGCATCGGCAAGGCAGACTTGAAGGTCGTGACGAAGAAAGTCCCAACCGAGCAGGAATTGAATGACATGCTGTTCGCCTGGCGCGTCGCCAAGCATGTGAAGTCCAACACCATCATCTACGCCAAAGACGGTGCAACTGTGGGCATTGGCGCAGGACAGATGAGCCGGATTGACTCCGCACGCATTGCCGCGCGCAAAGCAGAGGACGCCGCAGACATCGCAGGCTGGCCTGAGCCAAAGACCAAAGGGTGCGTTGCCGCATCCGACGCATTCTTTCCGTTCCCAGACGGGCTGCTTCAGGCCGCTTCAGCGGGCGCAACAGCCGTCATTCAGCCGGGCGGTTCGATCCGCGACGATGAAGTCATCGCCGCCGCCGACGAGGCTGGCCTCGCCATGGTCTTTACTGGCATGCGCCACTTCCGCCACTAGAGAAAGGTCCAAGATGAAGCGTCCCCTACTCGCAAGCCTTGTCGTTCTGGCTCTGGCAGCCGCCTGCGGCCAGCCAGCAAAACAGGATTCGGACGCAGAATTCATGTCTCGATTGACCGCCCTCTGCGGGCAGGCATTTGAAGGCAAGATTGTTAGTGACGATTCGGAAGATGATGAGTGGCGCACAGAGCGTATTGTTATGCATGTTCGGGATTGTTCTCCACAGGAAGTCCGTATTCCGCTTCATGTCGGAGATGACCGCTCCCGTGTCTGGGTACTCCACAATGATGGACCCCACCTGGCCTTGCACCATGCGCACACGCATGAGGATGGCAGCCCCGATGCAATCACATGGTATGGCGGCGCACGTAATGACCAGGCCAGCGCCAGCCGAATGGCCTTTCCGGCGGATGATGCCACGAAAGCCCTGTTCGATTCTGAAGGCATTCCTCAGTCCAAAGACAACACCTGGGCGATCGAGGTGCGTCCGTCAGACAATTTGTTCGCTTATGAGATGAAGCGCCCGAAACGCTTTTTCCGAATCGAGTTCGATACTTCACAACCCGTTGTGCCACCTCCTGCGCCTTGGGGCAGTGAATAAGGATTCAGAGACGGAAGCTGCCCTCGATCACTGTTACTGCACGACCGACAAGCTTGGCGCGATCGCCTTCAAGACGCGTATCGATCTTTGCGCCCCGGCCCGGATAGGCTTGGTAGCAAGACATCTCGTCCAGACCAAATCGCTCGCTCATGACCCGCGCCAGCATCGTATGCCAACTACCTGTTGCAGGGTCTTCATCGATTCCGCTTCCCGGCGCGAAGAAGCGGCTGGTGACGGCGACACCATCCCCGCCAGCGGCAAAGCACCCGAAATTCCCACGATCCCAGCCTTCACCCGGCGCGCCAAGATCCTTTAGCGCCTTCAGGTTCGGTTTGAGCGCACGTACGTCCTCCGGTGTTTCAAACCGAGCCGCATAGAACATGCCGCCCCATGCCTGAACAGGGCGCGTGCCAAGCGTATCCGCTACCTCATCCGTTACCGGAATTTCTTGAATGGGGGCCGATGGAAAGTCCATTTCCAATCGTCCATCTTTCAAACGCCGAACATGCAGGCGGCCGGACTTCATCGTGTCGAACGCAATTGCCTCACCGGTGTACCCAAGCTCCTGGTACAGCACATGTGCAGTTCCAAGAGTGGCGTGACCGCAAAGGGGAACCTCAACCGACGGCGTAAACCAGCGAAGCGTCCACACTCCCTCCCCCGCCGGAACGATATAGGCCGTCTCGGCGACGTTGTTTTCTGCCGCAATCGCCTGCAGGGTTTCATCCGGCAAGAATGTCTCCAGCGGCATGATGCACGCCTGGTTGCCTTCGAATCGCTTTGAAGCAAAGGCGTCAATTTGGTAGAACGGCAAAGTCGGCATGACAGAGTCTCCAATCAGGACGACTGAATGCCACGGGACGCGTACTTGGAAAAACGATGATTTCTGAACGGTCGTTGAGGCGGTCTATTCCTCGTCAAGTACCCAACCATGATGAACCGGACCATGGCCGGTCCCGAACCCCTTGGCCGCGCGAATCGCTTTCAGCAAGTATTCCCGGGCCTGTTCAACCGAGTCCGGAACACTTTTTCCTTGTGCCAGAAGCGCGGCAATGGCCGACGCCAGTGTGCAACCCGTTCCATGGGTCGATCTCGTCTCGATCCTGCGGCTTTCAAACACCCATTCGCCCGTCGTCGTCTGCAACACATCCGTGATGACATCTCCGCCAATATGCCCGCCTTTGACCAGCGCGCCATTCGCACCAAGCTCCAGCAGAGCCTCGGCCGCACGGCGCTGGTCACTGACCGAGTCCACCGCCTTCCCGGTCAATACTTCCGCCTCGGGGGCGTTGGGCGTTACAAGGCGCGCGTTCGGGACAAGTTCGGACCGGATCGCCTCCACCGCCTTTGCGTCAACCAACCGATCGCCCGATGTCGCGACCATGACAGGGTCGATAACACGCGGCACCAATTGAGCACGCTCCGACAACAGTTCCGCGACCGCCTCGACCAAAGGGGCGGACCCCAGCATACCAGTCTTGATTGCGTCGGCGCCGATGTCAGCAAGCGTGACCCGCATCTGCCCGATCACGCCCTCAATGGGCACGGGCCACACGCCATGTACGCCGCGCGTATCTTGCGCTGTGATGGCGGTGATGGCGGTCATCGCAAAACCGCCAAGCATGGTGACTGCCTTGATATCAGCCTGAATACCCGCACCACCGCTGGAATCAGATCCGGCGATGATGAGGACGCGGCCCTGAGGGCCGTCTGGCATTGCCATGTCGATCAGACCTTGATGCCGGCCTTCGCTGCGTCAGCCAGGAAGGTTTCCAGACCCTTGTCGGTCAACGGATGCTTGACGAGGCCCTTGATGACAGATGGCGGCATGGTCGCCACATCTGCGCCAGCCAGCGCCGACAGTTTGACGTGATTGGCTGTCCGGATCGACGCAGCAAGAATTTCCGTATCGAACAGGTAATTGTCATAGATCTGGCGAATATCTGCGATCAGCTCCATGCCGTCGACATTGATGTCGTCGAGACGTCCGATGAAAGGCGAGATGAATGTTGCGCCGGCTTTGGCCGCCAACAGTGCCTGATTGGCCGAGAAGCAAAGCGTGACATTGACCATCGTGCCGTCATCCGACAGCGTCCGGCAGGCCTTCAGGCCTTCCAGCGTCAGCGGAAGCTTTACGGCAACGTTGTCAGCGATCTTCGCCAGTTTACGGCCTTCAGAGATCATCCCGTCATAGTCGGTCGCAACAACTTCCGCGCTGACCGGGCCGGGTACGATCTCGCAGATTTCCTTGACGACATCCGCGAATGGGCGGCCCGACTTCGCGATGAGTGACGGGTTGGTGGTAACCCCGTCAATCAGTCCGGTCGCCGCCAGTTCAGCAATATCGCCAGTGTCTGCAGTATCTACGAAGAATTTCATGTTCAGGATCCTGTTTGCCTAAGCGCCTCAGATAGACGGGCGACCGATGGATGTATACTTGAAACCACGAGCCGCCATGTCGTCCGGTGAATAGATGTTCCGGAGGTCTACCACAATGTTTGTGCTGAGGGCTTCCTTGATTCTTTCAAAATCCAATGCGCGGAATTGGTCCCATTCGGTGATAATCACCATCGCGTCGGCATCCTGAACGGCGTCATACGCGCTCTTTGCGAATTCGATATCGCTCAGCAGATGCGCTGCTTCATCCATAGCTTCCGGATCATAAGCCCGGATCTTGGCGCCGGCCGCTTGCAGAGCCGGAATGATATCCAGGCTTGGCGCGTCGCGCATGTCATCCGTGTTTTGTTTGAACGCGAGGCCCAGCACACCAATTGTCTTGCCTTTCACGTCGCCGCCCATGGCCGCAATGACCTTTTCAGCCATTGCCTTCTTGCGCGCCGCGTTCACCTCAACCACCGTATCGACGATGCGAACGGGAGAATTATGGTCATTGGCCGTCTTGGTCAGCGCCAGCGTGTCTTTCGGGAAACAGGACCCCCCATAGCCGGGACCGGCATTCAGGAATTTCTTGCCAATCCGACCATCCAGGCCAATGCCGCGAGAGACTTCCTGAACGTTCGCGCCGACTTTTTCGCAGAGATCCGCCATCTCATTGATGAAGGTGATCTTCACAGCGAGGAAGGCGTTGGCGGCGTATTTGATAAGTTCAGATGTACGCCGGGCCGTAAACAGAATCGGCGTCTCATTCAGGAAGAGTGGACGATAGAGTTCCTGCATGACTTCACGGGCACGGTCATCATCGGTTCCAACAACCACACGGTCGGGAATCTTGAAGTCCTTGATCGCCGCGCCTTCACGCAGGAATTCAGGATTGGAGACGACAGCAAATTCGCCATCAGGGCGCTTCTTGCGGATGATTTCCTCAACTTCGTCGCCCGTGCCGACCGGAACAGTCGATTTGGTGACGATCACGGTGAAGCCATCCATGAGTTCGGCGATCTCTTCAGCCGCCGCGTAGACATAGGATAGGTCCGCATGTCCATCGCCGCGCCGTGAGGGCGTGCCGACCGCAATGAAGACGGCGTCGGCATCGCGGATCGCATCCTTGGCTTCGGTCGTGAAGAACAGGCGCTCTTCCTTGACGTTCTTCTCAACCAGGCTGTCGAGCCCGGGCTCGAAAATCGGCATGATGCCGGCTTCCAGCTTTTCAATCTTGGATGCATCCTTGTCGACGCATGTTACAACGTGCCCAAAATCGGCAAAACAGGCTCCGCTGACAAGGCCGACATAGCCCGTTCCAATCATCGCAACGCGCATGAAAAATCCTCACAAGATACTAGTGTCTTCGCGGCAGGGGGTGCGATTTTTATGCCAGTTGGTCAAGGGGCTGAGTGTGCCATTCTGGCCAGTTCACCAGAGGGCACTTCACACCCGGCCCACGCGGGATGCTGCGAGACATTCTGCCCGGTTAAAATGGATCAGGCCCGCTCCGGGCGATACAGGCCTGATCATGTTCTAAAGAGTTTCCCTTGGCAGAAAGGGATCAGATTTCCTGATTATATGCTCCGACTTCCGGGTGCTTGCCGAGGCGCGGCTTGATTTCCTTGTGGAAGAGATCGCGCATATCATCGGCGCTCGTCATGGATTCAACCACCACAACCAGTTCCGGCTTGTTGGAGGACGCACGTATAAGAACCCAGGACCCGTCTTCCAGTGTCACGCGGGCACCATTGACAGTATTCACATCAATGACTTTCCGACCAAGAATTTCGGTGCCATTCAGGCCTTCATATTCTGCGACCATCTTGTCGACGACGCCATATTTGGTTTCATCATCGCAATGCGGTGACATGGTGAGTGAAGTATAGGCAACGCCCAGCTCCCCCTTCATATCGGCCATTGTCTTGCCCGGATTGCGATCCAGCATTTCGAGAATGGCCTTCGCCGCAACCAGCCCATCATCATAACCAAGCCCAATTGGAGGCTGGAAGAAGAAGTGACCGGACTTTTCAAACCCTGCCAGCGCGCCCAACTCATTGGTGCGGCGCTTGATGTAGGAATGGCCGGTCTTGTAGTAATCGACCGTCGCACCATTTTCCTTCAGCACGGGATCGGTCTTGTAGAGGCCGGTTGACTTCACATCGACGACGAAAGTCGCGTCCTTGTAGAGTTTCGACAAATCGCGCGCCAACATCAGGCCGATCTTGTCCGCGAAGATTTCCTCGCCTGTATTGTCCACAACACCACAGCGGTCGCCATCACCATCAAAACCGAGCGCGACATCTGCGCCAAGATCTTTGACGGCTTTCGACATTTCATGCAGCATTTCTGCATCTTCCGGGTTGGGATTATATTTCGGGAACGTGTTGTCGAGGTTGCAGTCCATCTCGACAACTTCTGCGCCCATCATACGCAACGCATCCGGCGCAAACGCGCCCGCAGTGCCATTGCCACACGCCGCAATCACCTTGATCGGACGACTAAGCTTCGTATCGCCAACGACTGCCTTGATATACTTGTCCCGCAAATCATCGACCCGGAAATGACCGCCGCCCGCGCGGGGCTGAAACTCGCCACCCATGACGATCTCTTTCAGGCGGCCCATCTCAACTGGTCCGAATGTTAGCGGCTTGTCGGCCCCCATCTTGACCCCGGTCCAGCCGTTTTCGTTGTGGCTCGCTGTCACCATGGCACAGCAGGCTGCATCCAGCTCGAACTGTGCCCAATAGACCATTGGCGAAAGCGCGAGGCCCACATCCAGTACTTCACAGCCGCCTTGCACCATGCCGAGGATGAGCGCGTTCTTGATCGGCTGACTGATCGAGCGGAAATCATGCCCGGTCACCACTTTGGGCTCGACCCCCAATTCATGGAACAGCGTTGCCATGCCGAGGCCCAGCGCCTGAACACCGGTGAAATTCAGTTCCGGTGCCTTCTCCTTACCGATTCCGTTGAACCACCAACGCGCATCATATTCGCGAAAGCCTGTTGGCTTCACCAGCGGCAGAATCTCGAATTCCAGCGTGTTTGGCTTAATGTCAGCCAGCGGTTTGGGCATCATATGCGTACGTCTCCGAAGATTTTGTGCGTCCCTACAACACGAATGTGTCACTTCGACAAAGAGTATGCAGGTTTCGCGCCACAGGGGAAACCTGCGAGTTTCAAGGGCGGATTCCCCCTGCCCCCGCTCAGGACTGAGTCAGGAACCGGGCGATCCAGCTTCCCAAACGCTGATTGTCGAGCGGTTGTTCCAGCGACCCGATCGCCATGTCGACAGCGTTTGCGGCCAGCGGACGACCCTTTCGGATCGTGTAGAGCGCGGCCGAATAGTCAGCATCAAACTCCGGGTGGCACTGGAAGGATATCGCAGGCGTCTTGCCATACTCTATCGCCGCAAAAGGCGTGAAATCTGACCGCGCCAGCACGCTGGCACCCGGCGGCAATTCAACGACCTGATCCTGATGGCTGACCGGCACGGAAATCGTTGCCGGGCAATCGCCCCCCATCCAGTCGGGACATGCTTTCACATCATAGGAATGCCGACCGATCCCCCAACCCTTGGGAGATTTGATGACCTTTCCGCCCAATGCTTCTGCCATGATCTGATGACCGAAACAGATACCGACCTGTGGCACGCTGGCTGAGGCCGCATCCCGGATGAACTGCATCAGCGGCGCGATCCAGTCATAGTCATCATACACGCCCGCAGGAGAGCCTGTGATGAGGATCGCCTCCAGCCCGGCGATATCAGGTAAAGGCTCTCCCTGAATGACGGACACGGTTTCATACTCGATATCCGGGTCTGCGGCAGATATCAGGTTCCGGAACATCTCCGGATAATCCGCAAAATCCGCCCGAATGGGTTCAGGCACGAGCCCGGTCTCGATAATGGTGAGTTTCATGAAGGCTCAGTTTGGCAAGACGTTGGGAGCCGAGGGACTGATTTGTTGGGTATCAATCCAGTCATCAATGCGCACATCCAGCACATCGAGGGGTACAGCGCCTTCTGCAAGCGCCGAATCATGAAATGCGCGTAGATCGAAATCCTCACCCAGTTCAAGTTCCGCCTTGGCCCGCAGCTCCCGGAATTTGAGCTCGCCCACCTTGTAGGCAACTGCCTGCCCCGGCCAGCCGATATAGCGTGTCACCTCCGTCTGGATGTTCAGCGGGGCGAGCGCGGAATTCTCAATGAAACACGCTTCGGCTTGTGACCGTGTCCAGCCATACCAGTGCAGGCCCGTATCCGCGACAAGCCGGCAAGCCCGCCACATCTCATAGGATAGAGCGCCAAAGCGCTCATAAGGTGTGCGATAAATGCCCGCTTCACCCGCAATCCGCTCAGCGTATAGCCCCCAGCCTTCACCGAAGGCTGTCGCATAATAGTTCTTCCGGAAGTCCGGCTGGTCCGACATTTCCTGGGCCAGCGCAATCTGAAGATGATGGCCGGGAACGGCCTCGTGCGCAGACAAGGCGGGCAATTCATAAAGGGGTCTTTGGTCGAGGGCATAGGTATTCACAAGGTAAATACCGAGGCGACCCTCCTCCGGATCGCCCGATACATAACGGCCGGTCGTATAGCCCGGCGCGATCGAATCTGGCACAGGCTGGACCTCAAATTCCAGCTCCGGAAGCGTCCCGAAATAGTCCGGCAAACTGGCGCGCAAGCGTGAGGAGATTTCTTCGGCAGCCTCCATCAACTCATCGGCAGACTGGGCATAGAATTGCGGATCAGTCCTCAGATAGGTCAGGAAGTCCTCAAAGCTGCCTTCAAAGCCGATTTCTGCGATGATTTGTTCCATCTCGGACCGGATCCGCGTGACTTCCGACTGGCCAAGAAGATGGATCTCCTCCGGACTGTAGCCCGCCCCGGCCGTGTAGTGTTCAACCGCCGCAGCATAAACCTCGCGTCCATTCTCGAGATCTGCGATTCCTGCACCCTGACGCAGATACGGCCGATACTCGATTTCAAGGAAGCGCAGGACATCCAGATAGGCGGAAATGGCACGAGCGGTCGCCTGAAGGCCTTCCGCCCTGAGACGCGCAGCGATTTCGGGGTCGATGCCTTCCGGCAGAGCCTTGAACGGCGCGTACAGGCCGCTTTCAGACGCATCGTCCATGATCTGTTCCCGGATCTGGTCGATCACGGTTTCAAGGGGATCCCGGTTGGCGGTCCACCCGGTTTCGATCCCGCGCCTCATATTCTCGATATTCTCGGCGAAATAGCGTGGCACGTCGTTCAGGCGTGCAATCCAGGCCTCGGCGGATTCCACGCTGTCGATATCTGTCCGCATCGCGGCAAAGACAGGTTCGGCCTGAAAACCCCAGTCACCCGTGAACGGGATGCGGGCCGAATCAGTCTCCGCCCAGTTGATGTCCGATTTCAACAGGCGAATCAGGATCGCCTGATCGATGACATGTTCGGTTTCAGCTTTTTGCACATCTTTCAGAAGGGCCCGCGCGGCGTCCGTTTGGGCCGCAATAGAGGCCAGCCGAACATCCGCCCAGCGATCTGGCGCGCGATTCTCTTCCCGTGCTGCATCTTCAGGACTGACGGCGTCCACATAAGACTCATAGGCTGGAATCAGCGCGTCGAGCGGATCTGCAGCAGCTCCCTGTGCCAGCACAGCTGTGAGCGCCCCTGCGGCAAGTGCAAAAAGAAAAGGTTTCATATTGTCGCTCCCTAGCCCTGTGGCGTTGACAGGACCATAGAGAAACCTAGAACCCAAGCCAAAGCGTTCATTGCAGGCAAGCAAGGTCATCCCTCATGGCAAGCACTTCCCGGGCAGATCCTCGCCCATTGTCGCCACATCTCCAGATCTGGCGTTTCCACATTACGATGGCCGCGTCCATCACCCATCGAATTACCGGCACAGCCCTGTATTTCGGAAGCTTCCTTATCACCGCCTGGATCGTCGCGCTCGCAACCAATGCCGAATGGTATAGTGTGATCGAAAGCGTCATCTCAGTCTGGTATGGTCAGGTCATCCTGTTCCTGTGGGCTGTCGCGGTACTCTATCATTTCGCGAATGGCATCCGTCACCTGCTCTGGGATGGGCCGCATATCGGATTTGACCCCAAAACAGCCAGCACCGTGTCGGTGTTTATCTATCTTTTCGCCGTTATTGGCGCTGCGGCCATCTTCGCCGCAACGACTTGGCTTTAGGGGGCGACGGACATGTCTTCACACGATTTCATTACGCCAGCCAAAATGGCTCGTGGCCTCGGCTCGGCCAAGTCCGGCACCGAAACCCATATTCGTCAGCGCGTCTCCGCGATTGCGCTGATCTTCCTCGTACCGTGGTTCGTCTACTCCATCATCAACGCGATGAGCGGCAATATCGTTGACGCTCAGGCATGGGCCGCCAAGCCCTGGAACGCCATCCTGCTGATCCTGACTGCCGGCGCGGCGTTCTTTCACATGCGCATTGGTATGCAAGTGGTGATCGAGGACTATATCGCGAAGACAGGAACCAAGTCGGCCCTGCTCATCCTGAACAGCTTTGCGTGCATCGCGCTGTTCGTGACGGTGGCCCTGTCGGTTCTCAAAATCTGGATTGGCGCGGGCGTCTAGCCTCGCGGGAGAAACATAAGATGAGCAATTATACCTGGACCGACCATACATATGATGTCGTGGTTGTTGGCGCCGGCGGCTCTGGCCTCCGCGCAGCTTTGGGCGCCGCACAGGCAGGCCTGAAAACGGCCTGTATCTCCAAAGTCTTCCCGACGCGCTCCCACACGGTGGCTGCACAAGGTGGCATTGCCGCCTCGCTTGGAAATATGGGCGAGGATGACTGGCGCTGGCATATGTACGACACGGTCAAAGGGTCAGACTGGCTCGGCGATCAGGACGCCATCGAATATCTTTGCCGTGAAGCGCCTGCTGCGGTTTACGAACTTGAGCATTGGGGCATGCCCTTCTCGCGAACAGAGGAAGGCAAGATCTACCAGCGCGCATTCGGCGGCATGACACGTGATTTTGGTCAGGGCCCTGTCCAGCGGACATGTGCTGCGGCTGACCGTACCGGTCACGCCATGCTGCACACACTGTATGGTCAGTGCGTCAAGGAAGAGACCGAATTCTTCATCGAATATTTCGCGCTCGACCTCATCATGGATGAGGAAGGCGCTTGCCGCGGTGTCACCGCGTGGAAACTCGATGACGGCACGCTGCACCGCTTCCGCGCGCAGAAAGTCGTGCTTGCGACCGGCGGGTATGGCCGCGCCTTCTTCTCCTGTACCTCGGCTCACACCTGTACGGGTGACGGCAATGCCATGGTGCTCCGCGCCGGCCTGCCATTGCAGGACATGGAATTCGTCCAGTTCCACCCGACCGGTATCTACGGCTCCGGCTGCCTGATCACTGAAGGTTCGCGCGGCGAAGGCGGTTACCTGACCAATTCCGAAGGTGAGCGCTTCATGGAGCGCTATGCTCCGTCAGCAAAAGACCTCGCGTCTCGCGACGTGGTCTCCCGTGCCATGACCATGGAAATCCGCGAGGGCCGCGGTGTCGGCGCGGAGAAGGATCATATCCACCTCCATCTCGAGCATCTCGGCGCAGAAGTCCTGGCGGCCCGCCTGCCGGGCATCTCCGAGACGGCGAAAATCTTTGCTGGCGTGGACGTCACGAAAGAGCCGATCCCGGTGCTTCCGACCGTTCACTACAATATGGGCGGCATCCCGACCAATTATCATGGCGAAGTACTGACCAAGAAGAATGGAGACCCGGATTCGGTCGTGCCCGGTCTGATGGCCGTCGGCGAAGCGGCCTGTGTCTCCGTACACGGCGCCAACCGTCTCGGCTCCAACTCGCTGATCGATCTTGTCGTCTTCGGTCGCGCGGCCGGCCAGCGCTGTGGCGCCACCACGGAAGCGGGCGCAACCCAGCCGGAATTGCCGAAGGGCGCCACCGACAGCCACCTCGCGCGCCTTGACCGCCTGCGCAACGCAACAGGCGACCAACCTGTCGCTGCCCTCCGCCTCGAAATGCAAAAGGGCATGCAGAACAATTGCGCCGTCTTCCGCACCGGCGATGTCCTGAAGGACGGCGTCGATGCCATCGAGGAAGTCTACAAGAAAGCGCCCGGGATCGACGTGAAAGACCGCGGCATGGTCTGGAATACGGATCTTGTTGAAGCCCTCGAGTTCGACAATCTGATCGCGCAGGCTGCTGTCACCGTGAACTCTGCGGCCAACCGTCAGGAAAGCCGCGGCGCGCACGCCCGCGAAGACTTCTCGGAGCGTAATGACGAAACGTGGATGAAACACACGCTCGCCTGGTGCGATGAGGCCGGCAAGGTCACGATCGACTATCGCGAAGTGCACAATTACACGCTTTCGAACGAAATCAGCTACATCGAGCCCAAGGCCCGGGTTTACTAGGATATCAAGGCGAGCACGACATGGTTCAACTTACTCTCCCCAAAGGCTCCGCGCCCAAAAAGGGCAAGACCTGGCCGAAGCCGCAAGGCGCGACCAATCTCCGCCAGTTCCGGATTTATCGCTACAGCCCGGAAGAGGGCGGTAATCCACGCTGGGACACCTATTGGGTGGACATGGATCGCGCCGGCACAATGATCCTGGACGTGTTGTTCTACATCAAGAACAATGTCGACCCGACGCTGGCATTCCGCCGCTCCTGCCGTGAAGGCGTCTGCGGCTCCTGCGCCATGAATATTGCCGGCCAGAACACGATTGCCTGCACCAAGGGCTTCGACGAACTGCCGGGCGGCGTCATCACGATTGCGCCCCTGCCCTCGCAGCCGGTGGTAAAAGACCTGATCCCGGACCTGACCAGCTTCTATGCCCAGCATGCCTATGTGCAGCCATACCTGAAGACGGTTACGCCAGACCCCGAAAAGGAATGGAAGCAATCCGAGGAAGACCGTGAAGAGCTGAACGGCCTTTACGAATGTATCCTCTGTGCCTCCTGCACGACGTCCTGCCCGTCCTATTGGTGGAATGGCGACAAATATCTCGGCCCTGCCGCGCTGCTTCAGGCCTATCGCTGGCTGATCGATAGCCGCGATGAAGCCACCGGCGAGCGTCTGGACGATCTCGAAGATCCGTTCAAACTGTATCGCTGCCACACAATCATGAACTGCGCGCAGGTCTGCCCGAAAGGCCTGAATCCGGCCAAGGCGATTGCCAAGATCAAGCACATGATGGTCGAACGGGTTTCCTGATCCGCGAATCCAAATTAGCCTCCATCCCGGGTTGATCCGGATGGGGGCTTTTTTATATGTCGACTTCACCTGACATTGATGTCTTTGGCGAGGCGCCGGAGGGTGAGCGCCCCCGAATTGACTTGGCAGCCGAGCACAAACCCCGCATCTGGGCTCGCTTCCTGGCCAAATGGATCGATTTCTACCTCTGCCTGATCCCCTCTTTCGCGATCATGATGGGGCTTATCTTCATCTACGGCTTTGTGGCGACCCTGCTGGCATGGCCGATGGATGAGGCTTTCTTCGACGGCTATATCTTCGTGGGCGTCTTTCTCGTGCTTCACGCACTGACCTTCACTGTGCTTGAGGCATTCTGCGTTTCCCAATTGGGAAATACGCCCGGCAAGGCCCTGATGGGCATCAGAATACGGAACATTATTGGAAGCCGGCTGTCCTTCCGGTCCAGCCTGAAGCGTTCAGCCCTGGCGATGCTTGCCGGCATGGGGCTCGGTATTCCATTGATCAGCCTGATCACCCATATCATATGCGCCCGAACGCTGAGCGAAGATGGTCATGTATTTTGGGACCGTGTCGACAGTCTTCAATACCTGACCCAACCAGTCGGTGCCTGGCGTTGGATTTTCGCCCTCGTCATCTACATCGTCTGCCGGGCCCTTGAACTTGCCATGAACTATCTGTGAGACAAGCACTTACCCGTTTGTGCTGAACACGGCTCGCAAGCCCTCCGGCTTTTCCATATGCTTGAGCTGGTCGATCAGGTCATCCACTTCGAATTCCCACACCGTCGTCGGCGGCAACGGTCGAATTACCTTGCCCCCGAGCGCCTTGAAGAGGCTGCTGGCCTTTCGATTTTCTGGCAGGGTTTCAGCCTCCAGCGTGGTGATGCCCTGCGCGCGGCAGGATAGCGCCACCGACGCAATCAACAGGCGGGACAGGCCATGAGCCTGGTACTGGTCCAGTACACCAAGCGCGAGTTCGGCGCGCTTGCTGTCCGGCTCTGCGCGAATGGCATGGGCCGCTGCCATGAGTGGTGTGTCGTCTTCGCTGGTGTCGAGAATGCCCCATGCAATATGAGCCTTGCCATCCGCATTTGCGAGACTGTGGACAACCGCATCGGGCACAGGATTGGCGCCGCTGAAAAAGCGCAAATAGCGCGACTCCGGCGACATGGATCGGAATATTTGCTGGAAGCGTGGCTCGTCATCCAGGCCGACGGGCCTCAACAGGATGTCGTGTCCAGTGTCGAGCGACACGTGAAGGGGCGCATTGCACATGAAGCCTGCCAGCCTCCGCTTTGTTTCTCGTCGCGCAAGGCCCGCGAAGAGGCGCGCGCAATGGCAGAACCCGTCGACAAGAAGAACGTTCCTGACTCGTTGGATAACGGTAGTGTTCAGCAGGCGAAAGGCAAGCCATTGTATAAAAGCAAAAAAGCGCGGCCGAACTGACCGCGCTTTTCAAACTTTTTGCTGGGACCCCAGCGATCAGGCCGGATTAGGCTCCGGATCGCCAAGGCCGCCATCGCCCTTGGGCTTGCGGCGTTTGCCAATCACCGGCACCGCCGAGCCCGGCGTCGTGTCATCATCGCCCAAATCAGGACGCGATGGTGGATTGCCTTTGAGCAAAGCCGAAATCTCGTCACCCGTCAGGGTTTCATACTCCAGAAGACCGGTTGCAATCGCCTCCCAATCCTTCCGGCACTCGGTCATGATCCGGCGAGCATCATCCATGCCGGTCTGGATCAGCGTACGTACTTCTTCCTCAATCTTCCGCGAGGTCTCTTCCGAGACATGCGAGGATTGCATCAGCTGCTGGCCGAGGAAAACGTCGCCCTGGTCATCGCCATAATCAACTGGGCCGACCGCGTCGGCAAAGCCCCAGCGGGTGACCATGGCGCGTGCAAGGCGTGTCGCCTGCTGAATGTCAGAGGCTGCACCAGCGGTGACATTGTCTTCGCCGAATTTCAGCTCTTCGGCCACGCGCCCGCCCATCATGATCGCGAGACGCGAAGTCATCTCGATCTTGGACATGGACAGCTTGTCGTCTTCCGGCAACTGCATGACCATGCCCAGCGCACGACCACGCGGAATGATCGTGGCTTTGTGGACGGGATCTGCAGCCGGCACTTTCAGCGCCACGACGGCATGACCAGCTTCGTGCCAGGCTGTCAGTTCTTTTTCCTTTTCGGACATCACCATGGAGCGACGCTCTGGTCCCATCAGGACCTTGTCCTTGGCATCCTCGAATTCCTGCATGGCGACAACGCGCTTGCCGCGACGGGCGGCCAGCAGGGCCGCCTCGTTCACGAGGTTGGCAAGGTCTGCCCCGGAAAAGCCCGGCGTGCCGCGCGCAATCGTCCGCGCCTCGACATCCTTGGCCAAGGGTACATTGCGCATATGAACGCGCAGGATTTTCTCACGACCGATGATGTCAGGATTGCCGACAGTGACCTGACGGTCGAAACGACCGGGACGCAGCAATGCCGGATCCAGCACGTCAGGACGGTTGGTCGCAGCAATCAGGATAATGCCCTCATTGGCTTCAAAACCGTCCATCTCAACCAGCAACTGGTTGAGCGTCTGCTCGCGCTCATCATTGCCGCCGCCGAGGCCAGCGCCGCGTGAACGGCCGACCGCGTCGATCTCGTCAATGAAGATGATGCAAGGCGCCGAGCGCTTGGCCTGCTCGAACATGTCGCGGACGCGGCTTGCGCCAACACCGACAAACATTTCGACAAAGTCCGAACCGGAAATTGTGAAGAACGGCACGCCTGCTTCGCCTGCCACGGCCCGTGCCAGCAAAGTCTTACCCGTACCCGGAGGGCCTACCAGCAGTGCGCCTTTCGGAATTTTACCGCCAAGACGTTGGAATTTGGACGGATCCTGCAAAAACTCGACGATCTCTTGCAGTTCTTCCTTGGCTTCATCCACGCCCGCAACATCGTCAAACGTCACGCGGCCATGCTTTTCTGTCAGGAGGCGTGCGCGGCTCTTGCCGAAGCTCATCGCGCCACGACCTCCACCAGACTGCATCTGGCGCATCATGAAGAAGACAAAGCCAACGATCAGCAGGATTGGCAGGATGGAAAAGATCAGAGACGCGAACGTATTCTGGCCGCTGTCAGCATCCACCGTGAAGGGAACCTGGTTCTCTTCGAGAAACTGCTGGGTCGTCATGTCGAGTGACCGCAATTCGCTGACCATGGTCCGGCCGTCGGTGGTGGTGACGATGATGCGCTGGTCACCGAGGGTCGCATCCGCGACTTTTCCATCCTCGACCAGTTCATAAATGACAGACAGTTTGGCCTTTTCAGCACGTGCTGCCTGAGGGTTTCCACCCATGGCCACGGCCATGCCGATGACCAGGAGGGCAATTGCGCCCCAGATAGCCAAGTTTCTGACGTTCATTTTTCGTCTCGCTCCAAATTCCGGTGTTCACCCCGTAAGATAGGGGGCTTATCGCATGAAAACGACTCAAAAGCTCTTAAAATGGCTGTTTTGTCACGTATCGCCGACATAGAGCGCTCGCATTGCGTCAAAACGGGCGCGCGCCAGTGCGGGATCGGCGGCCGTACCTGCTATTCCAGGCTCTGCCGACAGGACTACATCACCCCGCTTGCGGTAGATCAGGACGCCGCCCAGCGTGGCACCTTGAAACGCCTCGTTGCCTGAAAGTCGACCCGCCAGTTGCTGCACGGCATCCCGCCGTGGAGGTGTTTCCTTGCCGCCGACGATTTGAAGCATCAGGCCGAGGGCGCGCTCCAGACGCTCTCTCGGTAGCCTGGACAGATTCAGCCGTGCGCGACCTTTTCCATCCCACACAACACAATCGGCCATCCAGCGCCCAATCAGACGCTCTTCCAGCCGCCGCACGTCCTGCAGACGCGCCTGACAGGCAAGGATGCGCGCTTTCAGGTCAGCATGGCCGTCCAGCTGCGCCCGTACGCGCACCCGCTCATAGGCCAGGTTGCGATTGGATGGGTCATCGACCCAAAGGATTCCACGCGAAGTCAGGCATGTCCGCAATTCGCTGCGGCTGTGTGAGAGAACCGGCCGGGCAATCATCACCCCCTGCCCTTCGGGCCAAACCGGCGACACGGCGCGCGGTTGCATGCCAGCAAGGCCATACCAGGTCGAACCCTGCCGGGCCCGCATCAGGAATGTTTCGCACTGATCGTCAGACGTGTGGCCTAGCAGCAGGCGCGCCCCTCCGCGCGCCCGAAGTGCCGCGGCCATCAGGCCATGCCGCGCTCGCCGGGCCAGCGCCTGTTTTGATACAGGCGTTTCCCAGACCAATGTTTCATGAGCTATGCTGATCTGCCCACAAATACTGGCCACGTGGCGGGCCTCGTCGGCGGCCTCAGGCCGCAGGCGATGATCTACGGTAAACGCCATCAGATCACGACCAGACCGCGCGGCCCAGTCATGGGCCAGCACGAGCAGGGCAAGCGAGTCGCTGCCCCCGGACACCGCAATGCCGATCGGCCCTGAAGCGGTGCCACAGAGCCGATCAAACGCATCCATCATGTGTCAGGAAGTCGTCTAGTTGTCACAGCCGGACTTGGTTCGCTCAACCGCAGCCAGATCCCGCGTCACACCCGAAGCGTTCGGATAGCGGCTCGGCAGCGTACCAAGGGCCAGACAGGCCTTTTCCTTGTCACCGATCAGACGCATTGCCCGCGCCAACTTGACCAGCGCATCCGGCGCGCGGGGATTGTCGGGATAAGACCGGATCATCGTCGTATAGGCTGCGCCGCTGTCGGCATACGCTTTTTGCTGATAGAGCGACTCTCCCAGCCAGTAGTGTGCCTCACCAGCCTGCGGGTCATCGCCGAACCGCTCAAGGAAGGCGCGAAAGGCCTCTTCCGCACCAGCATAGTCGAACTGGATCAGCTTGGATTTCGCAAGGGCGAAGAGCGGTCCCGCTTCGCCTGGCAGGGCGCTGGCAGGAATCGTGCCCAGTGAACCTTCCGGCAGAGACTCGCCGGCAGCGGCTGCGCCGCCCATGGTCAGGCGGGTCGGGCCGGAGGTATTTGAAGTCGTTTCACCCATGGAGGCGGGTGCATCAAGACGGCGTGGGCCAGAATTGAAGCTCTGGTCAGTCGCTGCGCCCATTTCCGGCATCGTCCCGAACTCTCCGCCGACATTGCCCGGCATGGGGTCGGCCTCGGGCATGATGCCCGCCGCTGAAAGATAGGATTTCAGGGAGGCAATATCTGCAGACTGATTTTCCAGCTGCGTTCGCAAATCATCGGCCTCGTCGATGAGGGCTTCATTGTCGCGTGACAGGTTCTCGTTTTGCTCGCGCAGTTGCTGGAGCTGGAATTCAAGCGTTTCCACCCGCCCGGTCAGTTGCATCACGTCCCCGGTCAATCCATTGACCTCGACCTGAACCTGCGCGCTTTGCTGGCGGGCCTGCGCCACCTGTTGCGACAGGTCGGAGCTGGTGACCCCTTGCGTTATGGGTGCAGCGCGCTGAGCGGCGGCAGGACCAACAATCAGGCAAAAGCTGGCGAGGACAAGAGCGGGCGCTTTGAACATGGGGGAAGCCTCCGGAGGATTGTGGGCGAACATACAAAAACAGCCGGGGCCAAAATAAGGCACCCGGCTGCATCTTGTGAAGCTATTCGCGGCAGAAACCTAGCTGTTTGCGCCGGAAACGATTTGCGTGAAGCCGTTGCGGTTCAGGGCCCATGCCTGCTCGTCGGAACCAGCAGCGATTGGACGCTCTTTACCGTAGGAGATCGTGTCAACGCGGGACGGGTCGACGCCGAGGCTGACCAGATAGTCCTTCACGATAGAAGCACGACGCTCACCAAGGGCAAGGTTGTACTCGCGGGTGCCGCGCTCATCACAGTTACCTGCAACGATGATGCGAACGCCCGGATAGGACGACAGCCAAGCAGCCTGACGCTTCAGGATTTCCTGGTCGTCGACATCGAGGCGGTAGCCGTTGAGGTCAAAGTAGACGCGCTCACCAACGTTGACGCGGAAGTCTTCGAGCGAGCCTGCGAGCGGACCAACCGGTGCGGCTGGCGCTGCTTCAACTGGAGCCGGAGCCGGTGCTGGCTCAGCGACTTCAACTGGTGCCTGTTCCTCGACCTGCTCAACAGGCTCTGGTTGGGATGCACACGCGCTGATCGAAAGAACAACCGCGGCTGCGGCTGCGAGTTTAAAAGTGGTATTCATTGCTATTCAGACTCCCCTGGATGTCCTGAGTGCTAATTGACGCCTTAACGGCTGGCGTTTGTCAACGTTGTGCCGGGTGTAGCGGGTATCTGTCTCCATATTCTGACAGAATTCGGGCGACAATCGGGCGGAAGCAGAGCTAACGCCCAGATTCGATACTATTTTGACGTTTTGTCTCCAAAAAGCAACGCCCCCGGACGAAAACCGGGGGCGAAAGCCATGAATTTATTGCAACAATGGCGACCAGGCCGGATCGGAGGCGTCCGTCTGGGTCATCATTCTGCGCTCATTTCGGCCTGAAAGATCTACCGACCAGAGCTGTGGCCCAGCGCCGGGGCGACTTTCGCGGAAATACACGATCACGCGCCCGTTTGGTGACCAGTCCGGGCCCTCATCGAGGTATGATTCGGTCAGCAGGCGCTCGCCTTTGCCATCTGTCCCGATCACGCCGATGTAAAATCGACCGCCGAGTTGCTTGGTGAACGCGACCAGATCACCCCGTGGGCTCCAGACCGGTGTTGAATACTGGCCCTTGTTGAAGGTGATGCGGCAAGCAACATCCCGACCACCGGAGGGGCAGGTCCGCGGACTGCCATCGGTGTTCATGATGTAGAGCTGCGGGCTGCCGCCACGGTCAGACGTGAACACAATGGCGCGTCCGTCCGGTGACATGGAGGGCGAGGTGTCAATCGCCGGGTGGTCTGTCAGGCGACGCGATTGGCGTGTCTGCAGATTCATGAGGTAGATTTCAGAGTTGCCGCCCTGGGCCTGGGTCATCAACACACTCTCCCCATCCCGCGAGAAGCGCGGCGCGAAGGTCATGCCCGGAAAATTGCCCAGCAATTCCTGACGGCCCGTCTCAATATTGAAGAGGTAGACGCGCGGACGGCCGCCCTCATACGACATGTAGGTGATTTCCTGCGCTGACGGGCTGAAGCGCGGCGTCAGCACCGTGTTCGTCCCCGCAGTCAGATATTGTTGATTGGCACCATCAGCATCCATGATCGCCAGGCGCTTCACACGCTCGGTCTTTGGGCCGGTCTCGGCAATATAGACGATCCGCGTATCGAAATATGGGTCTTCACCGGTCAGGCGGTTATAGATGGAATCCGCAATCTTGTGCGCGATGCGGCGCCAATTGTCTGGCGTCGTGGTCAGGCGACGGCCGGGCTGGCCATTGATCCGCATGACTTCCCCACCATAAACATCCCACAGGCGGAACGAGACGGCGATCTTGCCATCCGGCAATTCTTCATACGCGCCGACGACAAGGCCCTCGGTCTGGATGATCCGCCAGTCCGGGAAGCGCGGCTGGACGTCGATCGACAGATCCTTCTGGATGAAGGACGCCGGGTTCTGGATGTCGAACAGGCCAGTCGATTCCAGATCGGCCCGGACGACATCGGCGATGTCTTCGGCCATTTCGGCATTCGCGCCACGGACTTCAAAGTCCGGAATGGCCAGCGGGGTCGGCTGGAAATTACCCTCGTCGACGCGGACCTGCAGCTGCGCAGCGGCAGGCATGGCGAGACCAAAGGCGAGAAGCCCGGCCATCAACCAGAGTTTTGCTAAGCGGATCATCTCTTTCTCCTTCAGGAAACCAGATTGTTCTTGGGAGGACCTATGGTGACCTCAACGTCTTCCCAAATATGATAGTGTTCTTTTGGCAGATTGTATGGCGCACAATTCAAGATCGCATCTGTAGCCCTGGAAATCGCCACTGCGGAAACCTCGTCAGCTTCCGGGGATACAAGCGTGACGTCGCCATCCAGTTCGCCACTCGGCGTCAGTTGGAATCTCAACACAACACTCACGCGCTCGGGCTGGGAAAGGTTTTCTGCTCCCCTCCAGCAAGATCCGATCTGGCGACGCAGCTTAGCCCCGAAATCAAAGCGAGCGGCATCTTCGTCCGCATGCATCGGCAGCACTGATGGTATGAGCATGATCGCCATCATGGCCGCCAACAACCGATAGGATGGAGCGTAATTCATCAATTCCCCTTTAGCGGCCCGATTGTGACCTCGATATCTTTCCACTCGTCATAATCGTCTTCAGGCAATTGGTAGTTCGCACACTGGCGCACGGCTGTCAGGGCCCGCTGCACCACAACGCCGCGGCGGCCAATCGGCATCGAGCGCGGCGTCACCAGGCTGGCATTGCCATCCAGCGAGCCGTCCAGGTTCAGCCTCACCCGGATCACCACATTGATCTGGTCATCCTTGGGCAGATCATCGACGCCATTCCAGCAATAGCCAATCTGTCGGCGCATCGCGGCTTGCAGGGAGGCCGTGTTGCCGCGCCGCTCCCCTGCCCCCTTGCGGGGCTGCTGGACGTCTTGAAGCACCGGTTTATTGATCGGAGGCGGGGCCTGTTCTTGCGCAGCCTTGCGCTGGGTCTGGGCCTTGTCCTTCAGGATATCCTCGAAATCATTCAGAAAGTCGAGTTCGTCAGACTCCGATTTCGGCTTCTGCTTCTCGATCAGCTTCGGCTCCTTCTTCGGAGGCTCTTCCTTCTTGGGCTCAGGCTCCTTCGGGGTTTCTTCCGGCTCGGCCTTGGTGTCTTCGACAACAGGCTCTTCTTCGGCTGTTTCGGTTTCGCGCGTCTCGTTCACTTCTTCCGGTTCTTCCGGCGGATCCTCGACGATTTCGGCGTCTTCCTCGACAGGGTCAGGCTGCTCTTCCGGTTCGGTCTCTTCAGGCTCCTCTTCGGCAGGCTCCTGCACTTTCTGGATCGGCGCAACGTCCGTAACCAGACCAATATCGACAATGTCGATCGGCACATCAATCGTGCTGGCGCATTGCGGCAGGCGCAGCAGGATATCGACCGGTGAAAGGCCCGGCTCCTCACGTTCCAGTCGTTCGATCTGCTTGTCGCAATCGCTCTTCTTCATCGGCCACGTCATCACCGCCGCGGCAAGCACGGAGGCATGAAGAAGGGTCGAGATGGTAAAGCCGCGAAGCATGTGGGGCTGGTCGCTCCTACTTCTTTTGTTCGGTCACAAAGGACACACGTGTATAACCTGCTGCCCGGATTTCGGCCGTCACTTCCATGATCCGGCCATAGGGCGTGTTCTCGTCACCGCGAAGATAGATCGGCTGTTCGTAGCCTTCGCCAATAATTGCCTGCAATTGCGGACCGAGCGTGGCTATATCCTCAACAAGGGTGGTCTGAATAAAGACCTCGCCATTCTCGCGGATGGAAATCGCCAGCGGGTCGTCATTCGGTTCGGTCTTGATCGGGCCGGAACTCGTCTTCGGCAAATTCACTTCCTCGCCGCGCACCAATAGCGGCGCAGTGATCATGAACACGATCAGCAGGACCAGCATGACGTCCACAAAAGGCGTCACATTGATCTCGGCATTCAGCGCGCGACGGCCGCGCCGTCCGCCCTTGCCACCCGAACCAAGGATCAATCCCATCGCCTAGTCCCTCGCGGATTCAGAGGCACGGCGCGACAAACGCACCAGAACATCCTGCGAGAACGTGTCCAGCTGGTCGCCCAGCTTGGTCAGGTCACCGGTGAACTTGTTATAGAAGATAACCGCCGGGATGGCCGCAACGAGTCCCATGCCGGTCGCGAACAGCGCCTCGGCGATCGGGCCAGCCACGGTGCCCAGGCTGGTATCTTGTTGTTCAGCGATGTTGAGGAAGGCGTTCATGATGCCCCAGACAGTCCCGAACAGGCCAATAAAGGGTGACGCAGATCCGATGGTCGCAAGAATGCCGAGACCGTTTCCGGCGCGTCCAATCTCGCGATCCACCGCAGCGCGCATTGATCGCTCGGCGCGGCTGACAAGGGCCGCCGCCTCGCCGGAACCAGATTGCAAACGCTTGGCGTCAGACCATTCGCGCGCAGCCGCTGCAAACACGCGGCTGGCAGCGTCATTGGTTGCCTGACCGGGTCGCATGTCGAAATCCTCGGTGCGTCCGCTCCAGAAGGCTTCTTCGAACTGGCGTGATTTCTTGCGTACAGCGCCCAGCGAGAAAAGCTTTTCGCCAATCACCATCCAGGACCAGATAGATGCCAGCAGCAGGAACAGGAGCACCAGCTTAACAATTGGGTCAGCCGCCATAATGAGGCTGAAGAGCGAGAAGTCGGCATGACTCGCGGCGGTGCCTATCGCTTCTGATTCCATGGGGGCTAAAGCTCCTATCTACGCGTCATGGGTGATCAGCCGCATCCCAAACGGGACCGGCACACCCCTTCATCCACACCAAATTCGGCAGAAACACGGCAGGATGGCCAGTTTCCGCAGCACAGTTAACGGCTAAGGGAGTTTTCTTAACGAAACGTGGGCAATCGGCCGATATTTGGCACCGGGCCTACGATCAATTGGACAAGTCGGGCAGGAACCATCGCGTGCCGACATAGAAGTTGTAGGCGCGGTTGATGCCATCAATTCCGCCAAGGTTCGACGCGACGGCCTGATCCGAATACGAGACGTATTCACTGCCCAGCGACAAACGGAAATTGTCCGACAGATGATAGGTCGCGCCCGCAAACAGATTCCAGTAGGCGCTGGAATTGGTGTCCTTGCCGACCACGATGAAATCCGGATTGATGTCCGCGGGGCCAGAGAAGTTGAAATCGAGCACCCCTGCCCCGCCGCCCGCGCCCAGGAATGGGCGCAGCCGCTTGCCTTCCCGGAAATCATAGAAGGCATGAACCCCGATCGAGCGACTTGTGAAATCGCCACTTGCCGTGCTCGCACCGTTCAGTCCCGCGATATTGGCCCAGCGGAATCCGTATTCGGCCTCCAGACGAACTGAGTGGTTGACCCGGTAGCCCAGGGCCCCGGCGATCTCGCGGCTGTCATCGAAAATCAGATTGTTCTGATCCCCGATCGACCCGTATCCGCGCACAGCAACATAGAAGCCGCGCTCTGCGTCAAAGTCTGCTTCTGCCTGCGCAACCGCGGGATAGCTCAGGCACGCGCCCCACAGCGCCAAGTGCATCAATTTCAAGACTCGCCCTCCCAGCGATATGCTTCCAGTTGCTTCACCAATTCGCGGATCGGACGGCGCGGGCGGCCATCGACGTGAATCATGACAGCTGTGATCTCACCCTCTGCAATGATTTCTTCTCCCCTGAAACAGGTTTGGGAAAAAAGGATGCGGGGTCCGTCGGTACCGATGTAGCGCGTCCGGATATGCAGCAGGTCGTCTACCCGTGCCGCCCTGCGATAGTCCACTTCAATTCGCGTCAGCGTGAAAGCCGCCGGGTCTTCCCGTTCCAGCAAGGATTGATGGGAGACGCCAGCGTCGCGCAGATGGTCTGATCGACCCCGCTCGAAGAAGCGGAGATAATTGGCGTGATAGACCATGCCTGTGAAGTCGGTGTCTTCATAATAGACCCGCACGGTGATCCAGTGCTGGCGCTCGGCATCGAAATTGTTGGCATCAAGATTGGGAAGGCTCATTGGGTTCGCCTACCAAAGCTCGCGAGAATCGTCACCCCTGTTCCGATTGCAGGGTCATTTCGAGCGGAGCCGTTTCGTATCCAAGCTCTTCGGCACGCGTCTTCAGACGCTCCAGGGTTTTCCCATCAAGCTGCGCCGTGCGCGAGAGGATCCACAGATACTTGCCGTCCGGACTGCCGACGAGGGCGGCTGAATAATCCGGCTCCAGCGCCAGCACCCAATAGTCCCCTTCTGCGAACGGAACCCATGCAGGCGCAAACTTCACTTTCAGCTTGCTGTTGCCTGACCCCTCCACGATGCGGGCCTTGCCTTCAGCCACCGTTTTCTCTCCGTCGAGCGATCCCTTGAAACACGTATTGGTCACCGACACGGTGCCATCGGAGTTCAGGCCATACTCAGCCGTCACACCTGTGCAATTGCGTTCAAACCCATTCGGATAGCGGGCAATTTCGTACCAGAGGCCAGCATACCGATCGAGATCGACAGACGGCACGGTCGGCGGCGTTGAATCACTGGCGCGATAATCAGGTTGGCTCGTACAGGCTGCAAGCAGGGCTGCGGCAATGGCGGAAAGGGCGAGGCGCATATGGGTTTCTCCTATGCCCCTCCTACGCGTGAACCTGCTGACTGGTTTCCCGGAGACCTATTCGCCGTTTGGCTCAACCGCCTCAGGCTCTGCGGTTTCTTCGGAATAAATGGTGGCAAGAAACGCACGGAAGTCTTCTACCGAGGCAACAGGCTGCTCCTCCTGCGGGATATGTCCGGTCTCGGGATAGATGATGAGCTTCGACCCCGGGATGGCATCGGCAAACTTTTCCGCATGTGCCACGGGAATCAGATTGTCAGTATCCCCATGCAGGATCAGCGTCGGCACGGCGATTGCGCTCAGCCTCTCCTTGGACGCAGGCACCCGCAGTGTCGTGCCGCTCATGATCTTGAGCAGCGCCTCGCGATGGCACGGCGCACGAGACATGGCCGAATACCGCTCCACCATTTCATCCGTCACCAGTTCAGGATCCGCAAAGCTGTTTTCCAGCCCCGACCGGATCAAGGCTGACATGTCGAGATCCTTCATCACATTGCGGGCAAACCCATTGCGCAGCAATTTGAAGATCACCGGGTCCTTGTCGTCCTCGCCCGGCGCACTGAGCCAACCGGCCGCATCCACCAGGACCAATCCATCCAGCCTGTCCGGATGGGCGAGTGCATAGGCCCAGGCGGTGTGCCCGCCCATGGAACTGCCGACGAGGGTGAACTGGTCGACGTCCAGTGAATGCGTCACGCGGTCGATACTGGCAATGAATTGCTCGATGCCGATCTCATCATTGTCGACGCAGCGCGACAGGCCATGGCCCGGCAGGTCCAACCGGATGACCCGGTAATCCTTACGCAGATTGCGCACCCATGCGTCCCAGGTGTTCAGAGAGGCAGAATAGCCATGCACAAGCACAAGTATTGGCGCGTCGCGCGGACCGGTATCGGTAAAATGCAGCTCGATCTGACTACCGGATTTCAGGTACCGGCTGTTCGATTTCGAGTAGACCGACTCCAATGTATTGTAGGAAATGTCCGGACGGCGCAGCATCAACCAGCCCGCCGTGAGAATGATCGCAACCGTCACCAGCACGACTAGCAATCGTTTCATCTTGTTCCCGGCTCCCGCAGTTTCAAATCAGGTGATCGGCACTAAGCCCCCCTGACGGCGCCAAGTCAAATCGCACGCTCAGTGCCACAAACACTACAGGTTGCATCGCGCCGCAACCGGACTTTCCTGACGTCGGCCATCAAACCATCGATCAGAATAAGGCTTCCAATCATCGGTTCTCCGGCGCCTGTGACCAGCTTCACGACTTCAAGCGCCATGAGCGTTGAAACCATTCCGGTCACGGGCCCGACCACGCCAACTTCATCGCAAGCCGCCGCATTCGGCGGCGTTTCGGGCACCCAGCAGCGATAGCATGGCGCGCCGTCCCGGCAGCCGGACGCAAACACGCTGGCTTGCCCGGTCCACCCTGCGGCTGCGCCGTGCACCAACAAGCGTTCGCTCAGGTGGGCCGCTGCGTTGAGGGCGTAGCGGGTCGGGAAATTGTCCGTCGCATCGACCAGAATGCTGCCGGACAGCGGGTCGGAAGGCGACCATTTCTTTCGACGCGTGCTGATCCTTGTCCCGGGATGATCCGTCGCCAGGCGCTCAGCCAGGATATCCACCTTGGCCTTGCCGAGGTCGCGTTCTCCAAACTGGATTTGTCGCTGCAGATTCGACCGCTCAATGACATCATCATCCCAGATTTCGATCTGCCCGATGCCTGCAGCCGCCAGGAACATTGCGCATGGCCCGCCGAGCGCCCCTGCCCCGACAATGGATATCGACGCCGCGCGCAGCTTCTGGACGCCGGGTCCGCCTATTTCCTTCAGCATGATGTGGCGCTTGTGCCGGGCGAGGTCTTCCGGGCTGAGGCTCATTGTCCTGCTTTCTTCTGGCGAATAGCGGTCGAGGAGATCGGGTCCAGCGGCGCAGGCAGGTAGACCCATGCAGGCGGATCACGATCCGGCAGCGAGGCGGCAGTTGAAGCCGGGACACGACTACTGGCAAAGCGACGGGCGAACGGTGAGTTGCGAGCACCCGGCCCAATCCCCGGACGCGCCACGATGGCGATCGGCATCATCTGCGCAATCCCCTGCCACGCGCCCCAGAGATGGAAATTGACCATATTGTCAGCGCCCATCAACCAGACGAATTTCGCAGCGGGCGCTGCCGCTGTCAGCGTCGACAAGGTACGATAGGAATAAGTCAGGCCGAGCCGCGTCTCGATATCTGTCACCCGCATTCGTGGATGGTCTGCGACCGCCTCGGCTGACCGGAAGCGGCCCGAAAAATCTCCGTGTCCGGTCTTCAGGGGATTCCCGCGCGCCACGATCCACCAGACCCAATCTAGCTGTAGCCGTTTCATGGCTGTGGATGCCACATGGAAATGGCCGGAATGGGCCGGATTGAAACTGCCGCCGAACAGGCCGATGCGGAGGCCAGCCGATGGTCCCGGTAAAATTGCTCGGCTCAAGGACGAACCTGCCCGGTTCCTCGCACAATGTATTTGTACGTCGTCAGCTGTTCTGCCCCCACGGGTCCGCGCGCATGGATGCGACCCGTGGCGATACCAATCTCGGCGCCCATGCCGAACTCGCCGCCATCCGCAAATTGGGTAGAGGCATTGTGCAGCAAAATCGCGCTGTCGACCGTCGCAAAGAAGCGGTCTGCTGCATCAGAGTCTTCAGTGATGATACATTCTGTGTGACCGGACGACCAGGAGCCAATATGTGCCAGCGCTGCGCTCAGATCATCGACAACCGCAACGGCCAGGATCGGCGCAAGATATTCGGTGGACCAGTCGGCCTCGGTGGCTTCGATCATCTTTGGCACGATGGCGCGGGCGCGGTCATCTCCGCGCAATTCACAGCCCGCTTCCAACAGGCCGGCCGCGATCTTTGGCAATACATCGTCCGCCACAGCCGCATCGACCAGGAGTGTTTCCGCCGAGCCACAGATTCCTGTCCGGCGCATCTTGGCATTCACGACAATGGAAACTGCCTTCTCGGGATCAGCAGCCTTGTCGACGATGACATGGCAAAGCCCTTCGAGATGACCGATCACGGGAACGCGCGCATCCTTTTGCACGCGCTCGACCAGGCTGCGCCCACCGCGCGGGACGATCACGTCCACATTGCCTTCGAGGCCGGCCAGCATGTGGCCTACTGCGGCGCGGTCGGTGGTCATGACCAGTTGCACCGCGTCTTCCGGCAATCCTTCGGCCTTCAGCGCGCCGCGCATGGCGTCGATGATTGCGCGGGACGAGTGCGTGCTTTCAGACCCGCAGCGCAGGATCGCCGCGTTGCCCGAGCGCAGACAGAGCGCGCCGGCATCGGCGGTGACATTCGGGCGGCTCTCATAGATGATGCCGATCACGCCCAGCGGCACGGCGATGCGCGCAATGTCCAGCCCATTCGGCCGCTCCCACCGGGCGAGTTCCTTGCCAATGGGGTCGGGCAAGCCGGCCACGGCTTCCACACTGGAGGCAATCCCTTCAAGGCGCGCGGCATCCAGGGCCAGCCGGTCCAGCATGGCCGCGTCGAGCCCCTTGGCTTCGGCAGCGTCCATATCCTGCGCATTGGCCGCCAGGACTTTGGAGGCAGACGCACGAATCGCGGCCGCGACCGCCTGCAAACCGCGTGTTCGGTCAGCGGGCGTCATCTGGCCCAGCTTGCGAGACGCGGCACGGGCGCGGCGGCCCATGTCGAGCATGGTTTCAGCGAGGTCTACGGTGTCGGCTATCATCGTATCTGTCATGTCATGGGATGTGCCGGAAAGCCGGGCCGACCGCAAGACGGCTAAACGTCGCCTACTTCAGCTATCCCAATAGTGATTGCAGGTGGGGACGGGCTGACTCTTCGGGATTTTGCCCTAGAATAGCTTGAAAGAAACAAGAATTTCATCGGAGGAACCCATGATCGATGTAGAGGCAATGCCTCATCTAGCCGATATCCCGCGCGTCCAGGCCAGCATCCGCCCGGATGAGGAGGCTTTCTGGTTCGAAGACGAGACAACCAGCTTCGCCGAACTGGAGACACGTTCCACCCAGATTGCCAACGGCCTCATCGGCCTGGGCGTGAAACCGGATGACCGGGTCGGCTATCTCGCCAAGAACATGGCTGTCTATTACGAGATGCTGTTCGGCGCCGCCAAGGTCCGCGCAACGATGACCGCCGTCAACACCCGACTCGCCGCACCCGAAGTGAAATTCATCCTGTCGGATGCGCGGGTGAAAGTCCTGTTCGTCGGCAAGGATTTCTACGGCCTGATTGACCAGATCCGCGCCGAATTGCCAGACCTTGAACATATCATCGCGATTGATGGCGATCGGGAGGATTGGAAAGCCTACTCGGCATGGCGCGACAGCCAGCTGACCGATCCACCGGGCCTCACGACGCGCGACGACGATGATGTCATCCAGCTCTATACATCCGGCACAACCGGCATGCCCAAGGGCGTGCAGCTGACCAATGGCAACTACCGCGCCATCTTCGAGCAGGCCGGCATGCTGGAATGGGCGAGCTATGATGTCGGCGACGCGGTCATGAACGCGATGCCCCTCTTCCATGTGGCGGGCGTAAACATCGGTATCCTGACGGCCGCACAAGGTGCCAAAGCTGTCGTGCTGCGTGAAATCGATCCGGCAGCAATCTTGAAACTGATCCCCGAGCACAAGATCGCCCATGCGTTCTGGGTCCCCGCAGTCATCCTGATGCTGACCCAGATACCGAATGTGCGCGACATCAACTGGTCGAGCCTGAAGCAGGTTTTCTATGGCGCCTCTCCGATTGCCGAGAGTTTGCTGCTTGATGCGCAGGACATCATGGGTGCGCGTTTCACCCAGCTCTACGGACTGACCGAGACGGGCGGCTGCGGAACCTATTTGCCGCCTGAAGCCCATGACCCGGCCTGGGGAAAGCTGCGCTCATGCGGCGTGCCCTATCCGGCCACAATCGTGCGATGCCTCGACGCAGAAGGGAATCCCGTTCCCACCGGCGAAGTTGGCGAAATCGCCATCAAGTCCGCCTTCGTCATGAAAGGATACTGGAACCGCCCGGATGCCACAAAGGAATCGGTCGACGCGTCCGGGTTCTTCCGGACAGGAGACGCGGGCTATTTCGACGAAGACGGATTTCTCTATATCCACGACCGCGTAAAGGACATGATCGTGTCCGGCGGCGAGAACATTTATCCCGCCGAAGTCGAGAATGCGATCTTTGGCCACCCTGGCGTGGCGGACGTGGCAGTTATTGGCGTGCCCGACGAAAAATGGGGCGAGGCCGTCAAGGCCATCATCGTCGTCAAGCCGGGCGAAGCGCCGACTCAGGACAGCATAATCGCTTGGGCGCGCGAACGCATTGCCGGCTATAAATGCCCAAAGACGGTAGAGTTCATTGAGGTGCTGCCCCGTAATCCATCCGGCAAAGTCTTGCGCAAGGATTTGCGCGAAACTTACTGGAAGGACCAGGCACGTCGCATCAGCTGATCAGAAGGCGGATGGCATGCCGTCCGCTATCAATCATATTGGACTAGTTGGCGAGGCTCAACCAGTCGCGGGCTGAAGACAGCGCTACTTTGACTTCTTCCGAGCTCAGCATATCAGCCATTTCCTGACGCTGCACGCGGGCCTCTTCATGTCCCTTGGACACAGCGAGGTTGAACCATTTGTGCGCAGAGATCAGATCCATCTCCGATCCGATACCAGCGGCACAAGCAAGACCGGCCTGATAGAACTCATCTGCATTTGCGTCGGCGCCCAACAGGCCACCTGGCTGTATTTCAATATCCGAAAAGGGCATCTTGTTTCTCCTGTCACCCTGCCTTCGCCGCCACCCTGTTTCGGGCATGTCAGCCAAGACATCCATCCGTCACCAGAGCATTCCGGCGACAGGCAAAGAGTGCCTTCTCTCCTTTGCCGTATGGTTAACAGGAACCTGCCCAAACCCCGGCTATTTTAATATTCCGGGTCCGGTTGTTCATTTTTGATGCAATTTGAGGACTTCGGACATGAAAAACCCCCGCACGGCGAGGCGGCCGTACGGGGGGTCTGCATGATCGAAAGGAGTTGGAGGCTTAAGCAGCCACTTTCTTCTTTGCGAGAGATTCTGCGAGTTTTTCCATGGCGTCGCCCTTCTCGATATTCTCGACGGCGGCGAGTTCACGAGCCATACGGTCCAGGGCGCTCTCATAAAGCTGGCGCTCGGAATAGGACTGTTCCGGCTGATCTTCGCCGCGGTGCAGGTCGCGAACGACTTCCGCAATAGAAATCAGATCACCGGAATTGATCTTCGCTTCATATTCCTGAGCCCGGCGCGACCACATGGTCCGCTTGATGCGCGCACGACCACCCAGGGTCTTCAGCGCATCTTCGACCAGCTTGGAACCCGCCAGTGCGCGCATGCCAGAGGCTTCGGCGCGATTGGTTGGGACGCGAAGGATCATTTTGTCCTGATCAAAGGACACCACATAGACCTCCAGGTCCATGCCGGCCACAGTCTGCTTCTCAACGCTCGTGATCTTGCCCACCCCGTGTGCGGGGTAAACGACGCTTTGACCCACTTCAAACGCCAGTTCCGCAGATGCTTTTTTAGCCATGTTGGATATCGCCCTTTTCTACGCATTTAGAGCCGACAAAATCCCCCCCAGTCCGACGCATTTGACGGTCTGAGTTGAAGTTTCCGGATCTTTTCAGTTATTACTCAAGTCTGAACGATAGCATAAATGTGCAGCTTTTTCAACAGACACGCCCAGATGCTAACCAAGAGTAAAGTTCCCAAGGTCGCTGATTTTGTTAACGTTTATTGAGAAACCCAGCAAAATCAGGGTTCGGACGACCAGATTCAGGCGTCGCCTTCACCCGGTTTGGGGCTGAAATATTTCTCCAGCTTACCGGTTTCTTGCGCAAATTCTTCCCGGTCTGCCGGCGGTTCCTTCATCCGGGTGATATTTGGCCAGGTCTGCGCATACTCGGTATTCAGCTTCAGCCATTTGGCGTCCGGGTCATCCTCGGTATCGGGCTTGATGGCCTCCACAGGGCATTCCGGCTCGCACACACCGCAATCGATGCACTCATCCGGGTGGATGACCAGCATGTTCTCGCCTTCATAGAAGCAGTCGACAGGGCAAACCTCGACGCAATCCATGTATTTGCAGCGGATACAGGCATCAACGACAATATAGGTCATGGGCAGGAGGGCCTTCTGGGGTTTGTGCACCGGCGAAATGGCGCGCGCAGGCGCTCATGTCAATGAGGTGTTCTGACAGGAGTCTTCAGGAAGCGTCGGCGATCCGCTTTTCCGCCGCCTGGCGAGCCTGTGCGCGAGAAATATCGTCAATATGCAGCAGCGAGGCGACATGGCGGATATAGGCATCCTCGATATCGCTTTTTTCGCCATCAGCCAGCGCGACCCGGTACAAGCCTTCAATGATGGAAATCCGCTCCGCAATCGGCAGCTTCTTCACATGCTTGGTAAACTGGTGGGAACCGACCGCCTCTTCAGCCAAGGCTTCGCCTTCGGCCAGCACGGCATCTGCCTTGTCTGCATCGAATTTGAACGCTTCCAACAGGATTTCGGCGATCATGTCGCTTTCAATGTTCACATAGACCCCATCAGACAGGGCAGCCTCGACAAGTAGCGCCGCAGCCGCAACTTGCGGGTCCATCGGTCTTTCGGCGGGCGTTTTCTGCCGGAACAGATTTTTCAGCGTGTTCATCATGTGTCGGTCTCCAGCGTCGTGTACATTGCCGCCGCCTCTTCTGCCGGCCCTCTCCGAGTGCCCAGATCCAGCACTTCGACGGTCCTGATATGCGCGCCTCGCGCCAGCGTGACAACATCTCCAACGCAAATAGCGGCGCCCGGCTTGTTGACGCGCCGGGTCTGGCCATTGCGGGTCAATCGGACGCCCCGCTTGCGAATATACGTTCCGGACAGGGCGCGAGTCTTGAAAAACCGTGTCCGCCACAGCCACACATCAAGGCGCAGCGTCGGCGTGTCCGTCATTGAAAGGGCTTGTACTCGAAGCTCGTATCAGCTGCGCTTTCAGCGGCGGCTTCCGGCTTGGGTTTTGGCTTGCGTTTCTTTTTCTTTGGTTTGTTAGCCGCCTGCTTGGGCTCCGGCAGCAAGGCTGCGAGCGCCGCGAACGGGCTGTCCGGGTCCGGCTGGCGCGACTGCGAGGCACTGCGGGAATTGGACCGCCCGCCCCCGCCTTGCTGTTTTGGTCCGCGTGGGCCTTTCGGGCCTTTGCCACCGGCATTCTGATCTCGGCCGCGCTGGGGCCGCCCGCCTTCAGGCCGCCCCTCGGGACGGGCGCGGGACGCATAGCGCCACAAAGTAACGGCATCCGTTTCCTTGTCCTTTTCCGCAGGCGCAAGGCCAAAGCCTTTCAACACGGCGGGCCAGTCATCGGCAGGGCAAGAGACGACGGAAGCCAGGTCGATCTCGATGGGGAATGCGTTCTTCGAGGCTTCCTTGCGGCGCTTGGCGATCTCCCAGCCGAGACGTTCGGCAAGGTCTGCGCGCACGGCCCGGCGGCCGAAACGGAGATAGCCATTGGCGGCAAGCGCCTCTTCCGGCCATGTGCCATCAAGCGCAAATGACCCGGCCCCCTCGGGTGCCAGTGGGAAAGGTTGACCTTCAAACACAGCGCGCAGAATGGCGATCATGCGCTGGCCTGCAGGCTTTTGCGCATCCGGCACATGTGCCGCGACACGGCCTGCTCTCACGCCAATGCCTTTGAGGGCTTCACGCTGGTCGCCGGTCAGACGCAGACTTGGGTCATCCTGGCGAAGATCAACCGCAGCCCCGGTTTCAAGAAGACGGAAGGCAATCCCGCGCGCGAGACCTTCCAGCGCATCGCCCGCTTTTTCAACGGCCAGCTTTGTATGAGTTGGCAGGATCTTGGCGGTCTCGGCCGCGGCCCATTGCTCCAGCCGCTGGCGCGCAGCTTCACGCTCGGCCGGGTCGACTTCGGATGCGCCGACAATCTCGACGCGCGGCGCCATCCAGCTCGATCCCTTGGCCAGATGGGCCACGGGCGAATTGATGTGTTCGATCTGGCCTTCATCATTCAGTTTGAACGCATCATCCGGCGCCGCCACGATCAGCGACAGGCGTTCCAGGATCAGCGGGCGCACAGCGGCCTGGGCTGCGCTGCGCACCGCCTTGCCTTCGAGCGTACGGGTATCAAGAACAGGTTCGAAGGTCAGGCCTTTCAGGCGTCCAACGACATGGCCTTCCACACGGACATCACCTTCCGGGGTCAATTCGGTCACGAGGGCGTCTTCCTTCTTCAGGCTGGCAAGCAAAGCGGTGGTTCGCCGGTCCACGAACCGGGCAGTCAGCGCTTCGTGTAGCGCGTCTGACAGGGAGTCTTCAATCTCTCGTGTTCGATCCTGCCATTTTTCCGGGTTTTCCAGCCAGTCAGGCCGATGGGCGGCATAGGTCCAGGTCCGTATATTGGCAAGCCGCTGCTGCAGCTTCGCAATATCTCCCTGGGTCGATGAAAGATCATCCAGCCGGCGCTCCAGCCCCTTGTCGGCAAGGCGCGCATCCGGATTGGCGAGCGTTTCAGCAAGGCCCAGCACGAGCCGTGCATGGCCTTCCGGCCCGGCTTTGCGGAAGTCTGGCAGGCGGGCCAGATCCCATAGCCGCCGCACTTCGCGCGTACCCGCCACATTCGGCCCGATGGCCGCATCTTCCGCCATTCGGCGCAGCACCCATTCATCCAGTGCATGCGGATTATGGATCAGGGATGGATGCCCGGATGGGGTCTCAAGGCTCAGGATCAGGCGGCGCAGGCTGGAGAAGTCGAGTGCAGAGTTGCGCCATTGCAGATGATCCACCGGATCGAACCGATGCGCCTCGATGGCCTGCCATGTCGCTTCATCGAATGGCGGACAGGTCGCTGTCTCCCCAAATTCACCATCGGTACGGAACCGCCCGGCCCGGCCCGCGATCTGTGCGCATTCTGCTGGTGTCAGCAGGCGATGGCGCCGCCCATCGAACTTCGAGCGTGAGGCGAACACGACCCGGTCGACATCAAGGTTCAGCCCCATGCCGATCGCATCGGTTGCAACAATGTAGTCGACTTCGCCGGACTGGTAGAGCTCAACTTGCGAATTCCGCGTGCGCGGGCTCAGCGCGCCCATCACAATCGCCGCTCCCCCCTTCTGGCGCCGCAGCAATTCGCCAATCGCATAGACCTCATCCGCGCTGAATGCGACAATGGCCGTACGCTTCGGCAGTTTGGTGATCTTGCAATGCCCGGTATAGCGCAGCTCTGAAAACCGCTCGCGAGGCTCGGTCTCGGCGCCAAGGTCCAATTTACGCAACACACTGCGCATCGTGTCGCTGCCCAGCAGCAATGTCTCGTGATTGCCGCGCAAATTCAGGATACGGTCGGTGAAAACATGGCCCCGATCCTGGTCTTCGGCCAGCTGGATCTCGTCAATCGCGACGAAATCCACTTTCAGATCCACCGGCATGGATTCCACTGTGCACACCCAGTATCGCGCCGTACGCGGAACAATGCGCTCCTCACCAGTAATCAGCGCGACATGGGCCGCGCCCTTGCGCTCGACCACACGATCATAAACCTCGCGCGCCAACAGGCGCAGCGGCAGGCCGATCATGCCGGTGCCAAACCCCGTCATCCGCTCGATGGCATAGTGGGTCTTGCCGGTATTGGTGGGGCCGAGAATGGCCTTCAGGGTGGAACTCATCGACGTTGCGTGGCGGGGCCGCCATTGAAAGTCAAGTTGAGCCTGCAATCGGCCCACACCCCCTGCCCCCGAACCGGTCAATCTGGCAGGAAACTGCCCTTGATCCTGTCGCCCGGAAAAAACCCGCCTGTCGATCCAATTAGAAGTTGTCCGCCTCTGCGCACTCCCCTAGAGCCCTCGGAAACAATGGGGACTTCGCGTGACAATGACCGCCATGAATCAGGCTCGCTCTTCGAGCCAGAGGTTCTATGTCCTCGACGGCATGCGCGGGATCGCGGCGATCATCGTGATGCTCTACCACTATATTGGAAGCGGACAGTCCAGGCTGCTCATGAACAGCTATATTGCCGTGGACCTGTTCTTCATCCTCAGCGGCTTTGTCATCTATCATGCCTATGCCAAGGCCCTGCGGGACGGCATGCCTGCGGGCGTCTATGCCAACAAACGGATTTCCCGGCTCGCCCCGACTGTCGCGGGCGGCGTGGTACTCGGCGCCATCGCGATGCTGATCGTGTTTGCCGAGACCGGGCGGGCCTTCAACCCCCTCCAGTTCACCCTGACCCATATCGGCCATTTCGCTTTCATCCCGGCGCTCAGCGATTACGAGATCCCTGCGAACGGCACGCTGGAACTCTTCCCGTCCAATCCGCCGCTCTGGTCGATCTTCTACGAATTTGTCGCCAGCATCGCATTCATCTGGATTGCGCGCCTGCCGAAATGGCGACTGGTCGGCACCTGCCTTGCCGCCTTCTCGCTCTACCTGTTTTGCTGTCTCGCGCTGGCCCGCTTGTCCGGCAATGACCTGACCGCCAATGTCGGCTGGAGCCATCAGACCTTCTTCTTCGGCTTTCCGCGCGTTTTCTCGGCCTTCCTCGCGGGGATCATCATCTACCGGCTGGTCCAGAATCCTGCCGGCCCGGTGGCCCGATACTTGCCACGCTTTACAGGCCTGATGCCCACGCTGATCGTATTCGCGGTAACACTCGGCATCCTGATGTTTCCCGTCTACGCAAAAGGCGCCTATCAGTTTATCGCCATCGGCCTGCTCTGCCCGCTGCTCATCCTGATCGGCGCGCGCGTCCAGCCGGGCAGCCTCTGGCTTACCGGGGTCTGCGAGCGTCTCGGCCTGATCTCGTTTCCGCTCTATTGTGTGCACGAGCCCGTCCGCCACCTGACTGGCGTTCTGCTGCGCCGTACCGGTCTGACGGACATCCCAACCGAGTTGCGCGTCACCCTGACCGTGATCCTCGCCCTATTGATCTCAGTCGGCTTGCTCTGGCTCCTCGGCCAATTCCAGGCCCGCCGCCGCCTCAGCGCCAGTTTGAAACCGTTTTTGGGATAGGATGGATCAGGCCATCGCCTCGGCGCGGACCAGCTCTGCGACCGGCGCTTTTTCGTTCACCACATGCGGCTGGAAGTGGAGCAGTTCCCAGCGACCGTCATGATGCTCGACGAGGGCCGTGCAGCTCTCTACCCAGTCGCCATCATTCATGTAGGTGATGCCGTCAATGTCGCGCATTTCGGCGACATGGATATGGCCACAGATCGCGCCATCATATTCCTTGCGACGACAATAATCCGCCACATGGCCCTCGAAATTATGGATATGGTTCAGCGCCCGCTTGGTGCGCTTTTTCAGGGCCTGTGACAGCGACCAGTACGGCATACCGAACCAGCGACGGATCGCGTTCAGCTTCGTATTGGTCCAGAGCAGGAAATTATAGGCATGATCGCCCAGATGCATGATCCATTTGCGGTCGGCCCGCATCATGCCGTCAAACATGTCGCCATGTACGACCAGATAGCGCTTGCCATCTTCGCCCTCATGCACGGCGCGGTTCTTCACCTTGATGTCGCCAAAGGCGAGCCGGAACTGCAGGAAGGCGCGCAGGAACTCGTCATGGTTCCCGATGATATAGGTCACGTCCGTGCCGCGCTTTGCAGCCGTCAGGATACGGCGGATAACGTTCGTGTGTGATTGCGGCCAGTACCATTTCTTGCGCATCCGCCAGCCATCAATGATGTCACCCACCAGATAGAGCTGCTCGGATGTATGCGTCTTCATGAAGGCGCACAGCGCATCGGCCTGGCATCCGGCACTGCCGAGATGCACATCGGAGATGAAGATCGAACGATAATCAGGGCGAGGATCGGCACGGGTCATGATGCCCGCCCTTAAGTGCGTTCGGTATGAGTTTTATGACAGTTTACCCCCTATTTTCGTCACAAAAATGCAATAAAAACAGGGTTAACAAAAAGACTTGTCCTCCCCCTCCGCAGGCGGAGGTATAATCAGAGCATGGATGACGCCTTCGCCACTTTGCGAAACCTGCCGCCGCACCTGCGGCCGTACCGGTTCTGGATCTGGCTACAGGTCGTGATCCTCACCTTTCACGTGCGCCATATCCAGCGGGATATGCGCGCCATGATGGTGCGCATATCACCCCGCGGAGAGGTCGATATTGTCGCTGTCGGGGACGGGCAGGGAACGATCAAACCTGATCCGCTGGCCTTTGAGCCATCGAAAGGCTTCCGCCTGGCGATGGGGGAGTTGGATTTGGCTGTGCCGATGGGCGAGCGGCTTCAGTCAGCCCCTGCCGTCACAATGCCACGTCGGCCCTGTGCGACCGGCACGCGCCTGCCGCGTCCCGATACCTGACGCGAAGTGTCCCGATGAAGATCCAACTGTCTTCCAAGCGCCTTCACGAGCGTCGCATGCGCAGGAACAGGCGGTCTAACCTTCCCTCACGCCCCCACCGCGCCGGGCGAGCCAGACACCACCCAGGATCAGGGCGAACGCGATCAGCGCCTGCCAGCTCTGCGTCTCTCGGAAGAATATCCAACCGAGCACGGCGCTGACCACTGGAATCGCATAGCCCGTCAGGGACAAGAATGTCGCGCTCGTCCGCGCGATCAGGTACATGTACAGCGCCTGTGCAATTGCCGTCGGGATCACGCCAAGCCCCACCACGGCGGCCCAATGCGTCCAGTCGGCATTGACCTCGGACGGGTGCACCGTGAAGGCCAGCGGCCACGAAACCACCGCCGCCAGCGTGACGAAACCGGTCGCGAACGGAATGGCCTCGATCCGGGGCGCGCCGCGCGCCATCAGGCTTGCAAGGGCGTAATTCATCGTCGCGAGGATCAGCAGCAGCTGCGCCACAACACTCGCATCGCCAAGCCCCTTCATCGCATCCGGCCCGAACAAAACAGCCACACCCGCAAAACCGGTCAGCACGCCAATCGCGGTTCCGCGATTCATCCGTTCATCCGCAAACAGAAAGGTTGCCCCACTCACCACGAAGATCGGCACAGCCGCCGTGTAAAGTGCGGCAAGGCTGGAATTGACCGTCTCCTGAGCGGTCGTGATCAGGAAGAAGGGAAAGACGGAGCCTGCGAGCCCCATCCCGATGATCGCCACCCAGCGCTTGCGGTCTCTCAATGGCGGCAATTTCTGCCCCCGTGCCAACATCAGCACCCACAGTACCGCCGCGCCAATCGTCAACCGCCCCGGCAGCACCCAGGCCACCGGCAGGCCCATATCCGGATTGCCCTTGTCCACCGCCACCCGGGTCAGCGCATAGGCCCCGGCCCAGAACAGGGTCAAAAGAGCAAACAGCCCCCAATCAGCGGCAGAGCGACTTTGAAGCTGGGGCCCATTCATGGCATCGCCGCGCCGCGCGACGTCTCGATCATACTGTACCAGTCCGCACGGCTGAGCTGGATTTCCAGCGCGCGCGTCGCCGCCTTCAGGCGCGCCGGAGTCTGCGTGCCCAGCAGAACAATGGGCTGCGCCGGATGCATCAGGACGAAAGCCAGCGCCACTTCGCTGCGGCTCACACCATGCCCGGCCGCGATCCTGTCGAGCGCCTGATGCACATCCACCAACCTTTCAGGATCATCAGGCTGCGGTCTATATCCATCGGCCAGCCGACCGCCCGCCAGCGGCGACCAAACCAGCGCCGCCGCACCGACTTCCTGGCACCAGTCCAGTGTGCCGTCTTCCAGGGGCGCCAGATGCAGGGCGGAAAATTCCGGCTGCGTGCTGACAAGCTTCGGCCCCAGATGTGCCTGCAATGCGCGGGTTTGCGCCACGGAGAAATTGGAGACTCCTGCTGCCCCGATCTTGCCGTCGGCCAGAAGCGTTTCCAGCGCATCGGCAACTTCCTCCCAAGGGGTCAACAGGTCCGGCCGGTGAATTTGGTAAAGGTCGATCTGCTCAACGCCAAGCCGCGCAAGCGACGCTTCGCAGGCCTCGATCAGGTATTTACGACTCGAATTGTAGGGCGCGGGGGGAATAATTCCGCCCTTGGTCGCCAATACCATTCTCGTGCGCCGCGCAGGATCGGCTTTCAACACCTTGCCCAGCAAGACCTCGGCCGCGCCAAATCCATCCCCGCCAAATCCGTAGATGTCAGCCGTGTCGATAAGAGTCATGCCCAGATCGAGCGCGGTCTCAACAAGATTCTCCGCATGGGACAATTCATGTCCCAAAAAGCGCCAGCAACCGAAGCCCAAAGCACCCGCGCGCAGTCCGCTCGTTCCGATCCCTACCTGACGCATGAAACCGCCTCCTCGTGACTTCAGGCCATAAGAGGCCGCTGAAGCCAAGTCCACGACTGATCTCTGTTAGCGAAAACAGGCAGTAAGCGGCGCGAGGCCGCATGGGCAGCGGGTGGACGAAATTGCGCGGGCGTCGTAAAGGGCCAGCAGATTTATAGCCTACCGCTCCAAAGGAGATTTTTCATGGCCGTTCGCGTTGCAATCAATGGTTTTGGCCGCATTGGCCGTCTCGTCCTTCGTTCGATCATCGAGCATGACCGCAAGGACATCGAAGTCGTCTCGATCAACGACCTCGGTCCGGTGGCCACCAATGCCCACCTGCTCCAGTATGATTCCGTTCATGGCCGGTTGAACCAGACGGTCGAAGTGGACGGTGACACGATCATCGTCGGCGACCGCAAATTCCTCTGCACCGCCGTACGCGACCCCGCTGACCTGCCGCATGCCGAGCTGGATATCGACATCGCAATGGAATGTACCGGCATCTTCGCCGACAAGGAAAAAGCGTCTGCTCACCTCAAGGCGGGCGCCAAACGCGTGCTGGTCTCTGCTCCGGCGACAAATGCTGACAAGACCATCGTCTTCGGTGTGAACCACGACACGCTTACCAAAGATGATCTCGTCGTCTCCAACGCATCCTGCACCACCAACTGCCTGTCGCCCGTCGCCAAAGTGCTGAACGACACGGTCGGTATCAAGCGCGGCTACATGACGACGGTCCACTCCTATACGGGTGACCAGCCAACCCTCGACCGGATGCACAAGGACCTCTATCGCGGCCGCGCGGCTGCGATGTCCATGATCCCGACCTCGACCGGCGCAGCAAAAGCCGTTGGCCTGGTCCTGCCGGAACTGAAGGGCAAGCTCGACGGTTCCGCCATCCGCGTCCCAACGCCAAACGTCTCGATGATCGACCTCGTCTTCGATGCCGGCAAGCCAACCACGGTCGAAGAAGTGAACACGGCCATCAAGGCCGCCGCTGACGGTCCAATGAAAGGCGTGCTCGGCTATACTGACAAGCCGCTCGTCTCCGCAGACTTCAACCACGATCCGCACTCGTCCACCTTTGCGCTCGACCAAACGCAGGTCATCGAAGGCACCATGGTTCGGGTCCTGTCCTGGTACGACAATGAGTGGGGCTTCGCGACCCGCATGAGCGATACTGCCCTCGCCATGTCCAAACTCATCTAAAACCCTTCTCCAGAGCGCTTCCCAACCGGGAGGCGCTCTTTTTCCATGCCGCATCGCACCCGGTTGGCCGGGCATTCTGGAGGAAATACCATGTCCAGCTTCAAACGCCTTGCCGATGCCGGCGATCTGACCGGCAAGACCGCGCTTGTCCGAGTCGACTTCAACGTGCCCATGGAAAACGGCCTCGTCACCGATGACACGCGCCTGCGGGCCGCCATTGATACGGTGCAAACCCTGCGCACCCAGGGCGCCAAGGTCGCCCTGCTCGCACATTTCGGCCGCCCCAAGGGTGAGCGCGTTGCAGACATGAGCCTTGCGCCGATTGCAGGCGCCTTCGCCAAAGTGCTCGGCTCGAATGTCAGCTTTATCGCCGACTGCAAGGGCGAGCATGTGAAGCAGGCCATTGCTGATCTCGACCCTGCCGGCGTGATCCTTCTGGAGAACACCCGCTTCTATGCAGGCGAGGAAAAAGGCGACCCGGAACTGGCGAAAGAAATCGCCGCACTCGGCGACATCTACGTCAATGATGCCTTCTCGGCCGCCCACCGCAAGCATGTCTCTACGGCTGTACTCGCGACCCTCCTGCCCGCCTATGCAGGCGTGAACATGGAAGCTGAACTCGACGCGCTCGACAAGGCGCTCGGCACGCCGGAACGTCCCGTGCTGGCTGTGGTCGGCGGCGCGAAAGTCTCTTCCAAGATCGACCTTCTGAAGAACCTTGTTACCCAGGTCGACTCGCTGGCGATCGGCGGCGGCATGGCCAACACATTCCTGGCCGCGCAGGGGATCAGTGTCGGCAAGTCCCTCTGCGAGCATGATCTCGCTGAGACCGCCCGCGAGATCATGCAGGTCGCTAAAGAAAACAATTGCAATATCCTGCTTCCGGTCGATGTTGTTGTCGCGAAGGACTTCAAGGCTCACGCCGAGAACCGCACCTGCGCAACGGATGAGGTCGCAGACGATGAGATGATCCTCGACGCTGGCGTCAGGACGATCGCACAGCTGGTTGCCGCGATGGGCAACTCAAAGACACTGGTCTGGAACGGGCCGCTCGGCGCGTTCGAACTGACCCCTTTTGACAAGGCCACCGTTGCAGCAGCCCAAGCTGCGGGTATCCGCGCAAGTGACGGCAAGCTGATCGCCGTCGCCGGAGGCGGCGATACCGTTGCCGCGCTCAATCATGCCGAGGCCGCCGACGAGTTCACCTTCGTCTCAACCGCTGGCGGCGCCTTCCTTGAATGGATGGAAGGCAAGCCCCTGCCCGGTGTGGAAGCTCTCAAAGCCTGATCCCTTTTGAGACAGCCTGCGGCAAATCGCGCAGGCGGCTGCAAATGACAACGTTCTCATCGGTTTGCTGCGCGGCGTCAGAAAAAATTGATGTTCCAGATGAAATCGATTTCAGGCCCTGAATCCCACACGTCTCTGGCAGTCCTTTCCCCCGAAACTGCCCGTACTGCCTGAGATTCGGGCGGGTGCGAGCGCGCTCACATCAATCCTTGTCAGCCTGTTGACCCAGAAGACAGGCACGGTACTTGAATGCAAAGTTTGCAAATTCCACGCATGCAAGGGACGCCCCGTTAAAATCATGACCAATCCTCAAATGGCCCGGCAGATTGCCGACAAGAATGGCTTCATCGCAGCGCTTGACCAGTCGGGTGGCTCCACCCCCAAGGCTCTGCGCCTCTACGGCGTGAACGAAGACGCCTATTCCAATGACGAAGAAATGTTCGGCCTGATCCATGAGATGCGTGCCCGCATCATCAAGGCACCAGCCTTCAATGGCGAAAAGGTCATTGGCGCGATCCTGTTTGAACGCACCATGGATGGCGAAGTCGATGGCACGCCAACCGCCGAATACCTCTGGAACGCCCATCAGGTCGTTCCCTTCCTGAAAGTCGACAAAGGCCTCGCAGACGAAGCCAATGGCGTCCAGATGATGAAGCCGATGCCGGACCTCGATCACCTGCTCGAACGCGCGGTCGGCAAGGGTATCTTCGGCACCAAGATGCGCTCGGTTATCAATGCCGCCAATCAGGAAGGCATCGCTGCCATCGTTGCACAGCAGTTTGACGTTGGCCGCCAGATCCTGGGCCACGGCCTGATGCCGATCATCGAGCCTGAGGTCACGATCACGATTGCCGACAAGGCCGAGGCCGAGGATATTCTCCTGGCCGAGATCACCAAGCAGCTCGACGCGCTGGGCGAGGACAAGCGGGTAATGCTGAAACTGTCCCTGCCGACCAAAGCAAACCAGTACAAGTCGCTGGTCGATCATCCGCGCGTGATGCGCGTTGTCGCGCTTTCCGGTGGATATTCTCGCGAAGATGCCTGCGCCAAGCTTGCCAATAACTCCGGCATGATTGCCAGCTTCTCCCGCGCCCTGACCGAAGGCCTCTCGGCCCAGCAAAGCGACGAAGAGTTCAATTCCACGCTTGCCGCCACGATTGATCGCATTTGTGCGGCATCCAGCGCCGGATAGGCCGGGTTTGTCCTAGACTCGCGCCTGACGCGAAAGCAAAGTGCCGCCCATGTTAAACATGAGGCGGCATTTTTTGTTCGCCAATCGATTGGGGACTTAAAGGCATGATTAAACACACCGTAACAGGCGCGGTATCCGCGCTGACGCTCCTGGCGGCTGCTTCTTGCATGGCAACCGTCGAGCCGACAGCGTTGGAACAGGCAGAGGCAAACACGCCTAGCCTGCAGGACGAAGCCAGCGCGATGCTGGCCGAGCTCGTCGTCAATCCGGCCTCTGCGGAAGTGTTCGAATCCCGTTGCGAGAATGCGATGCTGCTCGCCGGAAAGTTCATCACCGATCTTGAAACCCGCGACACGCCGCCCGGTGTTCAGGACATTCAGGATTTTGACCTGCTGACAAATATCGCCTTTTCGGTTGGCTATGGAGAAGCGGCTATCGTGGCCGAAGCAAACCCGGACGAAGCGTTGAGGGAAGTCGGCAGCGCATGTCAGGAAGACACAGCCAGCATCATCTCGACGCTCTCCCTGTCCGGCCCCATCTACGAACGCATGGTCGCGATTGATGCCGACGCCCTCGATGATCGCTCCGCCCTCATGTTGTCCCGCATTCTGAGAGACTATCGGCGCAGCGGTGTCGACAAGGACGAAGCGACGCGAACGCGCGTAGAGGAACTGAACGCCGAACTGGCGGAGATCAGCACTGAGTTCAGCAAAAACCTCCGCGAAATTGTCGGACAGGTCGAAGTCGATTCAGTCGACGCGCTGGAGGGACTGCCACAGGATTATATCGACGCCCACACGCCCAATGAGGATGGCAAGATCGTCATCACGACCAACTATCCGGACCTGATGCCTGTCTTCAACTACTCCCCGAACGAAGACTTGAAGAAATCCCTCTTCATTGCCTCGGCCAACCGTGCGTATCCGGAGAATGTAGAGCCACTCCGGAAACTGCTCGAGAAGCGCTACGAACTTGCACAATTGCTGGGCTATGAAAATTACGCAGCCTATATCACCGAAGACAAGATGACGGGCTCGCCAGAGGTTGCCATCGACTTCCTCGACGGTGTCGAAGCCGCCGCCCGAAACGCCGCTGAAATCGAATACGAACGCCTGCTGGCTTTTCAACAAAACAGTAATCCCGACGCGACGCAGGTCAGCCAGTGGCACAGCGGCTATCTTTCGGAACAGATTCGCCAAACCGACTATGCGCTCGACGCCCAGGAAGTGCGCCAGTACTTCGCCTACAATGACGTTCGGTCAGGCATATTTTCGTTGGTACAGGACCTGTTCGAAGTCGAGATACGTGACTGGACCGATGCTCCGATTTGGCAGGAAACCGTAACCGCTCACGAAATCTACAAGGATGGCGAACTGGTCGGCCGTTTCTTCCTCGACATGCATCCCCGCGAGGGCAAGTTCAAACACGCGGCCGCCTTCCCCATTCGGTTCGGCCCAACATCTGAAGGCGTGCCAGTTGCCTCACTGATGTGCAACTTCCCTGCGGGCGATCATACGACCGGTCTGATGGAGCATAGACAGGTCGAAACCTTCCTCCATGAATTCGGCCACCTCATCCATGCGATGTTCTCTGGCCAACCAGACTACGCCGATCTCAGCATGAGCAGCCTTGAATGGGATTTCATTGAAGCCCCGTCACAGATGCTGGAAAACTGGGTGTGGGATTATGATACGCTGGCAAAGTTCGCCGTAAACTCCGACGGCGAAATCATTCCCGTCGAACTGGTCGAGAAGATGAACGCCGCGCGTGACTTCGGCACCGGCCTCGGCACGCTCCGTCAGCTGACCTATGCCGGCGTCTCGATGAATTACTATAATCGCCCACCCTCTGAGGTCGATTTCGAGAAGATCTGGCTTGAACAGGAAGCTGGCCTCAGCCCGTTCGAGACCCTGCCGGACCTCCATCGGTATGCCAGCTTTGGGCACCTCGATGGCTATTCTGCGATCTACTACACTTATCAATGGTCACTCGCGATCGCGACAGACATGTTCAAGCAGTTCGAAGCAAACGGCTTGCGCGACGAAGTCACCGCTGAACGCTATCGGGAACTGGTCCTGAGCGCCGGATCATCAAAACCGGCCGCCGAACTCGTGCATGATTTCCTTGGGCGCGATTGGTCGCCTAAAGCGTATGAGCAGCACTTGATCGACGCCGCGGCGTCCGCACCCAGTGTGGAAGCTGAAAAGGACTAGCAGTGATGTTGGAGATGCGTCCGAACTGTGAACGCTGCGATACCGATTTGCCGCCGGATGAAGCCGGAGCGTTTATCTGCTCGTTCGAATGCACGTTCTGCTCTGATTGCATGGACGGTCCTCTCGATGGTCGCTGCCCGAACTGCGGCGGCGACCTCGAGCCCCGGCCGATGCGGCGCGGCAAGCCACTCGACGCCTACCCCGCCAGCACGCAGCGGGTTTTGAAGACTTCCGGCTAGGCACGCCCTGCGCTATAGCGCGCGCCATGAGCAAGACCGAAGACTATGTCCGCCCGCGCACGCGGCTTTACCTGATAACTCCGCCCCGCATCGAAGATGTGGAGGGCTTTGCAGCCCTATTGGAAACGGCATTGTCAGCGGGCGATGTCGCCTGTCTCCAACTGCGCCTGAAGGCTGATACCGGCGAGATCGACGTCGACGCCACCCGCGCCGTTGGCGCAGCCGTTACAGAAATGGCCCAGGCCTACGGCGTTGCCGTGCTGGTCAATGACAGCGCCGAACTTGCCGTCGAGATAGGTGCAGATGGCGTTCATGTCGGGATGGATGACATGCCGGTCAAGAAAGCCCGGGAGATCGTCGGCCCGGACATGATTGTCGGCGCAACCGCCAAGAACTCACGTCATGCTGCCATGCAGGCATGCGAGGCTGGCGCAGATTATGTCGCCTTTGGTGCGTTCTTCCCGACCCGTACCAAGACCGGTACGGTCGAGGCGAATCCGGACCTTCTGGAAATATGGCAGGAAAGCATGGAAGTGCCCTGTGTCGCGATTGGTGGCATCACAGTCGAAAACGCCGAGCCGCTCGCTGTAGCTGGCGCTGATTTTCTCGCGGTCTCATCCGGGGTCTGGGATCATCCTGAAGGCGCGCCGGTAGCGATTGCCCACTTCAATGCGCTTCTTGACCGGCTCGATGCATCGAAGGCCTGACGCTGCAAGCTCGCTGTAAAACCCTGCATGAACCGGTCCCGCATTAACACTCCGCCCGCTTGACCGTTTCGGGCCAAAGGCTTACGCCCCCGCCAAACCTTCAAAAGGACACGCCCCAATGGTCAAGATCAATGGTAATGAAATCAAGCCCGGCAACGTCATCGAGCATGACGGCACGGTCTGGCGCGCCCTGAAGACGGCGTCGGTCAAGCCCGGCAAGGGCGGCGCGTTCAATCAGGTCGAATTGCGCAACCTGCTGAATGGATCGAAATCGAACGTGCGCTTCCGTTCTTCCGAGACCGTTGAGAAGGTCCGTCTGGAGCAGAAAGACCATCAATTCCTGTTTGCGGACGATGACGCTTTCACCTTCATGGACCAGGAAAGCTTTGAACAGATCGCGATCCAGCGAGACTTTATCGGCGACCAGGGCGCTTTCTTGCAGGACGGCATGACCGTCTCCATTGAGTTTTATGGCGAGACGCCGATTGGTGTTGATCTGCCGGAACAGGTGATCCTCGAAGTTCAGGAAACCGAGCCGGTTGTGAAAGGCCAGACGGCTGCCAACAGCTTCAAACCCGCAATCTGTGACGGCGGCGTCCGGGTCATGGTTCCGCCCTTTGTCGGCACCGGCGAACGCATTGTCGTCCAGACAGCCGATTCCACTTATCTCCGTCGCTCCGACTAGGAACTCCCATGTCCAAACCCTCCCCCGTTGGCACCGTCATGATCGCCGCTGCACGTGCAGCTGGCCGTTCGCTTGCCCGTGATTTCGGCGAAGTCGAAAATCTGCAAGTGTCCAAGAAGGGCCCGGCAGACTTTGTCTCCAACGCCGATCATCGCGCCGAAGAGATCATCTACTCAGCGCTCGCGAAGGCGCGGCCCGGCTATGGCTTTGTCATGGAAGAACGGGGCATTGTCGAAGGCACAGACAAGTCGAACAGATTCATCGTGGATCCTCTCGACGGTACGCTGAACTTCCTGCACGGCCAGCCGCACTATGCTGTCTCCATTGCGCTCGAGCGCGAAGGCAAGCTGTTGACCGGAGTGGTCTATGATGTCGCGAAGAACGAGATCTTCTGGGCTGAGACCGGACGCGGCGCATGGCTGGAGAACCGCAAGCTGCGTGTTGCCGCTCGCACCCGCCTCAATGAGGCTGTGGTGGCCACCGGAACGCCGTGGCACGGCAAAGCCGAAGAAATGCACGCGAATTTTGCCCGCGAAATGCTTGCGATGACGCCCGCATGCGCTGGCATTCGCCGCTATGGCTCCGCAGCTCTGGATCTCGCTTACGTCGCCGCGGGACGGTTTGACGGATTCTGGGAGCGCGACCTGAAACCCTGGGACATTGCTGCGGGCATCGTGCTGGTGCGCGAAGCGGGCGGAACCGTTGCCGAAATCGATGGCGGCGACTTCATGAAGACCGGCTCGGTTCTGGCTGCCAATGAAGAGCTCCATCCGTTGATCGAACAGCAGCTGCGCCATGCTGCGGCGTTCGCGCGGAAAGCGGACTAAACCCTTCCCTAGCGGCAAGGCCTCCTGACACCAGAAAGATCGTGACACCCGCGTCATTTTTTGGCCTTATAGGCTGAAAAATGGGCAGGAAGCAGTCATGATACATACCGATACCGACGTTCTCATCATCGGAGCGGGCCTTTCCGGCATCGGCGCCGCGGTTCATCTCGAAAAGAAGTGTCCAGGCCTCGGCTATCAGATATTCGAGCAGCGTGGCGCAATTGGCGGCACTTGGGACCTGTTTCGCTATCCGGGCATTCGATCTGACAGCGACATGCATACGCTCGGTTACAACTTCAAACCGTGGACCGAAGCGAAGGCCATTGCCGATGGGCCTTCGATCCGGAAATATGTCGCGGACACCGCCAACGAATATGGCGTCACACCCCACATCAAATTCAACACGGCCATCGTCGCCGCCAACTGGTCCACGCCCGACCAAGCCTGGCATGTGACGCACGAGGATGAATTTGGTGCGCGTTCAATCACGACGTGTCGTTTCCTGTTCATGTGCGGCGGCTACTACCGCTATGATGAGGGCTATCGGCCGGACTTCCCGGGCGAAGACGCCTTCAAGGGCCAATTCATTCATCCGCAGCATTGGCCGGAAGATCTCAACTATTCCGGCAAGAAAGTCGTCATCATCGGATCTGGCGCGACCGCCATGACACTGGTGCCTGCCATGACCGACAAGGCTGCGCACGTCACCATGCTCCAGCGCTCGCCAACCTATGTTGTTTCGCGCCCGTCGGTAGACAAGTTCGCCAATTTCCTGCGCAAGATACTGCCTGACAGCTGGGCCTACTCCTTCATCCGCTGGCGGAATGTCCTGCTGCAGCAATTTTTCTTCAAACAGACCCGTTCAAATCCCGACAAGGCCCGCGAGCGGCTAATCGGCATGGTGAAAGAAGAACTCGGCCCGGACTATCCAGTCGAGACCCATTTCAATCCGTCCTATAACCCGTGGGAACAGCGGTTATGCCTCGTGCCGGATTCCGATCTTTTCAATGCGCTGAAGTCTGGCAAGGCGAGCGTCGAGACCGATCACATCGAGACGTTCACCCCCAACGGGATAAAGCTGAAATCCGGCAAGGAGATCGAGGCCGACATCGTCGTCACCGCGACCGGTCTGCAATTGCAGTTCATGAATGGCGTGGACGTGTCCGTTGATGGCACCCGCACCGATGCTGGACGGCTCTTGAACTATAAGGGCGTGATGCTCTCCAACATGCCAAATCTGGCGGTCACCTTCGGCTACACCAACGCCTCATGGACCCTGAAGGCCGACCTGACATCTGAATATGTCTGCCGCCTTCTGAACTACATGGACCAGCATGGCTACACGTCGGCCATGCCGAAACTCGAACAATATCCCAACCAGACCGAACCGTTTGTGGACTTCTCATCCGGGTATTTCCAACGCGTCATGGACCAGTTCCCCCGCCAGCACACGGAAAAACCGTGGAAGCTGCACCAGAACTACAGCGCTGACGTCAAGAACCTGCGCCGCGGGCCAATCGCCGATGGCGTGATGGATTTCACAAAGGCCGAAGAGGCCGCCAGCAAGCCGCCCGTCTTGCAAGCCGCAGAATAGCGTTTTGCTATATTTCTTTTGTCGAGCTCCCTATATTGAAAATACAGGGTCTTGATGAAGGGAACAAAGATATGTGGCTATGGCTGTTATGGTGGTGCGTAGACGATCATCTCGCGGCGGCGCTGGATGCGCCGGGGCTGGGAGAACTGCCCATCTGGGTGCCGCTGGTTCTGTCACTTGCCTTCGCGTTCACGATTGATGGCAAGGTCAAGAAACTCCGCAAGAAATAGGTGGGTCAACCCTCTGCAAACTGCAATTCGGCAAGGCGGGCATACAGGCCGCCCCTGGACACGAGTTCCTCGTGACTACCTTCCTCGACGATGCGTCCATGTTCCATCACGATGATCCGGTCAGCCCGGCGCACCGTGGAGAGCCTGTGTGCGATCACCAGCGTGGTGCGGCCCTCGGCGGCGTTGGAAATGGCCCGGCGCACAGCCGCTTCGCTTTCGGAATCGAGCGCTGAGGTGGCTTCATCCAGCAGGAGCACCGGCGCATCGCGCACAAGCGCCCTGGCGAGCGCAATACGCTGACGCTGGCCGCCTGACAGACTCCTCCCCTTCTGGCCAAGATCCGTCGCAAGCCCGTCTTTTTCAGCCAGGAAGTCGAACGCTTCAGCCATGCGAGCAGCCTGCTCAAGCAGGGCCTCGTCAGGCGTGTCGGTACCAAAGCCGATATTCTGCGCTGCAGTGCCTGTGAACAACGCCGATTCCTGTGGCGCATAGGCAAATTGCTGACGCCAGTCACGCGGATCAGCCTGCATGGCAGATACGCCGTCAAGCGTGACCGTGCCTGATGGCACATCGAATAGGCGCAATGCCAGGCGAAAGACCGTAGTCTTGCCTGCGCCGCTCGGCCCGACAAGCGCCACAAACTCGCCCGGCTTTACCGACAGGGAGAAATGATCAAGCGCCGAGACAGCTTCATCGCCATAGCGGAAAGTAACATCCTCAAAGGCAAGCGCGCCGGTCACCTTGCCCGGCAGGGCAACAGGGTTTTCTGGTGCGGTGATTTCGGGTTCAGCGTTCAGCACTTCAGCGGCACGGTCGGCCGCGCCGGCCGCGCGCATGACTTCGCCATAGACTTCCGCCAGCATGCCAAAGCCCGATCCTGCATAAAGCGCGTAGAGCACCATGGAGGCGAGATCGCCAAAGCTCATGGACCCAGTTGCGACGGCCCGCGCACCCATCCAGAGCACACCCACAAAGCCGCCAAACAGCAGCACAGAGACCAAAACGATCATCAGCGACCGCGCCCCGATCCGGCGCATCGCCGCATCAAACGTCGCCTCGACCGCCTCGGTAAATGCTCCCAGCCGGCTTTGTTCCCGATTATAGGCCTGAACCAGTTCGATTGCGTCTAGCGCCTCGGCAGCTTCCGCACCCGCATCCGCCAATCGTGACTGCGCCCGGTTCGACATCTTCCGGATCACCCGGCCAATCGCCATGACGGGCAGAACGGCCACCGGCAACATGGCCAGCAAGGTGAGGCCGAGCTTCCAGTTCACGACCAGCATCATGGTCAGCGCGCCCGTGGTGGTCAGCAGCGTCCGTGCAGCCAATGACGCCGACGAGCCAAGAAAGGTTTCGATCAGCGTGATGTCTGCTGTCAGGCGCGACACCGCCTCGCCAGACCGCATCTGCGAATGATAGCGGGGCGACAGTTTCAGCAGGTGCGCATAAAGATCCTTGCGCAGGTCGGCCGCAATCCGTTCGCCAAAGCGTGACACGAAATAGAACCGGATCGCGCCAAGCACGCCTGACAGAATGGCCGCCAGCGCAACCCAGAGAAATGCGCGGTCGACCAGCGCCAACAATTCCTCGGCGCTGCCCTGCGCGGCCTGGCCCGCATCCGCGGCGCTGCCGAGCAGCAAAGGTATCGCGAGACTAACGGCCGCCGCCGCCACCAGGAATACGAGTGCGATGGACACGGTCACCCAATGACGGGCGACATAGGGCATCAGCAAGGCCAGTGGTTTCAACGACTTTGCCTTGGGCCGGTTGATCGCTTCGCCGCCTGCTGGTTCTGTTGCACGGCGGTCTTCTGTGAAGGAGCTGTCTGTATCGGTCATGCCCGTCTATAAGTCCTTTCAGATTCCCTGCCAGCAGCCTCTTGCAGAGGTCGCGTCTTTCAGTTACACGCGCCACTTCGAAAACAGGCTGAGACAAGCCCGCGCACCCAAGCGATGGCAGCGCGGTTGTCCTTAGAGTTCAAGAGAGGCGAAGGCCATGAAAAAAGAAGGTCATCCCGACTATCACTTCGTCACCGTAGTGATGACAGACGGAACCGAATATCAGACGCGCTCCACCTATGGCAGCGAAGGCGACCGCCTTGTTCTGGACATCGATTCCAAATCGCACCCGGCCTGGACCGGCGGCGACGGCAAGATGCTCGACCGTGGCGGCCGCGTCTCGCGCTTCAAAGACAAGTTCAAAGGCTTCATGTAAGCGTTCTTCGCTTCGCATGATGCGTATAGTGGAAAGCCCCGGCCTTTTGGCCGGGGTTTTTCCGTTTGGTCCCTATTTCCAAAACTGACCCCACATCTGACCGGTTAACCCTCGCTTAACCCGCCATCGCCAGCGTGCGCCTCACACTTTCAGGAGGCACGAACATGTTGCGCGGCATTCAAGTCAGATCTGTCCTGTATTCCGTGGCGATCCTTGCCGGCCTCGGCGGCGCAGCCGCGCTGGCAGCTCAAGCCGCTATCGAACAGGACGGCCTCGTCTATTGGTCCGACGGCGATTCCGGGCGCCTGCCAGACGGCACCAAATTCCGCCTGCATGGTGTCGACGCGCCTGAGACGCGCAGTCTGAAACAGCTTGGCGGGGCCGACTGCGAAGCCGAACGCGAACAAGGTTATATCGCCAAGGAAAGGGTGATCGAACTGACTCGTGGCAAGGAAATAGCTGTGACACGCGATTATGGTCTCGACCGATACAAGCGGCTCGTCGTTGATATCAGCATCGATGGTGAAGATCTCGCCACGCGCCTTGTGGCCGAAGGCAGCCACCAAGTCTGGGACTATGATCGCGGTGCTCCAAAGCCAGACTGGTGCAGCCCGCACCGTAGATCGACAACATCGGGCCAAGTCAGCCCGTAGTTCTGCAAACCAAGCCGCTGCATTGCCCCGTAGCGTTCCTGTCTCTAGGTTCTGCTGAGAACGTACGACAGGAGCCACGCCAAAAATGATTTCCCGGAAGACGGCCGCTGCCGCATCTGTCCTGCTTGGTAACGCGGCCCTGTCCGCTTGCAATGACCCGGCCCCGGCCCGCACGGCGGCACCGGAAACTGCACCACCAGAAAATTCACTGCAAATCGAAACGGACCGCGCCCTGACAGGCAATGAAGTCAGCACGTCGGTCGGCGTACGCATCCTGACGGCAGACAAGCGCGTCGCTGTACTCGCCGGTCATATCGAGGCGGGCTTGGCACTCTACCGCGCGGGCGCGCCAGACCTCGCAGCGGCGCAACTCAATCACGCGGTGTCGCTTGAAACCCAGTCGGAACGCGACGGATTTGGCGCATTTGGCTTCGACACCAGCGTCTATGAGACTGTCCACGCCGCCGCAACAGCCGGAACACCCGCAGAGGACATTGAAGACGCGCTCATCGCCGCCAAGGCCAACCTTGCAGAGACGCTGGAGGCAACAGGCCTCGAACAGCTGGATCTTGTTCTCTTCCTGCTGGAACTTTGCGGCGACGAATATGGGGTCGGCGTTATTGATGCCGCGATTGACCGCGCCCCGGCCTATCAAGCGGCATATGGCTATGCGGCGACCGCGCGCGACGTGGCCCGAAATATGGAAGGCGCGGATGACCTGGTGCTGGAACTGGAATTGCTGGTCCGCATGTGGCCCGGCGACGGTCCGGTCATGGTCGATGCGGTTGCGCCTGAACCGGCCATGGGAACCCAGATCGCCCGGGCCCGACTGGCAGCCTCAATTCTTTAGCAGCGCGTCGATGAATCCGACCGCTTCGATAGAACTCCAGTCGGCATCCCCGGCCAGACGCGCGATCTCCACGCCGCTCGCATCGTACAGGATCGTCGTGGGAAAGCCCTGAACGCCACTATCGTAAACGATCTCATACTGTTCCGGCGTTGCGCTGTGGAACGTGATGTTGCTCGCACCCAGTTCACCGAGGCGCTGCGCGGCATAGGAAAGGTCTTCTTGGGCATCAACGCTGATCGCAACCACTTCAAACCGGTCCCCGCCCCGCGCGGTCTGAAGCGCTCCGAGCGACGGCATTTCCTTTTCGCAGGGCGCACACCATGTGGCCCAGAAATTCACCAGAACAACTTTCCCCATGAACGCATCCAGCGAAACGGCTGAGCCGTCTTCCAGATAGAAGGGCGCGTTTGAGGCGGATGTTCCAGCCTGAGAGAAATCAAGTTTCTCGATTTCGCCTCTTGCATAGGCTTCCAACCTGTTTTCTGAAGGTTTTCCACCCCCTGCGCTCATCAGCGCATAGACAATTGCGATCAGGCCGATCAAGAAGAGGGCGATATAGGCCAGACGGGTCATGGGGCGCGGTCTCCAATACGAGTTTGAAGGGATATGGCAGTGACGACAGGCAAAGGCCAGACAATGTGGGGCGGACGCTTTGCCGCGACCCCGACCGACATCATGGAAGAAATCAACGCATCCCTCGACATTGACCGCCGGATGGCCGCTGAAGATATCGCCGGCAGCCGCGCCCATGCCGACATGTTGGCTGAAATGGGCATCATCTCCGAGGCCGACAATGAAGCCATTCAGGGCGGCCTTGATACGGTTGCCGAGGAATTAAGGAACGGATCGTTCCCTTTCCGCCGGGAGCTCGAAGACATTCATATGAATGTCGAAGCGCGCCTGAAGGAGCTGATTGGCGAACCCGCAGGCCGACTGCACACGGCGCGATCGCGCAATGACCAGGTCGTCACCGATTTCCGCCTCTGGACCCGCGGCGCACTCGACGAGGCCATGCAATTGGTCGCTGGCCTGCAGAGCGCTCTGGTCAGTCGCGCCGGCGAGAATACAGAAACCGTGATGCCGGGCTTCACGCACCTCCAGACCGCACAGCCCGTCACACTGGGCCATCATTTGCTGGCCTATGCCGAAATGCTGGAACGCGACCGCTCGCGCCTACTCGATTGTGCCGAGCGTTTGAATGAGTGCCCGCTGGGCTCTGCGGCGCTAGCTGGCACCGGATTCCCCATCGACCGAGACATGACCGCGGAAGCGTTGGGCTTTGCCCGCCCCATGGCCAATTCGCTGGATGCGGTGTCGGCGCGCGATTTTGCACTGGAAGCCCTGGCGGCCCTGTCCATCGCTGCGACGCATTTGTCCCGCCTTGCCGAAGAGATCGTGCTCTGGACCAGTGCACAGTTTGGATTTGCGCAGCTCACCGACGCCTGGTCGACCGGTTCGTCCATCATGCCGCAAAAGCGCAATCCGGATGCTGCCGAACTGATCCGTGCCAAGGCGAGCCTGATTACCGGCCTCTACAGCTCCCTGCAGGGCGCGGTCAAAGCGCTACCGTTGGCCTATGCCAAGGACCTTCAGGACGACAAGCGCCTGACCTTTGAAGCCTTCGACACCTATAATCTTTGTGTTCGCGCCATGACCGGCATGATCGAGACGATCCGTTTCAAACCCGATAATATGCGCGCGGCAGCCGCGAAGGGATTTTCGACCGCCACCGACCTTGCTGATTGGCTGGTCCGTGAGCTGGGTCTTCCGTTCCGGGATGCCCACCATGTCACGGGCCAATTGGTCGCGAAGGCTGAGGAGAAAGCCTGCGATCTGTCAGATCTGACATTGGCCGACATGCAGAGCGTGAACGCCGAAATTACCGATGCGGTATTCGATGTGCTGACAGTTGAGGCGTCTGCCTCATCTCGGACATCTTATGGCGCTACAAGCCCTGTTCGCGTTGCCGAACAAGTGGCACAGTGGAAACAGAGACTTCGACTGGAGTAGTCATTGATGAAACGCCCTCTTCTTCTCGCTGCGGCGCTGCTCGCATCTGCCAATCTGGCCGCGTGTGGCCTGACCGGGGATTTGAAACGCCCAGACCCACTTTGGGGTGAGCGAACCGATGGTCTGGAACCCGCTGAATTGCCGGACCAGAATCAGAACAATCTGCCAAGCCTACCGGACCGTGAAGACGAAGGCAGCGATACCGGAGCCGATGATGAATTGCTCGGCGGCGCGTAGGAAGCATTCCATGAAATTACCCAAGCCAATCTCCGCCGCGCGATGGATCGCCGGCATTACGGCCTTGTGCCTCGCCGCCGCATGCCAGAGCCAGCCTACGACTCTGGTCGTCGAAGCCGTTGCACCCGTCGAAACGGTTGAACCGGTCGCGGTGGCAACGGAACTCGACACAACCGAACCAGACGGCCCGATCACCAATCAATGGGGCGGCGTCATCCCAGACGCCAAACCGACGACGCCCATAGACAATGGCGCGCTCGGCGAAATCGAGTAGTTCATGCACCACTTTACTTATCAGGATGGCAGCCTTCATTGCGAGGGCGTGAATCTCAACAAGATTGCAGATGAGGTCGGCACACCCTGTTATGTGTATTCGTCCGCAACCCTGGTGCGACATGCCCGCGTCATCGCGGCGGCGTTTGAGGGGCAGGATTGCCTGATCGCCTTTTCGGTAAAGTCGAATGGCAATATTGGCGTCCTGTCGACACTTGCCCGCGAAGGCTGCGGCGCAGACGTGGTCAGCGGCGGCGAGTTGCAGCGCGCCCTCAGGGCAGGCATCCCGGCCGAGCGGATAGTGTTCTCAGGTGTCGGCAAGACCGCCGAGGAAATGCAGCTGGCCCTGCGTGCAGGCATTCACCAGTTCAATGTCGAAAGCGCCGCAGAGCTTCGGCGCTTGTCAGAGGTTGCCAGCATGACCGGCGCAGAAGCGCCTGTGGCCATCCGGGTCAATCCGGATGTCGCGGCCGGCGGTCATCCGAATATCTCTACCGGCAAGAAAGGCGACAAGTTCGGCGTGCCGTGGAGCGATGCGGAAGACCTCTATGCTGAAGCCGCCACCCTGCCCGGCATCCGGATTGTGGGCGTTGATGTACATATCGGCAGCCAAATCGGCGATCTTGTCCCGATGCGCGCCGCGTTCGAAAAGGTCGTGGGCCTCACCAAACGCCTGCGTGAGGCCGGTCATGATATCGGCCGGATCGATCTCGGCGGTGGGTTGGGCATCCCCTACAAGGACAGCGACGCGCCAGCCCCGCCATCTGATTACGCGTCGATGATCGCTGAGGTGACACAGGATCTCGGCGTTCAGGTCATTCTAGAGCCCGGCCGCGTGATCACGGGTAATGCAGGAGTCATGCTCAGCACGGTTCTTTATGAAAAAGCCGCGCCGGAGACGGATTTCCTGATCATTGATGCAGGCATGAACGACCTCATGCGTCCGGCGCTTTATGATGCGCACCACGACATTCTGCCGCTTAATCAGGCTGGTGCAGGCGCAGAGCGCAAGACCTACGATGTGGTTGGCCCGATCTGCGAGTCGACCGACAAGTTTGCCAAGGGCCGCGAAATGACTGCTGTCCGCCCCGGTCAGCGGATCGCGTTCATGTCTGCAGGTGCCTATGGCGCTGTGCTGTCATCCTCTTACAATGCAAGACCGCTGGTTCCGGAAGTGCTGGTAAACGGGTCGTCATTTGACATCATCCGTCGCCGCCCGGACTTTGAAGAAATGATCGCCCTCGAAAAGGTTCCTGATTGGCTCACAAAGACGGCATGAAGGCGCTCAACGCCAAGGTTTCCGCCACGCGGCGGAAGCTGACGGTCTACGCCTTTTTCAAGGCGTTCTGGCCCTTCCTGACCTTTGTTGCGATCTTTCTCGCCATCGCCTTGGCGGGCGTCATTGATCGCATGGGCTCGGCCATGGCCGCTGTGGCGACGATCCTGTTTCTCGGCGGGTCTATCCTCTTCATCCTGCAAGGCGGACGGCGCTATACGCCTGTCAGCCGCGAGGATGCAGCTCGCCTGCTCGACCGACAGTCAGATCTGCGGCCTGTCTCGTCGCTAACCGACCGCCCGGCGAGCGCGAGCCGAGGATCCCAGAAGCTGTGGCAGAAGCATCGCCTGCGCCTTCTGAAAGAAGCCCAACGCCTGAAACTGCCGTCCCTGTCGCGCGAGTGGAGCCGCCTTGATCCTTACTGGATGCGCGCGGTCCTTCCGGCGCTTCTGGTCCTGATGGGCGTTTTTGCGGGTACGGATGCGAGCGCGCGCCTGCATCGCGCCCTGTTTCCAGATTATGGCGCCCTGGTTGGTGCAGACGGCATGGTGGTCGAAGCGTGGATCACGCCCCCTGAACACACGGGCCGCGCACCCATTTTCCTCACGCCGGAATTGCAAAATGTCCGCGTGCCGGAGGGCTCGGAAGTCACCTTGCGCACCGAAGCGCATAGCGCGCCGAAATTGGTTCTGAAGGGCGAAGCGACACGTAAGCAGAAATTCGAACCGACCCCCGATGGCGCCTTTGAAGCGCGCGCCCGGATCATGGAAGACACGCGCCTGTCGGTAAACTGGTGGGGCGAGCGCGCAAGCTGGCGCCTACTGACCTCGCCCGATGATGCCCCTGAGGCCCGCTTCGTGAAAGCGCCTGAAATGGGCCGGCAAGACCGGACCGAAATTTCCTGGTCGATTTCTGATGACTATGGCGTCTCGGCCCTGGAATTGCGGATCACTCTGCAAACCCCAAATCCAGCCGCGCCAGATGACGCAGACCATGTCGCCGTGCCGTTATCTGGTGCGGCGCCGACATCGGCCGAGGACATAACCCAACTGGACCTGACCCGTCATCGCTGGGCTGGTATGCCGGTGACGCTGCGCCTGGTCGCCACAGATGGGGCGGGACAGACCGGCCTGAGCGAACCGGTCGACTTCAAGCTGCCGGAAAAACTGTTTCTCGATCCGATCGCGCGCGTTGCTCAGGAAGTGCGTGTGACTGTGCTGCGCGAACCTCGCGACTATGCAGAGCTGGCAAAGAATGAAGACGCATTGCGCCAGGATGCACTGAATGTCACGGCGTCAAACCGCCTCGGGACCGCCCCGCCTGATATCCAGAAGGCCGCCCTGATGCTCGATGCCATGACCTATAAAGGCGAGCGTTACATTCGCGATCAGGGCGTGTACCTCACTTTCCGGACAGCCAAGGGTATTCTGGATGCAGCGGCCACGAAGGATGAGGCCGAACAGGTTGATCCCCTGCTCTGGGCACTAGCTCTGCGCGCGGAGTATGGCAGCGCCGCAGATGCCCTGAGACGGCTGGAAGCGGCGCGGCGTGCACTGGAGCAGGCCTTGCGGGACGGGGCCTCTGAAGACGAGATCAAGCAGCGGATGGAAGCCTTCCGTGATGCGGCCAATGAATACCTCGCTGCCAAGATGGCCGAGGCTATCGCGAATGGCGGCGAGCAGCCGCAAATGCAGATGGATCAGGAAGCGATGTCCGGTGGGCCCGATCTCGGCGGGCAGGATTTCGAAGACATGCTGAATGCGCTGCAGGACCTCACGGAGACCGGCGCAACGGATCAGGCCCGGCAGCTGCTTTCCGACATCACGAACATGCTGCAGAATCTCGAATTCCAGCAGGGTCAGTCCGGCTCGGGTGGCATGCCGGGCATGCCCGGTCAGCAAGCCGATGGCGAACAGGAAGACCTGCCGCCCGAAGAACAGGAACTGACCGATGCCATGCGGCGTCTGTCGGAAATCCTGCGGGAACAGCGCCAGCTGAATGATGACACGCTGGCCCAGGAACGTGGCGAGCGTCCCGGCCAGTCTGGACAGGAACAGGGCGGCCAACAGCCAGGCCAGCAGTCCGGGCAACAGTCTGGCACGCAGCAGGGACAGGATTCCGGTCAACCCGGTGGCGGAGAAGCCGGTAGCGGTCAGACTGAAGCCCCACAAGGCGGCGGCGAGGAGAACGGCGAACGCCCCGGTAGCGGCGGCGGCGAATTTGCCGAAGGCAATGAGGGCGAAGGTACAGGGCCGGGACAATCGGAGTCACTTGCCGAGCGACAAGCCCGGCTGGGACGGCTGGTTGAGGAGTTCGCCCGCGAACAGGGTCTGGGCGCCGGAATCGAGGGCGAGAACGCCCTGGAAGGCCGGGTCGATCCGGACGCGTTGGAAGATATTCGGCGCGCCCAGAGACAGGCTGAAGATGCGCTTGAGCGTGGCAATGAGCGCAGGGCGGCACGTAATCAGGAAATGGCAACAAATGCCTTGTCTGAAATTTCGCGTGACCTTGCCGAACGGCTCGACACGCTGGAGCGAGAACGCAACGGACAGGACGCCCAGCAAAGCGACCCATTTGGGCGCCCATCGGGCGGGCCGGGAAACAGCGGTGAAGAGGTCAATATTCCGGACGCCACCGAACGCCAGCGCGCCAAGGACATCCTGGAAGAATTGCGCCAACGCTACAATGAATCCGATGATGAGGAAGAGCGCGAATACCTTCGCCGCCTGCTCGACCGGTTCTGACCTTGCCCTCCCGTCCATTCCCCGCCTTGATGCGGGCGAGGACGGGAGAACATGATGGCTGAACGCTGGACCTACACACATGGCCTGAAGGATCTGGGAAACGGGCTCTATGCCTGGCTGCAGCCGGATGGCGGATGGGGTTGGTCCAATGCTGGCCTGATCCGGGACGGTGACCAGTCTCTGCTCGTGGACACGCTGTTCGACATGCCGCTTACCCGCACCATGCTGGGTGCGATGCAGGATGCGACCGGTCTTGCGGCAGAGGACATTGGTGTCATCGTCAATACGCACGCAAATGGCGATCATTGCCATGGGAATGGCTGCTGTCCGCAGGCGGAGATAATTACGTCAGAGGCCAGCGCCAGGGAAATGATCGAAGTCCCGCCTGCCATGCTTGCCCAGTTCAAAAAGCTCGGCGGACAGCTCGGGCCTGCCGGCAGCTATTTTGCCGACATCTTTGCGCCGTTCGATTTCGATAGTGTGGAAGAGCGCGCGCCGACTCAGACATTTACAGGCCAAATGGACTTGAAAGTCGGTGACAAGGCGATTGAGTTGATTGAAGTCGGCCCGGCTCATACAGCTGGCGATGTGCTGGTGCATGTGCCGGATGACAAGACGGTCTTCACCGGCGACATCCTGTTCATTGAAGGCACTCCACTGATGTGGGCTGGCCCGGTCTCCAACTGGATCGGCGCTTGCAACCGAATTTGCGAGATGGATGTCGATGTTATCGTTCCTGGGCATGGTCCGGTGACGGACAAGGCGGGTGTGCGACGCGTTGCCGAATATCTGAAATTCGTCGACACAGAAGCGCGCAAGCGATTTGAAGCTGGTCTAAGTGCGCGCGACGCTGCGCTGGATATTGCCCTCGGGGACTATTCAAGCTGGGGCGACGCCGAACGCATCGCCGTCAATGTCGATACGCTCTACCGGGAGTATCGCGGGGACGGCGTGGTTACACCCGTGATCGAATTGTTCGGCCTGATGGCTGAAGTGCAAGAGACACAGCGCGCCTAGCGGTTGGCGCCCGGCACCCATTTCACATCATCTGCGCCATTATTGTTTGCGACACGGCCTGCGACGAAAATCCAGTCTGACAAGCGATTGATATAGGCAAGCGCCTCAGGGCTGACGATTTCGTCTTCCATCGCAAATACTTCCGCCACTTCCCGCTCGGCCCTGCGGCACAGCGTCCGCGCGACATGGAAGTGCGCGGCGAGATCACTGCCGCCCGGCAGGATGAAGCTGTCCAATGGGGCGAGATGCTCGTTCATCGCGTCGATTTCGGTTTCAAGCCGTTGCACCTGACTTTCAATGATGCGCAACGGAGTCCATTCCAGCGGCTTGCCCCGCTCTGGCGTGGCAAGGTCGGCGCCGAGATCAAAGAGGTCATTCTGGATACGGCGGATGGCGGCAAGCATATCACCCTCGGCCTTGAGCGCGGCCACACCGAGGGCGGCATTGGTCTCGTCCACCGTGCCATAGGCCACAACACGCGGGTGCCATTTATCAACAGGCTCACCCGTCGAAAGGCGTGTCTTTCCCTTGTCTCCGGAGCGCGTGTATATCTTGTCGAGCTTGACCATGTTGCTACCCTCAGAATCCTATCTTGATGGCACCAACCACCATGCCGAGACCGACGAGCAGCGCGATCACGATAGCCTGTACCAGAACCCGCAGGCGCATAAGCTTGTTGGAACGGCTTGCCTGATTGTCATCGGTCCGCGCCAGATTGGCGATGCCGAGCCCCAGCACGATTACCAGCGCCGCAAGCGCGATGTAGAAGCCTGTCATCAGAATGGTTTGCATGAGGCAGCCTTTCAATCAGCATGAAGGTGAGAGCATAGAGCGCGACAGACGGTTTGCCACGCGCAAAGCGTCGCGGGGATCAGCTGCCGCTTTCCATGCGTTCCGCCAGAGACGTAATCCGGCTTGCTGCCTTGACCAGGGCTTCGGCGGCCCTGGCTTCGCTGGTGGCGCTGCCGGGCGCTGAGCGGCGCGCTGAATCCAGTTCGTCCAGCAAGGCCAGCGCCGTGATCAGCAGAAGGCGCTCATCGCCAATATCACCCACCGCGCCTGCGATCTGGGTAACTCGCGCGTCGAGTTGTTTCGACAGGGCCTCGATACGGCTTTCCTGTCCGGGCGCGCAGGCAATGGAATAGGACCGGCCGCGCAACTGGATATCCGCTTTAGCCATCCTGCTGCCCTTCCCGGCCGATCGCCGCGCGGACTTCTTCAATGGCTGAGCCAAGTGCTTCGCTCGCCTCGTCGGCAAGCGCCTGCAATTGCTGCTCACGCGCCAGCGACGCATCAAGCTGCTGGGCAAGGTCAGAACGGTCAGAAACGAGAGCGGCAAGCTCAGCTTTGATCACGTCCGGATTGCCGGCGCGGGCCATCAGACTGTCGAGCGCGCCTTCCAGTCGTGACAACGCCTCGTCGAGCTGGCGGATGGCAGGATCGATTTCACTCATATACACAATGAAGTAACGGTATTATCCCAATCCGCCAAGCGACTTGACGCAACGGCCTTAGTCTGGCCTACGACTTCCGCAAACCAAAGGAGACCAGCAGAATGGCTGTCACGAACCGCGACATGGCTAATGCCGTCCGCGCCCTATCCATGGACGCCGTCGAGGCGGCCAAATCAGGTCATGTTGGCCTGCCGCTCGGCATGGCAGATGCTGCAACCGTACTGTTCCGGAAATTCCTGAAATTTGACCCTACCCAGCCTGACTGGCCGGACCGAGACCGGTTCATTCTGTCGGCGGGCCACGGCTCGATGTTGATCTATTCGCTGTTGCACCTCACTGGGTACAAATCTGTCAGCCGGGACGACATCCGCAATTTCCGTCAGCTGGGCGCCAATACGCCGGGCCACCCGGAAAACTTCGTCACCAAAGGCGTTGAGACGACCACAGGCCCGCTTGGCCAGGGCATCGCCACCGCCGTCGGCATGGCGATGGCAGAGCGCCATCTGAATGCGCGCTTCGGCGACGACCTCGTTGACCACAAGACGTATGTGATTGTTGGCGATGGCTGCCTGATGGAAGGCGTCAGCCAGGAAGCGATCACGCTCGCGGGCCACATGAAGCTCGACCGCCTGATCGTCCTCTGGGACGACAATTCGGTCACCATCGACGGCAACATCGATGTCGCAGATTCCACCGACCAGTGCGCACGGCTTGAAGCCTCCGGCTGGATCACCCGCAAAGTGGACGGCCATGACGAGAAAGACGTCGAGGCGGCCCTGAAATGGGCCCAGAAACAGAAGCAGCCTGTTTTCCTCGCGATCAAGACCATCATCGGGTATGGCGCGCCGAAGCTGGCCGGTACCGGCAAGGCTCATGGCGGTCCTTACGGCCCCGACGAGATCGCCGGTATCCGTAAGAACATCGGCTGGCCTCACGCGCCATTCGAAATTCCAGACGCCATCGAAAAAGCCTGGAAGAAAGTCGGCGAGCGTGGCGTTGAGGCTCGCAAGGCCTGGAAAGAGCGTCAGATGGCCTCCCCGCACAAGGGTGAGTTCAATGCGGCCATGGCCGGTCGCCTGCCGAAAAATCTCTCAAAGGCGATCATCAAACACAAGAAGGCTGTGGTTGAAGGCGGCGAGAAGAAAGCCACCCGTCAATGGAGCGGCGCGGCACTGGAAGTCATCACCAATCTCGTGCCCGAAACGGTTGGTGGTTCAGCTGACTTGACGGGGTCCAACAATACTCGGACCTCTTCAACCACGGCAATGACACCGTCTGACTGGGCCGGTCGTTATGTCCATTATGGTGTTCGCGAACACGGTATGGCTGCGGCGATGAACGGTATGGCGTTGCATGGCGGCATCATCCCCTACTCCGGCACATTCCTGGTTTTTGCAGACTATAGCCGCGCCGCGATCCGCCTCGGCGCCCTGATGGGCGCACGCGTGGTACATGTCATGACCCATGATTCCATTGGTCTTGGCGAAGACGGCCCGACCCACCAGCCGGTTGAGCAAGTCGCCTCGCTCCGCGCTATGCCGAATATGCGGGTCTTTCGCCCTGCAGATGGCGTTGAAACGGCCGAATGCTGGGAAGTGGCGCTCAGCAATGCCGAAGGCCCCGCCACAATGGCACTGACCCGGCAAGGCTTGGCCCCGTCGCGCAAGGAGCATACGGACGAAAACCTCAGCGCGCTCGGTGGCTATGTGATCTCGCCATCAGGTGTGAAGTCGCGCGAATCTGCCGTGCTGATCGCGACCGGTTCGGAAGTGGAGATCGCCCTTCAGGCCCAGGCCGACCTTGCCAAAGAGAAGATCCATGTCCGCGTTGTGTCGATGCCATGCATGGAATTGTTTGCCGAGCAGGACGAGAAATACCAGCGCGACACACTCGGGGGTGACCTGCCAAAAGTGGCTGTTGAAGCCGGCGTGCGCTTTGGCTGGGACCGCTGGCTTGGACCTAAAGGTGCCTTTGTCGGCATGGACGGTTTTGGAGCGAGCGCGCCTTACCAGAAACTGTATGAACACTTCGGCATCACCGCAGACAAGGTGGCCGAGGCAGTAAAGAATCTGATCTAACTGGTCTTGAATAGGTCCATCTGGCGAGGATCAATGTAGCGTTTACGGCGTGGTTTGGTCCGGCCAGACCGGAAATAGAGATCATCGGTATGATCTTCCACCGGCGGCTGTTCAGCCGCCGGTTTTTTCTTGGATGCCTTTGGCAAAGGCATGATCCCCGCCTGATCGTCCAGCCTCCACCAGGTCACAGCCAGGACAGGGTTGCCCTCATTGTCTTCGTATTTTTGGAGATGCCCGTGTGGGCCATTTTCACCTGCATGCGATGACAAGTAGGCCTCGGCCTCTTCTTCGGTGACATCTATCCAATCGGTCGCGAGCGAGTCGATCTTGTGCTCTGGCACCAAGGCTTCGGCCTCTGCGCGTGTACGCGCCACCTTCACGCCCGGCTTCAGGGCGTCTTCTACACGTGTCGCAATGGGAAAGGCATGACTCATGAGGGTCAGGTAAGCAAGCCCGGTGCCGCCGTCCAGCCAGTATCTGCCGACTGGGTCAATCGCATGGCCGCCAGACGTGCCAGTCGCAGGGTGACGGCCTTGCGCCGAGCTGCCGACAATTTGTCTTCTGGCGCCGCCCGAACTACCGCCCCGCCAAATGCGTCGGCCACGATCAAGCCGGTTTCATCCGGGATCAGATCGTGCGGAAAATCGTTGGCGACCGCGAAATAGAGTTGGTCGCAATAAGGCAAATATTCCGGCCATTTAGAATCCGCGCGGAAATCGGCAATTGAGGATTTCACCTCTACGATCCATATCTCACCGGACAGGCCAATCACCGCGATGTCCGCTCGGCGATTGTTGGCTAGGCTCATTTCCGTCACGCCAAAAAAGCCGAGCCCGCCGAGCAAGCGCCGGGTTCCTCGGACGATTTCGCCCGCCCGCGTGTTCGGAACACCAAGATCTGCCAGATCCGTCATGAGTCCTTCAATTTTGTTCGCCCAATGTTCCGAAAACCGTAAGGTCGATGCCACCTACAGGTCAAGCCCACGCTGCGTCGGTGATCGCGCTCTCCATAAAGTGATTAAAATCGGGAACGAATCTGATCCAGCGCGCGCTCTTGCCCGTAGAGACTGTGTTAGTTTGGCAACAAGCCACCTCGCAGAAGGAGATGACCCGTCATGGCAAACGCCTATAGCTCCAATGGCCCGGCGGATCGATCATACGTCAAGAAGGCCATGAAGACCCCCATGCTGGAAGCCGAGCATGAACTGGAACTGGCCCGGCGCTGGCGCGAGGAAGAAGATGAACGCGCACTTCATGAGTTAACTCGCGCCTATCTCCGCCTTGTCATCGCAATGGCCTCGAAATTCCGCCATTACGGCCTTCCCATGCCGGACCTCGTCTCCGAAGGGAATGTCGGCCTGATGATGGCCGCGGCCCGCTTTGAGCCCGATCGCAAGGTGCGCTTCTCAACCTATGCGAGCTGGTGGATTCGTTCTTCCATTCAGGATTTTGTGCTTCGCAACTGGTCTATCGTACGAACAGGTACGACCTCTTCACAGAAATCTCTCTTCTTCAACTTGCGTCGCCTGCGCGCCCGAATCGATGATACTGGCGACGGTGTGATGACCAAGGAAAACCGAACCTGGATCGCCGAACATCTCGGCGTGCCGGAACGGGATGTCGAAAACATGGCGTCGCGCCTATCTGCGTCTGACCGATCCCTGAACGCACCCATGGCCGTTGATGGCGACGGTGAATGGCAAGACTTGCTGCCTGATGCCGCGCCGATTCCGGAGCAACAGGTGATGGAATCGCGCGACTCGACACGCCGGAAGGAGTGGATCGCCAATGCGCTGAAAGCACTTAACCCCCGTGAGACGCACATCATCATGCAGCGACGCCTGTGCGAAGACTCCGTCACGCTGGAAACGCTAGGCCACGAACTTGGAATCTCCAAAGAACGTGTACGGCAGATCGAACATCAGGCACTTGGCAAACTGCGTCGCGCGCTCGAACGTATTGTGGGAGACCCGGACGAATCCGGCCTGCTGCCCGGCACCTAATTGGTTGGAGCTTCCACCAATTCAAAATTGAGCGGGTGGGATATTTCCATCTCGTCCCCTCGCACATAGCCGCGCGCCAATACACCCAGCCCCAGCGCCTCCTGGCACAAAGATGCCGCGGCCGTCTGGATCTGCAGCCGGAGTGCCGAGTTCTGCAGCGACAAGTCACAGACTGCACCAAACCCTTCAGCTCCCCGCATACCGGATACCTGTCCGCGCACGAGCTGGAAGCCTTCATAGGCCTTCGGTAAATCGCTGGCATAGGGAATGCGGTATTCCACAGCACGCCACAGGCCGATCTCCTCGCGACGCGCATCACGCTCAAACTTCAGCAAGGGCGCATTTGCCGCCGCAGTGTCCGGGTAAACACGCACGCGGGCCCCGCCCCTCTTCACCATCTCGGCGTTAAGCCAGAACGTCGGCCCAAGCGCGTCAACAGTCTGGGCATGAGCCAGTGCCCGGTCGTAGCGGTCACGCGTCAGGCCCCCATAGTGGAGCTGGACTTCCCGGCCGAGCACCATGTCTTCCATCATGCGCTTGGACTCGGTATGATAAGGTTGTGGTGCGCGATCCCGGTAACCTCCCGAAGGCGCCTCGATCCCGACTAGCCGCACGCTTTGCCCGGTATCGAGTACGATCGTGTCACCATCAACAACGCGCACAACCCGGCCGCGCTCTCCCGGCTCCAGACTGTCCAGCGGACCCGGCGCACCGCACGCAACAAGGGTCATGCAGACCACCAACCCCACCTTCAATCGCGCCATACCACTCGCCCATCCTCAGCGTCGCAGCGTAGAGCCGCCAATTGGCGACTTCAATCCTTCCGGTTATTCCCGTATAGCCGACCCTACTCAAGCGGTCCCGTAGCTCAGCAGGATAGAGCAACAGATTCCTAATCTGTAGGTCGCGCGTTCGAATCGCGCCGGGATCGCCATAAATACTTTAAATACAATGTATTATAGAATCGAAGACGTTAGCGGTTGCTCATAAATTGCTTCGTGGTAACTATATGGTAACCGGAGGCTAAAAAACCGTGGGGAAACTTCGCCTTACCGACACTTGGCTTTCGGCCGTGACCGACCCCGGAGAGTATTCCGATACGATCGAATCCTGCCTGAAAGTGAGGGTCGCGAAGTCCGGTTCGAAAACATTTTCCGCGGTGCGGAAGCTGGGCGGCAAGGCGGTTCGGGTCCGCATTGGTGCGTATCCGGATATTGGTTTGCGAGAGGCGAGACTTCGGGCAGGAGAGTTCCGGCAGATGCGCGCCCTCGCGCCGACGCCAACTGCCAGAGCGGAGGAACTGGCTGATGCCGTGTCAGCATCTGCAGCCACTTTCTTCGAAGACTATGTCGCAGACATGAAGAGCCGGGGTGTCGCCTCTGCGGGGCGCGTACGAGGGGTCCTCATCGATGGCAAATACGCCTTGCTTCCGTTTCTCGTGGCGCGATATGGGGGCATGCCGCGCGCCGGAGATGTGACCGTCCAGGACCTGCAGGCATGGATGGCGGAAAGCTATGCGCGGAGCCCGGGATACGCGGCCCACCTTCGATCCTACATCGTCACTGCCTGGAAATGGGCGGTTAAGAACCGCTACGATTTTCGAGGAAGCGCCAGAGACTATGGCATCACGTCAAATATCGCCGAGCAGTTGCCGACGGTTCCGCGCGGCAAGCCTGGCGATCGATTCCTCTCGAATGACGAAGTCAGGAAGCTCTGGCAAGCGCTGGATGAGAACCATCCGACGCATCGCGTTCTGAAACTGATGATCGCCATGGGCGGGCTTCGGGTGACGGAGGTTGCAACGAGCTTGGCCAACAACTGGCATAATGGATGGTTGATTTTGCCGGAGACCAAGAACGGCAAAGCGCATCAGTTGCCGATCACCTCAACAGCAGCTCGTTTAGTCGAACGATACTTAGAGCACGCCCACCCGCGTTCGCCCTTTCTTTTTTCAAATCCTCGGAACCCGGACGAACCGTTGACTATTGCAGCAATATCACGGGCTGCGAAGCGACTGAACAACAAGCTCGAGTTTCCAGAGTGGAACCCGCGTGACCTTCGCAGGACGATGAAGACGCATCTAATTGAAGCCGGCATCGATGAACGCTGGCTGGATGTTTGGCACAATCACGGACAGACAGCGAGCGTGGCACGCAAGCACTATATCCGGGCGGAGTATGCGGACCTAAAGAGGGATGTGGCAGAGGCGATTGATAGCTGGTTGGGGCCATTATTTTTAGACGCCTAAGTGTTTGAACTTTTGGAGCCAGTTTCCTGAACCTCCGTTACAAGTTCGAATCCACTTGGGTGCGCCATTTTACAATCACCACTTTCGAGACCGCCTAACGCCTTGAACGGTAAGGCTAAATCTGGGGTTCGAAGTCCATTTTCCCGATCGTAGGTAATACCGGCTGGAAACACCATTTTCAGCACTACTTTTCGCACCGTCAAAGTGTGATCTGCTTCCGCAAAAATGGTCCATTACATGAGTTAGTTCCGGCTTCACATATGGAACTGAGACATAGGCAAGAGATCAACGCCTGAAGAGATCATAGCGAAGCTGCGGGAGGTGGAGGTTCGCCTCGCGCACGGTGAGACGACGGGACAGGCCGTGCGTTCGATCGGGGTGACGGAACAGGCATATTATCGGTAGCGCAAAGAGTATGGCGGGCTGCAGGCTGGCCAGGCCAAACGGATGAAGGAGATCGAGAAGGAGAATGCGCGGCTTCGCCGGGCGTTCTCCGATCTGACGCTGGACAACCAGATCTTTCAGGAAGTCATCAAGGGAAAGTTCTGAGCCCTTGACGCAAGCGCGAGGTAGTCGATCATGTAGTGAAGACACTCGGCGCAACAGACCGCCGGGATTAGCGCGTAATCGGCCAGCATCGTTCCACCCAGCGCAAGCCGCATGTGCCGCGTCAGGACGAGGAGGTTCTGACAGCGGCCATCATCGCCCTGGCGGTACGGTTCGGGCGGTATGGCTATCGCCGGACCACGGCCCTACTGAGGCGGGATGGCTGGCATGTGAAAGAGAAGTGTATCTATCGCATCTGCCGGTGTGAAGGGCTGAAAGTTCCGATGAAACAACCCAGGAGAGGCCGCCTCGGGCTATATGACGGCTCCTGCACCCGGTTGCGGCCGATGCACAAGTGCTATGTCTGGTCGTATGACTTCGTGCAGGATGGCGCGCATGACGGAAAGGTGTTCCGCATGCTGTGCGTGATCGATGAGTTCACCCGCCAATGCCTTGCCATCCGTGTAGAACGCAAGCTCAACATCGCGTGATGTGCTCGACACGCTGGGCGAACTGTTCGTGCATCATGGCCTACCGGAGCAACACGAGGAGCGCGAGAAACGGCTTGAAACCATGACCGCAATGAACGTAAACGACGACCTCAGGTACAAAGTCGTAAACGAAATGTATGGGCTGGAAAACAAGTTCTATTCGCTGGAAGGCGAGGTTGAGCGTAAACCCGCCAGTCTGAATTGCGACATAGAGTCAGCGAAGCGCAAACTTGCAGAGGTGATGAAGTTTTGTGGAACACTGCCAGCCAGGAATGAACCTGTCGCGTTTTGCGAGGAATCACCCAGGCAAACATCTGAGTTTGGCCGTTTGATTGCAGAGATGTCTGCGGTCTTTGAAAGATGGGACTTTTCAGTACCATAAGCCCAACCAGAATTGCTATCATCACTTGGATGGGACGTTGCTGAGAGTACGGTTAGTGGAACACCTTGCACTGATGGGCTGGTTAGTGCGTCAGAGTTGAATGCATTGCTATCTGGTCATTGGCTTCAGTCACGCTAATGGCAAACAGAGATTTGAAAGATACTATCCCAGTTCTTGCCCGTCAGGAACAAATGATCTGCGTCTCGATCGAAGGCGATGCCATTCAACACATTGTCAGCGTCATTTGCATATTTAGCTTTTGGAAGCACATCAGACGCAGTTATGGCTTTTTGCGCAATGCCTGTGCCTATATCAATCGAGAAAATCTCTTCAGTTGGCCAGACATTTGCCCACACCTTCCCCTCGATCCATTCTAGTTCATTGAGACCTTTCAACTCATGGCTCAGATACGTCACTTCCACTTCACGAATGATCCTGAAAGCGTCGGGATCCAGCAGTCTCAGAGTTGACGATCCATCACTCACAATAATTTCGGTGCCAGTCGCCGATAGTCCCCATATTTCGCCTTCATAGGGCACAACCATCTGTAACTCAAAGTTGTTCAAGTCATAGATTAATAGCCTGCGGCCGCGCCATGTCCCTATGATTACCCTGCCGTCCATTGCTACTGCTCCCTCCCCAAAAACGTCAGGAGGCAATCTCACGCGCCTAACAATTGAACCCGTTCTCACGTCTAATTGCCGAAGCTCGGAGGCACCCAAGAGACCTGTAGTTTCGAACAATTGTCCCTCATAAACAACGAACCCTTGGGTAAACCCAAGCGTCGCGCGCTTGATAACGTGCACATGTGGTAGCCAAGTTTGATCTGCTGGTAACGAAGCGAACGAACTGCGTTCTAAACAACCAACCTCTGAATACTGCGCAGGCGTTGTGCATGCCACGGCCGATACAAGGACAAACGACGTTAAGAAAGGAATTTTTTTAATGGCAGCCAATTTTCAATTGGTCCTTTCGAGCCGCTTTACCATGGCGACCAAGCGATCAATTACCACCTCATCCGGGCCGGAAAACCCAATAGTATCCGCAACCTGCAAACGCCCCCTCCCAACGACCACCAAACAAGGAAGCTGATATATTCCGTGTGCGACCTTAATAATCCGTACTTCCGAGGGACGAAGTTTGACGTAACGCAAACCATCTAACTGAGGGCCGGAAAAGCGCTGCAATAACTGGAAGACCCTGTCACAGGGTGTGCACCCGTACATGCCCAGCAATAAGATCGCTGTATCCGCGGAACCCATTATGTCCCACAATAGTTTTCCCTGAATGGTTTTCATGTGGATTGATCGATTTGCGTCGGGCGTTCGAACAAATACTTCTCCTGATCCGAGGGATGTTTCGAAATTGGGTCACAATCGTTTTGGCTAACGCGGCCTTCGACTCTCCCCTTTTTCATATGAATGACCTGATCGGCCAAACGGATCGTGCTTTCTCGGTGGGCGATTATGATCGTCGTTGTGTTCGGGAATTCTTGGCTCAAATTTCTAAGCACACATGCTTCAGTATCCAAATCGAGTGCACTTGTAGCTTCATCAAGCACGATGATTGAAGGCTTGTTGTAAAGCGCCCTGGCTAGCAATAGCCGTTGTTTTTGCCCTCCGGAAAGCCCCTCAAAGCCCGAACCCAATTGTGTCGATAGGCCGGCGCGCAAATTCGCAACCTTGCTGTCGAGGCAGCATATACGAAGAAGGTGCCAGATTGTTTCTGGGTTTGCGTCGTCATGTCCAGCAATATTGAAAGCAATGGACCCTTCATAGATAGCTCCTTCTTGTAGGACGAAGCCGATCTTCGATCTCAGTACATCTGGGTCGATATCTGCAATAGACGTATCGCCAAGAAGAATTTTTCCCTCCCCTGGTAATAGTAGCCTTGCGATCAGCAGACCCACAGTGGTCTTGCCGCTTCCGCTTGCACCCATGATCGCACATGTGGAATTGGGTTGAATTGTAAATGCCACACTTTTCAAAGCTAGTTCCTTGCTACCGGGATAGGCAAACGAGACGTCCGAAAAATGAATCGCCCGCGATGACAGATCGATGCTGGATATCAGCGTACGTTGTTCAGTCTCAAGCTGTTGGGAAACACTGAGAGTTCGCTCAGACGCCAAATGCGCTTCCTGCAAATCCCGCGAAATGGTTGCCAATCTGATCAGAGGCGCGAAGATCGTTCCTAAGACGATTGAAAAGGCGCCAATGTCTCCAGCTGAAGCTAAACGAAACCCGAGTGCTGGCCACGTGACGAGCAGAAGTACAATGATGGCGCAGCATTGGACGAGTATCTCGCTTGTGGAGGCTTGGATAGTATCAACAAGCGTAAGCTTATATTGGGTATCTGCTTTCTGCTTGGCAAATTTCTTCCAGTTTGAGATGGCTTGTCTTTCATGTGCAGCAGCCTTGATACTCAATATTGATCGAGCAATCTCATTCTCCGATCCCCTTGCCTTTGCCGATGCGTCAAAGAAGTCGGCCTCCGGTACAATTCTGCGTTGCAACAGCATTACAGATACGACTGACACAACTACAGCGCATGTGGCGGTGGCAGCCGCACCTATGGGGCTGATAAAGGAAAGACCGATCAACCCGCCCAATAGCCCAGCAACGATAGTCAAGGCATCTGCGAGAATCTTAGAAGCGAAATTCTCCAACCGGGCCTGGTCATTCAAGCGCTGTAACACGTCGCCAGATGTACGGGTCAGAAAGAATGTGTAATCGAGCTTTACCAGAGCCGTGAGAAAAGGTTCGGAGAAAACAGACAATAGTCGCCGACGGATAAGGGCCGTAGTTGCAATCCTAACTGCGTTCATGGCTATTAGGCACAATTGGGCTGCGAGCAATGTAATTGCGCCAAGAGCAAGAATTCCCACACCAGATGCGTTGATGGCCTTATCTAGAAAATTCTTCATCAACAGCGGAACAGCCGAAGTCACGAAGATTGCGATGAGGGCTAATACTCCGACGCCCAGAACTTGGGGTGCCTGCGCTTTAATGGCCATCGCGGCTATGGTACGAAGCGTAGTCTTGACTGGACTTCCTTTACGGCCTGCCGGAAAACTTTCGATAAACAGTATTGCCCCTATGCCGTCTTCCAACGATGCGAAATCGGCTAAGAATCGTGTTGCAGAGATAACTGTTGTAGACGTCTGTTCAGGGTCGGATATCGCAACGGAACTATAGGTCGCTCGAATGATGACAACAAAATGGTTCCCGCGGATATGTGCGATACATGGGAAACTGTTCATTCTTATAATGTGGCCGAGGCTACACCACTTCGCTGATGTCTTAGCGCCGCATGCATCAAATGCTTCGCGAAGATCCAGCAAAGAAGCGCCGTTGGGGCCCTTTCTGACCAAATGCTCGGCTTCAGCTCGACTGATGATGTTTCCGTGATGATGAGCAACTGACCGAAGACAAGACGCTGCGCAGTCGCCAGAATCGATTTGTCTGAAATGCTTGTAGCGGCCTCTTAATCGCAGGATATCCATCAACAAGACCCTAGGCTCTTGGTGATATCGACTCTGATCGGATCCAATCCCAATTCAACGCGCCTCTCATTGACTGTTGTGTCGTCAATGGTTGGGCTGAAGCGGAATTCGCCCTCAATGCATCGAACCTGAGTTCCGTACACTTGCGGTCGGTCAAGATTTATTTCAAGCCGATCGACCAACATGGCCCACTGCTTTGGATTATCATTCGGAAAGCCACTTTTTTTCAAAGATCTGACGGCCGAGTATTGCAATGCCGGTCGCCTGTCTGAATGCTGAATGACTGCCCAAGCCGAACGCAACACATCTCGCCGCTCCGATTCGCTCATTCCACTCAGTATACTGCGCAGCCATCCATTCGCTTCAATATCGCGGCGGCGCACTTGACTACGGATCCATCCGACCGCTAGGTCTTTGGTAAGTTTGTCTTGTTCGCTAAGCGCCGCATCACCAAGTGTGTCGCCGTAAATTTTTCGGGCTACTTGGTCTCGTTCGACATATGCCTCCAAACGGCTCTGGCGCGTTTCGGCAAGTCGAACTTTCTCATCGGCTTCGGCAAGGGTTGACCGGGCCTCTGAGAAATAGCTGTCGAGGAAAATCAAAGAATTTTCCCAATCTGCACCATACTCTTCAGCAAGTGTGATCGTGAGGTCCGCATCAAAACAGTCTATATCTGCATAACAGTCTTGCTCGAGGTTAAGGCCTTGTCCGACCTCTTCAGGAAACTCCTCAAGCGCAACTAACGTGGCTTCAGTCTTCTTTTGGGATAGGAGAGACTTTGTTTGGGCAAGTACCCTGTACTCGCCATCAACTTGGGCGAGCATTTTTTGCCTCAATTGCGCAAAATAGTCACTCGGCAAGCTTGGCGTACTTTGAATGTCGGCGGTTGGGGCGGACACGACCTCAAGACCAGTTTGGCATCCGGCCATGAATAAAGGAACGAAAAATGTGATTAGTCTTCTTGTAGTTTTCATTGCATTGCCTGCGTTTCGATTGCAACGATCGAGCTGAACCATTCCGATTGCTTTCTGAGCGCTGGTGTGCCTGCACCTTCTACTTCATTAACGGTCGAATAAAGGCTTTCAGCCAAATCAGAGCCCAGAAAGTCTTGGTAACGAATGCTACCCTTTTGCTCAAAATCATACTCGAAGTTTGGATCACCCGAGATGAGGAAATGAGTAAAGGCATCCAGGATCGGAATGGTCTTGTCGATCTCCATCCATATCCACTGACCGCACGAATTGACCTCCAGAAAGACAACCTCACCTGTTTCAGTTCTTATGAAGTCAAATGCTCCACTTTTCAGATTTAGCATGTCCATGAATTCGAAAATCTGGAACTGCAACTGCAAGGGAAGCTCGATAAGGCTGATGTCAAGGTTTTTGTGAAACCGCCTCCAATCAAGTTCGCCGTCCAAATTGCTAAAGCCCAAGGATACGGCAAATATCGTGCGTCCAAAGACGAACACCCTAATTTCGTCTGTCGACCATAGTCTTTCCTGAATAATAAAAGGCGCGTACGGCATAGTCTCGGAATGAGACCGGATGTGTTCTACCTCAACCGGGGACACAGAAGGAGTTCGTGTGCATTTTCCGTCACTGCTGGCCCACTTGAACTGTCCGTGGCTTTTGGCAATGAAGTTGCCAGATTCAACATAGCCGCAAGCCAGCTCTGCATCGTTTGTGAAGATCGTTTTCGGCGTTATCAATCCCACAGTCTGGGCCACCTTGATCTGGTTCATTTTCAGAGAGGCCTGTGCATGAGCTGTCCAGGGACTAACAACGAGTTGACACTCAGACAGAGCTTCAAGGAATCCACGGTAGAGTTGCGTAGAAGACAACTGCGCAAATTTCAGATCGTCAGGGTGCACCGATTCTGCCTTGAACAACGTAGGCGGATTAGGTCGGCGCAACCAAACTGAAGCGGATTTCTTCAGCTCAACTCCGTCAAAAAATATCCTCTGCTTACCGGCCTCAGGGACAATACCTATGCGCGACTGCTCGAACAATTCATACAAATCTACAAATACCGACGGTTCTTTCAGAACGTTGCAGGCCCACTGCACGGCATGCGCGTGCACATCGCCTGCGTGTGAGAGGATGAATACCGACATAGTAGCTACTCCGAAGTGCGCGGATCAGCGAGTACTTCGCCGATCCGCGTGTTAGTTGAGTAAAGCCTGCTTCAGAAGTCGCAGCCTTCCTGAACGTCAGCGGTCAAGGTATCGACTCCGCCGGCATCGGCACAGGCATTTACAGTTTGGCCGCCATAGACGTCATCAGCCTCTTCATCTCGCATAGTTTGAGCGAAATCTCGCATGTACACGCGACCGGGAGTCTGATGGGCGGCGTCATGAGTGCTCTTGTTCTGGCTCATAGCAGTTGGCCCTTTCGATGGGGGTTGTATGTGGCCGAAAGCCATCTTCCGGCCGCGACTAGGTAAGGCTCTCTAAGGCTCCGCCGCAACTTAAAGTTATTTAAACTGACTCAGGTGTTTTGAGGACTTTGGTCGCCAGTTCCGACTATTGTCAGACTGAAATTCCTTCAGATCACCGACTGTTCCCCGTCAGGGACCATGAGACATCCAGATGCCATTGCTGTTGGAAAGTCGCTTATAGACTACCTGGTGATCCCGACGACATTTGACGGCGAGCTCCCATCCCATGAGCACGGAGCCAATAAGTCGCGCGTCCTAATCGGTTCCACTTCCGCCTTTGGAGAAGGCGGTGACGCAGTTGTTGGTACTGTGACGGATGCTACGGTGTCAGAAGGCGAAAAGAAATTGATCGTCAGCATCAACACACCGGATGGAAGACACCTTATCGGAGAGCTCCCGATGACAGATGAGGAACTGACCGACTATCGAAAACACAAGGACGCATACTTCGGCATATTCGACAAGCTCCGCGCGAGCTAAAGTCTGCCATGGAAAGATTTGAATGGTTGATGGAATCGCTGAAGGGGACATCACGCCAAATCATGCTCGATTGGTTTGGACCGCACCAAGACAAAGTCCGTCTTGAGGCACTCTCCGACAGAGACCTTCTCATTGAATATTGCGAAGCGTTGACCTTCGCAATGATAGTCCGTGATGGAGGCTCTGAGTTGGACAAGAAAGTTGCTGGATATAGGCTTCTCATCTCTGCGAGATTGCTTCCCGCTCATTTATTAGACACCCTACGACAACCGACTGATTCACGGTGCCAAGCTACATTGGCCCAACTAAGCTTGGGACTATTGCTAAGCCACCTTGCGAAGCTGCCTACCGATTTGCGTGTGTGGCACTTCTTACTTCTTTCGCAACCTGACGCCGGGAGCATCTCCGTTTGTGAACTCCACACCAGCATCGGCAAACGCGACTATAATTGCGTTCAATGTGGAAACTCTGGTGGCGGCTAAGGTATCTGGCATGTTTTCCAGGCGCTTGATGGTTTCAACGGACAGCTCTGCCCTTAGGGCAAGCTCGGATTGGCTCCAGTCAAGCATTGCTCGGGCAGCTCGTAATTGCGCAGAAGTCATAATTACACTTTTTATGTATTTAATTCCACTTTTAGGTTGACGCTCTCCGTGTCTTTTATTATCTAGAAAGTGTAATTTCATTGGTAACAGATTCCGGCTAGGCGGACTACCTCCTTCACGATCCGGGACCGATGACACCTACGCTCGTCGAGGAGTATGCAATGGGAAAGAAGCCCTTGGAAAACTCGAGAGATAAGCCGGAGACCATCAAAACACTTGGGGAGGTTGGCTCGGACGCAGAACGCGCGCTTACGGACTTGGATGGCGCGCTGACAGCGGTAAGAGCAATAGTCGACCTGACGCTTGTCGACGGGGGCGCCAAGGAAGGGCCTGTTCTCCATAAAAGGCTTAATGCCTTGGAGTTCTTGCTGCGGCAGGCAGGCTGTGCAGAGGGCATCCTCTGGGTGACCGTGGACCAAATGAGCACGGCGCTCGACGAGTTGACATGACACAGTAAGGCCAAGAATTAGGGCATGCTACATCTGATGGGAGGGCCCGTTGTGAGAGCCACCTCACGCAGCAACAGGTCGAAGTGCGCTGAGGATGTAGCCTGAAGTATTCGAGAGTATTTGAGCGGACAGGGGCATGGAAGCGCGAACCGATCGTGTGACTGGCGCAAGCACTCGAGGTTTCCGCGTGGCAGTACGTCATTCTTGCCTTTCGGACTACGCACAATCGGAGCCGGCGCCATTTTTGGAAATCGTATCCGCGGAAATAGACATTAAAATCAATGCCGTTTAGGTAGAACTCTAAGGTTGCAGACCGCCAATGTCCGGGAAATGTGAGTGCAAATCGCGTTTGAAACTGAAGAATTGCGCGATTTGTGCCTAAAAGCAGATGTTGCTGAGGCTCGCGTTGGTGCGGCCCATACTGCGTCGCTTTTTGCTGCTTTGGCAGATATTCGCGCCGCCGCTACAGCTATTGAATTGTTCATGGGTGAGTTTATCGAGGCATCGGAGAACGTCCCGCCAATGATTCGAATAGCCATCGGCAGTTACGGCAAACTACTGCTCGTCAGCAATCAAGTGCGGCACAACGGACCAAACGCCGAGGGAGTCGATTGGTCGCAGGTCAAAAGAGTAAGAATCATGGAGGTGGTACCTCATGGCGCTTGAAGAACAGAGCTTCGAACCTGATTGGTTTTCCCCGCCCGGCGCTACGATCCAAGCAGCGATGGATAGAAGAAAACTGTCCATCAAAGAATTGGCCGAACAGCTGGAAATAGGTTTAGGAGAGGCGAGGGCCCTTCTTTTAGGAGATCGAACCATCGATCGCGCGACCTCTCAGCGATTGGCCAAATTGCTCGGTGGGTCATGCCAGTTTTGGGAGCGTCGGCAGAACGACTACATTCAGAGCCTGCAACGCTGTGCTGATCAGTTCAATTCTTCTGACTTGAACGATATCGCCCAGGGTTTGCCTTTCAGCCAAATGCGAAAGTTCGGTTGGCTGGATGGCAGCGCTAATCGTTCGACACAGACTTTGGCATTCTTCGATGTGTGCTCGCCGGAGCTTTGGAAGCGTCGGTATGGAGACCGAATTAGTGCAGTAAAGTTCCGACAATCGGAAACCTTAGAAGCCAATCCCACCAGCACTTTGGCCTGGATTCGACAAGCTGAGCGTCTCGCATCGCTGGTGCCTTGTAGGCGCTGGGATAAGGCGGCATTCCAGACCACACTTCTCGGATTGAGGTCATTTACTCGCCGAAAACGTCCAGACAAATTCTTTCCAGATCTTGTGGAGCGGTGCGCGGAAAATGGCGTTGCCGTTGTGTTTGTTCCGACCCCAGCTGGATGTCGAGCGAGCGGTGCGACGTTCTTTCTGAACGAAATGAAAGCAGTTATCGTCTTAAGCTTCCGCTTTCTAAGTGATGACCAATTCTGGTTTGCCTTTTTCCACGAGGCCGCTCATCTGGTTTTGCATGATCAAAATGCACTTTTCTTGGAAGATTCCAGCGAAGTCACTGCCGAAGCTGAACGGCAAGCGAACGAGTTTGCTGCGGATCTTTTGGTGCCTGCAGAACATCGGGACGAGCTTGAGTCTTTGCCACCCCGTAGCCACGCAATTATCCGCTTTGCAGTTCGCTTAGGGATTTCGCCTGGCATCGTGGTCGGGCAAATGCAGCATGCTGGTCTTCTAAAACACAGCCAAATGAACGGGCTCAAAAGAAGGTATTCTCGGAAGGAATTGGCAGACGCTCTTTAGCGGAATGGTCGAAAGTGATCGGGACTTTTCTGCCAATTGCAGAGTGAGTCTTCCACTTCCTGTTGTCCAACTCCGAGGTGTTGTCCGAGCTTCGCGAGTACAGCTTCGGCGGCTTTGATATCGAGTTGGTGATCAGAGTTATCGTGAAGTAGAAGTGCCGCCCCCCTCCGCGGGCCAGTCGCTTGGGTGAGATATGCACGGCCAGGAGTGATATTCAGTAAACCAACTTTCTTAAGCATCGTCAGATGGTCAAATTTCGCCAATCGGCCCCAGCGGAAAAGCGTTGAAGCGTCGTTATACAATGCATCAAAGGCTGCATGAGGATCGTTAAACCCCCTAATTACCTCTCGGACCTTTTCATCCTGTGTTCGCGGCGGAGAAACCCAACCAACATACGCTTCCACAACGTTTGCAAGCCCTCGGTCGCTGTCTTCTCGGACAGTCTCGTACTTTCGGTGATTACCGAAATGTAGTCGTTGAAGCGCAGTCTGGTTTTGCCTCAGCCAGAGCCGGAAAGCCGGCAGATTTGTACTGATCTGCTGCCACGTCCAGAATGGCGAGATCCCCAAGTTTCCGTAGACTGCCTGCATTAGCGCCCAGCCTTGCCTGTGATGCTTGCTAAAATGGGTGAGAAGGAACACCAGCCAAAAAGCCTCTTCTCTCGATCCTTGTTGAGAATGATAAATCGCCGCCTTAATAGGATTGAATGCTGCGCTTTGGGGGTTCGAACAGGCAACTGAGACCGGACTATTCTTGAGCAGTTCAATCACCTCAATTCGTCGCATACTCTCAATCATTTGAGCGACAAATGTTTGGCGTCGATTTAGCGGAACGATTCCCGGCAAAGGGTGTTCCGCCTTCGAAAAGGCCATCAACACAGTGTCGAGTCGATTGGCGGTCTGGCGGTCGCGCGGTCTTATCACGGCTTGATTCCCTTAGGTTCTAGATTGAGCGGAGGTTGGTAGTCGGGTCGCTTCGACGCTGACTCAATCCTTGCCTCTATGAACTGCGAGTAGATGTCAAAATGCATTTGGGAGCTGATGGATCGCATGGCCGCTTCGTCATTCCTTTTGCTGGCTGCGAATATCAGAAACATGCGTGCGAGGTCCTGCCAGTATGGATCCAAAGAGCTGACCGCCGCAGGTCGTTTCGATTCCTCTCGCGCGAGCTTCTCGGCTGACTTCAAAACCTCGATCGCGTCCCATGGGTCACCGTCGGGCATAGGCGGCATACATAAGTTCGTATCCTGAAATCCTTCGCTGATGTAAGCTTGAGCGTCACCAATCATCTCTTCATAGAGATGAAGGCTTCCGACAAAATGGACATACTTGCCGACATCCACTTTGAGTGTTCGTGCAACGAGCTCCTGGAGCATCGTGAACGCAAAAACATCGTGCGGTAAACCGAATAGCGCATCATTTGATCTCATGTTTACAACGAGCGTCAATTTGCCATTTGGCATCAGAAATTGAAGCGTTGACGTACAGGGTATTTCTATTCGCCTTCTGTCTTGAGGTCGCGAAAGATCGGCGGCATCAAAAATCTGAATTACAGCACGACGAGATCGTGGATTCTCACGAAGTTGCTCAATGATATTCCGAACTTGGTTCACGCCTCGGGCGTCATATAACCTGGGTCCATAAGCGCCATAAACTGTCGCGCCATCTTCTGACTCTTTGGTATATTTCTTGATGTAGTATTTGATAAACTCAAGAGACGCGCTTCCTGACAAGTACCAAAATAGTTCACCCAGCCCACTGAAGATCTTCCCTCTGGATTCAGTGACGCTAAGGCGAGCTCGCGGGTTTGCGAGTTCCAGCGCAACGCCATAAAGTTCGCGGGAGCGCTTTCTTGATGTTTGGATCGTCTCTCCGTTGTTGATGATTTCGGTGAATACACTCCTGAGGAGGTCATCGAGCGTATCTTTCTTGATATACAAACGAGCCCCCTGAGAGAATGAAAGCCAATGATCCGATACTTCATCACCAGCAACGTGGTCTGGAAGTAACGATTCTATCTATAATTGTGAAGTCTCAATTGATTCCGCGTTCCCGCGAGCTCGCGGTTGAGCGCAAGTCTGTATTCCGCCCGTCTCCAAATCGGCTTCATTGTAAACGTTGGGTCCTGACTGGCAGGGAGGAGTTTTAGCATTGGCAGCGCCTTTACTCTTCGGGTGCGGCCGGTTGTGGGTCAGGTCCGGAACTTCTAACTTACCGCATAGATACCGACGCTCGGCGATGTGACAGGTGTTTCTTGATATCCTGAGTCGGGGCACCGAGCCTCTGAGGTGATAGGAAGAAGAAGTGGAAGGGTGTTCACACCCTATGCACCTTCGATGCTGACAGACCGCTGAGCGGTTCAGTCTCAAACACCCACAGATTAAGGAAATTTCGTCCGCAAAAGCCGTGTACAGTAGCCGCAACCAGTGATTACGAATTTTTCGGATAGCGGTATGCGAGCCAATAACTTCAAGCGGATGCATTGAAGAAATGCGTATACGTCAGCGTTCGTGTTCAGTGTCACGCTCGTCCGGCTTCTGACGCAGGCTGATCCGCACGCCTTGCATGCTGGATGAAGTTCGTGACGCGTGGGCGATGGCGCTGATCAATTTCTGCACCGAGGGTAAGGGACCTGCTGGCGATCGTGTGCGGGCTTCGCGACCTGGCATCGGACTGAGACGGGTTGGAGTACCGATCCGCGCTTGCTGCTGACGCGCCCTCGCTAGATCGAAGCCGAGCATTCTGGCTTCTGCCCGCCATGCCTGGAACAGTGCCGCGCATTCTCTTGGTCTTGGTCTTTTGGCCTGCCGTGTGCGCAGGGCAGCAAGTTCCATTCCCTTGGCCGTACGGTAGCCATAGGTGTCGGCCGCGCTTTCGATCGCCTGCCTGCGCTTCGAAAAGGCGCGTTCGATGTCACGAGGGATCGCGGTCAGGCGGAAACTCGTGCCATGGCGCGCGACGGCATGGCCAGCGCGCTCGAGTCCATTGGCGAGGTGCGCGCGGTAAACTGCGCCCGCTTCTTTCTGGGCCTTGTAGAGATCGCGGCTGACGAGGCTGCCCCAGCTTCCATCTCGGCGAGGCGCAAGGTTGAAGATGAAGGCGTGGGTATGAAGCTGAGGGTCGAGATCTCGGCTTGTGTGGTGGTGGAAGCGAGCAATCGTCAGGCCGGCGACGGGCTCGCGGATCGCGCCGCCCTTGCCGCGCCGAGTGAAGGCGTGATGGTCTTCGAGATGGGTGGTGGCGGCATGAACAGCTTTGCGGTGTGCGGCTTCAATCACCGTACGTTCGGCAGGAGGAGAAAGCGCCCAAATGACCGAGACCGATTTCGGAGCAGAGAAGGTCATGTCCCAGCCTGGGGCGTGCGACTTTCCAATCCGGGTGAGGCGCTCGCCAGTTCTCGGATCATGCCCATTCAGAGTGGCTTCGAAATCCGACTTGGAGACGGGGCCTTCAAGCGCAAGGCGTTCCGCGCCCCTGCCCTCCCATTCCCCATCTGCCTCGGCTTCGCCCTGGCCTGTGTAGTATTCGTCCTGCGCCATATGCTTGAAATAACTCACCGCGGCGGCAACGGACTTCCGGGCGGAGATCGATGCGACCATCAGGCGTCGTGTTCCCGGGAGAATGAATTCCGGATGCGTCGAGCGGTTTCCGGCGACAGGAACGAAGTGCGGCCGGCGCCTGCCGTACCAGGCAGTGGCGCAAGCTCCCGGGCAGATCTTGTTGTCCAGTCGGCGAGCACACTGGCCGGGCGCAATTCGCTGAGGTGCGGATATGGGAGGGTGATCTCGTAGGCATGTTCGCCGGGGCCGATGAGGAGTGCGCGGACGCCTTGCTTGAATGCGCCCAGCCTGTCCGACAGTTCCGATGGCGTTATGACGGGGCGAACTTCCCTCTCCTTGGTCCAACTGGTGGAAAGATGCCCGCCGGAGCGGGTTTCGCTCTTGCGCCAGTGTTCCACCGTTTGCTGACCGATCAGACGACTCGTGGTTTCAGCGCTTTGTCCGAGATTCATGCGCGTGATGATGTGCGTACCGACCATGCCGATCCAGGCATCGGCCTGGTCATGCCCGTACGTGTTGCGGATCTGGGAAAGGTCCTGTGCGCCGAGCACCACGCTGATGCCCTTGGACCTGCCAACATCCAGCAGGGTTGAGAAATGGGGCAAGCGTTCGAGTTGAGGGAACTCGTCGAGAAAGAGCCAGGTGCGCCGTTCCGGGTTTTCCTGCATGGCTGGTGAAGCTGCGTGGGAGGCGAGAAGACCAATGATGCCGGACAGCCAGGCCTTGGTCAGCTGCGGAAAGCGTCCATCATGCTGGAGCACAATCGGATGGCAGGACGGATGCTTCAGCCAGTCCCGGACCGCGAAGGATCGCTCGCGCGAACTGTTCGGCCATGCTTCTGCGAGAACGCTCACCACGTTCATATGAGCCTTGAAGGTCGAGATTATGCTTTGCGTTGTCTTGCTGCTCGACTCTTTCAGGAACTGGATCGCTTCGGGGTGGTAGCGTTCGGCTATACTAAGAAGCGCATCTGCGTCCGCGATTACCAGCTTTCGAAGGTCTGCCCAACCCCAGCCACGTCCTTGTCTGACCTGAAGCGAGATAACGCAGGCAGTCAGGATCTCGCGCGCTGCGTCTGACCAAATACGGTCCGACCGGCTTTCAGGGATGAGCCGCGCCGCGAGTTCGCGCGCTTCCTGAGGGGTCTGGCAGTCGGTTGCGATGTCCCATTGCAGCGAGCGGGCATCATGGGGTGCAATGATATTCCCGATCCTGGGCAGCTTCGAGGTCATGTCACCTTTGACATCGAGCATCAGCACCTTGTCGCCGCGCTCAATGGCCTTAAGCATGAGGTGCAGCATCGCGGTGGTCTTGCCTGCGCCGGTACTGCCCCAGATGAGGAAGTGACGGCTTTCGCGGTCGCGGCTGATGGGAATGCCGGGTGGAAACTCAAGTCCCGTCCCTGACTGTCGACATTCGCGCTTTGAGAGGGAGTGGAGGGCTTGCCGCGCGGCTTTGCCTGCAAGGTGCTGCCGCCCACGAACGACTTTAGGGGGTGGACGGGCGGTCATCGTCTGACGGACGAAGCCGATCAGGGCGATGAGTGACAGTCCCGTCAAAACCGCGACAGCATTGTGCCGGAGCATGAATTGCCCCGTCGTTCCATGGTGGGCGAGGATCCGTCGGCATTGCGACCAGTCCGCTGATACGGTAGGGTCACCGACGAGGGAAATAATACGGGCTTTGCCGCATCTCGCCATGAATTCGCTGTCGTGGCGAGCGTAGACGCCTGCCTCGGTATAGCTGCTAGGTGGGTATAGTTCAAAACCGAGCTTGTAGGCTCCGGAGGCAGCTGCGCCACACAGGACGGAAAAGGTGAAGAGGAGGAGCTTGAGGTGCCTCATGGAACGATCCTCAATCTGCTGTCCGGCCGCTGAGAGCAAGGAGCAATTGCTCGAACATCGATTCAACGCGTCCAAGCGAGCTGGACTGTTTGTCGACTGTGGTCGAAGCTGCAGCCAGGTCCTGACACAGAGCTGCGAGCCTTCGCTCGATCTTCAGGAGGCGTTCGGCCTGCGTGTACGGATCACCGTCTGTCAGGCCCGACAGGATAAGCTCTCGTGCGACGCCCGTAGGGGTTCCGGACATGCGGCGAGCCCGTACGGTCAGCTGTTCGATATCCGACTCGGCGAGACGGATCGAAAGTGGACGCGTCTTGTCGGTCATTGGGGTGAGCGCTTCCGCTGGTTCTGTGCCTTCTCGCACTCGGCGAGCCAGCGGAGCACGGTGCGACGGCGGTAGCGGACCGCTGTGCCCAGTTTCAGGAAGGGAGGCCCGCCACCACGGCAGCGCCATGTGGCGAGCGTGCAGACGGGAACGCCGGTCAGCCGAGATACCGAAGGCGTATCGATGGCCTCATCGAGCCAGTCGGGATTGTGCTGGAGGATGTCCTCGATGTCGGGAAGGAGGTCATGGGGACTGGGCATGTACTCTACTCCTCATACTGTGAGTAGAGGTCAGCCCAGCACAGTTTAGTCGATCAGAAAAGAGCAGCGAAATCATCAGGTTACCTGAAGGTGCCCGGGAATTCACGTGACTTCACGATACACCATGAAAAACCACATATTTCCTCTCTCACACTTTCGAGGAACTTTGTGACGCTAGGCAGTCGCAGTTCTTACCACACAGAAAAGCTTTCGTGTGGTAAGACTTGAAGGGTAGTATGCTGCAGCGTTTCCCGGGGCGGCCAATGCGTAGAGGTCCGCCGCGGTGCCGTCTTATTGCTTATGGACGAAATCATGGAGTGGTGCCTGGTGGGCGATTTGTACTGGTCCCTGCCCGATTCGGGCGCGGTCAAGCAAAATGGTTCAGTAGGAAGAACATCGCTACGCAAACCACTCCAGACGCGATGTAGACTCGAACCCAGTGTCCGTATCGATCCAAGTCGTCGTCTCCGGTCTTGAACCGTGCGAAAGTTATGGGGACCGTCGCTGCAGCCAAGAAGAAGCCGATCAAAGAGTACCCGACAAAGATCCGGTTCGGGATCATAACGACGTGGCTCAGCCAAGGCGTCGGCGCTCCTTTGTCTTTCATTGCCTGTACGGTCCCGAATGTCAGAACGCCAGTCCACCAGAATGAGATGACCCAAATATCTGACAGGAACGTGGGCGGGTGCCATCCTGCCACTCTTTCCGGTCCGAAGTTTAGAGCTCCGTGGACGACGCTTTCGAACTGTGCGGCCACTTGAGCCATCCATCCATGCAGCTCAATCCCGAAAGCCCTGCGATAGACATTGAAGACCGACAGCGCGGCAACGGGGCTTGTCGCAAGTGGCAGGTATCGGGCGAGCTTCATGAGGGCATAGGGGAGAGTGAACCTTCAGAACAATCCCGCTTCTCGCGACACGTGGTAGGCAAAGAAGCCAAGGATCCAAAGGAACATCACCTTCGTGACGATCAGCCAAATGACGTGCTTGCCGGGCCGCATAAGGTCCACGTCTTGGTTCGCCTCTATCCTTCGGTGGATGTACCATTCGGGGTCGATGCTTGCGCGGAGCATGACCAGCAACTGTTCTGCAATTGACAGTCCGACGAAGACCAACGCGACGACATGAGCCTTCAGGAAATAGGCAATCCCTGCTGCAATGAGGAAGAAAAACGTCACGTCTGCTACCCCCAGAAGCTCAGCTGTTTAACTGCCCCACCAATCGTCACCTGCCGCCCGGCGCCGTTCCGAGGACACTCGTTCTTCGTTGATGGCGCGCCAAATGTCATACGTCTCGGTGACCATCTCCTGCAACTCGTCGAACCGGTACAGCTCGAATTGGCTGTCCCAGTTCTCAACGATTATGCGTTCGTCACGACCGGGTGCAGGAAACTGAAGCACCAGGAGCCCCGCTTCGGAGAAGTCCGGGTCCGGCAGACGCAGTTGCTGGTGCATCATCGACATGGCGAACCGCAGACCTACTTTTGTCAGGCGCGTTCCTCTCCGGTGGTCGAGGAATACGAACGTCGGTCGGTCACGATGAAGGAATGCAAAATTGCCCCAATAGCGCACCGACGCGATCGAACCGATGGCCATTGAAGATTGCGGCTTTTCCACTGCAGGCCCTGCATTCTCCTGCGCCCACTGCCAGAGCAACCGGGTCACCTCGATGCAGGCACTTTCCTGGGCGTCGATGCGACAGCTTTTCCGGATCTGGGACTCAATCTGCGCGAGCGAGGGTTCGCGAAGGCGCAAACCCATCGGGTTCGCCGGATTGAAAATGTTGAAGACCTGTTCCCGGGCAGGCTGGTAAGACCACGATCCACCACCGGTCTTAAAGGACCGCAGCATCGACCATTTCATCTCGGTCGGCTGCGGTGCGATACGAGCCAGATCAATCTCCGGCAAAGGGCGTAGCTTCATCGGTTTCTCCGTATGTCGACGCGTCCCTCAGAGGCATCTTGAGGCGGGAGAATCGACTTACGGTAAGTATATCATCAATGCGGTTACCAATGGTAGGGCCCGTTTTCGATTTGTTCCAGACGTCTGCCCACGCACCCTCAGGGGCGTGTGACAGCTCGATCAGCTGGCCGGGTGACAGGTGCCCCATCGTTCTGAGCACGTGCTCAAGATGGAAGAGCGCTCCTGCGTCCTGCAGCGGATCCACGTCGCTGATCTCGCCGGTGAACGGGTTCACCTTCCGGATCGGCTCTTTGACCGGCTCGCGTCCATACTCCTTGAGGGCGTGATACACAGGAGGACAGACCGGGCCGTAGTCCCATGCTTCAAACACCCCTTGCACGAGCGGTCGCTTGTTCTGAACGAGGAATGAAGCGTGGGCGAAGTAGAGCAGCTTCTGGATAGAAACGTTAGGCAGCGCGACGCCAATCCGATTGCCGATGGCAATCATCGCATTCACAACTGACCGAGGATCAGACCCATTGGCGCTCATTGACACCCACCGAAGAGATTCGCGTAAACATAGCATGAACGGTGAGGGAGCAAAGCGAGCCAGCTTGCGAAAACGCCGCATATGAGCTGATGTTAGAGAGATCTGAGCCCACAACCGTCAGGGCTGACCTGGAGATGAATTCATCAAGCCATGTTCGACGAGTGCCTGATTTGAGTTAAACATGCTCGGTCAGGGCGAGCTATCCGAAATCACATCAAAATGCGCGGGGTCCATGTACGGCACAAAAGGCAGTTCCGTGGTAACCGTGGTAACTTTTTGGAACTTGATCCAGCAAAGAGTATCAATTCAAGACAAATGAAGAATTGTTTTTATTTGAATTTTTCAAACTCCAGCAACGCGCAGCACCCCCAGATTCCGATTCCTAATCTGTAGGTCGTGCGTTCGAATCGCGCCGGGATCGCCAGACGGAGTTTCATATGTGAGCGGAAACATCGCACAGCACCACTTCAGAAGATGGTGAAGTCCGTCGCAACAATGCCAGCATGCGTCCAAGTGAACAAGCATCCGACTTCTACTGCAATCTCAACACAACAGCCGAAAGCTGGAGATAAATCTGGTTCATAGTTCGCGCAAAACCGCGAAATAAAAGTTCACATTTAACGATATTTGAAGGTCGCATACGCAAGGTAAACTTCGACGTTAAATGAATTGCCGATGGGGACGGGTTCAGATGAGCGAATCCAAGACGCCAGTATTTGTGTGTCCTGAGGACCAGCAAGCCTTTGCCAAGGTGTATGAGCATGCTGATACTGCCAGCCAGTTGATTGCAGAACATGGCACGCCGCCATTCCCCAACACATTCGCGCTGATGTATGCGTATGCAGCAAAGTCCGACAACAAGGTTGTGGTTGCGGTCGACGAAATGCTGGAGCGGGGCGCGCTTTGCCAATATGAAATCGACGAAGTCTACAACATGCATTTGCGCCCTACCGACGATCACGCCAAACGCGAGAACATCGGACGGGAAGTTGAACAGCAACTCTCAAGCATCCTGGACCTTGTGGGTACCAGTATGGAAAACAGCGACCAGTTCGAAGTTGCGTTGACGCAGATTGAACGCGGCCTGTCTGATTCAAGCTCGTCAGCTGCTCTCTCCTCTGCCGTTGCGCGCCTGATGTCGGAAAGTCGTCGGATGACCGATCAGAGTCGTCGCCTCAGCGATGGTCTAATGGCCTCAATGAAGCAGATCGAACGCCTGCAACATGAGCTCGAGGCGGTTCGCAATGAAAGCATGCGCGACCCGCTCACCTCCATCTACAATCGACGCGCCTTCGACCTACGCCTCGCCGCTGAAGTTGAGGCGGCAAACAAACAGGGTTCGAGCCTCTGTCTGGCAATGGCAGACCTTGATCATTTCAAACGCGTGAACGACAATTTCGGTCACCGGGTAGGAGACGAAATTCTGAAGATTTTTGCTTCAATCGTCACCAACAACATCAAGGGCAAGGATCTCGTAGCGCGCTATGGGGGCGAAGAGTTCGCAATTATCTTACCTGCAACAGGCCTGCAACAGGCCACCCGGTTGATTGATCGCATCCGTGAACAGATGTCTGAAAGGAAGCTCGTCCTGAAGGGAACCAAGACACCCATCGGCGCCATCACGGCCTCGTTCGGCATTGCCCAGCACCAGCCGGGTTTGACCGTTAGCGGCCTGATTGAGCAGGCTGACCAGCGATTGTACCTGGCCAAGAGCAATGGCCGTAATCGTGTTCAGTCAGACGATCTGGCCTCCAACGCTGCTTGATTTGCACGCCAGCATGATCGACTTCATGATCCCGCACCCATCTGAATAAGCTGGTCTTCGGAATTCAGTATCCGTTTGAGCTCCTCTCGCGCAGCGTTGAACCTTTGTTGCGCGTCCGCAATTTCCGACCGCTTGCGATCCATATCATGCAGAACCCGTCTGGAATGACCGTATCGGCTTGAAAGCATCATCGCGTGCACATCTCCGCCCGCCTGGTCAGCACTGGCGAACTCCTCCTGCAATGCATCCAGTTGCTTCCCAAGATCGCGCAGCTCGGTTTGTACAATTGCAAGAGATTGCTCCGCTTTCTGTCGCTTCAGCGCGACGAGCTTGAGCAATTTCGGGCGAGAACCTGTCATTGGGCGCCCCCGGTCTGCTTGCGAATGCGATCGACGAAACTGATTGCAGCTGCAACGGCTGCGAAATGGTCAGGATGGATTTCCTCATCAATATCTACCAACCGGTAGATGGACCGAGTTGACGGTGGATCCCGGTAGATTGGGATATCATTGGCCGTGGCAGTTTCGCGAATCTTGGCAGCCAGATGGTCGACACCCTTGGCGACACAGACGGGTGCACGGCCCCCCTCCGGATCCCATTTCAAGGCCACGGCATAGTGTTCCGGGTTGACCATGACGACGGTCGCTGTTTTGACATTCTGCATCATCTGGTTCCGACTCATGCTGGACGCCTTCTCGCGCCGCTTCTGCTTGAGCTGAGGATCGCCTTCGCTTTGCTTCTGCTCCTTTTTAATGTCCTCTCTGCTCATCTTGAGCTTGTTGGAATGCAGCTGCCGCTGCAGCGGCAGGTCAATCGCAGCGAGGACGAACTGAAACACACCGAAGATAAGGAACAGCGTCAGCACCTGGCCAAAGGTGAAATTGAAGAAATCGCTGAGCTCCACCGCACTACTCGCATAGTAATGCTGTGCAAACCCATACAGGAACACAGCCGCGAGCCCGCCAGCAAAGAACATTTTTGCCATATCCTTCAGGAAGTCCAGCAGACCCTTTGTGCCGTACTTCTTCTTCAGGTTTTCGGTTGGCGAAATCTTGTTGAACTCGGGTTTGATCTTCTTCGCCGAGAAGGCAATCGATTGCTGGATAACCAGCGTGGCGAGTACAAGGGCCGCCATGATCGCAAACAAGGGTATCACCTTGACCAATGTGCGCGCCAGCCAAGCTTTCGTTGCTCCGCCACCGTCGTTGAAAACGTCCGCCGCATAGCTGTCAGCGTGATACATCAATGCGGAAAATTCGCTGAACATGGCCCCCGCCACAACGGCACTGAACATGATGGCAGCGATGATAACGCCAGCGAACAGGGCAAACGTATTGGCTTCCTTGGACTGGGCGACATTCCCTTCGCGACGCGCCTCACGTCGCTTTTGTTCGGTGGCCTCGAACTCCTTCTCGCCACCACCTGATTGATCCTCGGCCATTGCCTACCTCACCACCAGCCGATCGAACCGGAGACCCGATCCATCCAGACTATCAGAATAGTTGACACCGAAATGGCCAGAAGCACAAACCCCGCTCCGATCATAAAGGGGGCGCCCACAAATGCCACCATCAGCGATGGCAGCGCCTTATTAATAAAGCCGAGCGAGATGTTGTAGAGCAGGTTGATCGCCACAAAGGGCCAAGCGATCAGCACGGCAAACTTTATGGCGTTGAACATGCCCTCAATGACAAAGGACTGATCGAACTGCGTGAGCCCCCCAACCGGAATTTCGATGTATATTTCAGCGAGTCTAACAAATACGCTGACATGGTAGTCTGCCGACAAGAGTAGGACGGCACCCGCCATGGCCAACATGTTCGAGACCACCGTCTGCGCCTCAGCATCCAGCGCAATGCCGAGCATTTGCGAAAGCCCGATCGTTTGGGCGATCAGTGATCCGGCCATGTTCAGAATCCAGATGGATGTGCGCAGCAATACACCCAAGCCCAGCCCGATTATGGTTTCCGCCCCCAGGAGACCGACAAAGTTCGCAATTGAGATATCAACAGGTGCCGTGACGATGCCGGACATGGCAAACAGGGTGGCCACGCCCAGTAACAGCGACATGCGCACACGCATCGGCACGGTCTGGTCGCCAATCCCCGGCATCAGGAATACGACAAAGGTCAACCTGGCGACGATCAGCATGAAAAGGATAATCCAGGCCGAAAGTTGTGGCCCGATTGGAAGTCCTTCCAGCATCAGACGACGCCGACGATGTACGGCTTGCTCTTGGAACCGATTTCCTCATACGCCAGAACGGAGTTGCGCACGCCCTTGCTCGCCAGAACAGTTTGCAGGAAACGTCTCCGACGGGACGAGGTTGCCACGGAGGCAACAACACCTTTCTGAGCCATTTCGTTCAACTTGGCCTGCACCGCTGTCGTCAGTTCTCCAAACATTTCTGGAGGCAGGGCAATATCCGATCCGCCATCCTCGCGGGAGATTTCGTGCTCGTTGAACTTTTGTTCCCAATTGGTGGAGAGCTGGAGCAGCGGAAGGCGGCCTTGACCGTCCTGAAGGCGATCGACAATCTGGAATCCGAGCCGCTGGCGAACGAGTTCCACAATGCGCGACGGCGCGCTTGACTGGGCTTTGACCTCGGCAATTGTTTCAACAATCAGGAACAGATTACGAATCGACACGCGCTCCTCGAGCAGCAGGCGCAGCACTGATAGCAGAAGTTCAGGACTAACCTTCCCGGGAATGTATTCATCAAGGAACCGCCTGTTGGACGCAGCACGTTCGCTGTCGCTGATATGAGTCAAGGCATCCAGCGTGTCCAGCATAACCATGCGTGTAAAGACGAGTGTGAAGTTTGCCTGAATGACTTCAAGCATGTGAGTCGCGAGAACTTCCGTCGGCTCGACCGCTGGGATACCAGCAGCAGACAGCTCTTGCTTCTTTGTACTTGGCAACCAGCGGGCGGCTGCCTTGTAAACGGGTTCTTTGACCTTCTCACCCTGTAGGTGTGGCAGTTGCCCATCTTCCATCAACGCCAACAGCGAGCCCGGGCGCACAAGACCTGTATCTACCCGCACACCTTGAATTCGAATGCGGTATTCGTTCTTCCCGAGCGTTGGGTTGTCCGTCATCCTGATGGACGGCAGAACGAAGCCATATTCTTCTGCAATATACCTTCGAATCTTGTCGATTCGACTTTCAAAGCCACCTGCCCCCTGCAGCACCATGCCCACCAGATCTGGGGCAACCTCCAGGTGGATCTCGTCGGAGTGAATAGAGTCACCAATGACGAGGCTGGTTTTCGGCTCTTCAATTTCGCCAGCTTCCGCTTTCGCGGCTAGGTCGCGCTCCCGCCGGCGAATATAGAAAGATGCCGCCGCGAACGCCGCTGCAGCCAGCATGAAAGGAAGAAACGGCAGACCCGGAAACAGCGCGAAAATTGCGAGAATCCCCGACACGATCATCAGGGATGTGGCATTCGCGCCCAGTTGCGCGCCGAGCGCCAGATCGATTGCACCGTCCTCACGGCCTTTCGCCAGAAGCATTGCCGCCGACACTGATACGATAACGGAAGGGATTTGGGAGACGAGACCGTCCCCTACGGTCAAAATGGAGTAATTGTTCAGCGCCTGAGTGAAGCTGAGCCCGTGTGCGGCAAGGCCAAAGCCGACGCCCGCAACGAGGTTCAAGGCGGTGATGAGCAAGCCAGCGATCGCATCGCCCTTCACGAATTTTGACGCACCGTCCAGGGAACCCAGGAAGGAAGCTTCTTCCTGCTCCTTCTGACGACGGTTGCGCGCCTCTTCATGACTGATAGCGCCGACAGCCAAATCGGCATCAATGGCCATCTGTTTGCCCGGCATCGCGTCCAAAGCAAACCGCGCACCAACCTCCGCCATTCGGCCGGCGCCTTTGGTGATGACCATGAAGTTCACAATGACCAGCACCGCGAACACAACCAGACCCACAAACAGGTTTCCGCCCATGATGAACATGGCGAAGCCTTCGATGACGTTGCCGGCAGCGTCGGTACCCGTATGGCCCTGGCTGATGATCAGTTTGGTCGAGGATACGTTCAGCGCCAAGCGCAGCATCAGCGATGCCAGAAGCACGCTCGGGAATGACGAAAAGTCCAGGGGCTTTTCGATGAAGATACTGGTCGTGAAAATCAGAATGGCAAACGCGAAGGACGCCGTGAGACCGATGTCCATAACCCAAGCCGGGACGGGCAATACCATGATGAGAATAATCGCCATCAAGCCGATCGCGAGGATGGCGGTCGGCTTTGACAAATCGAAGAAGCGTGAGGTCGGCATGGCGGCCCTAATTCGAAATCATGGGGAGAACGGTATTATTAAAGAAATCAAGGCAAATGCGCGTCATGTACCCAAGCGACAGGAAGAACACGACGACGACGGCCAAAATCTTTGGCACGAAGGTAAGCGTCATTTCCTGAATGGAGGTGAGCGCCTGTAGCAAGCCTATTACAAACCCAAGCACCAGCGTGACAGCAAGAATGGGCAGCGCCATCATGGCCGCCGCCCAGAGCGCACCGCGCAACACTTCAAAGATGGCGAGTTCGGTCATGTGTGGCCGCCCTGATCAGACCGGCATCCGAAGCAATTCCTGATAGGCTTCAACGACCTTGTCCCGAACAGTCACGGCGGCATCAAGGACCAACTCGGCCTGAGCTAGCGCTTCGACCATGGCATGGGGATCCGCGCCGGACACAGCGGTCTGCATGGCTGTCTGCTCAGCCTCCTGCAGAGCAGCCTTGAAGGTCGAGAACCCCTCTGCCACCCCCGACTTTTCAGCCGGGTTTGTTGCTGGTTTGTCAGAAACCTGGGCCGGCTTGATCGAACCGAGCGCTGCGTATGCACTGAAGCTTACATTGGACATTCTGCCCCCCTTTAACGCCTGAGAATATCGAGAAGTGACTGGTACATGCTTCGCGCCTGCCGGAACGAGTTCAGGTTGGCCTCGTATCCGCGATTCGCTTCGCGCATATCAGCCATTTCAGTGACCAGCGACACGTTGGACGCTGTCACATATCCTTCTGCATCCGCCAGCGGACTGGCGGGATCATAACTGCGCTCGCCTTCGGTTTGATCGAGCTCGATGCGTGTCGCAATGAAGGCGTCCGCAGCAGTCGGTGCCTGCTCGACGGACAGAATCTTGCGGCGGTAACCGGGCGTGTCGGCATTCGAAACATTCTGGGACGAGATATCGATTCGTTTCGACTGGAGCTGCATACCGGAAACAGCCTGCATCATCGTGGCTTTGAGTGAGTCCATGAATTACCCTTTCCGACCAATGGCTGTGCGAAGGAGGTCAAGCGACTTTGTGTAGACTGAGACCGCCATTTCGTGCTGACCCTGCGCGTCGGTTGCGCGGAACATTTCGAGCTCGAGGTTTACAGAGTTCCCGTTCGGCGAGTTTGCGAAATCCGTCTCGAACGTCTTGAAAGCTGGGTCGCCGGCATCGACGGCTCCGCTTGATGCAGCTCGCGCGAGAAAGTCCTGAAAGGCTTCGACGTGTTGCGCCTTGTAATCAGGATCGTTGGCATGGGCGATATTTGTCGCCGATACTTTCTGACTCTCAGCAGCATGGCGCGCCATGGCGCTGTAAACATTCAGGACATCCAGATTGAGAATCGCCACAGAATCGCTCCTAGTTAATACTTTGGAAGAATTGCCGGGGTAATTTGAAGAAAGAGTTAACGAATAGGCGAGATCTGTTTACTTGTTGCATCCGACCCCCAATTTTCCTGATCGCCTGTACCGAATCTGGGGAACCGTCACGGAGGTATCACCGGGACTGATTCTGATTGGCGGGATCAGCCAGTTCGCCCGTCTGGGAAATGAAATTCGGGTTCGCACGCGTCAGGGTGAGGTGTTCGGAGAAGTGCTCGCCGTCTCCGGCGGTCATGTGAAAGCAATGCTTTACGGTGAATCTGATGCGATCCTAATTGGCGATCGAGCTGTGTTGGAACAGGAAGCCTATGTCGAGCCCGGTGATCATTGGCTCGGCAAGATCGTGGACTACCGAGGCACGATTTCCGGCGAGAGCGCTATAGCACCAGCCGCCAACACCACTCGCCGCCCGCTGAGAGCATCTCCCCCGGCGAACACAACCCGCAAAAGCCTAGGCCAGCGCCTTTCCACCGGGTGGATGATCACTGACACGATCCTACCGATCTGTCAGGGTCAGAGAATGGGCCTGTTTGCCGGGTCTGGTGTCGGTAAATCTACCTTCCTTGGTTCGCTCGCTGCTGGCGTGAAAGCGGACCGCGTCGTCATTGCCTTGATCGGCGAACGCAGCCGGGAAGTGAATGAGTTCGTCCACAAGACTCTGCCCAAAGACGTCCTGTCTCGAACGGTCATTGTAGCTGCGACTGCCAATGACCCACCTGGAGCCAAGAAACGCGCCGCGCTCTGCGCGATCGCGACTGCGGAACATTTTCGGGATGAGGGGCACCAGGTCCTTTTCCTGTTTGATTCCATCACACGTTTTGCCGAAGCACATCGTGAAGTATCTCTCTCAGCTGGAGAGACTCCCGCCCTCAACGCCTTTCCACCGTCAACCGTACGCGCCATTGCCGAAGTCGCGGAACGGACCGGCCCTGGTGCGCAAGGCCAAGGCGATATTACCGCAATCTTTTCCGTCCTGGTGGCTGGATCGGATATGGAAGAGCCCGTAGCAGACATGGTCCGTGGGGTTCTGGATGGTCATATCATCCTGTCGCGGGAGATATCCGAACGCGGACGGTATCCCGCTATTGATGTTTTGCGCAGTGTCTCGAGATGTCTACCAGATGCGGCCAAACCAGATGAAAACAGAATCATCAAGGATTACCGACGGACGATTGCACTCTATGAAGAAATCGCGCCGATGCTGCGCGCCAATCTGTATGAGCGAGGACATGACGCAGCCGGAGATCGATCCATCGAACGCTTCCCGCAGCTGGACAATTTCGTTTCAGAGCCGAATACCGGACATATTCCACAAGCCTTCCAGCACCTTCAGGGCTTGTTGGACCCTGTTGAGGCCGCCGAAAAATCCTAGCTCGACACGATGCTGAGAAACAGGTTCTGGCTGGCGGTCGATCCGAAGCCCGCCGCGTTGTTGAGCAGCGTCAAAGCCACAGATCCGGAAGAAAGCGAGGACTGACCATTGGCGATCGAGTCCATCGTGTGAAAGCGCTGGAGTACCTTGTCCATGACGTCCTCATTGGCCAAGTCCGTAATCTTACTGATAGAAAACACGCTCAATACGCGCTCTTTCAGAATATCTGCCTGCTGGTCGACGTCCAACTGCTGCCAAGAAGTGGGCAAGTTCAGCGCCGTTTCCAAGACAGTCCGGGTCGGAACGTCTCCCAAAAGGCGGTAGAGATTTGCCTCATCGCTGGACCCCTCGCGGACAAGATCCCCGACCTTGGCCTCATAGTTCAGGCTGAGCTTCATATTATTGTCGACATTGCCGACAGCCGAACGAAAGGCTGCGCGCTCAAAGTCATCCGCAAGCGACGCGATTGTATCCTGTGACAGGGAGATTTTGCCATCGGTGACCGTAAATGTGGTGGCAAATGCAGTATAGGCCGGACTGTTAAGGCGCTTGAGAAAGCTACTGTCAGGATCGGCCTGCTCTTCCATCATGTGACGGAGGAAGCCGACTTTCCACTCTTCCCCGCCTAGATCAAAAGATGTCAATGAGATACGCAGCAGGCGCCGATCAGAAAGAAAGTCTTCTATCGCGACCGGAGACGACATCTTCTCCTGAAAATATTCACGATCATTCCGAACACTGGCGGAATCTGTGAAACCTTCAAACTGCTTGTCAAAGGTGGATTCCAGGAATTTCCACCCGCCATATCCTGTGATCGGGATGACCGGCTGATAGACCATGTCAGGCGACCTGTGCCTGCTCAGTAAACTGTGTTTTCAAACTAGCGACTTTTAGGAGTTCAGCTTCGATCGCAATGATGTTGCGCAGGTGGCAAAGTGCCGAATAGAAGTTTCCGCGATCTAGCATGGAGCGCAAAACGCTCAGCAGTTTGCGATCGATGGATTCAAATACGTCCTCCAGGCGCTCACACTCGTCAAGAATGGCTGGAAGAACGTCATCTTCTTGTAGATCGCCGGTTATGATGAGCTGAATTGCGTAGTAGACACGCTTTGTAGGCGTATCGACATCCTGTGGCTTAAGGGCATCGCGGCACCGGAGAATACGGGCATTGTCATCCACAACGCGCACTGTCGACGGTTTGTCGCCATTTTCAAGCATTGCTCCGTTTACGACAAAACGTTCGCCTGCGGCCAGTTTGAGGACTAGTCCGGACACTATTTGGCTGCCATGATTGCTGGATTTGGAACATGGCCTGCAAGGCCTTGCATAATGATTTCATTGATCTCGACCAGTTCGGAAATTTCCGCTTCGCGGGAGAACACATGATAGCTGATCCGGCGCACAGATTCGGCAAGCGCGATCAGATTTTTCTTGAGAGTGGGCTCGAGCTCGTTCGCGTCACTCATCAGGTCTATGGACAAAATCTGCCAAAGCTTCAGGTTCCGGTCGATAGCCTCCGCCCATACAGTAGGCTGCGGTATTTCCTGCGCATCGACGGCCTTCAAGGCCTGTGTAACTTCTTCAAAGATTGCGTATTCAATCTGTCCGCTGTTCGCGGTCCGGCTTGTTACTTCACCATACGCTTTGTAAGCCAGTTGTTGCATACGCTCTCACTCTTATTCAAAACGGGTGACCCGGGCGCCACTAGGCGCCCGGGCCGGTTAGAATTATCTGAACAGCGACAGCAGAGACTGCGGTGCAGAGTTCGCGATGGACAGCGCCTGGACGCCGAGCTGTTGCTGAACCTGCAGGGCTTGCAGTTTCGCCGAAGCAGCTTCGATGTCGGAGTCCGTCAGACCACCGATACCGGAGGTCATGGTGTCGGTCAGGGTTGCAACGAACTCGGATTGGTCAGCAATCCGGGTCTGGGACGAACCGAAAGCAGCTGCGGCATCGATTGCCGTGCTCAGCATGGACTCAACGGCAGTCAAGGCAGAAGTAGCGCCAGCAGAAGTAGACACGTCAATCGTGGCAAGATTACCAAGGCCGCCTGTCGTTGTCCCTGCAGTACCGCCCGTTGCAGAAGCTGCCGTCACAGTCAGAGTACCGCCTGACCCGTTAGCAAGGTTGATAACGGCGCCATCGCGGGAAACCGTATAGTTGCTATCGCCAGTCGCATCCAGGAACGTAGAGACCTGATTAGCGAGATTGGCAGCAACAGATGCCGTGCTGTCATTGGCGTTGGCAACGTATTCAAAGGTGCGCTGGCCGATGCTGTTGGCTGTAGCAGAATCATCAAGCACAATGCGGTAGGAATACCCATCGGCAACACTGGCAATCGTGATGTCCTGGTTGGCCCCATCCGCCAGCGTGTCAGCCGTCCCGGCGTTCACGCTGTCGTTATTGATGATCGTAGTGTTGGCTACAGCTGTGGAACCGAACGTTGCGGCCGTAGCGGTATTGGAAATCGACAGGTCCAGGCGTTCAACGTCAATATATGATGCGCTGACAGTGCCGCCGGACGAGCGGTCAAGCGATGCAAGAATCTGCACGTCAGCGGTGCTGGAACCATTAATAAGGTTCAGGCCGTTGAATTGGGCTGCGCCGACAATCGTAGTTATCTGAGCGACCTTCGCATCAATGTCGGTCTGGATTTTCGTCCGGTCAACGTTTTCTTCCTGAGCGGAAACAACAAGACTTTTGACATCCTGAACAAGGCTGGTGACCTGCTCGGCAGCCTGACGTGCCACACCGACCGTAGACGAACCAAGGTTCAGAGAGTCAGATATCTGCTTGAAGCTTTCAACATCTGTGGACATGGTTGTCGAAATCGCCCAAATCGCGGCGTTATCTTTCGCATTGGCAACTTTTTTGCCGGTCGAAATCTCCGACTGGACAGATTCGAGATTGCTGTTGATGTTGCGCAGGGTCTGCAGCGCAACCATCGCACTATTGTTAGTCAGAATACTGGACATTTTGAATGTACCCCATGTTCGTCAGGCGAGCGGCTATGTCGCTGCCTAGGTTCGATCTCACGTCGTCCTGACGTCGGGAATTCCCGCAACCCATCTTGGTTCGCCGTCACTGAGTATACAGGACCCGTGTACAATCAGTTAACCGTCATGCCTTCTTAAGATAATTCCCGGTGGCGTTTGAAAATGGCGTTTGCAATCCATTGGACTGATAGGCTCCCACATAGGAGTCCTGAGACACGCGGCCGAGCCTGGTTACCATGTTCTGAAGGCCATTTTGAACGGCGCGGAAGTGAATGGAGTTCTCACTTGCTGCCTGTACAATACCCCTGAGCCGAGCCTGAATGGTTTCCGCTCGCAGCATCTGACCGGCTTCTTGAAGCAAGGACTCGAAAGCCGTCATGGCCTGGACCTTCTCTTCAGACAATTCCACGACACGGTGAACCTGGCCTGAGAGCAGAAGATGCTTCTCGGCTGACAGGACGCTTTCGACCTGAGACATGATTTGTTGGGCGCGCGCGGCGTCAGTCATCGATAACAATTCCTATTTGTTCGTTGCCCTCGCTTGAGGCTGGTATGCCGGTCGCGTTCAGCCCCAAGGGGTGCTTTTCGGCGAGATCTTCGGCAATTGCCTCAATGATCATTCGCGAAAACGCCGAAGCCGCCTCCCCTCCTGACTGGGTGAAGGCCTCTTCGAGTCCAGTGTGACTCAGCATTTCAGACCAGAGCAGTTGTTCGAACCTCACACCGATTTCTTCGATGGCAGTCTTGCCTGCGCCGTTTCCGGCGGGCGAGGTGCCAGACAGAGGCGCTGTTCCCATGCCTGCGCCTGAAATATCTGTCATACCTCTCACTCCTCACGTCTGGCGGCAGCGAAATGAACCGCGTTTGCTTAAAACTTATTTTACCAGTGTTGGGCCAAACAGGGTTAAGAGAAACCTAATCTGGATTAACCTATGACGCCTTTTCTGAGCTTCGATGGAATGTCCGCAGTCGATTCATCTGGCGGTGCGCCAAATGCATCTCCGTTAGCGGATGGAGAACTAGGCAAGGCTTTTCAGAAGCATTTAGCAGAACAAGATACTATTGAAGGTGAAGCGCCAGATCAGGTCATGATGGCGAGCGTAAACACTGATACCGCAAATGCGTCGCCGATCGCCTTTCTGAATCTGGAATCTGAAAACGTCATAGATGTAGAGCTTGATCCAGCCGACCTTGAGGCAACCGACTTCGCAAAACTTGAGGAAGCCCCGGAAGTTTCAGCGCCACTGGTCACATCAAATGTCGATCCGGACACTGTCAAAGGCACAGATTCTGACGTGACTATTCCGGTCCCGCATGCCGCGGAAATAATAGAGGCGTCGGCTTCGTCCGAGCCGCGCGCACCCGACGCCAAGACCATGGTTGATCCGGATCTTGCAGACACCAAAACCACTACTGTGCCGGGTCTAGCAGACGCCGAACCTGAACGCGCCGATGCGTCCATTGAGGACTTGCCAGCAACGGTCGCCGTTGATGACCCGCTCCAGTTTCAGGCACCCCCAGCCGAGCCTCGAGAGGCCTCTGACATCGAACCGGATGCGGTGATCGAATCGGATGCTCTGATCGAATCGGCTATTGTTCCGAAAGCCACTGAGATGGGTGCGCTAGCTGACGCGGCTGGCGAATCCGAGTTGGAGCCCTCCCCCGCCCCCCAGAAGACCGCCTTCAACACCGCTGGAACTCCACAGCCCGCTCCATCTGGCGACACCGCTCAGGACGGCACGCCGCAAGACCGGAAATCACCTGCCCCTCTGCCAGGATCACTCAATACCTCAGGGTCTATGGAGCCGGTCCAAGGATTTGCAACCGGAATGGCAACAGAGTTTGCCAGCCCGGCATCTGACACCGGGCAACCATCTACATTGGGCCTGTCAGCCGTAACGAGCACGACGCCGACGATCTCCACCCCCTCGATGCAAGCCGTAGTCGCCCCCGCGCAACCTCAAGCGAATTATGTTGCTGTACCCGCCGATATTCCGAGCATCATTTCTCGGGAATTGTCATCAGACACGCAGTCGAACCGCGTGCGAATTCAGCTCGATCCGCCAGAACTCGGACGGGTCTCTCTTGAATTCAAGTTTGACTCGCAAGGCTTGCAACACGTGCTGGTCACGGCAGATTCAGCCGAAGCGATTCGCCGAATACGGGCCTTTCACCCGGACCTGGTCTCGGTCCTCGACGAGCACGGCTTGTCTAGCCAGGATATGACCTTTCGCGAGCAACCCTCTGATCAGAACCCGGCTCAAAGCTGGTCGAACACTGACGCCGACGCCCTGGACAGCGACCCAGATAGTTTGGCCGTCGCTGCATCCCCCCTTCAACAAGCCACCCCCTCCAGCACCGTCACCAACGGCCTGGATATACGGGTATAGGAGTTCGAATTCATGAGCACGATCGAATCGACCACCGCCGCGCAAACGCAGACGACTGCCTCTTCGGCAGCTACCCAACAATTTGGTGAGGAGTTCAATAACTTCATCAAACTGCTCACTGCACAGGTTCAGAATCAAGACCCACTCTCCCCAATGGATTCGACACAGTTTGTTGACCAGCTCGCGACGTTTTCCTCGCTTGAACAGCAGGTTCAAACAAACTCTGCGCTGGGTGGAATTTCGTCATTGATCGGAGAACTCCACACAATGTTCGCCAGTGAATGGCTGGGCGAGACCGTAACGGTTGAGTCATCATGGGTGCCATACACAGGCTCCGAAATCCGCTATCTGGCCAACACGCCTACCGACGCTGACGACGCATACCTGACCGTGCGGGACTCGGAGGGAGAGCTTGTCTGGTCTGAAAAGCTGGATATGGAAGACGGTGTCCACACATGGAATGGTCAGACCAATTCCGGTGACACCATTACGAACGATGAGATTTTCGAGTTCAACATCGACTATTACCGAGGTGAAGAATACATCGGATTGGGAGTGCCTCAGGTCATTACCACCATCACCGATGTCTCAACCGAGAATGGCGGGCTCCGCTTCGGAACCTCATCTCATCTATCAGCCGACCTGACGAGCGTGAACAAATATTCCGGGGCTATGAGCTAACAAAAAAACCCGCAGATCCTCGCTATGTCAGGTAAATGGCAGATCACAGATCCTGACGGGCCATATCCAGTATCAGCACGTTATGAATGCCGTTCGGAATCTCGTTCTGGAGGTTCGTAAGGATCATGGCGCGCAACGTCTCATAATTGTCAACATCGGTGATAGAGTTAAGCGTCCGCCCCCCACTACTCAGTTTCACCAAAGTGGTCATGATGTTGTCGCGCAGGACGGGCTCTTTGGAAAACAACTCTTGCGAAATACTTGTGTCGACTTCGAGGTTGAGGTTCAGGATCACAAGGCTTTGCACCCGATCATCCTCAATCATGGGGACGACGAACTCCCGCGTGAACTTGTAATATGTCACTTCGCCACTGTCAGCAGCGCCGTGCTTGTCACTTTTTCCGTGGGAGTCTTTTTCCTTCTTGGCCTTTTTTTCCTTCTTGGGCGCGGCGTGTTCATCACTCTTCTGGCCATCATTCTCGTGCTCAGCCGCTGGCACCGGCGAAGGCGAGGAACCGGACTTCAGAAAATAGGCACCGCCACCGCCAGCAGAAATTGCGAGCAAGGCTACAATGGAAGGAACGATTTGCTTCATTTCAGGATCCTAGAACGGTACGACCTTGTCGATAATTTTCTGGCCAATCCGCTGTTGCGGAACCGATGTCGCATCACCGCTGTTGAGGTATGAAATCTGCGCATCTGCGATCTTCTCATAGGTTACCGTATTGGTCCGGGTGATATCTTGTGATCGAATTACGCCGCTTACCGTCAGCATACGAACCTCGTTGCTTACGCGCGTTTGCTGGTAGCCCTGAATGACCAAGTTGCCATTCGGCTCCATCGCAACTACGCGTGCCGCAAGCGTAAAGGCGATCTTCTCGGCCCGATTCATCGCACCACTTCCGTCCATTGACGAGCCACGATTATAGTCGACGCCAGGTGACAATGACGCCCCGCCAGGCAGCACACCGTTTGCCCACTCCGGCAAACCGAACAGCGCATCGACATTCACGTCAGCGCTGCTATTGCGATTCCGAGACAGAGAGCTTTGCAGGCTTGCCTGATCGTCCATCTCAACAACGACAGTCAGCAGGTCGCCGATAGCCTTTGCTCGGCGCATGCTGAGCAGAGCATTTGGAGCGGTAGTCCAAAGCGACGCATCGCTTGTACCTTCGGGCTCAACATAGGCCTGCTGCATCACCGCCGGCATGGTGGTCGCAGGTGCAGTCATGTCGAATGTTGCATCTGCCGAAGGCACAGAGCCGCAGGCTGTGAGGCCAAGGAATGCTGCGGTGAATGTAAGATAATGTTTCATTGCACAAGCACCCATCCATCTTTCTGAACAATACCGTTTACGATCTTCTTCGAATTCAAATTCAGGATCGCGACTGCTTCATCTTCAGTCGCCTCCCCCATCGCTCGGCCAGTCGTCGTGATTTCCAATGCTCCACTGACGAATTTTACCGTCACGAGTTGGTTGCGGCGCACAAGGCGCGCGGGGCGCGTATCATCCATCGACAATTCTTGCCCGACATACACTGTGCGGCGAACTTCTCGGCCGAGCAGAGGGTTATCGGTGTCGACCAAAGCACCCGTCTCCGTCGATATGTTGGCGGCCGTAACCGTGTCGCCGGCGCGAATAACTTCCTTGACCACGAGCGACGAGCCACCAAGCATTTGCGCCGCCAGCCCTAATCCCAAAGCAATAGCTGGTATCATTCTGTTACCTCACTCGTGTTGTGGCAGCCAACATCTCGTCAGCTGCGGTAATAACCTTTGAGTTAAGCTCATAGCCTCGCTGGGCTTCGATCAATTCCGAAATTTCCTGAACCACGTCGACGCTGGATTCCTCGAGGAAGCCCTGGCGAAGAAGCCCCATCCCCTCAGTCCCCGGCACGAGTTGGTTAGCCGGACCGGAGGCTTCGGTTTCTCGGAACATGTTGTCGCCCATGGCCTCGAGGCCTTTTTCGTTGATGAAGCGGACAAGCGAGATGTTCCCAATGGCCTGACCGTCAGATCCATCGTCGAAATAGGCTACCACCTCGCCATCTCGGCTGATGGCAACGCTTCGCGCATTCTCCGGAATGACCAAGCCATCTGCCAGCGGGAATCCATCCATTGTGACGATCTCACCCTCGGCGCTTCGGTTCAGCTTGCCATCCCGCGTATAGGCAGACTCTCCAGACGGCAGCGTGATCTCAAGAAAGCCCGTTCCGTCAATCGCAAGGTCAAGCTCCGCGCCCGTTTGGCGGAGGCTTCCCTGAGTGATTTCCATGGACACCGATGAAGGCTTTACGCCGGTACCCAGCTGGATACCCGCCGGAACGACGGTACCAACCTGCGACGTGATCGTGCCTGGCGTCAGGTGTTGCTGGTACATGAGGTCCGAGAACTCGGCGGTGCGCGGGCGATAGGCCGCCGTGCTCATATTGGCGATATTGTTCGAAATGACTTCGACGCGCATCTGTTGAGCGGCCATTCCTGTCGCGGCGATCTGCAATGACTTCATTTCATTCCCCTACGGTTCTAAGCCAGCTTCACAGCTGGCGTATCGTCTTGATCAATTGATTGATCCGATCGTCTTCTTTCTCGATCAGTGTCTGACCAGCCTCATAAGCGCGCTGCACCTCAATCAAGCGAGATACTTCGAGGATTGAGGATACATTGGATTGTTCCAGCGTGCCCTGGATCACTGAGGGCTCTTCGATTGGCTGATGACCATTCGGAGCTGCAAACATGGTGCCGCCCTCTTGATTGAGTTCGCCATCGGGCATGACGACCGCAACCTGCCCCAATATTTCTTCGCCAGACGAAATGGTACCATCGGGAGCAATTGAAACTCTGGTAACTTCCTGCGGGATCGCGATCGTTCCGCCGCCGGCCCCTTGGACCTGGTGGCCAAAGGCGTCAACAAGGTTGCCCTCTGCTGACAGTTGGAAAGCCCCAGAGCGGGTGAGACGTTCGCCGGCCGGCGTATCAAGAACAAAGAATCCGTCTCCATGAATGGCGAGATCGAATTGACCGCCCGTATGCTTCATTCCGCCTTGGGAAAGGTCGAAGTTATGCCCGGCAAGGCTGCCCATGGACAGGCTCTCAGACTGGTCGCCTACGGCAGCAATGTGCTCCGCAAAAATGGCATGGTTGGACTTGAACCCAGTTGTGCTGGAGTTCGCCATATTATTGGCAATTACCTGCATCTCTCGAAGCAGACCATCTTGTCGGGTCAGAGCCGCATAGATCGCATTAGACATCAGGGCATCTCCTGAAAATTCGAATTTAGCGCCGCGTTGATTTGACTGAGATGTTCCGGAATCTCACTCAACTTGATACGCTGGAGCCTCGGTTCGGCCTTGCCAAACTTCAAAGCGAGAACGGCATCAATACGCGGCCGATAGTCTTCCTGAGTAATCCGCTCTGCAGCTGAATAGACTGCCGCCGGTAGGATCCAATTGCCGGAAGCGGCATCTGTTTCAATGAGGTCGACCACGGTTGGCGTGTCCAACACAACTCTCGAGGCAACTTTGGCGAGCCAGGCCCGGTCGTTGGTCAGCACAGCAGCCATGGCAGCAAGACGCATAACATCGGGATTGTCAGATCGGGTTTGTGTGAGATCTCGCAAACTCGCGAAATCCTGCATGCGGAAGGCCAGGGCTGCCCGTTCCGATGTGAGGCCTTCGCTGTCAGGAATGTCTTCCGACAAGGCTGTCATGACGCTCAAAAGGCCAATATTTCCTGCGAATCGGGCGGCAGACTCGACGATCTGATCGTGACCAGAATTGCCAGAAAGTATGTCTTCATTCTCCCCCACGGCGCTCATCGCCGCCAGGCTGGCAAGACGATCGGCACCTTCAAAATCCTTCTGGAGACGGGCGGCCAGCTGATTCCCCAAGAGTTTGCGTGTTTCAGGGTCCTGCATGGCAGGAAGCTCAGCAAGTTCGGAGATCATTTCGTAATCAGAAATTTCTCCAGGACCTTTCAGCATCGTCTCCAGACTTGCGCGAACATCTGATCCTCGCGGCAGTTGCTGGACATTCTTCAGGAGATCACCAACAAGTTCGTCCTGCAAGCTCGCCTCAACCGGCAAGCCATGCCGCATGAGGACGGCTGCTGTCTCGGAGCGCAATTCTGGAACATTGAGGAATTCTCGAAGCTGGCGCTCTCGCTCGATGCCGCCCTGGTTCATGTCAATCATCGCTCGGGTAAACGCCAGGCGCTGCGACCGTCTGATTTCTTCTGCCGAAAAATCCGCCATCAGTTTCTCTGAAAGGAGGGTTTTTCCCATGCGATCAAGAGAAGGGATTGCCAATGAGGCCGTGCGTACCTTGAGCCGGTACGGCAACCGCCGATAGCTCATGAGATTGAGGTCCAGAAGATCCACGCCTTTCTCGTCGAGCAGCGACAGGCGCGCAAGCGACAACCAGATGTCACCATACATGTTGCAGGCCGCGACCTGCTCGAACAGCTCGATGTCAGGCACCGAACCGTCCTCGAGCAGGCGAGACAGATTGCGGATGTAGCGACTATCAGTGTCTTCCATCCCCGACACCTGAAGGCGCCCCTCAGCATAAAGACCTATCGATACATACGCCATGGCCACGTCTGCTGGCGTCAGGCTAATGCCCGTGGCAACCTGCTCAGCACGCCAATTCAGGAAATGTTCGTAGGTCGAGAACTCCTCAAAAGCCTGAAGGTCGAGGACGGCGTCGCTGATGCAGGCTGAATCGACTTCTACCGGCGCAGCAGCGTCGGTCGGCGACAACCGGCCGCGAAACAATTGCGTAGGCTCCGAGGGCGCGGACGCGGAGACCGGCGCCTGATCTGCCGGCGTCAACAATCCCTCCCCTATCGCCTCATCAACGAACTCTCGAAAATTCACGGAAAGCTCATCTGCTTCGGTCGCGCGCCCGGCATCTTCCGCTGTTTCGGGCGCTTCAGCAAACGCCGAAAAGCCCGCCATCAAGGCGAGCCCGGCTAGCAAGGAGAGGCGACTCGTCATCACGCGGCCTGCTTTAACCCCCGGATCGCTTCTTCCACTTCATTGAACGATGGGCGTACCCGCGTCGGTGCGTGGCGACGGGCCACTTCGACACAGATATTGACCGGGTTTTTGTGGAGGTTCGACACAAGGACCTCACCAATCATTGAATAGAAATTATGTTCTTCCAGCCGAATATGTTTCACACGTGTCGCGAATGGTCCGACGATGCCATAGGCGAGAAAAACGCCCAAGAAGGTACCAACAAGCGCGCCGCCAATCATGCCGCCCAGAACTTCCGGTGGCTTGTCGATGGATGCCATCGTCTTGATAACGCCGAGAACTGCCGCAACAATCCCCAGGGCAGGCAAGGCATCGGCCATGTTCTGCAGGGCGTGCGATCCGTGCAATTTCTCTTCGATCAGGCTGTCCAGCTGCTTCTCCAGAAGCTCTTCTACCTGATGTACATTGTCGAAGTTCATGATCATGGAACGGATGGTGTCGCAGATCATCTCGATCGCGCGCTTATCCTTCAGAATCTTGGGGTATTTGGCAAAAATATCAGAGTCCTGCGGAGCTTCGATATGCGTCTCGATATCCACTGGATTCTTCTTCAAGACATTAAGAAGTTCGTGCATCAGACACAGCAGGTCCTGATAGTCCGACTTCTTCCATTTGGGTCCTGCAAATGCGGCGACCATGTCCCCACCAGCATGCTTGATCGTGGTCATGTCATTGCCGGCAAGAAAGGCACCTGTGGCTGCTCCACCGATCATCATCATCTCGAACGGAAGCGAATGCATGATGATATCCAGATGTCCGCCAGCAAGCATATACCCGCCGAAGACCATCACCACCGTGACAACCAGACCTGCTATTGCGTTCACCTACAAACTCCTTCGATTCCTCCGCTGACACGGGGACTGATTCAAATTTCCGCAATTTCTCTGATGACGTCTTCCGGAACCGGCGAACGCAACTTGAGCGCTCTGAAACCTTTCCAAGCACCTAATTCGCCCTGACTAATGGGCAAAGAGCCGCTGACCGTGTCCGCGCTCAGAACCAATTTGTCCATCTTGGCATTTGGTAGCGTGATCACCTGCCCCACTTCCAGTTGTGAACATTCGCCAATCGTCATCGGCATGGATTCCAGCACAGCATCGAGCACGACCGTCGTGCTCCGCACCCGCTCCCGCAGGACATCCCGACCAGTCTCATCAGGAGCGGTCTTGGGCTCCACACGTTCCTGAAGTGTGCGGACAAGCTTTTTTACGTCATCCATCTTCAAGACCAGCTGAATCTCTGGCGCATCGTCACCGCCTTCCATCAACCAGCTGTCTTCACCACCATCACCGCCAAGCGTATAGACGACGCTCAAGTACGTGATGTCTTGACTGAATGTGTCACCGGAGGCGGAGAAATCGGCGAGATGAGGTGGGCTGGCGGTCGCTTGCTGCGTCGCCGAAGCGACGACTCGGGACCATAATCCGCGCGCAGCATGTTCGGACATAAGCCGCAGAAACAGGTCCGGGGCGCTCTTCAGAGTACTTGCATCCTGACGCAACCGCGTTGCCGCATACTTGCGGGCACCCATAGAGTTGATTGCGACGGCCACAACCGGACCGACAGCCTCCGAAACAGAGACAAACGCATATGACCCCTCAAAAGATTGGGCAGGTTGGCTACCCGTTAGGACTTTCTGACTAGAAATGGATGGAATGATGGTTAAGCCGTAAACATCCTTGGCCCAGTGGCCGATCGCAGAAGATAACGTTGCCCAGAGCGCGTCGCACAGCCGGACAGCGGGAGGTAAGCCTCCCGCAGCTTCTATCTTTTTCTGCAGCACAGAAGACACAAGACACCCGCAAATATGAATACCAGTTCCGTTGGTAGGAATTCAGTAATTTGGTTGCTGAATAGTTACCAAGACCGCATCAAACGGCCGTCCGGGATTATCCGTAATTTGATTTCGCCCTGTTACTACGGACATTCTTGAACACAGGGCGGACACCAAATGGTCGATCCTAAATCGACAAATACGCAACCTATCATCATCAAGCGCAAGAAGGTGGTCAAAGGTGACGGTCACCATGGTGGCGCCTGGAAGGTTGCCTATGCTGACTTTGTCACCGCGATGATGGCGTTCTTTCTGCTAATGTGGCTGCTAAACGCAACCACGGAAGATCAGCGAAAAGGTATTGCCGACTATTTCAACCCGACTATCCCGATCAGCCGGATCTCAGGCGGTGGATCTGATGGACTGAACGGTTCTTCCATGTTCACCGAAGACACTTACGCCAAGATGGGCACGGGCGGCACGCGCCAACAAACTGTCGACTCACCTAGAAAAGAAGCCCAGTCCGGCGCCAGCAAGGAAGAAGTCGCAGAGAATCTCCATAACCTCAGACAAGAACTGGGCGAAAAGTCCAAACAGCTTTCCGAGCACTTGATGATCAAGATGTCTCCTGAAGGCATGGTGCTCGAAGTGATTGACTCGGATAGTTCCCCCCTGTTCGCCGTTGGCAACAGCAACCCCACTCCCCTGCTTAAGGAATTGCTGGCGTCGATTTCCGGTTCGCTTGACGCGTTTCGTAATGATATCAAGATTGTTGGCCATACCGACAGCTTGCAATACCGTCTGGATGCGAACTACGACAATTGGAACCTGTCCACCGACAGGGCCAACGTCATCCGCAAGCTTCTGCTCGAAAAAGGCATGATGCCATCACGGTTACGCGAGGTCTCCGGCCGGGCCGATACTGATCCACTCGCTCCGGAAAATCCTTCGGCGTCCCAAAACCGAAGGATATCGATCATCATCCTGACGGACGGCCAGTCCAAAGATGAATCAAGGTTATCTGCTTATTAACAAATCCGCTCCAGTGATAGAGTACATCTGTCGTAGGAGTCGACCATGAGCATTTCTTCATCCCTGAATGCGGGCGTGATGGGGCTGAACTCAAATTCAAGCCGTCTTTCCGCCATTTCTGACAATATCGCGAACTCATCAACTTACGGCTACAAGCGAAGCCAAGTTGATTTTTCAAGCATGGTTCTGCAACAGCAGTCCTCTGCTTACGCCGCAGGCGGCGTCCGGGTTACGGCCTTTAAGGACATTGCCGCAACGGGATCGCTCATCTCTACGGGCAACGCAACCGACCTTGCGGTCTCGGGCCGCGGTTTAGTTCCGGTTACAGACAATACAGGCGTGAATTCGCTGTCGTCGGAGCGCAGCCTGATGATGCTTCCAACGGGCTCATTCTACGCAGACGAAAGCGGAAACCTCCGGACTCAGAGCGGGCTCTTCCTGCTTGGTTGGCCTGCGAACTCCGACGGTGAAATCGGCAATGTCAGCCGCAACAGTGGTACCGACCTTGAGCCTGTCAACATTGCGGCATCCCAGTATACTGCCTCCCCAACATCGCGCATCGAACTCGGCATCAACCTTCCGGCCGATGCTACTACAGCTGGTGGAACGGGTGAGAGCTACACTCTGCCGATAGAGTACTTCGACAATCTGGGCCGGGCCCAAACATTGTCTTTGGAATTCAGCCCGAACGTTCCCGCATCAGGCTCAAGCAATGCCTGGTCGGTGGAGATATTCGATAGCGCAGGCGACCCGGCCGTTTCGATTGGCGATCTGGCCGTCAACTTCTCCGACAGCGCTGTAAATGGCGGCCGTATCGACACCGGTGGTGTCACCGCGTCCAACGGTGCGACCTATGATGATACGACCGGCACCGTAACGCTGAATCTGCCCCACGGTGATGTCGAGGTATTCATCGGCCGACCGAATGACAGCGCGGGTATCACTCAGCTCTCCGCCAACTTCTCACCAACTTCGGTTAGCAAGGACGGGGCACCCATCGGGGACCTTCAGTCTGTTGAAATTGACGAGAATGGCTATCTGCAAGCCATCTACAATACCGGCTTCCGCCGGACCCTCTACCAGATTCCGGTTGGTGATGTTCCGAACATGAACGGACTGAAGGCATTGGACGGTCAGGCCTTTCGTGTTTCTGCTGAAAGCGGAAACTTGTACCTCTGGGACGCTGGGACCGGGCCGGTGGGCAGCATCGAGGGCTACGCCCTTATGGAATCCACAACCGATATCGCTGCGGAGCTTACAGACCTGATTGAAACACAGCGCGCCTACTCTTCCAGCGCGAAGATCGTGCAGACGGTCGACGAGATGCTACAAGAGACAACCAATCTGAAGCGCTGATCCGCAACTCTGACAGGCGAACTCTGCTTTGAGTATTTCCCACGCCATCAACGCAGCACAATCCGGCCTGAAGGTATCTGGCCTTCGGGCCGACATTGTCGCCACGAACGTCGCAAACGCATCAACGCCGGGCTATGTCCGGCGGTCTGTGCTGGTGGGCGAAACTTTGCTTGGCGGCCGCACCAGCGGCGTGGCCGCTTCAGGCATTTCGCGCTCTGCCGATTCTGCGCTCTCTGCAGAGCGCCGGAGCCTTTCCAGTGATGTTGCACAGTCCAGCCTGATGTCCAGCACATGGCAAGTGCTCTCATCCCGCATAGGGGATGACGCTGAAGGCACCGGGCTTTTCAGCAAGTTTTCCAAGTTTGAGGCGGCCCTGTCTGCCTCGGTCACTTCTCCGGAGTCCAGCACCCAGCTTGCCGCTTTGCTGGACTCGGCCAATGCTGTTGTGACGGAGTTGAACAATCTCTCGCAACTGGTCAGCCAGCAACGCTCGGAAGCTGATCGCGAGATCGCAGACGGCGTGAACGTCGTAAATGCCGCGCTGAAGCAGGTCGAAGAACTCAACGGTTTGCTGGCGGGCATGGACCGCTCGACATCCCAGGCAGCCGCACTGATGGATGACCGCGACAGAACACTTGATACAATCGCAGAATATCTGCCAATCGAAGCGATTCCGCGCGATGGTGGCGTTGTGGATGTCATAACTGTCGAAGGTGTCTACCTCGTTGCGGGAACTGCCAAGCAATTGGAATTCTCGCCCGCCAATTCATTTGGCGCGGATATGACACTGGACAATGGTGCACTTTCGGGCCTCTCGGTGAATGGGCAGGAACTGACGCCCGGTGCGTCCAGTTACGCCGCTATATCGAGTGGTATGTTCGGCGCGCTCTTCACCTTGCGCGACACAGACCTTCCAAATTTTGGAGCCCAACTCGATACGATCGCCAACGACCTTGTGACCCGCTTGTCGGATGACTCGATCGATCCGACAAAAGTACCCGGCGAGTTCGGCATGTTTGTCGACACAGGCACGCCGGGCGATCCGGGTCTCGCTGGTCGCATCGACCTGAACGCCCAAGTTGACCCGGCACAAGGCGGTAGCCTTTGGCGGTTGAGGGATGGCATCGGCGCCGCAGTTGAGGGCCCGCCCGGAGACAACTCCATTCTTTCTGCTATGTCCAACGCCTTCACCAAAATACAATCGATGAATTCGAACGGTATCCAGGGCGGCTTCTCTGCAACCGAATTGGTTGCACATGTTGCGTCACTCACCGGGCAAACCCGTATCTCTCACGAATCAGTGCTTTCTTCGGCATCCACGCAGCACGACCTTCTGATTGAGGCCGAATTGTCTGAGACCGGAGTCGATATCGATAGTCAGATGCAGGACTTGCTAGCAATCGAACAGGCTTATGCAGCAAACGCCCGGGTCATCGAGATTGCGAACCAGATGATGCAGAAGCTGATGGAGATCTGATATGGACCGCTTCTCTATTTCCTCCGGCCTGATGACTGCCAGCCTCGGTCAGCACATTTCTGAATTGCGGACCCAGATCGGCAAAACATCGACAGAGGCCACGACGGGTCGATATGAGGACCTTACGCTTCATCTATCCGGCCGGATCGGTAAGGCCATGCTTGGTCAGAAGGCGCTGGCAGACATCTCAACTGATCGCGAAGTCCTCAACCTGCGCGCGAGCCGACTGTCGCTGATCCAAACAAGCCTGGGCACGGTTCAAGAGAGTTCAAGTGGCATCGCCGCAAACATGCTGAGCGCTATCGGCGGCGAGCATGAAACAGATGTGGGTATTGCAGCACGGGACGCAAAGGCCGCCCTGTCCGCGTCGCTCTCGTCTCTGAATGCGCGATATGGAGACCGCTTCCTCTTCGCAGGAGACGCTACATCCACGCTTCCCTTTTCCGATCAGTCCGCACTTTTGGCTGACATCGAGCTGATTGCGGATAGCGCAACCGACAGTGCCGACTTCGCGACTCAGCTGGATGACTATTTTACCTCGCCAACAGGCGGTTGGTTGCAGAATATCTACCAAGGCAGCACGACCGCGTCCGACCCGGAGAGCGTCACCGCAGATAATGACGCAATCAAGTCGCTCATCAGAGATTTGGCCGTATTGGCAATCTCGGGTCCGGATGGCCCACTCGCCTCTTTGGACGGTTACAAAACGCTTGTTCAGGAGACATCTCTGAGCCTGTCGTCGAGCGAAACGCAAATCACCAATCTACGGGCAGATCTCGGCGTATATGAAGAGCGGAATGCGATCGAACAAAAAACGCTCGACACGGAAGAAACAGTACTGACTGCGTCATTCAACGATCTGACTGCGCGAGACCAGTATGAAGCCGCAACGGAGCTGCAATCGCTGCAGACGACGTTGGAAGCATCTTATCTGATTACTGCCCGCCTGTCCCAACTGTCACTCCTGAATTATCTGGGCTAAGAATGATGCTTCGGAAAACACTCCTCATCGCCGCGCTCTGCTTTGGTCTCTTCGGGGGTTCCGCCCCTGCCGATGCGCAAACCCGCCTTCGGGATATCGTCGATGTTGAAGGCGTGCGGCAAAACGATCTTATCGGATATGGTATCGTGGTCGGCCTCAATGGCACGGGCGATTCAGTTCGAAACTCACCGTTCACAGAAGACTCGCTGACATACATGCTTGAGCGCCTTGGCGTGAATGTCCAAGGTGAGGATATCAAGCCCAACAATGCCGCAGCTGTTCTTGTGACAGCCACGCTACCCTCCTTTGCACGTAATGGATCGACCATAGACATATCGGTCGCCTCGATCGGAGACGCCAAGAGCCTTGAGGGCGGCACCCTGATCCTCACGCCCCTGAAGGGCGCAGACAATGAAGTTTATGCAGTCGCTCAAGGTAGCATCATCGTCTCCGGTATTGATGTTCAAGCCGCCGCCGCACGCGAAACGCGTGGTACGCCGACAGCAGGCGCCATCCCGAATGGGGCCCGCATCGAGCGTGAAATCGGCTATGACTTCAATGACCGCGAGAGCCTGACACTCGCCCTGCGCGATCCGGATTTCACGACAGCCGCCCGCATCGAAGACGTCATCAACTCGGCCTATGGTGCCCAGATCGCCTATACTCGTGATCCTGGCACGATTGATCTGGACCTTCGCGGGATCAATGGGACGCCCTCCCGTATCCTCGCAGATATCGAAAACTTGCCCGTCAGCGTGTCTGTGCCGGCGCGAATAGTGATTGATGAGAAATCCGGTACGATCGTACTTGGCGAGGATGTCACCATTTCCAAAGTTGCGATTGCTCAGGGCAACATCTCTATCAAGGTGGTGGAAAGCCCCGTTGTGTCCCAGCCGAATCCGTTTGCGCGAGGCGAGTCCATCGCCCTGCCCCGCTCACGCATCACAATCGGCCAGACCGGCAGTAAGAATATTGCGATGCTGAACCCAAACGTGTCACTCTCAGAGTTGATATCTGGGCTGAATGCGCTAGGGGTTACGCCTCAGGAAACTGCCGATATCATTCGCACAATGAAAGCAGCGGGCGCCCTTCACGCAGACCTGATCATCCGTTGAACTGGTAAGACAAGTTGGACAGGAACTTATTCGTGTCAGGCCCTACTCGGCCTCGTCTTCTTCAGGCTTGCCGACCTTGATCGCCCCTTCCCGCTTGAGGGTCATCAGGGACATCAGGAACTGACGTTGGAGCTTCTCGCCCTTCTCAGCAGATATTTTTCCCACGTCTTCGAGCTGTAGGCGATACTGGTCCGCCAAGCGCGACGAGATGTTGCTGAGCAAATAATCCGAAACTTCCGATCCACCCTCGCGGAGACTCGCAAGGAGTTGGACCATTGTCTCTTCGCCAAGTTCCCGGAATACAATTGCAACAGCTTCTCGGGGCAAAATTTCTGGCAGGCTGCTGATGGTAAACATGACCCGCTCGATGCTTTTCATCTTGCCTTCATGCTCGCTACTGAGGAAGGCCATGATCCGATCACGCTTGTCACTCGGGACAAGGCTGAGCATTTCACCAATGGATTCCAAGTGAGCCGTATCTTCGGTTGCGCCCGGACCAGCTTCAGTATTGTTCAGCAATTCAATCTCGACCATGTGGGCAAGCACGGAATAGATTTCCGGGTCTGGCGCCTCATCCTCGACCAAATGACCGACCACCGGGTCCAGTTGCTCCTCACCCAGAAAGCCGACAATTTCCGATGCCGCAGCGACATCCAATCGGCGCAGGATTAGAGCGATGATATTGGGGGTCAGTGTCAGAAAATAGGTTGCGACCTGTTGCGCATCATAATTCTCAAGCCGCTCCCAGGTGTCGCCAACCTCTTCCACCACGACTTCCTGTTGTGGCTCGCCAGTACCGTATATCTGATCATAGCGTTTCTGATCGAGGATGTTCGCGATGACTTCACGAGCCTTGTCCTGTCCTCCGGAGAACGAACCGCTCGCGGCGCGCAATTCTTTCAGGAAGTCGATTGCAATCTCAACAAGCTGCTCCCGAGGAAGTTTGGAAACTGTTTCCAACGCAGCAGCAACCTGGGCCATGGTCTGGTCATCAAGACGCTCAACGATGGGACGTGCCTCGGCTTCACCAAGCATGGCAATGACCACAGCAGCCTTCTGTGCACGCGTCAGACCCGCAATGCGCGAGGAGCCAGTCTGTGGCCCTGTTCTGGCTACAGCCTGCCTTTGTGTCGGTTGTTTCAACTCTACGACCGAACTCATCCGGCATATCCTCGCAAAAGTGCTTCCGTTATCTTCAACCAGCCATCCGCGAGAACTATGAATCCAACCTTAAAAGGAAGCGAAACCACGGTCGGCGGCACCATCATCATGCCGACTGCCATCAGAACAGATGAGACGACCAGATCAATAACAAGGAATGGCAGGAAAATTACGAAGCCGATCTGAAATGCGTGCTTGATCTCGGACAACATGAATGCCGTCGAAAGCAGAGCGAATGTTGGCTCCTCCCCTTCCACCACAGGGCGGTTCACCGCATCGGCAAGAACAGGGATGGTTTCTGGATCGACACGGGCCGTCATGAATTCACGGAAAGGCGTTGTCGCGGCCGTCCAGGCCTGTCCCTCGTCAATTGTACCCTCCATGTATGGAGAGATGCCTGAAGACCATGCTTCCATGAAGGTTGGCTCCATGACGAAGAAGGTGAGGAACATGGCAAGCGCCATAATGAGCATGTTTGGAGGCGCTTGCTGTACGCCGATGGCCTGACGCAGAAATGAAAAGACAATAATCATGAATGGCAGACAGGTCGCCATCATGGCGATGCCTGGCGCCAGACTGAGCACTGTCACCAAAACAAGCAGTAGTACGACAGAGCCGCTGAGTCCGCCCTCGCCGCCATTCCCAAGGAATCCATCCGGAATGGTTATCTGAGCTGGATCAACGGATTGCGCGTAAGCTGCGCCGGAAAGCGCATACAGGAGAATTAGTATGAACAAGCCGCCAGCAAAACGCGGCAGGTGTTCAAGTCCCCTTAGCATCGGGATCCTCCGCGATCTCCGTGATTTTTACGCCTAAACCACCCTCCTCCGTCTCAATCAACTCGCCTCGCGCGATGAGCCGGTTGTCTACCGAAAGAGATACAGGGTCTTCTATGCGCGCCGCGAGCGCGATCACGGAATCCGGTTTCAAATCCAGTATTTCAGAAACGGTCAGACGCTTCTGGCCGATGGAGACGATCACATTGACCGGGACGTTATAGATGGATCGATAGACTTTGCCGCCCGGCAAGGCCTCATCCTGCTCAATCATGTTTTCGTCCGAAGGCGTCATTTCGGGAATAGCCATCACAATGTTTCCTTCTGATTCGTTTGCATAGACTGCAGTCGGCCAAGGCAGGCCTCCAGCAACCCGTCGAATTCCAACGACAATCCGCCCGTCACCCAGGACACTTCCACACCCTGGCGCTCGGATGCAGGCGTCGGAGAAACGAGGCACCGGTTGGCAAGTTTATTTGAGCGCTGAACAACACCCTGAATGTCATTTGCAAGAAGCTCGGGAGCCGTGATTTCCACTCGATTTGCCGATTCCGGTAACAGGCTTGGCAATTGTCGACCAATCTCTTCTGCCAAGAACATTTTTGAAAGTTCCGGGAACAACTTTTCCGCTATCGCGGTAACCCAGTTCGTTGTTTGAACAAGCAGAAGATCATTCGTACGCTCAATCTCTTCCGACAATCGCGTCAAGAGAACTTCCACATTCGGATCGAGCGCCGGCACAATCTCGGCTGGCGCCTCGGGCTCATGAAAATCTACAGCGGTTACAGTATCCGCCATTGTACTGGCGGTGCCAGCCGTATCGTCAGTAGTCTGGTCAAATCTCGGCAGGTTGGCGAAAGGCGACTCACTCATTGACCAGCGCCTTCCGGTCTTCGTTCAGCCACTCCTGAAGCAGGCTTGCTGTTTCATCCTGGCGCTCCCGAGTATAGTCTTTAAGATAATCCAAGGGGTCGACTGGATCGTTCGTAAGCGCCGGGGTCGTGCCTGCGATTGCACCTGCGTCAGTGCCCAGATCAGATTTCGCTCCCTGAGCCAGTAAGGGCCGGACAACGCCGAAGCCCAGAACAATCACAACCAAACCTAGCAGAATGGCTTGCAAGGCAGACCAGAAATAGCGCTCCGTAAGGGTCTCGACGAGACCGGGAGCGGGTATGAGCTCTTCGACCTCCAGTTCCTGAAACGGCATCAAGTCTACGGTCAGAGAGTCCCCCCGATCAGCGTTAAGGCCGGCACCAGAAAGGATCAATTGTTCAAAATCGGCCACCAAGCTGCGCATCAAGGGAGCAGAATCTTCGGCGTTGGCATCAAAACCGAGGACTTGTTCGTTTAGCAGTACAGCAACAGAAATACGTTCGATTTCACCCGGTAATGTTTCGGTTTCACGGCGTGTCTCATTGATGTCGTAGACAACACTCTCGGTCGAGTTTTTCACCGTGCTGTTGCCGCCGCCCTGGCTTCCGGCTCCTTGCGGCAGATTACTGGACACGGTGACACCTCCGCCCCCACCACCGCTGGCTTCGCTGGTGTCATTGCTGGTGCGATTGCGAATTACGCGTGAATTCGGGTCAAACACCACTTCGGACACGCGCTGGCGTTGGCGATTGACATCAACCGTCACGGACACGCGCGCATTGCCCGGACCGACACGGGCCTCCAGCAAGCGCAGAATCTTTTGTTCCAGAGTGCTCGACTGGCCCTCGGCGACGATTCCCGGTTCTTCCATGCGGTCGATATTGGGCCCCGCCAGCATACCTCGCTTCGGATCGATCACGGCCACATCGGCCGGATCGAGTCCGGACACAGCGAGGGCGACGAGGTACTGGATAGCCTCAGCCTGGCTCGCACTGATCCGGTTGCTGGAAACCAAGGTCACGGATGCAGTTTGTGATGGGCCGGATCGGGAAAAACCCGATCGAAGGCTGGCGCCGATATGCACTCGGGCGGATGATACACCCGGAATGGCCAGCACGGTGCGGGTCAGTTCGCCTTCCTTCGCTCGCCAGTAAGTCGCATTGTACATTTCCGACGTGATCGAGAAGCCATTCACATCATCAAGCAGCTCATAACCGCTGACAGACTGCTGTGGCAGCCCGTCCTTGGCCAGCGCAAAACGAACCGAGTCGCGATCGGAGTTCGGAACAAAGATCGCCTCGCCGCGGATCTCATATTCGACGCCGCGCTTTTCGAGCTCTGCGATCACTTCACCGGTGTGCATCGGGTCCAGTCCGGCATACAGCAGGCCCATGGGCTGCTTGACCGCACCTTGAACGAGCAACGACATGGCGAAGACCACACCCGCAACTGCACCCACAAGTGCGAGTTTCTGCGCCGTTGATAGCGCCTTCAGTGTGTCTAAAAGTTTCATAGGCCAGAAAACCCCGATCCCAACGCCATCATTCCATTGGTTAATATTTTCCGCGAAATCATTAACGCTTCCTTTACCCAGAAATTAATAAGCCTTTGTCAGCAGCAATTTTTTATTGGGTAACGTTTTGGCCTCTGACGCGAACACAGAACTTCCTGAAGAAAAGTCTTCCGGTGGTGGGTTGATCCCGCTTGTGGTGTTGGCTGTCGTCAGCATGGCTGGCGCATTCGGGATCGTCTATTTCCTGTCGCCCAATGCCCCTGCGGCAGCACTTGCATGTGCGCCAGGCGAAGGTGGCAAGCCGGCTCATACGCCGCTCGCGCTGGAAGATCACGTCTATGTAGAGTTGCAAGAAATCCTTGTCACGATAGGTAATGAGCCGGCCACTCGCTATGTTAAGATCAAGACCTCTGTCATCTCAGACAACAGTCATGTCAGCGCGGTAAAGAAAGCCGAACCCATGCTGGTCGATGCTTTCGTCGGTTACCTCCGTGCACTTCAGCTCTCTGATTTCGAGTCAGCTGACTTCTACCCGAAGATGAGGGAGCAACTCGCAATGCGATCCGAAATTGTGCTCGGTGCGGATGCTTCGCACGGCGTGCTCGTAACCGAATTCCTGCTACGGTAAGATGATGCCTCTAGATCCCTCCGACATAGCGCTCTTTCTCGTTTCGTTTGCGGCTTGCCTCTACTGTGCCCTGCTCAGCCGCAGGCTCAAGGCCCTGCAAAATACCAAGGATGGCTTGGGCGCATCCATTCGCGCCATGTCCGAATCAGTCGCCGCAGTTTCATCAGCGCGACACGAAGCGAAGGCTCAATCTGGAGAAATAGCAGTTCGACTTACCGCAATCCTCACTGAGGCGCATGACGCTGGCAAGAAGCTGACGGAGTTGAAAGATGCACTCGAAATGAAGGATCGGGAGATCTCCCGCAAGATTCAGGCAGCTGATGCCGAGATTCGCATAACTGTACGCGACGCACTTGCTCAGTCATCAGATAGGGTCGCGGAGATCACGCGGCTGACCAAGCGCCTTGAAGCCGTCGCTAACCAGGCAGCCTCCAGTCTGGACAGTTCCGACTATCTTTTCGAAGACGATGATACGATCAAGACCAAAAGGGTATATGAGAGCTATGGGCATAAAGAGTAGCGGACGCACTCATGTTCTTCTGACGATCGGTGCCTTGTTCACGATCGCAGGCGGGACCCGGTGGTTGCCCCAGGCGTTTGCAACGACAGGTGCGGAATCACTCAGCAGCCGTCCATCTGACGTGCTGCCCAAGAGCTATGTCGACGATTCCGATACTGTGCGGAAGGTTTGCCTTACAGGCGACCTCGTCGAAGCGATGGAGCAAGACCAGAAGACTATCGAGCAACGCATTTCTGACCTGCGGGCGGAAGAAATTCAGTTTCAGAATCGGAAGATGGAACTGGACCAGCAGGCGGAAGACCTCAAATCGATCCAGATCCAGTTGGATGATAGATGGCAACGCATGGCAGAGGCGGCCAATGAGGACATCCAGCACCTTGCCCAGATGTACGGCGCAATGAAACCAGATCAGGCCGCAGGGATCTTCAACCAAATGGACGCCGGCTTCGCGGCAGGCTTCTTGCGGCTCATCCCGAGCGACCAAGCCGGCCTGATCCTTGCCAATATGGAAAACGAAAAGGCATATGTTGTCAGCGTCAAAATCGCGTCGACCAACAGTGACCTACGCGACGACGCGGTCCTGCCTTAGGCGAACCCCTTCGAACTCAGCCACATTAGGCAAAAATGGATGCGTTCAAGTGCACGGCGTTGTTCACAGCTTCCCGTACGCGCCAGATGTCGAACGGCTTTGGTACCACCCCATCCCGATTCTCACACCCGTCTTCCTCCAACCGCTCGGGGTGCGCCGTAATGAAAATAGTCGGCACCCTATAGCCGAGTGTTTCGCGAATCTTGTGAACGACTGTCCAGCCACAGACGTCGTTACCCAAATCTATATCCGAGAGGATTAATCCAATGTCCCGCTTTTCTGCAAAGGTCATGGCTTCGTCGCGCGTATAAGCAATTCCAGCGACCCAATGACCAGTTTGCTCCACCAGCACGGAAAGCAGCTCCGCCATATAGGGCTCATCTTCAATGATCAGCACGCCGGTACGTGAGGCAGCTGCAACAACTGGCTCAACACGAGCAATAATGTGGGTGACCTCATCAACATGTAAACCGGTGATCCGCGCCAAATCCTCCGTCCCAAATCCGCCGATTATGGACAATAACAGCACTCGCCGGTCCACGACCTCCAATCCATGTAGAATGGGATGGACACGGTCACTCACCGAATGGGCTTGGGCGATCTGATGCAGCCTGTGGTCAAGTTGACGAAACAGGCACGCCCGATCCACGCCCGTTGAGCCTGCGGCCTGGACTGATCCGATCAAGTCTCCCAAAACATCGCAGACTACCTGGTCGCCGGCATCAATCGATCCCAGCAACAATTGCGCATAGGATCTCAAGGATTTGAGTTCTGAAGAAACGATATCCGAAAACATCTTAGCCCCTTGGTCCCTTGCCTCAATCAAGAGAGTAATTCAGCCGTGTACTCAAAGCATTGTACCACAGAATTTCTCCCACTGCGGGAAAACCGATGATCTAAACTCAATTGAAACAAGTTTCCATCCAAATCAGCAGCTCATCTATTTACCGAGTTAGGGGACACACGATGGGGATACAGGTACCAATTTGTCAGATCAGTTATGGCGATCGCCCACCCTGTGATCTTTCTGAAGAGATCAGTACTGCTGAACCAAAGGCGATTTCCGGGTATTTGCACAGGCACAGCTGTGAGCGCCGTGTTGCGTTGGCTACATTCTGATTGAAAATGTCTCCATGCCGGGCAGCTTCCGCATGAATTCGCCTGCGGCAGAGCACGGGCAATCACACAATCCGTCTGCATGCGGACTGCAAGACGGCAACACAAACACGGATCTGATCCATGCCAAGCGCAGCTCCTAACACCTCATCAGCCACTAGAAAAACCAGTCGCGCCACCAGCCGCCTCGGCATGTTGGCTAGAAGCCTAGGTGTCGGAATCGTCATTTTCGTCGTTGCCGTTGCGATGATCGAGTTAACGCGCGGCGCTGGGCGTGTGGCCGCCGTCTGGCCAGCGAATGCGATCCTGATCGTCTTGCTTCTGAAGAACCCGCGCAGGAACTGGATTCCCCTTCTCACGGCGATGATGACCGCGCTGGTGCTCGCAAACATCTATTCAGGAGACCCGGTTCTCCGGGCGTTCATTCTGGCTCTGGCGAACGTAGCAGAAGTCTGCTGCGTCGCCTTTATTTTCATGTACCAGCGCAAAATACGGTTCATCAGCCTGGCGGGAATTTCTACTTTGATCATGGGCGGATTCGTCGGCAGCCTCTTGTCATCCCTTATGGCTGCAACAGGATTGTTCACGAGTGGAGAGACCCTCGTACTCTCTGAAGCCCTCGTATGGTTCTCAGCAGACTTTCTAGGCATAGTTCTGTTCACTCCGATAATCTGGTCTTTGGCGGATCGCTCGAAAAAATTCGTCAGCACGTCGCCTGACCTTCAATACATTCTGAAGCTGGGGCTATTGTGTGCGACGACTTTCTTCGTTTTCGCCCAGAGCGACTATCCATTCCTCTTCCTCGTACCCCCCGCGCTCGTATTCCTCGCCTTTGGGGGAGGCGTAAAAGCGGCCGCCATTGGACTACTCACGATCACGGCAATCGCTTTGCCGTTCACGTTGGCTGGCACTGGCCCAGTACACCTGATGTCAGCCGAATTCACTCCCAAGATTCTGGCACTTCAACTATTCTTGGCGACAAACTCCATTCTCGGGCTCGCTGTCGGAGCAGCCTCTTCGGACCGCCGTCGACTGATCAATCATATCAGACGGTCTCGAGAACGCTTGTCGAGCAAGTCACGCGAACAACAGGAGATGCTGACAAAGGCCCACTTGGCCGAGCGTATGGCGGGCGTAGGTCACTGGACTCTGAACCCATCCACTCAGGAAGTGGACTGGTCGCCGGAAGTTTATGCAATTCACGGCGTCACAAAAGAAGAATTCAACCCGATGTATGGCGACGCGATAATGTTCTACGCAGAGGAAGACCGCGATCGTGTGCGGGCTCTGGTCGAGCGCGCTGTCAACAACGCCGTAGGCTGGGAATTTCAAGCCACGATTGTTCGAAAGTCGGATGGCAAGAGGCGGCGCGTGCGCTCTATCGGAGATTTTCTTGTGGACAAGACCGGAAAGGTCGAGCGAGTGTTCGGCGTGTTCAAGGATGTCACAGACGAGCAGGTTGTACTTGAAGCACTTGCGAATAGCGAATCCAAGTACCGGACCCTCGCGGAGAACTCTACAGACATCATTGTAAAGTTCGGTTTGGATGGAATCATCACCTATGCGTCGCCCGCATGCGAGATTTTGGGTGTTTCGCCAGAAGATGCAATTGGCTTGTCAACATTGGACTTCGCGATTCCGGAAGACCGCGGACGTGCGTCAGAAATCACCCAATCACTATTCCAGAATGACGCCATTGATCCATCTGTGCAAAGAGAATTTCGAGTGAAGAACAAGCACGGCAATGTGATCTGGCTGGAGGGCAATCCGAAGCTCATTCAGGGTGAGGATGGTCGCCCCCGCGAGGTAATATCGACCTTCCGGGACATCACGGATCGCAAGGAAAGGGAGCAGGCCTTGGCCGAAGCCCGCGCTGAAGCCGAAGCTGCTGGCAAGGCAAAAGCGGAGTTCCTCTCGAATATGAGCCACGAAATTCGTACGCCCCTGAATGGTATTCTTGGCTTCACGCAATTGTTGGAGCAGACGGATCTGAATGAAGAGCAAAGGCTGTTCACTACCCGCACGATGAAGGCCGGGCGCCTATTGAAAGATATAGTCAACGATATTCTGGATTACTCCAAGATCGAGGCAGAAAGCATCCAGTTGGAAGAGCGTGCTGTCGACATTGCTCAACTTGTTCAGGATACGATCGACCTTGTTCACGCTGCAAGGGATTCTCGGTCGGTGCCGTTGACATCCGTCGTGGAGAGCAAAGGCGCCCTCATTGACGAAGTTCGGCTGAAACAGATACTGACCAATCTGATCGGAAATGCCGCAAAATTCACAACCGAAGGATCAGTCCGAGTCAGCGCCTCCCAGGAGGGAGACTTGCTGAAGTTTGAAGTGGCAGATACCGGGCCTGGTATCCCCGATGACAAACTGGAAAGCGTCTTTGAAGGGTTCAAGCAGGCTGACAATAGCGTCACTCGAAAGTTTGGCGGCACAGGCTTGGGGCTTTCCATAAGTCGATCTCTTGCCCGGCTAATGGGGGGAGAATTGCACCTGGAAAGCGAACTTGGACGGGGTACGGTTGCGAAACTGGTATTGCCGTTCAAACCTGCGGAAGTGCCGATGTCCGACTTCCGCTCGACTGGCAAAACCCCACAACTCGGAAAGCTCAAGATCATGGCCGTTGACGATGTCGCCATGAATTTGGAACTGATTGAATTGGGGCTCGAAAAGTTCGGTCACTCGGTTCAGGGCTTTCTGTCGGCGCATGGTGCGCTCTCGTCCCTTCGTAAGGGCGACACGTATGATATCATCCTGATGGATGTCCAGATGCCGGAATTCGATGGCATTGCTGCGACACGCGAGATTCGGGCTCTGTCTGCGCCAGCCAGTCAAATTCCGATTGTAGCACTGACCGCAAATGTCCTGCCCGAACAGATCGCCGAGTGTATGAAAGCTGGCATGACGGATCATGCCCCCAAGCCGATTGATATCGTTCAACTAAATGCGCTTGTTTCAGCCCTCACCACACAGCAGGCTGGTCAGGCCGATTCCACCCATCAGCAACAACCGGTCAACGATCCGATGGAGCAACTCAAGCTCAAATATCGGGACTACCTCACCACAGTACCTGCAGAGTTCGCGGCCATCTTGGACAAAGAGGACCGCAAAGTGGTGCTGGAAGAGATCCGTCAATTGTCTCACTCTATTGCCGGCAGCGCCGGTAGCTTCGGTTACACAGAAGTCTCAACCGCCGCATTTTCTCTGGAATCGGTCGCGCGGGACATGAGCGAGAGCGGCAAACTCACAGTAGAACTGGCTGAGAGCTTGAGCGAATTTATTCGGGTCACAGAGCAACTTGTTGCCTGACCTGGGCCCACGGCGCGTGGCGATTCCCAGTTGAATATGGAATCCGATACCCATGAAACAGAGAGCCGTCGGCACCCCCGATGAGCAGAATTACGCCAAGCAAGCCCAACCTCGGATCACGAATCGAAACGAGACAGACTTGAACAGCGGGGTGAAATAGGATAACCATTCCTGACACCGGTGTCATTCGGTGATAAAATAAATATCGGGAGGAAAATTAGAATGCGGGTATCCACCAGAGTCAGAATCCTTGCGGGCGTGTCCCTGGCCAGCCTAATGCTGTCAGGTTCCATAGCGTATGCGCAGGAAACCATAGATGAACCATCGGCAGATGAGGCAGACCAAGTACTCGACAGTGTCGTGGTAACCGGTTTCCGTGATTCACTTGCTGAAGCACTTGATCTCAAGAAACAATCGACCGGAGTGGTCGATGCCATCGTCGCTGAAGACATTGCCGCTTTTCCAGACCTGAACCTCGCTGAATCGCTTCAGCGCATTCCCGGCATCGCGATTGATCGTCAGGCTGGCGAAGGTCGGCGCATCACGGTGCGAGGCCTCTCGGGCGACTTCACGCGTGTGCGCATCAACGGTATGGACGCCTTGTCCACCGGTGGTGGATCAGACGCCTCTGGTGGTACAAACCGCAGCCGCTCGTTCGATTTCAATACATTTGCGTCCGAGTTGTTCAGCCAACTGGTTGTTCGAAAGTCACAGTCCTCGTCCATTGAGGAAGGATCGCTTGGTGCAGTTGTCGAACTTCAGACGGCGCGTCCTCTGGACTATGACGATGGGTGGACCTTCTCGGCATCCGCACAGGCCCTCTACAATGATCTCGTAGAAGACACGTCGCCTCGCCTTGCCGGCCTAGCTTCCTACAAGAACGACACTGGCACGTTTGGCGCGCTGGTTTCTGCAGCATTTCAAGACCGCACAATCCGCGAAGAAGGCTTTTCTTCTGTCCGATTTGATGATCAAGGCACATTCCGTTCTGTGAACGGCGCAGGCTGTATTGGCGCGGACCCGATGCCAGCTGCCTGTGAGGAAGTCCGCAACTCCTATTATGCGCGCATCCCGCGCTATGGTCGCCTCACTTATGATCAGGAACGCACCGGTCTAACCGGCGCACTACAATTCCGTCCAACTGACCGGACCACAATCACGGTGGAAGGACTCTACTCTGAGCTGGATGCACAGCGCGACGAAGAGTTCCTGCAAGTCTTCGTACGATCGAATACCGACAATATTGCGGTAACGGACTACAACGTGAATAGCGATGGCGTTCTGGACTATCTGCAAGGCGATGTCCTCGCCGATACGAGCAACGGCATCATCCCGATGCGCAGCGAACATCGCCGGGACTACTACACGACCGAGTTCACGCAGCTGACACTCGAAGTCGAACACGACTTCTCCGACACGCTGCGGGGTTCTTTCTTTGCAGGTCAGTCCTCATCCAGCTTCGATAACCCGGTTCAGGCGACAGTTTTCTTTGACGCTGCCAACCCGGTCGAAGGTTATAGCTATGATTTTCGGAACGATTTGAATCTCCCGGCCATCAGCTATGGCAACACGGATGTAACGGATCCGTCCCAATTCCTGTTCACGCAGTTCCGGAATCGCCCTCAGGGGTCTGACAATGATTTCGAGACCGTCCGGGCCGATCTGTATTATGACTTCTCCCCAACCATGACATTGTCGGGTGGACTGAGTTTCAAGAAATATGACTTCTCGACACGCGAAATACGTATCGACGGCAATGTCGCAGATCTCGACGGCTTCACCGAGCCGCCAGTCGTCAGTGGTGACTTGGTTGGACTGGTAAGCGGTTATGGAAACGGACTGGACTACGGCTCCAACGATACGTCGTGGGTTAGCGCCAATTGGGACGCCGCCATCGACTTGAGCGGCATCCTGGATATCACAGGGGACATCGGCTCAAGGCCTCAAAGCAACCGTTCGGTCGAAGAAGAAGACTTGGGCGGCTACGTCCAGCTCGACTTCGAAACCGACCTGTCAGGCATGAATCTCCGTGGAGATATCGGTGCGCGGTATGTTGAAACGACTACCACTGCTTCGGGTTATGTGCCTGGCAGTGGCGGACTTGCGCTCCGCACGGTGGAAAACTCCTATACAGATTTCCTTCCGGCGCTGAACCTTGTTCTGGAAGCCTCCGACCAAATTCAGTTCCGCGCTGGCGTCGCCAAAGTCATGGCCCGACCATCGCTCGGAAATCTGACACCGGGCGGTAGCCTCGATACGTTCAGCGGCGAGCCATATACATTCAGCATCGGAAATCCTGAGCTCGATCCCTACCGGGCCACAGCTTTTGACCTCAGCGCCGAATGGTATTTTGCAGAGGAGAGCCTTCTGGCTGTGTCGTTCTTCTACAAGGACGTGGAATCCTTCTTCCTGACCCCTGCCAGCAACGAAGTGGCTTTCAGTTCACTCGGTCTGCCGGCCAGCGTGGCCTCTTCGACCAGCCCACTGGGAGAAGATCTGGCGAACGGGCTTGATCCGATCGTCGCGGTCAGCCAGGTGGCAAATGGTGGAGAAGCCTCGATCCAGGGTCTGGAACTTGTGTACCAGCAACCCTTCTTCTTCCTGCCGGGTCTTCTACAGAATGCCGGATTTGTAGGGAACCTAACCTATGTCGATTCCGACGAAATCAGAAACTTCTCGGAAATCTCGCACAACATGACTCTGTACTATGAGACAGACCGGTTCTCGGCACGCGTATCCGGTGCGTATCGGGATGAATACCAAACCCGAGCTCCAAATAGTTCGGGACGCACCGAAGGTCGCGAGGAGCGGGGTGTCGCATCGACCTACAACGTGGATCTGTCGATGTCATACGCGCTGACAGATCAGCTCGACCTGACCTTTGAGGGCATCAATCTGACGGATGAGTTCGAGCATCAGACATTTGACCAGCTCAATCTCCCGACCCTCTACCATCATACCGGCCGGAACTTCCTGTTCGGCGCCCGGTATACATTCTAGGGAACTTTCGGGGTACGGACCGGCGACACAATCTGAAGCCGCCGGTCCAGATCATTCGATATAGTTTTGAAAATTGCGATCCTCCCAAGGCGCATTTTCTGAGTGGCCCCGGCGAGATCCTCGCAGGGGCCACTTTTTAAGGTGCAACATATGAAGAACTCTCTGACCCGACGCCAAAGCCTGCTTCTCCTGGGGACGACACTCGCCACGAAGGCTTGCACGACGCCCGCTTCAGAAGCTGCCGTCAGAAGCGAATCCCCCGCTCCGAATCGTCCGGACTGGGGAAGAGGATACGAGAATCAAAGAATCGCTGACCGCAAGGATGGGACATTCCTGAACCCGATTTTCTCGGGCGACAGGCCGGACCCCTCAATTATCAGAGACTGCGATACCTACTATCTCACATTCTCAAGCTTTGACGCTTACCCTGGTCTGTTCATCTGGCAGTCGACCGATTTGGTGAATTGGCAACCTGTGGGTCCGGCGCTAACCCATCCCATCGGCTCGGTATGGGCACCCGATCTCATAAAGCATGGGGATCGTTTTTACATTTACATTCCTGCACGGAGCAAGAACAGAAAATCCATCTATGTCATTTACGCCAATCAAATAGACGGGCCATGGAGCAAACCCGTCGATCTGGACCTCCCGGATCATATTGATCCCGCCCACGCGGTTGGCGAAGACGGCAAGAGATACCTTTTCCTGTCAAACGGCGATCTGGTTGAACTCTCAGACGACGGCCTTTCGACCGTTGGGGATGTGGAACACATCTACGACCCCTGGCGATATCCTGAAGACTGGGATGTCGAATGTTTTTGTCCGGAAGGACCCAAAATCCTCCGAAAGGATAACTGGTTCTATATGCTGACAGCCGTGGGTGGCACTGCCGGTCCCCCTACCGGGCACATGGTCATTGCGGCGCGCGCCCGATCCGTCAAAGGACCGTGGCAACATGCACCGAACAATCCTCAAGTCCGCACCACCGACCGCTCCGAATCCTGGTGGTCGAGAGGACATGCCACCCTCATTGAAGGACCGGCGGGCGATTGGTGGATGATTTCACACGGTTATGAGAACGGGTTCTGGACGCTTGGAAGGCAATGCCTCTTGGAGCCAATCCGTTGGAGAGAAGACGGCTGGTTTGAATCGTTGGGCGGAGACCTGTCAACCCCCTTCCCCAAACCCTTACCCAGCCAGCATCAGCCTCATGGTCTTCCGCTTTCTGATGATTTCTCGACCTCGTCACTGGGTCCGCAATGGGTGTTCTATGATCCTTCGCCTGTTGAACATGATCGCATTGACCTTGATGGTGATGGATTGCGCATGACCGCGAAGGGTGAGACCCCGGCCGACACATCGCCTCTTTGTGTGATCCCCGGAGATCGCGCCTATGAAGTGACGGCACGGATGGAATTGGACCCGGGGTCACGTGCAGGACTTCTCCTGTTTTACAATTCAGGATTATTCTGCGGTTTGAGCTACGGACCGGAGGGCCTCGTCATGCATCGCTATGGTCAGGAGCGTTCACGTCCGAACGATTTGGATGCTGGCCTCACACACCTTGAAATCAAGGTTCGCAACGACAATCACGTCGTCACATTCTTTACCCGTCTGCCGGGCGAAAGATGGAAGAAATTCGATGTTCAGATGGAAGTGTCTGGCTATCACCACAATACGGCATATGACTTCCTCAGCCTCCGCCCAGGATTGATGGCGGCCGGGAAGGGTCATGTTCGTTTCAGTCAGTTCCGGTACAAAGCACTTTCCTAAGCGGCGGTACCGACAAATTTTCCGACGGAGGACAGCCGCAGATCGATATCCCGGGCCCCTCGGGTTCGAATCACGGCTTTCTGACCTACACTTGCGGCGTGAACACCTGTCACCGCTCCGGTCGAGATTGCCATCCCCTTCTTCAACGGCATTCCGCGACGCGCGGCATTTTCTAGCATGAAGCGCAAGGATTCAATCGGACCTCCGGGAATCCCGCTCGCATCTCCTGTGCCGACAGTAAGTCCATCAATCGTGGTTTCAAACGGCCAACGGTTAAATTCCAGAGACCGCCATTCAGGCAATTCATCGCCAATGATCAGACCATGATTGTTGCCGAAATCAGATATTGTCACCAGCGGCCCGTGATCATTGATTTCGGAAAAAGGGCTGCTGGCGATTTCTACACCCGCATGAATCGAGCCGACCAAGGCGATCGCGTCCTCTGTGGAATACTCGGTCTTCGAAGGTTCTGCATCGGACGAGACAATCAGTACACACTCCCCTTCAACCGCCGAAAATCCTTCTGCATAAACGGGGGTTTCCATGACTCCGACAGTCTGATTGTGGATTTGCGATTTGAAAATCGGGCCCGCCAAGCGATCCGTTCCATAACGATCAATATCTGCCCCATTAATGCGGCCAACTTTCCAACCAGCTAGCTCGTCGGGCCACATATCGATGGCGGCATCCTGTATGGAATAGGCCTCGGAAATGGATTGGGGCACAGTGCCCGGATACTCAGCCAGACTGCCGGCGGCAAGTCGCGCCTGAACGAATTTTTTTGCTATATTTTCAACTACGCTCACGCTTTTTCCTCAGCCTGCCTATCTTGGGGTAGACACTATAGGAAACCGGTGTCATTTTCAAACCTCCATAGTGATAAAAAGTGATCCGGAACGAGCGAATACTTGAAATCGGTCGGCAAATCCGGGGACAAGAAGTGAGGAAACACCCATGGCGAGACCGAATTATGCTCCCTTCCCAAGAATGATTGCTGCGTCAGCGCTGTTAGTCCTGTCCGGCTGCGCCACCGCACAGCCGCTAGGTGTCGCTCCAGCGGAGACTGAAACAACAGCCTCTGTACCAGTTGCCCCGTGGATGGGTCCGCTCGGGCCAGCAGCAATGACGGCGGGAGGGCGCGGCGGAGAAATCGTCAGAGTGACAAGCTTGGAATCCGATGGACCTGGTACACTCAGAGCAGCGCTGGAGGCCGATGGTCCCAAAATCATCGTATTTGAAGTGGGCGGCGTCATTGACCTTGATGGCAACAATTTGCGAGTTAGCTCGTCCAACACAACAATTGCGGGCCAGACCGCGCCGTCACCTGGCATTACCCTTATACGTGGTGGCATGGTTATCACCGGCGACGACATTATCGTTCAGCACATGCGTATTCGCCCGGGCGATCTGGGTGAAGGCTTACGAAGCGGCCGAGACATAGATGCGATCACGACGATCGCAGCTCACAATGTTATTGTCGACCACTGTTCGCTTAGCTGGGCGACGGATGAAAACCTGTCCGCTTCCGGCCCACGTTTCACCGGCGAAACTCCCAAAGACTGGCGCGAAGGCACATCACACACAATCGCCTATACCAACAACATCATCGCTGAAGGTCTGTCCCATTCGACACATGCGAAGGGAGAGCACTCAAAGGGATCGCTCATACATGACAATGTCAGCGATATCCTGATCTACGGAAATCTATACGCTCACAATTTCGAGCGCAGCCCACTTTTCAAGGGCGGCGTACAAGGCGCGATCGTGAACAATTTCATCTATAATCCCGGACAGCGCGGCGTTCACTATAATCTGCAAGGACTGGAATGGGGCGACGTGCCTGCGGAGACGGGCCGAATGGACCTGATCGGCAACGTGATGCGCGCGGGCCCCTCGACCAGCGAACGGTTACCGCTACTCATGATTGGGGGCGATGGCGACCTGGACCTCCACATATCTGGCAACATCTCCATAGATCACTGGGGTCATGAATTGCCGGAGCTTGGGCGCTACACATCATCTTCCACTCAGATTGCAGAACAGTCTGAACCTTCTGACATTGTTGCAGGGTTGCCAATTTTGGCTGCGAATCAGGTTGAGCGCTACGTCCTGAAGAACGCTGGCGCGCGCCCTTGGGACAGGGACTCAGTGGACGTTCGCATTTTGGCCGACACGGCGGAGGGGCGCGGTGAAATCATCGACAGTCAAAATCAAGTCGGCGGATATCCGACCGCGAGTCCGACCCACCGCGCCTTTGATCCGGCCCTGTGGGATTTGGAGACGATGCAACCTGCCGCTCCAGAAGCGCTGGACTCCGGCTTGAAAGCCAAGGGGACTTGAAGCCACCCCAAATCACGTCAAAAAGAGACGATGCATAGCAAGGCTTTCCCATGAGCGACGATGAACACGAGGCCAAACCGGTCCGAGACCGGTCTCAGGTAACAATTATAGACATTGCCCGCATGGCGGAGGTGTCCAAGAAAACCGTGTCTCGTGTCATCAATGAGTCACCGCTTGTTCGTGAGGAAACGCGCAAGAAGGTGAAGCGAATCATCGCTGAGACGGGCTTCACACCAAACCCTCAGGCACGCGCACTGGCTTTCCGGAAATCATTCTTGATCGGCCTCGTCTATGACAATCCAAGTCCGCAATATGTCGTCAATATGCAGCGCGGGATACTCGACACCCTGGGGGACACCGCCTTCCAGCTGGTCCTACGGCCCTGTGATCGTGGGGAAGAAGGCTATCGCGAACGCGTCCGATCTTTCATCCTACAACACAAACCACATGGCATAATCCTGACTCCATCCGTATCTGAAGATGAGGAACTTGCCGAGATTTTAAGAGAGGAGCAATGCGATTACGTTCGCATCGCCTCACTAGAACTGGACATTCCGTCGCGCAGCATTCGGACCCACGATGCTCAGGGGGCAGAAATGGCCGCCGCGCATTTGGCACAACTCGGCCACAAGCGTATCGGGCACATTCACGGACCAAAAACATTCCGCTCGGCCCACGAACGCCTGTCAGGGTTCAAACGCGGCCTTGAGGGTTATGGCCTTGAACTTGCTCCGGAATTGACGGTTGAAGGCGCCTACACATTTGATTCCGGTGTGACCAGTGCCACGCGGCTTCTCAACCGCCATGACCGACCCACAGCTATCTTTGCCGGTAATGATGAAATGGCCGTTGGCGTCTATGTCGCCGCTCGAAAGGCTGGCTTGAGAATTCCCGAAGACCTCTCGATTGTCGGTTTTGACGATACACCAATATCCGCAAGGATCTGGCCGCCGCTTACCACAGTTCGGTCTCCTATCCGCGAAGTTGGGCGCGCCGCCGCTGATCTCTTGGTGAAGCGTGGAGCAGGCTCCAGCGGCAACCAGGAACTACAATCTTTTCAGTTGGAGCTTGTGGTGCGAGAATCGACCCGCACAATCTAATTCTCGCCCGATCAACCGGTTGTCAGTCTGAAACACAAATGTTATGACACCGGTTACCAAACACGCCACACCGAAGATCACCGGGGTGATGACAGTCCTGGTCCAGATTCGGAACCTGATCACGGACGCGCCCTATCCCAGCTACGCTTTTCGAGGCGAAGTACTCAAGCAACAAAAGGAATACCCCCATGAAGATTGCGCTCATTATTGAAAATAGCCAGGCTGCGAAGAGCAGCATTGTCCATGACGCGCTTACTTCAGTTGCAGAGCCACTCGGCCATTCCGTTGCCCATTGCGGAATGTCCGGCCCGGACGACGTGGCACATCTGACTTATCCAATGATCGGCATCATGGCTGGCATTCTGATCAACTCAAACGCAGCAGATTTCATTGTTACAGGTTGCGGCACAGGCATGGGTTCCAACCTCGCATGCAATGCAATGCCCGGCGTATTCTGTGGCCTTGTCATCGATCCAACAGACGCCTTCCTGTTCGCCCAGATCAATGACGGCAACGCGATTTCCATGCCGTACGCGAAGGGCTTCGGCTGGGCTGCTGAACTCAATCTCCAGGACTGTTATCGTAAGCTTTTCGAGGGTGAGCCGGGCCTGGGCTATCCGAGAGAACGCGCCGCTGTCATGGCTGAGAATCGCGGGATTCTCACTAAGCTCAAGGAAGCCTCCTGCAAGGACATGCTTACCGTCCTCAAGTCAGTCGATCAGGATCTCTTGAAGGCTGCAGTCTCTGGTGAGAAATTCCAGGAGTTCTTCTTCGCAAACAGCCAGGATGCGGCCCTCACCGACTATGTAAAGCAGGTACTCGCCTCCTAGGCCTCGAGCGGACAACAATCGCAACAAGACGACATTCGGAGCGACCCATGAAGACCAATCCCTTCAGGCTTGAAGGCAAGAGCGCCATTGTCACCGGAGCCAACACAGGCCTCGGCCAGGGCATGGCTGTTGCGCTGGCGGAAGCGGGAGCAGACATTTGCCTTGTCGGCCGAAGTGCACCGTCAGAGACCTTGGACATGCTGGCTGGGACCGGCTGCAAAACGCACTCGATCCTCGCAGACCTCGGCTCGGCAGACAGTGTAGAGACTATCGTCACAGAAGCCAAATCAGCTCTCGGCGCCGTGGACATACTCATCAACAATGCCGGTATCATCAAACGCAACGATTCGATCGACTTCACCTTTGACGAGTGGGATTCGGTCATGAATGTGAATCTTCGTACGTTGTTCTTCCTGAGTCAGGCGGTCGCACGTGAAATGATTGCCGCCAGCAAGGGTGGCAAAATCGTCAACATCGCATCGATGCTCTCGTTCCAAGGTGGCATTCGCGTGCCGTCCTATACTGCCTCCAAGAGCGGCGTAGCCGGACTTACCAAGATCCTCGCCAATGAATGGGCCAAGCACGGCATTAATGTGAATGCGATTGCCCCCGGCTACTTCGCGACAAACAATACAGCGGCCTTGCAAGCCGATGAAACGCGCAACACCGAAATCCTCGGCCGTATTCCAGCAGGTCGCTGGGGTAAGCCGTCCGATCTCGGTGGCGCGGCGGTCTTCTTGTCATCGAGCGCATCTGATTACGTGCAGGGCATTACGCTGCCTGTCGATGGCGGCTGGCTGGCCCGCTGAGCCGGGAGAAAGGTTGACCAGACATGGCGGCCACAATCGTCTGCTTCGGAGAACTCCTGCTCCGCATGAGTGCGTCCGACAATCAACGTCTGATGCAATTGCCATCATTGAACGTGCATGTCGGCGGCGCCGAGGCGAATGTCGCCATCTCACTCGCCCAGTTCGGGCACACGTCCCGCATGGTCAGTTCTTTGCCTGAAAACCCGCTTGCTGACGCGGTGATCAGGGATTTGAGGTCGCATGACGTTCAGACCAATTCGATCCAGAGGCGCGAAGGTCGGGTCGGGCTCTACTTTCTCGAAACCGGGGCAGTCCAAAGACCATCTCGTATTACGTATGACCGGGCTGGAAGCAGCTTCGTTGAGACTCCCGCCGCGACGTATGACTGGCTGACATTGCTTGAAGATGCGGACTGGTTACACATTTCCGGCATCACGCCAGCCACGGGCCCCGATGCGGCTGGTGCGGCATTGGCTGCAGCGCGCACTGCTGTCGCGCAGGGTGTAAACGTCTCATTCGACGGTAACTATCGCGAACAGCTCTGGAAAAGCTGGTCCGGAAATGGTCCGGAGATTCTGGCCCAATTGCTAGAACACGCCACCCTCGCCTTTATCAATGAATTGGACGTACAGCTCGTTTTTGGAGAAAAATATCCTGGGCGTGAGGATGCGGAGAAGACTGCTTTCGCGCGGTTCCCCCGATTGAAATATGTCGCATCGACATTACGCGAGCAGGTCGGCGCAAGTCACCACCGCCTCACAGGCCGTCTGGCAACACGCGATGGCACCTGGCATTCGCCGGTAATGGACTTGCCCGGCATAGTAGATCGAATCGGTGGGGGCGATGCGTATGCAGCCGGCATCCTGCACGGCCTGATCTCACGTGACACGCCGCAGAAAACTGTAAACTTCGCAACGGCAGCAGCTGCGATCAAGCATTCCGTGGCCGGAGATTACAACAGAACGAGTGTTGGGGAGGTGGAAATCCTTTTGACGCAAACGGATCTGGACGTGCGCCGCTAGACCAGTGAAGCAGGGAGGGCTTGAAACTTGACGATGAACCGACGGGCCTTTACTCGCGGCACCGCCGCGCTTGCACTCAGTTCTCCGCTCATGGGGCTCGCTGGCAAGCCATCCGAACATCCTGTCGCCACCACCACACACGGAAAGGTTCGCGGCTATCGCCGCAAGGCAGTCAATATCTTCAAGGGCGTCCGCTATGGTGCGGATACGGCGCCAACGCGTTTTGCCAAGCCACGCCCCCCTGTCCCTTGGGCGGATACGCGGGACGCGACCGAGTATGGGGCGACTGCTCCGCAATTGGGAAATGTGGAGAATGTCAGCGAAGATTGCCTGTTCCTGAATATCTGGACGCCAGGTCTGGCCGATGGTGGCAATCGTCCGATCATGGTCTATTTCCATGGTGGAGCCTATGCCAGCGGTTCCGGATCTTCACCGCTCTATGATGGGACGAACCTGGCGACCAAGGGTGACGTGGTCGTAATCACGGTGAACCATCGGCTGAATGCGTTTGGGTACTTGTCGCTTAGTCGACTCAATAAGGATTTTCCTCACTCCGGCAATGCCGGCATGTGGGATCTTGTGCTTGCACTTGAATGGGTACGCGACAATGCGGCCGCCTTCGGAGGCGATCCGTCGCGAGTCTTCGTCTTTGGTCAGTCCGGTGGGGGGGCAAAGATTGCCACCCTGATGGCCGCGCCGTCCGCCCGAGGCCTGTTTCATTCCGCAGCCACAATGAGCGGTCAACAAGTCACCGCCTGTGGTCCCTTGAACGGCCAGCTTCGCGCACAAGCCTATCTCGACACCCTCGGCATCGCACCAGAAGACACAACTGCGTTGCGAGCAGCTCCGGTGGAAACCCTCATCGACGCACTCGCAACGCGTGATCCGGTCAATCCGGAGCACGGCCTATATTTTGGTCCTGTCCTGGATGGACGTTTTCTCAACCGCCATCCCTTTTGGCCTGGCGCTCCGGGACAGTCCTCATCGATCCCCATGATCCTCGGGAACACGAAGGACGAGACTCGAAACCTGATTGGCGCAAAGCATCCAGACACATTCCACCTCGATTGGTCGGACGTTCGAACACTTCTAGCAGATCATATGCGGTGCGACATCGACCCAGACGATGTCGTAATGGAGTATCGTGCCCTCTACCCGTCCTATTCGCCGAGTGATGTATTTTTTGCAGCCACTACGGCCGGGCGGTCGTGGCGCGGACAGGTGGAAGAGGCAGATATGCGCGCGGCTGAGAACGGCCCGACCTGGGTTTACCAGTTCAACCTCGGCTCGCCAGAAGAGGGCGGAAAATGGGGCGCACCGCACACGATGGACATCGCCTTTGCCTTCGACAATTTGGACCAATCCGGCACGTATGGCGGCACAAAGGTTCCCTCAACAGGCGAGTATGCACGCGTCGCAGACGAACTGTCTCGCGCCTTCATCTCCATGGCCAGGGAAGGCCAGCCCAATCATCCCGGGTTGCCGGACTGGTCTCGACATACGCTGCCAAACCGGGAGACACTGGTATTCGGCACCACGACCCGGCTCGAGAATGACCCGCGCAAAGGCGAAAGGGAACTCTTCGCCAAAGTACCTTTCACTCAATGGGGGACCTGATCCATGAAATCTGCCACTCACATCATCGTCGCTGCCGGCATTCTGTCGGCCTGCTCACCAACTCAAGTGCCCGAACCTCAAAGCCAAGGCGACATTGTTACCGAAGTGGCGCCCACAGACCTGCCCGGACCGGTGCAATCTGCCGTCTCCGAGGCCATGCCCGACATGACGGTACTGGAAGTGCTTCGAAAGGAACGCGGCCAGCGCGTCTATTTCGATGTCGAAGGTGAACGCGCCGACGGATCCGAAATCGAACTTGATGTCCTGTACGCCGACGGCGTTGCAGAAGTTGTTGAAATTCAGCGGGACCTGCCCTGGACCGCCGTACCTGCAGACGTTCAAGCCGCCGCCACGGCAGCAGGCGCGGCTGAGCCGGTCCGGATCATCGAGAGTACGCAAACCGATGGCAGCATCATCTATGAATTGTTCGCCGACGGCATGCCAAAAAACCCGGCCATGGAAGTACAGTCGAAAGACGGGCAAGTGGAAGTGCTGGCTGAACGTTGGCCGCATTAAAGTTGGCCAGGCACCTTGCAGAATAAATGACACCGGTTACCATGGGTGGTGACCGCACGAGCCGCCTCTCTAAAAGAGGCCTTTGAAATGGCCGTACTGGGGAGGAGAGATATGAGGCGGGATCAGTTCCTTTACACGACTGTACGTGCGGTGCGCCCATGATGCGTGGCATACCAGTTATCTCACGTCGGCAAGCCCTGATCAGCATGGCAGCCGCCACAAGTTTGGCTGCGTGCAATCAGAGTTCGGGCCGGGATTTGCTGAGTGCAGACTCTCATCCGGAAGAATATCCGACCGTTCAGGCCGTCAAGGAAATGGGGCGCCTTTTGAACGAGCGCAGCGGGGGCAGGCTTCGTATCAAGATGTACGCGGGCGGACAGCTCGGCTCGGAGCGCGACACGCTAGAAATCACCTCGTTCGGGGGTCTTGACCTGAACCGGGTAAACCTCGCACCGCTTAACTCGATCGAACCCCTGACGACCATCCCTGCGCTTCCGTTCTTGTTTTCCTCAACTTCCCATATGCGGACGGCACTCGACGGACCTGCAGGCGACCGAATTCTCGACTCGCTCGCGCCGCACGATCTCATCGGCCTGTGCTTCTACGATTCTGGCGAACGCAGCTTCTACAATACGCGCAAGCCAATACTGTCACCAGACGATATGGCTGGCATGAAAATACGCGTGCCGAATTCCGACCTCTACGTCGCCATGATCAAGGCACTCGGCGCCGACGCAACGCCTATGTCGCTCGGTGAAGTCTATCAGGCACTGGTCCAGGGCGTGATTGATGGTGCAGAGAACAATTGGCCATCCTTCGAAAGTGGCCGCCATTTCGAAGCTGCGCCCTTCTATAGTCTTACTCGGCACATCATCGCGCCTGAAGTCCTGGTCATGTCGGCCAGCCGTTGGCGAAAGCTTTCTGATGGCGACAAGACGCTGGTCCAACAGTCGGCTCGTGATTCCGTACCCTTCATGCGCAAACTCTGGGATGAGCGCGTCGCCGAGTCCCGTGAAAAGATCATCGCTGCGGGTGTGTCGGTGAATGAAGTGGCAGATTTAGGTGCCTTTCAGCAGAAAATGCGTCCGGTCTGGGACCGTTTCGTCAGAACCGACACCCAGAAAGAGATTGTTGCAGAAATCGAAGCGCTAAGGCCTGACGCATGATACGCCTCCTGACTAATATCACGCATTTCACTGCAGACTGGCTGGTGCGAGTTGCAGCAGTCGGACTGGTCCTGATGACGCTGATCATTGGGTGGCAAGTCTTCGGCCGATATGTCTTGAATTCCAGCCCTTCCTGGTCTGAACAAGCCTCGCTCGCCCTGATGATCTGGTATGTGTCTCTCGCGGCCGCTGCAGGCGTCCGGGAAGGTTTCCACATCAGAATCGTAGCGCTTGAAAATGCAGTTGGTCCAAAGACGCGACTCTGGATGCGGATCATTTCAAACATCATCGTCGGCGGGTGTGGGCTGGCTATGCTGGTCTGGGGCGGCCAATTGGTTGCCAAGACTTGGAGTCATGTCATTCCCTCGCTCGGACTGCCTCGGGGATTGGCCTATCTCGGCTTACCTATTGCGGGCGCCTTGATGGCGGTGTTCTCGCTCGAACGCATATTCGAAGAACTTTCGGGCGAAAAAATTACAGATGAGGAGGACCCAAGATGGAGTTGATCATTCTGGTCAGTGTTCTGGTCGTTCTGCTCGCGCTTGGCGTGCCGGTCGCATATTCTCTACTCGGGTCGGCCATGGCGACGTTCCTTGCCCTCGACATCCCGATGGTCGTGGTTTTCCAACGCATGGCGGCCGGCGTCAGTGTCTTTACGCTGATGGCGATTCCCTTCTTCATCTTCGCTGGGGACCTCATGTACAGGTCAGGCATCGCAAAGCGATTGGTCGAAGTTGCCGAAGGCGCTTTCGGGCGCACACGAGGCGGACTCGGCCTCGTAAATGTTGGGGCGTCCACCATGTTTGGCGCTGTCTCCGGCTCCGCGATTGCCAGCGCTTCGGCTATGGGATCCACGCTGATGCCCTTGATGCGTGAGCGTGGATATGATGGCGATTATACCGTCAATGTCACCGTTACCGCCGCCATTGTCGGCCTACTCATTCCGCCCTCACACAACATGATTATATATTCCGCCGCCAGCGGAATCGGCGTGTCGATCGGAGATTTGTTCCTGGCTGGTATCGTGCCCGGCGTGATGACCGCAGCCTTGCTTATGTTCGTCGCCTGGCGCGTCGCTGTCCTGCGTGGCTATGCCAGCGGTGCCTTTCCTGGCTGGCGTAGCTTTACGCGCGCGCTCCTGTTCGCCATCCCCGGCCTGATGACAGCGATCATCATCATGGGCGGCATTCTGTCAGGTATCTTCACCGCCACGGAATCTTCTGCCATTGCGGTCATCTACACGATCGCTATCGGAGCTCTGGTCTATCGAACGCTGGGATGGAAGCGCTTTTTTGAAGCCGCCATGCAATCGGTAAAGATCACGGCGATGGTGCTGCTTATCATCGGTGCAGCGACTGCATTCGGCTACGCGCTCGCCATCCTTGAAGCACCAGCGAAGCTGGCTGACATGATTACGTCCGCCACCAGCAATCCGATACTTGTCCTTCTCATCGTGAATGTCATCCTGCTTGTGCTCGGCACATTCATGGACATGTCGCCTCTCATCATCATCACAACTCCGATCTTGTTGCCGGTAGTCATGGAAGTGGGCGTCGATCCAGTTCACTTTGGCATTGTCATGATGCTGAATTTAGGGATCGGGCTTGTGACGCCGCCAGTGGGATCGGTGCTATTTGTTGGGTCTGCGGTCGGAAAAGTTCCGGTGGAACAGGCTGTGAAGACGATCTGGCCCTTCTATGGCGCGCTTCTGCTCGCGCTCATGATCATTACATTCGTGCCCGCGCTGTCTCTCACACTACCGAGCCTGTTTTGATTGGCACCAACCTGCGCCTCCATCTCCTCATTCTTGGCTTGGGCCTTTCGCTGACGACATGCGCGATGGGCCGATCATCTTCTGTTCCTAAATAGGTATCTGGACTGACCTCGTTCCCCACTGGGACCGCGCGCACGACATTTTCAATCCACCCGGTTAGCCAACCTCTCGAACACTCGCTCTGGCCACCAATTCGGTTGCAAGCATTTCGTGTATCCCCGTCACAGCGTGGCCTCTGAGAATGTCACACATAAGGGTCATGGCTACTTCTCCTATTTTTTCCGCAGGCTGCATCACAGTGGTCAGGGGCGGCGTACAGTATTTTCCGAATTCAATGTTGTCGAAGCCGGAGATCGACAGGTCGTTCGGCAGGTTGAAACCAAGATCATACGCCGCGCGGATTGCGCCAATCGCGATCTCATCACTCATACAGAATAGCGCCGACACATTCGGCTTGCGTGATAATAGGCGCATGGCCGAACTCTCCCCACCCGCCATCGAGTAGGGCCCATATGCCACCATGGTCTCGTCGAGCAGTAGTTCCCGTGCAGCCAACGCATCGCGAATACCCGTCAGCCGCTCTCGCGTTACCAGTCGGTCTTTCAGGCCTGCCAACACTCCGATCCGACGATGGCCTGACGCCATAAGGTGTTCCGCCATCATTGCCGCGGCGCTGCGATCATCGATACCGACGGTCGGATACCGACCGCGCGGATCGGCGCTGATCGCCTGCACGAAGGGAATCGCGCAGTGTTCACCCTCATGATGCAACTGGTCCAGCGGCCGCTCGCCCAGCTGGATCACGCCATCGGCGCGATAGGTTTCCACCATCTCCACACCAACGGACTCGATGGCCGCATCGTCTCCGGTGTCAGACACGATCAAATTGAACTTGTTCTCTACCGCGACACGCTCAATGCCCGAGACAACTCTCGCGAACAGGACATTTGCAATGTCCGGGACCATGACAAGCACTGTATTGGTCCGCTTCTCACGGAACAATTGAGCCAATGAGCTCGGCTTGTATTTGAGTTCTTCGGCGGCGGTCAGGACGCGTTCGAGCGTCGTTGTGGACAGTTTACTCGGATCTGAAAATGCCCGCGACACTGTCGCGGGGGAGACAGCAGCCAGTTTTGCAACATCCCTGATCTGAGCCATTGAAATTCTCCTACGAGCCATTTCGCTTTTTTAAGGCTCCGCGTCGGGGTAACTCGCCCGAATGATGGAACGATCTGGTCATCAAACACCATGACCGCTTGCAATGAAACCGGTTGTATTGAATGTTCTCATGGTCAGGCACGCAGAGAACGTTGGCGACCGCGGCCCATTTGGCTGCAAGGAGGAATTCGGCGCACCGCCGCCCGCCCGGGGGAACCGCGTGCACAAACGAGGAGTTGGGGTCCTTGAGTCTGCATCCAATTGATATGGCCGTGATCGCGGCATACATCGGCTTGACGCTATTTATCGGCTTCTGGATTTCTACCCGGGCCAATAAGGGCATGCGGAGCTACTTTCTGGGTGGCAATCGGCTGCCTTGGTATGCGCTGGGCCTGTCGAACGCCTCTGGCATGTTCGATGTGGCTGGCACGATGTGGCTCGTATCCATCCTGTTCGTTTATGGTTTGAAAAGCATCTGGATCCCATGGCTCTGGCCCGTCTTCAACCAGATATTTCTCATGGTCTTCCTCTCCATCTGGTTGCGCCGATCGGGCGCGATGACCGGGGCAGAGTGGATCACCTTCCGGTTCGGCGATGGCCCAGCCGCGCGATTAAGCCATTTGATTGTTGTGTTGTTCGCGTTGATCCTGGTGCTTGCCTACATGGCCTACGGCTTCCTCGGTATCGGCAAGCTCGCCGTTCAGTTCATCCCGCTAGACCTGGCGGGCCTTCTTCAGCTCGACGTTTTCCTGCCTACCGCGCTGAAGTCGCCCAATCTCGCCGGTGACCTTCTGGCCCAGAGAGAAGCCGCCATGATCTCACTCAATGAGAAGGTTTTCGGCGTTATCCTGATCTTTCTTACGTCGCTCTATGTCATCAAGGGCGGCATGTATTCGGTAGTATTTACCGAAGTCATACAATTCCTCGTCATCACGGTTGCCAGTGTCGGTATTGCCGTGATCGCCATGATGCATGTGGCGCCGGATACGCTAGCTGCGGCAGTCCCCGAAGGCTGGGACAATCCCTTTTTTAGATGGAGGCTTGGTCTCGATTGGTCCAATCTGCTGCCCTCCGCAGATACTAAGATAGCGAGTGAGGGCTACTCGCTGTTTTCAATATTTTTCATGCTTGTCTTGCTGAAGGGCATCTTCACATCACTTGCCGGGCCGGCCCCAAACTATGATATGCAGCGCATCCTTTCAGCCCGCACCCCGATCGAAGCCGCCAAGATGAGCGCGCTGGTCAGCGTTGTGCTGAATGTCCCGCGTTATTTGCTGATCACCGGCCTGACGATTCTCGCTCTGGTCTATTTCAGCCCATATTTGCGGGACATGGGGACAGATGCGGACTTTGAGGCCGTACTGCCATTTGCACTACGTGAATTCATTCCAGTCGGGCTGCTCGGCCTCACGCTCGCCGGATTGCTGGCTGCCTTCATGTCCAGCTTCGCCGCCCCCCTTAACGCCGCCCCCGCATATGTTGTAAATGACATCTATCGTAAATACATTAAACCGAACGCGTCTGAGAAGACGTATCTCAGGATCAGCTACCTCGTGTCCACGGTCTTCGTGATCATTGGCACGCTCATCGGAGTGTTCCTGACCAGCATCGACAATGTCATCAACTGGATCACGGCAGGGCTTTATGGCGGATACACAGCCGCCAATGTCGTGAAATGGTACTGGTGGCGCATGAATGGTTACGGTTACTTCTGGGGCATGCTGACGGGTATCGTGTTTGCGCTGGGGTTAGGCATGCCACAGGTGGACATCAATCCGTTGCAGGCTTTCCCATTCTTCTTCGTAGCGTGCCTTTTCGCCGTGGTGATCGGATCTCTGGTGACCAAGCCGACCAATATGGAAACATTGCAGCGATTCTACTTGAAGACGCGCCCGTGGGGCCTTTGGGGGCCTGTCGCCGACTCACTCGCGGCCGCCGGCCGAACTGTCTCCCCCAATACGAACTTGAAGCGTGACTTGATTAACGTAGCCGTGGGAATTGTCTGGCAGACTGCCCTGGTCTGCGTCCCTATTTTCCTTGTGATTCAAGACTGGCCCAAAATGCTTGCAGCTCTTTCAGTTGTGCTCATCACCAGCGTATTCCTGAAGCTTAACTGGTATGACCAGATGAGAGATTACCCGGAAGACTACTCTCCCGACGAGGAACGAACACATAAATCCGATGTCGGACTTAATTTGTGACTGACTGGTCTACTTCCACGCTTGCTCTGTCCGATTGGCCGAAGGCGCAAACGCCACGCCTGCAATCCGAGAAAACAGAGGCCCTGATTGAGCGAATTCTAGAGTGGCTGACACCCGCGCAAAAGGTAGGGCAAATCATTCAGGCCGATATTGCTTCAGTGACGCCTGAGGATGTCGCCGCCTATCATCTCGGTTCAGTGCTGAATGGCGGCAATTCTGCACCAAACGGAAATCAACGTGCCAGCCTCGCCGATTGGCTGGAACTCGCCGATGCATTTTGGGCGGCATCCATGCGTGCAGATGGTCCCCGCATTCCGATACTGTGGGGCACCGATGCTGTTCACGGCCACAACAATCTGATCGGGGCAACAGTCTTCCCACATAATGTCGGACTGGGTGCCACGCGGGATGCAGAACTGGTGGAACGCATAGGCGCCGCCACCGCCCGTGAAGTACGTGCATCAGGTATGGATTGGGCATTCTCTCCGACCGTCGCCGTCGCACGCGACAGCCGGTGGGGCCGGGCCTATGAGTCCTATTCGGAATCCCCCCAATTAGTCGCCGAGCTAAGCGCCGCCCTGGTCCGAGGCCTACAAGGCATTTCGGGCAACGGGAATTTCCTCGGTGACACCAAGATACTCGCCTGCGCGAAACACTTCATTGGTGATGGTGGCACTCAGGGGGGGCGGGACCAGGGCGAAACGATCGCCACAGAAGCCGAGTTACGCGAGGTCCACGCCGCCGGCTACTACGCCACTCTCGAAGCTGGAGTGCAGACTGTGATGGCCTCTTTTTCGAGTTGGGGCGGTCGTAAAATGCACGGACACAAAGCCTTTCTCACCGACCTTCTAAAAGCCCATTGGGGCTTCGATGGTGTGGTTGTGGGAGATTGGGACGGGCACGGGCAAATAGAGGGCGCCACCCCAACTGATTGCCCGGACGCGTTGATGGCGGGCCTCGATATGTATATGGCCCCCGACAGTTGGAAGGGCCTGCATGCGTCCCTATTGCGCCACCTTGAGTCCGGACGAATTACCCAGGAGCGTCTGGACGATGCGGTTCGCCGGGTTCTCCGGCTAAAAATGCGTGCAGGCCTGTGTACTCAACCCACTCCCAGCGAACGAGCCCTAGCTGTGAGGGGAAATATTGTTGGGTGCACGGCCCATACGGAACTTGCCGCTGTCGCCGTCCACAAGTCTGCCGTTTTGCTGAAGAATGCGAACAATGTTTTGCCTTTGCAGTCGAACCAAAGAATCCTGGTGACGGGTCCCGCTGCGGATGATCTCGGCATGATGTGCGGAGGGTGGTCGCTCTCCTGGCAGGGCGGTAATCTCAATCCGACCGACTATCCGCAGGCCGAAACCTTTCTGGCGGGAATTCGACGGGTGGGCCAAGAGCATGGCGGGACAATTATCTATTCACCCGACGGGCGCATCAAAGACTCTCCGGACATTGCCATTCACGTGTTTGGAGAGCCCCCCTATGCCGAGTTTCGCGGAGACCTGTCGACGCTGGATTTTCAGCCCCGAGACAAGAAAGATGCCGACACGCTCAAACGGTTGCGCAAGGCCGGCATCCCCACCATCTGCATCTTCCTCTCTGGGCGACCGCTTTGGGTCAATCCATCATTGAATGCGTCCGACGCCTTCATCGCAGCATTTCTTCCCGGCACTCAGGCAGGCGCACTCGCTGATGTGCTGTTCGCAACGAATGGTCTCGACTTCTCCGGCAAACTATCTTTTTCCTGGCCTCAATATGCGGATCAATACGCGCTCAATATGGGTTCGCAGCCCTATGACCCCCTGTTTCCGTTCGGGTTCGGACTATCCATGAAGGACTGTGGGAACCTGCGGATACTGCATGAAGACGGCGTCGTCACCCAGCCCGACCATGGCACAATTTTTGAGTTAGGCCGAACCGCAGGAAGTTGGACGGTGCACCTTGAGAATAGTGAAATTGGGAAACCTTGGCATGGCGGCGAAGCCACCTCTGCTGCGGGAGCGATAGTGCTCAAGTCAGCTGACTTGGGACAACAAGAAAATGCCATCGAGATCGTTTGGAAGGGTGACTCCTTTGCGCCTGTCCTTTTCTCACACGAGAGACTGGACCTGACTCGGGAGGTCAACGCTGGTTTCTGTTTCACCTTGACTTTGGACGTTTCTCAGCAGAATGCAGGTAACATTGTTCTAGCTGTACTTTCCGAGTCCGGTCGGCATGAGATAGGCAACTTGTCCGAACTTGAACGGAACGTCGGAGAGAAGGGAACATCGACTTTCCAAATTCCACTCCGAGAAGTATCTGAATCAGGTGCGGTCATGTCCTTGATTGAGGGTATCGAGTTCTCGGCCCGAAGGCCGGCACGTATTGTCTTGTCGCACTTGGCCATGGTGATGCCCGACGGCTGAAGGGGACTCACCCTTCTTCCGAAAGTGGAGTATCTTTTTGGCGGAACACGAACTTCATCAATCGTGAATCCGAACCGGACAGGTCGTCCCGATCACCCAGGAATTTTCCGAAGCTCTCCAATCCATTCACATTGTCGGACACGACTTTTGCCATTAGCAGGATCGGCGTCGACAACAACATTCCCATAAATGACCAAACCCAGGCCCACAACGCAAATGAAATGAATACGACGACCGCGTTCAGCTTGAGGCGGCGCCCCACCAGCACGGGCGTTAAAAACTGTCCTTCTATGGTGTTTATCAGCCAGTAAAGCAGCGCGGGCAGTAGCGCCTGGAGAGTGTTGTCAAAGGTCACCAAACCAGTCACGAGCGAAACCGTGATTCCTCCGATGGAACCAATGTACGGAATATAATTGAGCAAGAATGCGCCCAACCCGAACAGCAGCGGATTGGGCATCCCGATCGCCCACATAACCGAACCGATGACCATGCCGAGCACTGCATTGATCGCTGTAATGGTGAAGAGATAAGTTGAAAGCTGGTTTTCTATAGTGCGCGCAGCTGCCAACGCTCGTCGCTTGTCCTTGAGCTTGGGCATGACCTGCACAAGCTTCTCATAGAACATGTCACCCGATGCGATAAGGAAGAAGCTCAACGTCAACGTCACGATCAATTGGCTGACCACAGCCGGCGTGGCTTGGGTCATTACACTGACGAAACCTGGCTCTCGTATCGCGACTGTTTGCTGTTTACCCTGACTTGTAAGCGCATCAATCTGATCGCCAGCCTTCAATACCGGCTCAATTGTACCAAAAAGACCACTCAATTCGCGGCGAACTTCAGCAGCGAAAGTCGGCGCGTCACTCATATACTGCTGTAGAGCTTCAGATATGAAGTAGAACAGGACTCCGAACACAACGAGAAGACTGACCATGATTATGCCGGCTGCGGCACCCGCAGGAATTCCGATCCGGCCAAGTGCGCGCCTCACAGGACTGAAAGTCAGCGCAAGAACAAATGCGGAGATAATTGGAACAAATACACCTTGGGCGAGACTCAGTGTCCCAAGCGCGAGGATCCAGAATATTCCGGTGATGGCCCAATTGCGCACCACATCCCGCTTGTTGTCTGGAGCATCCGGGGAAGCCATGTATTCTTTCACAGCCTATACCTCCTCCCGGTGACGCCTTAATTTACCTACGCCGCTGCAGGAAAATAGTTCCATTGCGGTCTTTATAGAAAGCAAGCAAAAAAAGGGCGCTGCAGTCGCAACGCCCTTTTCAAAAAGATGCAAACCTCACTAGGTCACATTTCGTCCACGGACGGCCCGTGCCACGAAGGACAAGACCAACAGAACGAGGAAAACGAAGAACAGGATTTTGGCGATACCTGCCGAAGCACCAGCGATGCCACCAAAGCCGAGGACTGCGGCGATCAACGCCAATACGAAAAATGCGATTGCCCAACCGAGCATGACAATAACTCCTTCTATCAAACAAATCGACGCGTCGTGGTCGATACGATGACAGTACAACCCGGTCGCAGGCATCCGAGTTCCCGATTATTTTTTGATCGACCATTGGAACCAAGGGGCACGGGTAACGTTTGTTTACTGCTTAAAGCGGAAAGGAATTATCATGAAAAATACCGTGAAGATCGCAACACTCGGTGCCTTGGGCGCTCTGGCCACCCTGCTGGCTGCCTGCAACACTGTTGACGGCGTTGGCAAGGATGTCGAAGCCGGTGGCGAAGTTATCCAGGATACCGCACAAGACGTTGAAGAAGACATCAACGACTAAGCGGGCCGCAAACCAAGCCTGAAAAGACACGCTCAAATCGAGCGTGTCTTTTTTTTAGCTCGTATGTTGGAAGTGAGCGGTACTCACAGGGCAGCAAGAACTACCTATTGTGTGGAATGAACCGCTTGGCCGGAATAGGAGATCAGCAAAACTCGTGTTCGCTTGCTGGTGCGCATCAGCTCTGTGTGTTTGCGCAAACAGGTCCAGATCTGCCCAAGTCCAATAATCAGCACAGACAGCATCGCGCCAACGCGACGCGGGCCGTTCAAACGACGAAAAATTTCAAGGTGAGAGCTCAAACTACGGGATTGGCGTTGAATGTCTATCCGGGGGTGTACTGCGTTGACCATAAACAACCTACGCATCCAAGCGATGCGAGTTCCGCGCTGTTCTGCATGCTAACACGCGGGGCGGACTAAATGCTGCTCTTCTACCTAAATATCCATGACAAGCTTATGCGAGCAGCCCAGTCCTGGTCGCGCTTCGGTCGTGAATTCCGCAGACAATTGTCGTGCAAAAGCGACCATGAGCTTGGAACCCAGTCCGGAGTCCTCATCCGCTGAGTCATAGCCGAGACCTGTGTCCCTGATCTCAAGAATGACCTTCTCGGCCGCCAACGAAAGGTGCACTGCAACTTCGCCGCCGTCTTCTTCAAAAGCATACTTCATCGCGTTGGTGACTGCCTCGACGATGAACAACGCCATCGGAATGGCATCGTCGGCATCCCGCTGAATCTCGGCATAAGACTGGACGAGGTTTATGCCCGCCTCTGACATGCCCAATGCATCCGAAAGGTGATTGAGAAGTCCGGTAAGGAAGGGTCGCATATCGACGGTTTCCAGACGCTCATTCTGGTACAATGTCTGGTGTACAATCGCCAACGCATCGATACGGTGGCGCGTCGCCGCAATTGCATCCCGGGCCTGTGGGTCTTTTAATTGTCGACCCTGCAAGTTCAGGAAGCTTGTAACAATCTGGAGATTGTTCTTCACGCGATGGTGAATCTCTTTCACGGCCGCATCGCGCGTGGAGATAGCCTCTTTGAGATCCTGGTCTCGGTGGTCGATATCTTTCGCCATGACCTCCATCGCGGTCGCCAGATTGCGAATCTCCGAGGGGGCATCGACAAAAGAATTACCCGCTTTGAATTGATACCGCCCCGCGCCATAGATACGAACTGTGCGGGTCAAGCGAGAGATCCACCTCAGCACCAATCCATCAATCGCCATCCAAGCCGCCAGCAGTGTTACTGCGAACGCAAGTAAGGGTAGCCCGAACGAAGTCGCGGGCCGCAAAAAGAAATCATTCCACAAACCGTAGGAGGGCCGCGCGATCACTGCGAATATGTTGGAATCGCCGACAGGTCGCAGCACAACATCAGTGGAACCGCCACCGCTCTGCTCTGCCCGGAACAATTGGGCGGCACGAGTTTCCTTCACCTGCTCAATCCATTCGGACGGGATCGGCCCAATAATGGGATCTCCAAACACCCTGCCCGTCTCATCCGCGATGGAAAGGGAAACGTAATCGGGCAGATAGCCGGCCTGAACAAGATTGGCGAGCTCAATTGCACTCAATGCAAATGTGTGGATGCCCACAAAATTTCCGGCTTCGTCCTCGACGCGTTTATTGAGCGCAAAGAGCCACTCGTCACTTGCGGATCCAAAGAATGCGTCACTCCGAGCAAAGGAGTCTCCTCCGGCCCGTAATCTGTCATGCAGAACCTGATTGTCACGACTGAGTGTGGGTGTACCTACACTGGCGCAGACAACTTCACTGTCCTTGTCAAACGCCACGACATTGGTGAGCGACGGCAGATATTCAGACAATTCGTTGTAGACACCGCTACACTCGCCCGCCGTCAATCGCGGTTCATATAGCGAGAGCAATAGCTCTGCTTGCTGTAGCGACTGGTTCACACCATCAATGGCTGCGCCCGCAACGACGACAAGGTTTTGAGCTTGGCTTTCCCGAATATCTCGGGCGTCGATATAGGCCTTGAACGCAGACAGCAGGAGAACTGGTGTCAGCGCAGCTGCCAGCGTCAAAACGAGCTTATTACGCAAAGGCGCCGCGTTTGCGCCCTTGCTCTCCCCCTGGTCTAGCCCACCTTGGTTACCCGACACCGGCAATATCATCTGCCTGCCGCATGATGTCATTGAAGGCGTCTTCCGCCCTCATTTCGGAGTCGTCGCTGAATCCCGCCCCATTTGATTCCAGAATCTCGACGACGGCTTTCCTGGCACGAGACACCCGGCTTTTGATCGTTCCGACAGCCACTCCGCAAATCTCCGCAGCTTCCTCATAGGGCAAGCCGCCCGCACCCACCAGAATGAGGGCCTCACGTTGATCAATTGGCAACCTGCCGAGGGCATTGCGCATGGCGAGCAGGTCGAGCGTGTCGGATGGGTTACTGTTAGACACCAGCGTTGCTTCGGCAACTTCAGGATCAAGTGGGGTGCGGCGCCAAGACCGGCGTTTTTCTGAATAGAAAACATTTCGGAGAATCGTGAAGGCCCACGCCTTCATATTCGTGCCGGCCTGAAAGGATTGTCGCGCATTCCACGCTTTCAGCATTGCATCCTGTGCAAGGTCGTCTGCAAGCGTTGCATCTCCGCACAAGCTGCGCGCGAAAGCCCGCAAATGTGGGATTAGCGCAGCAAGTTCGCGTTTGAATTCAGGATCGCTGAGTTTTTCCGTATTGTCTGTCATGGAAGCCCCCTCAGGATTTGTCTGAGGTGGAAGATGGCCGAGCCCTATCGGCCTCTTCGAGAAGCCGCAGGAACTCATCGGGCACATCTTCTTGCGCTACTTCGTCATACACGCGGCGCAATTGTTCACCAATGCGCTGCGTCCGCCTCTTACTGCCGAGGTCGGATTTGACGGAGTTTTTGCGTCCGTTCTTTTCCATTCCGTCCAAACTATCCTGATTCACGATCTGATACCTAACTATATGAGTCTGATAGTTAAACAATCCGGCACCATATAAGTTCCACACTAATGCAGTATTTTGCACTAGTGTGGAACCGAAGCAGCTTTCACGAATTGTTAATGCGGTCCCAGAAGAGAGGTTCCCAATGAGTTTGGTACAATCGTTTGCCCCCCATCTGCCATTCTTGCGCCGGTACGCCCGGGCGCTAACAGGCAGTCAAGACAGCGGAGACGCGTATATTCGCGCGTCACTTCAAGCGCTCGTCGAAAATCCTGAAGTTGTCGACAATGTGGAGGATTCTCGTCTTTCGCTTTACCGCTTTTTCCACGTCATCTGGGGCACGACAGGCGCCCAGCTTGAAGGAAAAGATAGCAACAAAGGCGATCCTGCAGACAAGCGACTGCAGTCACTTGCACCCATCCAGCGGCAAGCTTTCCTGCTGACAGCCCTTGAGGGATTTTCTGCTTCGGACGCAGCTTACATCCTCGGAATTTCTGAAAAAGAGCAGCGTGTTCTCGAACAAGATGCTCAAAGAGAAATTGAAGGCGAGCTCGCTACGAAAGTTCTCATAATTGAGGATGAGCCTATTATTGCTGCAGATCTTGAAAGTCTGGTCGAAGACCTCGGCCATACAGTCACCGGTATCGCAACCACGCATCGCGAAGCGCTCTCTCTCTTCGGCGCGAATCCGCCAGGACTGGTTCTCTGTGACATCCAACTTGCAGATGGCTCGTCCGGCATTGATGCCGCCCACGACATTTTGGCCGATCATGACGTGCCGATCATTTTCATCACGGCCTTCCCCGAACGCCTGCTGACTGGTGAGCGCCCGGAGCCGACCTACCTGATTCCAAAGCCCTTCCAGGAAAATACTGTGAAGGCAGCGATCGGCCAGGCGTTGTTCTTCCATCCCGCCAACGAAAAGCGGGTGGACGCCTAAACTTCTGATGTCGCGGATTCAAAAGGCCGCCCGTACATAATGATGTACGGGCGGCCTTTGTTCTTGAATTCGAGATATGTCAGACGCTGGCAGGCGCGAACATGCCGGTAAATGCCAGCACCAACAACATGCCGACAAGAGCGACGACGATACCTATCCCCAAAACGCTCAACAAGCCCGTCCGGCGACGACCCTGACGTGCCTCAGTTGTAGAAAACTCTTCTTGATGGGTTGTGTCTGGCATAAGTTATTCCAATCCTGTTTGAGTGTTATCCCCTGAATCAATTGTCATTGCGGGGAATGCGATGGTGATTTGTGTGAGACGAGATAGCGCCGTTTGACAAAGGCGAATGCGAACTACCGTTCAGGTTGGCTCGCGCTACGAAATCGAGTTTACGAACATGGAGATAGTCAGTGTCGAATTGGGACAAACTCTCCATACGCCTTCTATCGAGAATGGTGACCTGGCCGCGGGACTCATCGATAAGGCCCGATCGGCGTAAAGCTGACATCGTCCTCGACACATGAACCGGGGTCAGGCCGAGCGCATCTGCCAGATCCGTGCGTGTCAAAGGCATGGGTAGGTGATCTTCTGCTCCACCGACCGCAGCTCTCAATCTTCTTTGAAGCTCAAGTAATAGGTGTGCGATACGCTCCTTGGCAGACCTGCGACCGACGCGGACAATCTGTTCACGCAGGATAGATTCTTCCTGCACCGCTGCCCACCAGAATGCTGCGGCGACATCGGCATCGCTGCGCAACACATTCATGAATTGATCCGCTGCAACCGTCGCCACGACAGTGCGCGTTATGGCGGTCACTGAGTGGTCTGCCTTCACACCCGCAATGACTTGCATATCGAACACATCACCAGGCAACATGAAGTTGACGATCTGGCGACGACCATCATCAAGAGAACGGTGTCGAATTGCCCAGCCTTCTTTCACGATAAACATCTTTGCGGGGGTTTCCCCCACACGGATGATGTCATCGCCGGATTGAAATGCGCGGGTTTGAAAATCGATTTGATCGAATTTGGACCACGCATCATCTCTTAGTGAGGCATATTGGGAAATTCTGTTTCTAAATACGTCCATGCGGTTCAAACGAATGTACTTGTGCAAGGTTCCATCGCAGAAAACTGCTGGCACCCGATGGAACGAAAGTTTCGATCGATCGTTGTATTGGCGCACACGAAATCAGGAGATTTAACGTGAACACCAAGACAGCCACCACACTCAAAGCTGAAACCGAGGGCGATTACGCTGCGCTCAAGGATGACATTGCCATGCTTCGCGGCGACCTGAAAAGCGTAATGGAAGACGTCCGGGGCCTTGCGAAGGTAAAGGCGCAAGCCGGAGTCGAAAAAGGCAAGGAAATGGCCGAGAAAGCTTCCGGCCAGTTCAAGGAAACCCGCGACGATGTTGAAACGGAAATTCGCAAGAATCCGCTAGCCGCTGTCGGAATCGCGTTCGGGGCCGGACTCATTCTCGCGATGATGAGGGGCAAATAATTCATGGACGCGACAAAGCTTAGGCTGTTCGCGGCTGTCGCCGGAATCGTATGTGGTTTCGGCGGCATGTTTGCTTTGTCTGTAGCCGGAATATTGGCGCTGGCATCTGTCATCGGATTGACGGCGGCCTGCTTCACAGTGGCCGCCATCCTTGTGGCAATTGCTGCCCTTATGCTGTATATATTCTTGCTACCCTATCGGAAATCATCAGAAGAGATCGATGATTTGGAAGAGTCCACGGCCAATGCATTGGCAGACCTTCCGTTCGACACCCTGAAATCCCTGGTCCAGAAATATCCGGTCTCTGTAACCGCGGGCGCGATGTTGCTCGGATACACGCTTGTACGTGACCCCAAGACGGCGACACGTAACGCCCAGAGGCTTCTACTCGGTTTGCTTTAGCGGCGCCAATTACAGACAAATCATGCCTGAACACCTATATTGTTAGCATGAGATCGTTTCTGCTTGTTGCCTCAGCGGTTGGTGCCGGATTGGCTTTTGGCCGCAGATACCTCGAACGCGGGGTTTCTGCCCAGAAGAACAAGGTGATCGAGACAGCAGCCGTGGAAACACGTCGTCAGATCAAGCGCCATGCAGATGATTTTCTCAAAAAGAGCTTTCGGTCATTCGCAATCGCGACGACTATCAAACTGCTTATCCTCGCGACGCTTTGGGGACTTTTCCATGGCGGTGTTATTGAGCGGCCTTACTTTATCTGGGGTGTGACAGGGATTCTCGCCGCGTTTCTTGTTCGTGATATCTGGGTAACGTGGCCCTTTGTTCGGCTTGGGATAGTAGAACTTTCTCGCTATGGCTGGCACCCCAAGCGCGCGCTCGGTGAGGTCGTCGCCGGGCATGTATTTCAGCAAGTCCTGACGGAAGCCCAATCTGCTCCGTCCACTCGCTCTTCGAAAGTCATGCTGGTGCTTGCGGGTCAATCCCGCGAAGGGATCGAACATGATATTGCAACCTCTGTCGCCGCCATCGCTCGAGATACGTCCTGGTCTGATCTGCGACCATTTCTTGTGTCCGCTGCCATCAAGACGGCCGCATTGATGATCATTTATTCGGTGAGCGTTTTCCTGCTCATGGCCTGATACCAATCAGGCAGCCTCGGCCATAAGCTCTTCGGCATGTATCACCAACTGATGTAATGTGGACTGCTCAGCAAACCCGGGCGTGTCATTGGAAATTGCCGGAACAATTCCATTCAGCTCATCCATCAGAACTGCGCGCGCCCGACTTACCCGGCTTTTGATTGTTCCAGGCGAGCAGTCCATGATCGCACCCGCTTCCTCATAAGTGAGGCCGGCCGCCAGAACCAGAATGACTGCATCCCTTTGTTTGATCGGCAGGGAGTAGATTGCCTGGACAGCCTGCGACGCTTCGCTCAGCATTTCAGCTGACGTGTTATCAATAAGAGCCTCTTCGAGAAATCCGCTTTCAACATCAACATTGCGCCAAGCGCGACGGCTGTGCTGGAGATATTCATTTCGAACAATACGCAGGATCCACGGTCTCATCTTTGCGGTTCGATCGAAAGATTCCGCCGCCGCCCAAGCTTTCAGGCATGCAGACTGAACGATGTCGTCGGCCAGCGTCGCATCATGGCAAAGGCTACGCGCGAATGCGCGCATTTGAGGTAACAATGCCTCCAGCTCATCGACAAAGGACCAGTCTGGGCTGGGATTTTCTCCGGTATCGGTCATGCCGTCACGTATCCTATCGCTTTAGCGAGGTCTCCACCTCTCTCATGGCGCCAAGAAGTTCTCGAAATCGGTAGGGAAGAGGCTCTGTCACCACGGCCGCGTACTCGGCCCGTAGGTGAGCTTCGAACCGCCGGCTCCCTCCCATCGCCTTGGCCGTGAAAGCGAATATTCTTCTGCGTTCGGGACGACGGGCGCTCATGCGCACCATTTATCCGTTCGCCAAAATAACAAATCATGAATTCGTTCCCACCATACGATCTGTCTTGACTTCATACAGAAGTAAATCAGTGGTGGGTTAACGAATCTAAAATTACTATTGGTTGAAATACAGTCAATTGCCCGCCACCTCTGCGGAACGGCACGCTTCAGACGACAGCCCCTTTCTATAGAAAGAGATGCGGGGGAATGATTCTATCTCGTTGGAACAGGCTCGGGCCCGGAATAGTCGTAGAATCCCTTGCCGGCTTTCTTCCCAACCCAGCCTGCTTCAACATATTTCACGAGCAATGGACACGGTCTGTATTTGGTGTCGGCAAGACCATCATGCAAAACTTGCATGATCGACAGACATGTATCGAGCCCGATGAAGTCGGCAAGCGTCAAAGGCCCCATCGGATGATTTGCGCCCAGGCGCATCGCCGTATCAATGCTTTCAACCGTGCCAACACCCTCGTAAAGAGCGTAGACGGCCTCATTGATCATAGGCACAAGGATCCGGTTTACGATAAAGGCCGGGTAGTCCTCGGCATTCGTGGTCGTCTTCTCTAGGCGCCCTGCAAACTCGATGGCGGTTTCATAGGTTTCCTGATCCGTTGCGAGTCCACGGATCACTTCAACCAGCTTCATCAGCGGAACGGGATTCATGAAGTGCAGCCCGATAAACCGTTCGGGACGGTCGGTGACGGATGCAAGCCGTGTGATCGAAATGGACGACGTATTCGTCGCCAGAAATGTGCTCGTAGGCACGATTTCGCAGAGTGAACGAAAGATCTGTTCCTTGATTTCCCGGCGCTCTGTGGCGGCCTCAATAACAAGGTTGGCGGCCTCATGGTCCTTCAAGACAGTTGTCGGCTTAATGCGCCCGAGCGCAGTATCCATATCGCCCTGATTGTATTGTCCCCGCCCAACCTGGCGGGCCATATTACGTTCAATCGCTTTCATGCCTTTGGCGAGAGACTCTTCGGAAATATCGCTGAGAACGACGTCGTATCCGGCTAGCGCGCTGACATGGGCGATACCATTCCCCATCTGGCCCGCGCCAATCACGCCAATTGTCTTCAGGTCTGCCATAAGTCTCGTCCAGATCGTCGTAAAAGAGAGATGTCATATCCTGTTTGTGCAGTGCGTCAAACACAAGTCTGGGATGCAGTCGCCGCGGGTATATCCGCAATCCTGCAAGATGGTCCCGCCCGCAGACGGTCCGACAACACCGAAGCGGGAAACTCAGGATCGATCCCGCGCTACGCGGTGTAAATCATCCTGCGCCTCATGCCGCCGTCCACTGTCAGCACCTGCCCCGTCACAAAGCCGGCACCAGACAGGTAGACCACCGCATCCACGATATCTTCGACTTCCCCCGCTCGACCGACTGGATGCTGCGCGTGTGCCTCACCAGACAGCACGTCACCAGTTGAATTGATCCAGCCGGGCGCAATTGCGTTGGCCCTGACATCCGGCCCGAGACCGATGGCCAGCGCATGCGTCAGGCCAATGATTCCGCCCTTAGCCGCCGCATACCCATAGGTGTCCGGCTCCGACTGATAGGCTCGGGTCGATGTCATATTGACGATACTGCCCTTGGCAGCGCGCAAATAAGGCATGCATTCTCGCGCCATCAGGAAACTGCCGTTCAGGTGCGGTGCGATCCAGCTATTCCAGTCATTGAGACTCATCTCCTCCAGAGGACCGGCGACCGGGTCGGCTGGCCCGCCATTGTTCACGAGCAGGTCAAGCTGTTCGAACCCTGCTTCTGCGACCGCGGCGCGAATACTCTCTTCGGATGACAGGTCACACCAAATCGGCTGAATCCCGACTTTCGGGAGCGAGGCAAGACCATCATGATCGATATCCAGCGCAGCGACGCGCCAATCTTCATTGGCAAAATGCACGGCAATTGCACGGCCGATACCCGACGCTGCACCTGTTACGATGGCTGTTCGCATGAAATCTCCTGATCATGGCTTAGCTCGCTCTATACAAAACAACCCGCAACTCCCCTAAGGAGTTGCGGGTTGAATTCAGTCAGGGCTGAAAAGCTTACAGCGCCTCGGTCAGTTCCGGGACGGCATTGAAGAGGTCTGCAACCAGGCCATAATCGGCGACCTGGAAAATCGGAGCCTCTTCGTCCTTGTTGATCGCGACAATGATCTTGGAGTCCTTCATACCAGCAAGGTGCTGGATGGCCCCGGAGATGCCGACAGCAACATACAGTTCAGGCGCAACGATTTTGCCGGTCTGGCCCACCTGATAATCATTCGGGGCGTAGCCCGCATCGACAGCGGCGCGCGAAGCGCCAACAGCTGCTTCCAGCTTGTCAGCCAGCGGCACGATTAGGCGATCGAATTCTTCTTTCGAGCCCAGCGCGCGGCCACCAGACACGACGCGTTTCGCGCCAGCCAGTTCCGGACGGTCGGATTTGACCATCTGCTCCGACACGAATTCGGATTTGAATGGTCCTGCAGGTGCATCAGCTGCTTCGACCGAAGCCGAACCATCTTCACCAGCAGCTTCGAACGCTGTGCCACGAACCGTGATGACTTTCTTCGCATCGGAAGACTTCACCGTCAGGATGGCGTTACCGGCATAGATCGGACGCTCGAACGTGTCGGTGTCGATGACATCCGTGATATCCGACAGCTGCATGACGTCCAGCTTGGCCGCGATACGCGGAGCCATGTTCTTGCCCGTCGTCGTAGCCGGGATGAAAACGGCGTCATAGCCGGACATCATTGGAACAACGAGGGCTTCCATGGCTTCCGCCAGTTGCTTGGCAACCGAGGCGCCATCCACGTGAACGACCTTGCGGACACCGGAAACCTTGGCTGCAGCAGCTGCCACGTCGCCTGCGCCTTCGCCAGCCACCAGGATGTCTACGTCGCCGCCAAACTTTGCAGCTGCGGTAACAACTTTGTGGGTCGCGTCGTTCAGGGACGCATTGTCGTGTTCAGCAATAACCAGAACAGCCATTAGATCGCTCCTGCTGATTTGAGTTTCGAAACAAGCGTCGCAACGTCTTCGACCTTTTCACCCGCCTCGCGCACAGGCGGCTCAGTCACTTTCACAACTGACAGGCGCGGCGAGATGTCGACGCCATAATCGCCGGGAGCTTTCTCATCGATTGGCTTCTTCTTCGCCTTCATGATGTTTGGCAGAGACGCGTAGCGCGGCTCGTTAAGGCGCAAATCGACGGTGACAATTGCCGGTGTGGCCAGTTTCACGGTCTGCAGGCCGCCATCGACTTCGCGGGTCACGGTCAGGGCGTCGCCGTCCTTCTCGATCTTGTAAGCGAATGTGCCTTGTGGCCAGTCCAGCAACGCTGCCAGCATCTGGCCGGTCTGGTTGGAATCATCGTCAATTGCCTGCTTACCGAGGAGCACCAGGTCCGGGCTCTCTTCTGCAACAACTTTTGCAAGGATTTTCGCAACAGCCAGCGGTTCGACGGTTTCGTCCGTATTGATCAAGATGCCGCGGTCGCCGCCCATGGCCAGCGCCGTGCGAATGGTTTCCTGAGCCTGTTTCGGACCGATGGACACGATCACAACTTCGGTCGCCGTGCCGGCTTCCTTCATGCGAACTGCTTCTTCGACAGAAATCTCGTCAAATGGGTTCATCGACATTTTGACGTTTGCGAGATCGACACCCGTCTGATCGGGCTTCACCCGAACTTTGACGTTATAGTCGATGACGCGTTTGACCGGTACCAGGACCTTCATACAACCGCTCCAGACATAGTTGGAATTAAACTCGTGTGGGGTGTGCCTAACGCCCGCGCAGAAAAGACGCAAGGTTGACGTTGACGTAAGTGTCAATTTGGCGCGGAAAATTTTGCAAAGCTCGCGCCGGTGTGCTGCAGAAATGCAATTCCCTGCCCCAGATAGCCCGTAGCACACGGGGAGCTTGGCCGTTTTGCAAACCTGCGCTAAACGCCTCCCTTCTCCTGATCAGACCAAATTCGAAGAGGGCGCCATGGCAGGCCATAGTAAATGGGCAAATATCCAGCACCGCAAAGGCGCACAGGACAAGAAGCGCGCCGTACTCTTCGCGCGCCTGTCCAAAGAAATCACGATTGCATCCAAGATGGGCGGGCCAGATCCGGATGGAAATCCGCGCCTACGACTCGCTATCCAGAACGCGAAGGGCCAGTCCGTCCCCAAGGACAATATCCAGCGCGCCATCGACAAGGGCCAGGGAGGCGGCGGCGAAGACTATGTGGACATCCGCTATGAAGGCTTCGGGCCCGGCGGTGTTGGCGTAATCGTCGAGGCGTCAACGGACAACAAGAACCGTACGGCGACCGATGTGCGCACAGCCTTTTCGAAGAATGGCGGCAATCTCGGCGAAACGGGCTCTGTCTCGTTCAGTTTCGATCAGGTTGGCGAGATCGAGTATCCTGCGAGCGTGGGCACCGAAGACGAAGTCATGGAAGCGGCGATCCTTGCGGGCGCTCAGGACGTGGAGTCAGACGACGAAAGCCACTGGATCTACACGGCTCGCGAAGACCTCCAGACCGTAGCCGACGCGCTGACTGAACATTTCGGCGCTGATGTCGAAGCCAAATCGACAAAATTGATCTGGAAGCCGCAGAACAACATCCCGGTCGACGGCGACGCCGCCGACACGTTGATGAAGCTGCTGGACGTGCTCGACGAACTGGATGACGTGCAGAATGTCTACGACAATTCCGAACTGTCCGACGCCGAAATGGCGCGCCTCGCCGAGGGCTGAGTCAACCTTCTGACCAAATTCAAAGTTCCGTTTGGCAGCCAGTTGGATTGCTTGACATTTTCCGATATGAATATACTTTGTTTTTCAAAGTTATTTGTGGAGACGAAAATGAGCCCTCAATCCCTCACCGATGATCTTGCCTATGTGCGCGATCTGGCAGAAGCCGGACAGAAGGCGCCGCTCCTCGGCGGACGCTTCCTGATCTTGTGGGGCGCGCTGACCACACTGGCCTATCTCGGTCACTACGCCATCGCGACGGGCATGTGGGGTCTTTCGCCCATGGCGTTCGCGTTCCTCTGGATCGGCTATGTCGTCCTCGGCATGGGCGGCATGTTCATCATGCAGGCAGGCTTCTCTGCCCACAAGCCGGGCGCCGCCTCAGTGGGAAATCAGGTTTCTCGCATCGTTTGGCAGGCGGCAGGCTATTTTCTTGGCGCCTACTTCATGGGAGCCTTCATTTCGGCCCTGTTGGGCCAAGGTACCGCCGCCTTCATGTGGTCAGTCCCAATGGTGATCGGGCTCTATGGCCTGGCCCAATACGTATCCGGCGTGATGGCACAAAACCGCATCCTCTCTCTTAGCGGCAGTGCCGCCATGGCCAGCACATTGCCAGCGGTGCTCCTCATGCAGACGCCTTACATCGTGCTTCTCGGATCAGCCGTAGCGGCGCTCTGTGTCCTGTTACCCGGCCTTCTATTGATGCGGAACGAACCCTCGGAAACAGTGTAACGCCAATGCCCGAGAAAAACCCCTTCGATCACAACGACATCGACGATGTCATCCATGGGCGTCTCCGCCTCGGCATCATGGCTTACCTTTCCAGTGTCAGTCCCGCCATTTTCGGAGAGCTGCGCGACAAGGTCGGGGCGACAGATGGAAACCTGTCCACGCATTTGCGTAAACTGGAAGAGGCCGGATATGTCGAACTGGAAAAGCGCTTCGTTGGCCGCCGGCCCCAGACACGTATCCACTTGACTGAGCCGGGCCGAAAAGCCTGGATGGTCTGGCTGGACCGGATGCAGTCGCTGATGCGGGCAGCAGAATAAGGGTCAGGGTCCGATCAGGCGAATCTGTTCATTGCCGGCTTCGCCGGTCCGGGCAAAATCCTTCCAGCCCAGCGCCTCATAGGCCTTCCGCGCCGGCGAATTTTGCGCATCGACATCAAGCAGTAGCGGCTCTCCCATCACGTCTCGCCCGACATGCAACAGGCCGCGACCAACGCCGCACAGGCGCCAATCAGGCGCCACGAAGAGATGATCGACATAGCCGGAATCGGGACGCAGCGTCAGGAAGCCGACCACGCCCGCCTGCGGCTCCTCTGCGACCCAGGCCCGCGCCGTCGGCAGGGAGTTGAACAATTGCCTCAGATAGGGTGCCGCCGGACCGCGCCACGGAAACTCTCTCAGGCAATCACGAAACAATTGATAGCACGGGCGATAGTCCCGGCGTTCAAAGTCACGGATATGCCAGCCTGCTCCGGTATGTGTGTACATGTGAAAAGAGTGGGCCCGATGCATGATCAGGTCCACTCTTTATCTCAGGCGCATTTCGGCAAATTGCCGAATGCCTACATTTGCATCGTCCAGCCTTCGATACCCATCGCCGCCTGACGGACCGCTTCTGACAGGGTGGGGTGAGCATGACAGGTACGGGCAATATCTTCCGAGGCCGCACCGAATTCCATGGCGACGCAGATCTCGGCAATAAGTTCGCCAACGCCCACACCAACCATATGAACCCCGAGGATTCTGTCGGTCTTCTTGTCGGCCAGCATTTTCACGAACCCGTCTGTTTCGTGGTTTGTGCGGGCGCGCGAATTGGCCATGAAGGGGAATTTGCTTTTCACATATTCCACGCCGGCTTCTTTCAGCTGCTCTTCCGTTTGACCGACCCACGCCATTTCCGGCTTGGTGTAGACCACGCTTGGCACGAGGTCGTAATTCACATGACCTGCCTTGCCAGCGATCAATTCAGCAACAGCCGTGCCGTCGTCCTCAGCCTTGTGCGCCAGCATCGGCCCGTGAATGCAATCGCCCACAGCCCAGACGCCGTCAGCGACCTTGAAGTGACCATCGGTCACTTGCACGACGCCGCGCTTGTCTGTCGTGCCGCCAACCGCTTCGAGGCCAAGGCCTTCCGTATACGGCTTGCGACCAATCGCAACGATTACGACATCGGCGTCAAGCACTTCAGTTTCACCGCCCGCAGCCGGCTCCATGCTCAGCTTCAGTTTGGATTTGAGTTTCTCGACGCCGGTCACTTTCATGCCGAGACGGAAATTCAGTCCCTGCTTCTTGAAGATCTTCTGGGCTTCCTTGGCGACATCCGCATCGGCGCCCGGCATGACGCGATCAAGATACTCCACCACAGTCACTTCCGAGCCGAGACGTGCCCAGACCGATCCCATTTCGAGACCGATCACACCGGCCCCGATCAGGACGAGACGTTTTGGAATCGAGGTCAGCGACAGCGCACCGACATTTGTCACGACGCGTTCTTCATCGATCTCGATGCCTGGAAGGTTGGCTGGCTCAGAGCCCGTCGCAATCACGATGTTCTTCGTGTCCAGGGTTTGGGTCTTGCCATCGAGTCCTTTGACTTCGACTTTCCCTTTGCCAAGGATCTTGCCGCGGCCCTTGATGTAATCGACCTTGTTCTTCTTGAAGAGAAATTCGATACCCTTGGTCAGACCGTCCACCGCTTCGGTTTTCTGAGCCATCATCTGGTCGAGATCAATTTCCAGCTTGCCGGTCTTGATGCCCATGCCTTCAAATTCGTTCTGCGCTGTTGCGTAGAGTTCCGAAGCATGCAGAAGCGCCTTGGAGGGGATACACCCGACGTTCAGGCAAGTGCCGCCCAGCACACCGCGATCTTCGATACACACGGTCTTCAGGCCGAGCTGTCCGGCACGAATTGCGCAATTGTAGCCGCCGGGGCCGCCACCGATAATGACGACGTCGTATGTCTCAGCCATGGGGAAATCTGCCTTGCTTAGAGGGCCCAGTAGGATTGAGCCGCCAAACTAGGCATTTTGCTTCTGAAATCAATGCGGCAGGGTCTGCTAGTTTGGATTAGCTGCGTTTCGTTACGACAAGGCCTGCGAAAAGCGCCCAAAACACACCGGTGATAACGACTTCATCCGTCCAGAGGATCGGATCAGCGCCTGACAATACCATCAGACCCGCTAGCAGCGTGAATACGAGGATTCCTCCCAGTGCGACCCAGCGTCCAAAACCTTTTCCAGCCATGATAGCGAGCCCGCCGAGCAGAATGAGCCCCGTTGCGACCAGTCGTACCAAGCTTGTAGGCGGTTGCATAAGCGCGTCCGACAGGCCACTGCCCCGATTAACCAGCATGTTGACGGTTGCTGCGCCGCCCCAGAACAGCCATCCCCCCAGCAGCGCCAGAACTAGTCCAATGATACGCCTTACGCTCATCATGTATGATCCTCATCCCTTATATCGGTGAGGGTACGGGCATGACGGCACGACAGCAAATGCTATCTGGCTTTGGAACGCTCAGACGGCGCGGCGACGACGCGCATTCATCTTGCGGCCATGGGCGGCAAAGCTCGCGCGCTGACGAGCAATCGCAGCAGGCACAATGGCTGGCCGGACCGGTTTTGCCGGAACCGACCGCTTGCGCTGATCCGGCAGGGGCTCACTGACAAGCACCGGCTGGGAAAGGACCAATGGAGCCACTTGCTCAGCGGATTCCGCCTTGCGCTGTGTCCGCAATCGCAATTCCCACACGGCGAGCATCAGAAGCACCGCACCAGCGCATGCCCCCGCAATGGCGCCTTCGGCTGCGCTGGGATCATCCCACCAACCGGGCTCGAACGTCACGAGATAAAGACACGGGATTCCCGCGACGACGCCCATAAAATACCACAGCACACCGCCCGGGCGACGCGCGGCAATCATTGCAGCCGAGCAATAGAAACACAGCGCAGCGAGCAGATAAGGCCCACCATGAGCAATGCCGAGCTGGCGCCAGTCCACGCTCTCCAAACCAGACGCGATATCATCCTGCACCACCCAGCTGAGCGCCATCATGATTGAGGGCCACCGCACAGCCGTCAGCGCGCCGAAGGCAAAGGCGATTGCATATACTGTCAGCAGGATGGCAATGAGGCGGCGGAGCATCCCTCTCGCGTAACACGGCTACGGTAACTACCCGCTGAACGCGATGTTGCGAATTTGATCTATCTCGGGTCGTCCGATGGCTCGTCATTTCCTGTCCCGCAGATCCGCGAGTCGATGCAATAGTTCAGCACGCCCATGGCCAGCTTCGGTTCCGGCGGGACCGTCTCGGAGCGTACCTCGGGCTCAGCTTCGGCCACTTCGCCCGCCTCCGCAGCAGCAATGCGGAACAGCCCACGCACCGTTTGCTGTTGGCGCAATGCAGTCCGCACCAGACGGGTAATGTAATCGACCGGAGCATCAATCTGTTGAAAGCCCTGCTGGGGTGAAACCGGCAAGCGCGCATCTGCCGGCACGACCATGGCGATCATGGATTGAGGGCCCAGCGGCGGCCCGGCCTGCAGGCCCGGTTCACCAAAGATATCCTTTGCCAGGAATACGGTTTCGCCCGCCTCACGCACCGGCCAGCGTCCCGCTGCTTCAACCGGGTTCGGATAGAGCTGGGTCAGCACTTCATCGGCATTGTAATCGAACAGGACCAGTTTTCCCCGCACGGGCAAGGTCACTTTCAGGTCGACCATTTGGCCGTTCTCGACGACCGACACTTGCTGGCCTGCCGCATTCACCAACGTGACCGGCATATCTTTGACGATCGTATCGAAATCGTGCTGCACGCTCGAAACAAGGTCAGGTACGCCGCGCGTGGGCGGTGGAACCTGTGCATACTGAACGAAATTCGCATCCGGCACATAGGTGCGAATCCAATCCGCATACGCAGATACCCGCGTATAGGCGCCGGGGCTCTCCTGCCGTCCGCACCCGACACCCCAGCTGACAACGCCGATCTGGTAGGGACAACCATTCTTGTCGTATTTCACCAGTGGACCGCCACTGTCGCCCTGACAGGCATCTTGGCCGCCTTGCTCCAGCCCGGCGCAGACGAGCGTCTTATCCACGATCAGCGACTGGTAATCCGCCGGATAGCCTTCCAGCATGGAGGCCTTGCGAAGACGCGCCTGACACACCGATGCTGCCACGGTTGGGGCCGAAGTTTCCTGCAAGACGAGGCTCGGCGCAGCGAGTGCAAAATTGCGCGCATTCTGCCATTTGGTGCGTTGGCCCGGCTCCAGTTCCAACAGATTACCAAATCCGGCCACCCAAGCCTCCTCACCCGCCTTGGACAATCTGTCCGTCGTCGCATCTGTCGACAGGGTCGCAAGTGGTCCCTCCCATGGCGTGTCGAGTTTCATGAGCGCGATGTCCGCACCCTTGTAGATGTCTTCGGCGCCCGCATAAGCCGGGTGCGTGACAACCTTCGTTACGAATGCAGCTTGTGACCCTTCCGGGGTGCGCCCGAGATCGCCAGTGCCAAGCTGGACCCGAATGGCTGCGATCTTCCGCTCCGGCCCACCATCTCCTGCATCCTCGAAGGCGAAAACGCGTCCGCTCTGTTCCGAAACCCTGAAGCCTTCGACGCAATGTGCGGCGGTCAGGATCCATTCTTTCGAAATTGCTGCCGCGCCACAGACATGAAAGGCGCCCCGTTGCGTGTTCAGCTGGATCGACGCGATACTAGGCCAGTTGGCAAGATGTGCGTTGACGCCGCCAACGACTTTGGCACCGGTGGGCGTATCCTCCACGCGACAGGCGCGATCCTGTGCAGACGCGCTGAAACCGGAAGAAATGGCGGCGGCCAAAAGGCCCACAGTCAATGTTGAAACTCTACGCATGTTGCTACGTCCTCCCATACAGGAAGATTAACCATGCCAGCGCAAAAGCGCCAATATACTTGTCGGGTCAGGCTTAGCCCGCAAAGGCCTTTTCGATGACGAATTCTGCTGGCGACGCGTTCGAACCCTCGGTCAAGCCCGCCTTGATCATCAAATCCTTCACATCCTGGATCATCTCCATGGAGCCACAAATCATGACGCGGTCGGTTTCCGGGTTCAGGGGCGGTACGCCAAGGTCCTCGAACAGTTTCCCACTGTCGATCAGATCAGTAATACGGCCCTTGTACTCATAGTCCTCGCGCGTGCAGCTTCCATAGCGACGCAGTTTGCCCTGAGCCAGTTCGCCAAGGAATTCATGATTCAGCGTCTCTTCCACGATTTCCTTGGAATAATCGAGTTCCGCGGCTTCACGGCAGGTATGGGTGACGATGACTTCGTCGAATTTCTCATACGTCTCCGGATCGCGCACGACACTGGCAAACGGCGCAAAGCCCGTGCCGGTGGAGAAACAATAAAGCCGCTTGCCCGGCACCAGCGCGTCATGCACCAGCGTACCGGTCGGCTTCTTGCCGAGCAGAACCTTGTCGCCCGGCTGAATCGCTTGCAAGCGAGACGTCAACGGGCCGTCAGCGACCTTGATCGAATAGAATTCGAGCTCCTCATCCCAGCTTGGGCTGGCAATGGAATATGCGCGAAGCAATGGACGGCCGTCATCTTTATAGAGCCCGATCATCACGAACTCGCCTGACCGGAATCGGAAAGTCGACGGCCGGGTCAAACGGAACCGGAACAGCCGGTCCGTATAGTGTTTCACCTCGAGGACGGTTTCCTCAGTCGGCGCGTTCGGGTTGACCTTCTTGGCGGCAACAGGCGTCGCATCTGCAGTCATATCAGGGCATCTCGCTCTTGCATTGTCTCGCGGCGTCACATGACGTCAGGCCGCACTGAATGCAATGCGTCAGATGAACAGTTGAGTTTTACTGAAGAGTTGGCGCTCTGGAAAGCCTAGAGCGGAGAGACCTCTCCTACCCAATGAATGGCGGGCTCCGCCAACGGGTAGGCTCCATCCAGTTCATATATATTCTCGTAGCCATAGCCGTAGAGATTGATGAAGGTCGGAACGTTCAACGCCAGCTCGATCCGCTTGACCGGAACAGGCGCAACATTGTCCGTGAAATTGTTGTTGCAATAAATCAGGATGCGCGTGTCTTTTGACGGGATCAGTTGTGCGAGCTTGTCATCGGTGAAGTCGGAGAAGTTCAGATGAGCAGCACCATCGATGTGTCCCAAGCGATAAGCTTCAGCGCTGCGCGTATCCAGGATAATCGTATCGCTATCGGCTTTCATTTCGTTGAACGTGTCGAGATCGACCAAACGCGAAGACCGGTAATCTGAGATTTCAGCTGAAAGGTCCACAAAGCCATCATAATCGACCTGGCTTTCCTGCGCCTGAGCCATTAGTCCGCATCCGATAAAAGCGGCCAGCGTGATGAGCCCGAGAATTGCGTTTCCTTTGACACCCATGGCGTCAATCCTTTCTGCGTACTTCTCCACAGTATCGCAGTAAGATTACCTTCAATTGAGGCGGGAATGGGTAATTTGAAAGAGTTTCCTAAGGCTATTCAGGCTCTTGGATGCGCGGCGGCATACACATCGCGCAAGCGCTCGGCGTCCACGCCTGTATAGACTTGAGTGGTGGAAAGCGACGCGTGGCCCAGCAAAGTCTGGATCGCACGGAGGTCTGCGCCAGCTGCCAGAAGGTGCGTCGCAAAGGCGTGGCGAAGCGCATGTGGCGTCGCAGTATCCGGCAAGCCGAGCACCGCGCGGAGCTTCTGCACCAACCCTTGAATCAGGCGTGGATTGAGCGCCCCGCCCTTCGCCCCCCGGAACAACGCATCGTTGCGACCCAGATTGTAGGGACAAAGACTTGCATAGGTATCAACGGCCTTCCGTACTACCGGAATCAGGGGCACGATCCTCACCTTGCCGCCTTTTCCGGCAATTCTCAGTCGCTCCGGCGCCGGAAGATCTCCGCCGGTCAGACTGAGGGCTTCAGAGATCCGCAGGCCCGCACCATAGAGCAGTGACAGTACCGCCGCGTCGCGTGCATTTATCCAGGCCTCGGAATCAGGGTCTGTCCCGGCTTCTTCAATCAGATCCTTCGCGGCCTCAATTGATACCGGCCGCGGCAGGCGCTGTGGACGCTTCGGACCCTGCAAATAGGCGATCTCCGCGTTTTCAATGTCATATGTGCGGCCCAGCCAGCGATACAGCGCCTTGATGGAGGAAAGAAGCCGCGCAATTGAGGCATCCGACAATCCGTCCCGGCGGCGCTGGGCGAGGAAGCTTCGCACGTCGCGAGCCTTGAGTTTGTCTAATCGGTGCGGCGTCGGGGCTTCGCCAAGATGTGTATTCAGGAACCCAAAAAAGCCGGCAAGATCGCTCTGATAAGCCTCAACCGTCTTGTCCGCCATACGGCGTTCGTCAGTCAGGTAGGCAGTAAAGGCGGCCAGGGTTTCCATCATGCCAGTCTGGCAGGTCGGTCTTAACTTTGCCTTGCCTCAGCGAATGTCGAAAACAATCAGGGCTGGATGAGTTTTCCCGCCCAATCGAACAGCTTGCCGGAATCATCTGGGGTCAGCGCGTCTACGACATCGAGCAAATGTCCGGCTGATTGCGCCGGTGAGAACAATTGCCCATCCGGCACATTGGCCTGGAACGGTTCAGACAAACCAGTCTCAACCGTGCCGGGATGGAGCCCGATACAAATCGACTCCTTGTTTGTCCGCCCACATTCGATGGCATAGTTTCGAACCAGCATGTTGAGCGCTGCTTTCGATGCGCGGTAGGCGTGCCAGCCGCCGAGATGGTTGTCGCCGATAGAACCGACCCGGGCTGACAGCGGCGCAAACACCCACCGACCGGACCGAGGCATGCGACCGAGCATGTGTTTGGCAATCAATGCTGGCGCAATCGTGTTGGCAGCGAAAATGCGTTCGAAACCATCCCGGCTCTGATGGCGATAGGATTTTTCAGGTTGGAGGCTCTTGCCCTCATGTAGGCGCCCGATGGCAACCATGCAGAGCGTGACGTCTCCTGCTGAAGCCGCCTCCTGTGCGGCTGCTTCGACAGCGGATTCATTCAATGCGTCGGCTTTCAGACCCGTTGCCCCCGCAGGGGCATCGCCGGAACGGGAAACCCCAAAAACGGTTCGATAGACCCCACGCGTCAACAGGGCGTCCACCAGGGCGCGGCCTACACCGCCCGATGATCCAAATACGACAGCATTCATGCCAATCGATCTAGGACGAAGTGATGTGCAGGCAAAAAAAGAAGGGCGGCCAAACAGGCCGCCCCTCAATACTCTACCAATTACTCTACTATCCATGAAGGTACACGAACTGTGCTTAACCCTTCATGAATATGTTGACGCACGCCTAGCTTTGTTTGGCCAGCAGGTTGCGAATTTCTTCCAGCAGCACTTCCTGGCGCGGTGGCGCAGCGGGCGCGGCTTCTTCTTTTTTCTTCATGTTGTTCATGCCCTTGATGATCATGAACATGACAAATGCCACGATGATGAAGGAGATGATCGCGGCGATGAAATTGCCCAGTTCGACGACTGCGGCTTCCTTCACCACTTCACCAGCGGCATTCACTTCAGCCGGCGTAACCGTGTAAGCGATGGAGGCGAGGTCGATGCCGCCCATGATCGGTGCGAGCAGGGGCAGGAACACGCCCTGAATGAAAGCCGTCACCACGGTTGCGAACGCCCCGCCCATGACGAAGCCTACGGCCATGTCGACCAGATTGCCCTTCAAGGCGAACTCTTTGAATTCCTTCAGCATCCCTATGCCCCTTTTTTGCTAGGATCTTTCAATTAAGAGCGCGAATTAGGCCGCATATTTGCCAAGAGCGTCAAGTCGTCACACTCAGTGGAATAACAGTCGCAACCTAACGGGCTTCAGGATCTTCGCCGCCATTCACACGCGCGCGCAGCTCCTTACCAGCCTTGAAGAAGGGCACTGATTTCGCCGGAACTTCAACAGATTCCCCGGTGCGCGGGTTTCGACCTTTGCGCGCATCCCGATGGCGAACAGAGAACGCCCCAAATCCGCGCAACTCAACACGATCACCACGCGAGAGAGCAGATCCGATCTCTTCCAGAATAACATTGACCACACGCTCCAAGTCTTCCTGGCGCAGGTGGCTGTATTCCACAGCGAGTTTTGCAATCAATTCGGACTTCAGCATGTCTTTGATATTACACGCATTTGCGGCGGGAGCGCTAGGCCCCCGCCGCAAACATTTCATCAATTTTAGAATACTGATCCGGAGACCGGATCAGCCGCCTCAGGCGTTGGCCAGTTCTTCCGACTGGGCCTTCCACTCAGCGCCTTTGCCGGACGTACCAACTTCCTCTTCGAGAGTAGCCAGCTGAGCATCCGTCAGCGCAGCAATCTGCCAGAAGTGGTAGATACCGGCTTCGTTCAGCTTTTTCTCGAACGCCGGACCGACGCCCTTGATCTGCTTCAGATCGTCAGCATCTCCCTGAGGACCGGACAGGCGGCCACTCTCGTCCAGCGCAGACGCGTCAGCCGTGGCCACGCCATCCGTGCTCGGTGGGGTCGGGGTGACCTTTTCCGAGGTTTCCTTGGACGTTCCGGACGAAGCCAGCGCTGCACCGAGGATATCGCCGAGCGACGCACCGGCATCTGCCGATCCGTACTGTGCAACGGCTTCTGCCTCTTCGGCGATTTCGAGGGCCTTGATGGACAGTGAAACACGTCGGGACGAACGGTCCACCGACATCACTTTTGCGTCGATCTTGTCGCCAACCGCAAAGCGTTCAGGACGCTGGTCTGCACGATCACGAGACAGATCGGAGCGACGGATGAAGGATTTCATCGCCGGGGAGCCGAACTCGATTTCGATACCGCCCGAGGTGATCTCGGTGACAGTACAGGTGACAATCGTGCCGCGCTTCACGCCGGAACCGCCATCTGCAGGTGCTTCGATCGGATCGCCGGACAGTTGCTTGATGCCGAGCGAAATGCGCTCTTTATCAACATCAACATCCAGGACTTTCGCCTTGACCATGTCACCCTTGTTGAAGGCTTCAATGGCTTGCTCGCCGGACTTGTCCCAAGCGATGTCGTTGATGTGCACCATACCGTCGAGGTCCGGGCCGAGGCCCACGAACAGACCGAATTCCGTGATGCCACGAACTTCGCCTTCGATTTCCGTACCGATCGGATGCTCTGCGAGGAATGCGGTCCATGGGTTGTCCATGGTCTGCTTCAGGCCGAGCGAGATGCGGCGCTTCTCGGAATCGACGTCCAGAACTTCCACGTCGACTTCCTGAGAGGTCGAGAGGATTTTGCCCGGATGGACGTTTTTCTTCGTCCAGCTCATTTCGGAGACGTGGATCAGACCTTCGACACCATCTTCCAACTCCACGAAGGCGCCGTAATCGGTGATGTTGGTAACCTGGCCCTTGAGGCGCGCACCAACCGGATAACGGATGTCGATGCCATCCCACGGGTCGGAACCAAGCTGCTTCATGCCGAGCGAGATACGCTGGGTGTCAGGGTTGATCTTGATGATCTGGATTTCGACTTCCTGACCAACTTCCACGACCTGCGACGGATGATTGATCCGCTTCCAGCTCATGTCGGTGACGTGCAGGAGGCCGTCGATACCACCCAGGTCAACGAACGCACCATAATCGGTGATGTTCTTGACGATACCCTTGCGGACGTCGCCCTCTGCCATGTCGGAAACGATCTCTGCGCGCTGTTCGGCACGGCTCTCTTCGAGGATTGCGCGACGCGAGACAACGATGTTGCCGCGAGCACGGTCCAGCTTGAGAATCTGGAATGGCTGGATTTCGCCCATCAGTGGGCCAACGTCGCGAACCGGGCGGATGTCCACCTGGCTACCGGGAAGGAAGGCATTCACACCGCCAAGGTCGACCGTGAAGCCACCTTTGACGCGGCCGGAAATAGCACCTTTGACAGGCTCTTCGGCGTTGAAGCATTTTTCCAGTTTGATCCAGCGCTCTTCGCGGCGGGCCTTGTCGCGGGACAAGACAGCGTCGCCAAGGGCGTTTTCGATGCGATCAAGGTAGACATCAACGATGTCGCCGGCTTCCGGCTCCTTGTCTTCCATCGAGAATTCTTTGACCGGGATGCGGCCTTCGGTCTTCAGACCGATATCAACCAGCACGGCGTCATTGTCGATACGAATGACGGTGGCCGGAATGACCTGGCCTTCCTGCATTGCGCTGGCGGCCGTGGACGATTCAAACATTGCTGCGAAATCGTCGGTCGAGGGATTGAAGTTATCTGACATTTGGGTTCCTTCGGGCGGGTCGAACGGCTCAAGGCAGGCGTGCACTATTGCAGCCTGCTCAGAACGACCCGAGAGCGTGGTCTCTTGCATTTGAAGTGGTGCGGCCTGTTTGGATTTGAGGTCTCTCAAATATGAGAGCAGCCCCTTCAGGCGCGGTTTCCACGGGCCATCGCCGCCTCAACAGCCGCAATCGCCTTTTCCACTGCGGCTTCTATAGTCAGGTCGGTCGTATCTATCAAGACAGCATCTGCCGCCATTTCGGCCGGGGCGTCTTTGCGAGACTGGTCCCGTTGATCGCGAACGCGCAATTGCTCGATCACCGTTTCAAGGGCGAGGTCGCTTCCCTGACCGCAAAGTTCCTTCCAGCGTCGCGCACCGCGCACTTCCACGCTGGCGTCTACCCAGAGCTTCGCATCTGCTTCCGGCGCGATGATCGTTCCGATATCCCGGCCATCGAGCAGGGCACCCAGCGGCTGGGTTGCAAAAGCCCTCTGCAGTTCGAAGAGAGCCTGGCGAACTTCCGGAATCGCCGCCACCACGCTTGCTGCCTTGCCGGCCTCAGCTGTGCGAAGGTCGGCCTCGTCGAAATCGGCAAGATCCAGGCTGCGGGCAACCGCTGCGACGCCATCTGCATCATCCAGTGCAACCCCGGCACGCATCGCGGCAACACCGGTCGCGCGGTACAGTCGCCCCGTATCCATGTGCGGCAGGCCGTAATGGGCCGATAGCCGCTTCGCGATCGTGCCTTTGCCCGATGCCGTAGTTCCATCAATGGCGATAATCATGGGGGCGGGAAGTGAGCGATCCCAAGGGGCAAGTCAAGCCGGGGCTGCCGTCGCCTCCACAAACCCTTTCCAGCCGCTCATATAGTCGATGAAGCTCTCGCCCAGCCCCTCCTGGCGCAGATGCGCGCGCGAAACCGGTAGCGCTGTCGGCTCGAAATCCAGATTGGCGGATACCTGTTTTGGGAAATCATGGTGCAAGATCGCCCCCCGACCGACCACAACGAAATCGAGACCAGCCTCAACCGCTTCACGGCATTTCGCGGCTGTGGTCAGCTTTCCAGCCGCGCCCAACCGAACCTCGCCCCGCTCCAAGTCGGTGAACCAGTCGACGAGCCGACGGTCCTGATAGGCTTCATCAACAGGCGTCTTGAATACATCCCATAGTGAAAGATCCAGATAGTCGATCTGACCCTCGGCCATGACCCGCCGTGCAACTTCACGAACCTCCATCAGGTCCATGCCGAACCTTTCCGGCGAAAGACGCAGGCCAACCGAGAAATCGTCCCCGCAGGCTGCGCGGATGCCGTCGATTATCTCGAAGGTCAGACGGGCCCGGTTTTCCAGATTGCCCCCGTAGCGATCATCGCGTTTGTTAATCTCGGCGCTGAGGAATTGGCAGAGCAGGTATCCATGCGCCCCATGCACTTCGACGCCATGAAATCCTGCCGCTTCGCACCGGACCGCCGCTGCAATGAAATTGTCTCGCGCCTGCTCCACTTCAGCAAGCGTCATCGCCCGCGCGCCGAATTCCTCATTATCAGACGGACAGACTGGTTGCTGCCCCTCGATCAACTCATGCGGCGTGCGCATGCCTGCATGATGCAACTGCACCACTGAGTGGCTGCCTGCGGCATTGATGTTCGCGGCAAGCTCGCGAAGTCCCGGCAAATGGGCATCATCATAACAACCCAACTGGCCCGGAAAACCGATACCATCGGAATCAATCTGCGCCGCCGCCGTCATGGTCAGGCCAAAGCCGCCTTCGGCGCGCATCGAAAGCCAACGGATCTCGTCGGCGCTTAGCAGGCCATCCGCATGGCTCTGTTGATTGGTGAGAGGGGCCAGCATGAACCGGTTTTTCAGGGCTGGGCCGTGCGCAAGAGTCAGGGGGGAGTTGAGGTCTGTCATTTGACCAAGATGCCCGCTTATCGGGTCTGGTCAATTTTGACCTTGCGGAAATCAGCCTTCCGATATTTCCGCGCCCAACTCCGCCATATGGCTCAGGAAGTCCGGATAGCTCGTCGCGATCATCGAGATGTCGTCAACGTGCACGGGCTTCTGGGACGCCGTTCCCATGACCAGCGCACTCATCGCGATGCGGTGGTCATGACGGGTCTCGACCAGACCACCTCCCGGAGGCGGGCCGCCGCAACCCTGGACCGCGAACCCGTCCGGGCGTTCCTCGGCCTCAACACCGTTGGCACGCAGCATGGCAACAACGGCACCGATCCGGTCCGACTCCTTGACGCGAAGTTCTTCGGCGCCGGTTACAATTGTCTCGCCGTCCGCAAAGGCCGCCATGACACCCAGGATCGGGAATTCATCGATCATCGAAGGCACAAGGCGTTCCGGCACCGCCTTGCCGGAGAGATGCGCCGACCCTGCATGAATGTTGATCAAACGTTCACCAGCCGCATCCCCCATTTCCTCCGCGCCCAGATGCGCGCCCATCAGATTTGCAACATCATAGAAGCCGGAACGTGTGGGGTTGGACATAATACCCTCAACCATCACATCGCCCAGCGGCGAGAGGATACCGGCCGCGACCAGGAAGGCGGCGGAAGATGGATCGCCCGGAATGGCCGCATCAATGGCCGACAACATCTGTCCACCCGCCAGTGAAACACGGACACCCTCGCTTCCAATCCGCTCAGTGCCAACCTCGACACCGAAGCCGCGCAGCATGCGTTCGGTATGGTCGCGCGTCTGGCGCGCTTCTTCGACAATGGTGGTGCCCTCTGCGTTCAGTCCCGCCAGCATTACGGCCGACTTCACTTGAGCCGACGCAACAGGCGGCACATAAGTGATCGCCTTGAGACTTTCGGTCCCGACAATTGCGAAGGGCAACTGACCGTCCGGCCCGGCCGTGTCGAGGCCCCGCATCAGGCGCAAGGGTTTCAGGATACGATTCATGGGGCGTGAGCGCAGGCTCTCGTCCCCGGTCATCTCCACATTGATCGGATAGCCGGACACCAACCCCATCATCAAGCGTGAACCTGTTCCGGAATTGCCAAAATCCAGTACTTTGGTCGGCTGGGTCAGTCCTTTTTCTCCAACACCGGTAACTTCCCAGGCACCCGGCCCCGTTTGTTTTACCGTTGCACCCAGGGCCTCCATTGCCCAGCCCGTGCGGAGCACATCTTCGCCCTCCAGAAGCCCGGTAAACCGGCTCTTTCCTGCCGCGAGCCCCCCGAAGATAAGTGCCCTGTGAGAGCAGGATTTATCACCCGGCGCACGTATAACGCCCTTGAGACTTTTAACGGGTCGGCTAGTCCAGACCATTTCAGGTACATTCCGTGGTTGATTGACGACGTGAAATGGGGCTTTGACAGCGTGCGGCGTTCATGGCAAGCGCCCGGCCATATCAAATTCAGAGAAGACTTAAAGGAGGCTGTCTCCCATGTCGAAAGACAAACTTGGAACCAAACAGGTCTGCCCGTCCTGCGAGGCACGCTTCTACGACCTCAACAAACGTCCGTGCGTCTGCCCAAAGTGCGGCGAGGAGTTTGACCCGGAAGACGAAGTCATCCGCACCACGATCACGAAAGTGAAGGCCAAGGCTGCCAAGGCCGCGGTCAAGACCGAAGATGATGACGAGGATGATGACGACGAGGACGACTCCGCCGCCCGCACCAATGACGATGATGAGGACGAGGATGATGAAGTCGACGAGGAAGTCGCCAAAGAGCTTGGTGGCGACGAAGAAGAAGTGATCCTGGAAGGCGCATCCGAAGACGACGAGGACGGCGACACGCCCGCCAAGGTTCCTGCCGGCTTCAACGAGGAGGGTGTCGACGATGATGACGATGACGTCCTGCTGGATGACGACGACGATACCGATTTCGAAATCGACGCAGATGTCGACGATGATGACGACGACGATCTGCCGCTCGATGACGAGGATGATGAAAAATAAACTTGAATCACGGGAGCGGCGGATGTAACTGCGTCGCTTCCGGTTCGGGGCCATAGCTCAGTTGGGAGAGCGCTTGCATGGCATGCAAGAGGTCGTCGGTTCGATTCCGTCTGGCTCCACCATTTCCTTCCTCGCCCGAACCGGGCTCGTGCGGGAAGCCCGTTTTCTGAACCTCGCATGAATATTACGGCTGCACAGCAGCACATCATCGTGATGCGATGCCTTCAAGATGCCCCAATGCCGGCCTTGAACGGGAACCTTTATCCCCCACCTTTATTGTGAACAGTGGAACAGATCGTTCCGACGTTCGGCATGTCTGTCTCTTGCGACGGAAAGGATTGGAGCGATGACAACAGAACTGAAAACGAACCCGTTTGAAAACGATGCCTTCGTATATATCCGCCATCTTGATGCCGGAGAGCTTTCAGGGATTCTTCCCGCGAACGCCATCGACCAGATCGACGAACCTGAAGATTTGTTCGTCGTGGCATCTGCCGACGGAGTCCACTTGGCCGTAGTCCAGGGGCGTGAAGCCGCCTTTGCTGCCGCCCGGTCGCACGACCTCAAACCCCTGAGCGTGCACTAGGATACGATTTCAAACTAATACTTGCCTTTCCCTCCCCTTGGATTGAAATTCGATTCAAACCAAGGGGAGGGTTGAACTTTGAAACGCATTATTATGGGCTCTGTGTGTTTGAGTATTGCCGCACTGGCCTCATGCGGCGATTCCGCACCAAAAGATGATGCCGCCCCTGCCGCTGGCATAGTTTCGGCCGAAGGAGATTTTGCCACAAATTTGCAGACAGCCCTCATCGAGGCTGTTTCCGGCAGCACCGTCGAGCTTCCTGAAGGCCACTTCCAACTTGAAACCGGCCTTTCCCTCGACGTGAACGGCATCACGCTTATTGGCGCGGGATCGGACAAGACCATACTCGATTTCTCCGGCCAAACCGGTGCCGGCGAGGGCCTTCTGGTTACATCGGACGATGTCACGCTGGCTGAATTCTCCATTCGCGACACCAAGGGCGACGGCATCAAATCCAAAGGAGCGGACCGGATCACCTATCGTGACCTGATCGTGGAATGGTCTGGCGATCCCGATGAAAGCAATGGCGCATACGGCGTATACCCGGTCGAATCACGAGACGTGCTCATCGAGCGCGTTGTTGTACGCGGTGCATCCGATGCGGGTATCTATGTCGGCCAGTCCAAAAACATCATCGTTCGCAATTCGGTCGCCGAGTACAATGTTGCTGGCATCGAGATAGAAAATTCGATGAATGCGGACGTTTACGGAAATATTGCCCAGCACAATACTGGCGGCATTCTTGTTTTCGATCTGCCTGACCTGCCGCAAACGGGCGGGCACTCAACGCGCATCTTCAACAATCAGATCATCGACAACAACACCCGCAATTTCGCCCCTGCCGGCAATATCGTGGCGGGCGTACCATCCGGAACGGGAGTCATCATCATGGCCAACCGTAACGTGCATGTGTTTTCGAACAATTTTTCAAACAATCGCTCGGCGCACATTCTGATGACAGCCTATCCCGAACCCTTCAGTGACGAAACATACAACCCTGTGCCTCGCGATGTCGTACTTGTTGGCAATTCCTATTCTGGCGGCGGCGGCGACCCCCAAGGCATGCTGCAACCCATCGCCGAAGCCATGGGAGGCATCCTGCCGGAAATCGTCAGCGATGGCGTAGTGGCATGGGAAGGCGGCAGTGTTCCGACAACCAACATCTCCATTCAGGAGGATGAGTCTGTTGGCTTCATCGATCTGGGCATTGGCAAGTATCCTGCCGATCCAGCCAGCATCGCCCCATCCAACCAGCGTCCCGACGCTGCGCCAGCGGAGCAACCATTGGCAGTCGTACTGCCACAGGATGAAAAATAGCGGCCGACACGATGATTGCGCGCCTTTTTCTGATTGCCTGCCTGCTGGTGACGGCCTGCGGCGGTTATGATCATACGGCCGCGCCATCCCTCGAAACAATCCTGAGCGACACGCCCGCCCAAACGCTATCAGAATACGGATTGTTTACAGACCGTGCCGCCGAAACGCCCGCAAACCGGGTTTTGGCATATGACCTCGTAAACCCACTCTTTTCCGACCACGCCGTAAAGCATCGCTTTGTTTTCGTGCCCGGCGGCGAACAGGCAATCTACTCGGATACGGATGTCTTCAGCTTTCCTGTCGGTACCGTGCTGGTAAAAACCTTTTCCTTCGCGCCGGACATGCGCACGCCCGAGACAGACCGGTACAAGGTGGAGACAAGGCTCCTGATCCACAAGGAAGATGGTTGGGCCGCGTTTCCTTATATCTGGAACGCGTCCGGCACCGAGGCGACCTACGCGCCTGCGGGCAAGCAACGCAATATCGACATGATCGATCCTTCCGGAACGCCTTTGGGCATTCGTTACGCCATACCGAACAAGAACCAGTGCAAGACCTGCCACCAAAGCGGAGATTCGGTTCTACCGATCGGGCCAAAAGCGCGAAACCTGAATCATGACGGGCCGACAGGTTTCAGCCAACTCTCCAACTGGCAGGCTCGCGGCATAATCGATGGTGTTCCGGCTCATCCACCCGTGGTCCCTCCTGTCTGGGAGTCGAGCCTTCCGGTCGAGTCCCGCGCCCGCGCTTATCTGGATATAAACTGCGCCCACTGCCACAAGGCCGATGGATCAGCCTCCAACTCCGGCCTCTGGCTCGGCTGGACCGAAACCGAACCTGTAAAGCTTGGTCTCGGTAAACATCCGACTGCTGCCGGGCGCGGCTCAGGCGGGCGGAGCATGGTCGTAGAGCCGGGTCAGCCCGACCAGTCGATCCTGGTCTTTCGCATGGCCTCTGACGAAGCGGGCATCGCGATGCCGGAACTCGGCCGCAGCGTGATTGATGAAGACGGTCTCTTGCTGGTCCGGGAGTGGATCGAAAGCCTTGACGGGCGGGAGTAGTTCCAGCCTTGCCCTTGCCGGACCGCGAGCATAGGGTGCGCGCGTTTTGCACCCTCAAGAATGGCTCATCATGCCCGACACCCAGACAACAGACCTTCCCGTGACCCTGTCCGATATCGAAGCGGCCGCCAGCCTGCTCGAAGGCCAGATCGTTCACACACCGCTGAACCTGTCTCGGACCCTGTCTCATATTACCGGCGCAGAAGTGTGGGTGAAGTTCGAGAACCAGCAATTCACCGCCGCCTTCAAGGAGCGCGGCGCGCTCAACAAGCTGTCGAAACTGACCGACGACCAGAAGCAACGTGGCGTGATCGCGGCCTCTGCCGGCAACCATTCTCAGGGCGTGGCTTATCACGCGCGACGCCTGGGTATCCCGGCCACCATCGTGATGGCCAAGACCACCCCATTCAGCAAGGTCGAGCATACGCGGAGCCACGGGGCACGGGTTCTGCTGGAGGGGCTGATCTTCGACGAAGCCAAACAGTATGCAATGGAGGTTTGCGAGCGCGACAATCTTACCTTCCTGCACCCTTTTGACGATCCAGACATCATCGCAGGCCAGGGCACGATCGCACTGGAAATGCTGGCAGCCCAACCAGACCTCGACACGCTGGTCGTTCCGATTGGCGGCGGCGGACTGATCAGCGGCATCGCCATTGCGGCAAAGGCCCTGAAACCGGACATCCAGATCATCGGCGTCGAGGCGGCGATGTATCCTTGTATGCACGCCGCGCTTCGTGGCGAAACGCCAAAAACCGGCGGCGCCACGATCGCGGAAGGCATCGCCGTGAAGGAAGCGGGTGAATTGACCCGTCAGATCTGCGCCGAACTGGTCGATGACATCGTTCTCGTTGAAGAAGAACATCTCGAGCGCGCCATCACGCTGTACGCGGAAGTCGAGAAGACCATCGCGGAAGGCGCAGGCGCAGCGGGCCTCGCAGCCCTGATTGCTCATCCCGCCCGCTTTCAAGGCCGCAAGGTAGGTCTCGTGCTCTGCGGCGGCAACATCGACACGCGCCTCCTGTCGTCCGTGCTGACACGCGCCCTGGTCCGTGAACACCGCCTGGCCTCCATCCGGATCATCGGCGACGATCGGCCCGGCCTGCTCGCACTCGTCTCAAAGATTATTGGCGACCAGGGTGCCAACATCATGGAAGTTGCGCACAACCGGATCGCGCTGGATGTGCCCGCCAAGGGAGCCGAATTCGATATCCTGATCGAGACGCGCGACGCGCAGCATACGCAGGAAGTGATCGATGCATTGGCGCAGGCAGGCTATCCTCCGCGTTCACTTTGATCGATATATCAGCCGCCAAGGTGACTTGGAGGCGAGACCTGACTAAACCCGAATGAACATCCCAGCCAACTGGAGAGTCAAATGATCCGGACCACAATCGCCGCCTTTGCGGCCATTCTGCTTGTTGCTTGCGGCGGCACTCCCGACACCACTGACCTGGATGCAACGTTTGAAACCTATCTACCTTGGGACGCCGAGCGCTCTGACGTGGAAACCGGCATGGGCGGTCTGGAATACATCGTATTGAAAGAAGGCCCTGATGGCGGTGCCAGTCCTGTGCCGTCAGACATGGTGCGCGTGCACTATGAAGGCCGCACCGCAAGTGGAGACAAATTCGATTCCTCCTATGATCGCGGCTCACCCTCCATGTTCCGCCTGAATCAGGTCATCCCGGGCTGGACGCAGGGCCTGCAACAGATGACCGAAGGCGACGTCTACCTGTTCTACATTCCGAACGCGCTGGCCTATGGCAATCGCGATCGCGGTGACGTCATCAAGGCTGGCGACGATCTCGTCTTCCAGGTTGAACTGGTCGAAGTGATGGAGCCTAAATCCGCCGACGCCGAAGCGTGGGAAAAGTATACACCTTGGAATCCAGAACTGCCGGAAGTTCAGAAAACGGAGTCGGGCCTGCAATACGTCGTGCTGGAGAGCGGAGATGCCGCTGGCGAGAGCCCGGTAAATGGCGAAATGGTCGCTGTCTATTATGAAGGCCGCCTTGTGGAGACCGGCGAGATGTTCGACAGCGCCTTTCAGCGCGGGCAACCGGAAACATTCCCCTCCAATCGCCTGATCCCCGGCTGGGTAGAGGCGCTCGCCATGATGAAGCCGGGCGATCGCTGGTTGATGTATATCCCGTCAGATATCGCCTATGGCGCGCAAGGCACACCGGGCGGTCCAATCCCGCCAAATGCCGACCTGATGTTCGAAGTCGAACTGCTGGACGTCATCAAGAGCAATTAAGGGTACGGGTCGGACGGCGGAGCATACGTGTCCTCCGGCCCCATCGGTGTGGTCTCGTCCTCTGGACGGATATCCGCCCGAAAAAAGATCGGCAGGTCGAGAGACGTCTGGAACCAGGGCCGTTCCGCCCCGTCCGTGCGCGCCTGGACATCCAACGCAACGCGGCGCATGACCGTCTCGATATCAATTCGGTCCTCGGACTGGATTATCCGGGAGAAGGAGCCCGCAAATTCCGAATCCGTCTGCGGGTTCAATCGATGTGTGCCCGGCGCAACCGCATATGCGACGACCACATTGTCCCGACCAAAGTCTTCGTTGAAGCCGGGATCACCGCCCCGGTGGCCCATTCCGTTAAATGGACGCCCGCAATCCGCCAAAACCATAATCGCCTGGGCGGATGAACTTTCCAGACGCGTAACCAGGTCACCAAGTCGAACCGATGACTGTGCCGCCTCGAATTTATTACGCGGCAGTTCGCCTTCCATCATGAGGTAATTGTCCCCCGAAATATCGGTGCCGTATCCCGCAAAATAGACAAGCCCCACGGCAGCCGGCCCGGCAACTCTCAAGCGATCAATGAAAGCATCCACATGACTGAAAAAGTCCGAATACTCAGTGTCGGGAACATACACCGTACTGTACCCGCTGGCTTCCAGCGCGGCGCGAACTTTTTCGCCGTCCGTATGGGTACCAGACAGAGAGAAGGCCTGTGATTCCGCATACGAATTCGCAATCACCAGGGCTTGCCGGAGCGGCCAGCGTGGTCCACCCGGCGTCATCTCGACCCGGTCCAACTCCCACGAGCCAATCTTGATGTCAGACGACCGCCGTTGCAGCCGCGAAAGATTCATGGGCTCCTGACGCTGAAAAGTCTTTTCCAACACATCGAGACGCACCTGTTCGAACATGTCCCGAACGGTGGTTGCCGGTTTGCTCAGGCGCGTGCTGAGCGCGCTGGCATAAGGCCCATTACCATCATCTGCGCGGCCATCGCTGGCCGTTTCGCCTTCCCAGGTTGCAAAGGACAGGAACATGTTGCGCTCCCCCGCCCCGCCGGCAGTGCGGCGTAATCCTCGGAAGGATTCGCCGCCGCCAAGCGAGCGCTGCGCCTCCGGAAGCTGCAGCACATTTCGACAGGCATCAATCGCCACGACGCTTGGGGCGTCCAGCGAATCCAGTTTCTGCATCAACCAGTCGAGCGACACCGAATCATCCCACAGGGCATCGTCCAGCACGTCGCTTTCTCCGACCGGAATCAAGTAATTGCCTTCGTTCTCCCGCGCGGCCCCGTGACCGGAATAGTAGAAAAAGCCCATCGCATCCGGACCCGCTTCTTTCAGCACGTCCACATAGTCCCGGATCGTAGCCATCATGGTTGAGCGGTTCGCATCGCGGACAATGTCACCTGACACGAGTCGAAAGCCGCAACCTGCAATCCCCTGCGCCACCAACTCCGCATCATTGACCGGGTTTGCCAATGTGCCAATGCCACTGGAATAGGCTGCATTCCCCATGATCAGGGCAATCCGGGGCTTTGCGGGCGTTTCCTGGGTATGCCCCGGCCACGGCATGGCAGCAGCGCCTCCAAGAAGCATCATGTGTCGACGTGAGATCATCTTCACCCTCTTTGACGACCGAGCGCCAAGTTTGCCGATGCGGACCTCCTGCGTCAACGCCGCGGCCATTTTTGGGTTGCTTCAACCCGGAGCGGCTGACAGGAAGGGCCGGAATTTGATCAGGGGACCCTACATAGTGACGATTACTGCGGACCAACTCGGCCGGATTGCCCTCGATGCCGGCAAGCTCATAATGGATATCTATGCGAGCGACTTCGGCGTGGAACACAAAGGCGATGCGTCACCAGTAACTGAAGCCGACCAGCGCGCGGAAGAATTGATCCTGAAAGGTCTCGCTGAGGCAGAACCTGATCTCGCCGTGGTGGCAGAGGAATCCTTCAGTGAAGGCAAGGTGCCCGAACATGGTTATCGGTTTGCGCTGGTTGACCCGCTCGATGGCACCAAGGAATTCGTGAACAAGAATGGCGAATTCACCGTCAATGTGGCGATCATAGAACATGGCCGCCCGGTCATGGGTGTTGTGTATGCGCCAGCCAAGAACCGGCTGTTCGTTGCGGAAAGCCACAATTCCGCCTGGCAAGCCACGGCGGAACCCGGCGGCGAGCTTCCAACGGTCCGCAAAGCGCTGAAGATTCGGCCTGCGCCCGAAGTTGGCCTGACCGCTGTGGCGTCCAAATCCCACCGCTCACCTGAAACGAATGAATGGCTCAGCAAGTTCAATGTGGCCGAAACGGTGGGTGCAGGCTCTTCGCTGAAGTTCTGCCTGATAGCAGCAGGAGAAGCTGACCTCTATCCCCGCATGGGTCGCACCATGGAATGGGACACCGCAGCCGGCCATGCTGTTGTGGAAGCTGCGGGTGGCCGCGTCCTGACAGAAGAAGGTACACCCTTGCTCTATGGCAAGACCGGTCGAGGGTACGATAATCCGCATTTCATCGTATATGGCGACGTCACCCCCGCCTGAGGACCGATCTCGATTTTTCTCGTCAGACCTGCCAGAATCGCGGGCGAAGGATTTGGATCATGGCACGACAGTATTTTGGAACCGATGGCATACGCGGGCGCGTGAACACACCGCCCATGACCGCAGAATCCGCTTTGCGGCTTGCGATTGCTGCAGCCCGCACTTTTGCCCCGAATGGCGGTCGTGAAGTCGTCATTGGTCGTGACACACGCCGCTCAGGCCAGATGATTGAAGCAGCCTTGATTGCAGGCCTGACCAGTATGGGGCTCAAACCCGTGCTGCTGGGCATTGCCCCCACTCCTACCGTCGCCTTGATGACACGCGAGACCGGGGCCGCCCTCGGTCTGATGGTCTCGGCTTCACATAACAAATCAGACGATAACGGGATCAAACTGTTCAGTCCCGCTGGGATCAAGCTTACGGACGCCGAAGAAGAGGCTCTGGAAGCCGCCATGGCATCAGCCTTTGAGGGCGACTTCGCCCCGCCACCCGCCATTTCAACGCCACATCGCATGAAGGGCGCAACCACTCTCTACCTGGAACGCTGCCTTGAAACGGTGGGCACGGACATTGATTTCTCTGGCCTGAAGATCGTCCTGGATTGCGCGCATGGCGCGGCTTACGAAGTTGGCCCGGCGGCACTGCGCCAACTGGGCGCCGACGTAACAATCATTGGCGACACGCCCGATGGGCTGAACATAAATGCAGGGGTCGGCTCCACAGCCACCGGCCTGCTGAAGTCTACCGTCACTGAGACGGGTGCGGACATTGGTATCGCCTTCGATGGCGATGCTGACCGCGTTATCGTGATTGATGAGTTGGGTGAAGAAGTGGATGGCGATCAGGTCATGGCGCTCATCGCGGGCGAACTGCATCGCGCCAACCGTCTCAAAGGGGGTGGTATGGTCGCCACAATCATGTCCAACATGGGGCTTGCCGAATATCTTAAGGGACTGGATCTCACCCTCGCCCGTACCAAAGTGGGCGATCGCTATGTCGGCGAACATATGCGCCAACATGGTTTCAATCTGGGCGGCGAACAGTCCGGCCATATCATCCTGTCCGACGTCTCTACCACAGGCGACGGCCTGCTGGCGGCACTTCAGGTGCTGAAGACGCTCGCCTCCAGCGATCTGCCCGCTTCCAGTATCATGCGAGTGTTTGAGCCTGCACCACAGGAATTGGTCAACATTCCCTTCAATGGCTCCAATCCCCTTGAAAGCGCAGGTGTGGGCGATGCCCTGACGCAAGCGGACGAGCTGTTGGGCGAGCGCGGCCGGATGGTTGTACGCAAATCGGGCACGGAACCCCTGATCCGGGTCATGGCTGAGGCCCTGGATGACGAACTGATGCACCGTGCGCTTTCGTTAGTGGTCGCTGCAGTACGGGCCGAAGCCTGAGATACTTCTGACGCGACCTGATCGCGAAGTCTTTGAAGCAACAGGGTTTTTCAGTCTCGATAAGTCTTTGTCAGTATTTTCCCGATATAACCTATGTTGTATCGGGGGACGTATAATGACGTTTGACGCGCGAGGCGGGGAAAAATCATCAGGCGGAAACACGCTTGTTTTCGGAGCGATCACCCTGACCGTTGTGGCAGGCGCATTCTTCGCTATGCTCAACCTGCCTCATTCAGCGAACCATGCTGCGCCGGGAAGCGCTCACACACTTGCCCAGGCGCAAGACGCTGCCAGCACAACAGAAATGGAATATCCGGAGTTCTCGGGAAAATCGGCCAAGTCATTCCTGTCCGCCCTCAGCCGCGTCGACCCCGCGGCACGCGCAAGTCTGGATCGGCGGCTCGCCAAAGCCGACGCATACGATCATACAAAAATTGCCATTGAAGAGGCTGGCAAGGTTTTGGCCCGGCACAAGTCAGACCTCGCAAAGGCTGATATGCGCCATGTCGATGACTGGCTGGATATGACCCGGTCACAGCTCAAAAGCGCTTCGCGTTCCAAGCATCGCTGGTGTGCAGGCAGCCGATATCAGGACTTCAACACAGCGTCGGGCCTGTCGGGTCAGATGGCCGCCGCATCCGACCTCGCAGATCTTGGCTCCGAACTGACCGACTATTCTTTTGCGTCAATCAGTATAGCGCTTGTGGCCATCGAAGACGCCCAAACGCGTCCCGTAAAGCACGGCAACTTGACGTCTCGCGATGAAGCGGCACTTCAGGGCGTCGCGATGTCCCTGATGTCGGATCCACAAATTATGCCACTCCTGCTGGCCTCCGGACCGGAAGGACCGTCGAAATCGGCGCTGGCTTCCCTCGATATGTGCCAATTGGGCGCGACCGCTGTGACCGCGCTGAAAACCCTGCCCCAAGGGACCAAGGGCCGCGCATTCGCTGAAATGGTTCGTTCTGCAGATTTCAGCGGCGGAGACCTCAGCCAGTTAAAGAACTTGTCGAGCTTCTAAACTACAGGCGCTGCACGCCAGACTGTTCCAGTCGCCATTCCAGCACATCCAGACGGTCCTGACCGAAGAAGGCCTCCCCTTCGAGCACCATCAGCGGCACACCCCAATGATGCGGGTCCTGAGCAGCCTGGTTCTCGGCAATCAAAGCTTCGAGCCTATCCTTCTCGGCTTCTTGCCGAGAGTCTAGATCAGCGAGGTCAAACCCTGCACGCGCCGCAGCTTCAGCCAGAGCGGTCCCTTCGGTCCAAGCCCCTCCTGACCAGATCAGGCTGGAGACTTCATCCATAAAGGCCCACCCCTCGGCGTCGCCAACCTCACATGCAAGAATGCCCATACGGGTCAGCCGTCCAATATGCGGCTGGTCCGGTGAAATCTCGCGGGTCATCATATTCATGACGACGGGATCCGGATTGAGCGCTCCGAGCGGTAGCCCCAGATATTGCGACAGGCGGACGATATCCCTCATCAGATAGGGCACCCATTGCGGCCGTATTTCGGAGAAGAATTCCGGGGTTCGAATGGCAATCGGATAGACTGGACGCGGACGCACCCGCACATCCCAGACATTGCTCATGCTGCGAAGGCGCTTGGTCGCGAGATAGGAATAGGGCGAACGAAACGACCAAAAGACGTCAACGGTTTTCATATGGTCATCTTGGCGGCGTATTGCCGTCTTCACAAGGCCGGAATTTACCCCCATTTAGCCTGTCATGGGCTTCGATGATACCTTCCGCCAATTCATGGACAAATTCCAGATGCCGGACTTTTCCGCCGTTGACTGGAAAGGCTCGGTCGATCGTCTGCGCCAGCAATTCTATGTCGCCAGTCGCGCGATCGAGCGTGACGCCCCGGAAATGGCAAACATCTCGCTGATCACCATTCCCGGCCCCGGCGGGCCGATGAAGGCACGCATCTACACCCCCCTCGGCGCGGGCATTCCGCCCGGTCCGGGAATCATCTTCTTTCATGGCGGCGGCTTTGTGCTCGGTGACCTGGACAGCCATGACATGATCTGCAAACGGCTGGCCGAAGGCGCGCGCTCCAGGGTGATCGCGGTCGACTATCGGCTCGCGCCGGAGCACAAATTTCCTGCGGCCCATGAAGACGCCCTCGCCGCATGGAACTGGATCACCACCCATGCCGAAACGTGCGGGGTTGATCCGGACCGGTTGGCGGTCAGCGGCGACAGCGCTGGTGGAAACCTGTCAGCCTTTCTGGCTCAGGAATTGTTGCGGACGGGCCAAAAGGGCCCTGCCTTCCAGCTGTTGCTCTATCCGCTTGTTCAGTTTGTGGACATCCGGACGAAGAAGATGAGCTTTCAGGAAGGTGGCTTCTTCATATCGGCCAATCTGTTCGAGTACTTCCGCGATGCCTATATCGGGAATGATGCCGAACGAATGGATCCGCGTGTCTCGCCGCTCTTCGCAGAACCAAATGCGTTCAAGGGCCTTCCGCCGGCGCACTTCGTGCTATGCGGCTGGGACCCGCTCAAGGATGAAGGCCTCGCCTATGCCGACAAGATGGCGAGTTTTGGCGTGCGCGTCAGCGTGCGCGAACACCCGGGCATGGTACATGGCTTCATGAACATGACCGCCCTGTCAGATGCCGTGCGCGTTGCGATCCGCGATGCCGGCGTTGAAGCTGGCCGGGCACTTGGCGCCATCTGACAACCCGACATAAAAAAAGGGGGCGACCCAAAGGCCGCCCCCAGTGCTGCATTCGATGGCAATCAGTTGCTGCCGCCGAAACGCTTGGTCACACTGATCTTGAATGTGCGGCCAAACGGATTGTGGGTATAGGGATCATAGTTCAGATCGAACTGTGCAAATGGCGGATCTTCATCCGTCACGTTGACCACTGACAGACCAAGGTCAAGGTCCCAAGCGGTCGACTGCCAAGTGTAGTACAGATCGAATGTCGTCTGGCTATCGATCTCCGTCGTGTTGTTGCCAGTCAGGTCGCCACGCTCATCGTCATATGCATCGATGTAACGCATCACAGCGCGGAAGTTGTGATCACCGAGCTCATAGTTGCCAAAGATGTTGGCTTTGAGCTGCGGCAGCGAGCGGGAGAAGTTCGACCGGTTGAATTGGCCAACCCGATCACCACCAGCAATCATCACGCCTTCGATTTCGAAATCGTCGACATCATACTCGATGATGTAAGTCGCTTCGCCACCAAGGGTGAAGGCTGCCGAATTGTCCATGTCCCAGACCTGCTCGGCGCGAACATCGACGCCGGACGTCTTGATGTCCGGACCATTCACGACATTGGTCTCGATACGAGCAATTCCGGACGCGGCCGGATTGGCCGGATCCTGGAATGTGATCCGTGAGAGGATCGGATTCTCAGTATCACCTGCCCCAATAGCCGCAACTGCAGCGCTCACAATAGACGCCTGATCTTCCACAATGATCGGATCAGAGAAGTCGAAATTGTAGTAGTCAAGCGACGCGGAGAAGCCATTCTGATTGTCGAAGAGCGCCCCCACATTGAAGCTGAACGCCGATTCCGGGCTCAGTGCACCGTTACCAAACTGGTCAACTGCCTTGAAGGCGGAGGTCGGCGCCACGAATTGCAGCGTGGTCACCGCACCGCTCAACTGGTTGAGGGTTGGTCCACGGAACGACGTCTGAGCCGATCCGCGCAGAGCGAGGTTGTCGTTGGCCTGCCACTTGATCGCAACCTTCGGGTCGAAGGTGGATCCGACATCACCGCCATAATCCTCGTACCGCATGGCGACCTGCATATCGATGTCGTCATAGAGCGGCACCTGCAATTCGCCAAAGATCGCGTAGATGGTCTGGTCTTCGTCTGCTGGCGTAGTCCCCGCCAGGAACGAATAAGGGCCCGTGCCGCCCGGTCCGGGCGTAACCGTCAGGTCGGTCAATGCAGTCGGCTCGACCTTGTAGCTTTCCCGGCGTACTTGCGCGCCGACAGCCCAGCCGATTTCACCACCTGCCGCCTGAACACCGCTCAGACCCGAAACAGACGCGTCCCATACCAACAGATCGGTTGTGACGGTCGTGCTGTTTCCGTCCGTCAGCCAGTCGGCCAACGTCGCGGAATTTTCGAGGCCCGGAACATAGTTCGGATTGGCCGCACCTGTTACGCCGCTTGATGGAATAGCGTTGGAAAACGGATTGTAGTATTCACAGCTTCCAGCGCCCGCTACGAGGGATCCGGTGTAGCCGGCGGCAAAAGGCTGGCTACCAGTCGCCGGATCATTCCCGGTTACAGGATCTGTACAGACACCATAGCCATTCAGTGCGGCCGTAAAGCCGAGAATGTAGGTATCGTTCGTCAGCCGCTCACCCTCGGTTGAGGAATAGCTGAGCGCTGTGTCCCATGTCAGGCCGTTCTCGAACTGACCCGTCAGGTCACCTGCAAGACGGTGGCTCTTATAGGTCCGGAAGCCCTCCTGAGCTCCGCCGGTGCCAGGGTAGCCGCCCCAGCCAAAGGACCGTCCAATATATAGTGCAGCCAGTGTGCCTGCAGGGAAGTCACCCGGATTGTCAGCCATGTATTGCTGGAAACCGGGATTGGAAGCGGGCACCACTTGTGTGGCCAGTTCCTGGGGCGGATATGAAGGAGACGTCTTCCAGGACGGCACGTCGCTATAGCCGTAAAGCGCTTCTAGATGAAGATCGACGCCATTCTCGAAGGTCCGGTTGTATTCAGAAAAGATCTGGTAGCGCTCTTCTTCCTCAACCAGATTGTCATACTGCGTAAACTGGAATCGGCAGGTCGGTGCCAACACACCGCCGAGGGGTTCACAGCCATTGTCATTCACGTTTGCCGCAAGCGGACCGAGAGCGCCTCCCAAATCAGGGCGAATACCAAGCGGCACATAGCGTCCTGGATTCGACAGGGACGACCAACCACCGACCGGATTATCGGCGAAAGGAAGGATCGCCCAGTCTTTTTCGAGCAGCGGCACTTCGCTACGTGAGTTGTAGCCGACCGACGTCACCCAGTTCCAGCTTCCGCCCTGCATGCCGTAGGCGGCATTGATGTTGTAGTCGCCGTCCGTACCGTCGAACTGCGAGTAATCCCCGCCGACTTCAAAACCATCGAGGTCGGACCGCGTGATGAAGTTCACAACGCCGGCAATGGCATCAGATCCGTAGATTGCGGCCGCGCCGTCTTTCAGGACTTCGATCCGGCCGACAGCGGCGCTCGGGATCATATTGGTATCCACGAAGAGCTGCGCCTGCTCCCCAATCGAATAGGGGTGATAGGTCTGGCGGCGTCCGTTGATCAGGACCAATGTCCTGGCTGGGCCAAGCCCGCGGAGGTTGACGTTGGACGTACCTTCCAGGCCGTTCGAGGCGAACTGGTTGGTCTGTCCATCAACACCTGACGACACGCCGAGATTCCGGATCAGCTCCGTTATCGATGGCGAACCCTCAAGCTTCAATTCAGCGGCGGTCAGCACGTCGACTGGCAGCGCGGCATCTTCTGGCGTACCCGCGATCAGCGAGCCAGTAACGGTGACAGTCGACTGGCGCAGCTCGCTTCCGTCTTCCTCCTGCGCGACAGCAGGCATACCGACTGCCAGCGCAACGCAAGACGCACTTATCCACATTTTCATTTGGTGTTTCATATACTTCCTCCCGTGGTGTGAGCGACCGGATCTGGTGTCCGGCTCATGTCTCACTCACAGGCAGCATATGCTCGCTTCCGGACGGAAACAGGGTAATTTTGTTGTGCGGCGCAACAAATCGACGCGCCTTCCTTTGAGGAAGCTCATATTACAACGTTGTCTATGTTTGGCGTGTAATCCAGACCTGCACAATTTCTGAACAAATTAGGTCGGAAACGGCCCGATTGTGGCGCAAATGTTACAGTAAAAAACAATCCCCGACAGTCTCGTTATTTGAGGCTGAATCTATCGAAATAACGATTATTTTTAATCGTACCCGCCACCAAGAGCGGGCTCCGAAATACCCTCCCGGAACTAAAATATTACAATCAGGAAACTGCTATGCATCTCAAACAATCGTTGTTTGCGACGGCTTCTGCCGTCCTTCTAATTGCGACCAATGCTCAGGCTCAGGAAGCCGAAACCGAGCGCGAATCGGCAATCGATCGCGTGCTTGGAACGGTCACCGTGACCGCCACGAAGAAAAAAGATGTCGAGAATGTTCAGGATGTGCCCGTCGCGGTGACGGCCTTCAACTCCGACACACTTGACGCGCTGAACGTCACAACGCTGGAAAGCCTGTCTTACTCATCCCCGAACGTTTCGCTGGATGATGTGGGCACGTCACGCGGCACGGCGAACTTCGCCATTCGTGGTCTTGGCGTGAACTCGTCCATCCCGTCGATCGATCCGGCCGTCGGTGTCTTCGTTGACGGTGTCTACCTCGGCGTGAACAGCGGCGTTGTCGTCGACCTGTTCGACGTGGACAGCATCGAGATCCTGCGCGGGCCTCAGGGCCTGCTCTTCGGACGCAACACAACAGGTGGTGCGGTTGTCATCAACTCAGGCAATCCGACCGACGAATTCACCTACAAGCTCGGTGCCAAGGTCGACGGCCCTGTGGATGAAGACCGTGGTGGCGCCAGCGCCACTGTGCAGGGTTATGTCTCCGGCCCGCTGATTGAAGGCGTGCTGAACGGCAAGATCGGCGCTTCCTATACAAGCGATGCCGGCTACTTCGAGAACCAGTACAATGGTGACAATCACGGCGAACTCCAGACCGCGACCTATCGCGGCGCGCTGGAATTCACGCCAACCGAGCGTCTCTCCTTCCTCGGCAAAATCGAATACACAGACAGCCGCGGCGACGGCCCGTCTGGCCAGAACCGGTCCTATTTCGACCGTGACACGTTTGATTTCTCGATCAACGAGCCAGGTCTGGCAGAATCCGAAACCATCTTCGGCTCCCTTCGCACCGACTATGATGTCGATTTCGGCAACGGCCGGATCACCAACATCATTGGCTATCGTGACTACGACTCCCAGTCAGTTGGCGATATTGACGCGACCCCGTTCACGCTCTTCCACTCCGGTGCAGAGCTGACACAGGAGCAGATCTCTGACGAACTGCGTTACGCCGGTACGTTCGGCAAAGCAGACGTGACGACAGGCCTGTACTATTTCGAGCAGGAAATCGCCTACACTGAAACACGCAACCTGCCGACGACCCGCCCGGCAACCCTGCCGGCATCGATTCCGTGGGGCTTCTATGGTGGTGGACGTCAGGATCACACGGTCTGGGGCGCATTCGCCAACGTCGATTACGCCTTCACGGACAAGCTGGTTGGTACTGTCGGCCTTCGCTATTCCAACGAAGAGAAAGACGCAGACGTCGTCTACATCCGCCCACGCGGCGAATGTTCTGTCGTCAGCGGCACCTGTTCGCCGGATGGCACCAACGCGCTGATCTCCTTGATCACCGGCGGGGCCGCACAGGAGCCGAACGGTTTCAGCGACAGCAATGAATGGTCGAACTGGACACCGAAAGTCGGCGTGCAGTATTTCTGGAACGACAATCTGCAGACCTATGGTCACTACACCAAAGGCTTCCGCTCCGGTGGTTACAACTTCCGGATCACCGATATCCCGATCTTCTACCAGTTCGTGGCCGAGACCGGCGATTTCGGATTTGATGAGGAAGAAGTCGACGCCTTCGAAGTTGGTTTCAAGACCAGCAGTGAAGACGGTCGTATCCAGGTCAACGGTGCCGTGTTCCACACGGAAATCCAGAACATGCAGCGTGAGGTCAACACCGCTGGTTCATCCGGCGTGGTCCAGAACATCATCAACACTGCCGATGCGTCCATCACGGGCGTTGAAGTGGATGGCCGAGTTGCCTTCGCAGACTCCTGGCTCGCCACGTTCAATGTCGGCATGATCGATGCGTCCTATGATGACGTGTTCTTCGATCTCGATGCGGACGGCGTTGTTGGTGACAGCGATCTCGCACTCGACCTCCCACGCGTGCCACAGGCAACTTGGGGCGTTGGCCTGATCAAGGATGTCGATCTGGGTGATTCCGGTGCGCTCATCGGCCAGGTGAACTACCAGTATCGCGATCGCATCGCGTATACAGACAGCAACTTCGGCTGGGTTCAGTCCGCCAACATGCTGGACGCGAACCTGACCTGGGAAACGCCTGTCGACGGCCTTGCTGCATCGATCTACGGCAAGAACCTGCTCGACGAAGTTCAGGCGGGTAACGACACCCAGCTGCCCTTCCCGGGCCCGCTCTCGACCGGTGTGAACTATACTTACCAGGCCCTTCCGGCCGGTGGTACGTTCTCCCCGCTCAAGAAAGGTCGCCTTGTTGGCCTCGAACTGACCTACGAATACTAGGATCAGTTCTTCTCAATCTTTTCGGAAAGGGCGGCCCGGCGGGTCGCCCTTTCTTCATTCAGGCCCTATGTGAGAGCGCATGACCCAGACACCCCCCATTCTCGCCATAGCCAACTTTATAGGCGATCCCGTCGATTCTGCGGATTTCCCGAAACATTCAGTACGGTACTGGAACACGCGTTGGGCTAACGAGGTAGGTCTGGGCGATCTGGATGCGGCTGATCAAGCCACCCATTTCGGCCAGTTCACGCCCCTGCCCGAAAATCTGCAACAGCCCCTCGCCCTGCGCTATCATGGCCACCAGTTCGGCACCTACAATCCACAACTGGGCGATGGACGCGGCTTCCTGTTTGCACAGGTCCGCGACACGGGCTCACGCCTGCTCGATCTAGGTACGAAGGGCTCCGGTCAGACGCCATGGAGTCGCCAAGGCGATGGCCGCCTGACGCTCAAGGGTGGCGTGCGCGAGATTCTTGCCGCGAATTACCTCGAAGCCCTTGGCGTAAACACGTCCAAGCCGTTCGCCCTGATAGAGACCGGCGAACAGCTGGCCCGGAACGATGAACCCTCCCCGACTCGCTCTGCCGTACTCACTCGCCTGTCACACAGTCACATCCGCTTCGGCAGCTTCCAGCGCCTCGCCTATCTCGAACAGCCAGATGATCTGGCCCGGCTCGTCGACTATGTGGTCACAAACTTCCATCCTCTGGCGAAGGATGAGGATGTCAGTCGCAAGACGGTAAACATGCTCTCGGCCATAGCATCCGCGACCGGTCACATGATCGGGCAATGGATGACCGCTGGTTTCGTGCATGGCGTGATGAACACGGACAATTTCAATATTACCGGCGAGACATTCGATTTCGGTCCGTGGCGGTTCCTGCCGATTTCCGATCCGAACTTCACCGCCGCCTATTTCGACCAGCAGGGTCTATACCGTTTCGGGCGCCAACCCCTGCAGGGTGGATGGGCACTCCAACAACTCGCCTCCGCCCTCTTGCCCCTCGCTGGGGCGGAAGACCTCGCCACTGGTCTCAAGCCTTATGAACGCGCCTATCAGGAAAGCTTCGTTTCTCACACTCATGCCATGCTCGGCATTGCACCATTCGGTGATCCTGATGCGGATACGGAGTTCCTGCAGGCATTCTACGCGTGGATGACCGAGACAGGTGCGAGCTGGCCGCAAACCTTCTTTGACTGGTTTGGCGGGCATGAAAGCACCTCGCGGGCCGACGCCTCACCCCAGGCTGCGCTCTATAAGGAAGACCGGTTTTCGCCTGTGCGGGACGCGCTGGTCGCTCGTAGCCCGGTCCGGCCCGAACGCCTTCAGCACGCCTACTTCCAGGCCCCTGCCCCGGTCAGCCTGGTGATCGATGAAGTCGAGGCGGTCTGGGCGCCCATTGCCGAGTCGGACGACTGGTCAGCTTTGCACGCAAAGCTCGACCATATCGAACAGGCGCGCCTTGCCTACGACTGGCACTAACCCCTTCGGTCAGCCTTCCAGTTCGATATCCCAATAGAGATAATCCATCCAGGTCTCATGCAGGTGGTTGGGCGGGAATTTTCGGCCAATCTCCTGAAGCTGGTAATTGTTTGGCCGCGCCGGGCGCCGCATCAGCTGCATGTCGGTATGCTTGAGCAGTTTTCCGCCCTTGCGAAGATTGCAGGGGCTGCAGGCGGCGACGATGTTTTCCCATGTTGTCCGACCGCCCTTGGAGCGCGGAATGACATGGTCGAAGGTCAGATGCTCCGACGTGCCGCAATAGGCGCACTCGAAACCATCGCGCAGGAAGACATTAAAGCGGGTAAAAGCCGGCGGGCGATCCTGCCGAACAAAATCCCTTAGCGCGATAACGCTGGGCAGGCGGAACTCCGTGCTCGGGCTGCGGACGACATAATCATACTCGGCGATGATATCGACACGGTCGAGGAACACGGCTTTCACCACTTCCTGCCAGGGCCACAAAGAAAGGGGATAATAAGAGAGCGGCCGAAAATCAGCGTTCAATACGAGAGCGGGCCGGCCGCTCGGGGGGGCCGAAATGATCTCAGCCATGGGTCACCTCCATGACACTGAGAAGATATGTCTGTTTGAACCGACTGAAGGCGTAGCTCCTTTTCGTCTCGCCCCTGCTTTAGGTGATTCACATAATGAGATTATGACAGTTGCGGCGTTTTGCAACGCTGTCCAGATGGTCAGGCCTGAGGGCTCGGCTGGGCCGCCTTGGCGCGCCGGTCGTTGATCCAGCCCCAGAGCAGATGTGCCGCCACGCCGCGATAGGGTCGCCAGCACTCGGCATGCGCAGTGAATTCCTTGATTTCCATACGGGTTTCGACCTCCAGAAGCAGCTTGTGCGCCTCCATCAAGCCAACATCACCCACCGGAAAAGCGTCCGTCGCGCCGACCGAATAGAGCAGGAACAATTCCGCAGTCCACGGGCCGATTCCCTTAACCGAGACCAATTCCTTGCGCGCAACATCCAGATCAGAAGTGCAAACACGCTCAAGGTCGAGCCTGCCTGTGGTCATCGCCTCGGCAATCGAGATCATGTGCTGAACCTTGGGGCGGGACATGCCACACGCCCGAATATCTTCGGGATCCGCAGCCAGAACAGCCACCGGCGTCACTTCGCCAAACATCGCCTGGGTGCGTTCCCAGATTCTGCCGGCAGCCGTAGTAGAGAGTTGTTGATAGGAAATCAGCCGGCAGAGCGCCGCATAGCAGGGTTCGCCCACCCGCCATTCCGGAATACCCAGTTCGTCATAGGCTCTCGCCAATGCGGGGTCTGCAGCGGCCAGTGTCTCGCAGGCCGCGCTCAGCACCCGCCGCGAGGGCGCCGTCAATAGCCCGGCTCTGGCAGTGTGCCGACCGGGATCAGACCCATCCTCACTTCACTGTCCTTGATGGTGAAGGTCAGGAAGCCACCATCCGCAGATGAGGTTTCCAGCATGGTCAGCATGGCATTTTCCTGCTGTCCCAACTGGCCGGAGGCATCCAGCGCGTCGCGCAACTCGTCCGCACTTTCTATCCGCATGCCCAGAGAGCCATGCGCCAGGCCGTCATCAAACTTGATGTCGCCCTTTACGCCGAGATCCAGCGGGCCCCAATCAAGCAGACCTTGCGCAATTTCGACTGCGCCATCTTCCTGCACGAGCGCGCGATGGAAGCGTTCCGGATTGCCGCCGCTGCGAATCCAGGCCGGAAAGAAGCTGCGCACTTCGCCGATCAGACGTGAAGGTCCGATCGTGTCGCCAAGAAACTCTGCGCCTTGCGGGGCTGCATTGATGGTCAGCCGGTCCCATTGCAGGGCGATCATCAAATCATCTTCTGCGCCTTCACGCGGTTTCAGGTTCAGGGAAAACCCGGTTGTCGCATAGGTCTCGCCATCGATCAGCGCCGTCGCATTGCCCATTTGCAGGCCGATGCGCTCAATCGTGTCGCTGTTCCAAGAGAGGCTGGCGGCGGATGTCTTGTCCAGTGTCACGGTCTGACGAAGCCCGCCTGCCTCCGTTAGCAGGTTCCGACCCGGCGAATAGGCGATGACATGCTGCCAGTTCCAGGGCTGCATGACGAGGCGCAATTGCTCACCTTCCCAGCGGGGCGCACCGGCCGGCTGGTAGATCGGATCATTCACGACCAGCTCGAACCGATAGGGAAACCCGCCCAACGACTTGGAGGAATATTCAAGCTCAGCGCCATTGGCACGTTCTGCCGCTATCCATTCATCAATGCCCTTGTCGAGTTGGTCTTTCGCTATGAACCAATAGGCTGTCCATGCGCCGACGAGGATCAGCAGCAGGACAAATGGCGCATAGAGCCAGAACCGAGATTTTTTCCGAGAGGTGGAGGGCTCGACCATTGACGTGTCCTGAAGCGAGTTAGTGGGCGAGGCGACCCTGCACGGTACGGCCCTCGGCAACAAGAGCGTCTGATGCGGTCTCGAGTTCCGATTGCAGCCGGCTCATCAATTCCTTGCGTGGCAGGCCCGCCGGAATGGGCGGCAGGATCTCGTAGATGATCGTCCCCTTGCTGCGCTTCACTCCCCGACCCGGCCAACACAGGCCAGCATTTGTCGCCACCGGCAGGATGGGCGCCTCAATACCCTTGGCGAGCGCCGAAATACCGGCCGCATGGTAGGCAGGCTCGGCCCCTGGCACCGTGCGTGTCCCTTCCGGGAAGATCACGATCTGGCGACCATCGTCGGCGCGCTCCCTTGCAGCTGCGACCATCTTCTTCAGCGTTCTCGTATTCCCCGCTCGGTCAATCGGGATCATCGCCGCCTTCAGCGCATACCAACCAAGGAACGGATACCACAGCAATTCCTGCTTCAGGATGATCGCCGGTGCAGGCATCACGAGGAAAGGAATGAACACGTCCAGCATGCAATTGTGCTTGCCCGCATAAAGCACCGTACCACGCGGCATGTTCTGGCGGCCGCGTATTTCCACGCTGATGCCGCAAAACACTTTCAGCCCCCAAATCAGGCCGCGCGCATACAGGCTGATCGCCCAGAACGTCACCGATTTCGGCAACAGCAATGCCGGAAGGGCCAGCAGGCCCAGAACGGCCATCAGCCCGTACATCCAGATTACGAACAGGATCGAACGAAACATCATCATTGGACTACCAGATAACCGGTCATTCGAAGGTCGTCACGCGCCACTTGGCCCATTCGAGGAATACGCCCCGAAAGGAATCAGGATCGCTCCAAATTGAAGCGGGATCATTCACCGTGCGCACAGGCCACGCGACCAACTCGATATCGGGCATCGACTTTTTCAGCACGATCAGGCTGCGCGGCATGTGATAATCAGATGTCACGATGATCAGCTTCTTGTAGTCGCGCTCATATGCCCAGGCAGCGGTTTCCTCGGCATTGCCCCGCGTAGATTCAGCAACATAGCCAATATCCACGCAGCACGCCCACACATCAGCGGCGCCCCCCGCCAGAGTGATCAAATCTTCCACAGGCACATCCGGGTTCACGCCGGAAATGAGCAACCGTGCGCCACGCCCCTGCATTACCAGTTCCACGCCCGCAGCAATGCGCAGGCCGGACCCTCCTGTCAGCGCCACGATCGCATCGCCAGTGACTTCTGGTGAATGGTCAGCCTTCGCGGCGCGGTTCGCAAACAGCACAAAGTCCAGCGCCGCCAACAGCAACACCGCCACTCCGATCGCCGGCACCACACCGATACGTCGTTTCTTCAGTCGTTTTTCACCGCTCACATGACACTCTTCAGAGAACGGATGACAGTTACACGTGCTGCAAGGCGCGCAGCAAGTCCCGCAATCAGCGGGGTGATGATCAGAATGATCAGGTCCAGGAAATCCAGGCTCAGCTCAGGCAGCAGGCCGGTTCGCGCGCCGCTGGAATGGACCGCAAATATCATCGCCGCTGCTGCGCCGAGGGCGAGCAAGGCTCCTACTGCTCCTGCCCGAATGCCGAGCAACCAGAAGCGTCGCTCGAACAGGCCGGCAATGTACCGATCCCGCGCGCCTGCCAGATGCAGCACATCGACAATATCCCGACGCGCCAGCAACGCGGCATGTGTTGCAAAGGCGATCACGGCGACCGCCGTTGATGCCAGAAGCGCGACAGCCGTCAGCGCCACCAGCCGGGCAATCGCCAGCATGCGTCGAACATCTCCGGCCCAATCGGCATGCTCGTCCACAGCGTTTACAAATCCCGCCTCGGTGAGACGGCGCTCAAGTGTTGGCCCGATAAACTCCACATCCGGCTCGGCGGTGACCGCGATCAGCTGTGGCAGGGGCAGGCTTTCCGGCAAGCCCCGGCTACCAAAATTCGGCTCCAGCAGCGCATCAATTTCCGCTTTCGACAACAAACGCGCTTCACGAATGCCATCGGTCGACTCGATCAGCTTTCGCGCTGCTTCTGCGCCACGCCGGTCGGCATCCGGCAGTGACACGGTCAGCTCGCCTTCGACTTCTGCCGTCCAGCTGCGCGCCGCGCCATAGGTCGACTTCGCTGACAGCGTCGCCAGCGCCGCAAGAAAACACAGTGCCCCAACCACAAAGAACAGGGCCATTTCGCGCGCGTCCTCAAGCGGCAGGAGAGGAGTTTCCTTCGCCATGCCTATTCCACCGCCTTCGAAAGGTCTGTCCGCCGTCGTGCGGCCGGCCCATATTCCACATCCTGTACCAGCAGGCCGTGCTGCAGGCGAAACACCGGCGCCTCGACCTGCCGCACCAGTCCCAGATCGTGGGTCGCGATAATCACCGTCGTAGCCCGGCGCTTGTTCAGCTCAAGGAACAGCCGCATCAGGCGCGAGCCCATCTCCGGGTCGACATTGCCCGTCGGCTCGTCCGCAATCAGGATGTCCGGCTGGGTCACCACGGCGCGGGCGATGGCCACGCGCTGCTGTTCGCCGCCCGAAAGCGTGGTCGGCCGCGCATGCATCCGCTCGCCAAGCCCGACCCAGGCCAGCAATTCCTCGACATCGCTGCGATAGGTCGACTCTTTCCGGCCCAACACCCGCAGCGGCAGCGCAACATTCTCATATGCGGTCAAATGGTCCAGCAGGCGAAACTCCTGGAAGACAACGCCAACCCGGCGACGCAATGCCGACAGCTGATCTCGCGTCAAACGGCTCGTCGGGCGGCCAAACAGGGAAACTTCGCCCCGTGTCGGTTTCAGTGCGAGATAAAGCAGCTTCAGCAAGCTGGTCTTGCCTGCGCCAGAGGCACCCGTCAGAAAGCTGAATGATCCGGGTTTCAGGACCAGATCAATCCCGCTAAGGATATCCTCTGACGAGTCATAGCGCAGCGAAACACCATCGAGGCGTACGGCAACATCGTCAAACAGGTCGTGGCGGGAAAGAGTCATAGGCTCCTGTCCTGTGCGCGGGCGAATGGATTATTGGGGCGAATTGCGGGAAACACCAAGACATGATCCTCACCTGTCCCAATTGTGAAACCCAGTATTTCGCCGATGACTCAACAATCGGTGAAAGCGGACGCACTGTTAAGTGCGCGGCCTGTGGCGGATCCTGGTTTGTTGAACCAAAACATCTGGACGAAACGGTCCGGCGCACCCCCGCCGCGGCCCACGAGATTTATCGCGAAAAAGTCCGCGAGCAACGCCGTCGCAAGAGCCGTACGGCCGCCTTGCTCTCCTGGTTGGTCACCGCAGGCCTGTTCTTCTCCCTCGGTGTTGGGGCCATCATGTACCGCAATGAAGTGGTGAAGCTCTGGCCGCAGGCGGGCAGCATTTACAAACAGATCGGGTTCAATGTGAACCGGTTCGGGCTCGACTTCGAAGATATCCAGCGCAGCCGCACCTTCAATGACACGGTCCCGGTCGTCACTGTGGCAGGCAAGGCCCTCAATATTTCGCGCTCTACCGTCGACACGCCAGCGGTGCGCGTCGACCTGAAAGACGAAATCGGCGCCGTGGTTGCCACCAAGTACGGCCGCATCCGGCCTGACCAACTGGCGGCAGGCGAATCGGGAACATTTCAGGTTGTCGTCGAACAGGCGCCGATGGAAAGCTTCGAGATCGAACTCAAATTCGTCGATCTGTCCGATATGCCCCCGCGGGACGATACCCCGGATCCTACCACTGAAGACCTCATGGCCACCGAAACGGAAACGCCCGCCGAATGACCGACCTGCCCAAAATCGAAGTAATCGTGCCTGAAGACGAACTGTTGGCCCAGATCGACAAGCTGGCGGACACGCTGGCCCCGCGCCTGACGGGGGAGTGGACGATCGTCTCGATCCTGATCGGGGCCACACCCTTCACGGCGGATCTGATGAAGGCCCTCGCCCGGCGCGATATCCACCCCACCCTCGACGTGATCTGGCTGGAATCCTATCGCGACGCGCGCGAAAGCTCGGGTCGCGTGGTCGTGCGTGCAGACCTTGCCCGGTCCGTGAAGGACAAGGGCGTCATCATTCTGGATGATGTCTACGATACGGGCCGCACGCTGGCCTTTGCCAAGACCCATTTGCTGTCCAAGGGCGCGCGGGAAGTTATCACCTGCGCTCTGACCCAAAAGCCCTGGGCCCCACGCGGCGCAGACGGCGTCGACTATTGCGCCATCGATGCGCCGGGCCGCTACCTGGTCGGCTATGGCATGGACGATGCCGGCAAATACCGCGGCCTGCCCTATATCGGCGCGCTGGACTAGGGCCGCCTGGCTAATTCACCGGCAGGTGCGTCTCCAGAAAGGCGAGGATCTCGGTGTAGTAGGTCAGCTCGTCTTTTTCAGACATATAAGAATGGTCGGAATCTTCGAGTTCCACATACCGCACGGGCTTGCCCTCGCGGTCGAGCGCCTTCTCCATGAGTTCGGACTGTTTCGGCGGCACAACTTCATCGTGCGTCCCGTGAATCAGTAGTACGGGTTTGGTTACCTTGTCCGCATTTTCCGCAGGGGATATCGCCTTCAGCATCTCACCGTCCGATCCAGGTTGTCCGATATGCTGAACCCAATATTTGTAGGTCTTGGAATAGCGCCCGTATTGAAGACGTTCCCATTGCAACATTTTGGCTAGATCACTTGGACCTGCCCCTGACACGATGCACTGGTAAAGTTCTGGTGTCTGTGTCGCTGCTGCCAAGGCGGCATATCCTCCATAGGAATAGCCGACGATACATGCATTTGCTGGCTCCGCGAGACCTTGAGAAATCAAAAACGCATACCCGTCTTCGATGTCTGTTTGCGTCGCCGCACCCCATTCCCTCCGACCCATCTCTGCAAATTCACGCCCGAATCCGGACGATCCCCTGAAATTGGGTTGAAAGACCTGATAGCCTGCAGCAACAAGTACCTGAACGTCTTGGCGAAAATCAAAGTAGTCCCTGGCTTCAGGGCCACCGTGCGGTAATACGATCAGCGGGGAGGTGCTGGCCGCAGATTCTTGCCGAGGGCGCGTCAGGTATCCTTCAATCTCAAGCCCGTCCCGGGCCGTGTACTGAACTATCTGAGCCGATCCAAATAGTTTTCCATTCAGTATTTTTTCCTGGCGCCAATCTCAGTAATTGCCGACGTCTCAGCGTCATATAGATGATATGATCTAGGCCTTGTCGGACCGCTGACCCCAAGCAGCCAAGAACTTCCCCCGTCTCGCACCTCTAAGAGGTGAATATTGGCCAGTCTGCCAAAGCGCGCCTTCAACCCATCAAAATGAGCTTGAAGGCGTTGATCAAACATCTCAACCGTCTTCATCGGATCGAAGTAGACAATGCCCAACAGGCTCTGAGTGGTGGGGTCGAACACGACGTCTTCGATGTCGATGCCAGTTTTGGAAGCAACAGTCTCCAGAATCTCATCCATCTCGAAATCATAGAGATAGACTGCAGTAAAGTTTTCTTCAGGCAGCCGTGTCGCGATGTAGTAGGTTGACGGCGACGGGCCGGGATGGAGAATTTCAAAATCACCCGCAATGTCACTGCGCTCATCCGCACGCACACTATAGGACCAACGTTTCTCCCACGTTATTTTTCCCGAGGTTGAAACAGTACGCGCGAACACTGTCCGCGTTCTACCTTTGTTGCTTCGATCTACTCGTAAGGCAGGCACACCGTCCCTATCCGTATACCAAGCCACAGTGTAGTAGTCCCCGTTCACGATGCGCTCATAGCTACCATCTCGGATGTCCACTTTGAACAAGTCCAGGTCGCCATAGATGTTCGACGGCATGAGGATGTGATTTGGCTCCTCAGGAAGGAGGTCCGTGACGTTCGCGATACTGTAGTAACTGTTCCGTGTTTTCCAGTTGGGAAACAGCATCGTGGAGGTCCCGTCTAATGGGCAATAAGACACCAGCCGGGTAATGACAGTGGCTCGCCGTCTCCAGAGTTTGGATCTTCCCGCTTCCTGAATGTCATGCTCGATGTCGCGGCCATCATCCGCGTCAGAATTTCCGACACCCGTCATCGAAATCAGAAGACAGTCATCGTTTACCCACTCAATCCAGTTCACTGTAGCGGGACCCAAAGGCTCCAATACCGGCTTCGGCACATTCGCCGAAAAATCAACCGTTAGGATGAAATCCAGTCCATTCGCTTGTTGGATGCCCGCCAAATATCGACCCGACGGGGAGAGAGTCGGGAGCGAGTAGTCTGCTTCGCTCAGGAATTCTTCAAGCGTTGGAGGAGCGGGTTCCTGCGCAACCGCATGACCGCAAACAAAAAAAGCGGCCAAAACCGCCAGAATACGCAACACCAGATCAGCCCTCCCGGAAGACCCGTAGACTGGAAAACCAGCGCAATCAGGTCAACCGGAAATGGAGGAAAAACTACAAAATTGCGGGGATTACGCGGTCTGGTGGGCGGTGGCCGTCGGCGAAGGTCTTGATGTTGATGATGACCTTCTCGCCCATCTCGGTACGGCCCTCGATCGTGGCCGAGCCCATATGCGGCAGCAGAACGACATTCGGCAGGCCGAACAATTCTTCATTCACTGTCGGCTCGCGCTCGAACACGTCGAGCCCCGCCCCGGCAATCTTGCCCGCCTTCAGCGCGCGGGCCAGCGCTGCCTCATCGATCACCTCGCCGCGGGCCGTATTCACGATATAGGATTCCGGCTTCATCAGCTCGATCCGGCGGGCATTCATCAGGTGGAATGTTGCGGGCGTGTGCGGGCAGTTTACCGAGACGATGTCCATGCGCGCGAGCATCTGGTCGAGGCTGTCCCAATAAGTCGCCTCCAGCAATTCCTCGATGCGCGGGCTGACCGGTTTGCGGTTGTGATAATGGATCTGCAAGCCAAAGGCTTTTGCGCGGCGGGCAACCGCTTGACCGATACGCCCCATGCCGATGATGCCCAGCCGCTTGCCGGCGAGTCGGCGGCCCATCATCCAGGTCGGCGTCCAGCCGTCAAAGCCGCCCGTATTCATGATCTGCGCACCTTCGAACAGGCGGCGCGGCACTGACAGGATCAGTGCCATGGCGACATCCGCCGTATCATCGGTCAGCACGCCGGGCGTGTTGGTCACGGTGATGCCGCGCTGTACGGCACTCTGCACGTCAATATTGTCCACACCCGCGCCGAACTGGGCAATCAGGCGCAACTGGTCCCCTGCCCGGGCCATGATTCGGCCGTCCAGTTTGTCAGTTACCGTGGGTACCAGCACGTCGGCGGTCTGCATCGCCTCGACCAGTTCCTCCTGCGTGAAGGGGTGATCATCATTGTTCAGCCTCGCATCGAACAATTCCTTGAGGCGCAATTCGACCGGCGCCGGGAGTTTTCGGGTGACAACGACTTTCAACTTCTTCGCGGACATAGGAACTCTTTTTGCAAATATTCTCATTCGGGCCTTAGCAGAGGGATTAGACCACGCCAACGCTTCATATTTTACACAAGATTCATTCGGCTATGGAATTCTATCCCCTCGCAGACATGGGAAAAGACTGCACATGAAGTGGGCAGCCATTATTTTAACCGGGCTCGTCTTTGCTTGCGCTTCGGCACTGGCTGAGGGTCCGACCTATGTGCGCGTGAGCAAATTTTCCGGAAAGGAAGTCCCGCGCTTCGAGACCCTGAAATACAATGCCGTGAATGGTCGGGCCGGCCCCAGCCGCGATCATCCGATCCTCTGGCGCTACGAACGCCAGGGCTTGCCCCTGCTGATCATCAAGGAGAGCCAGAACTGGCGCCGTGTACGGGATCCGTCCGGCTCAGAAGTCTGGGTCCATGCCCGCATGCTGGAACCGGAAGCCAAGGCCATGGTGCAGACCGACACGATCATGCATCACGCGCCGGATCCGGAAAGCGCAGAGGTCGCCCGCATAGAGGCGACCGTCCTGGTGGAGCTCGGCAAATGTGCGGACAATTGGTGCCGCATCGAAGCCGGAAACTATAAAGGCTTCGTCCCGGCTGCCGCCCTCTGGGGCGTAACGACCAGCGAAGCCACCCTGTAAGCAAGGGCAGTCTGGACACCCTCTCCCTGTTGACAAGCCGCGCGGCACAGGCTCGTAAAGCCTCTTGCGCTGATTGAACAAGGGAACCGCCATGTCCGGACCGCACGATTACCACACGCCCCAATCCTCCTACTCCAAGGAAGACCTGCTGAAGTCAGGTGCGGGCGGCTATTTTGGCCCGGGCAATGCGCAATTGCCGATCCCGCCCATGCTGATGATGGACCGGATCACAGAGATCACCATGGATGGCGGCCAGTTCGGCAAGGGCAGCGTGATCGGCGAACTCGACATCACGCCAGACCTCTGGTTCTTCGAATGCCACTTCCCCGGTGACCCGGTCATGCCCGGCTGTCTTGGCCTCGACGCCATGTGGCAGGCCGTCGGCTACTGGCTCGGCTGGTCCGGCAGCCCCGGAAAGGGCCGTGCGCTCGGCGTCGGCGAAGTGAAATTCACCGGCGAGATCACGCCCGACAAGAAGCTCGTCCGCTATGTCATCGACATCAAGCGCGTGCGCCGCGGCAAGCTCAATCTCGGCATCGCCGATGGCCGCGTCTATGTCGATGATGAGCATGTCTACACGGCCCTCGACATGAAGGTCGGCCTGAAGAACGTCCTCTAGCGCTGCGCCTGCTTGACGTGGGCAAGCGGGCTGCCTAGCCCTGATGACACGATGATATTTGAACAAGGGAGATGCCGCCATGGCTGATGACTGGACCCCGCCGGCAGGCGACCTGATGAAAGGCAAGCGCGGCATCGTGATGGGCGTCGCCAACCAGAACTCCATCGCCTGGGGCATTGCGCGCCAGCTGGCCGCCCAGGGCGCCGAGATCGCGTTCACCTATCAGGGTGACAGTTTGGAGCGCCGCGTGCGCCCGCTGGTCGAATCCATCGGCATGGACACGATGATCCCGGCCGACGTCACCGATGATGCGTCCATGGATGCCGCGTTCGACACCATCAAAGCCAAATGGGGCAAGATCGATTTCCTCGTCCACTCCATCGCCTTTGCCGGCAAGGACGAGCTGCAGGGCTCTATGGTCGCCAACACGACCCGCGAAGGCTTCCGCCGCGCGATGGACATTTCCGTCTACAGCTTCATCGATTGTGCCCGTCGCGCCAGCGAGATCATGCCGGATGGGGGAGCGATGATCTGCATGACCTATCTCGGCGCTGAGCGCACTGTGCCCTCCTACAATGTCATGGGCGTCGCCAAGGCCGCGCTCGAAGCCGCAACCCGCTATGCGGCGCGCGACCTCGGGCCGCAGGGCATCCGCGTCAACGCGATTTCCGCTGGCGCGATGCGTACGCTCTCCCTGGCCGGTATTCGCGGCGGCAAGAGCCTTATGGGCACGGGCCGCGACTGGTCTCTGCTGAAGGAAGACACGCGCATGGAAGGCGTCGCCGGCGCGGCGCTCTACCTGCTCTCCGAACTCGGCCACTCCGTCGCCGGTGAAGTCCACCATGTCGACGCTGGTTTCCACGTCGTCGGCGTGCCGGATTTGCCGGAGGACTAAGCGTCCTCACCTTGCTGTGATCGCCCGGAACTCCTGCCCGTCTGTCCTGTTGGTCTGGCGAACCCATTCTGACAGGAGACTTCCATGTCCAATATCTTCCTCATCGGCGCCACGGGCGGCGTCGGCAGCCGCCTGAGCCCGAAACTCGTCGAGGCCGGCCACACGGTCAAAGGCCTGCACCGCAAACCTGAACAGGCAGATGATCTGCGCAAGCAGGGCGTCGAGCCCGTTCTCGGCAATATCATCGACATGACCGCAGACGACCTCGCCAGCGCCATGAACGGCTGTGATACGGCCGTCTTCTCCGCAGGCGCCGCCGGCAGCGGCCGGGACAAGACGACCGCGATTGATGGAGAGGGCCCGGAAAAGCTGATCGAGGCCGCGCGCGCCACGGGCGTGAACCGCATCTATCTCGTCTCAGTCATCATGGATGCCGGGCGCGACCGCGACACGAGCGATGATTTCGAGCACTATATGGCCATGAAGCGCCGCGCCGATGCAGCCCTCGCCACCAGCGGCATCGACTATGTCATCCTGCGCCCTGGCACGCTGAAAGATGATGACGGCGATGGCAAAGTGATGGCGGGCCGCGCGATCACCTATGGAGACGTCGCGCGCGGCAATGTCGCCGCCACGCTCGCGGAACTGATCGACGTGCCGGAAATCACCAATGAGATCATCGAACTCACAAATGGCGAAACACCCGTCTCCGATGCCGTTGCCCGTCTGAAACGCGGCTGACACGCAGGGCGAACCCCATGCTGGCAAATTGCACCCCCCACCGTTTGGGCTTGCCATCAGATCCGTATTGAACAATAAACGTATTGTTCAATCGTATTTGGGGGGCTCTCATGCCAGCACGCATCTTTCTCTGGGTCGGCCATCCACGCGCTACATCGCTCAGCCACGGCATGGCGGACGCCTACCAGCGCGGCGCAGAAGCGAACGGCGCCGAAGTCCGGCGCATGAACCTGTCGGACATGGTCTTCGACCCGGATCTCACCGAAGGCTATCACGCCCGCAAGACCCTTGAGCCATGCCTTGAAGCGTGGCGGGAGAACTTGCTCTGGGCCAATCATGTCTGTTGGGCCTATCCGCAATGGTGGGGCGGGATGCCCGCCAAGATGAAAGGCGTGATCGACCGCAGTTTCCTGCCGGGCTTCGCCATGAAATATCACGAGAAGGACCCCTTCTGGGATCGCCTGCTGGCCGGACGACGGGGCGATGTGCTGATGACGTCCGACGCGCCGGTCTGGTTTGACCGGCTATCCAATGGTCGCGCCGCCAAGTTACAGGTGCAGAAGCCCGTCATGAAATTTGTCGGCATACATCCCGCACGCATCCTGCAGGTCGGACCGGTGAAGACGGCCAAGGAGGCGACGCTCTCAAAATGGATGAAGCGGGCCGAAAGGCGCGGCGCTGATGCCGCCCGCCGGTCCCGCTGATGTGAATTGCGTCCGCCCGTCATCCTGCTAACACGGGCATCATGAAAACCAGTACCGAGACCCATGTCCCGCTCAGCGGCTTCCCGTCTTATCCCGAAGACGAGATGCGAAACCGCGCCCGCGCCTTTCACGACTCTCTGGCGACGCGCCGTTCCGTCCGCGCCTTCTCGGACAAGCCCGTCCCACGCGAAATCATTGAGGCCTGTGTCGCCGCCGCCGGGTCGGCCCCATCCGGCGCCAATCACCAGCCCTGGTTTTTTGCCTGTGTGAACAGCGCGGAGAAAAAGCGCGAAATTCGTCAGGCTGCCGAAGCTGAAGAGCGTGAGTTCTATTCAGGGCGCGCCGGGGAAGACTGGCTCGACGCGCTCGCGCCGATCGGCACCGATGCCGACAAGCCCTATATGGAAATCGCCCCCTGGCTGATCTGTGTCTTCGCCCAGCGCCGCGGCGGCGTGCAAGCGGGAGAAACCCGCAAGAACTACTACATCAACGAAAGCGTCGGCATCGCCACGGGTATGCTGATGACCGCCTGTCATCAGGCCGGCCTCGCCACCCTTGTCCACACGCCCAACCCGATGAAGTTCCTGAACGGCATTTGTGATCGTCCGGAAACGGAAAAACCCTTCCTGATCCTGGTTGCGGGCTATCCAGCCGACGATGCCATGGTGCCCAAACACGCTCTGGTGAAAAAGCCACTGGATCAGATCATGCGCGTGTTCTAGCCGCCCACGGTCACAGCGGGACCGGGCAGGTGGATTGTGTAATAGCTGCGCGGCTTCTCTCCCGGTTTGCGGCCTTCGGCGGCAATGTGGATATCGCCCGATATACCCGCCGGAATACCCTGCCCCATTGGCAGCACGTCGCCGCTTGGCAATTCGGCCGCGAACTCGCGGAACTTCCAGCCGTTGAGCACGGGCATCTGCCGCAACCGGTCCCCGGTACGCATCCGCACGGGCACGTCCCGCGCAAGGCTGCCCGACAGGTTCAGGAAGTTCTGCGTCACCCAGACACCCGTCTCGGTCCGCACCACGCCCATCGATACATGGGTGGCCTGTTCGCTGAGAATGTTTGCGCGATGGCCGGGGCTGTCCATGAGGTTCTGGTGCAGACGTTTCACGGCCTGCCGTTCCAGATTCCAGCGCCCCCGGACAGTCTCGATCATGGCAACATTTTCAGCTGAATACTGAATGATTGCCCGCCGGTCGAAGGCCGCGATACGGTCCTGCGGTTCGCGTCCGTCCGGTCCGACATGGCCGAAGAAATCATTATACGCCATGTCGAGACTGTGAAAGCGCGCCGTATTGCGCAGCGCTGCGCGATTGACCAGCGGCGGCAATCCCGCCTCCTTGCGGGCGATATTGGTCAGCCTCAGGAACTCGCCTTCCATGCGCGCGTCGAAGGCATAGCCCTCCGGCAGATTCCCGAAGCAGGGCCGCACCTGCTCGACATAATCGGCCACTGCGACGCCCCGCCCCGTGAGGGCAAGGTCACAGGCAAAGGCGGGCAGGCCAGCGGCAAGCGCCGCAAGGCCGACGAAAAGAGTGCGCAGGATCATGTCTTGCGCACTATATCCGCGCCAACATGAACAGAAGTGTTACGGCCGTTCAGGCCATGGCTGCAGCTGATCGCGTTTCATCTGCACTCGTTCGTCTTCAGGCAGGCTGTAATCATGTCCGAATGGCGCGCTTTCCCAGCTGCCATAACCCGGATTCGGCAGGGCAATCCATTCCCGGCCCCACTTGTCCGCATTCGCCTCATATACGGCCTGCCGTTCTGCCGGGCTGCCTTTATAGGAATCGGTGAAGTCGCCCAGATTGTCGCCCAGCATGAGCAGGATCCGATAATCCTTTGCCACCACGGCCCAGCGCGTTGCCTTGGCCGAGCCCCAATCGTCCTGCTCGCCCTTGGTCAGCAACGTGTCGACATTGCCGCCCATTGGGAAACCGAGTGCCCGCAGATTCCGTGCGGTCCCCACTTCCGTCACTGCGTCGCGATTGGTGACGTAGAATACTTTCACACCCTTGGCCGCAGCCGCGCGGGTGAAGTCCACCGCGCCCGGCACGGCTTTCGCCACACCCGCGCTGGCCCAGGCATTCCAGCGGTCGGGGCTGAAAGGCTCACCCGCCAGCACATCCGCCGCCGCATAGGGCGTATTGTCCAATACGGTCTCATCGGCATCAAGGATGATTGCCGGGGGAAGATCCTGATAGGCCTCGCCCTGCAGGTCCGGCGCGGCGGTCCATTCCGGATCAGCCAGCGCCTCGTCCAATCGCATCGCCGCCAGCGCATAGATGCCGTCAGTCGTGGCCTTGTACTCTACCGCCTGCTGCGCCCAGAGCGTTGCGTTCAGCCGATCATCCTGTGCCGGACCCGTTTCAACAATGACTTCGCGCTCGACCACCACTTTGCGGACAGGTTCGGAGCCTTCATCAACATAGATACAGGCAGACAGGACAAATGGCGCCGCCAGCCCTGCAACAAGAAATGAAAGCCTATGGGTCATGACGGTCTCCTGTTCCGATGCAGGCTGGTCATACCAGACTGGCCCCGAACCGGAAACGGGTCAGATCGCGCCGCAATTCTGCAGACGCGCCAGCACCGGTGCGATCATGCGTTCGATGGCTTCTTCGGTCGGGCGCACATTGCCATAGGCCGGCAGGCCTTCATCGGCAATCACGAGGTCGGCCTCGAATTTGGCCGGATAGGTCCATTGGTAATGCGCCGCGCGCACCGTGCCGAGATATTGCTGAAGTACACTTTCCAGCGAGCGACCGCGCTCGGTCACGTCGCGGCGAATTCGCCGTGCGAGGCGCAGGTCGTCTGGCGTGTCCACATAGACCGACAGATCAATCAGGGAACTGATTTTCGGGAAGGACAGCGCGTGGATGCCCTCCAGGATCAGGATCGGCGCAGACTTGATCTCGCGTGTCTTCTCGCTGCGGTCATGGCGCTCATAATCATAGATTGGCTGCTGGATCGTCTCGCCGGCTTTCAGCGCGCGCAAATCCTTGACCAGCCGGTCGGCTTCTTTCGAGCGAGGTGCATCATAGTTGATGCCCGCAACAAGTGCCGTCCATTCTTCCTTGTTCCCGGGCTCGCCATAATGGCTCATCGGATAGTAATACGCATCCTCACCAAACAGGACCGCCTGCCCCTCAGGCAAATGTTCCAGCAGGGCTTCGGCCAGCGTTGACTTGCCAGATCCGGAGCCACCGGACATGGCGACGAGGAATTGCTTGCGCTTTGTCATCATGGCTCTGGGTGTAACGGCAAACCCCGGCTGGCTTCAACGAAAAAAGGCCGCCGCCGCACTTCCTTTGCCACGCACAGTCCCGTTAGATGCACGCTGGGGAAATTCGCCATGACTGATCCACTCGACCGCGCCACATTCCATGCCCGCCGCTGGCTGGACAGCCTGCCTGACCGGCCCGTAGGCGCCACGGCCACCGCGCGCGACCTTCGCGCCGCCCTGTCTGGCCCGCTACCGGAAACCGGGCGAGACGCCGCCGCCATTATCGATGACCTTGCCACGCACGCCGAGCCCGGCCTGCATGCCAATGCCGGGGGACGATTCTTTGGTTGGGTGATGGCAGGATCACTTCCTTCGGCACTTGCTGCCGACTGGCTGGTGTCGGCCTGGGACCAGAATGCGGGTATGTTCACCGTTGCACCCGCCGCAAGCATGATTGAAGAGATTGCTGGTGAGTGGCTAAAGCAACTGTTCGACCTGCCGCAGACATCCTCCTTCGCGTTCACCACCGGGTGCCAGATGGCGCACGTCACCGCGCTGGCAGCGGCACGGCATGGCGTGTTGCAAAAGGCCGGGTGGAATGCAGAAAACGACGGCTTGTTCGGCGCACCGCGTATCCGCATCCTAACCAGTGAAAACAGGCACCGCTCCCTCGACAGCGCTATTCGCCACCTCGGTCTTGGACAGGCATCCATGACAGATGTCGCCATCAACCCCATGGGCGACATGCGCGCAGATGACCTTGCCCGCCATCTTGCCGAATGGGAGGGGCCAAAAATTGTATGCCTGAACGCGGCAGACCTGAATGTCGGCACATTCGATGATTTCCGTACATTGATTCCGATGGCCCAGGCCGCTGGCGCATGGGTGCATGTCGACGGCGCGTTCGGCCTGTTCGCCCGCACGAGCGACCGCCTCAAACACCTCACAGACGGCATCGACTTCGCTGACAGCTGGGCAACCGACGGTCACAAGTGGCTGAACGTACCTTATGATTGCGGCTTTGCCATTGTCCGCGATTCTGAGGCGCACCGCGCCGCCCTGTCACTCAGTGCGGCTTATCTCTCCCCCAGTCAGGACGTGCGTGATCCAACGGATTGGAACCTCGAACTCTCCCGCCGGGCACGCTCCGTGCCTGTTTACGCCGCACTTCAGGAACTTGGCCGTCAGGGCGTCGCCGACCTTGTTGACCGCTCATGTGCGTATTGCGCCGAAATTGTGAATGGGATCGGCGCCCTGCCGAACGCTCGCGCCCTGAATGACCCGATACTCAATCAGGGTCTTGTGCGGTTTGAACACGAAGGCGCGAGTGCGGAAGAGAATGATGCGTTCACCGACGAGATCATTCGCCGGGTGAACGAAAAAGGTAAAGCTTTTTTCTCCGGCACGACATGGCAGGGTCAACGCGTTATGCGCGTTAGCGTCGTCAGCTGGCGGACGAATGAGGGGGATGTCGCGCGAACAATTGCGGCTGTACGCAAGGCGCTGACGGAAGATGGGTAGTTTGTGCGACCCTAGTTACGGAGTCGCTCAAGTCCACCCAGCAACAGATCAAGGGTGAATTCGAACTCTGTCTGGCTGTCGCACCACCCCATAGCCGGCTCGTCGGATTGATGCATCTCGGACGCTACCATGGCCGAGAGGTAGGGCAGATTTTCTGCCATCTCCTCAAACTCCGCCTGCGTCTTTTGTGTGTCCAGGTTTCCACCCGACACCGGCGGACTGAACAATTCCTGCGCAAAGCCAAACAACAGACTTCCGAGCGCGTGCAATGCACGATGGGCCGTTTGATAGCTGAAGCCATTGTCCACAAACAATGCAATCACCTGATCCACATAGAGGTACATGGACGGTGGTATGGACTGCCGCGCCGCAAAAAGCGCAGGCGTCCATGGGTGACGCATCACCACCGTGCGAGCGGCCAGACATCTGCTGCGCAGGTCCGATTTCCAGTCCGCCATGCATGATGCCGGACGCTCATCAACGGCGGACGTGATCTCATTTGCCAGCGCCTCGGCGAGTCCATCAAGCAGGCCTTCCTTGCCTGGAAGATGGTGATACAGGGACATCGCTTCGACGCCCAACTCTTTGCCGAGGCGCCGCATGCTCAGACTTTGCAGGCCTTCGCGATCAACCAATGTCATCGCGGCATCAAGCACGCGCGTGTGCGTCAAAGGCTTCCGTGTACTCATTGCCAGCCATGTCTCCTTTCGGGATCCATTTGCCTTTGTGGCGATGGCACTTGCAAGACTCTTGCACTGCATGGTAGCACATGGCGTAGACTTACATTGTAAGGTTTAAACAAGTATGTCCGCCTTGCCCCCCTCCCTTCGACGCGATGCATGCCTCACTGGCCTGTTTTACCTGGGCCTCGGTTTGACCGGCGGCGCCGTTTTCATGGCGGTTCGACCTCAGCTTTTTGCGGAAGATGATCCTGTTCAAACGCTCGCCAATCTGACCGGGCAGGAAGGCCTTGCCCGCGTCGGGATCGCGCTGGAGCTTGGGTCCGCCATCTTCCAGGCGTTGACGGCGGTATGGTTCGCCAAACTGTTCAGTCACATCGACCGGCATGCCGCGAGCGTTGTGGCACTCTTCGGCATGGTCAATGCGATCGCGACGCTCGCCAGCTCGGTGATGTTGCGCGCGGCGCTCGACACAGCCTTGGGACACAGCAGCGCCGATCCGGCAATCAGCCATCTGTTTGTTCTCACCAGTCACCACTTCTGGGCCGCAGGCGCCATCTTCTTTGGGCTCTGGTTAATCCCAATGGGTTGGATCGTCCTGAAGGGGCGCTTCGGCCCTCGCCCGCTAGGCTGGATACTTATCCTTGGCGGAATTGGCTATGTCGCGAGCGTGTTTATCGCAGTGCTCGCACCGCACGCAGGCGCATGGATCGGATTACTCACGATTCCACCAACAATTGGCGAATTCTGGATGATCGGACTGTTGTTCTGGAAAGGCCTGCGCAGAACATCCAAGTATGATCAAAAATAAAAAAGGCCGCTCCGGAGAGCGGCCTTTCGTATCCTGTTGCAGGAAAAGGAAATCCTATTCCTCTTCGCCGCCCTCATCCTTGGCAAGTTCCTTGCCGGTGGTCTGGTCGACCACTTTCATGGACAGGCGCACTTTGCCGCGATCATCGAAGCCCATCAGCTTGACCCAGACCGTGTCGCCTTCTTTGACGAGGTCTTTCGGATGGTTCACGCGCTCGTTCGCCATTTGCGACACGTGCACAAGGCCGTCCTTCGGACCAAAGAAGTTCACGAAGATACCGAAGTCTTTCAGGCCAACGACCTTGCCTTCGTAGATCTCGCCGATTTCCGGCTCTGCGACGATCTCCTTGATCATCTTCAGCGCCTTGTTGATGGATTCCTTGTCCAGCGCAGAGACCTGCACCGTACCATCATCATCAATGTTCACCTTGGCGCCGGACTCTTCCACGATGCCGCGGATGACCTTGCCGCCAGACCCGATCACGTCACGGATCTTGTCGGTTGGCACTTTGACGATTTCCATCTGTGGAGCGTTTTCCGACAGGCTGTCGCGGGACGTATCCAGCGCTTTGCCCATCTCACCCAGGATGTGCATGCGCCCACCCTTGGCCTGCTCCAGAGCCGTGTGCATGATTTCCTTGGTGATACCGGCGATCTTGATGTCCATTTGCAGGGACGTCAGGCCTTTTTCGGTACCGGCCACTTTGAAATCCATGTCGCCGAGATGATCTTCGTCGCCGAGAATGTCGGAGAGAACCGCCACGCCGTCAGCTTCCTTGATCAGGCCCATTGCGATGCCCGACACAGGACGGGTCACCGGCACGCCGGCATCCATCATGGCGAGGGAACAACCGCAAACCGTTGCCATCGAGGACGAGCCGTTGGACTCGGTGATCTCGGAAACGAGGCGGATCGTGTACGGAAACTCTTCATGCTTTGGCAGGACAGCCTGCAGCGCGCGCCAGGCGAGCTTTCCGTGGCCGGTCTCGCGGCGGTTGGTACCGCCCATGCGACCGGTCTCGCCCACCGAATATGGCGGGAAGTTGTAGTGCAGCATGAATTTGGACTTCGACGTGCCATCAAGGCCGTCGATGAACTGCTCATCATCGCTGGTGCCGAGCGTGGCCACACAGATCGCCTGCGTTTCACCACGGGTAAACAGCGAGGAACCATGCGTGCGCGGCAGGAAGCTGGCGATTGCCTCGATCGGGCGAACCTGATCCAGCGAACGGCCATCGATGCGCTTGCCGGTTTTCAGGATGTCGCCGCGAACAACGCTCGCTTCGGCTTCCTTGAAGGCAGACTTGAACGTCTCGCCAGACATTTCGCCCGGCTCTTCTTCGGTGCCGACGAGCGCAGCCTTGGCCTTTTCGCGGGCTTCGCCCACAGCGGCCTGACGCTCCAGCTTCTCGGTCATCGAGTAGGCGGCGGAAAGATCTGCACCGACCAGTTTCTGGATTTTTTCCAGTTCGGCCGAGTGATCTTCGGCTTCGAAGTCGAACGGTTCCTTGGCGGCCTGTTCGGCCAGGTCGATGATCGCATCGATCACAGGCTGGATCGATTCATGACCCGCCATGACAGCGCCGAGCATGACTTCTTCAGACAGTTCATAAGCTTCCGACTCCACCATCATCACGGCGTCGGCGGTGCCGGCCATGACGAGGTCCAGTTCGGACTCTTCGAGTTCTTCGATCGTCGGGTTGATGATGTACTCACCATCCTTGTAGCCCACGCGCGCTGCGCCGATCGGGCCCATGAAGGGCGCGCCGGACAGGACAAGCGCCGCAGAGGCACCGATCATGCCGATCACGTCCGGATCGTTTTCGAGGTCATAGGACATCGCGGTCAGCACGACCTGGACTTCGTTCTTGAAGCCTTTGACGAAAAGCGGGCGGATCGGGCGGTCGATCAGGCGAGACGTCAGCGTCTCTTTCTCGGTCGGGCGGCCTTCACGCTTGAAGAAGCCACCTGGGATGCGGCCCGATGCGTAGTATTTTTCCATGTAATTGACGGTCAGGGGGAAGAAGTCCTGGCCCGGCTTCGCGCTTTTCGCAAAACATGCGGTCGCGAGCACTTTTGTATCGCCATAGGTCACCATGACGGCGCCATCGGCTTGGCGGGCCACCTGGCCCGTTTCGATCGTCAGCGTGCGGCCGGCCCATTCCAGCGACACAGATTTCTTGTCAAACATCAAAATGTCTTTCTTTTTCACATACGAAAAGCCCGCCGCGGCCCTATTGCCCGGCGGGCTTGATTTTGTGCCTAGCGGCGAATGCCGAGGGCTTCGATGAGTTTGGCGTAGCGCGCCTCATCCTTGCGCTTGGTGTAGTCAAGCAGCTTCCGGCGGGTTGCGACCATGGCCAGCAGGCCCCGGCGGGAGTGGTTGTCTTTCTTGTTCGTCTTGAAGTGGTCGGTCAGGTTGTTGATCCGTTCGGTCAGGATCGCGACCTGCACTTCTGGGGAACCGGTATCGCCAGGCTTTGTGGCGAATTTTTCGATCAGTTCCTGCTTCTTCTCAGCGGTAATCGACATCGTGTATCTTTCTTGTAATCGCCTTGCGGCGGGTTTCGTCTAAGCGCCTGAATTGGCGGGGGTTTTGGGTGAGTATCTGAGGCCTCAGGCCACGGCCGGGATGTCGTCCAGCCGGGTCAGGACCCGATATCCCACCACAAGGGGCGGCTTATGGCTCATTTTCCCCCGAAATGAAAGGCCCTCAGGTGAGGTTTGGCGCAAAAGCGCCGGTGCTTAGAATCTCACCTCAAGCCCGACCAGAATCTCCTGCGGCTTGCCGGGGCGCAGGCCCGCGGGGTCGATAGAGGCGACATAGGTTTCGTCGAACAGGTTTTCCGCTTTCACGCGCAGGCGCAGCGTCTCGGTCAGGTCGACCCAGGCCGCCGCATCGACCAGCCAGCGTGCATCGATCCGCTCGCCTGCCGGAATGGCGCCCTGCCCCGCCCGCGCACGCGCTTCGGAGACGTGATTGGCAGAGAAATCCATGCCCCAGCGGCTGGCTTCGATGCCCGCCATCAGGGTGATCTGCTGGTCCGAGACATAGGGCAGCTCGTCGCCCGCCTCGACATCGCCCCATGGCTCATAGCTGCTCTCGAAGCCAGACTGGAATTCGGCATCTGTCCACGTATAGACGAGGCCGACCGGCAGTGAGAGCGAGGTGTCGAACAGCGCCGCCGCATCCCAGCTCGCCGTCAGCTCAAGGCCCATCACGTCCACATCGCCGCCATCGAACTGGTCGCCGATCGTGCAATTGCCACCGGACGAGGCGGTGCAGGTACCGAGCAGGTTCGAATAATCATTGAAGAAGGCAATCGCCTCGACATCAACGCCCTCTTTTGAGAAGCGTCCGCCGGCTTCCCAGTTCACGCTCTCTTCGGCATCGGCCTCGGTTGCGCCGGGGCTGGCAATCGCAAAGCCGCGATGCACACCGGCCAGCAAGGTCACGTCCTCGTTGAGTTCGTAAAGCGCACTTAGACCTGGCACAACGACCTGGTCATCCAGGGTCCGCACGCGCGTCGGCCCCGCCGCACGGGTCGGGTCTGCCGTTGAATAATCCTCGCGCGTCAGCTCATAATCCTCAAAGCGCGCGCCGCCGGTCACGGTCAGCTTGCCGATGCTGACCCGGTCCTGCAGGAACAGGGCAACCGCTTCACCGCTGGAGATGCGGTTGGCATTGCTGCCCGCCGCGCCCGCGCTGGTCAGGATCAGGCGTCCGCCCTCAAGCCGGTACGCATCCTCTTCCTGGAACCGGTCTTCCTCGTCCTCATGCACGCGGATACCGACAGTGACATCATGATCGAGGCCGCCAAACGCGGTCTGCCAGTTCAGCGTGGTTTGCAGGCCTTCGCTGTAATAGGCGCGGCGGTTGGCGCGGTAGACGATGGAATCGTCGAGGCTGGTAGCGCCAGTCGCCAGGCTGTACTCGGCCGAATAGGTCACCGGGTCGGCCAGCACGGAGGAAATTCCCGTATCGTCGCTCGCGCCCGTACCATCGGCGCTGATACCCTGCAGCTTGTACCAGTTGCGGGCAAAGTCGTGATGATAGGCAATTGTCGTCAGGTTCAGCGTTGGCGAGAATTCAATCTTGTGGGTCAGCTGGAACAGCTCATTCTCGCCCCGGAATTCATCATCCGCGCTCGCATCATAGCGGCGATAGGGGTTGGCCTCGAAATCTTCCAGCGTCAGGCCGAAATAGGTCTCGTTGGAGGTCTCTTCGCGCGTCTGGTATTTCAGCTCGACGCTTTGCGGCATCGGGCCGTCATCCTTGTAGGCCCCGACTTTCAGCATCAGATCATCAGCGTCGAACCCAGTTGGCCCGCCATTGTCCAGCTCCTTGAACCCGTCGGTCTCGTCGGTGAACACTTCGATCAGGCCGCCCAGTTTCCAGCCTGCGCCGACCTCCGCACGTCCGCCCGTCCAGGCATGGACCCGCTGGCGATCATTGGTGCCAAAGAATGCCTGTGCAAATCCGGACGTCTCTTCCGGCACTGGCGTCGAGAACAGGTTCAGTGCGCCGCCCGTCGTGCGCGGACCATACAGGATCGCGGCGGGCCCCTTGGTCACTTCCACGGCGCTCATTCGCGCTGTGGTCGGGAAATAATAGGCGGACGGCGAGGCGTAGGGCGCCGGCGAGATCGGCACGCCATCTTCCATCAGCACGATACGGGACGAGCGATCCGAACCCGACCCGCGCAGGCCGATATTCGGCCGCAGGCCATAGCCGTCTTCTTCCTGGATGTTCACGCCCGGCACGACGCGCAAGACGCGCTGGATATCGCTCTGGGCCTGCGCCGACAGGTCAGCATCCGTCAGGAAGGAGACCGACCCGGCCACTTCGTCCACCGCATCCGTCGAGCCTGTCACGACAATCGTCGACAACATCCGGTACGGGTTCTGCTCACCCGGCGCGGTGGCATTGTCAGCATAAGATGACAGGGATACGAGCGCGCTGGAGGCCAGCAGGACGGAAAGACGGGAAAACGGCATGAGGGATACCTGTTGATATTGAGAATGAGTTGCGGGTCTTTAAGAGGATGCCACGCCCCAAAACAACCTGCATTTGACATTCACTCGCACAAACTTGCCGCGTATGTGCTTTCCATGCCACGCTTGGACTCATGTGAAGCGGAAGCTGCTGCGCGCTTCGCTCGTCCCCTCCCCCGCCTCTCCGGCGCATGTCAGAGTCTCGTCCGGCAGGCTTCAGCAGGACACCCCGGCATACGCCAGGGATACGGTTTGTGGGATAGAGACCACTCCTCCCCCCCGATGACCCCTGCGTAGGCAGGGGTCCATCTCGGGACTTCTACCCATGCACATGAGGCAGCTTCAGGAGATGGATACCTGCCTACGCAGGTATCTTCGGGGTGAGGGTTTGGTCTCCAATCCGTCTGAGAACTCCCTGCCCCATACTAAGCATCTGCCCTCAAAGGAGCCGGATCAGGTACCGTTCTGGTTGTGGGGTCAGGGACAGGATGGTGCGGGTTGGGGCGACGGTCCGATGCGCGCCTAGGCAGGTCAGGCCAGGGTGAGCCGAGGAAGCTCGGTTGGGAATCCGCCTCGTCCGGTCGCACGGGAGAAATCCCCGGATGAGCCATGCGTGGGAAAGCACGGTGGAATCGTTCGCGCGGCGCCGGTAACGAAGACCCGGGACCATGGGCCCCCATGAGGGTGCTCGCCGAAACTCCTGTCCGGCGCGGCGGGCGGTAACGCTCCATTCCGTAGCCATTCCAAATCATCAGGCGGAGCGCCACGGCGCCCGCTGCGCCGACGGCTCTGTGAGGGGCCGGCTACGAGATACCCGGATGGTTCGCGCTAGGCCGGCTTCGGGTGCTGAAACGAGAATCCACTCGGAGGAGACCTGTCGATGCCAAGACGCAAAGCCCGCCACCGCAACACGTTCCGTCGGAAATTCCAGCCGACCTATAATTTGCAAAGTCACCGGACCATCGTGAAGTATCTGCGGCGCATCACGAAAGACCGGGACTATCTGCACGCTGACGTGGATGCCTTCGAACAACGTCCTTTGGACAATCTCTATGGCCCCATACAGATCATGCACGCCCTCAGCCCTGAAGTGCTGGCAGCGCAAGAAGCGGAAACCATGCGGAGGCTCAACGCCCTGTCCGAGGAGTTCCGGGCACGCCGGCCCGCCGGAGAAACAGGTAAAACGCCCCCGAGCCCCCATGACGCGCATGCGCCTCTGAATAGCCCGACACAAGATGACTGGCCGACGGTCCCTGAACCCAATCCAGGAAATTCCGACGCAGAACCCCCTCGCCCCCGCGCCCTTTACCTGTAATCACCAACACACAGCGTGCACCCTCAGCCCGGCTGCGCTGCAGGAAACTTCCCAGCATCGCTTCGGCAGACGCCTGAGTATGGCCGTGCAGGTCGATCTTTCCGGCAAGTTCCAGCCGCCCGCGTTTGACGCGTTTCTCGCCTTTTCGGTCGGCGGCCCGCGCCGTGACCTTGGGGTTCTCGGGGGCCCGGCCCGCCGCAGCGATCAATCCGGCAGCGGAAGACTTGCGGGCGCGGTTTGGCGGTACCGGCTCGCCGGCTTCCAGCGCGCGCTCGAACTCTTCAAGATTGTCTTTTGCCGGGCCGATCGGCTTGATCGTGCTGGCCACGCGCGACCATGCACGGGATTCTTCCGGGGTCAGGCGGCGTTTCGTCATGACCGCACTCTTACGGCGCGCCCGCATGGAACCCAAGCGTTGCCATGTCAGACGTGTGGATTCGCGCTGCCACGCCTTTGGGCAGGAACACCCACAACCGGCCCGGCGCATTCATCGTGCCGGCGCGCTCGCCCGCCTCCGGGCCCGTGCCGAAATAGAGGTCGCCGCGCACTGCGCCCTTGATCGCGCCGCCCGTATCCTGCGCAACCAGCATGCCTGCCCAGTCTCCGCCAAGGCCCGGCGCGGTTGTCTGCACATACATCGGCACGCCCAGCGGATGGATATCGGTATCCACAGCCATCGACGACAAAGGCGTCAGCGGCACGGCTTGCGCCCCTTCCGGTCCGAGCGCCGCATCCCCTTCCGGCAGGGCGCGGAAGAACACGAAGCGCGGATTCTGGTTCATCGCCATACGTGTCTCAACCGGCCCGGCCCGGTCCATCCAGGCACGTATGCCCTGCATGCTGGCCTCGCCCGCCGTGATCCGGCCGGTTTCCATCAGCCAGTTGGCTGTCGACCGGAACGGGTGGCCATTATGCGCCGCATAGGCTGCGCGCACGGTACGCCCGTCAGGGAACTGCAACCGGCCCGAGCCCTGAATCTGCAGGAAGAACACATCGGCCGGGTGGGCATAGGCAATCGCGCTGACGCCCGACGTCGTGATTTCAGCGCGGGAAGGATACGGCCTCAGCGCGCCATTGCGCAGGCGCTGTTTTGGACTTGCGCCATTCGGCACGAGATCGGCGGGCAGCGCAGGCACAGGCTCGGTAAAGGGCGGCGTCGGCGTGTAGCGCGCCTCGTAAAGCGGCTCGAAATAGCCCGTGAAACGGCTCTTGCCGGACGGATCGGAAATTTCGACCGGGGTAAACAGGGATTCCAGGATGCGCCTTGCACTCTCATCATCCTGCGCATCATTCACCGCATCACAGGCAGGCAGCCACTCGGCAACGTATCCGGCCCAGGGGGCGACATTGGCCATGAAGTCCCCGGCCGACCGGTCCTGCAGCTTCACGCACGACCGTTTGAACGCACTCAGCGGCAATTCGACGGGTGCCACATCCCAGTTCGGCAACTCCCGGAAGCTCGCCGGACGCTCAATCGCAGCTGGCGGCAACGGGCCAACATCCACCGGCCGGGTCGGCGACGGCTTGGGCGACGGAGCCGGCGGTGGCGGCGCAGACTGGCACGAGGCCAGAACAAGCGCGCTGGCAAACAGAAGGATACGGCGAAGCATGGCGCCATTTATGGAATGCTTTCGGGCGGGCTGTCACGCCCCGGATGCGCGCTTTGTGGTGGAAGACTGCCTATTTGGCTTCTTCGACATCATCGAGGATCCAATTGGGATCGTTTGCGGTCACATCATGCATGTAAGCCCACAGCTCACGCGCCGTGCGGGTCGTCTCACCATCGCCCAGTTCGGCTTCATAGCGCACCCAGATGCGCGCCATATTACCGTCCATCTCGGCGCTCTCGATTTCAGCTCGACGAATGCGCAGGAGGTCAAACGCCGAGGCGCCGGTCGTTTCGCGTTCCGCAATCGCGTGGTCCCAGGCCTCATAGACGTCATCATCCAGCAGAGGTCGCAGCGTATCTCGGTCTCCTGCCGCAAAAGCGGTCACGATCATCGTGTAGGCCGCCTTCGCGCCACGCATGAACGTTGCCTCATTGAAGCTGTTGTCAGCATTGTAGATGTCTTCCAACCCGCCTGCTGCCGGGCCGGTAAAGATCGGACGGTCATTGTCGGCATTGGGCAATGGCAAGTCATTTGCGCCAGGATCAACCTGGCGTGGCTTGGCCGGCTGAGTGCGTTGCACAGGAGAATTGTCCTCACCGCGTCCGAGCACCGTATAGAGGCGGAACAGGACAAACAGCGCGATGGCCGCAAGGATCACAACTTGGATCACAGGATCAAACATGGACGCGTAACTTCCTCCGATGGATTGCGTAACACCATAAATAGGGCGAACAGCCCAATGATGCCAGTGATACGTTGCGCCTTAGGGGGCCACATGCTAGGCGCGCGGCTTCAGATTCAGGGAGGATCAGCATGACAGATGCCAGCGCACCGCAAAACCCCCAACCGCAGGGCACGCCGCCTCAGGCGCCCGCCATGCGCGTTCTTGGACAGTATATCAAGGACCTGTCATTCGAGAATCCCGGCGTCGGCCCGGTGCAAGCCCAGCCGAATATAGACCTCGGCATTGATGTCGGCGCGACCCCGCACGCCGACGGCAATGGCCTTTACGAAGTCTCGCTGAAGCTCTCTGCCAAGGCGACCGCTGAACAGGCTGTCCTGTTCATTTGCGAACTCGATTATGCCGGCCTCTTCCAGATCCAGAACGCCCAACAGGGCCAGATGGAACCGATGCTGCTGATCGAGTGCCCACGCCTGCTCTTCCCATTCGCGCGGCGCATCATTGCTGAAATCACCCGCGAAGGTGGTTTCCCACCGCTCCTGATCGATCCGGTCGACTTTGTGCAACTCTACCAGTCGCAATACCAGCGGGCCGCAGCCGAAGGCGGTCAGACGCCGCCTGCTGCGCCGACCGGCCAGGCCTGATCAGCCAAACTTTTTCCAGATTGAGTCTTCGCCCAGACTGTCGACAAAGGCAGAATGGGCGGCGCGCTCGTCGTCGGAAATCAAAGATTCCAGTGGCACTGGCCGTTGCCGGGCGGAACGTTTGCGCTCACCGCGGGTGAGTTCTTCTTCGCTCTCGAACGTGAAGGCATGCGCCCGCCCGCCAAGCAGCTCCAGATAGACACTGGCCAGCAATTGGCTATCCAACAGCGCGCCATGAAAGGTCCGGCTTTCCAGCGAGATTTCAAACCGGCGACATAGCGCATCCAGATTTGCCGGCGCGCCCGGATACTTTTTCCTGGCCATCTGCGCCGTATCGATCCAGCGAGGTTCAGGGATTGGTGGACGTCCGCATTTTTCCAGTTCCATGTTCAGGAAGTTCCGGTCAAATCCGGCATTGTGCGCCACTAGCGTGGCGTCGCCCAAGAATTCAAGGAACGCGTCTACAACCGACGGATGCTCAAAGAATGGGGCATCTCTCAGATCGTCATCCGTGATGCCTGTAATGCGCACCGTATCCTCTGATACAGAACGTTTTGGATTGATCAGGGTCCGGAACGTGCGACCTGTCGGGATGTGATTGATCATCTCGACTGCCCCGATCTCGATCACCCTGTCCCCTTCAAGGTGGTGCAAGCCGGTCGTCTCAGTATCGAATGCCAGTTCGCGAATGTCTTCACTCATGAATTTGCCTCTTCAACCAAACGATTCATCAGGGATACTATGGCGCGAACACAATCGGCAGCAAATTCGAAACCATGCGCTGTGGAGATGATGAAATCCGCCTTTGCACGCTTTTCTGCATCGGGCATCTGACGTGCCAGGATGGACTCGAATGTTTCCTCCGTCATGCCCGGTCGCGACAATACCCGTTCGCGCTGGACTTCCGCAGGCGCAGTCACCACCGCAACATAGTCGCAATACGCATAGCCGCCAGCCTCATACAGAAGAGGAATATCCAGCACGACGAAACGTGCGCCATCCTCGCGCGCCTTGTCCCGAAATTGCTTCTGGGCATCACCAGCAAGGGGGTGCACAATGGCCTCAAGCTTCCGCATCGCCTCGGCATCATCCAGCACATGTGTGCGCAAAGCCATCCGGTCGATCGCACCGTCGACCATCACCCCCGGAAAAGCCGCCTCGACCGGTGCAACGGCAGCCCCACCCTTGGCATAAAGTGCGTGAACAGCCGCGTCGGCATCGTAGACCGGAACACCCTCCTCGCGAAACAAATCCGCTGTTGCAGACTTACCCATGCCGATGGATCCTGTCAGCCCAAGGACGATCATGTGGTTGCCTCCACCAGTTTATGACAGCGAGCCATCGCAGACTCCATATCCGGCAGAACTCCGAACCAGAGTTCGAAACTGAATGCCGCTTGCGCGACCAGCATGCTCAGCCCATCCATTGGCTTCCACCCGGCCGTATCCGCCTGCGCCAATATCGCCTTGGCAGGCTTGCCATAAGAAATATCGTAAAACGTCCGAAGCTTACCTTCCGGTAGGTCAAGAGACTGGCCCGTCTGGCCAAGACTCAGCGTGTTGATCACCACGTCTGCCTTGCCCATCTCTGCTTCGGCATGCTCCAAGTCTCGGATATCAGCATCAATGTTCAAATGTTTCACAAGATCCTCTGCGCGGGATCGCGTTCGATTACAGATCGTCAGAGTTGCCCGCATGTCTGATAGTGCCAGCGCAACCGCTCGAGCGGCCCCCCCTGCTCCCAGCAGGCAGACATTCTGATCAGCTATTTCAATGTTCGCCTGGGCGAGGGATTCAGTAAAACCAGGGGCATCGGTGTTCTCCGCTAGCCAGCCACCAGACTTCAGCCGAACCAGAGTGTTCGCTGCTCCAATGCGGCGCGCAACGTCGCTTGTGCCTTCTGCTCGCGCAATGGCATCTTCCTTGTGAGGAGAGGTGACGTTCAGGCCCATCGCCATGCGCTCTTCCAGAGACGACAGGCCATCCACAAACCCACCCTTCGGAATATGCATCGCCTCATAGGTCGCATCGATACCGTGCTCGCGTATCCACGCATTATGAATCACAGGTGACAGGGAATGACTGACTGGGTCGCCGACGACCCCATAGAGTTTGGTCATGACAACAACACTCCACGTGTCCGCAAATAGTCCAGCAACGGAAGAAGAGGCAATCCCAGGATTGAGAAGTAATCACCGTCGATCCGTGTGAACAATTGCGCGCCAAGCCCTTCAAGCTGGTAGGCACCGACCGTCGACAAGAGCGGTTCTCCGACCGCTTCAACATAGGTGTCGATGAAGGCATCACTCAGTGGGCGAACAGTCAATTTCGGCCTCGCCAGATAACGCCAGACAGGTTTCCCTTCTTCGCTGATAACAATCGCCGTTTCCAATGTGTGCGCCTTGCCGGACAGCTTCACCAGATGGTTCCGGGCATCGGCAAGGTCAACCGGCTTGTCGAACGCCTCTCCATCGAGTGAGAGCATCTGGTCACAACCGATCACCAGGCCCGGTTCGCGCATCGAAATCTTCACCGATTTCAGTTCGGCAAGTTGCATCGCCTGGTCGCGCACTTTCATGTCGCTCGCGCGGAAAGAGGCTTTGGCTGCGTCTTCGTCCACATTCGGCTTGATCGTGTCTGCCTCGATGCCGGCAGCGGTCAGCACGGCTCGCCGACTTTGACTGCCGGATGCTAGAATGATGCGCTGGCTCATAGTTGGGCGTTCCGCTCATTCAGCAAGTTCAGGATAGCGGCAGCAGTTTCCTCGACAGACCGGCGGGACACATCGATTGTCTTCCACTTGTTGCGCTGGAACAGGCGGTTGGCTTGGGTCACCTCATCACGCACGGCCGCTTCATCCGCATAGATTGTGTGTTCGTCTTCCTGCAGGGAAATCAATCTCTGGCGCCGAATCTGGACGAGCCGCTCAGCGCTGATTTTCAGACCGACGATCAGTGGGCCTTTCGGACCAAGTTCTTCCACGAATCCTGGAAGCGGAACACCGGGAACCAGCGGAATATTACCAGCCTTTACCTTGCGGTTCGCAAGATAGACACTGGTCGGCGTCTTGGACGTACGACTGACACCAAGCAGGATCACATCAGCATTCCGTAGCCCATCGACATTCTGGCCATCATCATGCGCGAGCGTGAAATTGATCGCTTCCATCCGCTCGAAATAGTCATCATCCAATGCGTGCTGTCCCGCGACGATCCGATTCGCCGACACACCGAGATGTCGGCCCAGCATGGCAACGGAGGCATCCAGTACGGGCAAAGTGGATACGCCCTTTTCGCGGCAGAAGGCTTCGAGTTTTGATCGCAGTGTCTCGTCGGAGATCGTGTACCAGACCACACCCGGTGCAGCTTCGATCTCCCTCATCACGCGCTCTAACTGGCGTTCTGAGCGGACCAGATAATAATTGTGCTCAAGGGGCTGAACATTCTTGAACTGCGCACACGCAGCGCGCTGGATGGCATTCAGGGTTTCACCGGTACTGTCAGAGACCAGGTGAACATTGAAGTATATGCTTAGGCGGGCGAGTGGCTTGTTCATCGCCCCTGTGTTGCCGAGGTTGGCAAAACACACAAGACCTGTGAGTCCTCTGTGGATAGAGGATCTTCCCCAAATGGATTCACAATCGAGTCACAGCCAGCGAATTCGACTCCGGCAGAATCCCCTTTCGTTCGCACCTGTGACTCCAACTGGGGTGTTAACCCATCGTTAACCTCGGTAAAATCGACAGTTAACGAAACCTTACCGGGGTGCGACACCCTGTGACTCGCCTGTGGATTTAGCTGGACAATTCCTGTGTGTGGCCTTTCTCCACGAATTACACGGTCTAATAGTTATAAGCGCCCTGACGGGCTTTGTTTGATTTTGGGATGGAAGGGGGCCTGAGGCATGAACACCAAGCCTAAGCTGATTCAGGTACTTGAGGGACAGGTGGTCGCCCCGCCTCCGGTATGGATGATGCGACAGGCTGGTCGTCACCTTCCTGAGTATCTCGAGCTGAGGGCGCGCGCGAAGAACTTTCTCGATTTCTGCTACACGCCTTCAATGGCGGCTGAAGCGACGCTTCAGCCAGTACGTCGTTATGGCATGGATGCCGCCATCCTGTTTGCTGACATTTTGCTGATCCTCGACACGATGGGTCTGAGTGTGCGGTTCGAAAAAGGTGTTGGACCTATTGTTCAGCAAATCGATACAGCAGCTGATTTGGCAAAAGTCACACCCCAGAAAGCGGCTGATCGATTGTCTCCGGTTTATGAGACGGTTGCTCGGGTGAAATCTGCCTTGCCCGACGATACAGCCCTGATTGGTTTTGCCGGATCACCCTGGACGGTCGGGCTCTACGCTATCGAAGGTCGCGGCAAGACAGACAAGTCGCTCGCCTGGCGATGGGCGCATGGCAAGCCAGACGAATTGGCGAACATGTTGGATCTCATCAGCGAAGCAACAGCGCACTATATGGCCGCGCAGGTGGAAGCCGGCGCGGATGCATTGATGTTGTTCGACAGCTGGGCCGAGGGTCTGCCCAATAATATCTTCCGAGAAGTCATTATCGCGCCAACGAAGAAACTGGTCGCACGGCTGAGGGAAATGGGTGTCACGGTTCCCATCATCGGATTTCCGCGTGGCGCGTCTGCCATGCTGCCGGAATACGTTCAGGAGACGGGTATCACGGCCGTCGGTCTCGATACGGCAGCAGTGCCAGCCTTTGTGAACGCCGCCCTGCCCGCCGGATTTCCGGTACAGGGACATCTTGACCCACTCCTGCTGATTGAAGGGGGTCAGCGACTCGACGATCGGGTGCGCGAGCTTATCTCTGCCTATGAAGGTCGGCCGCATGTCTTCAACCTTGGACACGGAATCCGGCCGGAAACCCCGATCGCGCATGTTGAGCGCGTGCTGGAAATCATTCGGAAGGGCTAGGAAATTATGGGCCGAAAGATCGCCGTAGTTCTGTTCAATCTGGGAGGACCGGATTCGGACAAGACCGTGAAACCCTTTTTGAAAAACCTGTTCCGAGATCCAGCCATTATTGGTGCGCCGTTGCCCATTCGCTGGTTTCTCGCTCGGCTGATCTCCACGACCCGTGCGCCATCAGTGATCAAGAATTACGCCATGATGGATGCTGGCGGTGGGTCACCGCTTTTGCCTGAGACTCAAAAACAGGCGGATGCGCTTACGGCATCGCTGCAGGAAAAATTGCCTGAGGATGAGGTCAGGTGTTTTATTGCGATGCGCTATTGGCACCCTTTCACCGAAGAAGCCGCGACTGATGTAAAAGCCTGGGGCGCAGACGAAGTCATCTTGTTGCCACTCTATCCGCAGTTTTCCACAACGACGACAGGCTCGTCCCTCACGGCCTGGAACAAGGCTTACAAGGGTGTCGCCAAGACAATCTGCTGCTATCCTTTTGCCGAAGGCCTGATCTCCTCGCATGTCGACCAGATCATGAAGGCACACAAAGCGGCGGGTGAACCCGGCAATATTCGTCTTCTCCTGTCAGCGCACGGTTTGCCGGAAAAAATCGTGAAGGATGGAGATCCCTACCAGTGGCAGTGCGAGGCCATGGCAGAGATGATCGCCGGGCGGGTGCCGACCGACTGGGAGATTGTGCCATGCTACCAGTCGCGCGTGGGACCGCTGAAATGGATTGGCCCGCCGACCGAGGACGAAATCGAAAAAGCGGCCAAGGAAGGCAAGAACATCCTGATTGCACCCATTGCCTTTGTCTCCGAGCATATCGAGACACTGGTGGAACTTGGCGAAGAGTACCGACTTGTGGCTGAAGAGCACGGCGCCGCGAGCTATACCCGCGTGGAAGCGCTGGGCGTGCATGAGGAGTTTATCTCCATGCTGCGCGATGAAGTGCTGAAGACAATGGGACAAGACTTGCCGATCCGATCATGCGCAGACTCCCGGCTTTGCCCTGGCGACTGGAAGAATTGTCCGAACCGCACAGCCCATCCGAAAGTCGGCCAACGCGCCAATCCCGTTCGCAAGGACGTCGCCTGATGCTGTATCTCTGGGTGAAGGCAGCGCATGTTGTGTTCGTGATTGCGCTGATGGGCGGCTTGCTCGTTTATCCCCGCTACAAAATTCATCAACTTTCCAGCCAGCCGGGCGAGCCTCTTTTCGAGACGATGAAAGAAGCATCGAACAAGTTGCGCATGATCATCTTGAATCCCAGCCTTATCCTCGTCTGGGTGCTTGGCGTTGCCATGCTTGTTATGAATCAAGGCTTGCTGAGCATGCCTTGGATGCATGTAAAGCTCCTGCTCGTGCTGATCCTGTCCGGTCTGCACGGTTATTTCATCGGTGTCGGAAAGAAGATTGACCGAGGAGGCGACGGGATTCCCGCCAAGCGCCTACGGATGTTGAATGAAGTGCCCTTCCTGCTGATGATCGGCGTCGTTATCATGGTGATCGTCAGGCCGTTTTAGGCAGGCTCCGTGCCCAACCCCTTGACGATTTGACCATTCTGGCCCCATAAGCGGCAAAACCGCTGCGCAGTCCTTGCGCGGGCGAAGAACTCCCAATTTACCAAAATCCGGTTGCCGACACACATGACGGCGGCCCCTCATCCGGAATTCATCCATGGCCTCTTCCATGCTCGACGACATCACCAGTGTAAAACTCAGCGATCTCAAGGCAAAATCGCCAGAGGAATTGCTCTCCTATGCTGAAGAGCTGGAGGTCGAGAATGCCTCGTCCATGCGGACACAGGACATGCTGTTCGCAATCCTCAAGGAATTGGCGGATAGCGAAGTAGAAATCACGGGCCAGGGCGTGCTGGAAGTTCTGACTGATGGCTTCGGCTTCCTGCGCTCACCGGAATCCAACTATTTGCCCGGACCAGACGATATCTATGTCAGTCCGGAAGTTCTGAAGAAGGGTAACATCCGGACTGGTGATACTGTCGAAGGGCCGATCGTCGCGCCGCAGGACAATGAACGCTACTTCGCGCTGACGGATGTTTCGCGCATCAATTTCGAGGAACCGGACAAGGCCAACAAGAAGGTTCACTTCGACAACCTCACTCCGCTTTATCCCGAAGAGCGTCTGCGCATGGAAAGCCAGGATCCAACTCGCAAGGATCGTTCAGGACGTGTCATCGACATTGTCGCGCCCATCGGTAAGGGTCAGCGCGCGCTGATCGTTGCGCCTCCGCGGACCGGTAAGACGGTGTTGCTCCAGAACATCGCCTCCGCCATCGAGGAAAACCATCCTGAATGCTATTTGATCGTCTTGTTGATCGATGAGCGTCCCGAAGAAGTTACTGACATGCGACGTACGGTGAAGGGCGAAGTCGTGGCTTCGACATTTGATGAGCCGTCCACACGTCACGTCCAGGTCGCCGAAATGGTAATCGAAAAAGCCAAGCGCCTCGTTGAGCACAAGCGTGACGTCGTCATCCTGCTCGATTCGATCACGCGTCTTGGCCGTGCTTACAACACGACCGTTCCAAGCTCTGGTAAAGTGTTGACCGGTGGTGTGGATGCCAACGCGTTGCAGCGCCCCAAACGTTTCTTCGGTGCGGCGCGGAATGTCGAGAATGGTGGCTCGCTGACCATTGTTGCCACTGCCCTGATCGATACCGGTAGCCGCATGGATGAAGTAATCTTCGAGGAATTCAAAGGTACGGGTAACTCCGAAGTCGTGCTGGATCGCAAGATCGCCGACAAGCGGACCTTCCCGGCCATCGACATCATGAAATCTGGCACGCGAAAAGAAGAACTGATCACGCCAGCTGCCCAGCTGTCCAAGATCTACATTCTGCGTCGCATCCTTGGCCCAATGGGCACGAATGATGCAATTGACTTCCTTCTGGATAAATTGCGCCAGACGAAGAACAATGATGAGTTCTTCGAAGCCATGAAGAACTAGCGGAGCGAGCCTGGCCATGAGCGAGCGCGACACGATCTGCGCCCTCGCCTCGGGCCAGCCCCCAGCAGCTATCTGTATTATCCGGTTATCAGGAGACCGGATCTGGAAACTGGCAGGTGCCCTGCTCGATTGCGGCCTGCCGGAACCCCGTCATGCTACTCTGACGAAATTTCGCGACGAGGATGGAAATCTCATTGATGAGGGACTCGTCGTCTTCATGCCCGGGCCGCATTCCTATACCGGTGAAGATACGCTGGAGCTTTACCTGCATGGCGGTCCAGCCGTCATAACCCATGCAATCAGTACACTGACGAGTGAGCCTGGAGTGCGCTTGGCTGAGCCGGGTGAGTTCACGCGACGCGCCTTTGAAGCGGGCAAGATCGATTTGACCGAGGCCGAAGGCGTCGCTGACATTATCGAAGCAGAGACCAATGCACAGAAAGCCCAGGCTCTTCGGCAACTGACGGGCGGTCTGACCGAGCAGTACGACCAATGGCGGGCTGACCTGACGGGCATACTTGCCTTGATTGAAGTGGTTGTGGACTTTCCGGACGAAGAAGATGCACCCGAGGAAACCACGGCACCGGTCATCCGGAAGCTGACCCGATTGATTCACGAAATCGAGGAAGCGCTTGGCGACCGGGGGATCGGAGAGAAGATCCGGGATGGATTTCGCATCGCCATTATCGGCGCGCCGAATGCGGGCAAGTCGACCTTGCTCAACCGCCTTGCCGGACGCGACGCGGCGATTGTGACATCAACCCCAGGCACAACCCGCGATGTGATTGAAGTACGGCGCGTGATGGGCGGACAGGTAGTCTGGCTATCCGACACGGCCGGTTTGCGTGAGACCCAAGATGAGATTGAAGCCGAGGGCGTTCGGCGGGCAGAACGCGTGGCTGCTGAGGCCGACTTGCGCCTGTTTATGGTTGACGGGGGCGCACCTGAGCTGGGTGTGTTGAACTCGTTGTTCCGCCAAACGACAGATATAGTCGTGGTAAACAAGGCTGATACCGAGCTGGCCGCCGGGCTCCCAGAATACGACTACAAGATTTCCGCGAAAGATGGCGATGGCGTGCCCGAACTCGAAGCCGCACTGGCGGACTTCATTTCCAACAAGGCTGCATCTGTTGAAGCGCCGGTCATCACACGCGCCCGGCATCGCGCCCGATTGGTCGATGGACTCGCTTGCCTCATTGCTGCGCGGGATGCGCTGGAGCTTTGCACCGGTCCGGAACTCGCAGCGGAAGACGTGCGCCTGGCTATCCGGCATCTTGGAGCGGTTGTCGGCTCAGTCGGCGTAGAAGATGTGCTCGGTGCGGTGTTCTCCCAGTTCTGCATCGGCAAATGACCCCTAGGGTTTGAGGCAACGAGCCGCTATATAGCGGCTTTCTGAAATCCGGATCCGAAGTAGCGCCATGAGCGAGATGAAACAGTTTGATGTGATAGTGGTAGGCGGCGGTCATGCTGGCTGCGAAGCGGCCGCGGCCGCGGCGCGGACGGGCGCACGCACTGCTCTGGTCACACACAAGCGCGCAACCATCGGAGAGATGAGCTGTAATCCGGCAATTGGCGGCCTCGGCAAGGGTCACCTCGTGAGAGAGATCGATGCGCTGGACGGCCTCATGGGACGGCTGGCAGACAAGGCCGGTATCCAGTTCCGTATGCTCAACCGGTCCAAGGGTCCGGCTGTCTGGGGCCCCCGCTCCCAGATCGACCGAAAGCTTTACCGCGACGCCATGCAGGCGGAACTCGCGGACTATCCAAACCTGACCATCATTGAGGATGGCGCCGAAGACCTGATCGTGGAGGACAATCACGTCGCGGGCGTGATTGGTCTGAAGGGCGAGATCTATCGTGCGGCTTCTGTCGTGATCACGACAGGCACCTTCCTGAAAGGCATCATTCATATAGGTGCGAAACGTATCCCTGCCGGGCGTGTCGGTGAGGCCCCTGCGATTGGCCTGTCGGACCGGCTCTATGGGCTTGGTCTCCCGATGGGGCGTTTGAAGACTGGTACGCCGGCACGGCTGGATGGCCGGACGATCGCCTGGGATCGTCTTGAAATGCAGCCCGCCGATGAGCAGCCGATTCCGTTTTCGTATCTGACCGATGAGATTACGGTGCCGCAGGTCAAATGCGGCATTACATGGACGACGCCGGAAACCCACGCGATCATTGCCGAGAATATTGAGCAATCGGCCGTCTATTCCGGCGCGATTGCTGGCCGAGGTCCGCGTTATTGCCCGTCTATCGAGGACAAGGTTCACCGGTTCGCCGACAAGGATAGTCATCAGATCTTCCTGGAACCGGAAGCTCTCGACGATCACACCGTTTATCCAAATGGCATTTCGACATCGCTTCCAGAGGATATTCAGGAGCGTTTCCTTCGGACCATTCCCGGACTCGAGGATGCCAAGATCATCCAACATGCCTATGCAATCGAATACGATTACGTCGATCCACGTGCGCTTTCGTCCGCACTTGAGGTGCATGCGCTTCCAGGCCTGTATCTCGCCGGGCAGATCAATGGCACAACCGGATATGAAGAAGCCGGCGCGCAAGGTCTCGTTGCGGGCTTGAATGCGGCACGCGCCACGGGCGGAAAAGATCCGATTATCTTCGATCGCGCCGAAGCATATATTGGCGTCCTCATCGATGATCTCGTGACGCGCGGCGTGACGGAACCCTATCGGATGTTTACATCGCGCGCCGAATATCGGTTGGCACTACGCGCCGATAATGCCGACCAGCGTCTCACCGAAAAGGGTATTGCCGCCGGATGCGTCGGGTCAGACCGGGCAGACGTGTTTCACGTGAAACACCGAGCGCTTGAATCTGCCCGCCAACTTCTGAAGACATTGACCTTGTCGCCTGCAAAAGCGGCTCAAGCCGGATGGGCGGTCAATCAGGATGGCCGCGTCAGGACGGCATGGGAATATCTCTCCTACAAGGATATCGATCTCCATGCACTGTCCGCCATTTGGCCGGAAGTATCAGACATCTCCGAGGAGATCGGGACGCAGGTCGAGATTGAAGCCCTTTACTCTTCCTATTTGGAACGCCAGGCAGAAGATGTCGCTGCTTTGCGTCGCGATGAAGATCTGATGATCCCGGCAGATCTCGATTATTCGGGAATTGGCGGTCTCTCGAATGAGGTTCGCCAGAAACTGGAATCGGTCCGTCCTTCTACGTTGGGACAGGCCGGTCGTATTGAAGGCGTGACGCCCGGCGCTCTAACGGCCCTTTTGGGATATGTTAAGCGCCGGAAGAAAGCTGGTTAACACTCATGATGAATTCCGAAGATCGCGCGGCCTTTCTGGCCGAATTCGATGTTTCACGTGAAACATTGGAAAGATTGGACGCCGTGATCTTAACTCTCGACGCGTGGCGGCAACGCTCCAATCTGATTGGACCGCGTGAGTGGCCGCAGATATGGGGTCGGCATGTGGCTGATTCCTACCAGATTCTGCCGTTTATTCCGAAATCAACGCGGATCGTCGATCTCGGTTCGGGTGCGGGATTTCCCGGATTGATCATTTCTGCGGCCCGACCACAGAGTCATGTGACCATGATGGAAAGCGTCGGGAAGAAATGCGCCTTTCTCCGCGCCGCTATCGGCGATGCTGGTCTCAGTGCGTCGGTTTATCAGGGCCGGATTGAGGCTGCGCCGATTTCCACCGCGGATATTATCACTGCGCGGGCGTTTGCGCCCCTTCCAAAACTGCTCGACTACGCCGCTCCTTGGATGGAAAACGGTGCAACAGGGGTTTTTCTAAAGGGCGAACGCTGGAAAGAAGAATTGACGGACGCCCAACAAAGATGGAACTTCGCCTATGAGGCGATTCCAAGTCGCACTGGTGGGTCAGGCGTGGTTTTGATCGTGAGGGAGCTCAAGCGTGGTCAGCGGTAAACCTAGAATCTTTGCAGTCGTGAACCAAAAGGGCGGGGTCGGGAAGACAACGACGTCCATAAATCTCGGCACGGCGTTGGCGGCTGTGGGCCGGCGCGTCCTGATTGTCGATTTCGATGCGCAAGGCAACGCCTCCACAGGACTGGGTATTGAGCGCCAGGACCGGCATCAGACATCCTATGATGTTGTCGTGGACCGGATCCCGCTGGAAGAAGCGGTTCTGTCAACGATTGTGCCGCGTCTTGACATTGTTCCGGGCGATGAAAACCTCTCTGGTGTAGAAACCGAACTGGCCAATGACTCTCACCGGTCCTACAAACTGCGCGATGCGCTGCATGATTATGTTCAGCGGTCTGTCCAGGGCGGACTGGTCCAGTATGACTATATTCTGATTGATTGCCCGCCATCGCTGTCGTCCCTTACTTTGAACGCGATGACGGCCGCCGATGCACTTCTGGTTCCGCTACAGTGTGAGTTCCTGGCGCTGGAAGGCCTTAGCCAACTGCTCCGCACGGTGGAAGTTGTGCGCTCTGGCCTCAATCCCAATCTCGAAATCCAGGGCGTCGTCCTGACCATGTATGACCGGCGAAACAATCTGTCCGACCAGGTCGCCGACGAAGTGCGAGCCTTCTTTGGCGCCAAGGTCTACAATACAGTCATACCGCGGAATGTACGCCTTTCCGAAGCGCCATCTTTCGGCAAGCCGGCCTTGTTGTATGACTATCGCTGTCCAGGTAGCGAGGCCTATATCCGTCTCGCATCCGAAGTCCTTCAGAGAGAGAAAGCCCGCGCGGCCTGACCCATATGAGCGACGATACCAAGAGCAAACCTTCCCGTCTTGGACGCGGCCTGTCTTCCCTGATTGGGGAAGTGGAGGCTGTCTCTCCGCCTGAAGCACGCACTGCAGGTGGGAGTAAGGGCAGCTCCAACGAAATCGCGATCGACAAGATTCGCCGAAATCCGAAACAGCCTCGTCGGACCTTCGACGAAGCCGCCCTTCAGGAACTCGCGGAATCCCTGAAATCCAAAGGCGTTCTCCAGCCTATTCTGGTCCGTCCGGATCCCAAGCAAAAGAACGAGTATCAGATCATAGCGGGGGAGCGTCGGTGGCGCGCCGCCAAGCTGGCCGGTCTGACCAGTATTCCCGCTGTTGTACGGGATACCGACGAGTTGGAACTACTCGAGATCGGCATCATCGAGAATGTTCAGCGCGCAGACCTCAACCCAATTGAAGAAGCTGAAGCCTATGAGGCGCTGATGAAGCGCTTCGGTCGAACTCAGGACAGTCTTGCCACAAGCGTCGGCAAAAGTCGGGTTCACATCACAAACACCCTGCGCTTGCTGCAATTGCCAGAAGGCGCTCGAGAGTATGTTCGTGATGGCAAGGTCACGGCGGGACACGCGCGCGCGGCGCTGGGTGCGCCCGATCCGGAAGCGCTGGTGGAGCTTGCTGTTGAGAAAGGCCTGACGGTTCGCGAGGTCGAAGCGCATGCCAAGGCTGCTCGCGAAGACACGCCCGTTGAAACCAAATCCGCCCGACTCAAGTCAGAGGAAAAGGATGTCGACACCGAAGCCCTCGAGGCGGATCTCTCCCGGTCCATCGGACTGGATGTAGACATCCGCCACGGCAAGAATGGCGGCGAGCTTCGCATCAAGTATCGCGATCTGGAACAACTTGACGATGTCTGCAGACGTCTGACTGCCAAGCGCAACATTCTCTGAACGTCAGCTTGCTATTTCGGCGGCGCGGGCGATCTCATTCATCAGTACACGGATTGCTGGGTCCGCACTGCCTGACCCGGACTTGGCTTGCTGTTCTGCTTCATAGATCCGTTCCATCACCCGCATCAGCCGCTTGGTCGGCCACTTCCTGAGGCGCGCGCTGAACAGGCCCCATTCGCTTTGCCAAACGGGCGGCCGGAGTTTCATGCCGGGATTCGATTGGCCGGATGCAAGCCGAGACTGAGCGTCCAGCATGCGCATGGTTTCGAACTGAAGTGAACGCAGGATCGAAATCCCACTCGTGCCCGCAACAGCCAGTCGGTCGAGTGTGGTATGGACGAGCGCCGGTTTGCCATCGAGCGCTGCGCGAATGGCGGCTGAAAGATTGTGATCCACATCGGTAGCGGACAAGGACCGGATATCATCCACATCAAGCGGTCGGCCCAGACCGCGCGCATAGAGGGCGAGCTTCTCGATCTCCGAGTTGGCCAGATTGCGATGGCCCGGCAGGTCGCCCACAAACAGTGCGAGCGCCTCGGGTGTGATCTGGACACTTTCGGACTTCAGCGCATCCTGAACCCGTTTTTCAATATCGCCCGCTTCGTCGGCGAACAGTTGCAGGCAGGCGGTCAGTTGGGCGGTTTCTGCGGCGGCGCGCAATTTCGAGCGCTTCTGCAGGCTACCAGCTTCGATTATCAGGCGGGCGGAATAGTAGCCCTCCTGCGATTCACCTTTCTGAATGGCTTCTATCAACAGGGCGGCAATCTTGTCGCCGCTTGTCCGAACGCGGATGACGCGAGGGTCTCCCAAGAGGGATACCGCCTCGAGTCCATCGAACAGGAGTGATGGGTCCTTCTTTATGGAGTCATCATCCAGTGTGGTGACATCCATATTGGCGCCTTTCGGCGTCCAGGCTTTGATCAGGGAAATCGCGGCATCGGAGGCGAGGCCGGAATCTTCACCGAAGGCCAGCACAGCCCATACGGATGGTTTGGGCTTGCGGGCAAAATCACTCGCTTGTTTGCCCTTGAACAACATTATTCAACCGACAATTTGCGCCGCAGGTCGTCCACGATATTCTTCGCCAAGATGCCGGCCGCTCTCTCCGAGGCGCTCTTTTGGGCTGCTATGTCTCCATAAGTGCTGCTCGGTACCGCAAAACTGACTTCGCCAACAGCGTAGCCGGTCAACCGTTCTTGGCCTTGAGACAAAGCGTAACGGCCCGACAAGGTAACATTTGATCTCGCCGCTGCGCCGTCTTGCTGGAATGCCAACCGAGTCAGATTTTCTTTCACCGTAATCTGGAGCGAGGCAGCCTCTGTCACGTTTGGCAATCCGATCGCCAACTCTTCCTGCAAGGCGCGGCGCAAGATGTATCCCGATCGGCCATCGATGGGTTCGACCGTGATGGCGCCGCCATAAGTGGCGCCCGCGCCCGTCGCATAGACCGGTTTGAATCCGCACCCGGCTATGAGGGCGAAGGCGACAAGAGCGAAGAACTGTTTCATGCCACCACGATATTCACGATGCGGCCGGGCACGACAATGGTTTTCTTCACGGACTTGCCCTCTATGAAGCTGGCTACATCCGCATGGGCTTTCGCAACGGCTTCGACGGAATCCTTGTCCATGCTCTTCGGCACGGTGATTTCCGCGCGGCGCTTCCCATTCACTTGAACCGCCATTGTGACCTCATCATCCGCCAGCAGGGCGGGGTCCGCCACGGGCCAGGGCGCTGAGGATACAAAGGCAGGTTGGCCCAGTCGTTCCCAACAGGCCTCGGCCAGGTGCGGTATGAACGGTGTCACACAGCGGGCCAGCATGGAGGCGCCTTCAATACGCGCGCCCAACACGGTGTCGCCAGCCGATTCAGCCTTTTTCAAAGTGGTGACCCATTCATGGATGGTGGCTACGGCAGAGTTGAACCGGAATTCCTCGATTGCCTTGTCGATGGCTGCGACGGCCTTGTGATTCGCTTTCCGCAGCGCTGTGGAGTCGGCATCCTCGCCAGCGGCAGTGCTGGTATCCTCTGGCAGGGCATCGAACACGCTCCACAGGCGCTGGGCAAACCGCGACGCGCCTTCAACGCCGGACTGGGTCCACTCGACATCTCGTTCCGGCGGGGAATCTGACAGGACGAACCAGCGCGCGACATCCGCGCCGAACTGGCTGATGATGGCATCCGGGTCGACCGTATTCTTCTTGGACTTCGACATTTTCTCAATCGGACCTGCCGTCGCAATCGCGCCGGTGGCGGTCTCGATCCAGGTATCGCCATCGCGAGTGACTTCATTCGGCTCCAGCCACTTTCCGGCCGCTGACTTGTAGGTCTCGTGCGTCACCATGCCTTGCGTGAAAAGACCGGCAAACGGCTCGCCATTCGGCAAGTCCAGCAGGCCGACATCGCGCATCGCCTTGGCGATGAAGCGCGCATAGAGCAGGTGAAGCACCGCATGCTCGACGCCGCCAACATATTGGTCGACCGGCATCCAATAGGCGCGCTCTTCCAGATCGTTTGTGCTGGCAAAGCGGGAATAGTACCAGGAGCTGTCGACGAACGTGTCCAGCGTGTCTGTCTCGCGGCGGGCGGCCTTGCCGCATTTCGGGCAATCGACATGTTTCCAGCTTGGGTGGCGCTCCAGCGGATTGCCGGGCTGGTCGAAGGAAACCTCGTCCGGCAGTTTCACCGGCAGATCAGCTTCCGGCACCGGCACGATGCCACAGTTTTCACAATGGATGACCGGGATCGGGCAGCCCCAGTAGCGCTGGCGCGAGACGCCCCAGTCACGAAGGCGATAGTTCACCTTGCCTTCACCGAGCCCCATGGATTCGATTTTTTCAATGGCGGCGCGCTTGGCATCATCAATCGCCATCCCGTCAAGGAAGCCGGAATTGAAGATGCTCCCGGGGCCGGTATAGGCCTCGTTTTCAACATCGAACGTGGCAGCGTCAGCGTCGGCCGGCAGCACAACGGGCGTGACGCTCAGGCCGTATTTCCGGGCAAAATCGATATCGCGCTGGTCATGCGCCGGGCAGCCAAAAATCGCGCCGGTGCCGTACCCCATCAGCACGAAGTTCGCGACCCATACGGGCAGGGTCTTCGTGTCGTCGAAAGGGTGTTTGACGGTCAGGCCGGTATCGAAGCCAAGCTTTTCGGCCTTTTCGATGGCCTCTTCGCTGGTGCCGATCTGTGCGCATCTTGCGCGGAACGCTTTCAGCTCATCCGATTGCTCCGCCATTTGGACGGTCAGCGGGTGATCTGGCGACAGGGCAATGAAACTCGCGCCGAACAACGTGTCCGGACGGGTTGTGAAGATCTCGATGCCTTCGCCAAATCCGGATGGCGCGGTGCCATCGAATTCGAACCGCATCTGGAGCCCTTCCGACCGGCCGATCCAGTTCGCCTGCATGGTGCGCACCTTTTCAGGCCAGCGCTCCAGCTTTTGCACTTCGGTCAGCAGGTCTTCGGCATAGTCGGTAATGCGGAAGAACCATTGCGTGAGCTCGCGCTGTTCCACCAGCGCGCCCGAGCGCCATCCGCGCCCGTCGATGACCTGTTCATTGGCCAGCACCGTATTGTCGACCGGGTCCCAATTCACTTTCGAGGCCTTGCGATAGACGAGGCCCTTTTCCAGGAATTTCAGGAACAGACCCTGCTGGGCGCCGTAATATTCCGGGTCGCAGGTCGCGAATTCCCGGCTCCAGTCGAGCGACAGGCCGAGCTTCGAGAACTGGGCCTTCATCGAGGCGATATTCTGATAGGTCCATTCGCCCGGATGAACATTGCGCTCCATGGCGGCGTTCTCGGCCGGCATTCCGAACGCGTCCCATCCCATTGGATGGAGCACATTGTAGCCCTTGGCGCGCTTGTGACGCGCAACGACATCGCCCATCGCATAATTGCGCACATGGCCCATATGCAGCCGTCCGGATGGGTATGGGAACATCTCCAGCACATAGGCCTTGGGCGCATCACCCGCCTCGGCTGGAGATTTTGCGTGAAAGAGTGCGGCCTTTTCCCAAGCTGCACGCCATTTCTGTTCCGCGATTTGCGGATCGTAACGGGTCGCCATGCCCCTGACCTTTCCGGATTATTGGTTCAGCCGGAGCTTAGCCCAGCTGGGAATTCTTCAGCAGTCGTGCCCGATCCAGAATCTTGTTCTCAAGCTGGAGTGCGGTTTCCGGATCAACGACAGCATCGGTCCACTCGCCGGCTTCACTCTTTTCCTGACGGAACACGGAAACTTTCACGCCATCTGCACGCAAACGCGTATCAAGGATGTAGACCGTGACTTTGACGCGTTCGTTTGGCGCGGCGGCATATGCCTTCCAGTCATACGTGATCAGGCCACCGATAGGGTCGGCCGTTGCCACCGGAAGATCATCGAACGTGTCGAGCGAGGCGCGCCAGAGATATGGATTCACGCTGCCGATATTTTGCTGGATCACGCGGGCTTCGGCGTTGCCGCCCGATTTGGACTGGCAGCCTGAAACCATCAGCATGCCGGCAATCGCCGCAGAGAAAACATATTTGACCATGAAGAAAGTTCCTGAGTGCAAGACCTTGTTGACGGCGGTTTGTATAACAAGGGGTTTACGGGCTCGCCAGTGCTGATCTGCGTGTCGCCCCCATGGAGGACCGGTATGAAATTCGCCCAAATCTCCGTTCTCGCTTTGGCGCTTGCCGGCCCCGCCGCGCATGCGCAATGGGAGGACGACTGGAATCCGTGGGAAACCGAAACCGATCTGGGTGCCAGTCTGGTAATGATGCCGGAGGCTGACGAGCAAATTCTGGCGCGTACCTGGGCTGGCGTATCGACCAATCGAATCCTGGATAGCGGCCTTGAAATCGGCGCTGCCGGTCGGGCTGAACTTCAGAAGGACCACTCCCAACGGGCCGGATTCAGCGGTGTACCGGTCGGTATGGAGGGGAGCGGTCTGGGGTTGCAGGGCGCGTTCACTGGGCTGGCAGTCGGCGTTCCGCCAAATGACACCGAAACCCGAGCCGAAATTGAAACGGCTTACATGTATGTCGAAGGTGGCTATGGGCAGCTCCGGTTGGGGCGGGACCTGGGCGTTGCGGCGCGTTTTCAGGAAGGCGCACCCTCCGTTTTTGATACGCTTGCCAGCGGTCGTCAGGTGTTGGACCCAACAGGGTTGGACATGGTTACGACACGGCATGACCTGACGGGGCCGTCGGTGAAGCTTTCTTACGCGACACCTCGTCTGGTGGGACTGCGCGCGGGTGTCAGCATCACGCCCAAGGCGGATGTCCGCGGCCTCGACCGGGATGCTGACCGTAATCTGCCTGGCGCTGCACCCCTAACAATCACCAATGCGGTTGAAGGGTCCATCAATGCCTCGCGCCTTTTGCGCAGCGCGGGCGTAAGGCTGAGCGGTGCTCTTGCAGCAAGTATGGCAGAGATTGAGACGCCGCCCTACGCATCGGATTTGTATGACCGTGTCACGACCTGGTCAGTGGGGACAAAGGCGGAATTTGACACGATATCCATCGGTGCAACGTGGCTCGTCTCCGACAATGGCATCAAGACGGGGGGTGACTATGAAGCGTGGACTGTGGGCCTGACCAAATCGGTGGGCGATTACCTGATAGGGGCCGAATACGGATTCGCGGAAGATGATCTGGCAGGCCTGGAGGGAGATGCATGGAAATTGGGCGTCTCGCGAAATGTCACAAAACATGCAAGATTCACCCTTGGATACGCGGACAACGGCCTGAACCTGTCGCCAACTAACGCTTTTGGCGTTTCGGCGGGTAAAAATTCCCCTGAGGGGATTGTGATAGAAATCACACTATCGGACTAGAATAGCGGGTCTTTCAGATTCTTAATCTTCTCTTTACCTGCCCCTCCGACTATTTCTGGGAGCAGAGGTAAATTCGATGAAGCTGGGCTTTGCAACTTTCGTGATCGCGCTAACCGCGCTGGCTTTGCCAGCCGCGGCGCAAGATGACGTGTCTGCACCCGCCATGGAAATGGCAACGCCCAGTATATCTGAAACCTCGGCCGCGCAGTCCGAATGGTATCGTCAATTCGCTCAGGCCAAACCCGCTAGCACCGAATCTGTCTGGCAGGCCCAACCTGACCGTGAATTCTCAATGCAGTTTGGCGGCAATGCCCGTTGGCAACTGAACCTCGACAAGGTCTCCCGTACAGACCTTTCTCCGCTACCGCGTGAAGAAATGCAGGCGGGTGCGACCTTCAAGATTACCCCGCGATTCTCGGTTGGCGGTGAAGTCAGTGTTGGCACGGACGAGTTGAATGACACCTCCACATGGGAGTCTCGCGAAGTCGAAGCGGGTATCCGGCTGAAGTCTGCCTTCAAATTCTAGGATCTGAACGGGTCCCTTATTCCTTCAATCGCTGCCAGGCCTGCTGCATCGCTTATGCTGGCGGCATTGCGCGAATTGATTCCGCCCAACCCGTAGATTGGTAACGCGCTTTGCCGCGACAGGCAGCGTAACGTGTGTGGCCCCATGGGCGCCGCGGCGGAGGGACTATTGGATGGGAACACTGTAGACACCAGTGCCGCATCGAACACGCTTGCATCAATCTTTTGCAATTCGGCGCGGCCATGAGCGCTTATGCTCATCAGATCGAACCGGTCGCGCCATTTGCGGGCCTCGTGTCGCCGGGCATACGGCCAATGCACGCCCGCTGCGCCAACTTCGATTGCCAGGTCCGGATCGGCCGAAACCAGCAAGGCAAGTCCGCGCTTGTTTGCGATGTCTGCAAGTTGGCGCGCCTGCCATACACTGTGCCGTGCCCCGAAGTGACGGTAAAGAATGCCCCAGCCTGCGGGAAGGTTTTCTGCAACTGAAACCGGGTCCGGTGTCCGTTGCGGATCGGTCAGGAAAAGGGCGGGTGGCAACCAGGATGGCAAATGCCGCCGCGAGCGTCTCGCCGCAGAGATCAGCTTGCGTCTTGGCTCGTCTTGGGGTTTCTGCGCCATCAAGATGACTGATACGGACTTCCCCGGAATTGCCAAGCGCCGCGCCGAGATCCTCGGCGATCTTGCTGCTATTGCTGAAACACCGCCCATGCTTGTGGCTGTGACGAAAACCCAATCCGATGCGGCACTGGAAGAGATCCTCGCGGCAGGGCACCGCGTCTTCGGAGAAAACCGCGTACAGGAAGCATTCCAGCATTGGGAAACAAGGCGGGCGGATTATCCGGATCTGGAATTGCGGCTGATTGGCCCTTTGCAATCGAACAAGTCCGAAGACGCGGTAAACCTGTTTCATGTCATAGAGACGCTCGACCGACCAAAGCTTTGCCGCGAACTTGCCAAGGCCGAACAGAAGTCTGGTTTGAAACGGACTTATCTGATCCAGGTGAATACCGGCGAAGAGCCGCAGAAGGCCGGGGTTGCCCCAAGAGACGTCGAAGCGCTGCTCCGCGTGGCGCGGGAGCAAGGACTGGATGTGACTGGTCTGATGTGCATCCCCCCGGTTGATGAGCCGGCTGGTCCCCACTTTGCCCTGCTGGCCAAGATCGCCAGGCGTCTCGAACTCCCCCAGCTCTCCATGGGCATGAGCGCAGATTATGACATCGCTACGCGCTTTGGAGCAACGCATGTGCGGGTTGGGTCTGCCCTGTTTGGCCCGCGTGCCTCTTCTGCCTAGAAAGAGATTTCGATCTCGGCGCCCGGCACCATTAATTCCAGCAAGGTGAGCAAGTCATTCTGCTCGAGCGCAATACAGCCTTCGGTCGGCTCGAAATTCGGCCGGGCCAGATGCATGAAGATCGCGCTGCCAAGGCCCGGCTTCACCGGATCATCATTGTAGCCAAGTTCGACAATCACATCATAGACATGATCGTCGCGCCATAATTTTTCATGGCTTGCCGAAAATGGCAGGGATACAGGCCGGTTGTAGAGGCGGTGATCCGGCGCATCGCACCACCCATCATAAGGTTTCAACGGCACCAGGGGGAGGCTGGTGACGGGCGGGTCCAGACGGTCCGGCCTGAAGAAGACATTCCGCACCGGCCATGTGCCAGCCGGAGAGGCCCCGTCGCCCTCGCGCTTTTGCGATGCCTTCACCACGCCGCCTTTGCCCAGGACGCACCGGGCCGTAAAGCCCGGCCCCGAAAACTTGCCGGTTTGCGTTGCGGTGAATTTCATGCTCACGGACTGCTCCCACACTTGTGATTGCGCGTTAGGCAAAGTCATATGGCATTTGACAGCAGCCGCAATACACAGCGACGACCGAAATTAGGAGACGCCCGTGACAGGTAACAAGACGATCCTGCTGGTTGACGATGACCAGGACCTGCGCGAAGCGCTCGCCGAGCAATTCGACTTGCACGATGGCTTCACCACATTGCAGGCCGCCAATGCGAACGAGGGCATCACTCACGCGCTAGCCCAACGAATCGACCTGATCCTGCTCGATGTCGATATGCCGGACATGGATGGCCGCGAAGCCTGCAAGCAAATGCGCCAAAAGGGCGTGCGTGCACCGATCATCATGCTGACGGGACAGAATGGCGATGCAGATACGATACTCGGCCTCGAATCCGGCGCGAATGACTATGTCACCAAGCCCTTCAAATTCTCTGTTCTGCTGGCGCGGGTACGTGCGCACCTGCGCAGTTTCGAACAGTCTGAAGACGCGACCTTCCAGGTCGGGCCTTACGAGTTCCGCCCATCCATGAAATTGCTTGTCACGGAAGATGGCCGAAAGGTGCGCCTGACGGAGAAAGAAACCAACATCCTGAAATATCTCTACCGCGCACAGGGCAAGCCGGTCGCACGGGACGAGTTGCTGTCAGAAGTCTGGGGCTATAACGCGACGGTCACCACGCACACGCTGGAAACCCATATCTACCGCCTGCGTCAGAAGGTCGAGCCTGATCCGGCACACGCACGCCTGTTGCTGACTGATGCTGGCGGATACCGCCTTCAGCCCTAGACTTTCATCTCAACGCTGATGGGCGCGTGATCTGAGGGTTTCCAGCCGCCGCGCCAGGCAAGATGGACGCGGTATGTGTCCAGCTGCGTGTCTGGCAGGGCAGCCGGGTTCATCCAGATATGATCCAGCCTGCGGCCCCGATTGCTCTTGGCCCAGTCTTTCGCGCGATAGCTCCACCAGGAATACAGTTTCTGATGATCATCAACGGCCAGTCGGCCGATGTCAGCGAACCTCGCCTGACTGCGCGAATCTTCCAGGCGTTCTGTCTCGCCCGGCGTGTGCGAGATGATCTTCAACATCTGTTTGTGTGACCAGACGTCATTCTCGTGCGGCGCGACATTGAGATCGCCGACCAGAACACGCGGTGTTGTGGTCTGCTTCTTATAGCCAGGTCCAAGCCGCTCAAGGAAATCCAGCTTGTGCGCGAACTTGTCGTTCGTGTCTGCATTCGGTTCGTCGCCGCCAGCCGGCAGGTAGATATTGTGGATTTCGACGCCTGCCACTTTTGCTGCGATCACACGGGAATGCCCGTGGCGGCACAGATCTGGGGCCTCGATACGTTCGATCGGCAGGCGCGAAGCAATGGCCACGCCGTGATGACCGCCTTTCTGACCGTTCAGGACCAGATGTGGCAGACCCATTTCCCGAAAAGCCTTTTCAGGAAATTCCCCGTCCTGGCATTTGGTTTCCTGCAGACAGATTACGTCCGGCTGCTCAGCGGCGACGAAGGCTTCCACATTGGGGGCGCGCAGGCGGACCGAATTGATGTTCCAGCTGACGATCTTGAGTGAATTTGACATTCAGGCTGCGTAACAGTGTTTCCAGAAACGTCAACGCGCCCGAGCGCGGGGAAGCTCGGACGCGTCAGACGCTTGCTTTGCACGTCTCGCCGGGAGGGGAAGGCTCCGACGGTGACAACGCATCTGGTCGCAGCGGGGGGTCAATTGCTGCGCGGGGTAGCTGCGTCGTCCACAGTTGCAAAGATGTCACTCTCACAATTAAATTCAAGTGAAAATTGTGTTATATGCTTGGCTGTGTCGTCTGGGGTCCAGTTTTCCGGCGCCAGCGGTCAAGTTCGACCTCAATTCTCGTCAAAATCCTTCATTACGAATAGGCGTGGGTTCAATCGTTTGCCCGATTCCACATTCGTCAGTTGTACGGAGGTGGGGTTTCCGCCGCTATCCATCGTGCGCCATCCGGTCAGCGACATATCACTTTCCATCAACAGCAGGGTCAGCGTGCCGTCCATTTCACCGGACTTGTCCCGAAGTGTGATTTCGACCCGACCATTGCGGTTTTGCACGTCGAGCACGTCGGCTTCGGTGGCAAAATCGATGTCGTCATCCAGCAACAGGGCGAGCGGGGTCGTGCCGAGGGGGACGCGATCCGTGGTTTCCAGTTCGGAATCCTGAAGCGCCACAGTTGTTCCATCGCTTACGACGAGAAGCGGGCTTGGGGCGTCATATTCAAACCGCACCTTGCCAGGTCGCGAAAGGGCGAACCGTCCAGTTGATTCAGTATAGTCAGGCGCAAGTTGTTCAAACGTACCGCTTGCGGTCTCCACAGCGGCCAGCGCGGCCGAGGCGCGTTCCAGCAGGTCGGCGCGTTGTTTGTCTGTCAGGCCAGCAGGCTGAGCGACTTGCGGAGCAGGGGCTGCGGCATCGGTGATCTGCAGGCCCATTGCGAAGGGGGACGTGGCGATCGCGGTGATTGCGCCAAGGCTTGCCAGGAAATTCAACATTGTGCGGTCTCCTCAATTCGTTGACCAATGGACCTACACTTAAGCGCGACAGGCTTGCAGAAACAGGGCGCGAAAAAGGTATTTTCGTCGCTTTTCGTTGCACCGCATTCAGCTTCACCCAATCGCATGTCCAGATTGACTGCCAGATGAACGCGCACAGCCTGTTTGGTGTCAGGACCGCGCCTTGCGAAAAGCGGGTCTCCAGCCCATGTTCCCTGCAGATATTCAAGGAACACGCTCACATGACTGAAATGGCTTCGCTTCATACCAAAGACACAACCGACCAGGATTTCATGGCCGATGTTGTGGAGGCGTCCGAGCAACAGCCCGTAATCGTGGATTTCTGGGCGCCGTGGTGCGGACCGTGCCGGACGCTTGGGCCGATCATCGAAAAGGCGGTCGAGTCCCGCAATGGCCAGGTCAAGCTGGTCAAGATCAATATTGATGAAAACCCGGCCTATGCCGGGCAGCTTGGCGTACGTTCCATTCCGGCCGTCTATGCGTTCGACAAGGGCCGCCCGGTCGATGCCTTCATGGGCGCACTGCCGGAAAGCCAGATCAATGCGTTCGTCGAGAAGCTGCTGAGCGGAACCGATGCCGGCAAGATGATTGCCGAGGCATTGGAACAGGCTGAAGCGGCTAGCCAGGCAGGCGATATTGGCACAGCGGCGCAGATCTATGCGGCTGTCATTCAGCAGGAGCCAGAAAACGTCACAGCGATCGCCGGGCTCGCTCGCTGTTACCTCGCCAATGGCGACAAGGAACGCGCCACAGTGACGCTCGATATGATCCCCGAGGACAAGCAGAATGACAGCGCCGTCAAAGGCGTCCGCACCGCCATTGAAATGATGGGCGATTCGGCGGCTGAACCAGACGAGTTCGAAGCGGCGCTTTCAGCCGTCCTTGCCAATCCCGATGACCATGACACGCGGTTTGAGTTGGCAGAGAAGTATGGCGCGGCTGGCCGGTTCGGGGATGCGATTGATCATCTGCTGATCATTCTCGGACACAAGCTCGACTGGAGCGAAGGCAAGGCCAAGGAAAAGCTGCTACAGATGTTTGAGGCGGCAGGCGCGACAGACCCGGCAACCGTCAGCGGTCGCCGTCGTCTTGCATCGCTGATGTTTGCCTGAGGGAGCATTCGCTCCACATCTCTTTTCAGGCCGATCCAGAAAGAGACGCAATCCGATGACCCAGCCGAGCTTCACGCGTATTTCCGAACTGCCGGAACAGCTGGCGATCTTCCCCCTGCCCGGCGCGCTGCTGTTTCCGCGCTGGCAGTTGCCGCTGAACATTTTCGAACCGCGTTACCTCAACATGATTGATGATGTCATTCAGGGCGACCGCATGATCGGCATGGTCCAGACTATCGGGGGCACACGAGCTAAGCCGGATATTGCGCAAACCGGGTGCGCGGGACGTATTACGGCCTGGTCTGAAACAGGGGATGGTCGCTATCTGATCACGCTGTCGGGAATTGCGCGGTTTGATGTCTCCAAAGAGCTTTCGGTGATGACGCCCTATCGGCAGGTGACGCCCGATTGGACGCCCTATGCCGAAGACCTGAAAGATGTCCCGCCTGCGCGCTTGCCGGACCGCAAGCGTCTCGTCGGTGCGTTGCACGACTATACCGAGACACACGACATGGCGACGGACTGGTCTGCAGTGGAAGAAGCCCCGCTCGAAACTCTGGTGAACGCGCTTTGCTCGGGATGTCCATTCTCCGTGATGGAGAAGCAGGCGCTCGTTGAGGCGCCCACCTTGAAAGATCGCGCGGAAACGCTCATCACCCTTCTGGAAATGGATGTGTCCGGCCAGGATGGCGGCACGCTGCAATAGGGGCGTTCATGTCTGAAGATACCGGGAAAGAAATTGGCGCGCCGCGCAAGGGCCCGTCCGGGGTTGATCCTCGCTTGCTGGAAATCCTGATTTGCCCGGTCAGCCGCCAGCCGTTGAGCTATGACCGCGCCGCCGACGAGCTGGTCTCGCCAAAGGCGCGGCTGGCCTATCCGATCCGCAATGGCATTCCGATCATGCTGGCGGACGAGGCGCGCGATCTGGACGAAACCGCTCCTCACGATGAGCCCGGCGCATGAGCGATCCATCCTGGCCTGCTCGTCTGGCTTTCCGGAAATCCGCACAGGAATTATTTATCGAATTCGACGACGGCGTATCCGGCGTCATCGGCTACAAACGCCTGCGCGAGGAAAGCCCGTCAGCGGAGGTCCGCGGTCATGGCAGCGGTCCACGCCCTCCCCAGCCGCCGGTGCCGGACGACATCTCCGTGCTCGGCGCCGAACCGGTCGGGCGCTATGCCGTGCGCATCCAATTCTCTGACGGACATGATTCCGGGCTGTATACGTGGAAATTCCTGCGGGAACTGGCCGTGCCAGCCTAACGCATCAGGCTTGGCAGGTGATCCTGATCCGCGCTGGCCTGGCGGGCCATGGCTCGCCTGAGTGGAGTCACCCGTTGCGCCAGTGTCAGGGCCAAGCCCCGCAGAGGCTTCAGCAGATTACTGTCATTGGTAAAGGCCCGGTCAATCCCATCCATGAACATCGCCGCGGCCGTTGCATCAAACCGGCGCCATTTTTCATAGCGCTCAAGGCTGACATCCGATCCCGGATCAAGGCCGACGTCGCGAGCGTCGCACATAACATCAATCAGCGCGCCGACATCCTTGAAGCCGAGATTCAGTCCCTGCCCGGCGAGCGGATTGATCCGGTGCGCGGCATCGCCCACGAGCGCTGTACGCGGGCCAACCATGCGCGTTGCCAGCTGCATGACGAGTGGATAGGCCGAATACGGTCCGTCGATCTCCATGGGGCCCGCAAAATCTGCAAAGCGCGCATTCAGTTCGGCATTGATGTCCTCGACAGACATGGCCGCGATGGCTTCGGCCGCGCCGCGTTTCATGTACCAGGCAAGATTCGCCCGATTGTCCGGCATCGGCAGGGTCGCAAAAGGTCCTTCCGGTGTGAACAGCTGGCGCGCAATGCCTCCATGAGGGCGGTCCAGCTTCACATTGGCGGCGAAGACGGACTGATTGTAATCATGCCCTTCGGTCTGGATCCCGACGGCGCTTCGCACGGATGATTTCATCCCGTCACATGCGGCAACCAGCCGGGCGTGGATTATGCGCCCATCAGAGAGAGTCAGGCTGGCACTAGCGGGACCGATCTCCATCGACTCGAACAGCTTGCCCTGCACCCACTCTATTTCACCCGCCTTCTCGCAGGCATCGTCCAAGGCGGCCTGAAGGTCAGCGGCCGGAACCATCTGTCCAAGGGGCTGGCCATCGGGATCATCCGGCAGGTCGTCATTGCCAAACAGCACTCCGGGCACGCCGAACCAGTGGGTTCCGCCGTCGATCGCTTCCAGTCCGTTCAAAGGCTCGGTTGATCCGCGCATTGCGTTGGTCACACCTGCCGCGTCCAGCAGCCGCCAGCTGCCGCGTACGATGGCAAAGGTCCGGGTGTCCTTGCGTACCGGAGCATTCGGGTCCCGAGCGTCAACAAGTATTACAGAAAAGCCCCGTTGCGCGGCCAGAATGGCCAGTGTGGTGCCGACCGGTCCGGCCCCCACTATGGCAAGGTCATACACGCGGTCAGACTGAGCAGCTGTTTTGGTCATGGTCTTTAGCTAAGTGCCCTCCTGCCAATCGTCCAGCGATGATGGAGATTTAGGCGATTCGCCGCATCACTGCCCATGCTTTGACCATGCCTTACCTGAAAAACCGGTCTGCCCCCATGGTGGTGCGACATTCCCTCAAGCTCACAATCATATCGGTTCTGGGAGAGCACGGGGGGTCCCGAGCTCTGCAGTCTCGTGACGAAGGAGGGGCCAGATGGGCCAACTACTAAAAAATACCATACGCGGAGCAGCGCTGCTGCCAGCCGCACTATTGGCGGGGGCAGCCGCCTACGCTCAGGATGCAGACATCGAGGCGCGGCTTGCCGCGCTGGAAGAGGGCGTAGCGGGAAGCGCCAGCGCCTATGTCGACAACAGCTACCTGTTTCTGATCGGCGGTATCATCGTGATGCTGATGGCAGCAGGTTTCTGCATGCTCGAAGCAGGGCTTGTGCGTTCCAAGAACGCCGCCATGCAGTCCACCAAGAACGTCGCACTCTATTCCATTGCCGGTCTCATGTTCTGGGTCGTCGGCTACAACATGGCCTATCCGGCTGAATCGATTGGCGGCCTGCTCGGCACCACACCCGGACCTTGGGATGGTGGCGATCTGAGCGTCGAAAGCGACGCAGGCTATGCCCCGGCCTCCGACTGGTTCTTCCAGATGGTGTTTGTCGCAACAGCTGCGTCAATCGTATCCGGTACAGTGGCAGAGCGCGTGAAGCTCTGGCCTTTCCTGATCTTCACCGCAATTCTTACTGCTTTCATCTATCCGGTCGTCGTGTCCTGGGAATGGGGTGCAGGCTACCTCGATTCCGCATGGGGCTTCTCTGACTTCGCTGGTTCTACGCTGGTCCACTCGACCGGTGGCTGGGCAGCGCTCGCAGGTGCCATCATCATCGGGCCTCGCATCGGCAAGTATTTCGGCAAGCAGGTCAATCCGATGCCGGGCAACAACATCCCGCTCGCCGCACTGGGTACATTCATCCTGTGGTTCGGTTGGTTTGGCTTCAACGGTGCGTCCCAACTGGCAGCCGGTACGGCCGCAGACATCAACTCCGTGTCGCAGATCTTTGCGAACACAAACCTCGCAGCAGCGGGCGGCGTGATGGCGGCGATGTTCACGACTGCCATCCTCTACAAGGGCAAGGTCGACGCGACCATGGTGTTCAACGGTGCTATCGGTGGCCTCGTGTCCATCACGGCAGAACCGCTTGCACCAAGCATGCTGGCTTCGGTCCTGATCGGTGGTGTGGGCGGCGTCCTGGTCGTGATCTTCGTGCCACTGCTCGACAAGCTGAAAATCGATGATGTGGTCGGCGCTATTCCGGCTCACCTCGTTTGCGGCATCTGGGGCACGATGATCGTTCCATTCTCCTACACGAACGCCATCGCGCCGAATGAAGCGGGTGACCCAAGCTATCTTGGTCAGTTGGTTGGTGTGGTTCTGACCGGTGTCTTCGTGATGATCGCCTCTTCGATTGTCTGGTACATCCTGAAACTCACCATCGGCGTGCGTCCGACGGCCGAGGAAGAAGAGATGGGCCTCGACAAGGCAGAAATCGGCCTCGAAGCCTATCCGGAATTCGCGAACTAGTTTCATAAGAGTACCCAACGAAAAGCCCCGGCAGAGCAATCTGTCGGGGCTTTTTATTGGTCTTTGCGGGGCAGGATCAGTCCTTAGGACTCATCATCCGGCATGATCACTGTATCGACGGCGTGGATAACACCGTTGGAAGCCTGGATATCAGCCGCCACAACCGTGGCATTGTCGATCATCACGCTGTCGTCCGTCTTCGTGACGGCGACGTCAGAGCCAGCCAGCGTAGCGACATTCATTTCGCCATTGGCGATATCGCTGCTCAGGGTTTCGCCTTCGACCACGTGTGCTTTGAGGATTGCGGTCAGTTTGTCATTTGCTTCACCGGATTTCAGCTTTGAAACCAGCTCGGGGTCGAGCTTTTCAAAAGCCGCATTGGTCGGCGCAAATACTGTGTATTTGGTGTCGCTATCCAGTTCACCGGTCAGGCCAGCCTGCTCTACAAGAGCGACCAGGGTTGTGAAGCGAGGATCTTCCGAGGCGATATCGGAAATCGTGCCCTTCATGGCGAGATCAGCCATGGCCTCGGTCTCTGACGCATAGTCCGGGCCGCCCATACCGATTTCGGGCTCTACTTCCATATCAGTCTCTGCGGTTACCGAAGCGTCCATATTTGCTTCAGCGGAGCCATCAGTCGTCACGTCAGCAGATTGCGTCTCGTCCCACTCATAGGATTTCGTGTCGCCTGCCGGGTCTGTCTGTTCCGGATTGGTAATAGCGGGATCATATGTTTCTGTGGCACCGGTCGTCTGCTCAGCCTCCATTTCCGCGTTCGTGGTCGTGTCAGCCTGTGCCATCACCGTTGTGTCGTCGGATTCAGCAGAAGTCTCTTCAGGTACATCCATATCGGACTGGACAGTGAAAAGGACATCGCTGGTGGCGTCAGACGCCGCCGGATCTTTCAGAACCTTCAGTTGAAGTGCGTTCAATTCGTCAATCGACAGCTCGTCAATGTTTTGAACATCAGAACTTTCTTCCATTTCGGCGGAGGCGTTAACGTCCATGTCGGTTGTGTTAGGTTCCTGCGCGGTTGCGGCCATACCCGTTAACAGGGCGATGGTCGCGGGGATAATCAGTGTGCGTTTCATATCGAGCTCTCCTTTGGTGTTGGTCTCACGCAATCAATGAGGCCGTGGAGGCTCTGGTTCCTTATATTACGGAGAATACATGCGCGTGCGGATACGGGATCAGCCTGGCTGATTCAGATCAAATCGCGACGGTTTGCTCGCTTTGAGCCCGTTTTCGCGAGGTCCAAAAGATTAACAGCCTTCCTGCAGAAGTTTTACCGGCATTTGCCGGGCGTTAAGCGTATTGGGTCAAAGTGAGGGCTCCCGCGACACAAGTGGAGCAGCCCCACCTCATGACAGACTATGTTTATACCGAAGACGATATCCCGAGCGTCAGCGACCCGGTCTGGCGGATTCTCACAGGGGCAGCGGCATTCGGAATAGGCGTTTTCATATGTGGTAGCGTAGGGTCCTACATGCCAAGCGATCCGAGCTGGAACGCCGCCACAGATGCAGAAGTCCAGAATCTGTTCAGTGGCCCTGGTGCCATCTTCGCGGACTTGTCCCGTCAAATGCTTGGCTGGTCTGCCTGGGCAGCGGGTCTTGCCATGATGATCGGCGGCGCCATGCGCACCGTGCTGATCGGCGTGCCGCGCGTGCGCCGCTGGATGACGGGCCTCGCTTTCGTTCCACTGTCGGCCGCCTTCTTTGCCGCCTGGCCTGTGCCGGAAAGCTGGCCATTGTCGGCGGGTCTTGGCGGCGTCGTGGGTGATGCGCTCTTCTATTATGCCTCCATGCCGTTCCGCGCGCTGCTGCTGCCATCTCCGAACACATGGGCGGGCGCCGTCCTGGGCGCGGCCTCCGCTTGGGCCGCCCTGTCGGCACTGGGTTTCCGACGCCGCGACGCACACCTTCTTCATCAGGCTGCGACCAAGTCCGGACGTCATGCAGCACGTCAGGCCACCGGCATTGGTGGGTTCCTGGTTTCGGTTGTGTCCTTCCTCAAGCCGAAGCCGCGCGATCTGGATGACGAAGAGCTGGACGCAGATCGCGATACGGGACGCGCACGCGTCATCAAGGGCGACGACGAATATGTCGACGCAGACTCCTATGATGTCGACTATGATGACGAAGACGAAGTCTATGATGAGGAAGACGAGACGTCACTTGATGATGAAGACCTGTATGAAGACGAAGATGACGGGATCGCGCCAATTCAAACGCGTCGCCTGTCCGTACCCGTCTCCAAGCCGAAACTGCCAAGCCAACCCCGTGTGACGAAATCGGACCGCCGCCGCAAGTCCACGCGCCTGCCCTCGATCGACTTGCTCCAGATGCCGGAAGAGCGCGGCGATACGGTGGACGAAGATGCACTGCTCGAGAAGGCTGCGCGCCTGACCGATGTTCTGAAGGAATTCGGTGTACGCGGCCGCATCAAGGAAGTGCGTCCCGGCCCGGTCATTACACTGTTCGAAATGGAACCAGCTCCGGGCGTCAAATCTTCCCGTGTGATTTCCCTGGCGGACGACATTGCCCGCTCGATGAGCGCGATCTCTGCCCGTGTCGCGGTGGTTCCCGGCAAGAATGCGATTGGCATCGAGCTGCCAAACGAAGACCGCGACACGGTTTACCTGCGCACGCTGCTTCAGGCCGAAGCCTATGTCGGCACACGGGCCAGCCTGCCAATGGCGCTCGGCGAAGACATTGGCGGTGTGCCAACCGTGGTCGACCTTTCCAAGATGCCTCACTTGCTGATTGCGGGTACGACGGGTTCGGGTAAGTCGGTCGGCGTCAACGCAATGATCCTGTCCCTGCTCTATCGTCACTCGCCGGAACAGTGCCGTTTCATCATGATCGATCCGAAAATGCTCGAACTGTCGATCTATGAGGGCATTCCACACTTGCTGGCGCCGGTTGTGACGGATCCGAAGAAGGCCGTGAACGCCCTGCAGTGGACCGTCCGCGAGATGGAAGGCCGCTATGAGCTGATGTCAAAAGCGGGCGTCCGTAACCTCGCTGGCTTCAATGACAAGGCCGCCAAGTACCGTGCCAATGGCGACGAACTTGTCCGCAAGGTCCAGACCGGATTTGATGAGCGCGGCAAGCCAATCTACGAAACAGAATCTCTGCCAACGGATCATATTCCGAATATTGTTGTTGTCATCGACGAGATGGCCGACCTGATGATGGTCGCAGGCAAGGAAATTGAAGGCTGTGTCCAGCGCCTCGCTCAGATGGCCCGTGCGGCTGGTATTCACTTGATCACGGCAACACAGAGACCATCCGTAGACGTTATTACGGGTACGATCAAAGCGAACTTCCCGACACGGATCTCCTATATGGTCACGACCAAGATCGACTCACGGACGATCCTGGGCGAACAAGGCGCCGAACAGCTGCTCGGTATGGGCGACCTGCTCTATCAGGCCCCCGGCAAGAAATCCCAGCGCCTTCATGGCCCGTTCGTGTCAGATGAGGAAGTCGGCTCGGTCGTTGACTGGCTCAAGGAACAAGGCGAGCCCGACTATGTCATGGATGTGCTCGAAGCGCCCGAAGATGGCTCAACGGGGTCTGCCGTCATGGATGCCATGCTCGGGACGAGCACCGGCGACGAAGACGACGATCTCTATTCCCAGGCGCTTGCCATCGTCGTCCGCGACCAGCGCGCCTCGACCTCCTATCTGCAGCGCCGCCTCAAGATTGGCTACAACAAGGCTGCAGGCGTAATCGATCGCCTCGAAGAAGAAGGCGCGATCTCTGCGCCGAACCATGCCGGCAAGCGCGAAGTTCTCGCAAGCGCGCGGCCAAGCCCCGAATAGATCCCACGAGCTTTGGTGGGAAACAAAGGACGAGCCTCCATCCGACGCAGAAGCGGGTGGGGGCTCATTTCATTTGCGGGCCCTAGCCCATTGGATACATCTGGTCTTTGGTGACGGCATCGCACGCCTTCATCACGTCTGCGGAGAGTTCCAGGTCTGCGGCTGCGAGAATGTCGGCCAACTGATCGAATTTCGACACGCCGACAATGGTGGAGGCGACGAAATCATGTTGTTTCGACCATGCTGTGGCCAGCGTCACGGGTGCCATGCCCGCATCCTTCGCGATGTCCATGAAGCGCCGCGTGGATTCCAGTGACTTTTCGTTGACGAACCGCCCGGCCATTAAGGTCTGACGCCCGCCATGTTGCAAATAGGCTGAGAAACGCGCGCCTTCGGGCAGGGCACCATCCTGATACTTGCCGGACAAGACGCCCCCTGCCAACGGCGAATAAGGGATAAGGCTGACACCTTCGCGGCGACACACTTTGGCCAATGCATCTTCAAAGCGGCGATTGTTCAGGCTGAAATTGTTCTGAATCGTGTGATAGCGCACCGTACCGAGCCGGTTGGAGGTCTCGATACTCTTCATCAGGCCCCAGGCATCTTCATTGCTACAGCCGACGATGCGCACTTTTCCTTCGCGAACGAGATCATCAAGGGTCTCCATCGTTTCGTCGAAGTCCGTGCCATGATCTGGCCAATGGGTCTGGTAGAGATCCACATAGTCGGTTTGCAACCGGGTCAGGCTGGCATCGATGGCGCGGCGGATATTGTGCCGGTCCAGCGCCGTCATCTCGCCGCGCTGCGATCCCTTGATCCAGCCATGCGACGGCCCGCACACTTTCGTCGCCACGATGAGGCGGTCGCGGTCTTTGGTCTTCATCCAGCGGCCAAAGATTTCCTCGGTTCGCCCAGCCCATTCAAGCTTTGGCGGCACCGGGTAGTTCTCGGCGGTGTCATAGAAATTGATCCCGGCTTCGAAACAGGCATCAAGAACCTTATGGGCTTCGGCTTCGTCCGTTTGGGCGCCGAAAGTCATCGTGCCCATGCAGATGTCGGATACGTAAATGGCGCTCTTGCCAAGGCGGCGGTGTTTCATGGCGGTGACTCCCTCTTATCGGGAAGACACTAATGCGTCGGGCCGGAATGGCCAGCATTGCCCTAGGGGATATCCCGCTCTGCGGCATCGATGCAGCCAGCCGCTTCCAATGTATCGAGTGCCGGGGTGAGCTGCGCCTCGTACCGCTTCCATCGGGCCAGCGCCCGGGTATAGAGCGGCTCGCGCACCTGCGCGGAACTGGCGGTCGCAACCGGCGCGGCATTCTGGTGAAATTCCAGGCATTGGGCCTCAAATGACAGGCCGCAGAACTCGAGCAATCTCCGTGTCTGGGCCTCGATGTCGCCCACCACGTCTTCATAATGAACCTGTGTGAACCGGCCTGCCGGAAGCGTCTCGCTGTAATGCCGGATCATGCGGTCAAAGCCGACATAATAGTGCGCCGTGGTTTCCAGGTTCAGGGCGTAGTCGTAATAGGGAAACTGCGTCGCAAACAATTGCCTGTAATTGCTGAGCACTGTGTCCGCCGGATGCCGCCTGAGGCAGATGATCCGCGCTTCCGGCAGGGCCGCCAAAATGATGGGGGCGTAAATCGCATTCAGTGGCAGCTTGTCGATGAACCGCCCAGTCAGGCCGAGCGTGGCTTCAACGCGTTGCATGTACATCCGGCCAAGCTCGTCCTGGTCTACCTGCCCGGCTGCCGCCAGCGTTTCGACATCCAGCACGTATTTCGATCGGGTACCTGACAGGTGTTTCAGGCTGATCCCGAAATCGGCGAGTTCTCCGGCCGAAGTCACCTCGCTATGGCTCGACAGGATCCGGTCGACCAGGGTGGTTCCCGTCCGGGGCATGCCGACAATGAAAATGGGTTGCGCGCTGGTATGGCCACCCATCATTGGCAGGTGTGTCGTCGCTTTCGCCGCGTCGAAAATGGCGTCATCAAACGCCGTATCGTGCTGCACAGCGGCCCATTTGGCTGATTTGGCTTTGGCCAGCCAGCCCATCGCTTCGGCTGGTTGGTTCAAATCTTCATAGGCCTTGGCGAGGGCATGGCCGACGCGGAGCGCGTCATCGGCTTTATGGGCGACCGAGGGAAACACAGCTTTCAATTCGGCAATCTGGTTGTCGGCCTCGGTCTGCTTCGTGATCTGGACGATTGCGGCCAGAGCGCGGGTCTCGCCCGGATCCAGTATTAAGCATCTGCGATAGGCTTCCCGCGCTTCGTCCATGTGTCCGACAAACTGAAGCGCCGCTCCGAGATTGTAATGGTAGGCAGAGACATCTGGGGCGGTCGCCGTGGCCCGCTTGTAGAATTCCAGAGAACGGTCATGCAGTCCGGCGCGGCTGTAGACGACCCCCAGCGTGTCGAGCGTCAAGGCGTCGTCTGGCGCAAGCGCGGCGGCGGCATCCGCAGACCGTACAGCCGATTCGCGCCTGAGAAGTGCCATTTCACTGCGCGCTTTTTGGGCGAGCACTTCAGGGTGTTGTGGGCTGAGTGTCAGCGCACGATCAAACAGGTCTATGGCCTTGGCATGATTGGCGTGATCCGCGGTCAGGATGCCCAGTAGATAATACGCGCGCGGCTCGCCGGGGTCGCGTTTCAGCGCCTCCATGCAGTCGGCATGCGCATGCCTGTAAGCCTTCTTTTCCAGATGGCTCGCCGCCCGGTCCAGTAGCCCAATATTTGGCGAAGATGCCCAATTTTTGATCAGTCCATTGTTCCTTCATTCTACAACTGAGCCGTATAGGCGCAATTCTGTGCCAAAAATATTACGCCAAGGACATAAATGTGCTGCCGTGTGGGACGGTCGCTTGTGCCAAATTCTTCCCTGCTTCCTAATGTTGGAGGTGAGGTAGGAACTATAGGAGTTTCTACAAATGTCTAAATCCAGTCTACTACGGCAGACCAGTCTTGTCGTGCTTGCGACAGGCCTTGCCATGGGTGCCAGCGCCCAGGAAGAACCGTCCAGCGACAGCGAATTGCGCGCCCAGACCATTACGGTCACCGCCACCCGCCGCGCCGAAAGCGTCCAGGATATCCCTCTGAACATCGCGGCCCTTGGCGGCGAGCAGATCGAAGAGCAAGGCTTTGACGAACTGGCAGATGTGCTGGCTTATGTACCGGGTATCAACGTCGTTGATCGCGGTGGCCGTCAGGGCAACCCCGTTATTGTTCGTGGTCTGAATGCAGATGGCCTCGGCTCCGGTGACGGCAACAATGATGGCGGCGGCACGGTTGCCACCTATCTCGGCGAGATCCCGCTTTTTGTGGATCTCAAGCTGAATGACCTTCAGCGCGTGGAAGTCCTGCTTGGGCCACAAGGTACGCTCTACGGCGCCGGTACGCTTGGCGGCGCAATCCGTTACATCCCGAACAAGCCGGATTTTGATGGCGACCTACTGGAAGTGCGGTCGGAATTCTCAAAATATTCCGAAGCAGCATCGCTCAGCTATGAAACCGGCTTGACCTTCAACAAGACGTTTGCGCCAAACTTTGCGATCCGTGGCTCGGTCGACTACGAAGACGATTCCGGTTTCATCGACTATCCATACATCGTGCAGGAAATCGGTGTATCTGATCCGGACCCGGACTTTTCTGACCCGACTGATGTTGCGTCCAATTTGCGCGGCGTCACGGATGCGAATGGCGAGCGGACCGTTTCCGGCCGCCTCGCTGCGCGCTGGGAGCCAACTGAGTGGCTCGATGGGACGGCGACCTATTATTACCAGAAGTCCGAAATCGATGGCCGCCAGGGCTCCAGCTGGCGCAACACGCTCCAGACCGGGAAATACGAACTGGCCAAACGTGTCGAAGAACCGAACGAGATTACCAACCAGTTGCTGGCGCTTGAGCTGACAGCCGATCTCGGCTTTGCGGAGCTGACCTCCGCCACCGGCTATTCCCGGTTCGACGACAATGGCCAGCGCGACCAGACCGACCTCCTGATCTCGCTCGAATACAGCTATGAACTGTTCCCGACCTTCACCTCCTTCACGCATGAGAAGGGCCGCGAGAACACATTCAACCAGGAAGTCCGTCTCGTTTCGACGACTGACAGCCGGTTCAACTGGATCGTTGGTGCGTTCTACAACAATTCCGATGTGACCTCTTACTCGCAGGAGTACACGCCGGGATATGCGGACTATGTCGGCTTCGACCGCCCGGATGACCTGGAATACTATTCCCAGTTCTATTCTTCACTGGAAGAAGCAGCGCTGTTTGGGGAAGTTGGATTTGACATCACCGATCGCTGGACCGTCACGGTCGGGGGGCGCTATTATGAGTATGATCTGGAATCGTTCAGCGATGTCGATTTCCCGCTGTTCGATAGCGGTCCGAACTATCTCCAGCCCGTTGGCATCAGCGACATGGAAGACAGCCTGAAGTCTGACTTCGCAGCCGGCAGCCCGAATGGCACAGAGCGGACCAGCCAGTCCGATGACGGAACCCTGTTCAAGTTCAACACCTCTTATCAGGTGACAGATGATGTTCTCGGTTACTTCACGGTCAGCGAAGGCTACCGGATTGGTAACTCGAACGGTATTGGCGTTTGCCCGGCCTATGATCCGACCAACAACCAGCAAGGCGCATGTGCACTGCTGCCGGGACAGCAATTCGGACCGGGCGCTGGCGACGTTTCCACGCGGGACGAATCGCAATTCGGTCCTGACACGACCACCAATTATGAGCTTGGCTTCAAGTCGACCCTGATGGATGGGCGGGTCACCCTGAACGGCGCAGTCTACTATATCGAGTGGACCGATCCGCAGCTGAGTTCTGCCACGATCAACGCCTCCATTCCGATCACGGTCAATGCCGAAGGCGCTGAGTCCAAAGGCTTTGAGGTCAATGGCGCCTGGGCAGTCAATGAGAACCTCTCCGTACGCGGCAGCTATAGTCATTCCGAGGCAACGCTCACCGCAGATGCACCGGGCCTTGTCGGCACGATCTCGCCTCCGGGCTTCGGGTCGGTCTTGCTGGACGGCAGCGACGGCGACCGCCTGCCCGGCTCTCCGGAAGATCAGTTCGCAGTCTTCGGAACCTATGTCATGCCACTCGAAAATGGCGCGGAAGTTGCCTTCAATGCCGGCTACACATGGCAGGGCGATGTGCTCAGCCGCACGGGTGGCCTCGGCGATGGTTTGACGCTCGATTCCTTTGGGCTGGCCAATGTCTCTGCCGTATATGACACGGGCGACTGGCAGGCGACCTTCTTCGTGAACAACCTCTTTGACGAGTTCTACGAGACCGGCGTCGTCGGCACGAATCTCTACAATCAGGTTCTGTCTGATGATGCGGGCGGCCCGGTCTATCAACGGACCTACTACACCCATGTCGGCGCGCCGCGTTCGATCGGTGTGCGGTTCAAATATACGTTTGAATAGTCGACTTCCTGACTGTTCCAAAGGTCAATCCCCGGGGTCGCCTGTCATGGGCGGCCCCTCCCTTTTCAGATCTGGCCTTTTTCAGGCTTCGTCCAGCAATTGGGTAAAGTCCACCACTTCAAACCCATGCCCCGTCGCGCGGGCAAACCGCTCCAGATCATCCCGCGCAATCGCCGTGGTCCCGGTATTGGTCAGCGGGTGGAAATTCACCGGATCGTGATCCAGCAGCGCGGCATCGACCAGGAAACGCACGCGCCCGCCTGTATCATTCATCAGGGCAAATGCCGTCACCGATCCCGGTGTCACGCCCAGCACTTCCTCCATCAGATCGGGTGAACCAAACGACAGCCGCCGCGTGCCGATCAGGCGATGAAGCCGGTTCAGCTTGAGCTCTGAATGTGCCTCCGCCGCGATCAGGATGATCGCGCCATCCTTGTCGGTCAGGAACAGGTTCTTGGTGTGTCCGCCGGGCATGGAGGCTTTCAACTCCCGCCCCTCATCCACCGTAAACACGGCATCATGCCAATGTGTTGGGTGGGCGACGCCCAATTCATCCAGATAGGCAAAGAGATCATCAGGGGTTGCGGTCATGGCGTCCTTTGGGCCAAGACTTTAGCCTCCCGTCAAGCACTGCTCTGGATACCGCTTCATGCATCTCGATTGCTACAAGATCTACGACGTCGCGCCACAAATGGTGCCCGCGCGCTCCAATCGCGACTGGATGGACGCCTTCACAGATCGCCATCCCTATCGCTGCCTGCCGCTGACCATGGCCAATTCCACCGGCTGGGAATTGCTCTGCCCGATGGACATCAAGATCAAATGGAATGGCGGCACGCGCAATGAAGACATTCAGATCCTGACGCGCGGCGATCCGAACGCAATTTCCAGCTTTGCCGATGCGCATTTCATGCGCGGCATCGTCACCTTCCATACCGGCCATCTGTTCCGCACGCCGCCCGGCTGGGGCGTCTGGGTCACGGGCCCGCCAAACTGGCCGAAGGATGGCATCTATCCGCTGACGGGCCTGGTCGAGACCGACTGGCTGCCCTTCCCGTTCACAATGAACTGGCAGATGACGCGCCCCGGCGAAGTGATCTTCGAAAAGGACGAGCCCTTCGCCTTCATCACATTGATGGAGCACAAGAAGCTAGAAGAGATCGAGCCGGAGCGGAAGCTGCTCCGCTCGAACACGGAATTGGTGAAGGAATATAATGCCTGGACCGAAAGCCGGTCAGACTTCAACAAGCGCCTCAAGACGGGCGAAGAAAACGCCATGAAGGAACGCTGGCAGCGCCACTATATGCGCGGCGAGAAACCCACCGGCGACAAAGCCGACACCCACCAGACCAAACGCCGCCTGAAAGCGCCGAAAGAGGTTTAAGAGTGCGCAGCACGCGAGTCTCTCTTCTCAAGAGTTTCGTGCTAGGGGCTGCGTTGCCATTCATCCTCATCGGTGTTTGCGCACTTCTGGGCCTCGGCTATGCTGTCCTGAATGGATTCAGTGGCGCCGACATTCTCGATGCTGTGAGCCTCGGAGCCTTTGTTGGAGCTATGATGGCGCTGCTTGGCGGAGCTGACATGATATTTGGTTCCGCTTTGGGAGGCCTGTTCGACAAGAACACCCCTTGGACCGAGTATCTTGCTATGGCAATTGGTTACGCCACGGTCTGGGTTCCCGCAATCATGTGGATCCGGCATGCGCTGTGAATTGCCCGAAGACAGTCCTGCGGAGCGTGCCCTCGCGCTTTTCTCGACCCGCTATGAGACGTTCGGCTGTTAAGTGAACCGCCTGCCGCCCAGCCCCGGCTCCCTCCACTTCCACAAACGCTTCGGCTTCGAAGAAATCGGCGAGAATATCTTCGTGCCAAGTGAGAAGGAAGTCCTCTATCTGGAGTGGGCGATCTAGCCCTGCTCCGGGCTGGCCTGTTTCACAAGCCGCCTCGCTCTGTGGACGACGTTATCGACACCCTGAAGAATGAGGTCGATGTCCTCCTCGCAGAAGACATGCGGTGCGGCGACAACAGAGCTGATGAATGTCCGTTGTTCGTCAGTCGATTTCTGCCACCAGCCTATCGTATCGCCATGGCTGGCGATCCGATCACCGATGGCGAACAGAAGCGCCGGGTCCTGCCGGATACCTTCCTGGGGCCGTGTTGGGTCGGTCAGTTTTGGCAAGGCGACAGAAAGATCCTGCAAGAAACGCGCAAGGGAGTCGTTCAGAAGCAGGATGTCATCTAGATAGTCGCCGAACTTGCCGCGTGTCAGCCAGCCGCTGAGTACGGTTTCGGCATTCGGATGCAGGAAGCGGAGCGTGCGTGTCTCGGGGTCGTATGCGAAGAGGTCACTCACCCTTTCGCCCGGCCTTCTCGTCAATCCCGCTCGTGCCCTGCCGCTGTTCCAGCGCCGCGGCCACCGCGTCGAGGCTCACGCCCCGCGAGCGCAGCGCAACGAAAGCATGATAGAGCACGTCGGCGGCTTCGCTTGCCACATGCGCATCGCTTTCGCGGCGCACGGCCTCGGCCAGTTCCATGCCTTCCTCATGCACTTTCTCCGCGCAGGCTTCCGGCCCCTTGGCCAGCAGTTTTGCGGTCCACGAACTGGCTGCGTCGCCTTCCTTGGCGCGTGCGTCGATCGTGGTGCCGAGATGGGCGAGGGCCGCAGCCAGGCGGTCAGGGGAGCCGAGATCTGTCATGGCCTTGGCTTAGCGCACTTACGCGACGTGAGGAAGCGCGGGCGCTTGACGCGAGGCCTTACTGGCGCACTTTAACCTCAGGAAACGCCACCAGATCAGGAAGAATGTCATGAAAGACCGGGTCTCCATTACCATGCTGGACGACGGCATCGCCGACGTTCGCTTCATCCGCACTGACAAGATGAACGCCCTCGACCCCGCCATGTTTGACGGCATCAATGAGGCCATCGCCCAGCTGAAAGAGACAAAGGGCCTGCGCGCCGTGGTCGTCTCAGGTGAAGGCCGCGCCTTCTGCGCCGGGCTGGATCTCTCCAGTCTCGGCAGCGATTCCGGCAGCGACGAGTCCAAGAGCGTCACCGGCAGCAAGAACACCTTGTCCGACCGCACGCACGGCATCGCCAATCGCGCGCAATATGTCGCCTGGGGATGGCGTGAGATTCCGGCGCCGGTCATCGCCGCTGCGCATGGTGTGGCCTTTGGGGGCGGCTTCCAGATTCTCTCCGGCGCCGATATTCGCTTTGTCCATCCAGACACACGTTGCGCCATCATGGAACTGAAATGGGGCCTCGTGCCCGACATGGCGGGTTTCCCGCTTTGGCGCGGCAATGTCCGTGACGACGTGCTGCGCGAACTGACCTATACGAACCGGATCTTCAACGGCACCGAAGCGCAGGAAATGGGTTTTGCCACCCATGTCTCCGACAATCCGCTGGATGATGCGATGGCGCTCGCCAAGCAAATCGCGCTGAAGAACCCGGACGCGATCAAGGCCTCCAAACGCATCTTCAATTCCATGCAGGATGCCACCGACGCGGAACTCCTGATGGCGGAATCGGTCGAGCAGGACAAGATCATCCGTACACCGAATCAGATGGAAGCGGTATTTGCGGAAATGCAGAAATGCAAGCCGGCCTTTACCGACTAGTCGCTCTCGCCATTTGCGGCCTCAAACGCGGCAAAGGCTTCTTCGCCCGTCAGCATCGGCGTGTCATTGGCCAGATCATAATAGGCGGCTTTCTCGTCGATGAAGATCTGCTGCGACAGCTTTGACAGGTCGGCCTCCTGAAACAGGCCGGCCGACAGGGCGAAATGGTCGTGGAATTTGAGGTGGTAGTAGAGATGACTGCCACAGGTCTTGCAGAAGGCCCGCTCGGCCCAGTCCGAGGACTGGTAGTCGGCGATATGGTCGTCGCCTTCGATCTCCAGCTTGCCGTCATGGTCGACCGTGAACAGCGGCCCGCCGCCCCAGCGTCGGCACGTCGCGCAATGGCAAACTGCCACCTCATTGATGTCCGGCACCGTGATCGTCACCGCGCCGCATAGACAATGGCCTTTCATGATCGCTCCCTCCTGTTTGTATAAGGAGGCCAGCCTACGCCAATGCGGCCATATCTCAATTGAAGGCTTTGTGACGATTTCGTCAGAGGGGGCGGACAGGCGCTCCGGCGGCAGCCAGTGCGGCGCGGGCCTCGGCAATCGTCGCTTCGCCGAAATGGAAGATCGAGGCAGCCAACACCGCCGTCGCCCCGCCCTCGATCACGGCGGGGGCGAGGTCTTCCACCTTGCCTGCCCCGCCACTGGCGATGACGGGAATGTTCACCGCGCCGGTGATTGCTTTCAACAGGGGCAGGTCGTATCCGGATTTGGTGCCGTCGCGGTCCATGCTGGTCAGCAGGATCTCGCCCGCCCCGCGCGCTTCGGCCTCTTTGGCAAAGGCCACCGCGTCAATGCCGGTCTCTTTCCGTCCGCCATGGGTAAAGATTTCCCAATGGTCGCCCACGGCGCGCGCATCAATTGCCACGACGACGGCTTGCGACCCGGCTTTTGCTGCGCATCGCGCAATTACGCCGGGGTCGGCCACGGCGGCGGAATTGATCGCCACCTTGTCGGCGCCCGCGCGCAACAGCGCCACCAGGTCTTCCGCGCTGCGCACCCCGCCGCCCACGGTCAGCGGCATGAAGCATTGCTCCGCTGTTGCCGAAACAATGTCCATCAGCGTGCCCCGGCCCTCATGCGTGGCGGAAATGTCGAGAAAGCACAGCTCGTCCGCCCCCTGCGCATCATAGGCCTTCGCCAGCGCCACGGGGTCGCCCGCGTCTTTCAGGTCAACGAAATTGACGCCCTTGACGGTGCGGCCGTCCTTCACGTCGAGACAAGGAATGATACGGGTCTTCAGGCTCATGAGGTGGGCTTTAGCGTCCACGCGCCCGGAAGGGAAGCGCCTTGCAGGTATGTAACGGAACAGGGGGCCGGGGCCACGCATTGATTGGGGGAATGCGATGGCAATTCTGCCGCGCATGAATAACGCGAACCACAGGAGACCCACCTATGAAACGCCGCAACCAATTGATGATCGCTGCCGGAGTCCTGAGCGCTGCAGGGGCCGCCTTTGCCGGCCAGAAATACGGCCGCAAATTCCTCCGCGAGCGCCGCCAGGATGAAAGCAATACCCAAGCCACGAACGGCGCAGACACATCCAGCCAGTTCCGCCAGCACAAGGGCGTCTCCAGCCCCCATGGCGATCCGGTCACCGCGCACTGATAGGCCAGACCAACAGATGAAACAGGGGCCGCAGCCTATGCGGCCCTTTTTCGTGCGCGCCATCCTGACAAGGGTTTCACTCAAGTCGCTGCGCCTCCTGTGCTATACGTCCTTCATGGCGGGCCTCCGCCCGCCCTCGCACCACAAAGCAAGGGAGACACGATATGAATCTTTCCAAAACCATGCGCCGAGCCGCCGACGCGGCCGCAATGCACCCGAAAGAAACCTTCCTGCGACAGGGCCTGCGCCATGCGCGTCTCGGCGATAGCGAGTTTGACCGCGCGCCCGATGCGCCCGCGCTCTCGGACATCGCCCACGCCCTGCGCACACGCCGCATGATGCCGCCCGTGCTGGGCCGTCGCTAGGTGATATCACGGAACCGGCAGGCGGTCGCGCGCATTGATAGGGTAATCCCATAACGCACAAGGAGCCCGCCCATGAAACTCTGGAAACAAGCCGCCATCGCCGCCGCAACCGCCGCCCTCACGGCTGGCGCTGGGCAAGTCGCCAAACGCGCGGCCCTGAACTTCATGGGCCGCCGCTCCCATAATGGCCCGCGCCTTATTCCGGCGGTGTCCGAACACGTCACCAGCGTGGCCAACAAGCCACGGCGCGCGGTGCGCTGAGCCTTCCTGTAATAACGACAACAGACCGGCCCCCAACAGGGCCGGTCTTTTTTGTTCGCCCCCATCCTGTTGCTTAGCAGGGTCTTAACGGGACCGGCGCGATTTACGCGCCCAGTGAGCGGCAATCTTAACAGCGTTCTGCGAAAGGTCTCGTGTGGGAGGGGCGCTGTTGCGGATGCCTGATAGAAATATTGCCTGGGCCATACGGCTCGGCGTGCTGGTCACGCTTCTGGTCTTGATGTGCGTTGTCACGCCCGTCTATCTCTGGATCCAGGCCTATGGCTCGATCAGCGGCCCGGCGGCGATGGCATTTGCCACGATCCTGCCTTTGATCATTTGCCCCACGCTCAGCTTCATCATGTTGCGTACCCGGCTCAGGGTCTATCGCCTGGCAGAACAGAATTACAAGATCGCGCACAAGGACGAGCTGACCGGCCTGCCCAATCGGCGCGCCTTTTTCGAGGCTGCGCGCCAGCTCCAGACCCGCGCACATTTCGTCGGACGGCCCTTCTTCTGTGCCATTGCCGACATCGACAATTTCAAGCGGGTGAATGATTCCCACGGCCATGATGTGGGCGACCATGTCCTGCGAGAGATCGCGGTCAGGCTGAACGCAAAAGTGCCAGAGGATTGCCTCGTCGCCCGTCTGGGCGGGGAAGAGTTTTCCATTGCGGGCATGTTCTCCAGCGAGGTCGTGGCCTATCGCGCGCTCGGTCGGCTGGTGCGGGATGTGGCCGCCGAACCGATCCAGACTCCGATAGGTGAGCTGACCGTCACGATCAGCCTCGGCTATTGCAAGGACCATGACAGCCGCGAAATCTCGACCCTGCTATCGCGCGCCGACAAGGGGCTCTACGCCGCCAAACGCTTCGGCAAGAATCGCGCAATGAGCTTTGACCACCCCGACAGCGACCCGGAAATGTTCGCGGCCTAGGCTGCCTTTCCAAGCGCTGAAGCGTTCCCACATTTCCAGCCTCCTCTCGCCGCCTCTCCGGCGCAGGCAGGGGTCCATCTCGGAACGCCTCCCCATGTGCATGAGGGAGCAGCAGGAGATGGATACCTGCCTGCGCAGGCATCTTCGGGGTGAGGGTTTGGTCTCCAATCCGTCTGAGAACTTCCCGCCCCATACTAAGCATCTGCTCTCACAGGAGCCGGATCAGGTACCGTTCTGGTTGTGGGTTGCAGGGTCAGGATGGTGCGGGTCGGAGCGACGGTCTGATGCGCGCCTAGGCAGGTCAGGCCAGGGTAAGCCGAGGAAGCTCGGTTGGGAATCCGCCTCGTCCGGCTGCACGGGAGTAAGACCTCCCCGGATGGGCCATACGTGTCAAAAGCACGGTGGAACCGTTCGCGCGGCACCGGTAACGAAGACCCGGGACCATGGGCCCCCGTGAGGGTGCTCGCTGAAACTCCTGTCCGGCGCGGCGGGCGGTAATGCTCCATTCCGTAGCCATCTACAAAACCAAGGCGGAGCGCCACGGCGCCTGCCGCGCCTCGGCTTCGCCTCGCGGAGCTAGACTAAAGGATACCCGGATGGTGAGCGCCAGTCCGGCTTCGGGTGCAGCTTGACGTAGAAAACACACAGTAAGGCCAAACTTTACTCATAGAGTCGAATATGGCGTAGTGCTGGAAATCGCAGGTTAGAAATGCCGAACGTTAATACCGAAATACTGATATGGGCCAGGGAGACAGCTGGCCTTACTCTCGAAGAGGCTAGTCATGTCCTCAACGTGTCTGTGGACCGTCTCACAAAGATGGAAAATGGAGATCTGAGCCCCACAAGAAATCAACTTGTGAAAATGAGCACCAAGTATCGCCGACCGTTGGTGGTCTTTTATCTACCAAACATCCCCCGACCGAGCGACAAGGGTCAGGACTTCAGAACCCTGCCACGAGGTCAGGAGGGGGTTGGAGAGAAGCTCCTTGATGCGTTGATTCGGCAAATGCAAACTCGTCAAGAACTGGTCAAGAGTGCGCTCCAAGAGGCAGACGACGCAGAAGAACTGGCCTTTGTTGGCGGCAGCTCAGTTGAGAATGGTGAGCGTCGGCTATCTGAAGTGATCGGTGAAGTACTGTGCTTCATTAGAGATGATTTCAGGGCGGAGCGAAACGTCGATAATGCTTTTAAGGCGTTACGTGCGGCAACTGAAAGAATTGGCATTTTCGTCATTCTCGCAGGCAATTTAGGAAGTCACCATTCTGCGATACCCGTGTCCACATTTAGAGGCTTTTCACTAGCCGACAAGGTTGCACCTTTTATTGTCATTAATGAGAATGACTCACGATCCGCGTGGTCCTTTACATTGCTGCACGAACTAACTCACATTCTACTCGGGCAAACAGGCATCAGTGGTTATGGCAGTCAGCAAAGAATAGAGTCGTTCTGCGATTCCGTTGCCGCAGCTTTCTTGATTCAGGAAGCTGAGATCAGGGGGCTCTGGAACCGGATTTCAAGGGACAACATAGATAGCTTAGAAGCAATCACTGAGTTCGCCGAAGCTTATAATGTCAGTAGAAAGATGGTTGCATTTAATCTGCTGAAATTACGATTGATTGATAGTGGTCAGTATAGAGATATAGAGCGACGTCTAGATTTGGATAGAGAAGCAGCGGTAGCACAACCGCGTCGCGGCACACCAGATTACTATGTCGTCCGGCAACATCGGGTTGGACCTGGACTTGTCTCCGCCGTAACTAAGTTATTCACTGAAGGCATGCTATCTTCAACAAAAGCGGGGCAGGTGTTGGGGGTTAAGCCGACTGGGGTGTCCAGGATGTTGAGGAGTGTAGCGTGATCTACTTGCTCGACGCTGACACGGTTATCAAAGTCGATAATAGATATTATCCTCCAAAACGGTTTAGGCCGGTCTGGGATTGGCTTGAAAAAAGTGCAGTTGAGGGGAAAATTAAAATCCCAATCGAGCAATTTGAAGAGATACTTGCTGGGCGCGGGGATTTGGTTGACTATTTGAAACAAAAGGAAATTAGGGATTCTCTGGTGTTAGTTGAGGACGCAAATCCCGAGTTGGTCGCACGAGTTACATATAGCGGGTATGCAGAAGACTTGAATGAGGCGGAAATTGGCCAAATTGGGCGAGATCCTTTTTTGATTTCATACGGGCTAGCAGACCCTGCAAATCGAAAGGTGGTAACTTTCGAGACACGAGCCAACAAGCAGCGTCAAAATAAGAAAGTTCCGAATGTGTGCGACGCACTGGGAGTTGGTTGTATAGATTTTTTCCAATTATTGGATGAGTTAGACTACACCATGTAGGTCCAAAACCTCCGCCGCCAGAATATCCCCATCATAAAGCGCCCGGCCCAGGATTGACCCCGCAATCGGCGCATCTGCGGCGATCAGGGCGCGGATGTCGTCCACGCTGGCAACACCGCCCGATGCAATGATCGGGATGCTGACCGTATTGGCAAGATCTGCCGTGAACGAAACATTGACGCCGGTCTTCAGGCCGTCGCGGCCAATATCGGTGGCGACGATGGCGGCGACGCCGCAGCCTTCAAAGGCTTTCGCAAGTTCGGTCGCCTTCATGTCGCTGGTCTCGGCCCAGCCCTCGACCGCGACCATGCCGTGCTTCGCATCAATGCCGACCACGACCTGCCCCGGCAGGGCGCGGGCGGCTTCCTTGACCAGTTCCGGGTCGCGCAGCGCGGCCGTGCCGAGAATGACGCGTGAAATGCCGGCCTCCAGCCAGGCATCAATCTGCGCGCGGGTGCGGATGCCGCCGCCGAGCTGTACCGGCGCATCGGTGGCCTTCAGGATCGCCTCGACCGCGGCGCGGTTGACCGCCTTGCCCTCAAAGGCGCCGTTCAGGTCGACGACGTGAAGATGCGTGAACCCCGCCTCGCGAAAGGCTTTCGCCTGGTCGGCCGGGCTGTCGGAAAACACCGTCGCCTGGTCCATCTCTCCGCGGAGCAGGCGCACGCACTGGCCGTCTTTCAGGTCGATCGCAGGATAGAGGGTAAAGCTCATATTGTCTCCTTAGCGCTCACCCTGAGCGAAGTCGAAGGAGCGCGCGGGCTGGGAGCGGCTCGCCCTTCGACTTTGCTCAGGGTGAGCCGGGTCATGGGGTCCATGTCAGGAAATTGGAAAGGATGCGCAGGCCCACGCCTTGCGATTTTTCGGGGTGGAATTGCGTGCCGAGCAGATTGCCCCGCGCCACTGCTGCCGTGATCGCCTGCGCGCCATAGCTCGCCGTGGCGGCAATATCGGCGGGGTCAGTCACGGTAAACGCGTAGGAATGGGTGAAATAGACATGCGGCTCAGCCCCGAGCCCCGCCAGCACCGGGTGCGGCGCGCCGGTATAGCTGAGGCCGTTCCAGCCCATATGCGGCACACGAAAGCCCTCGCCCGGCTGGATGCGGGAAACCTCGCCGCCGATCCATTCGAGCCCCGGCGTCGCGCCGTCTTCACGGCCCGTTTCGGCCAGCAGCTGCATGCCCACACAGATGCCGAGGAAGGGGGTGTTGCCATTCAGGCAGGCGGCTTCCAGCGCCTCGACCACGCCCGCCTGCGCCCGCAGGCCCGCTGCGCAATCGGCAAAGTGCCCCACGCCCGGCAACACAACCCGTTCGGCGGCGAGGATGTCTTCGGTGCGGTTCGTGATGCGGATCTCATGCCCGCTGCCGGACAGGCGCGCGGCTTCGCGCAGGGCGCGGCCTGCCGAGTGCAGGTTTCCGGATCCGTAGTCGATAAGGGCAACAAGGCTCATGGCCGCGCTCTTAGCCTCGCCGCGCCCGTGAGGGAAGGGGCAAGCCTCCCTTGCGCCCAGGGGCAAGGTGCCGCAATCTCGACAGGAAACGACCTCACACGGAGCCTGCCCATGCGATCCATCCTGCCCGCCCTGTCCGCCTGCCTGCTCATGGCCTGCGCCGCCACCCCCGCCTGGCCCGATGCAGCTGAGTCCGCTGCGCTGGAAGAGGCGCGCAATCAGGCGGAGCTGACCAGCGAATTGTCGAGCAAGCTCTGGGAATGGGCCGAGGTCGGGTATCAGGAAGAGAAATCCTCCGCCCTGCTCCAGCAGACGCTCGCGGATGAAGGCTTCACGGTCACGCCCGGCGTCGCTGGCATCCCCACCGCCTTCATGGCCGAGTACGGCTCTGGTGGCCCGGTCATCGCCCTGCTCGCGGAAATGGACGCCCTGCCGGGTATCAACCAGTCGGCCTCACCGGATCGAGAAGAAGTCGACGGCAAGGGCGCGGGCCACGCCTGTGGCCACAACCTGTTCGGCGCGGGCTCTGTCTCTGCGGCGGTCGCGATCCGCCACTGGCTGGAAGACACCGGCACGCCGGGTCGCATCCGCGTTTATGGGACGCCCGCAGAAGAGGGGGGCTCTGGCAAAGTCTACATGGTCCGCGCGGGCCTCTTCAACGATGTCGACATTGCCATGCACTGGCATCCTGGCGACCGGAACTCAGCGGCAGCCAACACGTCGCTTGCCAACCGGTCGGCGAAATTCCGCTTCTCCGGGATTTCCGCTCACGCCGCTGGCGCGCCGGAGCGGGGGCGTTCCGCGCTAGATGGCGTCGAGGCGATGAACATGATGGCCAACATGATGCACGAACACATCCCCCAGGATGCGCGCATGCACTATGTCATCACGTCCGGTGGCTCTGCCCCCAATGTCGTGCCGGACTTTGCCGAAGTCTTCTACTATGTCCGCCACCCTTCACCGAAGGGCGTTGAAGCCATCTGGACCCGCCTCGAAGACGCGGCCGGGGGCGCCGCGCTGGGCACGGGCACCGACGTGGAATGGGAAATCATTCACGGCAACAATCCGCTGCTCGTGAATGAGAAACTGGCCCGCATGATGGACGAGAAACTCCGGCTGGTTGGCGGGGTGGACTACACGCCAGCTGAGCGCGAATTTGCCGAGACCATCGCCTCGACCTTTGACAACCCGGCACGCGATATCGCCTCAGCCGCTGAAGTGCAGGATTTCGAAGTCTCCATGGGGTACGGCTCCACCGATGTGGGCGATGTCTCCTACGCGGTCCCGACGGTCGGCCTGCGCACAGCGACTTGGGTGCCGGGCACATCGGCGCATTCCTGGCAGGCAGTTGCGGCCAGTGGCACGTCGATTGGTCATAAGGGCACACAGGTCGCCGCGGAGACGCTGACGCTGGCGGCAGTGGAGCTGTTCACCAATAAAGGCCTGCGTGTTGAAGCCCGCGAGGAATTCGACGCGGCCCGGGGTCCGGATTACGAGTACAAGTCGCTGCTCGGTGACCGTGAGCCGCCGCTTGATTATCGGAAATAAGACCCCTTAGAGGCTACCCTTGGTGCTCGCCGGCTTGCCGCCCAGTTTCGGGTCGACCGCAATTGCCGCGCGAAGCGCCCGGGCGGTGGCCTTGAAGCAGGACTCGGCTATGTGGTGGCAGTTCTCGCCATAGAGGTTCTCTATGTGCAGGCACATGCCACCATTTCCGGCCAGGGCATGAAAGAACTCCTTGAAGAGTTCGGTGTCCATTTCACCGATCTTGTCGCGACTGAAATCCACTTTCCAGATCAGGTAAGGCCGCTTGCATAGGTCCAGCGCGGCGCGGGACAGCGTCTCATCCATCGGCACATAGGCGTGGCCAAATCGCGTGATTCCTGCAAAGTCGCCAAGCGCCTTCATGATCGCCTGTCCGATAACAATCCCTGTATCTTCAACGCTGTGGTGCATGTCGATATGAAGATCGCCCTTGCACCGCACAGTCAGGTCGATAGCCGAATGCTTGGAGAAGCTCTCCAGCATATGATCGAAAAAGCCGATCCCGGTTTCGATGTCGGACTTTCCAGTGCCATCCAGATCAACGGTTACCGAGATATCGGTTTCCTTGGTGGTACGGGTAACGGTGGCGGTACGATTATTGGTCATCTAGGCCCATATAGTGGTTTGAATGTCTTACAGCTAGCGCGTTTTGTTCACTGATTCCTAAACATATTCCGGAAAACATAGTTACCGCACACATAGGTGGCGAGTGGTGAGGAATATCTAAGCGTGGACAAACAGAGTTTCATCTCGAGACTTCTGGGCCGGATGACCATTCCCCGGTTTGCCGCGTGGTGCGCAGCGGTCGCAACGATTATCATTTTTGTCGGCGTATGGACGATTGAGCAGGCCTATGGTGCGCTCATCGAAGGTAAAGCATGGACAGACATGTCTTTGCCGATCTGGGCGATCATGCTGTTGCTGCTGTCTTCATCGGTCGTGGCCGCCATTACAGCCTGGTTTTTTGCACGGGAATTCCAGAACGTCCTGGTTGATTTCACACGATATCTTGAAGTGGCGCAGGTTGATCCGTCGGCGCGCTTGTCCAATGTTTCGTTTGTCGAGCTCCGCCGGTTGCGGTCGGTTGTCATCCGATCGGTCGGCAAGTTGCGGCGCGACAATGATGCGCTTCGACGCACGGCCTACGAAGATCCGCGCACGAGTATGCCAAACCTGATTGCGCTGGAAGAACACATAACCAAGACCCTGCCCCGCGCAAAATACGAAACGCCCGCCGCGCTCATCGTCCTTGATCTCGATAATTTCACGCGGGCTTCCGAGCGACTTGGTGCGCTTGCGAGCGAAGCCGTCCTGAAGGCGTGTGGACAGCGTATGACGAATGCGCTCGACTCGCTCGAGGGTCCGGTTCGCGCGGGGCTGAACAACTCCATGCTGGCCGCGATGCAGGCCGACAGTTTCGCCTTGTACCTGCCAAGCGCGGTCAGCCGCGACTACGTCTCGAACATTGCACGCGCTATTCGGCTCGCCTTTGCGGATCCTTTCATCGTGTCCGGACAGTCTGTAACGCTAGGCATCTCTGGCGGTATCGTCATCGCGCCCGAAGACGCCGATACGATGCACAAATTGTTCCGTCACGCAGAGCTTGCCTTGCGCCAGGTTCGTACCGACACCGGATCCGGCTTCCGTTACTTCTCACCACGCCTGAACCGTGTTGCGCGTGGCAAGTATATGCTGGAAGCTGAACTGCGCGACGCAGTCGCCAATCGTGAGTTCAAGACGCATTTCCAGCCCAAGATCGATTTTCAAACCGGCCAGGTCGTCGGTGCCGAGGCATTGGCTCGTTGGGTCCGACCGAACGGGAAGATCATATCTCCGAACACATTTATTCCGCTGGCAGAAGAAACCGGACTCGTGACCCAGATCGGGGAACAGGTTCTTGAAGCGGCTTGCGAATCCGCCCGCATCTGGATGCAGGAAGGCTTCAACGCAACCGTCGCGGTAAACGTGTCACCGCGCCAGTTTCAGTCCAGTGATCTGACAGAAACCGTTCTGGCGATCCTCAAGCGTACTGGCTTGCCACCGAACCGCTTGGAGCTTGAGATCACGGAAAGCATGGCCGTGTCCGAACCTGAAAAGGTTGCGCGGGTGATGCGCCCTCTACGGAGCCTTGGGACAAAACTGGCGATTGATGATTTTGGAACGGGGCATTCCAACTTGTCCATTCTGACCCAGCTGCCGTTTGACGTTTTCAAGATCGACCGCCAGTTCGTCTCTGCGCTTGAATCGGACGAGCAAGCTCCCGCGATCATTGAAATGATTCTGGCCATGGCCGAAACGCTAGGGCTGAATACGGTTGCGGAAGGTGTTGAAACTGAACGTCAGGCAGACTTCCTGCGTCGGCGCGGCTGCTCGATGGCCCAAGGCTTTCTGTACAGCGCAGGTCTGCCACATGAGGCCTTCATGGATTTCATTCGGGGCTGGAGTAGCAAGAGTGAGGCATCGCGCCTTAAGGTCGGCTAACGCGCAGGATTGCGACGGTACACATTGACGATTGCGTCCTTGTATTCCGCCTGCTGCCAAAACTCATAGCCGCATTTGTCAGCGACTCGTTGGGACCCGGCATTGTCCGGATCAATGATGCAGACGCTTTGCCCCGGGCGGTTCTCATCGAGCCAATCATGCATCGCGCCAACGGCTTCGCTGGCGTAACCCTTTCCCCAAGCGACTTCCGCAAAGACCCAGCCGGCTTCTGGCCATTCAGACAAGTCCGGCGTCATGCCGCGCATAAAGTCTGCGAATCCGCCTTCACCGATGAATGCGCCTGTCTCACGATCCTCGATTGCCCAGGAGCTATACCCCAGCAGGTCCCACATTCCGCGATTGCGGCAGATGGTAAACCAGGCTTCCTGACGTGATCGCGGAGTTCCGCCTATATGTTGGGTCACTGATGGAGACCCCCACATGGCTGCAGATGGCTCGAAGTGACGGGTCTCGTGGGGACAGAGTACCAATCGATCGGTGATGATGACAGGCAGGGTCATGACAGTTGCCGCCTCAGGCCTTTTGCTTCATCTTTTCCAGCATGGCCCCCATGGCCGCATGTACGGCTTGCATGCCCTTCAGTGGTCGAACCATAACTTTGAAGTCTTCAATCTGTCCGTCAGGGTTCCAGGCGATCATATCGACTCCATTCACTAGCACGCCATCCATTTCGCATTCAAACTCAAGGACCGCCTTGTCGCCGCAATCGAATACGCGTGTGTAGCGGAACGTGTCGCCGCCCAGCGTTTGTCCGGCAGCGGTCAAGTAGGCCATCGTGATTGGCTTGCCCTCCTGCGGTGTATGCACAACCGGACTCTTGAAGACCACATTGTCAGCGAGTTGGACAGACAGACCAGCAGGTGAATGGTCACCATTCATCCAATCAAACCAGCGTTGCAGGTTTGGGCTATGGCCCGTCATGGCGATAAGGTGTTCAGCCATCGGATTTCCTCTCGATTATTCTTGTATTGCGGTGACCGGTTTTCCGATCAGGTAATCGCCCGGATCATTGAAACAGCTCCCGCGAAGTGCGACCCAGCCGCCAGGAAAGTCTGGCTCCGTGAACACGATGTCCACGCGGCCCCAATTATAGTGGGATTCCCCCGTTGCCGGATCGGTGACGGCAACATCACAGAGCTCGATCCCCGGACTTTCCGCCTCAATCCATATGCCGGCATAGGCGGTTCGGCCCTCATAGACGCCTGCCAGATCCTTGATGTAGACGGTGCCGCGCTCGGTCAGGCCCGGATAAGACCAGACGGCCCAGCCGTCATCGGTCTCATCCTCGTAGACGACGTCACCAATCGGTGTGGACCAGACTTCATCTGCGATAGCAGACAGGCCTATCAAGCTCAGACCCAGCAAGGCCGTAATGGATTTCCGCATCACTGATACTCCCTCTTCCAAGGGAAACCCTATCACGCAATTGCTCGGCGTGAAGAGGGATCAGGTCGCGTATGCGGCGGCTAGCTCGGGATCTTTCGAAGCGACGAGGTCTGCCAGGTCGGAAATCACCTTGGCCTGTTTCCAGGTCGCATCGTCCTGCATCTTGCCATCTATCATGGCCACACCAGAGCCATCCGGCATGGCATCAAGGATCTTGCGCGCGAATTTCACCTCATTTGGATCGGGGCTGAAGACCTTTTTGGCGATGGCGATCTGGTTCGGGTGAAGGCTCCACGTGCCTGAGCAACCCAGCAGGAAGGCATTGCGGAATTGCTGTTCGCAGGCATCAAGATCGGCAATATCGCCAAACGGACCATAGAAGGCGTTGATCCTTGCCATCCGGCAGGCATCAACCATACGGGCGATCGTATAGTGCCAAGGATCCTGCTGGGCTGAGTCGCGTGGGCTGCCATCTTCATTCGGATCGTCGATTACGCGGTAGAAGGGATGGCCACCCCCGACGCGAGTGGTCTTCATCTTGCGGTCCGCAGCCAGGTCTGCCGGGCCCAGGCTGATACCCTGCATGCGCGGACTGGCCAGTGCGATTTCTTCTACGCGTGCCATCCCCTGGGCCGTTTCAAGAATGGCGTGGAACAGGATCGGCCGCGTGAGACCCGCCTTTGCCTCCAATTGTGCAACATACTGATCGGCGAAATGGATGTCCCATGGACCTTCGACCTTTGGCAGCATGATCACGTCCAGCTGATGACCGGCTTTTAGAACCAGTTCACTCACATCTTCCTGAAACCACGGGGAGTTCAGCGGGTTCACGCGGCTCCAGAAGCCCGTTCCCTTGCCTTGCCAATCGTACATGGACGCCATTTCGATAGCGCCGGCGCGAGCAGCATCCTTGGCGTCGGCGGGGATGGCATCCTCAAGATTTGCGAGCATCACATCCACGCCTTCGGCCATGGTCGGCACCTTGGCCCGGACCTTGTCCAGATGCGGCGGGACAAAATGGATCATCCGCTCCAGCCTGATGGGCAGGTCGTGCATCGGGGCGGGTGCACCGATGGCCAGGGGCTTGAAGAAGTCTCTTGGTGTTTTCGTGCTCATGCGTTCCTCCTTGTTGCGGCGCAACATAGAGGGCGGTTGTGCCGCGTCAATCCGACAGAAAGGCTCAGGCCGATGATTCGACGACAGAGAGATTCATGCTGAAGGAGCGACGCTCGCCCGGCGACTTGAACGGATAGACACTGTGAAACATGTAGGATGGAAATATATAGAAATCCCCGACGCGTGGGCGGATCATGAAGTTCGATACCGAGTAATGGGTGTCGGTGCCGTGCGCGAACTGAAGATGTCCGTGAGAAGGATGATGGTCGAGGTCGTCCTCGGCCCATTCCTGATCAATCCCGTCCGGCAGTTTCAGATAACCGACGCATGAGAGCGCGCATCCGGTATGGATGTGGAGCGGGTTATACTCATGTGCATACTGGCGGACGAACCATCCGGCCATGACGTTCAGCTCAAAGCGCTTGGTCGTATGGTCATAGTCGCCGAATGAACCACGGCGGCTGGCGCGAATATGGTACTCGATCAGCGCGTTGCCGAGCGCAGCGGCGGTGGCGTCCACGAGGGATTTGGGAAAACGGAGTTCCTGCCGGACCTTGCCCACAAGGCTGCCCGAATGATCTTCCAGCTGTTCACTCATAGAGGCGTTCAGATGGGCGACCAGCGCAGGCGGTATGCGGACATAGCCCATCATGGGGCCAAAGGGCGTAAAGAATTCCTTCTCGCCAGAAGGCGTGAATATGGCCGACACAGCGGACTCCCGTCGCGCGGCCGCACACCTCACCCGGTGCGGTCGTTACTATACTTGATGGAAACGCCCTCAGCGGGTGTCTAAACCCGCAGCTGAACCGGGGTCAACGTCGATCTCGGGAAAAGTCGAAATCATTTGTGGAACGCCAGGCAGGGAACTTTCACCTGTTCCGGGCGTTGCAGGGGTAGCTTATCCAAAAAGGAAACCCTGCATGTCCCTGCTCATGATCCTACTCACAATATTTCTCCCACCTGTCGCAGTTGCGATCAAGGAAGGCATTGGGCTTCAATTCCTGCTCAACGTGCTACTGACACTGATTGGCTGGCTGCCCGGCGTTGTTCATGCCTTTTGGGTCGCGTCGCGCGGATCCGCTACGGCCGCCTGATCACTCTTCTGCCGAGGCGGTTTCTACGTCGGGCCGCGATGCCCGGCGGAACACCGCTACGGTAAGAGCTGCGACTCCGATCGCGGTGACAACCTCCCCGCCTATGATGACGTTCAGTCCTGCATGAAGCTCGGACAGGATAGCCCAAGTCGCTGTCATGAAGGTGATCGCGGCGATTTCCGAGATCAGGATGGTTGGAATAAGAGCATTCAGAAAGCGTTTCATCTGAGACGTCCATACAAAAGCATTGCGAACTCGCGTCGTCATATATCGGCATGACTCCCGGTTTCAGCAATGCTGAAAACTTTTTCTCGTGCTAAATCTTTCTGGCCAAGGGGTGCGCTGTTTCGAGAAGCTCCGCGAGCTCGTCCGTCAGGACGTGCGTGTAGATTTGTGTCGTCGCGATATCGGCATGGCCCAGCAATGTCTGGACGCTTCTCAGATCGGCGCCCCCCATGAGCAGGTGAGTTGCATAAGCGTGCCGCAACGCGTGCGGGTGGACTCTATCCGGGCGGATACCGGCTTTCAGTGCCAAGGCTTCGAGCAACTGTCCGAGGCGGCGGCGGGTGAGATGTCCTGATTTTCCTCGCGACGGAAACACAAAGGGTTCAGCTCGGCTCCTTGTAAGTGAGGCTTCCGGCAAGTGATCTTCGCGTACTTTCAGCCAATCTGTAAGCCCGCGCAAAGCGGGGCGCCCCAGTGGGCACAACCTTTCCTTGCCGCCTTTGCCGCGAACGATCACATCCGTTGTGACCCAGCGGGCTTCCTTGCGCCTCGGCAATTGGCCGAGTTTGAGAGAGACAAGTTCTGTTGCCCGCAGGCCCGCCCCATAGAGCAGCTCCACAAGACATTTCAGCCTCAAATCGTCGCCGCAGCAATCCAGCAGACGAGCCATCTCTTCGCGAGACAGGACATCGGGCACGTCCCGGCCGGGCTTTGGGCCGTCAATCTTCGCGGTGGGATCATCCTTGCGGTCTCCTTCCTCAAACAGGAAGCGAAAGAAGCGTCGGACCGCGGACAGCTTTCTGGCTTGCGACGATGGAGCCATGCCTCGCTTGGACAAATCTCTCAGCCAGCCTGAAATTTCACTTCCTTCAGCATCACATAACCCGCCACCACAAAATTCGGATGCGTCCAGCAAGTCCCGTCCGTAGGCGTCCAGCGTATTTGCGGATGAGCCGCGCTCTGCAGACATCATTTCAAGGAAGGCTTCGATGCGCGCGCGGTCAGACATTGCCCGACCTTGGCGCGCCGCGCCTAAAATTGCGTGAACATCATTCCGGTTTGACCCAGATCGGCGATGTCCAAGCCCGCTCCTGAACGAGAACGGGCATGTCGGGATTGGGTGGTGATCCGTTACGTACCGCGTCCCATGTCGACCAGCGACAAGATGGATTCTCGAGAACGCGGACGTAATAAGCTGCGCGGCGCGTCGGATCGTAGTTTGGGTCAGTCCACAGTGTTTTTAACTCGCCAACGCCACTGCCGGGGCGTGTAGAGCAGTCGGATATGTCTACATTGGCACCATTGTCGGGGCACCGGTGCGTGTCCGAATCTGGTTCGACATTTCCGGAACATGCAGCATCGTAGACGGCCTCATGCGCCTTGCCCTGGGCATCGGTCCACACTTTGATGACCTGCAAACGCTGCAGCGGATAAGAAGCCGGATCCCGAATCGCCCAAGCGAGAAATGACGGGGCTTGCTGATTTCCGACCAGGTCGCCGCCCTGTGGCACGCCAGTGCGGTAGGCTGCTGACACCAGGTCCGGATCTGCCAACATTGCCTGATCAAATCCGTATCCGGCAAACATGCGTGCTGTTATGCGCGGCCCGGACGTGCCGAACGTCTCCTTGCGACGAATGGCGTCGAAGATGGCATCCCGCGTATTTTCGTCGGCCCATACGCCGGCCAGCCCGGATGCGCTGTACTTGCCGGCAGACAGCTTGCGTCGCATGCTGGGCTTTACCGCGCCGGGCGGCAAGCTATTCAGCGATACAACACCGTCCCAACTGTCCGCACCTTCTGGTGGGACGGAATGTCGGAACTCAGGATTGGATCCGTCTTGGGGGAACTTGCCAGTAAAGTTCTTCTCATCGAAAGACCCGGCGCCGATATGTGTATCGCTGGAGCCAATGAAGCCGAACTTGTAAGGGTTGAAGCTCTCTGTTTCTTCGAAACCCAGTCCACGCGCCAACGCGTTGCGGGCGAAACCTCCGAGGTGCGGCGTCGACTTTGCGGCGCTTCCAACCAAGGTGTCGTAGATCTCGAAGTTTGCCCATTCGTCATTCGGGGATAGTGCTGGGTGGACTTCCGAGGTGCGGCGTCGACTTTGCGGCGCTTCCAACCAAGGTGTCGTAGATCTCGAAGTTTGCCCATTCGTCATTCGGGGATAGTGCTGGGTGGACTTCCGAGGTGCCTTTGACCTGGGAGATTTCAATTACCGGTTCGTTGCGCATGCGGGTGATCGCATAATCTGCAGTCAACTGGCCGCCCTCATAGGTTTCGGACGCAAACATTTCGCCATTGGATGCGTTGGAATTGTGCGGGATGGAGATGACATCCAGACCCTCAGCGCGCCGCGCATCCATCCAGGCCCACAAGTCTTCCGGATTTGGGGAGTCGAGGGTGGAAAAAAGCCGGTCCGGCGCGTCTCCACGAAATATGACGTTCCGGTGCAGGTTCGCTGCGGCGGGAACTTCCGAGTCCATGACCTCTGTCATGGCGGTGAATTCGTAGCCGGAGAAGGCGGTGAACTTGCCGGGCTCATTGTGGCGTTCGGCCGTCTCAATGTTCTTCATCCAGGCCGAGTCGATGACGTCTCGATCGTAGATCTCATCCACTTCTTCGCCCGTCACGATGGTGATGCCCACATTATGGAATGACTGGGCAGGGTTCGTCGCGTCCGGTCCAAATACGGATTTTGCGAAATTCGTGCGCGACAGATACGTACCGGGCGTTGCCATGACCGGCATGATGCCGAGATATTCGCCATGATCTGTGACGGCCAGAAAATCGAGCGGGCTGTCCAACTGGATCTCGTAACCGCCGTCGGTGATTATTTTCTCGCCCTTTGCATAGCGATATGCGTCATCGGGTGTTGCCCGAACGGACGATATGAAGGCGTCAAAGGACTGTCCGGTATGGACGTGCAGGTCGCCGAATAATGCAGTCCTGTCAGCGGGATCTATTGATGTTGAGCTCGCCGTGGCAATCGCAGCCGGTGCGGGCTCTGGTTCGGATGCTTGGGATTGTGTCTTGTCTGGCGCCCCACATGCCGTGGCTGCAAGTGCCAGAGCAGACGCCCCGGCCAGTATGGATACCCTCATCGATTCCTCCCGTTTTTCGTCCACCATCAGCCTTCTGGAGGCAAGATCAACGAAATTCGGGAAATTTCTAGTTGAGCGCCTTCCAGTAGCCAGTTGATTCCAATGCCATCTCCCGGGCGGCATCCTCTGCGCCGATCCGTTGCAGTGCTTTCAGGAGCAAGAGTAGGCTGGCGTCATCGAGTGCGGTCGGGTCGCCTTTGGTCATGCCTACCGTGGACAGAATAACCTCTCCTGCAGCATCTGCCTCAGCGGAGGCAAGCACGCCTACCAATTGCAAATCTATTTCCGGGGTGGATTTGCGTTCGGGCGCATTCACGATCAAGCGGCGCGCATCCGCCGGGGGCGCAATGCCGAGAGCGGTCCATAATGCGAAAAGACGAGCAGCGGTCTGCTTTTGCAGGTCAGACTCGGCAAGTGTGGCTAGACGTTCTCCAATATAGTCGCTGGCGTTGCGTGTCGTCTCGCTGCCCGCAAGTGTCACCAGAGCCGACATGAGTGCGGCATCAAAGCTGCCATCTTCGCGCGCGCCTTCCATCGTATTGGCGGATGACCAGTCCTTGGCGGCAGTGTAATGGTCGGTGGCCAGCGCAGCCCGCGCGAAGATCGGAGCGTTGGCTGCCGTGAAAGTGTTGATCGGTAGGCGTTCGACGTCCTCCCATAATAGCCGCGCGACCGCGCTGAAATGGGCTGGTGTGTCCATAGCGCCTTCCAGTGCTGCGGCGAGCGCAAAAGCGCGATCTTCATCAGTGACAAGCGGATCGCGCGCTGCATAGAGCGCGCTCTCCAAAGGCGTAGAGGGCACGAAGCCCGGTTCGGATATCAGCTTGAGGAAGAGTGCCTGATAATCATCCGTCTCCAGCATGCCAGCTTGGCTGGCCATTCCTGCGGATTGAACACGCAGAGTGATTGGCAATTTCGGATGCAGGGCCATTGCGGCTGCAAGGTCGGGACGATTCGCGGGGACGGGTGCCTCCGGAGGCGTGAGGCCCGCCTCGGCAGAGATGGCAAGGTTCAGTCCCGAAGAGTAATCTGCCTCTGGCGCGTCAGGCAGTTCGCCGGATGTCGCAAACACAGCGGCCAGAAGCCAGGAATCGACGGCATCCTGTTGCAAGGCCATTTCAATCGCGAGTTCTGCGCCGGCAGTATTGCCTTGCAGTGCCGCGCAGACCGCGCGCAATTTGGCCCAATAACCTGAAAGACGGTCTGGCGCATTCAGCATATCGCAGGCTGTTGCTTCATTGCCCAGCGCAAGATTGAGATCTGCAACGATTTCATCCGCGTCGAGGCCAGGAGGAGGAGTATCGAGTCGTGCCATGAGGGTGGCTGCGGCTTGGGCTTCGCCGAGGTCGTACATGATACGTGCCCGCTCGGCCCTTAGCAGGGGTTCCTGCATTCCCGCTGGTGGTGTGGCAGGCGACAGGGCCATGCGTTGCATCAACGTGCGTTCAGCCGGTGTCAGGTCGTGTGTGCGGACATCTCGCATCAATGGCAGCAAATCATCAGCGTCGGACGCGCGCCACATATCGGTTGGCAGGGAAGGCTCGCCCGCCTCGAGGAAGCTCATTCCCCACGGATTCACCAGCTCTAGACCGGAATCCTCGATTTGCGCGCCTGCCGGTAAGCTCCCGGCGAGGATGAGGCACACGACCGAGACAACGCCCTTAAAGGACATTGTCGACCTCGATGCGGACTTCACCGGGCTCTGGTTTACCCTTTTCGGCCTGTCCGCCCAGCCACCAGGCCGCGCCGAGGACAAGTATTGCCAGCAGGCCTAAAAGGATCAGAAACTTGCGCATGGCTATTTACCCCTAGATACAGAATTCCGGCGCTGGATTGCGAAGGCGCGACAGCAACTATAGGACAAGTACCGAACGGAGCCCGAAAGTCCAGAATGCCTTCTGACAGTGACAGTACTTCCAGACCGGTTGACGCGACATTGCCCTACATGTCGCGAACCGTCGCGCTTGTCGGTTTGATGGGGGCAGGAAAATCTACCGTCGGGCGCCGCTTGGCCGAACGATTGGGCCGAGAGTTTTATGACAGTGATTCGGAGATCGAGAAGGCGGCGGGCCTATCAATAACCGATATTTTCAAACTGCACGGAGAAGAGGATTTTCGGCGCGGGGAGCATCAGGTGTTGAAGCGGCTATTGGAGTTGCCTCCCCACGTGTTGGCTACGGGCGGGGGTGCCTACCTGAATGATGAGACCCGCCTGTTGATGCAGAAGAACGCGGTCACCATCTGGCTGAATGCTGATCTCGAAACTCTTTGGCGACGTGTCCAGAAGCGCGATACGCGTCCCTTGCTGAGGCATCCGGATGCGAAGAACGTACTGACCAATCTGTTGGCAGAGCGCGAGCCGATCTATTCCCAAGCCGATCTCGTCGTGCCGTCAAAGGACGGACCGCACGCGGCCACCGTCAATGCCATATACAAGGCCCTCCAGACATGGACACCGAAGTGAACGTGACCGCACCACCGCTTGAGACCGTCACGGTCGAGCTCGAAGATCGCAGCTATGACATTCTCGTCGGCCACGGCGCGCTGGACCAGCTCGGTGCGCGCGTGTCGGCCATGATCAAACAGCCGCGGGTCTTCGTGCTGACAGATGAGACGGTCGAGCGGATGCACCGACATCGACTGGATGAGGCGCTTCGGTCAACCGGTGTGACGACGCATTGGAAATCCCTGACGCCGGGCGAGAAAACGAAGTCGTTTTCCAATCTCGAAGAGATTCTCGACTGGTTACTTGAGGCCTCTGCTGACCGCAGCGATGTACTCATTGCGCTCGGTGGTGGCGTGATCGGTGATATTACGGGGCTTGCAGCCAGCCTTATGAAGCGCGGCATGAAATTCGTGCAGGTGCCGACGACCCTGTTGGCCCAGGTCGATTCCTCGGTCGGCGGCAAGACCGCGGTGAACACGCCGCGCGGGAAGAATTCGATTGGTGCATTCTATCAGCCGCAATTGGTGATAGCTGATACGTCCCTGCTTGAAACGCTGCCGCCGCGAGAGCTGCGCGCTGGTTACGCCGAGATCGTGAAATATGGATTGATCAATGATCCGGGTTTCTTTGCGTGGCTTGAAGAGCATGGCGAAGCGGTGCTGGCACTGGACCCGGCGGCAATAGCGCAAGCGGTTGCCACCAGCTGTCGTGCCAAAGCGGCCATCGTTGCGGAAGACGAGCGCGAAACCGGCGTCCGGGCGCTGCTTAACCTCGGCCACACGTTTGGCCATGCACTTGAGGCGGCAAATGGCTATGCGCCGGATCTGTTGCACGGCGAGGCCGTTGCCATCGGCATGGCGCTCGCATTTCGCTATGGCGCAAGTCAGCGTATCACGCCGCAATCCGATGCAGACCGTGTGACGGCGCACCTCAATGCGACGGGGTTGCAATCAAGCATTCCGGGACGTCAGGGTGGGCCTTACATTGCTGCGCGACTGGTCGAGCTAATGCAGCAGGACAAGAAAGCCAGCGGCGGCAAAGTACCCTTGATCCTCGCACGCGGTATTGGCCAGTCCTACATCCACAAGGATGCAGATCTTGCGTCCGTCGAAGCATTTCTCCGTAGCGAATTGCTGGAGAGCTGATCCACACATATGAGACCCCACCCATGATTGCCGGTTACATCATCTCAATTTTCGTGCTGCTCGGCATGTCAGGCTTCTTTTCGGGGTCTGAGACGGCGCTGACGGCCGCGTCGCGTGCGCGCATGCACCAGCTTGAGAAGGATGGTGACAAGCGGGCCGAGACAGTGAATCGCCTGATCAGTAATCGCGAAAATCTGATCGGTGCGATCTTGTTGGGCAACAACCTGGTAAACATCCTCGCCTCGGTGCTTGCCACGTCGCTGTTTACCTCATTGTTCGGACCGGGCGGTGTCGCGCTGGTGCTGGCGACCGGCGTGATGACGATTCTGGTACTGGTGTTTGCCGAAGTCCTGCCGAAAACTTATGCGATCACGCGTCCCGACACTATGGCGATGAGCGTAGCGCGGCCGATCAGTGGTCTGGTTTGGGCTGTGGCGTGGATTGTGAAACTGATCCAATTTGTCGTCACCATCACATTGAAGATCCTCGGCCTTGGTGCGCCTGCTGAACTCGTCACGGCGGAACAGGAAATTCGCGGTGCGATTGACCTACACGCCTCCGAAGGAGGTGTCGGAGCTGAAGATCGTCTGCGACTGGTCGGGGCGCTCGATTTGAAGGAGCTGACCGTCGAAGACGTGATGATCCATCGGAAAAACATTCGCATGTTGAATGCGGATACTGAGCCTCGGCAGTTGGTAACCAAAGCTCTCGCCAGCCCGCATACGCGCCTACCGCTATACCGGGGCGAGAAGGAGGAGATTGTCGGCATTTTGCACGCAAAGGACCTGTTGCGGGCGGCGCTGCCGCTTGGCGGCGACCTGAGCGCGCTCGATCTCGACTCGATCTTGCGCAAGCCGTGGTTTGTGCCGGAGACAACACCAGTACAGGACCAACTCGACGCATTTCTTCAAAAACGGAGTCACTTCGCGTTGGTTGTTGACGAGTATGGCGAGCTTCAGGGGCTGATTACGCTGGAAGACATTCTGGAAGAGATCGTCGGTCATATCCATGACGAGCATGATGTGGCCGTTCAGGGTGTGCGTCCCCAGCCAAATGGATCAGTCAACGTGGATGGATGGGTACCTATTCGGGACCTGAACAGGGCGACAGGCTGGAACTTGCCAGATGAAGAAGCCGTAACCGTTGCAGGCTTGGTCATTCACGAGGCGCAGACCATTCCCGAGCCTGGACAGAGCTTTGTCTTTCACGGGTATCGCTTCAACATACTCAGGCGTCAGCGAAACCAGGTCACTGGCCTGAACATATCAGAGGCCGAGACGGCCTGATTTCGGCTCTCGGCTGGCCATATGCATCTGCGGCGACGGATCTTCGTCGCAGCCATTGGCCTTCAGCCAGTTCTTCTCGGTGAGCGTCACGATGTGGGCGGAGTCTGGATCGGGATTGTCCATGGCGATAATAGCCCACTCGCCGCTGAGCGTTGGGACGTCATGGGACACCGGAACGAAGACTATCTCTCTATCCTGAGTGCAGACCGTGTCGCGAATCCAGTGCATCATGCCGAGATTCACCTTGTCGGAAGGTGTCTCCGCAATCGCTGAACCTGCAATCATTGCGCCTATTGCGGCGGCAGTCATGAGTTTCTGTACCATCACCCGTTCTCCTCGACGGCTGCGAAATTAATGATCGAGTCATATTTCGGTTCCGCGTGGAGTCGGATTTTTCAAGATTCATGCCGCTTTCGCGTGTAGGGCGAGTGCGTGCAGGCCGGAATCAAATTCGGACTGCAGCGTCAACATGATCGCGCGTTGGGCTTGGACGCGGGACAGACCTTCGAATGCCGAGGACGTGATTCGCACGGTGTAATGCGTCTCTCCACCCGGCGCGGCGCCTGCATGACCTGCATGTTTCTGGCTGTCATCGGTAATAATCAGCTCTACCGGGTGAAAAGCTTCAGTTAAAAGCTCACGAATTCGCGATAACCTGTCACTTGGCTGTGGCATCTTTAACCTGCACTCCCTATTATGCCGGGTCATGTCTGACGGTGACCCATTTTCCTATCGCGTTAAGTTCAAAGATATACGCATCAAGCCTCCCAAAGACGAGGCTTCCCGTGCGCGTGCGCAGAAGACTCGTGTCTGCGACCACAAACAATGTGATCTTGAGGGGACCCATCCTGCGCCCAAGCGTCAGGGGAATGGTCGTCATTATTTCTGCCAGGCGCATGCAGCAGAGTACAATCGCAGCTTTGATTTCTTTGAAGGCATGTCGCAGGCCGAGGCCGCTTCGTTCGCCCGGTCTGAGCGGTATGGTCACAAGCGCACCTGGAAATTTGGCACCGGCCCGATGCGCGGCGAAAAGGGACCTCAGAAGTTGGACCCGCGGCGCTGGGCAGGCAGCAAGTTCTTCAATGTTGATGATGTTGCGAGTGGCGAGTCGGCCTCGTCCGGCCACCGGAACACGCTGCAGAAGCGCGCCTTGAAGGAACTCGATCTCGAAACCGATGCAAAGCCAGCGGAGATTCGCGCGCGCTATGCAGAATATGTTCGCCGGTTCCACCCGGATTCGAACAAGGGCGACCGGTCATCAGAACACAAGCTCCAGCGCGTCCTTCGTGCCGGCAAGCTGCTGAAGGCCGCAGGCCTGATGAAGGGCTGACATGCACGATATCCTGGTGATCGGCGGCGGGATCAACGGAACCGGGATCGCGCGCGACGCTGCTGGTCGTGGGCTGGATGTGGTGCTCTGCGAAAAAGATGACCTTGCCCAGCATACATCGTCAGCCAGCACGAAGTTGATTCATGGCGGGCTGCGTTATCTGGAGCAGTATGATTTCGGCCTGGTGCGCAAGGCCCTGATCGAGCGCGAAATCCTGCTTAAGGCAGCGCCGCACATAATCTGGCCAATGCGGTTCGTCCTGCCGCACCACAATGAACTTCGCCCAGCCTGGCTGATCCGACTTGGTCTGTTCATCTATGATCACCTTGGCGGACGCAAATTGTTGCCTGCAACCACAACGCTTCGGCGCAAATCGTCGGCCAGACTTGACTCGCTCAAGGAAGAATACCGGCTTGCTTTCGAGTATTCTGATTGCTGGGTCGAGGATTCGCGGCTTGTCGTGCTGAACGCCGTCGATGCGAAATCGCATGGTGCTGAAGTCATGACGCGTACCCGCTGTACGTCGCTTGTGCGCAGTGGTGACCATTGGGATGCAGTGCTGGAAAGTCCGAAAGGATCCGAGACCCGGTCATTCAGGGCGGTCGTCAATGCGGCAGGTGCATGGGTCGACGATGTTCTGGGGCTCGACCATGGAAAGAAAAACGAGACCCACCTACGACTTGTAAAGGGTAGCCATATCATCGTGCCGCGCTGGCACGAAGGCGACTACGCCTACTTCTTCCAGAATGGTGATGGCCGAATCATGTTCGCGATTCCCTATGAGCGCGGCGCGTTCACACTGATCGGCACGACGGACGTTCCGTATGAAGCAAATCGCGACGAGGTGAAAATTACGCCTGATGAGATCGAGTATCTCTGCAAGGGCGCGAGCGAGTATTACAAGCGGGCCATCACTCCAGCAGATGTGGTGGCGACCTATTCCGGTGTGCGCCCACTATATGATGACCACGCTGCCAACGCCTCCAAAGTGACGCGCGACTATGTCCTGAAACTGGATGATGACGGCGGAGCGCCGGTCCTGTCAGTGTTTGGGGGCAAGATAACGACCTATCGGGAATTGGCTGAAGACGCGCTTCAGACACTGGATAAGGTTTTTCCGGAGGCAAGTGGTGAGTGGACACGCGACGCTGACCTTCCCGGCGGAGACATGCCTCGCGCGGATTTCGACGGTTTCTATGAAGGATTGCGGCAGGATTATCCCAAGCTGAGCGCTAACCTTCTGCAGCGTCTAGCACGCGCTTACGGCACCGACGCGCGGCGTTTGTTGGGGCAAGCCGAAACGGACGGCGATCTTGGCCGAATGTTTGGTGCGAGCCTGACCGAAACTGAGGCGCGCTACCTTGTTGAAGTAGAGTTTGCCCGAACCGCAGATGACATTCTGTGGCGTCGTTCCAAGCTGGGCCTGCACATGAGCGCGGCGGAGCGGGATGCGTTCGCGGGATGGATGGCGACTGAAATGGCAGTGAAGGCCTGACCGCTCTGACGCCGCGCTGCACAGGTTGATGGCATACCTGTATATTCTGTCATGCCGCGCTGTTTCGCCCGCCGTGCCTTGGTAGACAGGCGAACGGCTCTATGGTCAAAGGCGCCATCCGGATTATCGCGGCTGCGGTCGCTTTGAGAGAGACTGAAGATGACCAAAGGCTTGGTAACTGTTTTCGGCGGGTCGGGGTTCATTGGACGGTATGCCGCCCGTGAACTCGTCAAGAAGGGCTGGCGTGTGCGCGTTGCCTGTCGGCACGTGAACACTGCCGGGGATGTTCGTCTTGCGGGGCCTCCAGGCTGGGTCGATATTATTCAGGCCAATATCCGCAATCGAGAATCGATCGAGCGCGCGCTGGAAGGCGCCGACGCTGTCGTGAATCTTGTTGGCATCATGTTTGAGAAAGGCGCTCAGACGTTTGAGTCGGCTCAGAGCGAAGGGGCTGGATTGCTGGCGCAAGTTGCCGCCGAAAAAGGCATTGCACGGTTTGTCCAAGTTTCAGCCATCGGCGCTGATGCCGATTCCTCGGCTGACTATGCACGCACAAAGGCAGAAGCTGAAGCCGCTGTTCGCGACGCCATTTCTACAGCGACCATTCTACGCCCATCCATTGTGTTTGCGTCGGAAGACGAGTTCTTCAACCGCTTTGCTGCGATGGCAACGTCCCCGTTGATGAGTGTATTGCCCCTGTTGCCGGCCATTGGCGGTGGATCGACTCGCTTCCAGCCGGTCTATGCCGGTGATGTGGCCGAGGCGATTGCTGTGGCGGTGGATGATGCGGCCACGGCAGGCAAGACTTACGAATTGGGCGGCCCCCGCATTTACACGTTCAATGAACTGTATGACGTGATCCTCGAGACGATTGACAAGCGCCGGTTCAAAATTCCGTTGCCGTTCTTCATCGCAAAGCCCGCGGGTTATCTCACAGCAGCTGTCTGGCGCTATATTCCGCCATTCTCGTGGGGCTTTCTCGGCGATCCGCCCCTCACAGGAGACCAGGTCGAGATGCTTAAATCCGACAATGTGGTCGCCGATGATGCGCTGACGCTGAAGGATCTTGGCGTCACGGAGCTGGAAACGGTTGAAGCGATCGTGCCTTCCTATCTCTGGCGGTTCCGCGACTATGGCGAGTTTCACAAGGCGTCCGAGGCCTAAGTCTAGAGTAGTCCGACGAGTGGTGATCCCAATATCAGCACGGCTCCAAGTGCGAAGCGGTACAATACGAAGGGCAGAAAGCTCATTCGGCTGAGTAGCGACATCAGGAACCAGATGGACGCCAGCCCCGTGATGAAGGCGATGCTTGCCACAATCAGTCCATCCTTCAGGGTCAGCACGGTTTCGGTGGCATCGGCTGTCACCAATCCCATCGCTCCGTAAAGTCCGGCAGCGGCGAGGATTGGGGCGCCAATCAGCATTGAAAATCGCGCTGCCTCGGTGCGGTCATACCCGAATGCACGAGCGGCCGTCATCGTAATGCCGGAACGGCTGGTGCCTGGCAGGATTGCAGCGATTGCCTGGGTCGCGCCGATCAGGAAAGCATGCCACATCGTCATGTCTTCTTCCCTGCGATCGCGCGCACCTTTCACATCGGCCCACCAGAGCAGGGCGCCGAAGATGATCGTTGTGGCGGCGACGACATAGATGCTGCGCATGCTTTCCAGCATGCTTTCGGGCAGGAATTTTTCGTAGGCGAATGCGACCAGAACGGCGACCGGCGTTGCAACAATCACGGCGGCTGCAAGGCGAGCCCCTTTTGACAGTGGCGATTTTGATACTGGTGCAGCGACCAGTTCAAATCCTCCTGCAATGGCGCTGGTCACGTCCTTTCGGAAATAGATCAGCATCGCCAACAAGGTGCCGAGATTTGACACGGCATTGATCAATAACTCGTCGCCGGGGCTAGCTTCGAAGAATCCTGCGGCGAGCAGTACATGGCCGGAAGAGGACACGGGAAGCCATTCTGTCGTGCCCTGCAGCAGGGCGATAATGGCGAGCTGTAATAGGGACATCAGGCGAGCCTTACAGTTTCAACGCAATTCCCAACTATGGGAATTTACCAAAAAAGCCACCACTCGTATAAAGATCAATATGATATTGTTTTTCCGTATTGAGCCGCACAGGCGGCAAAACGGGCGGCCGAGTGCAGTTTATAAATATCATTGTGAGTTGTGAATGATCGAATGCGCTTGCGAGCTTGGAGGGAAAGTTCTAAGCCCACACTTCTAATACCGGGAGCGCCGAAATGGCAGAAAAAATGCTGAAATTCATCAAAGTCGAGCGGAGCATGCCGTCAAAGCGGGATGCCTCGGACCGAAAAGACGATTTCAACGAAATCTATTCTGAGTTCAGCAGGGACAAGGCTGGTGAGCAAGCCGCGCGGTGTTCGCAGTGCGGCGTTCCATTCTGCCAACAGGGCTGCCCCCTTTCCAACAACATTCCTGATTGGTTGAAGCTCGCCGCCGAAGACCGGCTCGAAGAAGCATATCAGGTCTCGTCGGCGACCAATAACATGCCTGAGATTTGCGGCCGCATCTGTCCGCAGGATCGTCTGTGTGAGGGTATCTGCACCATCGAACAGTCGGGCCACGGCACAGTCACGATCGGATCTATTGAAAAGTATATCACTGACAATGCGTGGGATCAGGGATGGGTGAAGCCGATCACGCCCCCACGTGAACGCGCCCAATCTGCAGGCATTATTGGCGCGGGCCCTGCGGGCCTTGCTGCCGCTGAACAGCTCCGCCGAAAGGGCTATCAAGTCACGGTTTACGATGCTTATGACCGGGGGGGTGGCCTGTTGGTCTACGGAATCCCTGGCTTCAAGCTCGAGAAGGATGTGGTTGAGCGCCGTATCAAACGCTTGGAAGATTCCGGAATCCGGTTTGAGTTCAATACGCGGGTCGGCGAGACGGTGTCTCTCTCAACGCTGCGAGATCAGCACGACACGATCCTCATCGCGACAGGTGTCTACGCAGCAAAGGATCTGAAATGTCCGGGCAGCGGGGCCAAAGGCGTATTCCCTGCGCTGGAATACCTGACCGCTTCCAACCGCAAGAATTTTGGCGATGACGTGCCGGCCTATGATGACGGGACTTTGAACGCAGACGGAAAGCGCGTGGTTGTGATCGGTGGCGGCGACACTGCGATGGATTGCGTGCGAACGGCGATCCGTCAGGGCGCCAAGAGCGTATCTTGTGTGTATCGCCGTGACCGCGCGAATATGCCGGGCAGTCAGCGCGAAGTGACGAATGCCGAGGAAGAGGGTGTGACCTTTGAATGGCTGGCTTCGCCCGATGCCATTCTCGATACGAAAGCCGGCAAACTTAAAGCTGTTCGCGCGAGCCGGATGAAACTGGGCGAGCCCGATGCCTCCGGTCGTCAGTCTCCGGTCAAGACCGGGGAAACATTCGACATCAAGGCCGACATGGTCATCAAGGCGCTGGGCTTTGACCCGGAAGACCTGCCGGAATTGTTTGGCGAAGAAACCTTGACCGTAAACCGTTGGGGCGCGGTTCGGGTCGATTATGCAACAATGGAAACCAGCCTGCCCGGCGTTTATGCGGCAGGGGATATCGTTCGCGGCGCTTCGCTCGTTGTCTGGGCCATCAAGGATGGCCGGGACGCAGCAGAAGCCATGCACAAGGCGATGAGAGCACAAGAGCGCGCTTCTAAAGTAGCGGCGGAGTAGTCAGATGTCAGATTATGTAAAACAGTATGAGGCCAACCGTCAGAAGCTGATGGACGGCCACGCCTATGACCCCGAATATGAGCATGATGCTTGTGGTGTTGGCCTTGTCGCAGCGCTCGATGGCAAGCCGCGTCGCGAAATCGTGGAGATGGGGATCGAGGCATTGAAGAATGTCTGGCACCGAGGCGCTGTCGATGCGGATGGCAAGACCGGAGATGGCGCGGGTATTCGCGTAGAAGTGCCACAGGATTTCTTCCGTGAGCATGTCACTCGCACAGGCCACAATCCGACGGACGACCCAATCTGTGTGGGTCAGATATTCCTGCCACGCACGGATTTTGCGGCTCAGGAAGCTGCGCGGACATTGGTTGAAACCGAGGTTCTGCATTTCGGGTTCTACATCTATGGCTGGCGCCAGCCCCCCGTGGATGTGACCGTGATAGGTCAGAAGGCCAAGGATACGCGCCCGGCGATTGAGCAGATCATGTTTCGCGATGGTATAGGGCGCAGCCCGGAAGAGCTTGAACGTGCGCTCTATATCTGTCGCCGGCGGATCGAGCGTCGTGCACGTGAGGCCGCGATTCCATCCTTCTATGTATGTTCACTCAGCCATTCATCCCTGATCTACAAGGGCATGTTCCTGGCGCAGGACATCGACAATTTCTATCTGGACCTGAAGGACGAGCGTTTCGTCTCTGCATTCGCAATATATCACCAGCGGTATTCGACCAACACGTTCCCGCAATGGTCGCTGGCTCAGCCTTTCCGTATGATCGCGCACAATGGCGAGATCAATACGGTGCGTGGCAACAAGAACTGGATGAAGAGCCACGAAATCCGCATGGTATCCGAAGCCTTTGGCGAGCATGTTGATGATGTAAAGCCGGTGATCCCGGATGGTACGTCCGACTCTGGCGCCCTTGATTCCGTGTTCGAGATTCTTTGCAAGTCAGGCCGTTCGGCACCAATGGCCAAGGCCATGTTGATCCCGGAAGCCTGGTCGAAGCGGGATTCGGTCATGCCGACTGCTCACCAGGCGCTCTACGATTATTGCAACTCCGTGATGGAGCCTTGGGACGGACCGGCCGGAGTCGCGGCCTATGATGGCCGTTGGGCCATAGCTGGGCTTGACCGAAACGGTTTGCGGCCGCTTCGTTATGCTCTGACGACAGACGGTATTCTTGCGGTTGGGTCTGAGGCGGGTATGTGCCCGCTGGGCGATCATGAAGTCACCAAGCGCGGCCTGATCCAGGCTGGCGGCATGATCGCGGCTGATTTGAAGACCGGAAAGTTTTATGAGCATCGCGAGCTAATTGACCTGCTCGCCGGCAAGGCGCCATATGAAGAGTGGTTGCAGGCCGTGACCGAACTGGAGCCGGAAATCGGCCCGGGGCCTGAGCCTCTCATGTTCAACAAGGAAGATCTGCTGCGTCGTCAGACAGCCGCGGGTTATACACTTGAGACACTCGAATTGATCCTTTCTCCGATGGCCGAAGGTGGCAAGGAGGCCATTGGATCGATGGGCGACGACACCGCGACGGCTGTCTTGTCCTTCTCGTACCGCCCCATGAGCCATTTCTTCCGCCAGAATTTCAGTCAGGTCACAAACCCGCCGGTCGACCCGTTGCGTGAAGAGCGCGTAATGAGTCTCAAGACTCGGTTCAAAAACCTTGGAAACGTTCTCGATACCGACAAGTCCCAGCAGGAAGTATTCGTGCTGGAAAGCCCGTTCCTGACCAATGGGATGTATGACCGCCTGATCGATCGACTGGGTGTTGGCACTGCTGAGATTGACTGTACATTCAATGAAGCAGATGCGGCAGGTGATGGAGTTGCGCTCAAGAACGCGCTGAGTAGAATCCGTCAGGAGGCGGAAGATGCAGTACGCGAAGGCCGCGAGCACATAATTCTGACCGATCAGTATCAGTCTGCGGACAAGATTGCGATTCCGATGATCCTGGCCACTGGTGCGGTTCACTCGCACCTTGTGGCGCAAGGTTTGCGTACGTTCTGTTCCATCACGGTTCGGTCGGCCGAATGCCTCGACACGCACTATTTTGCCGTACTCATCGGTGTCGGTGCGACGTGCGTGAATGCGTACCTGGCGCAAGACATCATTGCGGACCGGCAAGCCCGAGGGCTTTTCGGAGAGATGCCGCTCAATGAGTGTGTGTTGAATTTCAAAAAAGCGGTCGAAGCCGGCTTGTTGAAGATCATCTCAAAGATGGGAATTTCTGTAATTTCTTCCTATCGGGGTGGGTACAATTTCGAAGCGTTGGGACTCTCGCGCGCGCTTGTCGCGGATTATTTCCCCGGCATGAACAGCCGCATTTCTGGCCTTGGTCTCGCTGGCCTCGAAGAAAACTCGCTTGTTCGCCATGAGGCCGCCTTCGACGAGGATGTCGTATCTCTGCCGGTAGGCGGGTTCTACCGCTTGAGAGCGTCCGAAGAACCACATGCGCTTGACGGTAATCTGATCCACACATTGCAAGCGGCATGTGATCGCGGCGATTACTCTATCTATCGCAAATATGTCGAAGCAGTGCATTCGCGCGATCCGATACAATTGCGTGACTTGCTCGATTTCAAGCCGGCTGGGGACCCCGTTCCAGTATCCGTCGTTCAGTCGATCAATGAGATCCGTAAGCGCTTCATTACGCCCGGCATGTCGCTCGGCGCGTTGAGCCCTGAAGCTCATGGCACGCTGAACGTGGCCATGAACCGGATCGGTGCAAAATCGGTATCGGGCGAAGGCGGCGAAGATCGCGCCCGGTTTCGCCCGCTGCCGAATGGCGACAATATGAACTCTGCCGTCAAGCAGGTGGCCTCTGGCCGCTTTGGTGTGACTGCGGAATATCTGAACCAGTGTCGAGAGATTGAGATCAAGATCGCTCAGGGTGCAAAGCCCGGCGAGGGCGGTCAGTTGCCCGGCTTCAAGGTGACAGAATTCATTGCCAAGCTGCGCCATGCAACGCCGGGTGTGATGCTGATCTCACCACCGCCACACCATGACATCTATTCGATCGAAGATCTTGCCCAGCTGATCTATGACTTGAAGCAGATTAATCCGGAGGCACGGGTTTGCGTGAAGCTTGTTGCCCAGTCCGGGGTCGGAACGGTTGCCGCTGGTGTGGCGAAGGCGAAGGCAGACGTCATACTGATTGCAGGCGGCGTGGGAGGAACGGGCGCGAGCCCACAGACTTCCATCAAATATGCGGGTCTGCCGTGGGAACTCGGTCTTGCCGAAGCGCACCAGATCCTGTCGTTGAACAATCTGCGCAACAAGGTCACCCTCCGCACCGATGGAGGCCTTCGTACGGGCCGCGATATTGTGATCGCTGCTATGCTGGGTGCGGAAGAGTACGGAATCGGCACAGCCTCGCTCGTGGCTATGGGCTGTATCATGGTGCGCCAGTGCCACTCGAACACCTGCCCTGTGGGGGTCTGTGTTCAGGACGAGGCGCTACGTGCTCACTTTACCGGATCGCCGGAAAAGGTCGTGAACCTGATGAGCTTCATAGCCGAGGACGTCCGGGAAATTCTTGCTTCACTCGGCCTGAAGTCGCTCGACGAAGCAATCGGGCGCACGGACTTGCTCGCTCAGGTAAGCCGTGGGTCGACACATCTCGATGATCTCGACCTGAACCCGCTGCTAGTCCAGGTCGATACCGAAAATCCGGTCATTTATCAGCCTGACCGTCGTGAAGAGGTTCCAGATACCCTAGACGCCCAGATTCTACGTGATGCCGAGCCGTTCTTCGAGCGCGGCGAGAAGATGCAGTTGGAATATGGTGTGCGTAACACGATGCGCGCGATCGGTGCACGGTCGAGTTCTGCGATCACGCGCAAGTTCGGCATGCAGGCACTGCCAGAGGGCCGCCTGCATATCCGGCTGGAAGGGTCCGCAGGGCAATCGCTAGGTGCGTTCTCGGTGCAGGGTCTTCTGCTGGAAGTCATCGGCGATGCCAATGACTATGTAGGTAAAGGCCTGTCGGGCGCTTCGATTGTCGTATCGCCACGGCCGAAAGAGCGTCATCGGGCGGGTGACGCTATCATCGGCAATACGTGTTTGTACGGCGCAACCGCGGGCAAGTTGTTCGCGGCGGGTACGGCGGGCGTACGCTTCGCGGTTCGTAACTCCGGCGCTGTGACGGTGATTGAAGGGTGCGGCGCGAATGGCTGTGAGTACATGACGGGCGGGCGGGCTGTCATTCTCGGACCGGTCGGTGACAATTTCGGCGCGGGCATGACCGGCGGTACGGCCTATATCTGGGATCCGGAATGCCAGTTCGAACGGGTGGCGAACCCGGATTCGATTGATTGGTATCCCCTCTCAGACATGCAGGCAGAGCACATTGCAGAAGCCAGGGCGCTGATCGAGGAGCACTTCAAGCGCACCAAGTCCCTTCGCGCGAAAGACATTCTCGAGAATTGGGAAACGTCCACCAGCGAGATGTTGATGATTGTGCCGAAAGAGATAGCCCACCTGTTGCTTGGTGATGCCAAGCCCAAGGGCAAGAAGGCAAAAGTGGCTGAGAAAGCCTGATGATGAATGGCCCCCGGATCGCTCCGGGGGCCATTCACATTATTGGGGTTTCTTGCGACGGATGCGTGGCCAGATCAGCTTCAGCCAGATCCAGAGGAAGGCTCCGATCAAGATCAGCCATGGCAGGCCGATCGCAAAGGCGGTGATCACGGCGGCCAGCGCACTGGCGAGGTTATAGAAGAAATCTCCGAACGCACTTCCGATCGGTGAGAGTGCGCCTTGCGAGACCGGATTGCGCTTGGTCTCGTAGTTCACGCTCAATTGGCTCATCTGAACCCGGAGCATTAAAGTCTTGAGCGATGATTTTAGCGAGTCGATCTCACCGTTGACCCGGGCAAGTTCCCGCTCCGTGGCCAATAGGTCTCCCAGTTCGCCGTCCCGGTTGGCGAGCAACTCCTCCAAACGCTTTTGAAGGGTTTGCTGAGCGTTCAGGCGGGCATCGGTGTCGATGATCGAAACGGTAAGGTCCTCGGCCGTCGTCTGGCGATTGGTAACGTCGCCATTGGCTTGCTCGGCGTCGGCGTCGACACCCTCCAGGAATGTCTCGATCCAATCTGGCGTTGCCCGAAGTTGGAGCGATGCGGAGGCTTCATCATCCGAGTAGGTGTTGAACCAGGAATTAGTGACGATACACACCGAGGGGCCAGCTTGGTTACAGGCGGCAACATGGCCCTGCATGACTGGCTCGATGGACTTCACTGGCAGCCGCAATCCGAGTGAGTGCGAATAGGCGATATATTGTTGCGCGGCCTCCTCGGTCGGCCCGCCGCCACCTCCTGATTTGGAAAACGACCCGTCCATTGCCACGTCCTGCTCCATCATCGGAGATGGGGCCGGGGGGGCGTTCATCATCGCGCGTTCAGCCGACTCGCTGCCAGGACCGCCGCATGCCGCGAGCAAGACGGCAGCGGTCGCAATTGCTGGAATTTTGATGTTCATCTGTTCCCTCCACATCCACTATGACTTCCACATGAAACCTACAAAATGGCAAGATCACGTTGGAATTCGGGCGGATGATCAGGGCCGGAAACCTGTTCTCCGTTCGCCCGGCTCCAGTGTGCGCCAGGCGTGGTGGATGAAATCCACGAGGAGGGGACGGGTGTCCCGCGGGTCGATGATTTCCTCGGCATAGAAGGATTCTGCTGTCCTGAAGGGAGACCGGATCGCATCGAATTTCTTGTAGAGCTGGGCCTTCAGGGCCTCCGGATCCTCGGCCTCGGTCAGTTCCTTGCGGAAGGCGGCCTCGATGCCGCCGGCCATGGGCAGGCTGCCCCAGTCCCCACTCGGCCAGCAATAGCGCCATTTGGTCCGGCTCTGATTCATCATGGCGGACCCAGCCAGGCCATAGGCTTTGCGGATCACGACAGAACAGACCGGCACATCGGCCTGATAGATCGCCGTCATGGCGCGCACGCCCGCACGGGTCACACCGGCGGTCTCCGCCTTCACGCCAACCGCAAAGCCGGGACAGTCGACAAAGTGGACGACCGGCAAATGGAATTGCGAGCAGAGATCCATGTGGCGAGTGACCTTGTCGCAGACATCTGCCGTCCATGCGCCGTCCAGGAAGAAGGGATCACCTGCCAGGATTCCGACAGGATACCCATCCAGACGGGCGAACCCGCACACGATACCCCGGCCCCAATCATGTCCGATCTCGAAAAAGCTACCCGTATCTACACTTGCTTCAACAATCTTCCGCGGCTTGTACGGCGTCTTACCGTCTGTTGGCACAACAGAGAGCAGGCTCTCCTCCCGTCGCTCTGGCGAGTCACCAGCCACGACTCGCTCCGGAAGTTCGTGCACCGATGATGGAAGGTAAGACAGGAAACGACGAGCTGTTTCGAATGCGTCCGCTTCGGTATCCACGACATTGTCGACTGTGCCATTCTGGCCCTGAATTTTCCAGCCGCCCAGCTCTTCCTTGGTGACATCTTCGCCAAGCGCGATGGTGACAGGCGGACCGGCCACGAAAACCTGGCTCAGCTCTTTGACCATGACAGAGAAATGGCTGGCGGCTACTCGCCCCGCGCCCATGCCCGCGCAGGGGCCAAGGGCCAATGATACGAAGGGCACTTGTGTCAGGCCGTGGGTAATCTCATTCCAGCCCGGTGTCTCCGGAATGTAGGTGCGCGGGTCTTTCTCCAGCATCTTGACCGAACCGCCGCCCCCAGTGCCGTCAATCATCTGAACGAGCGGCAGGCGGTACTCGGCCGCCATCTTGATGGCTTGAACCATTTTCTGCCAGATCGAAGCATCGGCTGCGCCGCCCCGAACAGTGAAATCGTCTGCCAGAATCACTGTCGATCTGCTATTCAACCGAGCCCGGCCCATAACTGAGTTCGAGGGCAGGAAACCGTCCAATTCGTCGTCGGCACCATAGGTTGCCTTGCCTGCGATCTTGCCGATTTCATGGAAGCTTCCGGGGTCTGCCAGGAAGGCGACGCGCTCTCTAACCGTCAGCTTTCCGCGGCCTTTCTGCCGGGACACCGGCTCCTCGCCGCCCATTTTTTCCGCCAATCGCTCTCGGCGACGCAATTCTTCGATCGATTTCTGCCAGCTCATGGTGCCCAATTTCCACGCTTCCGCTACGCGAGGTCAACACGCTTTTAAAAACCTGAGCGATTTGAGTAAGCTGCCACCCAACTGAACTAAATCAAGGTAATCTGGCCTCTGTGGGCTTGCATTCTGATAGAAGGAACGGCTTTATCGCCCCAAGTCCATTCAAGGAGGAATTCAATGGATCTCGCAGAACTCACAGCGAAAGCAGATTCGGCCGTCGAAGCCGGTGGCGACTTCACGAAGAAGGTGAAATTTGACTTCGGTGATGCAGGCAAGCTTTTCATCGACGGCGTTGCTGGCAAGGCTGACAATTCCGATTCCGATGCCGACGCGACCATCAAGGTCGACTGGGACGACTTCAAGAAGATTTCCGAAGGCGCCATGGACCCGACGATGGCCTTCATGCAGGGCAAGTTGAAGGTTGAAGGCGACATGTCTGTTGCCATGCAGCTGCAGAACCTGATGAAGAAGTTCAGCTAATTTCGCTGAATTGAACTTGATCTCTGAAGCCGTCCGGGGAAACCTTGGGCGGCTTCTTTCTTTTGAAGGTCCGATATGACGACGCGTCCCCACACACTGGACAGCTCCTTTGTGCTGATCCCGGGCAACCCGCCACCCGACGGGGCGGAAATACTCTGGTTCAAGGGGAGCGAAGGCCGCAATCTTCGCGCCTGCGTGGCCCCTGCGCTTTCAAAATCTGGTCCGCGTGGCACTGCGATAGTGTGTCCGGGCCGGACGGAGTTCATCGAGAAATACTTTGAGGTCGGACGAGAGCTGCAGACCATGGGATTTGCCGTCGTGATTCTTGATTGGCCTGGGCAGGGCCTTTCGGAACGCCTTCTGGATGATACAAAAAAGGGCCATATTGATCGGTTCGAGACCTTTATGGGCGCGCTGGCCAATGGGTTGGACCAACTCCAGGACCGCCTGCCACGTCCGCATGTATCTCTCGCACATTCCATGGGGGGCGCCATCGCATTGGCCGCCATCTCGCAAGGTCTCGTAAAAGTGGACGCTGCGGCATTTTGTGCGCCAATGTGGGGCCTGAAGTCTCGCTTCTTCGGGATGCGCTATCTCGTCTGGGCCATGCGCGCGACGGGGCGCGCGGGGGACTATGCCATCCAACCCGGTCCGCCAGAGACGTTTGAGACAAATATCGTCACGCATGACAAGCAGCGTTGGCAAATGCAGCGCGCGCTAATTGATGCGCAGCCTGATTTGGAGCTGGGCCCGGTGACATGGGGCTGGCTTGGTGCTTCACTCAGCATTGTTGATACGTTCAGTAAACCGAAGGCTCTCAAACAGGTCGCCATTCCCGTCTTTGTGGCATCTGCCGAGGAAGAGCAATTGGTCGACAATGCCGCACACGAAAAGATTTGCGCGCGGCTGCCTGATTGCGAACATGGGGTTATTGAAGGTGCCATGCATGAAATCCTGATGGAGACGGATACCCGCCGACAGGAATTCTGGGAGGGGTTTCAGCGATTGCTCAGGCGAGCCAACATATAAAAACGTAGCGAGGAAACACTATGCCAGTCCAATCCATGTCGCGCATCATTTCATACTGGGCAGCAAGACAGGCTGATCGGGTTGCAATCGATCATGAAGGACGGGCCATCACCTGGGGTGAGTTTGAAGAGCGTACCAACCGCCTCGCTCGGGCCTATTCCGAGCTAGGCGTACAACCAGATGATTTTGTTACCATCGCACTGCCGAATGGCATAGAATTCTTCGAAGCATGCTTTGCCGTCTGGAAGTTGGGGGCCACACCTCAACCCATATCTGCCAAATTGCCGAAATCCGAACGGGACCAGATTATTGATCTGGGCAAGCCGTCGCTGGTCGTTGGAGCCGAAACCGACGCATTTGAACAGATAGTCTCTGTACCTCAGGGATTTGTACCTGGAGAACATTTGTCCGCAGAGCCCCTACCGGAGCTGACAGCGGCTTCCCTGAAAGCGATGACAAGTGGGGGGTCTACCGGACGGCCAAAGCTGATCGTCTCTGCTCAACCGGCGGCCTGGGATACTGATCTGCCATATCTGGAAATTCCGCAACAGGGTGCCATGCTGGTGCCGGGGCCGCTTTATCATAACGGACCGTTCGTCTGGGCCATGATTGCGCTGTTTCGCGGCTGTACCGTGGCCATCACAACGCGCTTCGATGCCGAGCAGACTCTCGCGACTTTGGAACGCCTGAAGATCAATATCGTCTATATGGTGCCGACTATGATGCGCCGCATCTGGGCGCTGCCTGAAGATGTACGGACAGGTTACGATCTGTCGAGCTTGCAGACGCTCTGGCATCTGGCCGCACCCTGCCCGGCCTGGCTGAAGGAATGCTTCATTGAGTGGCTCGGCGCGGAAGTGATCTGGGAGCTTTATGCCGGCACTGAAGGGCAGGGAACGACCATGATCCGCGGGGATGAATGGCTGACGCACAAAGGCTCTGTAGGCCGGCCTGTTGAGGCATGCGAAATCAAGATTGTCGGGGAGGCGGGCGAGACGCTTCCATCCGGCGAGGTCGGGGAAGTCTTCCTCAGGCCCCTGACGGGCCAGGGCACGACATATCGCTACATCGGCGCGGAAGCCAAATCCATCGAAGGCGGCTGGGAAAGTCTGGGCGATCTCGGGTGGATGGATGAAGAGGGATATCTCTACCTGACGGACAGGCTTTCCGACATGATCCTGTCTGGCGGCGCGAACATCTACCCCGCCGAAGTGGAAGCGGCGATTGATGCGTTTCCCGGAGTGCGGTCGTCTGCCGTGATCGGCTTGCCGGATGATGATATGGGCGCCCGGCTGCATGCGATCATCGATCGACCCGAAGGCTCAGTAGACGCCGAAGAGATGAATGCTCATCTCGCCGATCACCTGGTGCGCTACAAGATTCCAAAGAGTTTCGAGTTTGTGCCTGAACCCGTACGGGATGATGCGGGAAAAGTGAGAAGAAAGGCGCTGAGGGAAGCGCGGCTGCAATTGAGCGCCACCTAGTTTTCGCCTGTCGCTTGACTTCCCTAGCGGAGCCATAGCTCCCCTGTGGGAAACACAGGAGGAGACCACCATGAAAGTTGCTGCCGTCAAGAAGCCCGGCGGGCCGGGAAACCTGATCATAGAAGACCGCGCGGATCCCAAACCGGCCGTCGGGGAAATACTCGTTCGTATTTATGCGAGCAGCCTGAACTATCACGACTTCGTGGTGGTCATGGGCGGCATCCCTACAGATGACGGACGAATTCCCATGTCGGATGGAGCGGGTGAGGTCGTCGCAGTTGGCGAGGGTGTCACCAAATTCAAGCCAGGCGACAAGGTTGTGTCGCTGTTCTTCCCCAACTGGCAGGCCGGCGAAATCGAAGCGGCAGGGTTCGCCAGTGTTCCGGGAGATGGCGCTGATGGCTTCGGCGCGGAACTCGTTGCCGCGCCAGAGACGTCCTTCACGCGCATGCCTGAGGGATACTCGTATCAAGAGGCGGCAACGCTTCCCTGCGCGGCCTTGACGGCATGGCGCGCCTTGATGGTTGAGGCCAAGGTCAAGCCGGGTGACTGGGTGCTGACCCAGGGCACGGGCGGCGTATCCATTTTCGCCCTCCAATTTGCCAAGGCGGCTGGGTGCCGCGTGATCTCCACATCATCCTCTGATGAAAAGCTTCAGCGCGTGAAAGAACTGGGCGCAGATCATGTGATCAATTACAAGGACACGCCTGACTGGGGAAAGGCAGCCAAAGCCCTGACCGGAGGGCGAGGCGTGGACGAGGTTGTCGAGATTGGCGGGCCAGGCACATTGGCCCAGTCCATTACAGCGTCGCGTCCAGGGGGCCATATTTCCCTTATCGGTGTGCTGACGGGTGTGTCCGGGGAAGTCCCGACAGCGGCTCTGTTCTCTCTGAACATCACGCTGTCGGGGATAACGGTCGGATCCCGCCGGCATCAGGAAGACATGATTGCCGCCATCGAGGCCAACGGCATCAAGCCCGTGCTGGACAAGGATTTCCCACTTTCCGAAATTGCTGCCGCCTTTGCCCATCAGGCCAGCCAGCAGCATTTCGGCAAGATTACATTGAGCCTCTAGGTGGCGATGTATTGCGCCCCGTTCACCGTCATGGTGGCGCCGGTGATGAAGGCAGCTTCGTCGCTGGCGAGATAGGCGCACATTGAGGCGATCTCTTCGGCCTTGCCAAGGCGGCCGACAGGGATCGTCGCAATGATTCCCTCAAGGACTTTTTCCGGAACAGCCTGCACCATCTCGGTGTCGATATAGCCTGGGCAGACCGTGTTGACGGTGATGCCTTTCTTTGCGCCTTCCTGGGCCAGTGCCTTGCTGAGGCCGATCAGGCCGGCCTTTGCGGCGGAATAGTTCGCCTGACCAAACTGGCCTTTCTGTCCATTGATGGAAGAGATGTTGATGACCCGGCCCCAGCCGCGCTCACGCATGCCCTCCCAGACCTGACGCGTTACATTGAACGCTGATGTCAGATCGATATCGATCACTTGCTGCCATTGCTCGCGCGTCATCTTGTGGAACGGTGCGTCGCGGGTAACACCGGCATTGTTGACCACGACGTCAACAGGACCGAGCTCTTTTTCGATCTGCGCCAGACCTTCCGTAACGGCATCATAATCTGCAACGTCGAACTTGTAGCAATTGATCCCGAGCTCTTTGGCGCATTCGTCGGCGGCCTGCTGGTTGCCGGCGAAATTGGCCGCAACCTTATAGCCCTTGTTTTTTAGTGTTTCACTGATTGCCCGCCCAATACCGCGCGTGCCTCCTGTGACCAGAGCAACTCTAGTCATAACGTGTTTCCTCCCGTTTTGTTTGACGGCAATCAGCTAGCCATTCTGTTGCATCGATAGCAATAGCACATTGGTCGCAGGGCAAATTTGTGTCAGACTTGTTGCATAGCACAATAATTGCTTCGCAAGTCGGAGAAGCAGAGGGCAGGACATGGCCAAGGGAAATGGATCAGACGATCTGATCATTATCAAGAAGTATGCAAACCGTCGTCTCTACGACACGTCGACATCGTCCTACGTGACGCTTGACCACCTTTCTGAACTCGTCCGGGAAGGGCGTGACTTTGAGGTGCGGGATGCAAAATCTGGGGCTGACCTGACCCGTCAGGTTCTGACGCAGATTATTTTCGAGAACGAAACAAAGGGCGAAGGCGCGCTGCCACTGAACTTCTTGCGCCAGTTGATCGGCTTTTATGGCGGCGGGGCCCAGACTTTCCTGCCCTCGTATCTGGAAATGTCCATGAACAGTTTTGCCGAAGCCCAGAAGGAGTGGCGCAAGGCTGCCAACCCCATGAGCATGTTCGAGCAACAGGCCAAGCGCAACATGTCGATGTTCGAAGAGGCGATGAAACTCTTCATGCCGACGCTGAAGAATGCGCAGTCCCGGAATGGCACACCTTCCATGAATCCGATGATGGAATACCAGGCGGAGGCGCTTTCCAACATGCAGGCCCAGATGGCCGCGATTCAGAAACAATTGTCAGACCTTTACGGAAAAGACTGACTTCCTCTCCAGCTCAAACGAAAAAGGGCCCGCCGGCTGGCAGGCCCTTATTTGTAACCGGCAGGACCGGTCTACATTTCCCCGACGCCAAAATCGCGGCGAGCAGAAACGATCGTGACGACAACACCTGCCAGAACGTCCAGCAAGGTCATCGACATCAGGATGAAGAAGGTCGATGTCGCAAAGTTTGGCAAGAGCAGGAACTGGATCAGGCAGACGATGAACAGGATCATCGAGACTGCGTGATTGATGATCGTGGACGTGCCTGTCGAGGTCGACTTCAGGATTTCCAGAAACAGGAAGACCACGGCCAGCAAGAGGATCGCATCCCCTTTGGTGAGGATCCAGTCGACGCCGGAAATCATCGGCAGACCGAGAAAACGGTCGTTCAACAATGACAGGATCGGCGCGGAATCCGCGCGAATGATCTCGCCGAATTCGTTTGCCATTTCGACTGAACCGCCAAAACCGATGGCCAGAAGATTATAGAGCGCTACCGGGATAACCAGCAGCGGGAAGATTCCGAAGATTGCGCGCATGAGATTCCCCTTCTCGGTTTTGCCGCCAGACCCGCCATTTTCTTGACGCTTCTGTTCCCGTCTTGCGATAGCCGCACCTGCGACGGCCAATTTTGTTTCGCGATCCATCGCGGACTTACCCGTCCTTTGTCTGCATTAAAATCACGTTTACCGTAATGATCCGTCAGATGCGAGGGACTTCTGTGAGGTTAAAACCGTTGGGTCAGGAAAACGCGAAATGTTGCGTCAGTCGATCCGGCGGTCAGTCCAACCAGGGCGCTGGTCCGCAAAGTCAGGGACTCATTCAGGGGAAGCGAGACAAAGGGGCCTGCCAGATGGCCCTGTTGTGACACGGGCAAGAGATCGTTTGCGGGGCCATAAGTGTTGTAAACTTCGGCGCCGATATCGACTCCGTCCTCCAGCCGCTGGCTGAGTTCCCCCCGTGTTTGCAGGAAGGTTCCAGATTCGCGACCTGATCCGGTCTGGATGCTTGCAATGATCGAAAACCGGGACCGCACTGTGTCGGTCAACTGCGCCTGATTCAGCCAGTGTAGCGCGACCTGGCCCGGGCGACCGCCATCCCGGAAGCGCGCGTCCAGCCGAAGACCGGATGCCCACCGCGCCCCGTCCGGGGTGATTTGCCAGCGCAACTCTCCCTGAACATAGTCGAGATCAACCGCGCGGGCCTCTGTCTTGCGTGCTCGGATCACGCCCCTCACGGCGACGCTCCCGGTCAGCGCGCGTTCAGCATGGATGCGCTGCGCGAGTCCCGACCTGTCCGGGTCATAAGCGGCCCGGTAACCGATCGAATGCGCGCCCTCCCTGATTTCAGGCGCGGAGATTCCACTTGTCAGCTGCGCGGCAGCAGGGCTGAGAAGCCAGACCATTGCGGGGCTCATGAGGATGAGGAGCAGGAAGCGCATCGCCCGTTTATGATGTAAATAAAAACGTCGTTAAAGATACGAAACTATGTATTTCGTTCCCTGCACCCGAAGCCGGCCTAGCGCGAACCATCCGGGTATCTCGTAGCCGGCCCCTCACAGAGCCGTCGGCGCAGCGGGCGCCGTGGCGCTCCGCCTGATGATTTGGAATGGCTACGGAATGGAGCGTTACCGCCCGCCGCGCCGGACAGGAGTTTCGGCGAGCACCCTCATGGGGGCCCATGGTCCCGGGTCTTCGTTACCGGCGCCGCGCGAACGATTCCACCGTGCTTTCCCACGCATGGCTCATCCGGGGATTTCTCCCGTGCGACCGGACGAGGCGGATTCCCAACCGAGCTTCCTCGGCTCACCCTGGCCTGACCTGCCTAGGCGCGCATCAGACCGTCGCTCCGACCCGCACCATCCTGACCCTGCAACCCACAACCAGAACGGTACCTGATCCGGCTCCTGTGAGAGCAGAGGCTTAGTATGGGGCGGGGAGTTCTCAGACGGATAGGGAGCGCAAAATCCCAGCTCCGAAGATACCTGCGAAGGCAGGTATCCATCTCCTGCTGCTCCCTCATGTGCGAAGGGGGAAGTCCCGAGATGGACCCCTGCCTGCGCAGGGGTCATCGGGGGGGAGGAGTGGTCTCTATCCCACAAACCGTATCCCTGGCGTATGCCGGGGTGTCCTGCTGAAGCCTGCCGGAGCCAGCCGGACGAAACCCCGGCATGCGCCGGAGAAGTGGGGGAGGGGGCTGGCGTCCCACTCCACAAAAAAGGCCGGCTCAGTGGCCAGCCTTTTTGGTTTGGGTTTGCGAAGGTGTGCCTAGCTGAAATTCTTGAAGATGTCGTCTGCGGACACGCTGCCGCCATTGTCCTCGGCGGGCTTTTCTTCGGGTTCGTATGCGCTCGCTTCGTCCTGTGCCGGGGCAAGGCCCGGGCCTTCGAACTTCTCGGCCTTCTCGGCTTCCAGTTTGCGGCGCTTGTCAGCCGATTTCGCGATCACTTCATCAAGCTCGATCTGTGTACAGAGGCCGAGCGTCACAGGATCGACCGGACGGATGTTCGGTGAGTTCCAGTGCGATTTGTCCCGCACATTGTTGATGGTCGACTTGGTTGTGCCGATCAGCTTAGAAATTTGCGCGTCAGAGACTTCGGGGTGGTTGCGAATGAACCATGCCACGGCGTCGGGCTTGTCCTGACGGCGGATGACCGGTGTATAGCGGCTGCCCTTGCGCTTTGGCTGTGGGATATGAGCGATCTTGGAGGCAGCCTTCTTCAGCTTGTAGGCTTCATCGCCCTCGCCCTTGCGGATTTCTTCGCGCGACAGCATGCCGCCCGCAATCGGGTCAACGCCGCGCATGTTCTCGGCCACGTCGCCATCGGCGATGCCTTTGACTTCCAGATAGTGGAGGCCGCAAAAATCTGCGATTTGCGTAAAGGTGAGGCTGGTATTGTCGAGCAGCCAGACGGCGGTCGCCTTGGGCATCAGAATATCTGACATGGGGAACTCCCTGAATGAAATGGCCGCCAGAAATGCAGCCGCCCGACACATCGTGCCGGGCGGTCGGGTTTCAGACGTGCCTTAAACCTTGCTGGCCTTATAATGCCATGTCTGGGAAATTGAAAGCCGTGCGCTTCACCAGACCAGCACAATCTTGCCGGAATGGCCGCCCTTGGCCATCAGGGCCTGAGCGGCTTCGGCTTCGGCCACCGGGAACGCCTGTTCCAGGATTGGCCGGATTTTGCCGGAGACGACATGGGGCCAGAAATCCTGCTCGACCGCATCGCGGATGCGGCGCTTCTCCTCGACCGGCCGGGCCCGCAGGGTCGTGGCGGCAAGGGTCAGGCGTTTCATCAGGACGGGCGCGAAATTCACCTCTGCCGTGAAGCCGTTCATATAGGCGATATTGATGATCCGGCCATCCGGGCGGGAAACCGAGATATTCTTCTGGATGTAATCCCCGCCCACCATGTCGAGCGTGACGTCAACGCCGCCATCTTCCTTGACCACTTTCTCGAAATCTTCGGTTTTGTAATTGATCGCGCGATCTGCGCCGAGCTCTCTGGAGAGCGCGCATTTGTCGTCTGATCCGGCGGTTGCGTAGATTTTTGATGCGCCAGCGATCCTGGTCATTTGCAGCGCCATGACGCCGATCCCGCTGGTTCCGCCATGACACAGGAAGGCTTCACCCTTCTGGAAGTGAACCCGGTCGAATACGTTCGCCCACACCGTCATCAGCGCTTCCGGGAAGCAGGCAGCATTTACCATGTCCATGCCGTCTGGAACGGGGAAAAGCGAGCCTTCGTCGACCGCCGCAAACTCGGCATAGCCACCCCCGGCGAGAAGGCCTGCAACCCGGTCGCCGGTCTTGAATCGGCTGGTGCCATCTGACGTTTCCACAACAGTGCCGGAAATTTCCAGACCCATGATGGGGGAGGCGCCGGGGGGCGGCGGATAGGCGCCGCGGCGCTGAACCAGATCTGCCCGATTGAGACCCGAAGCGGCCACTTTGACCAGCACTTCACCCGGCTTCAGGTTCGGTTTCTCAAAATCGCCGAGCTTGAGCGGCGCGCCCTCTTCAACCAGGACGGCTTTCATCATTTCTGTTGCCATGTCGCTTGTGTTTTCCCTTCTGACTCCAGAGTCGCATCTAGGCAGCGTTTCTGCTTTGATAAGGGCTGTAACACGAATTGAAGGGTGACCCCCATGGCCGCATCTGATGAAGAGCCAATTCTGGTCAACACACCGCAGACGCTGGAGCAGATGTCGGTGCAGGAATTGCATGAACGTATAGAAGTGCTCCAGGCAGGCATCGCAGCCTGCGAAGCGGAGATCGAGAAGAAGAAGTCGCAGAAATCTGCGGCGGATGCCCTGTTCGGGGGCGGCAATTAAGCGGGTGGAAAGGCTGGATTGATAAAGTCCAAATTTCCACCCCCGCGTATAGAGGTATCATTCATGGCGGCAGACACGTCACCAGACGATCAGCTCGACATCCAGGACGGGTTTACCGGCGGCAAGCTGTTTGACACGGTTTTTGCGCGCGGCATGGCACTCGTTGAAGAAACGGCCTCCTATCTGGACGGTCCGGGTCGCGAGGCTGCGACGACCTTGCCCCGTGAAGCTGGCCTCACCTATTCGGCCTGGAGCATGGAACTGACGACGCGCCTGATGCAGGCGGCGAGTTGGCTGGTGATGCAGAAAGCTGTGCGCGATGGCGAAATGCGTCGCGACGAGGCTGCGGCTCGCAAGTACCGAATCCGCCGCGAAGAGCCGGCCCTGGACGCGGCGGCGCAGCAAGGTCTGGGCCTGCCGACGCGGTTCCTGGATCTGGTTGCGCGGTCGGAAGCCTTGTTCGAGCAGATTTGCAGACTGGATGACGCGCTCTATGGCCAGTCCCGCAAACCGATGGCCGCCAATCCCGTGATCGATCAGATCAGCCAATTGCAACGGGCTGCCGAAACCGGCGCGTTTGACCCGTTGATGGTGTGGCACCGCGCCAAATAAGGCGCACCTTTTCCAATCAGGCTTCTTCGACCCGGTCGGTAGCTGATCCGATCAGCTGGCCGCCCCGGCTGAGTTCCGCGCCCTTGAGGCGGAACCTCATCGGTCGACGATAGAGCGCCTCGAGCGGGGTCCGACGCACGAGCCGGTGAAACGCCAATGACAAGGCGATCGCGATCAGGCCAATCGCCAGGCTGGTAAGGCCGGGCTCTGGCAGGAGACCACTCCGGGCCAGCAGGGTTTGCGCGGCCGTCATGGGCAGGAAATAGGTCAGATAGATCACGAACTGCGCCCGCCCGATATATTGCATGGCCGCGCCATGCCGCGTGTTGGCCAAGCGTGTCGCCAGGGCGATCAGGGCAAACGCGCCAGCAAAGCCGAGCACCAGGCTGATAATGGGCAATGTGGCCGTACCCTGCGCGACCAGGACCGTGTTGATGGCGGCCCAGATGATCAGTGCGACCGGTACATCCGAGAAGCCCTCGGACAAGCGGGCTGCAAACCGGCGGAACAGGATTGCTCCGTGATAGCCTGCGAAGAAGAAGACGAAATACTGCGCGAAAGTATCAATTACGAGCCAACCCGTCTGGATCATGCCGGCCGCATGCGCCGTCTGGAGCAGGGCGGCCACAAGCAGGACTTTCGTCGGTGCGCTACGGCGTGCGAGCCATGTGGTGAGATGAAACAGCGCCAGCATGGGCAGGATCCAAAGCCCCGATGTGGGCTGTGCCAGACCGCTCAGCATTGCGCTCGCAATGACAAGCGGGTTTGACGTGACGTGCGGTGCGTAGAGGATGACGGTCTGGATGATCAGCCAAACGACGTAGAAATAGACGAATCGGAGCACTTTTCGATCGAAAAACGTCGATTTCGATCCGAATAGCGTACGGGGAAGGAACAAGCCGGACATGAGGAACAGCGTCGGCAGGATGATGGGAGCGGCCCAGGCGGCGGCAAAGTGCATCCAGTTGGACTGGCCCGTCATGGCGACATACCCGTAGACAGACTGCGCCAGGACAAACCCGATAATGCAAACGCCCTTGGCGTAATCGATCCAATTGATGCGTGTAACAGACATGCAATGCCCCCGAAAACTTCAGGAGCAGCTCTGCAAATTTCACGCCATACGCGAAATCAGCTCGCGGCGTACACTTTCAGGAAGTTTGCGGACTGGGCACTACAAAAGCCCTCCCGCACAGGTGCGCGCATGATCAGAATACGGTGCCAGAGAGGCCCCAGCATTTCTTCAATCGCTTCATCAAGATCGAAATCACGTCGAATCACGCGTTTTCCGGCCAATTCGGCGAGGAGCATGCGCATGGGCATACGAATGTCGCGGTTCATCCAGGCGCGCCACAATTCGCCAGCATCCTTGTCGTCAGCAGCGGCCGTCAAGGCGACCCGCAGAACCGCGTGCCCGGCTCCGGTACGTGCGGCGGCCTCCAATGGCACGATGAGCGTGGTAATCCGTTCTTGCGGATCGCGCCCGCCATCCGGGCTGTCGGGGATCAGGGCCAAAGCCGCATCGACACACATCGCGCCGATTGACGGCCACCATTTGTAGATGGTCTGTTTGGATGCGCTGGCACGTTTGGCGACGCCATCTACGCTGAAGCCGCGCCAGCCATTCTCCGCCATCTCTATGCGTGTTGCGTCCAGAATGGCGGCCTTGGACGCTTCACTGCGCGTCGGCCCCTTCCGGGAAGACTTGCTGGTCTCCGAGGGCGTGGGCATGAACAACTCCAGTTTCTTGAATGCTGCGCTGCACTAGGTACAGCTTTTGTCAGCCAAGCATAAGGGTGAAGTAGTAAACAAACTCCCGTTTCCGCTTGCCGCGACTGCAATATGCACTAGTCAGTGCTACAGAGAAACAGGAGTTATTGGCATGAATACGGTCGAGGATCTGCTGCAAGGGTATCGCAGCTTCCGGAAGGGAATCTACTCAAAACAGGCTGCATTGTATCGGGAACTGGGCGAAGGCCAGAATCCGCGCATCATGCTGATTGCCTGCGCCGACAGCCGGGCCGAGCCTTCGGACATTTTCAATGCCGCGCCGGGCCAATTGTTCGTCGTCCGTAACGTTGCCAATCTCGTGCCGCCCTATCAGCCGGATGACGGCCTGCACGGCGTGAGCGCCGCCCTCGAATATGCGGTCAACGTGTTGAAGATAGAGCACATCGTGGTGATGGGACATGGCGGATGCGGCGGTGTCGCGGCCTCTTTGGCCGGGGAAGGCACACCGGAAATCGGCGAGTTCGTGACGCCTTGGGTACGCTTGCTGGAAGCAGCACGCGCGCGCGTTGTGGAAAGCGGATCGGTCAATCCGCAATTTGCCCTCGAATTGGAAGGTGTCGAAACGTCTCTCGGAAACCTGATGTCGTTTCCATTCGTGAAGCGGGCGGTCGAGGCGGGCGAGTTGGAACTGCACGGCGCCTGGTTTGCGATCAAGCACGGCGAACTGCACTGGCGGAACCCGAAAACCAGCCGGTTTGAGGTGATCGAGCCCTGATTCGCCCCGGAGTGGCGGTCAGTTTCCACTGGTCATAAGCGCCGCGAACAGGGCCGATACCAGCATGGCGGACGCGGCCAGGCGATTGAACCATTTCGTGAAGACGGGCGACTGGAACCGGCGGTTCATGGCGTCTGCAAGCCAGGCATAGAAGGCGAGGCCGAACATTTCGGTGATGGTCACGGTGAGCATGATCAGCAAGGCTTGCTGGACGACCGGCTTGTCCGGATCGAAATAGCTTGGCAGCAACAGGCCGAAGAAGACGAGCGCATTTGGGTTGAGCAATTGCAGGCCAACGCCGCGACCGAACAAGTTGGACTTCGCAGGCGCCTGATCTGCGCGGGCGCGAGGCCGGTGCGGGTCTGCGGTGGCCATTGTCCAGGCCAACCAGGCAATGAAGCAGATGCCGGCAATCTTCAGGCCCATCAGCACGAGCGGGGCCTGCGCCGCAAAGGTGGCGATGCCGGTTGCGGCGAGGGAAATCCAGACAAGATTGGCGGCGGATACACCTGCGGCAGGGACCAGCGCGGTCGGCGCGCCATAGCGCAAGGATGCGCTCATCACCATCATGACGGCCGGGCCGGGGGTCAGGCCGCCAGCGAAGAACAGCGCCATCAGCGCGAGCCAGACTGACAGGTCCATTCAGCGCGCCTCCAGCGCGGAAAGGGGAATTCGGGTCAGTTCGACGTTTTCCTTGTTTGCGGTGTAGGCAATGAAGAGGAAATCGCCTGCGACCCAGCTTTTCGGATAATGATAGCCCGGCCGCTTGTAGAGGCCCTCGGTGCGCAGGGGCTGCAGGTCATCGGCGCCGCGCAGGAGAAAGGCGCGGTCGAACACGTGGCCATCTTCTGACAGCGACAGGACGAGGGGAATGCGCAGTTTGTCGCCTTTTGGCGCGTGAACGAGAAAGGCGGTGCCACCGGGTAAATTGCCCGCGCTTTGCTTCGTGCGTGCATCAGGCATGGCAGTCAGCTGCGGACGACTCCAGCTTTCGCCACGGTCGCAGCTTTCCGATGCAAGCTGGCGAAAGCTCGACGCCTGATCGCGGAAGACCATGACAAGACAGTCGCCGCGTTGAAACAGGCTGGGTTCCAGCTCCCGGCTCATGGGCGGGTCAGAGGGAAGGTTCTCGAACGCGCCAGCCTGCCATCCCGTCAATCCGAGCGGGTCGTCGGTGTAGAAGGGGCGCGCCCGGATACCGGGGCGCACATGAAAAGCCGTGTGCAGGCGGCCGTCATACAGGTGCGGATCCTGCTCGATCACGCCATTTACCGGCATTCCGTCTGCGCCGAGCACGGGGCGGGGCTCGGACCAGGTTTCGCCGTCATGGCTGAGGCGATAGGCGGTGTAGCCGCCGGTGCGTTTGTGGAAGCCTTCCGGCCAGACATTGATGAAAGCGACGAGCGTTTCGCCATCGGTCCACCAGCCGCCGCTGGAGCGGATCTCCTCGTCATCAGACGGTGTGGTCAGGGGACGCGGCGCGCTCCAATGATCGCCATTGTCGTCGCTGACTGAATAGGCAACCCATGTGTCCGGGGCGTCTTCATCGCGGGCCGAGCTTTGCCATTGAACGAAGACGTGGCCCTTGAAGGCGATGGGCACGGCGCCATTGCTGAACTGGTCCGTGCCGGGGCCGGGCCGAAATACGGTGATGGCCTTCGCGCCGGGTAGGGGCGAGAGGCCGAGATCGGGCGCTGAGGCGTCATACAGATCGGCCGCCGGCGCATGCAGCGCCGACGGCCGGTCTTGCAATTGGGTGCAAGCAAAAAGCGGCAGGATCAGGCAAAGTGCGAACAGGCGTTCAAACATTTGCATCCCGCCGCTGCGATCAGGCGCCTTCTGCCTGGCCGCGCTTGACGGCGGCTTCGATCAGTTCGCGGGCTTTCTCGATACCGTACCAGCCTTCGATCCGGGTCCACTTGCCTTTTTCGAGATCCTTGTAGTGCTCGAAGAAGTGCGCGGTCTTGTCGATCAGGGTCTGCGGCAGGTCGTGATAGGTCGCGATCTTGTCGTAGTATGACGTCAGCTTGTTGTGCGGCACGGCGAGGATCTTCTCGTCCGGGCCCTTGTCGTCGGTCATCATCAGAACGCCGACGGGACGGGCGCGCACGACCGAGCCCGGCACCAGTGGACGATTGCCGACAACCATCACGTCGATCGGGTCGCCGTCGAGGCTGAGTGTGTGCGGCACGAAGCCGTAATTACAGGGATAGCGCATCTCGGTGTAGAGATAGCGGTCCACGAACATCGCGCCGGAATCCTTGTCGATCTCGTATTTGATCGGGTCGCCGCCGAGCGGGACCTCGATGAGCACATTGATGTCGTCTGGCGGATTGTCGCCGGTTTTGATTTTGGAAAGGTCCATAAGACGGCTCGCATCTGGCTGGAAGGTTGAAACACGGTGTGGGGTGGCGATGACGCCTGAAACAGATTGCGTCAAGAGTGGCAGTGACGCGGGAGGGTTAATGCAGCTTTTGTGCCCGAATGCTTCCCACTCGCCCAAATGGGGTTACTCTGCCGTCTGGGAGGTACACCAAATGCATTCAACACTTATTCTTTGTAGCGCGGCGCTGGTCATTCTGACCCTGTTGCTGGGCTTTTGGGTTTCGATCACGCGGGGGCGCACCAAGACCATCGCCTATGGCGCAGCGACTGACCCGACGGGGCCGATGATGAAAGCCGAGCGGGCGCATGGAAATGCCGCTGAATATACTGCGCTTCTGATCGGGCTTTTTGTCATCACCGGCTTTGCCTATGCGGGGCGCGACCTTGGAATCGCCGTGACGAGCCTTGTGGTGGCGATCACCCTGTCTCGTTTTCTGCATGCGCTCGGCTGTCTGGTCTGTGCAACGCTGGAAAAGCCGCATCCGCTTAAAGTCCTGGGTGCGCTCGTCACCTATGTTGGCGGACTGGCGCTGGCGATCATGGTGATTGGAAAAGTGCTGTAGGCGCCCGTCAAACGCGCTTCAGGGCGTAATTGAAACTGATCGAGAGTCGCGGTTCCTCGCCCATATTGGCGGGGACTTCATGGCGCAGCCAGCTTTCCCACAGGATGGCGTGGCCGACTTCGGGCTCAAGATAGACAAAGCGGCGGCGGTCTTCTGGCGCGTCATCGCGCAATTGCGGCGCGGCCATCATGCGCGACAGGCGCGGGTCTTCCAGTTTGAGCCGGGACGCGCCGTCTGGCGTGGAGACGTAATAGGTTCCTGAAATCACGCTGCCGGGGTGGATATGATTGGAGTGGCCAAAGCCGGGCTCCAGAATGTTCACCCAGATCGCGTCGAGTTCCAGGGTGAAGCCCTCCATGTCCCAGTCGAGTTCCGTCGCAAAGTCAGTCGCGACGGCATCGAGCAAGGCTTTCAGCTCCGCAAATTCCGGGAACCGGTCCGGCAAGTCGTCGAGAGATGCGTAGGATGTGTACCCGCCATAGCCTTCGGTCTCGCACCACGCATTCCCCGCGGCGTCATCCTCGGCCAGCACCCAGCAGACATGTTCGAGCCGTGTCGCCAGATCGCTATCGCCAACGGGCTGGGTCCGCACCAAAGTGGGGAAGAGGGTCTTTGTGGTCATGGGCCGCTCTTTAGGCGGAGCAAGGCGCAAAAGAAAGAGCCCGCCACGTTCTGCAAGGTCGCGGGCTCATCTGCAGAACTTGGCCGCTCTATTCGGCAGGCTTGACGAATTTCAGCGTCATGCGGTCGCTTTCGCCGATTTCGGCATAGGCAGCAGCGTCAAAACCGTCCGGAGTGTTGCCTTCCCGGTCCTGCGTGGCGTTGACCGGGGCCAACGTCCAGACCCCAAACGGGTGATCCGCAGTATCGGCCGGATTGGCATTGATTTCGCTGGCTTCGACAAACTCGAACCCGGCCGCTTCGGCGAGGGATTTGACATAATCCTCATGGACGTAACCCGAAGAGGCCGTCGGGTCCTGTGTGGCCGTTGAAGGCAGGCGATGTTCGACCACGCCCAACACGCCGCCGGGCTTCAGAGCGGCATAGGCGTCCGTGAAAAATTTCTCAGTGTATCCGCCGCTCATCCAATTGTGGAGGTTGCGGAAGGTCAGTACGACATCGGCTGTCCCGGCCTCGGTCAGCGGGCCACTCTCGGCCGAAAAGGCGCTGTATTCGATGGTGCCGAATTTCGGGTCGTCATAATTCGCCTGGAATTCTGCAAGGCGCTCGGCGATGCGGGCGCGACGGTCTTCATCGCCAATATTCGGGTCGAAATAGGCTGCGACCAGTGTGCCACCGCCACTGGCAAGATAGGGCGCGATGACATTTGTGTACCAGCCGCCGCCGGGCCACAGCTCGACCACTTTGTCATCCGCTTCCACCCCGAAGAATTCGAGCGTTTCTTTCGGGTGACGCCAGGCGTCGCGCGCCTTTTCGGCATCCGTGCGGTGTTCGCCAGCGATCGCGGCGTCCAGCGGCGAGGCTTCGGTCGAGGCTGTCTCGACCGGCGGGGTTTCGGGGGCGGGCGTCTCTGATGCGGGTGTCTCTGGCTGGCCGCAAGCTGCCAGAACCAGTGCAGACAGGGCGATCATCGGGGTCAATTGCTTCACAGGGTGTCTCCTCAACAGGCCTCTTGAACCTCTCCTTACGCTACCCACATAGATCATGTCACGGTGCCGTAAATCGGGCTGTGACCGGTATCTGTCCCAACGCCGAATTCGGGTTGGTTCTTTTCAGGTGCTGAACATCCATCCGGGCGCTCCCCGAACGGGTTGCCCGCAGTTGCTTGATTTAAGAGGACTGAACACATGAGCAATATCGACCTTACCCCCCTTTACCGTACCGTTGTCGGCTTTGACCGGCTTGCGGGCATGATTGATCAGGCGTCTCGCCTCGACGGGTCACAAGGCTATCCCCCATACAATATCGAACGCGTTGACGAAAACGCCTTCGCCATCGAGATCGCGGTCGCGGGATTTACCGAAGATGACCTCGAGATCGAGACGAAAGAAGGCTTGCTGACTGTGGCCGGCAAGCGCGGCGAGAATGAAGACGGCGAGGGCCGCAACTATCTGCATCGCGGCATTGCCCAGCGCAGCTTTATCCGGCGCTATCAGCTGGCCGACCATGTCATCGTGACCGGTGCCAATCTGCAGCACGGCGTGCTGCGCATCGACCTTATTCGCGAGCTTCCTGAAGAGAAGAAACCTCGCAAGATCGAGATTGGCGCCCCGGCAAAGTCGGAGCCGAAACTGATCGGCAAGAAATCGGCCAGCAACGCGGCCTAAACGCCGAGTTCTGATCAGATAGGAGAACGGCGCGTCCAGAGATGGGCGCGCCGTTTTTTGCATTCAGGCCCAGAAGTGTGGTGCCAGGTTTCCTGACAGCGTGGCGGCGGCCTTTTCTCGCAGGATTTGCAGCGCAGGCTGGATCGCATCCGTGTCTGACTCTGACTGATAGGCCGCGAACACAGGATAGGCGATGGTCGGGACATCCGGGACTTCGAAAAGGAACCCCTTTGCCAGATGGGTTTCGACCAAGCGCCGAGGCAAATACCCTGCGGCTTCACTGGCGATGAGGAAGGACGGCCCGAAGAATCCCAGGGCGACTGTGGTCCTTGGCTCCATGAGCTTTGGCAGGATCTGGGCGTGCCGGTCACGATACTCTTCGCCCCAGTCGACATAGACATAACGGTCTTCGAATTCGCCCTTCGGATCGGTGGTGACCATGATGAGATCGTCATCCATCAAGTGTTCCACCGCGATATCGGTGCGCAGGCGAGGTTGATGCAGCACTGCGATGTCCAGAAGCCCTTCTGACAAAAGGCGTGACAGGGAAAGGGGCGTGCCGGCCTCCGCCTTGAAGGCGACGTTTGTCATTTGCTCCTGCATCTCCACAAGTGCCTGGGAGAGGAAGCGGGCCCAGAGATTGTACTGCCCACCGAGGATCAGCATATCGTCAAAGGTTTCCGGAATCCCGGCCTGCTGACGACCTTGCTCCCATGCGCGCACAATTGTCCGGGCATATCGTTCGAAATGATAGCCGTGTGATGTCAGCCGGGCGCCGGCTTTCGATCGTGCGAACACTCTTTGTCCGAGGCGATCTTCCAGCGTCCGGATCCGGGCGCTCACCGTGGACTGGGTGACGTGTACCTTGTCCGCCGCACCCTGAAACGTGCCGGTTTCAATGACTGCCAGGAATGTGCGAGCGACTTCAACATCAATCATTCAATATTCCGATTTCAAGCATCGATTAAATTCGTTATTCGAATTCCATGTAACTCCCTATCTAGGCAGCATGTCAGATCAAGGAGAAACGACAATGAAAACCCATCTCATCGCCGGTCTCGCCGCACTCACTCTGCTTGGCGCCTGCGCTTCCGCGGCTGCCGCACCAGCCGTCTCGTCCAACATTTCCATGTCCGATCTCGATCGGAAGGAACTGAAGCAGTGGAACAAAGCCGAGAAAGACATTCGCAAGGGTGAGAAGCTCATCGCGGAGGGTAACAAGGACCTTGAAAAGGGCGAGGAAATGGTCCGCAAGGCCCGTCAGGCGCTTCGCAAGGGCGAAGACAAGGTCGCCGATGCTGAGGCGGATGTCCGAAAGGGTGAACGCCTTGTCGCGGACGCGCGGAACGTCCAGACGCGGCTTGAAGTGCTCAACCCTGCGCCCGCCGAAACCGGGTCGCCCGAGTCCTGATATAGACAAAACCAAAGAAAACGGCGCGACCACAGGGACGCGCCGTTTTTCTATTTGCGAATTGTCTCTGGCGGCTAGCCGAAGAATTTCGAGCAACCGGCTTCCGACAGGAAGCCTTTAAGAGCGTCGTCGCTGAGCGAAGCGCCGACCGCCTTGCGGACGGAATCATAGGCGCGGGCAGCATAGGTTTGCGTGGTCTGTTCAAAGCTGCCGCCCTCGATGGATGCGGAAACATTCTTGTCACCGCGTTCGGCGGCTTTTGAATTGGCCTTGGCCCAGGGCAGATAGGTTTTCGAGACTTCCTCGGCAAACAGCGGCGTCAGCGTGGGCGCAAGCGCTTCCAGCGACGCGAAAGGCGCGCCCGGTTTGGGATCTTCCATATTCTCGATCCAGGCAACCACAAAGGGGGCGTGCTTCTTGAGCCATTCGGCCGGGGTCTTGTCCATCATCATCTGTTGGAACTGCGCGGCGAGGGCGAAATCGGCCGCGGACGGACGACCGCCGAAGATGTAGAGTTGCTCGGTCAAATGCGCGTTGAGAAGCGTTGCAAAGCGTTCGAACGAGGCTTTCAGCATGTCTGCATTTGCGCTGTCGGCGCCAACCAGATTCAGACGGTCGGCCATGCGTTCGGCAATTTGCTTCTGGGCCTTCTTGTAGGCGCGGGGGCGCTTGCCGCCATAGAGCTGGACCAGCACACGCAGGGCAGCGTCTTCGCGGTCGGGCTTCTGGCTCCAACGTTCGAGGAACATGATCTTGTTCAGCCATTCATCCGCATAGTCTTCAAGGATCAGCGCAAGGGTCGACGTGGCAACGTCGTCCGGAACGGCCGTGGGCTCCGGATGGTCTTCCTCAAGGGCGGAAATGATTGCCGTGGAATCCTGATTGGCCGATCGCGAAGGGGAGACCAGCAGCGGCACAGAGGCCACGCGCGCCAATGCCTGGAATTCTTCCTCATTCTCGCGTGAGCGGGATACCCAGTCGAAATCAATATTCTTGTAGCGCAGGAACGACCGCACTTTCTGGGAATAGGGCGAGGTATCTGCGCCGAAGAGGCGATAATCGGACATGGGCATACGGCTTTCATTGTGTTTGGCCCTGTCTGTAGGCATTTCAGCACGCACTGCCAAGGAGCGTTTGCCGCAGCTGGTGATAATGGGTATGCGCTCGGTCAGAACTTGTTGGACATTGAAAGGAGCGGCAGATGCGGATCATGCACGTGATGGCGGGCGCCCAGGAAGGCGGCGCAGAGAACATCATGCTGGAATCCGTGCTGGCACTGGCAGAAGCCGGTCTGACCCAGCATGTGGTCACACGACCGGACAACCAGTTCCGCGTCCAGAAATTCCGTGAAGCCGGCATCGGGGTGGATGTGGCCGCGTTCAACAATACGTGGCCCTTCCCGACGCGACGCGTGATTGGCGACGCGATCAAGGTCTTCAAGCCGGATGTTATCGAGTACTGGATGGGCCGCGCCGGGCAATATGCGCCGAAGGAATACCGCAATCGTTCGATTGGTTGGTATGGTGGCTATTACAAACTTGCGCGCTTCGTGAATTGCGAATGGCATGTCGGCCTGACCATCGATTTGCTGCGTCACATCCGCGAACAAGGTGTCCCGGACGATCGCTCTGCCATCGTTCACACCTATGCTGATTTTGAAGGCACTGATCCGGCCAGCCGCGCGGCGCTGGATACGCCCGAAGATGCGCCCGTTGCGCTCGCGCTGGCGCGCCTGCATGAGAAGAAGGGTCTCGACACGTTGCTGGATGCCACGGCCAAAGTGCCAGGCCTGTATGTCTGGATCGCGGGCGATGGCCCGATTGAGGCAGAGTTGAAGGCGCAGTGTACCAAACTTGGGCTGGATGATCGGGTTCGCTTCCTAGGCTGGCGCAATGATCGCGGCGCGCTGCTCGCGGCCTGCGATGTGGTGGCCTTCCCGTCCCGCTACGAGCCGTTCGGCACGGTGACCGTCGACGCATGGGCAGCGTCCCGTCCGCTGGTTGCGGCAGATGCGGTTGGCCCGGCAGCCTATGTGAAGAATGAAGTGAACGGGCTGTTGATTCCGAAGAATGATGTCGATGCGCTCGCCACGGCGCTCAGCCGGGTGATCTCGGACAAGGCGCTCGCGGCAAAGCTGGTCGAAGGTGGCCGAGCCTCATATGAGCAGCAGTTCAACAAGGCCGCGTTCCAGCGCGATTCCGTGGCGCTGTATGAAAAGATCATCGCGCATGCCGGGCCATTCACTGGCTAGAGCAGGCTTGCGAAGAATTTTCGGTAAAGTCGGCGGCTCTCGCGCTGGCCAAGCCCGATCCGGACTTCAATTCCAGCGTCCCTGAGGGCGCGGATGCCCCCATTGGCGACCGGGTGTGGGTCGTCTATGGCGCAGACGACGCGGGCGATGCCGGCCTCCAGCAATTTCACGGAGCAGGATTTTCCGCCCTGGGATCGCTCGCGGCAGGGCTCCAGTGTGACATAGGCGGTGCCACCTCGCGCAGCGGCTCCGGCCTCGTCCAGCGCGACCTCCTCGGCATGGGGACGCCCGCCCAGACCGGTTACCCCCGCGCCGACGACATGCCCGTCAGAGTCCAGGATGATACACCCAACCGACGGGTTCATCCCGGTGAGGCCGTGGTTGAGCCGAGCCAGGCTGTGGGCCCGTCCCATCATGCGCCGGTCGCGCCGTCGGGACGGGCGAAAGCTCATGGCAGTTCAGGAAGCGGCTTGCTGCGATCAGAGTCCAAGTAACGAACGGAGACTGGCTTGAGCGTGTCATCCAGATCAATGTAGAGCGGATTACCGGTTGGAATCTCGATCCCGGTAATGGACTCATCCGGCACCCGGAACAGATGTTTCACCAGGGCGCGCAGGGAGTTGCCATGTGCTGCAATGACGACGTCCGTTCCGGATTTGAGCACGGGTGTGATCGCTTCTTCCCAATAGGGCAGCACACGTTCCAGTGTCAGCTTCAGACTTTCGGTGTTCGGGATATCAATGCCCTTGTAGCGGGCGTCGCCTGCCAGATCGAACTCGCTGCCAGCTTCCATCGGCGGTGGGGGAATGTCGTAGGAGCGGCGCCAGATATGAACCTGATCTTCGCCATGTTTGCCGGCAGTCTCTGCCTTGTTGAGACCGGTCAGGCCACCATAGTGGCGCTCATTCAGGCGCCAATGCTTGGTCACCGGCATCCATACGCGGTCCATCTCCGTCAGGGCGATCCAGAGCGTACGGATGGCGCGGGTCTGAACGCTGGTGAACGCGGCGCGGAAATCGGCGTCGCAGGCTTTCAGCATTTCACCGGACTTTTTGGCTTCGGCTTCGCCCTTCTCGGTCAGGTCGGCATCCCACCAGCCGGTGAACCGGTTTTGCAGGTTCCATTCGGATTGGCCGTGGCGGACAAGCGCTAATCTGGGCATGAAAAATTCCTTTTTGGTCTGTTGCGGGCCCTTTTCAGCGTAAAAGGGTCCGGGTTCAAGCTTCCATCGCCCGGATCAGCTCTGAAAATGCGAGCGTGACATGGTAGCCGGTGGACGCTGGCATGTTGGTTGAGACGATGTGGCCATCGCCATCATACTGGTCGATCCACCCGCCTTCCGGGGTGAGATATTCATCCATGAGGATATCGAAGCTCTGGCAGGCCGCGGCAGCGATGGCGTCGTCATCAGTCAGATTCAGCATTGCCAGATGCGCTTTGAGCGCTTCGGTCTGCGACCAGGTGCGTCGCCCCGCATTGTGGGGTGCGCCATCGCGGGTGACTTCCAGAATGGCCCGCCCGTCTGGATCCAGCGTGCTGGTGGCAAAGCTGTACAAGCGACCGGCAATGGGCGGAATTGGCTGGTCGGTTGCGCGGGCGTGCTGGCTCAATAGCCAGATCCACTCGAACTGGTGACCCGGCTCGACAATGCGCGCGGCATCGCCTGCGCCTTCTGCCCAGTCCGGGGCAAAAAATTCTCCCAGCAGGCCGCCGGGGCCTGCGGTGAATTTTGCTTGAAACAGGGAGATGAGTTCGCTGGCGCGGGTGAGATGGTCCCCTTCAGGGTCGGCCCGGTGCAGGGCCAGGCACGCTTCCAGCAAATGCATATGCGGATTTTGGCTGCGCTGGGATGGCGGCGGCAAGCTTTCGGCATAGCCGCCATTGATCCGGTCTTTCATCCGCCCGTCCAGCGCATCCAGCAGCGCCCTTGCCGAAGCGATCGCGCCGCTTCCGTCGTCCAGAGCTTCACTGGCCACGGCGAGCGCGTAGAGCGTGAAGGCGAGATCATACGTGTCGGGCGTATCGTCGACATATTCGTGGCTATCTGCGTTGAGCGTGCGACCCACGAGGCCATCTTCCCGCCGAGCCGTACCGCTGAGGGTGCGCACGCCATGATGAACCAGATCAAGTGATATGTCTGGTTTCCAGCCGAGCAGGGCGGCCTGCGCGAAGACATAGGTTTGCCGGGCCTGCACGCGAATGCGTGTGATCTCGTCTTGTACCGGCGCGTGATCCAGAGACAGTGTTTCTCGAAACAGGCCAGACTCGCCGATTCCGCGCTCGCTCCAAAGGGGGAAGCACGCTTCAAAAAGCCAGTGACGAGCTTCCTTGGCTCGCCGCCTCAATGCCGCTTTCGACATGGAACTCGCCCCCGTTAATTGCATGCATGGCAGCGTCTACGGCTCGCCAAACCACCCAGCTTCCTGCTAACAGGAGTGCCAGTCCTTGGCTAGCGGGTGCCACCGCCGAACTGTGAAAGAGCTCCTCGTTCATGAAAGACCGGATCTTCTTCCCTCTGGCCTTCCTGCTGGTGGTCGGCATGGTTGTGCTGGCCATCTGGCCCGCTATTGGCCGCTTGCCGGATGGCCCCATAACGGGCGATGGCACCAATTATGATCGCGTCACGGTCAGCGGGCAATTTCTGAACAAGATTCTTGCCGGCGGCGACGCCACGACCGAGCTCGTGCGCAATCGGGGCGACGACTATTTGCTCTATATCGAAGCCCAGGCCGGCTTGCTTGGGCCCGAGCCCGAAGACGGCCCGCATTTCCGCCTCGCCAGTGATCTTGAAGTGCAATTCTCGGGGCGCCGCGTTCGCTGCACCGTCCGCATGCGTCCGGCAGATCAACGCGGCGCCATGCAGGCCAAGGTGAACTATTCCGTGGGTCGGGAAGGCGATTCCGGCTGGCAGGTTTTTGACCTTGTTTCGGGTTTTGAGAATTTCAGTTTCGAATATGTCGTTCCGGAACATATTGGAGATCAGGGCTTCGATTATTTTGCCATACGTCCGGTTGTGCCTGAAAAGTCACGAGCCCTTCTGGTCGAAAGTGTCACCTTCGAGCGCATTGAATAAGCCGTTCGCATGACAGAGTGCCGCGCTTGGCAGCGACGTTTGACGATTTAAGTTGATAAGGGTGGGCGGAATTTGTCGCTTTGCCCAGATACCTGACAAGATTTGTCTTTCATGGAGATACCATGCGCAAGATTTTCGCTCCGCTCAGCTTTTTGGCCCTCGCGGCCTGTGGAACACAAACACCAACGGAGACTCCCTTGGCAGACACACTTCCCCCACCCCAGGTTTCTGAGGCAACTGCAGAAGACCCCTATCTCTGGCTGGAAGAAGTTGAAGGTGAGGCAGCGCTTGACTGGGTGCGCAATCAGAATGACCGCTCGCTGAAAGAGCTGAAGGCAGATCCTGATTATGCGGGATATGAGGCGGCCGCGATCGAGGCGCTGACCTCGGCAGAGCGTATTCCCTACGGATCAATTCGTGACGGGATGGTCTACAATTTCTGGCAGGACGAAACGCATGTGCGCGGTCTGTGGCGTCGGACAACGCTGGAAAGTTATGCCAGTGACACGCCGGAGTGGGAAACCATTCTCGATTTCGACAAGCTTGCGGAAGAAGAAGGCAAGAACTGGGTCTACAAGGGCGCAGACTGTTTCCGGCCCAAGGGCAGCGATATTGGCTACAAATGCATGATCTCCCTGTCGAATGGCGGCAAGGACGCGATTGTCCGCCGCGAATTCGATCTTGCGACCAAGCAATTCGTTGATGACGGCTTCGTCACGCCAGAGGCCAAGCAGGGCGGTGCCTGGGCCAGCCCTGACACTTTGTTGATCGCAACCGATTGGGGCGAGGAAACACTGACCGCGTCCGGCTATCCTTTCATCGTGAAACGCTGGGACCGCGGTACGCCACTGGACGCCGCCGAAGAGGTGATCCGCGGCGAGGGGGATGATGTCGGCGTCTGGCCAATGACGCTGGAGCTTGAGGATGGGCGCATTCTGCAGGGCGCGGCTCAGGCCGACACGTTCTTCACGACGCGCTACTGGTGGTTCCCCGATGGAGAGAGCGAGCCGGTGCAGTGGCCTATCCCGCCAAAGTCTTCACCAGAAGGAATCCATGAAGGCCGATTGCTTGTTTCTTTGAAGCAGGATTGGACTCCGACGGGTCAGGAAACGACATTCAAATCCGGTGATCTGGTCGCCTTCGATGTCGAGACCTTCATGGAGACCCGCGCATTGCCGCCGGTTTCACTTGTGTTTCACCCGAGCGAAACGCAGGCCTTGAAAGGCGTGTCCACTGCAAAGGGCGCCCTGCTTCTGGGGGTAGGTGATACGGCGGTTGGCAAGGTCATGCGCGCCACCGCGAGCGATGCCGGCTGGATGCTGGAACCCATTTCCCTTCCCGGCACGGGCCAGGCCAGCGTCGCATTTGCCAGCGACGAAGAGGATACGGTCTTCATCAACTATGAGGATTTCCTGACGCCAGATTCGCTGCTCTCCTACAGTGCCTCGACGGGGGACGTAAAAACCCTCAAGAGTCTGCCGCCGAAATTTGATGCAACAGGCCTGAGTGTCACGCAGCATTTTGCGACGTCGAAGGACGGCACGCGCGTGCCTTATTTCCTCGTAAGCAAAGCAGATCTGCCGCTCGACGGTTCCACGCCGACGCTTCTATACGGGTATGGCGGGTTCCAGGTCTCGCTGAATCCGTCCTACACCGCTGTCACAGGTCGTCTGTGGCTGGAACAGGGGGGTGCTTATGTGTTGGCGAACATCCGCGGCGGGGGCGAGTTCGGCCCCGAGTGGCATCAGGCTGGCCTGAAGCAGAATCGCCAGCGAATCTATGATGACTTCATTTCGGTCGGTGAGGACCTGATTGAACGAGGCGTTACATCACCGGAGCATCTCGGCATCATGGGTGGCTCAAATGGTGGCCTGCTCATGGGCGTCATGCTGAACCAGCGGCCAGACCTCTGGAACGCGGTCGTCGTGCAGGTGCCGCTGCTCGACATGATGCGTTACCACTTATTGCTGGCAGGCGCGTCGTGGGTAGATGAATACGGATCGCCGGAAGTGCCGGACGAACGGGCCTTTCTTGAGACCATTTCGCCCTACCAGAACTTTGATGCCACGAAGGACTATCCGGTGCCCTTCTTCGTTACCTCGACCAAGGATGATCGCGTCCATCCCGGTCACGCGCGCAAGATGGCCGCAAAGTTTGAGGCGGCGGGCCTGCCATTCTACTATTATGAGAACATTGATGGCGGGCATTCGGCAGCGGCGAACCAGAAGGAGCGCGCCAAGCGGTCTGCTCTGGAATTCACCTACCTGACCAAGCGGCTAAGCCGGACAAATTGACAAGAACGTTCCAAATAGGAACTTTGATCGGGTCTGAAAATAGAACTGGAACTCCTGACTTCGGTTTTTCTTGCCTCGATCAGTCTCCGGCCTAATGATCTAAATCATGAACCTTGCGGAGCCGCCCCCGGAAAATGACGTTGTTCGCCTGGATACGCTCACAGCGGACCATAAAGAGGTCGTGCTGGCGACTCCGGTGGCTGAATCCATGTGGCAGTGGATGCCCGTAATGCCCACTGGCACCAGCCTCGAAGCGTATATGGACCATAGTCTGGACATGAAAGGGACGGACGCCTTCCATCCTTTCTATGTGGTCGACAAGGCGACAGGTGAGTTTGCGGGTCTTGCCGCATTCGAGCGGGTGTCGCGCACGCATCGCCGGCTCGAAATCGGCTTTGTCTGGCATCCAGAGAAGTATCGCGGCACAGCCATTGTGCCCGCAACGCAACTGGCGCTTCTGACTCGCGCCCATGAGGCGCGCTTCCGGCGAATTTCGTATTTCGTACCGGAACAGAATGAGCGCGCCATTCGTGCCTTCAGCAAAATGGGCGCCCAGCGCGAGGGCTTGATCCGGAACTATATGCGTACGGCCGGGGGCACATGGGCCAATATGGTTGTCCTCAGCCTGGTCGGAGACGAGATCAAGGCGGCGATTGCCGTGTTGCGGGACCGGGTGCGCGCGCTTCAGCTCGCTTGACGCCGCGGCTCCCGCATGCTTTAGGCGCGCCAACATCTGCGCAAATTTGAAAAGCGCGCTTTGACTGATCCATGAGGTCAGCGAGGCCCCCCGCCCGGCGAAGTGTCGCTCAGCGGGGCTCTTCTGCTTTGTGCAATGGGTTTGATCGCCTATGTCAGACACATCTGGCAAACGGCAAAGGAGCGACAAAGATGTTCGACACGCTGAGCGAACGCCTTGGAGGAATTTTCGACGGCCTGACCGGTCGCGGTGCACTGTCCGAAAAGGACGTGAACGCGGCCCTGCGCGAGATTCGGGTCGCCTTGCTTGAGGCGGACGTCGCCCTGCCTGTCGTGAAGGATTTCATCGACAGCGTGCGCGCCCGCGCGGTGGGCGAGGAAGTCATTCGTTCGGTCAAGCCCGGTCAGCAAGTCATCAAGATTGTCTATGACGGCCTTGTCGAGATGCTCGGCGGCGAAGAGGCCGATACCAGCCTGCGCATCGACAGCCCGCCGGCCATTATCATGATGGCCGGTCTGCAAGGCTCCGGTAAGACGACCACGACCGGCAAGCTCGCCAAGCGCCTGTCGGAAAAGGAACGCAAGCGCGTCCTGCTCGCCTCGCTTGATACGCGCCGTCCGGCCGCGATGGAACAGCTCGCGATCCTTGCCGACCAGTGCAACGAAAATGTCAGCGCCCTGCCGATCATTCAGGGCCAGTTGCCGGCTGATATTGCCCGTCGCGCCCTGAACGCCGCGAAGATCAGCGGCTATGACGTCCTCATCCTCGATACGGCCGGTCGCACGACGATCGACGAGCAGATGATGAATGAAGTGGCGGAGATCGCGCAGATCGCGAACCCGTCTGAAACGCTGCTCGTGGCTGATGCCCTGACGGGCCAGGACGCTGTTGAAACCGCCAGCCGCTTCCACGCTCGCCTGCCGCTGACCGGCCTTGTCTTGACACGGATGGATGGCGATGGCCGCGGCGGCGCGGCGCTTTCCATGCGCGCCGTTACGAGTCTGCCGATCAAGTTCATGGGCGTCGGCGAAAAGCTCGACGGCCTTGATGCCTTCGATGCCAAGCGGGTGGCTGGCCGGATTCTCGGACAGGGCGACATTGTCTCGCTGGTCGAAAAGGCCGCCGAGCAGATGGACGCCGAAAAGGCCGAGCGCATGGCGGAGAAACTCCGCAAGGGCGAATTCGACCTTGAAGACATGGCCGACCAGTTCCGCCAGATGCAGCGCATGGGCGGTCTTGGCGGCCTGATGGGCATGTTGCCCGGCGCGCGCAAGGCAAAGGCCGCGATGGATTCGGCCAATCTCGACGACAATGTGCTGAAGCGCCAGGAAGCGATCATTCTGTCCATGACGCGCAAGGAGCGTCGCAAACCGGCCATCCTGAATGCGTCTCGCCGCAAGCGGATTGCCGCTGGCGCTGGCGTGACCGTGCAAGAGGTCAACAAGGTGTTGAAGATGCACCAGCAGATGGCCGGCATGATGAAGAAGATGCGCCAGAAGGGCGGCATGAAGAACATGATGAACATGGCCCAGGCCGCAGGCATCTCGCCGGGCGACCTTGCCAAGATGGGCGGCGGGGCAGGCGGCTTGCCCGGTCTTGGTGGCGGTGGACTGCCACCGGGCATGGGCGGTCTTCCCGGCCTCGGCGGAGGGAAAAAGAAATGACCAATGAGCAAAGCGACGCCTTCGCCCTGCTGCAGCTGACCAAGCTGCGCTCCAGTATCGACAATCTGGATGCGATCATCATCCACACCCTGGCCGAGCGCTTCAAGGCGACGCAGGAAGTCGGCAAGCTGAAAGCCGTGCACAATATGCCGCCTGCGGACAAGGACCGCGAGGCCAGACAGATCGACCGCCTGCGCCAGCTGGCACAGGAAAGCGGGCTCGATCCCGCCTTCGCCGAGAAACTACTGAATTTCATCGTGGCGGAAGTCATCCGCCATCATGAGCACATTCGCGGTCTTGAGACCGACGACTGAGTTACCACCCCGAGACGCCAGACTTACAGGAGATACACATATGGCCCTCAAGATTCGACTCGCCCGTGGCGGGTCCAAGAAACGCCCTTTCTATTCCGTGGTCATCGCGGATGCCCGCGCACCGCGCGACGGTCGTTTCGTCGAGAAAATCGGTTCCTACGATCCGCGCCTTCCGAAAGATTCGGAATTCCGCGTCCAGATCGACGCCGAGAAAGCGTCCGAATGGCTCCGCAAGGGTGCCCAGCCGACCGAACGCGTTGCACGCTTCCTGTCCAAGATCGAACTGGACGGCAAGCCGCTCGTAGAATGGGCGCATGGCAACAACCCGAACAAGGGTGAGCCAGGCAAGAAAGCTCAGGAACGCGCTGAAGAGAAAGCCGAAAAGGCAAAAGCGGCGGCTGAAGCTGCTGCGGCTCCGGCTGAAGAAGAAGCTCCGGCCGCTGAAGAAGCGCCCGCCGAGGAAGCTGCTTCGGAATAGGACTGGCTTGCCAGTCTCGGGATATGGCCGGTGCCCTGCGGGGTGCCGGCCTTTTTCGTGGACGCAAGGCCTGAGGCTGAATGCCGGGCAACAGGGAACCAAATCACCGTTCAGGTCGCTTTCTCTAGAAAGAACACGACACGAGAGGAGATCCGAGATGTCCAAGGCCAAACTTTTCAGAACTCTGCCCTTTGCTGCACTCGGAATTGCGGCGCTCGCCCTTCCTGCCAGCGCAGACCGGGGTCGCTATCATGATACGTCATATCGTGGCGGTGGGAATGGCGTGGTGCTTCACGCTGATTCCGGCTTTTCCGGCGAAGGCCTTCGCATTCAGGGCGCCGAGCCGGACCTTGCCCGCCTGCGCTTCAATGACCGAGCCTCGTCGATTACCATTCGCGCTGGCGCATGGGAACTGTGTACGGACGCCCATTTCAGGGGGCGGTGCGAAATCGTTGATGCGAGCACAGGTCGCCTGAACGCATATCGCCTTAATGACAATGTTTCCTCCCTTCGTCCTGTCGCCTATCGCGACCGGCCGGGGAAAGGCCGTCGCGGAGGAGGGTATGGTGACCTTGTTCTGTTCCAGGATTCTGCCCAGCGCGGGCAGGCCATCGAAATCAGCCACGATGTGCCGGATCTCGGCCAGTATCGTTTCAATGACCGCGCAAGCTCCTTCCTCGTGACGGGCGGCAGTTGGCTGGTCTGCGAGCATGCGAACTATCGGGGCCGGTGCGAAGTGTTGCAGGGCGGCGCGGGTGATTTGAAGCCAATCCGCATGAACGACAATATTTCCTCCATCCGCGCCTATGACGGCTGGCGCTGATACGGCGCTTGCCTGCTTGCGCTCTGCCAATCGGCCGTTAGAGAAGCGGCATGAGCGCGAAATCAAACACTGAGAGACAGATCGTCGTGGGCGTTATCAAGGGTGCGCACGGCGTACGCGGTGATGTGCGAGTGAAAAGCTTCACCGCCGACCCGGATGATGTGTTCACCTATGGTGCGCTGACTGATGAAGCCGGGAAGCCCGTGCTGACGCCGCAATCGGCCCGGCCCGGCAAGGACCATTTCATTGTGCGTCCCAAGGAACAGAAGCAAAAAGAAGAATGGGACGCGATGCGTGGCACGCTATTGCATGTCCCGCGCGCGAAACTTCCGGAAACAGATGACGACGAGTTCTACATCGAGGACCTTGTCGGTCTTCAGGTGTTCGCGGGCGGGAATGAGCCTGCGGGCACCGTGAAAGCCGTGCAGAATTTCGGCGCAGATGATTTGCTCGAAATCCGTTTGGCGGACCGGGGCGATACGGTTCTGGTGCCCTTCACGCTGGCCGATGTGCCGACCGTGGACCTTGCCACATCCCGCATCATCATTCCGGATCTCGCCGAATGGACGGCGCCCGGGGACGAGGCTGAATCCACTGATTGACCCATGTTGCCGCTTGTTCAGACGCCACCTGTCATAAAGGGTAGGTTAAGAACGAGGTAACTGCCCATGTTTGCCAGATTAATCCGCTTCGGCGCTGCTCTTGCCCTTCCGCTAACTGTAGTGGGCGCTGCAGCCGCGCAGTATGAAGGCAATGAACAACCGGCGGGCCTGATGTTGTTCAGCGGCGAGGATTTTCGCGGGGAAGTGCGGGAAGTCTTCGATTCCGTCTATTCCCTGAACGACTATTATTTCAATGATCGCGCGCAATCCGTTGCGGTCCTGTCCGGCGCCTGGGAACTGTGCGAGCATAGCGACTTCACCGGCCGCTGTGTCTTCATTCGTGGCGATGTCCAGGACCTCGACTGGTACGGCCTTGATCGCGAACTAACGTCGGTGCGCCCGATTTACGAGTATACCGAAGCCGAGCACGGCTTGATGTTCACCCGCGATCAGTCGGGCTATATCCGCTATGCTGACAATGCCCGTTACGGGTACGACAATTACTCACACGGCTATGGCACCAGCACGAGTGTCAGCGTCTACCATTATGGCTATTCGCCGAGCTATCGATCCCACGGTTATTACAGTCCGCGTCTCGGCCACGGCCCCTATGGCTTCGGCTGGACGCGTCATGGCGCGAATCCGCACTATGGGCGTCATTACCGCAAGCAACAGCGCCCGCTGAGAGGGCATTATGGCGCGCGCAATGGCGCGGTGACGCTCTACACGGATTCCTATGAACGCGGTGCCTCGCTTGGCCTCAACAAGGGCGTTTCCGACCTCAGTCGCTATCGCTTCAATGACAATATATCGTCGCTGCAAATCCGTTCTGGCAAATGGGAAGTTTGCGAGCATGCGAACTATAAAGGGCGCTGTCAGATCGTCGATGCCTCGGCGGACCGGCTGAATGGTATTCGTCTGAATGACAACATCTCGTCCATTCGGCCGGTGGGTGACAGCCCGCGCGGCGGCCGGGGAGATGGTCAACGCGGAGATCGCGGTGGCCGAAAGGATGGGGGTCACGCAGACCGCGGTCGCCGGGATGATGGCCGGAATGGCAATCGTGGCGGCGGACGAAATGGAAATGTGCAGACAGTAGCGCCGACAGCGGCAAACCCGCTTGCGGGCGGGCCGAAGGCGCGGGACGTGACTCAGCAACGTCGCCCACACGCTCTGCCAGGTCGCCCGCAACGCGCCAATATTGGCTCTGAAGACCGTCCGCGTCCTAATGTGCGGACCATTCAGCCCAACCGTTCGACCACCCAGAGACCGCAGACGCGCCAGGTGCAACCGGCGGCAACGCAGCGCAACCGCGCGCAAACCGAGCGCCGGCCCACAGCCACGCCGCGGCCCAGGCAAAAAGTGGACATGAATACTTCGCGGCCCAAGGCGCTGAGGAACACTCAAACGCAACGCCGTGAGGTGCAGCAGCGCCCTCAAACCCAGACGCGCCAGCAAAAGACGATCCGTCCCCAACAGCAGACCAGACAACAGGTGAGGCAACCGGCGCGCCCGCAAGTCCGTCCTGCCCCGCAGACGCGCAAACAGGCACAGCCGCAACGGCAAGCCCGGCCACAGGCTCAGCGCCAACCGGCTCGGGTAAAGCCGCAGCAACGGTCCACGCCGCGTCCGCAACCGCAACGGTCAAATAATATGCCGAAAGCCCTGCGCAATCGGGGTGGAGAAGTTCACAAGGACTAGGGGTGTTGCGGCTCAGTTCGCGCGCGGGTCGTGCCATTCGCGCGCGATGCCGTATCCGCCCCGGCGGATCAGCCAGAACATGCCGATCAGGTCAAAGATGCCTGCGCCAAGCCTGCCGAGGAATCCGTATTTGGATTCTCCCGCCAGTCGCTTGCGATCATTCACGCGCTCTTCGCGCACATCCCAGCCTGCGCGCTTGATCAGGGCGGGCAGGAAGCGGTGCATCGAGGCAAAGAAGGGCAGATCGCGAAAAGCTTCGGTCCGGATCAGTTTCCATCCGCATCCGGTATCCGTCGCATCATCCTGAAGCACGAAGCGGCGTACCCCATTGGCGACGCGGGACTGTATCCATTTGAATCCGGAATCATTCCGGCTGTTGCGCTTGCCTGCAATGATGCCGAGGCTTGGGGATGCGCCCGGCACAATGATCTCTTTCCAGAGACGGGCCGTATCCGCCGGATCGTTCTGCCCGTCCCCGTCAAGCAATTGTACCCACTGGCCGCGCACAGATTTGAGCCCGGTGAACAGTGCGGCGGACTTCCCCTTGCGCGCGACATGATTGAACACGACCACGGTATCGGGATGCTTCGCCATCGCTTCGGCAAGTTCCTGCTCTGTCGCGTCGGACGAGCAATCATTCACGCACACAATCTCGAAACTGATCCCCGCCAGCTGCTCATGGACCTCGTCGATCACGGGGTGCACATTACCCTCTTCATTGAAGAACGGGATCAGGACGGAGAGGGCGGGGCTTTGGGGCATAGGTCTGGAGTAGAGGCTGGCGCCTTGGCGGTCCAGTCTCATTTGCCCGCTGAAGCTGCACGCTGGCGCAGGGCGGTTTCGGCCTGGACATCGCCGGCCATGGCGCGGTCCTTCAGTTCGGCGGCGGACATGGCCTTGTAGGCCTCCGGCACTTTCCGGTTCGATGCGGTACGGGGTTTCTGTCCAAGGAAGGCTGCCACCGATGCGATGATGCCCATGTCACAAAACTCCCGGTTGGAACGTCATGAAACGAGTATGCCAATTGCCAGCCGGTTGCGATAGGTGCAACAGGCGACCAAGCAGGAGAGCGCGGCATGGATATTTATCACGTCTGGTTTGACCTGAAGCCCGGAACGGACGAGCGTGCCTTCGCCAAGGCGCTACCGGCGTTTCTGGATCATATGAAGTCAGACGGCCGGATCGAATCCTGGCGCATGATGCGCTGCAAGCTGGGCCTGCGGCCGGACGATGTGCGCGAGTTCCACATCATGATCGAGACGCGCGACCTCGCCCAGCTCGACACCGCTTTTCGCGCCGCCGCCGCGCGGTCCGGTGAAACCGATACGCTGCACTTCAGCGCGAATGCCATGGTGACCAACATCAAGTTCGGCCTGTTCCGCGACTGGCCGGATTGGGATGGGGCCGCCTAGGGCGCTTCCATCTTGTCGAGCCACCATTGATTGTACTGCCAGATGGCCTTCTCAAGTGGAGAGAGGCGGCCTTGCCGTGTCATCGGCGCGTTGAGGCCCTGCCAGACAAGATCATTCGCGCCGATATCCTCGTGATGGATCGCCGAGACCATCAGGGCCATGCCTTCCGCAATCTCGTCAAAGCCTTCCATCTCGCTGTAAGCGGCTGGAACGCAAATATGGATCTTCAGGTGCAACTTGCCGGCGCCTTGCGGAAAGACCTGGTACCAGGTGACGACACTGCCCTGAATGCCCAGCAGGAAGTGCGGAAAGATGGCGGTCGCGAACAGGTCGCGCGCCTGCCAGTCTTCAAGACCTTCAAGCGGGGGCAGGCCAGGCGGCAGTTCCTCATGGGCCGCTGGCATGTGCAGGATGGACCACGGGCCGTCATTGTCCGGCACGCGGGAGTCGCGGGCATGATAGGCGGGCTCGAACGTCTCGGAATGCGTGGCGATGTGGTGGTAAGCTTCCATGAAATTCTCCACCAGCACTTTCCAGTTCCACTCGCTGTCGAATTCGAGCGTGTGAACGACCTTCATGTCGGCGAGGCGGAAGTTCTCGAAATACTTGCGAAACGTCTCGACCGGCGGGGCGAAGGGCGCTGCGTCGGGGTCGAAATTGGCGAGGACAAAGCCCTCCCAGATTTCCGTGCGGAGCTGGGGCAGCCGGCAATTGGATTCAGCAAACTCCTCTGCGCCATCCATCAGGGGCGCCCGGACAAGCTGGCCCGACGTGTCATAGCTCCAGGCGTGGTAGGGGCATGTGAATAGCTTGCGATTGCCGTTTCCGTCTGCCAGCAGGGCTGCGCGGTGCAGACATGTGCGCGACATGACACGGACTTCGCCATCATGTCCGTGAACCACCATGACCGGTTGGCCGAACAGGTCGAGCGAGACGAAGTCGCCCGGATTGGAAATCTGGTCGATGCGTGCCAGCGGGAGCCAGCTCTTGCGCAGGATCTGGTCGGTTTCGCGCGCGTGCACATCCTCGTCGAGATAGGCGGCTGGGGGCAGGGTATAGGCTTGTTCCAGAGGCTTGCGGACACGGCCAATTTCTTCGGGTGTGAGACCCGCCAATGTTTTTGTCATTTTATTCCTCCCAGAAAAAAATGACACACGCGTCAACTTTTGTCGACCGCTGTCGTTTGGCGTTCTTCTCTTGGGGGGGCAGGAAGACGGCTAGCCATTTGGGTAACGGCCTGGCGAGACGTGACGGAGCGCACGCGGTAGGCTAAAGGCTCGGCGCATGTTCAAGGCAAGTTTCATCACCCTGTTTCCCGAAGCGTTTCCCGGCCCGCTCGGCGTCTCCATCCTGGAGCGCGCGCGTCGCGAAGGCATCTGGGACTATGAAACCGTCCAGCTGCGCGATTTCGGCCTCGGAAAGCATCAGAATGTCGACGCCCCGCCGGCGGGGGGCGGCGCAGGCATGGTGTTGCGACCGGATGTGACGGCTGCGGCGCTGGACAGTATCGACACAGACGGCAAGCCGCTGATCTATCTGTCGCCGCGCGGAGAGCCGTTTTCACAGAAACTGGCGCGGGACCTGGCAGGCGGCCCGGGCATGGTGATGATGTGTGGCCGGTTCGAGGGGCTGGACGAGCGAGTGATCCGCGCGCGCGGCCTGCGCGAGGTTTCCATCGGGGATTTTGTGCTGGCTGGGGGTGAGGTCGCAGCCATGGCGATGACCGAGGCGGTTGTGCGTTTGTTGCCCGGAGTTGCGGGGAACCAGGCTTCTCTTGAGGAGGAATCTTTCGAGACCGGATTGCTGGAACACGACCAGTATACGCTGCCCCGGGAGTGGGAAGGCCACCCGACTCCGGAGGTTCTGCTGTCGGGGGATCATAAACGTATACAAGAATGGCGGTTTAACAGCGCAAAGTCGTTGACAATTGACCGCCGCCCCGATTTATACGCCGCTTACTCAGATACCAACGAATTACAACCGCCGGAGACAGGCGATGAACATGATTGAACAGCTCGAAGCGGAAGAGTTTTCCCGCGTTGTCGGCGACAAGAACATCCCGGATTTTTCACCGGGTGACACGCTAGCCGTGAACGTCCGCATCACGGAAGGCGACCGTGAGCGCGTCCAGCGCTTTGAAGGCGTCTGTATTGCCCGCGCAGGCGGTGGCATCAATGAGAGCTTCACGGTTCGCAAGATTTCCTTTGGTGAAGGCGTCGAGCGCGTTTTCCCGCTGGCTTCCCCGATGATCGAGAGCATCGAAGTGAAGCGCAAGGGCCGCGTGCGCCGTGCGAAACTCTACTATCTGCGCGATCGTCGCGGTAAGTCTGCCCGTATCGCTGAACGTACCACCGGCCACGGCATCGAAACGGTCGAAATTGCCGTGTCGAAAACCGAGCGCCGCCGCCAGAAAGATGCAGAGAAAGCCGCCCGCAAGGAAGCTGCTGCCAAGGCTCGCGAAGAGGCTGCCAAGGCGAAAGCCGCTGAAGAGGCTGCAGCTGCTGCTGCCGCTGAAGCAGAGGCCGCTGCGGCTGCCTCCGCTGACGAAGGCGCTGCTGAAGAATAGACGTCCCGACACTTTAGTCAGGAATTGAAGAAACGCCCCGCCTCATGGTTGGGGCGTTTTCACTTTTGGGGCTGGTATTTCTGTGGCACGTTCGGACGCATGAAACGCCTCTGCCTCACACTTTTCGCCGTTTCATTGCTTGCTGCCTGCGAACCCGCCGACGACACGCTGCGCCTCACAATGCCGGCTTGCCGCCCGCCTGACATAGCGCAGGGTATTCTCTTCATCGGTGATACCCGCTTTGCACCCTATCAGGTTCAGGCTTCGGCCGTGACGGATTCGGCGGGTCGACCGGCGCTTTCCATCCGTATGGACGAGTCCGGCGCATCCAAGCTGGAAGCCCTCACGGTGGCCAATATGGGTGAAGTCCTCCCCTTGCGGGTGGACGAGGAAACCATCATGTCTCCCAGAGTGCTGGAACGGATCACAGGCGGTGAAATACTCGTTTCCGGCGATTTCGAGATGGACGAGCTGAAGGCGCTGGCCGTGCGCCTGTCTCCGCCCTGTGATCAAGAGTCGCCAATCGCCAATTGACCCCTTCCCAGCCGGGCGCGCGCCGCTATGGTGCGCCGCGATATGACAGGAAGAGGCCCCATGGCTGGCAAGACACTTTACGACAAGATCTGGGACGCACATGTGGTGCACACCGATGAGGGCGGTGAAAGCCTGCTCTATATCGATCTCCACCTGATTCACGAAGTGACGACGCCCCAGGCTTTTGCCGGACTGAAAGCGGCCGGACGCGGCGTGCGCCGCCGGGACCTGACCCTGGCCGTCGCTGACCACAACACCCCGACCGAGAACCAGGCCGCCGGCCTTGCTGGCGTGACAGATCCCGATGCGCGCAACCAGCTGGAAACGCTGACCCGCAATGTGGCCGAGCACGATATCGAGTATTTCCCGATGGGCGACATCCGCAATGGCATCGTCCATGTCGTGGGGCCGGAGCAGGGGCGCACCCAGCCCGGCATGACGATTGTCTGCGGTGATAGCCACACGTCCACGCATGGCGCGTTCGGCGCGCTGGCGCATGGTATCGGCACATCGGAAGTTGAGCATGTGCTCGCCACGCAGACCTTGCGTGCGCAGAAATCCAAGAACATGGCAATCGAAGTATCTGGCAGCCTGAAAGATGGCGTGACCGCCAAGGATCTCGCCCTCCACATAATTTCCGTCATCGGTACGGCCGGTGGCACGGGATATGTGATGGAATATCGCGGTGACGCAGTTCGGAGCCTCTCCATGGAAGGGCGCATGACGCTGTGCAATCTCGCCATTGAGGGCGGTGCCCGTGCGGGTCTGGTGGCTCCAGACGAGACAACGTTTGAATACATCAAGGGCCGCCCGGCCGCGCCCAAGGGTGGTGCATGGGATGTCGCGAAATCTTTTTGGACGACGCTCTATTCCGATGAGGATGCCGTATTTGATGAAGTCGTCCACATCAAGGGCGAAGCGGTCGAGCCGACATTGACCTGGGGCACGAGCCCGGAACAGGCGATTCCGTTGTCGGGTATTATTCCGAAGCCGGAAGATTTCAGTGATCCAATCAAGGCAGGTGCGTGTGAGCGCGCACTGGCCTATATGGGCCTTGAAGGTGGTACACCGATCAAGGGCACACCGGTGCAGCGCGTCTTCATCGGCTCGTGCACGAACAGCCGGATCGAAGATCTTCGCGCCGCCGCTGAAGTCGCCAAGGGCAACAAAGTGGCCGAAGGCGTGCGTGCCATGGTCGTGCCGGGGTCTGGCCTCGTCCGTGCGCAAGCCGAATCCGAAGGGCTGGACGAGATCTTTCTCGAAGCCGGGTTTGAATGGCGCGAGCCGGGCTGTTCCATGTGTCTCGGCATGAATCCCGACACGCTGGCGCCGGGCGAGCGGTGCGCGTCCACCTCCAACCGGAACTTCGAAGGCCGCCAGGGCCGCGATGGCCGCACCCATCTGATGAGCCCTACCCTCGCAGCGCGCGCCGCGATCCAAGGTGTGATTGGCTAGTGTTTGGACGCAGCCACTTTCTCGATGAGGATGTGGAGGCATTCCATGTTCTGTGTTGGGCATGGCTATTGAAGTGCACTGGTGGGCGGGAAGCCCTTCGAGAGACGCCGCTCGTGCTTCCAACCCCGGACTTCTTTCCGCCAACCGATTCGAGTGGGCACGAGCGCGCTGAATTCATATTTGAGCATGTGCGTGATCTGGCCGGAATGTCAGAATGGCCAGTCCAATTGGTGCCGCAAGCCGAGCTTGCCGGAAGGGTATCCACACTGGGCAGAGTTCAACATTCGGGGACAGCGGCAGGAACCTTCTCCCACACCGGAAATTCTGGTCAGATTACGTATGATCCGAGCCATGTTCATACACCGGTAAAGCTGATCGCAACCTTTGCGCACGAACTCAGTCACTATCTGAATGAAGGATTTCAGGAAGCCCCACCAGGCGGCTGGGAGCTGATCGAGCCGGCAACGGATGTCACGTCTGTCTTTCTGGGCTTTGGAGTATTCGGGGCTAATTCCGCATTCGAGTTTATCCAAACTCAGGATTTCGAGAGCCAGGGGTGGTCCAGTGAGAAATTCGGCTATTTGTCGCTGGACGAGTGGGCGTTCAATCTGGCGATCTTTTGTGATTTGACTGGGCGCGATGTCACGGATCTTAAGCCTCATCTGAAGTGGAATTTGTTCAAAACCTCGAAAGCAGCCGCCAAGTACGTAGAGCGTAGGGAGATTGGGCGGCAAATACTTGAAGACATAAAAGGGCGTGCCGCCGACTAAACACATCCTTCAGTTGCCTCTCGAAGGGTGAGGGCAGATAGTCCGGCCAACCTTGCCCTGCAACAAATGGAGTGGACCCATGAGCAATACTGTCAGCCTGCCCGGAAATGTTTCGCTGGATGGCCCGCGCGGTCGTACGTATGCATCTATCCTTGAAACCGTTGGTTCAACGCCGCTGGTTGCTGCGCCGAAGTTCGCCGAGGCCGAAGGCATCAAGGCGAACCTGCTGTTCAAATGCGAATTCTTCAATCCACTCGCCAGCGTGAAAGACCGGATCGGCCTGAACATGGTGTTGCAGCTGGAATCCGACGGCAAGCTGAAGCCCGGCGGCGTTTTGGTTGAGCCAACGTCCGGCAATACCGGCATCGGCCTCGCTTTCGCGGCGGCCAGCCGGGGATACCGCCTGATACTGACCATGCCGGAATCCATGTCGATCGAGCGTCGCAAGATGCTGGCTTATCTGGGCGCAGAACTGGTCCTGACGCCAAAAGAGAAGGGCATGGGCGGTGCTATCGCGAAGGCGAAGGAAATCCTTGAGGCGACGCCCGGCGCGGTGATGCCAAGCCAGTTCGACAATCCCGCCAATCCGGCCATCCATGAGCTGACCACAGCAGAAGAAATCTGGGCGGACACAGACGGCGCGGTCGATGCTGTCCTGTCCGGCATAGGTACTGGTGGCACATTTACGGGCACAGGCCGCGTATTGAAGGCCCGCAAGCCGGACCTGAAAATGATGGCGATTGAGCCGGAAGGCAGCCCGGTCCTCTCCGGGGGCGAGCCCGGCCCGCATATGATTCAGGGCATCGGCGCAGGCTTCATCCCCGGCAACGCGGATACGAGCCTGATTGATGAAGTCGTGAAAGTTTCGAATGAGGAATCCTTTGCAACGGCCCGCAAACTTGCGCGGCTCGAAGGCATACCCGGCGGTATCTCCTCCGGCGCGGCAGCGGCTGCAGCGGTCAAGGTTGGCGCGCGTGACGACATGGCCGGCAAGACCCTCGTCGTCATCCTGCCAAGCTTCGCCGAACGTTATGTATCGACAGCCCTGTTTGAGGGTCTCTAGATCAGCATGATTACGGGTCTCGACCATTTCGTGCTGGTCTGTCCGGAGATCAGCTCCGCGACGGCCGTCTATGAGCAATTGCTCGGGCGGCCGGCAGATTGGCGCGCCTCAGCCGACGGTGCCGCAACAGCCATTTTCCAATTGGAGAATACCAGTCTTGAACTGATGGCCCCTGACGGGGAGGGGACGGTGGCCGATCGTTTGCGGGAAATCATCTCCGACGAAGGCCCCGGCCTGAAAAGCCTCGCTTTTGGAACGGGAGATATTTCCGCCGCGCATCACAAGCTGACCCGTCGTGGCTTGATGCCGGGCGAGATCGGCGATGGAAGCAGCACAAACGCAATCAACGGCGAAACCCGGAAATGGACGCGCTTCCGGTGCGCGGACGCGCAAACTGCTGGCGTGAAGACTTTCATCATCTCGCCGGAACAAGCCTTGCCCGTGGCGGACGCGCCGTCTGGCTGCGTCACATCGCTGGACCATATTGTCATCAACACGCCCAATCCCGACCGGGCATTAGGGCTTTATGGCGCACGGTTGGGGCTGGATCTGGCGCTCGACCGGACGCGGGAAGAGTGGAAGACGCGCTTTTTGTTCTTCCGCACAGGCGGGCTGACCTTTGAGGTCATCAACCGCCTCGGGGAAGATCATGACCCAGCCGCGCCGGACAGTATCTGGGGCCTGACATGGACCGTGGATGATCTTTCGGCGGCACATGCACGCCTCACGGAGGCTGGCTTCAATGTTTCCGAACAACGGAAAGGGCGCAAACCGGGGTCTGCCGTTTTCACTATAAGGGATGGCACATTGGGCGTGCCGACCCTGTTCATCGCGCATTCTTCACGCTAGGACACGCCTCATGAAAGCCTTTACGCAACTCACCGGAACCGCTGCGCCGCTGCTCGAAAAGGGCAAGCCGATGTCCAATGTCGATACCGACATGATCATTCCCAAGCAGTTCCTTAAGACGACCGAACGCACAGGCCTGTCCAAGGGCCTGTTCCACGAACTGAAAACGCTGTCTGACGGCTCGCCTCGGTCCGATTTCGTATTGAACCGGCCAGAATACGCCACTGCGAGCATCCTGATTGCGGGCGAGAACTTCGGCTGTGGCTCGTCGCGTGAGCACGCGCCCTGGGCTCTGTTGGATCAGGGTATAACTTGTGTGATCGCGCCGAGTTTCGCCGACATCTTCCACAACAACTGCTACAAGAATGGCATCTTGCCAGTTCGCCAGCCAGTCGACGTATGCCAGAAGCTGGCCGATCAGGCGGGGGGGGCGAACCATGTCTTCACCGTGGACCTTGAAGCCCAGATCGTCACCGGGCCGGATGGCGAAGTGTATGCGTTTGAAGTGGATGCAGGCCGTAAGGCAAACCTCATGGAAGGCCTTGACGAGATTGGCAGTTCGATGACTGCAGCAGGCGAGATCGACACGTTCGAAGCGCGTCGACGCGTCTCCATGCCATGGCTCGAAAAAGCCAGCTGACCCGGAAAGCGAAGAGGATGGTCATGAAGAGATTAAGCCTGACAATTCTGGGGGGATTGGTGCTGGCGTCTGTCGCGGCCTGTCATACGGATCCATTCGGCACGCAGCCTGAAGTCAATGTCACCCTGCCAGAGGCTCAGTCCGCGCCGTCCGACGAAGCGGGCGCCTCAACCGAAGAAAAGCGTGACCCCGAGACCTGAGAGTCGCACGAGCGGGTTTCGTTCTTGTTTGGTGGAGACGTAGAAGGCGTTGCGCCCGCTGGTTACAACCATTAGTGGTGGACGCGGTTCTGAATTGCACACTTTGGGAGATAAAGATGACATTTGCGGGTTCTGTGCTTGCAGCTGGATTGATGGTTTCTCTCGCGGGCTGCGCGAGTTCAACCGGGTCTGAGGAAATGACATTGGCGGAAGGCGCCGAAAGAGAGTGCCGCTCCATCAAGGAGTTCGGCTCGATGCTGCCAAAACGGATTTGCAACAACAAGGCAACCTGGGCCGACATAGATGAGCGGAACGAAGAACAGGCCAAGGAATTCAAGGACAAGATTGATAGCCGCTACACTCCCATACCACGCGAACCCGGCATGTAGGCCCTTCCACTCTCGGGTGGCTCAACTTTCCCAGGTCGACCTGGCCCGGCCGCCGACCACACGCGACAGTATTGCTCGGTTGTGTTGTGGTGGCTACTAGGTGCCACAAAACAACTTTGTCCGAACATGAGTGGAGCGCGGAAGTGAAACAGACCTTACTGTTATTGCCAGGAGACGGGATTGGCCCAGAAGTTGTGGCCGAAGTTCGGCGCCTGGTGGACGTTCTGGCTCCAGATCTCCTGTTGGAAGAGGGGCTTGTTGGCGGAGCATCCTTTGATGCCCACGGGACGCCGTTGAACGAGAATACGCTGGAGCAGGCCCGTCGATCGGATGCGGTTCTGCTCGGCGCGGTTGGTGGGCCGAAATGGGCGGGTACGGCGCGCGACAAGCGCCCGGAAGCTGGCCTGCTGGCTTTGCGCAAAGGCCTCGATGTTTTTGCGAACTTGCGGCCCGCTTTCTGTTTCCCGGCATTGGTCAGCGCCTCCAGCCTGAAGCCTGAAGTGGTCGAAGGCCTGGACATCATGATCGTCCGAGAGCTGACAGGAGGTGTCTATTTCGGCACGCCGCGCGGCATTGATGAGAAAGGCGGACTGCGCCGGGGGTATGACACGTCGATCTACACGCACCCGGAAGTCGAACGTGTTACGCGTGTTGCTTTCGAAATCGCGCGTGGCAGGGACGGCCGTGTCTGTTCGGTAGAAAAATCGAACGTCATGGAGACCGGCCTGTTCTGGCGTCAGGAAGTCACATTGGCGCATGCCGAGTTCGGTGCTGGCGTCGAACTCAGCCACATGTATGCGGATGCTTGTGCAATGGAGCTCGTCCGAGCGCCGAAACAGTTCGATGTGATTCTTGCCGGTAATCTGTTCGGGGATATTCTCTCTGACGAAGCCGCCATGCTGACCGGGTCCATCGGAATGTTGCCCTCAGCGTCCCTTGGGGCGGATGGTACGCCGGGCCTCTATGAGCCGGTGCACGGTTCGGCGCCGGACATTGCGGGACAGGGTATCGCAAATCCGTGTGCAGCCATTCTGTCGCTTGAAATGGCCCTCCGCTGGTCTCTGGGGCGTGAAAAAATCGCCGACAGGCTCTTCGCAGCAGTGGGCAAGGCTTTGGAAGATGGCGCCCGTACGCGAGATCTTGGGGGAGAGCTCAAGACTCACCAGATGACGGATGCAATTATCGCAGCGCTTTAAGCTATGCGCGTCTTCCGTGTCCCGGCCGCTGGTGGCGGCTGCGGAGGGCCCGCAAAGCACTGCGCTTGTGTCATCCAGGATTGAGCAATCTTTCCGGATACGGAAAGACTTGTGTCCGCCACGTTGCGTACCTGCGTTACGACTTGGCAGAATTCTTCTGCGCGGCCTGCAATCCGCTCATCATCTTGTTCTTCGCCATACGTCCAGATTTCGCCGGACGGCGCGGTAAGGGACAGGAAGGGCATCGGCCCCGGAGCCGGGAGTTTCCGGTTGGCAAAAGTCCACCCATAGGTGTTCACGCCCAGCACCACGATATTGCGGATACGGTCGTTATTCTCACGGACGACGCCCAGCTGGTCATAGACTTCCTGACCGTGCGCCCAGGTTTCCATAAGTCGCGCCGTGATCGAAGACCGCGCGCTCATGCTTGGGCCCACCCATTGCAGGCGCTGGGATGGATCGGTTTGAGCGAAGACATCTGCCGTACGGTCTGCCATGACAAGCCAGTCCTCCCGCAAGGCGCGGCCTGACAGGCCCTCGAAGTACGCATATTCATGGTCTGGAAGTGCGCCTTCGCGGAGCGCGTCCGTCAGGCCGGATACAAGCGCTTGAAATGCCGCCTCGTCTTTTACCGATAATAGCGCTGCGGTGTTCCAGAAATGCAGGTGGCGGAGAACCATGTCGATGGTCCAGTCCTTGAATGCGGTTTTCTGCGTATAGTCTGTATCGGACAGGGGTGCGATCAGCTCGGACAGGGCCAGCGATTCATCGAGGAAGTCTGCGGCTTGTTGCATGAAGATCAGCTATAATCCGCGATGCGGCAGAGCAGGTTGCCGCGAAATTCGAAAAAGCTCGCGCCGCGTACTTTTACGGTCTCGCCGGACTTGATGCCATTGGGCAGGTCTACGGCGGCCTTGCCTTCAAATTCGATCTCGGCCGCAGCCTTGCTGCCTCCACTGACAATGTTGACCAGTCGCTGACGGCGATAGGAGAAGGCATTTCCTGACAATTCCGCGACCTGACGCATCATGTCCCTGCCATCCAGACGCATGGACTGACCCGTGTTGGAGATATTTTCGAACACCACGTCTTCCGTCACGCAATCGAGCATTCCGTCGATATCACGGGCATTGTAACAGGCGAGGTAGCGGTTGATTACGTCATCAAGCACGAGGGCGGCTCCCAGTTCCGGGTTCAATCCGGTCTGCCTCAGCAGCGAGACGTTGGCAACAGGCTTTAAATGGCGTCGAAGATGCGCCATAAGCCCGGTTCAATCTCAGGAGTAGAAATATCATGGCCACTCGGATCGCAGTCGTCGGTGCAACAGGTAATGTCGGACGCGAACTGTTGAACATTCTGGAAGAACGTATGTTCCCAGCCGACGAAGTCTTTGCCGTTGCGTCCCGCCGGTCGCTCGGCAAGGAAGTGTCCTATGGCGATCGCACGCTGAAATGCCACGATATTGAACAATTCGACTTCACACAGGTAGACCTCGTCCTGATGTCGGCTGGCGGCGCCACCGCCAAGGAATGGGCACCGAAAATTGCCAAAGCCGGCGCGATCACGATCGACAACTCGTCCGCATGGCGGATGGATCCGGACGTGCCGCTCGTCGTGCCAGAGTGCAACGGCGAAGCCGTGATGGGTTACGAAAAGAAGATGATCATCGCGAACCCCAACTGCTCGACTGCACAGCTCGTTGTGGCGCTGAAGCCGCTGCATGATGCCGTCGGTATCACCCGCGTTGTCTGTTCGACTTACCAGTCCGTATCCGGCGCCGGCAAGGAGGCGATGGACGAGCTGTGGAATCAGACACGCGGCGTATTCGTCAATGACGAGCCGACCCCGGAAGTCTTCCAGAAGGAAATTGCCTTCAACGTCATCCCGCAGATCGACGTTTTCATGGATGATGGTTTCACCAAGGAAGAGTGGAAGATGCGCGTCGAGACGAAGAAAATCCTCGACGAGTCCATCGAACTGGTCGCGACCTGTGTGCGCGTGCCGGTCTTTGTCGGCCATTCCGAAGCCGTGAATGTCGAATTGGCCGGCCCTTTGAGCGCCAAGAAAGCCAAGGAAATTCTGCGCGAGAGCCCGGGCATCATGCTGGTCGATGATCCTGAAGACGAGCTCTACATCACGCCGAAGGAATGCGTGGGCGAATGGGCGACCTATATCTCCCGCGTCCGCAAGGACCCGACGGTCGAAAACGGCATCGCCTTCTGGTGTGTCTCCGACAATCTGCGCAAAGGCGCCGCCCTCAACGCAATCCAGATTGCCGAAGAACTTCTCAATCGCGGCGTCCTGAAGCCAGAGAAACAGCCCGTTTCGACAAACTGAAACGCTTCGCAGCAATAATTGGGTGGCGTTGCCTCATGGCTCAGTGCTACGCGCTGGGCCATGAACACTGAAACTCGCCTCGGATTCTTTGCTGGCCTGGGGGCCTTTTTTATCTGGGGGAGCCTGCCGCTCTACATCCGGCTGATGCAGCACATCGGTGCGGCGGACCTGCTGGCACATCGCGTGGTCTGGTCCATACCGACTGCGCTGATCTTCATTGCGATTGCTGCGAACTGGCGGGACGTTCGGACAGCCCTGAAATGGGACAAGCTGAAATGGCTGCTTATCTCAGGCGCCCTGATCGGGTCCAATTGGGGATGTTACATCTGGGCGGTAAATGCTGGCCGGACGATGGAAGCGTCGCTCGGCTATTACATCAATCCGCTTGTGAACGTGATCTTCGGCATGATCTTCTTTTCCGAGCGCCTTCGGCCGGCGCAATGGGGCGCAGTAAGCATCGCCGCTATCGGCGTTGCCATCATGACAGTGGCTTTCGGACAGGTGCCGTGGGTCGCCCTGTTTCTCTGCGTAACCTTTGCCTGTTACTCGCTGATCCGGAAGCAGGTCGCCATTGATAGTCGAGCAGGATTTCTGATGGAGGTTCTGCTGTTGGCGCCCGTCGCCCTGGCCTGGTTGGCCTGGCTCTCGCGCCAACCGGATGCGCAAGTATTCGGCAATGGGGGATGGGATGTCGCACTATTGATGGCGGCCGGCCCGATCACGTCTGTGCCCCTCATCCTGTTTGCCTTGTCAGCACGTCGTCTGAAGCTCTCGACCATCGGCATGATGCAATACATCGGGCCGACCTTGCAGTTTCTGATCGCGGTTCTCGTGTTCCGCGAACCGTTCGGCTGGACCCATGCGGCGGCTTTCGGTTTCATCTGGACGGCGTTGGCGATCTTCACCGCCGACAGTGTCATGGGCGACGCCAAGGCCCGGCGGCTCGCCCGCGCAGCGCGAGTCAGCTGAAAAAATGCTCCGGGCGGTGAGCACCCGGAGCAGGAAGATGTTTTGCATGATTGGAGTTGCCTCCGATTTCACCTCCGCAAGGACTGTGCCAGTCAGGAGACCGAACGTCCGGTCGAGACGGCGATCCACACGGCGATTCCAAGCAGCATGATGGCAAAGGTGCCGCGCAGGAGGGGAGCGGTCCGATAAGCTTCCAGTTTTTGGCCAAAACGGGACCCGGCAAGTACAATACTCGTATGGATGGTCGTCGCGACCACCAGGTGGATGACGCCCAGCGCAACAATCTGCAACCAGATTGGTCCTGCGGTATCGCTGGCGAACTGCCCGACGACGACGAGATAGAACACAAGCGCTTTGGGATTCAACAAATTCGCAGCCAGACCCCGCCAGAAGCCCGCCGCCTTGTTTCGATTGAGTGGTGAGACGGATCCGGTATCCCGCCAAGCCTCAACGGCGAGATAGACCATGAATGCGACGCCTGCCCATCGCAGCGTGTCGTAGAGCATGGGCATTCCGGCGAGCAGAGCCGACAGGCCTGTGGCCGCAGCCACCAACTGGGCCGCCAGCCCCAGTGTGATGCCTGCGACAGCGCGCATTCCCGCTGCGCGGCCCTGCTGCGCCGACAGCGCGGCGAGCCATCCCATATTGGGACCTGGCGTCAATTCCACTGCCGCCATGGCAATCAGGAATGCGGCCCAGTCAATATGGTTCAGCATGGATCAGAGGCAGTCATAGACCGCTTCAACCAGTCGTACCGCACGCGGGTCACCCACGAGTATATTGGATTGCTTGTTCATGACATAGGCGCACGTCAAACCATTGCGCTGATCAGCTATCGCCATGGAGCCCCCCCAGCCACAATGGCCGAGCGTGGTGGGTTCAGGTCCGAACATGCCGTGAGTGTTGTGCATGATGCCAGCGCCGAAGCTGGTGATCATGGGCAGAACCAGATCCGGTCCATGTGTTCGCGCCGTGCTGAGTGCCTCGAAAGTGGCGTTGCTCATGACACCCTCGCCATTGGTCGTGTAGGTCTCATAGAGTTGCGCGACCGAGAGCGCTGTTCCGTGGCCGTTTGCCGACGGAATTTCGATCTCGCGCCAAATGGCTCCACCGCGATTTGGGGCGGCCCATTTGCTGACAAATGCTGCGCGTCGCGGGGGGGTAATCTCTCCGAGTTCTGCCAATTCTCGCGGTCGCTGGATGTCGGCACAGCGATCATGCTCGCTGGCGGGTGTGCCGATCATGAAGTCGACGTTCGGAAACAGCAAATTTAGCGTCGTACCGAGCGTTTCGCCACTGATGCGCCGTGCAATCTCTCCGACGAGATAGCCCCAGGTCAGGGGATGATAGCCATGCGCGCTGCCCGGTGACCACATCGGAGCCAATTCCGCCAGTGCGGCGGCGCAGGCGGGCGGATCGAGCCAGAGCTCAGGGTCGATCTCTTCCGGAAAGCCGGGCAGGCCGGCTTGGTGACTCGCAACTTCGGCAATTGTGACCGCGCCTTTTCCATTGGCTGCAAATTCGGGCCATACATCGGCCACGGGCGTCTCAAAGCCGCCCGGCAGGCGCTCCACCAGATGGGCCAGGACGATGGCTGCGATACCTTTGGTGGTCGAATAGACCGGGACGAGGGTGGTGTCTGACCATGGGTGTTCCTTCTTCCGGTCAGCCCAGCCGCCGACCAGGTTCACGACGACTTTGCCGTCCTTGATGACGGCGAATCCGGCGCCGAGCTCCTCGCCATTCTCGAAGTTTTTTTCGAAGACGCGGCGAACAGATTCAAATCCGCTGTCGGCATGTCCGGCCATTGGCCAGCTGTCAGATGTTGTATCAGTCATCGGTGTTGGCTCGCATAAACCGAACTGGCCGACAAGCGTTACGGCTGAACCAAGGCCCGCACATCGGCGGCAACACGGCTGGTGAGGTCGCTGTCTACGGAGACTGTAAAATCCTCGAGCGCCTGCTGCCATTCGAAGATCTGCCTGAGGCCGAACTCATCCTCTCCCCTAAAGGAGACGTGGAATCTCACGCATATCCCACTCGGAGAAGGACCCTTTTTCGCGTAGGCGGTTCCGGGGTTGAAGCCCTCATTCATCTGATTGGCAAGTTCCAGCGTTTCCAGTCGCGAATAACCAGGCAGGTCCCGGCAGGCCGTAAAGCGGGCCGTCTGGCAGGTGCCGTCGATCTGGGAGCACTCCCGAAGCACAGCCTCGAACCCCTGTTTGTCCATCGCTGCGGACATTGTGGGGTGCGTGTCGATATACCCGATTTTGACGGACTGGAATTCGCGTATGAGGAATTCGTTGCGAAACTCGATCAGCGTAATGGGTTTCGCAAAGGCAGGCTCGCAAAACAGGAAGATTTGAGCCAGTAAGAGCAGGCGAAACATCATTGATCCATCTCGGTGCAGTGCGGGACGAGTATTCGGCTCGCAATCACGCATCAAATGGACAGTTCAGGTCAAGGAGTTGTCACATATGTCCCACGTCCACCGTCCCCGCCGATCCTGCCTCTACATGCCCGGCGCCAATGAGCGCGCCCTGGAAAAGGCGAAAACGCTACCCGCGGACACGGTCATCATGGACCTGGAAGATGCCGTGGCGCCGGAAGCCAAGGAGACCGCGCGTGATACGATCCGCGCGGCCGTGACCGCAGGGGGTTATGGCCACCGTGAAATCGTGGTCCGGATGAACGGGCTGGATACCGAATGGGGCCAAGCCGACCTCAAGATGGCGGTTGAAGCGGGCGCACATGCGCTGCTTGCACCCAAAGTGATTGATGGCAGCGACATTGATCGTCTCGACGACGCGATGAGCCGCGCCGGCGCCCCGGCCGAGATGGGGCTTTGGGTGATGATCGAGATGCCCAAGGCGATCCTGAACATCCAGGACATTGCCGAAGCCGTTGGCCGCACCCGTATGACGACGTTCGTGATGGGAACGAACGATCTCGCCAAGGAATACCGCGCGCGGATGACGCCGGACCGGCTGGCTTTCCAGACGGCTCTGGGCATGAGCATGGCTGCGGCCCGCGCCTACAACATCGTCGCGATTGATGGCGTCTACAATGACATCAAGAACGAGCAGGGCCTGATCGACGAGTGTGAACAGGGGCGTGACCTCGGCTTCGACGGCAAGACGCTGATCCATCCATCGCAACTCGACACGGCCAACCGCGTCTTCGCGCCGAGCCCGCATGATGTGGAACATGCACAGGCCGTGATTGAGGCGTTCGCAGACCCTCAGAATGCCGGCAAGGGCGTATTGAAGGTAAACGGCAAGATGACCGAATTGCTCCATCTCGACGAAGCCCGCCGGACGGTCACCATGGATGAAGCCATCCGGGCTTTTGAGAGCTGATCCTCAATGCTCTCGGGCATTCATATGGTAAACCAACACATTCAGGAATACGCATGACCTACACTCTCCTTCACCATTCCGGCTGCAGCACGTCGCGCAAGGGGCTCGCCTTGTTGCAGGAGAACGGCGTCGAGCCGGAGGTCCGGAAATACATGAATGCTTCCGAGCAACTCAGCCTGGATGAGCTGAAGGACATCGCCAAAAAGATGGGTGCCAGTTCGCCGCGCGAGTTCTTGCGCGACAAGAATGCTGCCGAATTCGGCATCGATGCGACTTCGACAGATGACGAGATCTTCCAGGCGATGGCCGCCAATCCAAAGATCATCCAGCGCCCCATCGGCATTGTCGGCAAGCAGGCCGTGCTGGGCCGTCCGATCGAGAAACTGCTCGAGCTGAAATAGTATTACACGGCTGATATTGCGGGGAGATCGATGAAATTTCATCGATCTCTCACGCGAAGATTCAATATCTGCATGGCAAGGCTGTGGGCATGATCGTGTTCATGACTCTTGCGGCGGTGTTGATCGCCTTTTCTGCATTTTGCACTCTTGGGGTGCCGTACATGTTGGCGGGACCACGCATGCTCGATGAGTTCTCCGAGAACCGTGAGCAGCAAATGATGGCTGGCCTGTTGGGGGCCGCGATCATCGCACTTTTCCTGCTGCCCTTCGTCTCACCCGCCTTGATTTCCTCGCCCAGTGACGGTCAGGTGCTGGCTGATCTGTATATGGGGCAAATCCAGGCCTGACGCCGGGAAGTCTTGCCCCTTTTCCATCTGAGGGGCGCATGACCAGCACATCGAAATCCAATCCCGGCCATTTCTTCGAAGATTTTTTCGTGGGCATGCCCCTCGCGCATGCGACGCCGCAGACGCTGACTGAAGGCGACATCGCCCTCTATCGCGCGCTGACCGGCGGCCGGTTTGTCCAGTATTCCTCATCTGAATTCGCCAAAGCCGCCGGCTATCCGGGCCTCACGATTGATCCGCTGCACGCTTTCCATGTCGTGTTTGGCAAGTCCGTGCCGGATGTTTCGTTGAATGCGGTGGCGAACCTTGGCTATGCCGATGGTCGCTTCTCTCAACCCGTCCTGCCAGGCGATACGCTGAACACGGTTTCGGAAGTGATCGGCGTCAAAGAAAACTCCAATGGCAAGACCGGCGTCGTCTGGGTGCGCACGCGCGGCACCAATCAGCGCGGCGAAGAAGTCATGTCCTTTGTGCGCTGGGTCATGGTCAACAAGCGGGATGCCAACTCACCCGCGCCAGACGTGGTGATCCCCGACCTGCCAAAGAGTGTGCCCGGGGCCGAATTGTCCGGGTTTGCCTCCATGGAGGCTTGGGATACATCCCTCGCCGGCAGCGAATACATGTTCGAAGACTATGCGGTTGGCGAGAAGATCAATCATGTCGACGGCATGACCGTGGAAGAGGCGGAGCACCAGATTGCGACACGCCTCTACCAGAACACCGCCAAGGTTCATTTCGATGCGCATGGCCAGAAGTCCAGCCGGTTCGGCAAGCGCCTGATCTATGGCGGTGTGGTAATTTCCATCGCGCGGTCGCTGGCCTTCAATGGTCTCGCCAATGCGGGCCATATGCTGGCGATCAATGCCGGCAGCCATGTCAGTCCGCTATTTGCCGGTGACACGATCTATGCCTGGAGCGAAGTGCTTGAGAAAGCTGAGCTGTCCGACAAGGTTGGCGGGTTGCGCTTGCGCCTCGTGGCAGTGAAGGATCAGGATCCGGGCGCGTTCGCCTATAAGGGCGAGGATGGGAAGTATGCCGATGGTGTTCTGCTCGACTTCGACTATTGGGCCGCCATTCCACGCAAGCGGTAAGGCGCTTCCGTTTCGGCGCGCGCTCCCTATATGATGCCGCATGAGCGGATATGGGCCTTTTGACGATTTCACGCTGTTCGCCATCGCAATTGCGGTGGTGCTGTCGGCAATTGTCAGCCTGATCGGCACGTCCGCTCGCAAGCGGAATGTTGCGCTTGGCGAGGCGACCGTCGCCGATCTTGCGGAGATGACCGGTATCCGGGATCCCAAGAAGCTACAGGAAGCCTTTGGCCCGCCCGACATGGGCCGCGTCTGGCGCACGGTCACACTCTTTGATGTGCGGCGCTTCCGGCAACCTCAGGGGTGGCTGATGTCGAGCGATATCGTCGACTATGCGTGTCTGGGCATTGTGGCGCTCGCCATCTTCGTGTCGCATCCCTTTGTCGGGGCGGGGCTGGTGGCAGCGCTGGTCATCCAGGTGGCTGGATGGATTGTGTCGTTCGGGCTACCCAAGTAGACGCGCGAAATATCTGACGAGGTTCCGCTTTTCGGGACGGGGGAAACCCTTTAAGGGCAGGCGAATGAAAGTCTGGAAGATGAATGGTGCTGGCAACGCGTTTGCCATATTCGACGCCCGCTCGACTGCGTTCGTGCCGAGCACCGACCAGGTGCGCCAGATTGCCGAAGACCTAAAAGCCGATCAGATCATTGCGCTGGAGCGTGATGTCGCGCGCGACGTGTTCATGCGCATCTGGAACGCCGATGGCAGCGAAGTCTTTGCCTGTGGCAACGCCTCCCGTTGTGTAGGCAAACTGTTACTGGCTGAAACCGGCAAGGACCGGGTGTCCATCCAGACCGAAGCGGATGTTCTGAAAGCGTTTGCCGCAGAGGATGGCCAGATAACCGTCGACATGGGTTCGCCCCTGATGGGGTGGGAAGACATTCCGCTTTCCGAGAAAATGGACGTTCGCGGCGTTGATGTGAAAGTCGGACCGATCGACAATCCCTGGCTCTCACGTCCGGCAGTGGTCTCGATGGGCAATCCGCACGCCGTGTTCTTCGTGAAGAATATCGATGATTACGACATTCCGGCCATCGGGCCGCTCGTTGAATGGCACCCGACCTTTCCTGAGGGGGTGAATGTCGGGTTCGCGCAGGTCATTGACCGGCAGAACATTCGCCTTCGCGTCTGGGAGCGGGGGGCCGGCCTGACCAAGGCGTGTGGCACCGGCGCGTGCGCGGCGCTCGTGTGCGCCGCCCGGGCGAAGCTCACCGACCGCCGTGCCAATCTCATCCTCGATGGCGGTACGCTGATCATCGACTGGCAGGAATCCGATGACCGGGTTTACATGACTGGACCTGTGCAGCTGGAATTCGAGACCGAAATCTGAACTGGGCAAAGGAGTCATCCTGCACAGATCCCTTGATTTGCGGGGCTGACGGCGCGATGTCCGCTGCAACACATCGCGATGACTGAGACCAAATCCCCTTCCAGCCCGCAGCTGATCACGCTCGGATGCCGCCTGAACACCTATGAATCCGAGGTGATGCGGGGCCATGCCACCGATGCTGGCCTGAATGATGCGGTGATCATCAATACATGCGCCGTCACATCGGAAGCCGTCCGCAGTGCGCGCCAGACCATCAGGCGGGCAGCGAAAGACAATCCGGACGCGCCGATCCTCGTGACGGGTTGTGCGGCGCAGATCGATCCGGACATGTTCGCAAAGATGCCGGAAGTCACGCGCGTCATCGGCAATCATGAAAAGATGCAGGCGGAAACCTGGCGGCCAGCCGAATTGCTGGGCGGGCACGAAAAGGTCCGCGTGAATGACATCATGTCAGTGCGGGAAACCGCTGCACACCTGATTGATGGCATGGAAGGTCGCGCCCGCGCTTATGTCCAGGTCCAAAATGGATGTGACCATCGCTGCACGTTCTGCATCATTCCTTATGGCCGTGGGAATTCCCGGTCTGTCCCGGCAGGGGAGGTGGTCAATCAGGTCCGGCGGCTCGTCGAGACCGGCCATTATGAAGTTGTGCTGACCGGCGTGGATCTGACCAGTTGGGGTGCTGATTTGCCCGGCGCGCCGGAACTCGGCAATCTTGTCCAACGCATCTTGAAACTGGTGCCGGAGCTGAAGCAGTTACGCATTTCCTCCATTGACGCCATCGAGATAGATGATGCCTTGATGGAGACCATGGCGGAACCTCGACTTGCGCCTTTCATGCATCTGTCCCTTCAGCACGGAGACGATTTGATCCTGAAGCGCATGAAACGGCGGCATCTGCGCGCCGATGCTATCGCGCTGACAGACCGTCTCCGCGCTGTCCGACCTGACATTGCTTTTGGCGCGGACATCATTGCCGGTTTCCCGACTGAGACCGAAGCCCATTTCGAGAATTCGGCCCGGCTCGTGGAAGAGTGCGGCTTGTCCTTCCTGCACGTCTTCCCGTATTCGCCCCGTCCCGGCACCCCGGCTGCGCGCATGCCGCAACTCGACAAGGCCATGGTGAAAACGCGCGCCGCGCGCCTGAGAGACGTCGGCGCGGCGGCGTTGGAACGGCATCTCAGGAAATATGACGGCCAGACTGTTGAAGCTCTGGTCGAGCGCGGGAACTCCGCGCGTCTGCCGGACTTCACGCCGGTACAGTTCGAGAGTGATCCGGGCGAAGCTGGACGCCCGGTACGCGCACGTATAGTCCGGCAGGATGGAAAACAGCTGATCGGAGCGCTGACCGCATGATCCTTTGGTTCGGAAAAAAGAAAAAAGAAGAAGAGCTGAAAGAGGCTGGCGCCGCAATGGAGTCGCCGGAGCTGTCAGCGGATGAACTGGCGGCCAGGGAAGCTGAAGCTGCGCGAAAGATTGCCGAACAGGAAGAGATCGAGCGCAAGGTCGCCGAGGCTAACAAGGCCTGGGAAGAGCGACAGGCGCGCGAGGCCGAGGCAGCGGCCGCAGAAGCAAAGCGGCTGGATGAGGAAGTCCGCAAAGCTGATGAGGCACGTGCCGCCGCTCAGGCGCGTGCGGATGATGCGGAAGCCGCGCGTCTTGCGGAAGAGGCCGAACGGGCCCGCAAGACCAAGGAAGAGCGCGAAGCGGCGCAGGCGAAGGCGGCTGCAGAACTCAAACTGCTCGAAGATCGGCGCGAGGCCGAACGCATGCGCGCTGAGCGGGAAGCTGCTGCGCGGGCGGCCATGGAAGCGGAAGCCAATGATCCGGGGTTCGTGGCCAAGCTCGGATCCGGCCTGTCCCGGTCTTCGGCGCGATTGACGTCCGGCTTGGCTGTATTCGGCCGAAGGAAACTTGATGATGAGACTCTTGAAGAACTCGAAGACCTGCTGATCACGTCAGATCTGGGTGCAAAGGTAGCGATGCGGGTGACGGGCAATCTCGCCAAGGAACGGTTCGACAAGGAAATCAGCGAAGACGAAATCCGACAGGCGCTGGCGGATGAAATCACCGACGTTCTGAAACCTCGCGAAAAGATCGTGGACTTCTCAGACGGTCCGCGTCCGCGCATTGTCTTGTTCGTCGGGGTCAACGGCTCCGGCAAGACGACCACAATCGGCAAGATTGCGTCCAAGCTGACAGAGCAGGGGGCGAAGGCGCTGCTCGTCGCAGGTGACACATTCCGGGCGGCGGCGATTGAGCAACTTACGGTCTGGGGCGAGCGGGCCGGTATTCCTGTCATGTCAAAGCCTACGGGCGCCGATGCGGCAGGCCTTGTTTACGAGGCGATGGAACAGGCGAAGGCGGACGATCTCGATCTTGTGCTGGTCGACACGGCTGGACGGCTGCAGAACAAGGCTGAGTTGATGGCCGAGCTTGAAAAAGTCGTCCGTGTTGTCCGTAAGCTGGACCCGACTGCGCCGCATGATGTCATTCTCGTGCTGGACGCGACCGTTGGCCAGAACGCGCTGTCCCAGGTCGAGGCATTCAGAAATACGGCGGGCGTCACAGGTCTCGTCATGACCAAACTCGATGGCACGGCCAAGGGCGGTGTGCTGGTGGCCATTGCGGAGGCGTTTGACCTGCCGATCCACTTCATCGGCATCGGCGAAAAAGCAGAAGACCTCCGCCCATTCAGCGCGGAGGCCTTCTCGAAGGCTTTGGTCGGAATTCAGGACTGACTATTCGGCGGCGATGGCGGTCGATTGGGGTTCCCTGGCTCCTCGCAGCAGGCGGCCGGGGCGTGCACCGGTGGGATCTCCGTCTCGGTGGGTAATTTGTCCGTTTAGTATTGTTGCTGTGTAGCCGGAGGCAGTTTGCATCAGGCGCCGACCGCCAGCGGGGAGGTCATAGTCCACGCGAGGCAAGTGGAGCTTCAGGTTTGTGAGGTCGATCACATTCAGATCGGCACGGTAGCCCGGGGCTACCAGTCCGCGATCATTCAGTCCGATCCATTGTGCCGTGGCGCGGGTCTGACGGTGCACGATGTGCTCAATGGGAATGCGTGGGCCCCGTGTTCGGTCGCGGACCCAATGGGTCAGCATCGTGGTGGTGAAAGAGCCATCACAGATCATGCCGACGTGCGCGCCGCCGTCTGACAGGCCGGGCAGTGTCGCAGGGCTGAGCATCATCTCGTAGGATGGGTCAAGCGAGCCACCGGAATAGTTCAGAAAGGGCAGGTAGAGCATGCCATGCCCATTCCGTTCTAGCATCAGGTCGAGTGCGGCTTCTTCTGGCGATATGCCTCGCCGGGCTGCAATGGCTTCCAGCGTACGATCAGGTGTGGGCTCATAATCTACTGGATCGTCAAGCTGAAAGATCTTTCCGAAGCTTCGCAACATGACTTTCAGGAAGGGATTATCTGTGTCCGGTGCGTCGGCCAGCAATCGTTTGCGAAAGTCTTCAGTGCGCAGCAGTTTTATGCGCTCTTCAAAAGGCAGGTTCGCGATTTCACGGTAAACCGGGCAGGCGCTGAATGGATTCAGCGTCAATTCAAAGCCAAGCAACACGCCGACCGGACGGGGGGCGACCTGTGCACGCATTGGCAGGCCATCCTCGGCGGCCTGTTCGATGGCGCCCAACAAGCGCCGCCAGCCTTCCGGGGCAATATCTGCCTGGGCCAGCGAGACAGATAATGGCCGGCCGCTCGCTTCGACAATACGGCGCAGCATGGCTGCTTCCTTTTCCGGATCATCGAAGTCCGACACGAATTGCAGGACGCCCCGTCCGGCGTCTGCCACGCCTTGCGAGATGCCCGTGAGTTCGGCTTCGCTCGCGGTGAGGGTGGGCGTAGGCTGACCGTCGCTGGTACGGTGGTTCAGTGTGCGGGAGGTCGAAAAGCCGATCGCGCCTGCGCGGATAGCCTCGGTTGCCAAAGCCCGCATCTGGCGGATGTCGTCCTCAGTGGCCGGCTCCCGATTGGCGCCGCGTTCGCCCATCACATAGACCCGCAGGGCCGCATGAGGCAGCTGCGCACAGATGTCAGCGTCGAATTGTCCATTCGACAGGCTGTCGAGATAGTCGGGAAAGCTCTCCCAGTTCCAAGGCAGGCCTTCGGCCAGAACAGGGAAGGGGATATCCTCCACGCCTTCCATCAGACGAATGAGGCGACCATGATCTTCAGGCTTGCACGGAGCGAATCCGACGCCGCAATTTCCCATCACCACTGTCGTGACGCCGTGCAGGGATGACGGGCTGATTGATCCGGTCCAGGTTGCCTGACCATCATAGTGCGTGTGGACGTCGACAAAGCCGGGAGTCACGATTTGTCCGCGCGCGTCGATTTCCTCGATGCCGCGGCCAGAGACTTTTCCGACTTCCGTAATCATCCCCTTTGAAACAGCGACGTCGCCCTCGAAGCTTTCGCCGCCTGTGCCGTCTATGATCGTTCCGCCGCGCAAGACCAGATCGTGCGTCATGATGGGTTTCCTCCGGAGTTTCTTGTTTGAGGCGAGTCAGACCCTCAACCGGGCAAGAGTCAAATCCTTCCCACGCGTCAGCAAGTCGTGCATAGGTCGCCGCAATGTCGATGACGCTTCTGCCTGTGGTTCTGTGCCTTTTGTCTGCAGTGACGGTTGCCGCCACCAACATGTTCGTGAAGCGGGGCGGCGACGTCCTGACAGCGCGCATGGCGGTTGCGATCGTCATGGGGCTAAGCGTCCTGCCCTTTGCGCCCTTTGTTCCCACCCCGCCGAGAGAGACCTGGCCGCTCATTTGCGTTTCCGTCGTGGTTCACTGGATTTACCAGTTCTGTCTCGTACGAGCGCTGCACAGGGGCGACTTGTCTCTGGTCTTCCCCGTGATGCGAGGCCTGGCGCCGCTCGCGACCGCCTGCTTTGCTGTCTTTGCGTTGCACGAGCATCTGACGGCACTCCAGATGGCCGGGCTGGCCGTGGCCAGCTTTGCCATCATTCTGTTTGCCCTGCCGACGGGAACGACAGCCTCAACGCGGCGGCTTGATCGGGACGCCCTGATCTGGGCCGTGCTCACTGCACTGGGCGTTGGTCTTTATGCTGTGGCGGACACGCGCGCCGCTCGCGCTATGCCGAATCCGATGACTTTTGTGGTTTGGCTATTCCTGCTGGACTGGATCGGCGTAACCGTCGTCGCTTGCATGCAGCGCAGGGGACGTATACGCGCTGCCATTGCGAAACAATGGAAGGGAGGGCTCGCAGGTGGGATTTTGGGCACGTTCTCATATGCGCTCGCCATCTATGCCTACACACTGTCAGATGCCGCCATTGTAACCGCCTTGCGGGAAACATCGGTCGTGTTCGCTGCCGCCCTTGGGGCTATATTCCTGAAGGAGGGATTCGGGTACAGACGAATATGTGCCGCCGCTTTGCTGGCCGCGGGGCTCCTCTCCATGCAAGTCGGGGCATAGCCTGTTTCAGATCGCTGCATCTGCGTTCGTGATTTATTAGGTCGACTATTGTCTGAGGGGAGCTACAGCTTGTGACCAATCCAGCAGCAGCCGAGACGCGTAGAGAAGTGATGACAAAGAAACAGAACACGGAAGGCTCAGCTGAGCTGAGCGATGCGACGGCCAAAGCTGGCAGCATCTGGACCGAACTCGGCCCAACGCTGGCGTTTATCGGTATCTACAACGTGATGTTGAGATTCCCGGAAGGCGAAGGGTTGTTTACCAAGGATACCGCGCTTTATTGGGCGACCGGCGTACTCATCGTCTTCACCGCTTTCGTGATTATTCAGAAATTGATCCGCGGTGAAAGAATCCCGCCATTCCTGATTGTCTCATCCGCCTTGATTGGGGCGTTCGGTACGGCAGGTATCCTGCTTCAGTCGAAGCTGTTCCTGTTTATCAAGCCGACGATCATCAATCTGCTTTATGCAGGCGTGATCTTTGGCGGGCTCGCCGTGGGACGGAACATCTGGAAAATGTTGTTCCACACCGTATTTGATCTGCCAGATCACGCCTGGAAAACCCTGGCCATTCGCTGGGGGCTCTATTTTGTTGCCATGGCGGCGTGGAACGAGTTTCTCTGGCGTAACTTTTCCGAGGCGACGTGGGCGAACTGGAAGCTCGGCAACATCGTGATCGGTGTGGTTTTTGCGCTGGCGAATACGCCGTATACGCTGAAGCATATGCGAAAGCCCGAGGAAGCAGATACCTAGCGGGTCAATTGCTCGGTGCCGGGCGGATTTGAGAACGGCACGAATGCCGCGCGGTTTCGAACGCTGGAAAAATGGGTCAAGGCCCAGACGACGGTCGGAAAGGCAAGATTCGCCCACGGTAGGTCTTTCCAGTCAAACAGGGCGACTTCCTCACTCTCGGGCCCAGGCGAAATATCCGACACCAACTCTGCTCTGAACATGACATGGACTTGCGCAATGCGGGGAACGGAGTAGACGGCAAGAACTTGACCCAGGCTGATATCGGCATTTGCCTCTTCCCGAGCCTCTCGTTTAGCGGCGTCTTCAACGGTCTCCCCGACCTCCATGAACCCGGCTGGGAGCGTCCAGAATCCCTTACGCGGATCAATCGCGCGCCTGCAAAGCAGGATTTTGTCACCTTTTGTCGCAACTGAAGCTGCAATAATTTTCGGATTTATGTAGTCTACGAACTGGCAATGTGAGCAAACACGGCGTATTCGGTCGTCGCCAGAAGGTATTTTCAGTTTGAAATCTTGAGAAAAGAAACCATTTGATAATTCCTCCGTCATCGAACCTTAAGCCTCTTGCTTGTATTGGGGTGAATGTTGATCCGCACACGGGTCGTATACTTAACAGACCAATAACCGGATTATCCATCGCGCCCAACGCCTAAATAAACACAGAAAGACTACCATCATGACCTACAATCTTAAAACCTCACCGAGCCATCTGCTCCATCGTGCCCAGCAAATTGCCGCCAATGAATCGGCTTCTGCGCTTGCCGCAGCAGGTATCACCCTGCGCCAGTTCTCTGTCCTTGCCGCTCTCTCAGGCAATGATGGCGTCAGCCAGTCCGACCTCGTCAACGCAACCGGCATCGACCGTTCGACGCTGGCCGACATGGTCGCTCGCATGGAAAAGGCTGGCCTCATCAAGCGCGTCGCTTCCAAAACGGACAAGCGCGCCAAGGTCGTTTCGCTGATGGCGAAAGGCAAGAAAGCTTACGAGAAAGCTCTTCCAGCTGTTGAGAAGGCTGATGCGGCCATCTTCGAAGCCCTGCCGAAAACCAAGCAAGCCACGCTGGTATCCGGTCTGAAGGATATGGTTTCCGAGGCTGACAAGGCTGAAGCCGCTGTTGCGCCAAAGCCTGCTGCTCCTGCGCCGGCCGCAAAAGCTGCTCCGAAGCCTGCAGTGAAGAAAGCTCCAGCCAAGAAGCCTGCTGCAAAGAAGGCTCCGGCTAAAAAGCCCGCTGCCAAGAAAGCTCCAGCTGCAAAAGCCGCTCCGAAGCCTGCGGTGAAAAAAGCGCCAGCCAAGAAAGCTGCGCCTAAAGCCAAAGCGAAAGCAGCACCGAAAGCGAAGCCAGCCACGACCACCAAGGCCGTCAAAAAGGCTCCGGTGAAGAAAGCTCGCAAAGCGACGAAGAAGTAAGGCTCCGGAAACGGATCTAATTCGGCGGGGCGCTCTTCAGCGCCTCGCCTATTTTTTTGACCGAATCTTCGTCCAGCGGACCCTGGACATGGTCAATGATCTCACCGTCAGCTGAGATAACAAACGTTTCCGGCACGCCGGTCAGGCCGAAATCGAGTCCCCCCTGACCGTCCGGATCAAGTGCAATCCGCGTGTATGGATTGCCCAGCCGGTCGAGGAAGGCGAGGCCGTCGTCCAGTTTGTCCTTGTAGAGCACGCCGAATACTTGGTCCGGATATGCGGCGGACAGTTCGGAAATGTATTTGTGCTCCGCTTCGCAGGGGGCGCACCAGCTTGCGAACAGGTTTACGGCAATAGTGCCGCCGGTCGGCGAGGGAGCGAAGCTGAGGGGGGCGGAATCGAGGGTTGGGAATGCCGTATCGGGTGCGCTGCGCAAATTGCGCTTGAAGTCGCCCTTTTCGGGATTCATCAATTGTCCGGCTGCAATGACTCCAAAAGCGACGAGCGCTCCGACCGGAACAATTGCGAACCAGCGCTTCATCCGCGATTCTGGTCCCGGATGCGCGCTTCGATACGGATCAATTCAGTCTTTGCCGCGCGGGCTTTCAGCCAGACACTCGCCATCGCGCCGCCGATAAGGAGCAGGCCAACGGAATAGCTCGCCCAGATGAATGCGGCATTGGAATCAAAATCTGGCAGCATGGGATCAGTCTCCTGTCATCAGGCGAGCCCGGGACTGGGCAGCGCGTCTGGTCCATATTTCGGCCCGCATCAGCGTCATGACAAGGGCGGCAAACAGTAGCGAATGACCCAGCGAGCTGATCAGCAATGGCCAGAGATAGACAGCGGCCATTTTCGGGCCTTCCGGCGTGATGACGCTGGCGTCTTGGTGCAGGGACGTGAAGAGGTCCACGGAAAACTTGATCAATGGCACATTCAGCGCGCCCACCATGGCAAGGATGGCGCCGGCCCGCGCGGCCTTCTGGCGCGTATCCATCGCGGCGCGCAGGGCCATGTAGCCGAGGAAGAGGAAAAACATGAAGAGGACAGACATCATCCGGGCGTCGTCCCATTGCCACCAGGTGCCCCAAGTCGGCTTGCCCCAGATGGCGCCCGTGGCAAGGCAAAGTGCTGTCCATGTCGCGCCGAGCGGGGCGATCGCCTTGGCGGCAATGTCGGCAACCTCGTGGCGCCAGATAAACCAGACGAAACTCATCACGGCCATGCCGACATAGCTGGCCATGGCAAGCCATGCGGCCGGGACATGAATGAACATGACCCGCATGATGTCGCCGCCTTGATAGTCATCCTTCGGGACCATCCAGAGGCCTTGCCAGAGCCCCCATGCAATCAACAGGGCTGCGGCCGCATAGAACAGGGGCGCGAGCCAGCTGGACAGCATCAGGAAACGGTGCGGATTGGCGAACCAGGAAAACATCGCGTTCGGAATACCCTTCCCTCAGTCTGCCGCCAAGCGCAGGGCTGCACCCATGGCAAATGGTGCGACAGCCAACGCAAACAGCGTTGAGGCAGCGAGAAATAATGGGGCGGCGGCGCTGCTTGGGCCGTCTCCCATGGCGAGGGCGCCAAATATGGCGGTGGGGACGTAAAGGGGCAGGGCGATCAGGCTGATCAACAGTCCGCCTCGGCGTACGGTCGCGGCGAGTGCTGCCCCTACGCCGCCCCAGAAGTAAAAGGCCAGCCCGCCAATCGCATAGTACAGCATGTTCTCAAGCAATGCGTCGCCAATCTGGGCCTGGAACATCAGGAGCAGCAAGGGGGAGAGCAGGGCGAGGGGCAGGCCAGCGGTCAGCCAGTGCGCGAATGTCTTTGCTGCGGCAATAGAGGCGGCGGGGGCGCTGGTCTGTAACCAGAGATCCAGCGAGCCATCTTCGGCGTCCGCCTGAAAGATGCGCTCCAATGTTACGAGACTGGAAAGCGCCAGCGAAACCCACAGAATCCCGGGACCAATCGTGCGCAGGGTTTCCGGGTCCGTTCCGACGCCGAGTGGCACGAGGACAGCCGCCCCTGCGAAGAAGCCCACCGGCAGCAGCGCGCCGGCGCCGCCCGCCCAGGCTTCGCCCAGCGCTTGCCGGAAGGCGGAGAAGATGGGTGCGGGGCTAGCCATATCGGCGGAGCTTTCGCCAGTGAACAAAGCCGAGACCTAGAAAGAACACCAAGACTGGAATGCCACATTCCAGGCCATCGGTTCCATTTTTCCAGCCGCAAACATAAGTTGCTGCAAAACCGAAAAGGCATCCCAAGACAGCCCAGATTCCGAAAAAGAAATATTTCAAATCTCTACCTCGCGTGTTGCGTGGAAGCCTGCATCGCCGTGGACGGCTGCAACCACCACACCGTCCGACTGCCGGTGCTGCTCGATCATCCCGAGCAGGAGCGTCCGCCCCTCGGAATCGAGCGCGGTTAGCGGCTCATCCAGCAGCCAGACGGGGCGGTATTCGAGGTGCAAGCGGGCAAGGGCGGTCCGGCGGCGCTGTCCGGCCGATAGGTGCTTGGCGGGCACATCTGACGGACGCGAAAGCCCCATTTTGTCCAGGAGAGGCTCGATGTCTGTTGTGGATTGTCCCCATGCGCGTGCCCAGAGGGTCAAATGCTCTCGCGGCGTTTCATGCGGTTTCAATCCGTCCCGGTGGGCCACCCAATGATGCGGCGCGTTGCGGTCAATTGTGCCGGTCTCGGCCTGCGTCAGGCCTGCGAGAATACGCAGCAGCGTCGTCTTGCCCGCGCCATTCGGGCCGCGCAGGACAATTGCTTCGCCCGGCGCCAAGGACAGGGACACCTCCCGGAACAGGAGGCGTTCGCCGCGGATCATGCCGATATCGGCTGCGGAAAGGAGGGCGCTGGCGCTCATATGTCCCGTTTAGACCCTTTGTCCCAATTGCCTCAATGCACTAGGGCCTATATGAGACAGACCAGCGCGGCGGCTCATCGCCGCAGATCGATAATTTCAGACGCGAGGTTCCCTCTCCATGCCGTCCCTCGACAGCTTCAAGTCAAAACGCACACTCACCGTCGGTAGCAAGACCTACACGTATTTCTCGCTGTCCGCAGCCGCAGAAAACGGTCTTGGCGACGTTTCCCGCCTGCCTGCGTCCCTCAAGGTCCTGCTTGAGAACATGTTGCGCCATGAAGACGGCAAGACCGTCACCAAGGACGACATTCTCGCATTCAAATCCTGGCTTAAGAACAAGGGTGGTGTCAGCCACGAGATCGCCTACCGTCCGGCTCGCGTGCTGATGCAGGATTTCACCGGGGTTCCGGCTGTGGTTGACCTTGCAGCCATGCGCGATGCCGCGCAGAAGCTCGGCGCGTCAGCAGACGCGATCAACCCGCAAGTCCCGGTCGACCTCGTCATCGACCACTCGGTCATGGTCGACAGCTTCGGCGGCGAGAACAGCTTCGAGAAGAACGTCGAAATCGAATACAAGCGCAACCAGGAACGGTATGAGTTCCTGCGCTGGGGCTCCACGGCGTTCAAGAATTTCCGCGTTGTGCCACCGGGCACCGGCATCTGCCACCAGGTGAACCTCGAATATCTGGGCCAGACGGTCTGGACAAAAGATGAAGACGGCGAAACCGTTGCCTATCCTGACACCTGCGTCGGCACCGACTCGCACACGACCATGATCAACGGCCTCGCCGTGCTCGGTTGGGGCGTTGGCGGCATTGAAGCCGAAGCAGCCATGCTGGGTCAGCCAGTCTCCATGCTGATCCCGGAAGTCATCGGCTTCCGTCTTGACGGCAAGATGGCAGAAGGCGCCACAGCGACCGACCTCGTGCTGACAGTTGTGCAAATGCTGCGCGCCAAGGGCGTCGTCGGCAAATTCGTCGAATTCTACGGCCCGGGCCTGTCGAACCTGACCCTCGAAGACCAGGCAACGATCTCCAACATGGCGCCGGAATATGGCGCGACCTGTGGCTTCTTCCCGGTTGATGAGGACACCGTCAAATACCTCACCAATACCGGCCGCGATGCTGAGCGTGTTGCCCTCGTCGAGGCCTATGCCAAGGCACAGGGCTACTGGCGTCCGGAACAGGCTGAGCCGATCTTCACTGATACGCTGGAACTTGACCTTGGCGCAGTTGTGCCGTCGATTTCCGGCCCGAAGCGTCCGCAGGATCGCGTCCTGCTGTCCGAAGGCGACACCGCCTTTGCCGAAGCCATGGCGAAGGAATTCAGCAAGGCAGCCGATGCCGCTGAACCAATCGCGGTCGAAGGCAAGGACTACACCGTCACGCATGGTGACGTGTTCATTGCGGCGATTACATCTTGTACGAATACGTCCAACCCGTCCGTTCTCATTGCTGCTGGCCTTGTGGCCAAGAAAGCGCGCGAACTGGGCCTGAACCGCAAGCCCTGGGTGAAGACATCCCTTGCGCCGGGCTCGCAGGTTGTCACGGACTATCTCGACAAGGCAGGCCTGTCGGAAGAACTCGATGCGCTCGGGTTCAACCTCGTCGGATATGGTTGCACGACGTGTATCGGTAATTCCGGTCCACTCGAAGCCCCACTGGCGAAAGCGATCGCCGATGGCGATCTCGTCTCCTGTTCGGTGTTGTCGGGCAACCGTAACTTCGAAGGCCGGATCGGCCCGGACATCAAGGCCAACTATCTTGCCTCTCCACCGCTGGTCGTCGCCTATGCCATCGCAGGTTCGCTGCGCGTGAACCTGACCAAGGATCCGCTGGGCAAGGACAAGAACGGCAATGACGTCTTCCTGAAAGACATCTGGCCAACCTCGCACGAGATCGCAGAGATCATGGCCAAGGCCGTGACGCCGCAGATGTTTGCCGAGCGCTATTCCGACGTCTTCAAGGGCGACGAGCACTGGCAGGGCATCGAAGTGTCCGGTGGCCAGACCTATAGCTGGCCCCCAGCCTCCACCTATGTTCAGAACCCGCCTTACTTTGAAGGCATGGGTCTGGATATCGACGCGCCGGCGGACGTCGAGAATGCGCGCGTCCTGGCACTGTTTGGTGATTCCATCACGACCGATCACATCTCTCCGGCCGGATCGATCAAGGCATCCAGCCCGGCTGGTGTGTACTTGCAGGAACACCAGGTATCTCCGCTGGACTTCAACTCCTACGGCTCGCGCCGCGGCAACCATGAAGTCATGATGCGCGGTACATTCGCTAACATCCGTATCAAGAACCAGATGGTCCCTGGGGTCGAAGGTGGCGTGACAGTTCACTACCCGGATGGTGAGCAGATGCCGATCTATGATGCGGCCATGAAGTATGAAGCCGAAGGCACACCGCTTGTTGTGCTTGCTGGCGATCTTTACGGCAACGGGTCGTCCCGTGACTGGGCGGCCAAGGGTACGGTTCTGCTGGGCGTTCGCGCCGTCATCGCGGGCAGTTTTGAGCGGATCCACCGGTCAAACCTGATCGGCATGGGTGTTCTGCCACTCGAATTTGCTGACGGGGAGAGTGCCGCGTCGCTCGGCCTGACCGGTAAAGAGCAGGTGACCATCAAGGGAATCGATTCGATCAAGCCGCGCCAGACGCTCGCCGTGGAGATCACACGCGAAGACGGAACGAGCTTCACCGCCAATACGACGGTCCGCATCGATACCGAGAACGAACTCGACTATTACCGCAATGGCGGCATTCTGCACTATGTGCTGCGGAACCTCGCCCGCGCAGCAGCCTGAGCGGTTCGCGATTTCTGATCAGAAAGCCCCTGCAGCGTGCTGTGGGGGCTTTTTTGCAGCCCTCACATCCCTGTGACTGTCACGGGAGCGGAGTTGGCTCTATAAACTGGGACTGAAATGATACGAATTGTGCTTTCCCTCCTGCTTGCCATGGAACTCATGGTGGCACCCGCCTTTGCCGAAGGTCCGGTATTGGTGGAGCTGTTTGCGTCCCAGAATTGCCGCGCCTGCCCAAAAGCCCACAAAACGTTGAAAGCGGTGAATGCCGAGCGCGATGACCTGCTCGTGCTGACCTGGTCGGTCGACTATTGGGACTATCTTGGCGACAAGGACCCGATGGCGATGGCGGAATCCAAGGATCGACAGCGGGGCTATACTGATCGCTTCCGATTGCGCGGCCCTTATACGCCGCAAACGGTGTATAATGGACAGGAGCAATGTGCAGGCAACAAGCGCCACTATGTCGAGCGTGCGCTTGCAAAGATCCAAGACAAGCCGGATTTCGATGTCCAGCTTGTACGTACCGGCGACAAGATTCGTCTGTCAGGGCATGTGCCGGATCTGGCTGATATCTGGCTTGTGGATTACCTGTCCGGTGAGGCCAACACGACAGATATGCTCCATCCGGTAACGCGGGTATCAGCACTTGGGCCGTGGTTGGGAAATCCAGTCGAACTCAACGTTCCGCATTGCGAATCTGGTTGTGCGATCATTGTCCAGGAAGCTGGTTTCGGCCCTGTTCTCGAAACAATGGTGATCGCGCCCTGATCAGGGCTGGGCAGGTTGCCCAGTTTCGATAGCCATAACCGGGGCTCTCACAATCGAGGACACGTGCGGCGTGAATTCGTTCCAGTCATACTCTGCCAGCTGATAGGCCCAGCCTTCGGCCTTGTCATTGATCGTGCTGCCGCGATGGGCGCCTTCGCCTGCCTCAATGGCCCGCAGGGTCACGAAATATCCATCAGGCTCTCTGAAAGCGCGCAGCTCGACTTCCAACCCGTCATGGGTTTCGGTGATATGGCGCGCGACGGTGCGCGTCTGCAGTTCGCTGGCTGGCTTCACCCCAATGGGTGCGAACCGCGTCAGGGCGAGGGCGGGTGTAGAGGCCGCGAGACGGCTGACCAATCTGAAATCCTGAAAAGGCGGACCAGGGACAAAGCTGCGATCGCTCGATCCGACCGAGCGCTGCAAATACAGACTCTCGCCCATGGAATCGAAGAGTCTCACGGCCGATATGGCGTCTGAATTGATATCCAGAATATCGAAATCGAGCCAAGCGTCATGACTATAGAGTGGCGGCAGGTCTCCATTGACCTGAAAGGCCTGTTCCTCGCTTGGCAGGCGACCATAGACGCGGCTGTCCTTGCGCCCCGTAATCAGGGCGGCGGTGATCTTGCCATCCTCGTCAAGAATTTCGACCAATGCACCAGTGCCGCCATCTCGCGGGTCACCAAGACCGATACGATTCAGCTTGTCGGGATCGCGCGTGCGCCCTTCGCCCCAGCTCAGGCCTTCAAGGCCCGTTGCAAGTTCCGCAAGCCGGTCGGGGCGGACGGGATAACCGTCCGGGCCTCCCATTTTCCAGCCATCCTGCGTGTTGGCCAGCGTGTAGGCTTCGTCAGACAAGGTCACACGAATCTCGCTGGCATCGGCGCGAATGGCGGCAAAATCGGGGATCACCCGCTGGCCGTCGCGTTCAGACGACCGCGCAGATGGGCCGTGAAGACTATGGGCAGTAAATGTCAGTGCAGTCAGGCCAATCGCAATGCCTCCCATAATCTGGAGACGACGAATCCGCTGTTTTGATCTCACATCGCTCATGCTGCCGCCTTCCGCTTCTGGCGATACCAGACGAATAGTCCGATCAAACAGACCAGAAATGGGCCGCCCCAGATATTGATGGCTTTGAGCGTGCCTTCGAGACGGTCGATATCGCGCCGGTAGTTGCGCTCGATTTCCCGCAATTGGGCGCGCAACTCGACGATCTTCTGGCGGAGGTCCAAAAGTTCCATACGCTCGGCTTCGGTCAGATCGGCCTCGAGGTCGCCAGAGAAAAATCCATCCGTTGCACCGATGGCCTGCAACTCTTCCAATCGCGCCTGCGCCGTCTGGAGATTGTCCTGCAGAGCTGATTGCTGGCGGAAATAGATCGCTTCGGCATTTTCCCGCATACGGTCTATTCGCTCCATGCGGCGCAGGCTGGGCGCACGCGACCGGAGGCGTGAGAGTTCTCCACTCCCAGCCAGTGCGTCCAACGCGTTCAGGACCAGCGCGCCATTGTCGGCAACGACGATCTGTTCGTTGGGAATTATGTAGAAGTCATCTGCAATGAAATCGACATCAGCGACGAGGACGATTTGTGCACCGGTTTCACTTTGCGAAATGTGGGGCAGGGCCGCGGCGGCTTCAGCGCGAGCGATCTCTGCCAGCATTGGATCGGACGGTTCATCGAAAGCCGGCGCACCTTGCGGGAAGGCCGTGCTCAGCCTGCCGGACAGTCTTGCGGCTAGGACGAGCGGGGCTGGCTCAGTTTGATACTGACGCAGCACCTGCTGGGGCGCCATGTCGGTGATGGCGTCCGATGCATCAATGAAGGAAGGGCTTGGCCCTGTGGAGAGCAAGGGCGTCATCTCAAGGGTCGCGGCCAAGTCTTCAGTAGAGAAAGCTCCCGGTGCGCCGAAATTGACTGCTCGGCTGAGGTCTGCGGTAATCAGGTCATCCTGATTCATGTCTCCGGCCGGTATGCCGAGAAACAGCGGATGCGCCAGTTCCTCTATGCGTCCGCCGCCTGTGTCGACCGGAACGGGCAGGGCGCTGGCAGCGTCAGCGACCGCGGCGGTCGACAGTTCCACGCCCCAGGCGTTTCCCAAAGCCATGAGCGATGACGACGTGGCCGCGTCACTCAGGTTGAACGGACCCGGGCTTGCGACCGTCTTGGCGGCGGGGTCCACGAGAATCACGGCGCGACCTGTTCGCAAGATAAACTGGTCGATCAGCCATTCCTGGCGTGGGGACAGAAGTGGCGGCTGAGCGATGAGCAAGACGTCCAGGTCTTCAGGCAATGACTGAAAAGTTTCCGCGATTGGTTCGACATCGAACGATTTGTGTATGTCGCGCAGGAGCGTGTACCCGCCTTCACCTCCGGGCGCTGTCATGCCGGGCAGCGAAGACAGGATCCCGACTCTGGGCGGATCTGGATCGTCCAGCCGCGCAACCATACGGGTCAGGTCGTATTCTAGTGTCACCTCCCGTTCGGGTGCGAGGAAGGGAATGACCCGCTGGTCGTCAATTGAGTTGCGCCCGATGATGCCGAAATAGAGCGGATCGCTGCCGTTTGTATCGATCGCAGTAATGCCCGCGGCGAGTGCTTGGTCTTCAGCCGGCGAGAAGGGAAGGGGGTCGATCTCGGTCACGCGGACATTGCCACCGGACTGGCTCTCATAGACTTGCAGCAATTCGCGTACACGCGCTGCATAGGCGCGGATGGCCGGGAAATCCTGCCCGGCGCTACGTGTGTAGACAAAAGTCAGATCGACTGGTTCTGCCACGGTCTTCAATGTCGACTTTGTTGCGTCCGAGAGTGTGTAGAGATTGTTCTCGGTAAAATCGATGCGCGCGCCAGTGAAGACCTTCTGCACAAGAAGGTTTGCCGCAACGAAAATGATTGCCGTGAGCGCTGTTGCGATGATGAGGTAGTGTTTCGCCTTCATGTCAGCCGAGCCTCTGACGAGATGCCCACAGGCCGTTGAGGATGGTCCACAGCGTCATGAAGCCGACGAAGAACAGCACAGCGCGCAATTCCAGCACGCCGCGCTGCGCAGCCTCAAAATGCGACAGGAACGAGAACTGGGCCACCAGGTCGGCAAAGCCCGCGCCGAACAGGCTCTTCACCCCAGACAAGACCAAAGGCCATCCAGCGGCTGTGAACACGAAGGCCACGACAACACTCATAACAAAGGCGGTGACCTGACTGCGGGTGAGGGCGGAGATAGCGGCCCCAATGGAGAGGTAGGAGCCAGCCATCAGAAGGCTGACAAAATAGGTCAGCGCGATGGCAGCATTGTCAGGATTGCCGAGATAATTGACGGTGATCCACATGGGTAGCGTCAGGACCAGCCCGACAGCCGCGACGGTCCATGCGGCGCAGAGCTTTCCCAGCACCAGGCCCGGCATGCCGAGGGGCAGGGAAAGCAGCAGCTCGTCGGTTCCGGCACTGGTTTCATCTGCCCAGAGGCGCATGGCGAGCGCTGGCAGGAAGATCATGTAGATCCAGGGATGCCAGACGAAGAAGGGGGACAGGTCTGCAGTGCCTGTATCGAAGAAGCGGGCGGCCTCCCATGTGAACATGCCAATAGAGAGCAGGAACACGGCGAGGAAAACATAGGCCATAGGTGTTGCGAAGTATGCGCCAAGCTCACGCCGGAAGGTCGGCAGGAAACTGTCGAATTGTTGACGGAACCGGTTCATGCGGATTCGGCCTCTGCCTGGTCGGTTAGCCGCGTAAACGCGCTTTCAAGCGTGCCATCTGCAGATTGCTTCAACAGGCCTTCGGGCGTCTCGTCGGCAACAATACGGCCGCGATCCACAACAATGGCGCGGGTACACATGGCCGGAACTTCGGTCAGCGTGTGCGTGGAGATGACAATCGCCTTGCGCGGCGCCATACGCGCGATCAGGGCGCGCACAGCTCGCTTCTGGTTGGGGTCTAGGCCATCGGTGGGCTCGTCCAGCAGCAAGACGGGTGGATCATGCAGGATGGCGCCGGCCAGGCCGACACGGCGGCGATAGCCCTTGGAGAGCGATCCGATCCTTTGTCCGCAAACGGTGGAAATGCGAGAGTCCGCAATGGCGCGTTCGATTGCCGATTTACGTTCGGACCGGGGGAGGGACCGAGCAGCCGCCATGAAGGCGAGGAATTCTGGTGGGGTCATGTCGTCATATAGCGGCGCGCCCTCGGGCAGGTAGCCCAAAGCGGCCTGCGCCTCGCGACGGGCTGAGACGATTGACTTGCCGTCAATCGTGGCGTCGCCGGAGTCCGGCTCCAACACACCCGCGATCATACGCATCGTGGTCGACTTTCCCGCCCCGTTCGGGCCGAGAAAACCGAGCACGGTTCCCTTTTCTACGGTGAAGGACAGGCCCTGCACGGCCCGCTTTTCACCAAAGGATTTTTCCAGCTTCTGAATGTCCAGCATTCTTCGCGACAGATCCTTTCCCGGGAGCCTCGTGATACCGTTCTTCGGCGAGTCTGGCCAGTGGCCTAAAGTAGAAGCGACCCGCTCTATGCGGAGAAGCGGCGTACCTCGTCCAGCACCGCCTGCGCAGCGGCCGCCACGATCTTTCCGCCGTCTTCCACATTCGATTGCGTGGGGTCCGATCCGATACGGCCATCCGGGAAGTCGCGGCGATATTGCACGGCATCACCAATCTTGCCGTTCGGGGCGATTTTTGGCGTCATTTCCACATCTGTGCGGGCATGATCGGGGTAGCCGTAATATGTCACCGAAACTTCCGATGCGGTGGCGTGGCTGCCATGACCGACCGGGTAGAGCTGGTTGCACAAGGACATGACGGATTTGAAATCCCACCAGTCGCGACGTTTCAAACTCAGGCCGTGACGATTGTCCTCGCCGCGCGGGTCAAAGCTGCGCCGGGCGTGAATTTCAGAGAAGGCCGCTTCAATCGTGGCGATGTTTCCTCCATGGCCGTTCAGCCAGTAGATACGCTCAAAGCCGTGCCGCATCAGGCTTTCGGTCCAGTCCGCCATTGCAGCGATCATGGTTGAGGGGCGCAACGTGATCGTGCCGGGAAAGCCGAGATGGTGCTGGGCACAGCCGACACTGAAGGTTGGGCCGACCAGCATGTCCTCCGGCGCTAGCTTTTCGGCTTCGCGGGCAATGATTTCAGGGCACAGCGCATCCGTCCCGATGAAACCATTCGGCCCGTGCTGCTCCATGGAGCCAATCGGGATGACGATGGTCTTGGACGTCTTCAGCCAGGTTTCGATGTCAGTCCAGGTCGAAACGGGAAGCAGCATGCATTCAGTCCTTTCTGGGGGCAATCCGGCGCGTGATGTGTCCCATCTTGCGGCCGGGTCGGGCGTCTCTCTTTCCATACAGGGTCAGAGTCTCATCGGCGTTCAGCTTCGTCGGGTCAACCAAGCCTTCATTACCGATCAGATTTCGCATCTCTGCGTCATGGAGGCGGCGGGTATCGCCGAGGGGCCAGCCGCAGATGGCGCGGATATGCTGTTCGAACTGGCCTGTCTGGCAGGCTTCCGGTGTCCAATGACCGGAATTGTGAACCCTTGGGGCGAACTCGTTGGCCAGAAGCGTCCCGTCTGAAAGTACAAAGAATTCAAGGGCGAGGACGCCGACATGGTCGAGGGCGTCGACCAGTTTCATGGCCTTTTCGCGGGCTTCGGTTTCAACGGCTTTGCTGAGACCGGATGGCGCGACCGACCGGGCCAGAATGCCGTCTTCATGCATGTTGCGTGGGGGTGCCCAACTCAGCGTTTGACCGGCGCTGGAACGGGCGACAATGACTGAAATTTCACACTCGAAGGGGATGGCTGCTTCCAGCACTGCTGGGGCCTCTCCAATGGCGGACCATGCCGCCTGGGCCTCGTCAGCCGCACGGACCCAAGTCTGCCCCTTGCCATCGTATCCATCGCGGCGGGTCTTCAGCACGCCCGTGCCCCCGACACGCTTCAGGGCAGGAGGAATGTCAGCTGCCGACTCAATGACTTCGTAGGGCGCTGTTGGAATGCCGATCCGGTTCAGGAATGCCTTCTCTTCGGCGCGGTCCTGCGAGATGGCGAGAGATCTGGGCCCGGGATGCAGCGCGACTCCGCATGACGCAATCAGGTCTGTTGCTTCGACCGGGATGTTCTCGAACTCGAGTGTGACGACATCGCAGGATTTTGCGAATTCACGCATTGCATCGGCGTCGAGGTAATCGGCATTCCAAGTCTTGCGCGCACCGCGCGACGCCGGGGAGTCCGTTTCCGGGCAAAAAATGTGGACATCAAAGCCAAGCTGGTTCGCGGCGCTAGCCAGCATACGGCCGAGCTGGCCGCCGCCCAGTATCCCGATGGTGCGACCGGGCGCGATCATCGTCATGCCTCTGGAGACTCGCCAATCTTGTCCGTCTGGGCCTGGCGGAACGCATCCAGCTTGTCTGCGACGACAGGATCCTGAAGGGCGATGATCGACGCAGCCAGCAGTCCGGCATTCGTCGCGCCAGCCTCACCGATGGCCAGCGTGCCGACGGGCACACCTTTCGGCATCTGGACAATGGAAAGCAGGCTATCCATGCCGGACAAGGCCCGCGACTGAACTGGCACACCAAGCACGGGAAGGGGGGTCATCGACGCGGCCATGCCGGGCAGATGGGCAGCGCCGCCAGCGCCAGCGATAATGACCTTCATGCCGCGTCCGCGCGCGGATTTTGCATACTCAACCAATCGGTCAGGTGTGCGGTGGGCGGACACGATGCGGGTTTCGTGCGTAACACCCAGTTCCTCGAGGATCTCAGCGGCCAACCTCATGATTGGCCAGTCAGACTGGCTACCCATAATAATGCCGACCTGTGGGGAATCTGTGTCCGTCATGGGAAGCCTCGCCGCTGGAAAGCGCGCAACATAAGTAAGCGGGTTGCGGCGTCAACTGCCAGCGTGTTGGCTCACGCGGCAGGAATGACTGTATCTCGGCGTAATATTTGCTTAACCTTCCGACATGGCGGACGACTTCTACACTCCAAAGGCGACGGAACGATTGGCACTGCTGAATGTGCTGGGCGTTGACCTGTCAGCATTGGATTTCAGGGCCCGCGCCGCCATTGAAGCCCTCTGTGATGAAGTGTTGGTTTTGCGTGAAGACGCAGATGAGTTGCGAGACGCGCTTGATGAGGCGGTTTCACTCGCCGACAATGACGCACTGTGTCCCGTCTTCAACCGGCGGGCCTTCGAACGAGAGATCCGGCGTGAAATCGCCCTTGCGGCGCGGTTCCGAACACCGCTTTCGATGATCTATATCGATCTCGACCACTTCAAACAGGTCAATGACGTGTTCGGTCATGCGGCGGGCGATGAGGTGCTGATCCGTATCGCGGAGCTGTTGCTGCGCCATACGCGCGAGACCGATATCGTGGGTCGGCTTGGCGGGGATGAATTCGGAATCGTTCTGGCGCAGGCCAATGTGGACGACAGCCGGCTGAAAGCAGAGCAGCTCACACATGAAGTCGACCAGCTGGTGGTGCGGAGTGATGGCGATGATGCCCATCCGGGAGTCCGGATCGGCGCGTCCTGTGGTGTGGTCGAATGGCAGGTGGGCCAGAACGCTGAAAGCCTGCTGGCACTGGCCGACCAGGCGATGTTCGCCCAGAAAGCGCGCAGGAAAACCAGCCAGCAGGCAGGTAAACAATAATTCACGCGTTTGAGCGCGATTCCGGGGGCCGCCCCCCGTGACGCCCCCAACCTCTTGTGATTTACTGTTGCCGTTAAGACACAACAACTTAACAGCAAGAAGGAGACTGCCATGTCGCTTAAAGGCCGGATCAATGAGCTCGCCAACAAGCACCGCAAACTCGACGAGATTATCCACGAGGAACAGAAACGACCGTCGGCAGATGCCCTTCGATTAAAACGCCTTAAGCGCGAAAAACTGCAGATCAAGCAACAGCTTCACGTGTTGGAAGCGAGCTAGGGCCTCGAAACCTCGCCTTCATCTTTGTGCCCTAGCCTGAATTTCAGCAGGCATAAGGAAAACGCATGCGCGAGATTTTTGATCAGGAAAGAGCGATGACGCTTGGAGCCGTCAAACAGGCTACGGGCGTCCTCGCCATACTGTTCCTCATAGCCGCAGCGTTCGCTGTGCTATCAGGGTTGGGACAGATCTTCAGCGGCCATGTCTTCCATGGAATCGGACGTATCGTCGCCAGTTTGACTGTACTCGGCTTTCTTTACATCGTCGTACGCTTGTTGGCCGAAATTCTGGCAGCGCTACACCGGCTGAACGACCGTCTGTCCGTGGTCGGAGATGACATCCGCACAAGGCGTAGCCGACCTGTCGCTGATCCAACAACAGATACCAGGGCCTAGGGGCTATGGCTCAGCCCGTCACGGTCATCCTGGGTCTCGGCCGTGAGGTTGGAGACGCTGTCGCACGTCGGTTCAGCAAGTTTGGTCATCATGTCGTCGCGGCTGACCCTTCTGATGACCGGATAGCCGCCTCACGGAACGCTGTGCCAGACGAAGTATTGCTCCATCATGGTGAGTTGCATACGCGGCTCGGTCTGCGCAACGCGCTAACCGTAGCGGTCGAGGCGTTTGGCCGAGTCGACAATCTGATCGTCATTCCGGATATTGAAGCTGCAGATTCACTGGAAGACTTCGCGCAGGAGAAATTCGACAAGGCGGTGGCCAAGGCCACACGCGGCGCGGCCTTGGCGTTGAAGGTCTTTTCCGAACGGATTTCTGAGCAAGAAGACCTGCCTGAGTCTGGTGTTGAACGCATCCGCCAGAAGGGGGCCGTCACGTTCGTCCTGTCCTATTCGGCCATGGCAACCATGCCAGGACGGTTCACTGAGACGATTACCCAATCTGCCGTACTGGGTGTCATCAAGGCCGGCGCTGTCGAGCTGGCTGAACAACAAATACGCGTCAACGGCATCATCGCCATCCGCCCTCGTGAAGAGCGTATTGAAAGCTGGACAACCCGGCGCACCCCGCTGGGACGTGCCGCGATTGCTGATGAAATTGCAGATGCTGCCCGGTACCTGTCTTCTCCAGAAGCCGCCATTGTTACCGGCGAGCTGCTGAAGCTGGACGGTGGGCGCTCCAGCCTCGCCGGTATCCTCGACTAGGCGACGCTTACCAGATCGCTCAGTGTACCATTTTCCTGGCTTGTTTCGTACACAGCTACCGTTTCAACCGTATAGTCGCGGCTCAGGATGTTCGACACGGTGCGATACTCTGCGCGCGCCGTGTCTTTCGACAGGGTGACGATTGTGTAACCACGATTGAACGGATCGTGCCAATTCACTTCCGGGTTTGCGTCGGCGAATTGTTCGCCCAGATCGGGGATTCCCTTAATGTAGGCGCCTGTGCCCGGTGAAGTGATCGAGGTGCACCCGAACTCGACGCCGCGTTTGCCACCCTCGGCGTCATAGAGCGTGTTCACCCAGGCCGTGTGTGTGTCTCCTGCCAGTGTGATCAGTTTCGCATCTGCCGCAGCGGCGCCCGCGTAGAGCCGTTCGCGAGCAGCAGGGAACCCGGACCACGCATCCAGATTGAATGGCAGGCCCAGCGCTGAAAAGCCAACCATGGTCTGGACAAAGCCGTTGTCTTGCGCGGCGAGTTGTTCAGGCGTCAGAGTTTCCTGGAAATTCGGCAGTTTTGTCCGGGCCATCACGACCTGGTTGGCGAGAACCTGCCAGGCCTTGCCGCGCTCGACCGAGCTTTTGAGCTCGCCGGACAGCCAGGCTTCCTGCTCTGATCCAAGCATGGTGCGGGCTGGATCATTGATTGTCTCCAGGGTCTCGGCGACGCGTTGCATCATGACGTCCTGGTCGGTAACGCCGGTGAGCGCATCAAACCAGCTGACATCGGGTGAGCGCCCCGTCAGGCGGCTTTCCAGAGCATGGATGGTGGCGACATCGCCAAAGGTGAAACTCCGCCAGACGGCGGATGTGATTTCACCCGCAGCGGGCTCACGCAATGGAATCCACTCGAAGTAGGCTTGAATGGCAGCCTGTTTGCGATCCGACCAATCGCCTTCGCCTTCTTCTGGATTGTGATTCTGGGCGCCCGTCCGATAGGAATTGTTTGTGCTTTCATGATCATCCCATGTGCAAATCCATGGCGCGAGCGCATGTGCAGCCTGCAGGGCAGGGTCGCTCCTGTATTGCGCGTGGCGCATGCGGTAGTCGGCGAGCGTGACCATCTCCGTGATCGGATCATGAACGCGGCCAATCTCGGTCGCCACTTCAGCTCCGTAACCATCCACGCCATATTCGTACAGATAGTCACCAAGATGAAGAATGACGTCGAGGTCTTCTTCCTTCGACAACGCTTCATAGGCGTTGAAATATCCAAACTGCCAGTTTGAGCAGGAAACTACGCCCATGCGCACGGGGGCGTCCCCATGAAGCGCCGTTGTTTTCAGGCGACCTTCCGGCGAGTCGACATTGCCCGCTTCGGTCGCAACGCTGAAGGCGTAGGAATAGGCCTTGCCCGGCTTGAGCCCGGCAACGTCGACCTTCACGCAATAATCTCGCGATGCACTTGCCATAGCTGTGCCGGTGATAGGTGGGGCGGAGGGATTTTCGGGATCGGTAACGCTGTAGGAGACAGGGATCGGGCCAGTGCCGGTCTTGGGGTGGCGCGGGTCCAGATAATGACACGATCACTGAGTGGGTCACCGGATGCGACTCCATGGAGGAACTCAACCTCGCCCGCATATGGCGCCGGCTTTGGCGCAACATTGGTAGCCGTGGTTGCGCAGGCGGCAACACTCAGGGTTCCGGTAGCAGCAGCGCCCAGCAGGCCGCGTCGAGTGATCTTGGTCATGGTTCTCTCCCGTGTTCCGAACCTCCCCTAGTCCGGTCTGTTGACAATAGCATGACGATCAGACGGAAGTTCGTCTATAAGCGCCACAATGGACACCCTGAAAATTACTGCTACTGCGGACGATACCGGCACCCGGCTTGATACTTTTCTCGCCTCAAAGGCTGAGCAATTGTCGCGCTCGCGCGTGAAAGCGTTGATTCTTGAAGGCGCGGTTACGCTCGACGGGGAGGCCGTGCTGGACCCGAAGCGCAGTGCCATCGCCGGTGCCAGCTATCTGATAAAGCTGCCGGAGCCTGTTCCTGCAACACCAGACCCGGAAGACATCCCGCTCGACGTCCTGTTTGAGGACGAGCACCTGATCCTCATCAACAAGCCATCCGGTATGGCAGTCCACCCGGCACCCGGCAGCTGGGACGGCACATTGGTCAACGCGCTGCTCCATCATTGCCGGGGACAACTCTCGGGAATTGGCGGGGTAGAGCGGCCGGGCATTGTTCACCGGATCGACAAGCTGACGACCGGCGTTCTGGTCGCGGCCAAGACCGAGGCGGCGCATCTCGGCCTGTCTGAACTGTTCCAGAAACACGATATTGAACGCAAATACCTTGCGGTGACGCGCGGCGCGCCGCGGCCATTGTCGGGTACGGTGGACATGCCGATCGCCCGGTCCACTGCAGACCGGAAGAAGATGGCGGTGGTGCGTAACCCTGAAAGCGGTGTTGGCCGCAACGCCGTCACGCACTACCGGGCACTCGAAACGTTCGGGACCAGAGACAAGGGCACTCGGCTGCCTGCAGCGGCGCTGATGGAATGCCAGCTGGAAACTGGCCGGACCCACCAGATACGGGTGCATATGGCGCATATCGGCGCACCGCTGATTGGTGATCCGGTTTATGGACGTCACAAGGGGATTACAGTCCATGGGCAAAGCGATGCGCACATTGCGGGAACCAATGCGGCGCGCGCCTTTCCCCGTCAGGCCTTGCACGCCGCTGTGCTCGGCTTTGTACATCCCATAACGAAAGAGGCGCTTCGGTTCGAAGCGCCTCTTCCAGAAGACATGTCTGAGCTGATCGATGCGCTGCGAAGCCTGCCCATCGAAAAGTAACGAGTTTAGCCGCCGTCAGAATTCAGCGCGGCTTCTGATGTTACAACCGGCTCAAAATAGAGTTTCGAGGCTTGAAGGGTGACTTTGCCGATCTTGTCTGTATCGGCCTGGATTTTCACCGGAACGGTTGCACCATTTGGCAGGGGTGCGAGCCACATGCGTAGCGGGCCGTCGATGCCTGACAGATTGTCATTGTCAGACTTGTCCTTCTTGTAGCCAGCGACCTTTTCCATCGTGATGTGACACTCGATGGCTTCACCAGACCAAGCCTTCACATCAATCTGTTTCGTGCCGGCATTTTCAAGGTGCAGATAGGTCAGCTGGCGACCATCGAACAGACGGATCGGACCGCCGCACGGGTCAGCACCTGGCGCGCGGGGCTCGAGCGCGAATGTGATGAGCGCGGTAATCGGGTCATTCGTCTTGAGGACCTGCTCAACCGTGGCCGGGGGTTCGCCCAGATTCCCGAAGACCGGATTGGCAGTCATCGAGAAATCGTCATCCGTGATTGTCAGATTGACCCGGCGGTTCTTTTTACCGTCCCGGTTCTGCGACACGTAATTATAGGTCTTCAGCTCGTCGCCGCGCGTATAGCCGGAGGCCTGCAGGTGCATGTCGTAATTCACGAACCAGTCGGCGATGCCGGTCACCTTGACGCGTGATTTGATATTGTAGGTATCGGGGCGCATCTCGACATCGAAATGGGCCCGGCCGGTTGCCGGGATGAACAGGACATAGGCTTTCGCCTCCAGTTCATAGACCATGCGTGTGGCCTCACCGGCCTTAACATTGGCAAGGACAGCGGGGGCCGCACTGCTTGGGGCCGTATCGGCAGCTGAAAAACCAGCGAGGGCGAGTCCTGCAGCAGAGGCAAGAAGGAAAGCGCGTTTCATCTGAACCAGAATCCTTTCCGGAGCACTAGGTTACAACATCCCCTATACCCCGTCTTCTCCAACACCACCTGAACAGCCATGCCCTGATCATGCCTCATTCGGATGGGGTTTGCATTCAACAAGTATGACAGCGGATGACACCTGCAACCGGAAAACTGCCGAAATGCCTGATCCTCAGAGTTGACACGGGGGCCATCTGCCCTGTAACGACGCGCCTTCGAGATCCCTATAGACCTATTCGGAGCGAGGCCATGTCCCGCGAATGTGAACTTACCGGCACCAAGCCGATGACTGGCCACAATGTGAGCCACTCGCAAATGAAAACCAAGCGGATTTTCCGCCCTAACCTCGTACAGGTTACGCTGCATTCCGATGCACTGGGCCAGAATTTCCGCATGCGCATCGCGGCGAAAGCCCTGCGCACTGTCGACAAGCTCGGCGGCCTGGATGCGTTCCTGGCGAAGGCAAAGGAAGATGCCTTGTCTTCCAAGGCCCTGAAGATCAAGCGCGACATCGAAAAGAAAGCTGTCGCCTAAGGTCTGGCCCTTTTGGGCTGATGAGATTTGAAAGCGCGCGCGGCACAGGCTGCGCGCGCTTTTTTACGTCCATAATCTGGCAGCGGGCGCCCGTGCGTGCCACACATGGTCCCGTCTTGGAGGGAATGTGATCATGCGGGTATTGGGTTTTGCACTGGCGTTGGGGGTTCTGGCAGCATGCCAGCCGGGCGGGGCTCCGCAATCTGAAACGGATGAGACGCAAGCCCTTACCGTCTTTACCGGGGGCACAATTTACACCGGGGTCGCTGACCAGCCCACCGCTGACGCGGTGGTCGTCGGGCCTGATGGCCGGATCGTTGCCGTTGTGCCACCCGCCTCGGCCGACTGGAGCGAAGACGAGGTCACGATTGTTGATCTCGGAGGCGCAGTCATGTTTCCGGGATTCACCGATGCCCATGCGCACCTGATGGGGATTGGCCAGCGCGAACTGACGCTTAACCTGGAAGGCACCGCCTCCGTAGATGAACTTGTCACCCGCACCGAGGCAGAGATCCAGGGCAAGGCTCCTGGCGAAGTCCTGTTCGGGCGCGGCTGGATCGAGACCGGCTGGCCGGAAGGGCGCATGCCCTCCGCCGCAGACCTCGACGCGGTCAGCCCAGATAATCCGGTGATCTATACGCGCGCGGATGGCCATGCCCTCGTGGCCAACACGTCCGCGCTGAAGGCGGCCGGCATTTACGAACTGACCGAAGACCCTTCGGGCGGCCGGGTGGAGCGGGATGACAGCGGCAAAGCGACGGGCATTGTGATCGACAATGCGATGGGCCCTGTCTTCCAGCTGCTTGCGGCCCCAACGGAAGAAGATGTCGAGACGGCCCTGGAGGTTGGCGCCAATACCTATGCCAGCCGGGGCTGGACGGGCGTTCACAATATGAGCGTCAGCGCATCCCAGGCGCTCATCATGGCCCGCCTCGACGGGGAAGGGCGCCTGCCGCTGCGCGTTTACAATGCCTTCGACGTGGACGCCTTCGAAGTGGCGGAGTCCCGGAAGTTCGAGACTGACACAGTCACCAATCGTGCTGTGAAACTCTATATGGACGGCGCCCTTGGCAGCCGGGGCGCGCTGTTGATCGCACCCTATTCAGACCAGCCGGACACCAATGGTCTCTCCTTGCTCGATACGGAGTCGCTCCACGACTTGATGATGAAAGCCAAGGGCGCAGACGTCCAGTTGGCCATCCATGCCATTGGGGACCTTGCGAACCGGCACATTCTCGAAACCTTCGAGGCGCTGGGGAATGGCGATGAGCTACGCTGGCGGATTGAACATGCGCAGATCTTCGCGCCGCAGGATGTCGCGCGCGTCGGAGAGCTGGGCCTGATTGCCTCCATGCAGCCATCTCATGCGATTGGCGATTTGAAGTTCGCCCCCTCACGGCTCGGTCTGGACCGGTTGGCCGGCGCATATGCCTGGCAGGACATGCTGGCCGGGGGCGCCGTGGTTGCTGGCGGCTCGGACGCGCCGGTTGAAGTCGGCTCACCCCTGATCGAATTCTATGCGGCGGTAGCCCGGCAGGACCTCGACGGCAATGCGGGGGAGGGGTGGCACCCTGAACAGGCCCTCTCGCGGGACCAGGCGCTGGCCCTGTTCACGTCCGCCGCTGCCTTTGCAGCTTTCCAGGAGGATGACCTCGGCACGATCGAAGTCGGCAAGATTGCGGATTTCTCCGTCTTCGACCGGGATTTGATGACGATTCCTGCCGCTGAAATCCTTGATGCACAGGCCCGAATGACCATCATTGGCGGGGAAATCGTCTGGCAAGCTGCTGAATGAGTTGCCGCGCGGCGGACCAAACCCACATTTGACCCTATGTCACGCTTGGCGGAAGCGTCAGGTGTGATAGGTCCATCAATGCAATAGATGACGAGACGCATGCCATGACTGTGATGAGTGATACCGATGTGCTGGACGGCATGGAGCCGACCGTAGAAATCAATGTTCGCGAGGTTTACGGCCTCGACACGGACATGGTCGTACATGGGTTCAAGACACGCACAGAATATGTGCCAGCGATTGACGAGGCCTATCGCTTCGATCCTCAGACGACAATGGCGATCCTGGCAGGATTTCAGCACAATCGCCGCGTCATGGTGCAAGGCTATCACGGCACAGGGAAATCGACCCATATCGAACAGGTGGCCGCGCGCCTGAACTGGCCGATGATCCGGGTCAATCTCGACAGCCATGTCAGCCGGATCGACATGGTCGGCAAGGATGCCATTGTCCTGAAGGATGGCGCGCAGATTACCGAATTCCGCGAAGGCATCCTGCCTTGGGCCTTGCAGCGCCCTGTGGCGATCACGTTCGACGAGTATGATGCCGGCCGGCCGGACGTGATGTTCGTGATCCAGCGCGTGCTGGAAGCTAGCGGCAAGCTGACCCTGCTCGACCAGAATCGCGTCATCGAGCCAAATCCGTATTTCCGCCTGTTCGCCACGACCAACACGGTTGGTTTGGGTGACACGACCGGCCTCTATCACGGCACACAACAGCTGAACCAGGGCCAGATGGACCGGTGGAGCATCGTGACCACGCTGAACTATCTGGAACATGATGCTGAAGTGGAGATCGTGAAGTCCAAGGCCACGGGCGTGGATGATGACACGCTCGCCAAGATGGTGACGCTGGCCGACCTGACCCGGAACGCGTTCATGAGCGGCGACCTCTCCACAGTGATGAGCCCGCGGACCGTGATCACATGGGCTGAAAACTTCGCCATCTTTGGTGATCTTGGCCATGCGTTCCGGATGACGTTCCTGAACAAGTGCGACGAGCTGGAGCGGCCTCTGGTGGCAGAAATGTACCAGCGCTGCTTCGCCGAGGAACTGCCTGAAAGCGCCCTCATGGTGAGGGTCGCCTGAGCCGGAGCCCCGCGCTAAGTCACAGCCATGTCCAAAGACACCTCTCCTCAGGAATTGTTCAAGCAGGCGCTGGCCACCACCACGAAAGCGATGAGTGCAGACCGTGATGTCGAGGTCGGCTTTGGCAATGATGTGGGCGGGGACGGTGAGACGATCACTCTGCGCACGCCGCCACAACAGCTGGAACCCCATATCGCTGCGCGCATTCGCGGCGAGGCAGATGCCATTGCCCTGCGTCGTGCGCACCACAATGCTGAGGCACATTTCGCGCATCGTCCCGGCGGGGATTTGCCCCGCAAGGTCTATGACGCGGCTGAACAGGCGCGCATCGAAAGCCTGGGCGCCAATGCCATGCGCGGTACGGCCGACAATCTCGACGCTGTCCTGGACCATCGCTGCCAGTCCGGCGAGTTCGCGATGGGCGCAGAAGACGCTGAGGCGGTGCTCGCGCCGGCGCTCGAATTTCTGCTGCGCGAGAAGCTGACCGGGCGCGCCTTGCCGGACAGCGCGAAACGCGTGGCCGATGTCTGGCGCGAACGGGTCGAAGCCGAAACTGGGGGTGCAATTGACCGTCTGATCGCGCAATTGCACGATCAACCCGGCTTTGCACGCACAGTACGCGATATGATCCGGGACCTGACCGCCTCCGATGCGCCGGGCGAAGACGTGGAAACGCAGGAACAGGACGATTCGGAACAGTCCGAAGAGAATGAACAGCCCTCTGAAGGCGATCAGGACATGGAGTCCGAAGAGCAGATGGGTTCTTCCGCCGAGCAGATGGATGCGGGCGACACCGAGGAAATGGAGGGCGAGGAATCCAATGTCAGCGTCGACATGGATGTCGACACCGAGGCCGATGACACGCCTGATGATGATGAGGACGGGACCAAGCCGCTGCGCCCGAACTTCAAGGATGGCGATGATCGCGACCGGTTCAACTATAATGTCTTCACGCGCGAGAATGATGAAGTCGCCAATGCGCCAGACCTCTGTGACGCTGAGGAACTGACGCGGCTGCGCGCCTATCTCGATCACCAGTTACAGGGACTGCAGGGCGCGGTGTCCAAACTTGCCAACAAGCTGCAGCGCCGTTTGATGGCACAGCAGAACCGCTCCTGGAGCTTCGATCTTGAAGAGGGCGTGCTGGATACGGCCCGCCTGACGCGTGTGATCACCGACCCGACCGCGCCGCTCTCCTTCAAGCAGGAAGATGATTCGGAGTTCCGCGATACGATTGTGACGCTATTGCTGGATAATTCCGGTTCCATGCGCGGCCGGCCGATCATGGTGGCGGCGCTGTGTGCGGACATTCTGGCCCGCACACTGGAGCGCTGCGGCGTGAAAACGGAGATCCTCGGCTTTACGACAAAGGCGTGGAAGGGTGGCCTTTCGCGGGAGGACTGGGTCAAGGCCGGCAAGCCCGCCGGACCGGGGCGCCTGAATGACATTCGCCATATCGTCTACAAACAAGCTGACGCCCCATGGCGCCGGGCGCGGCGCAATCTGGGTCTGATGATGCGCGAAGGTCTGCTGAAGGAAAACATCGACGGCGAGGCCTTGCTATGGGCGCATGACCGGATGCTGGGGCGACCGGAACAGCGCAAGATCCTGATGGTGATTTCTGACGGCGCGCCGGTGGACGATTCCACACTGAACGTGAATGTCGGCAACTATCTTGAGCGCCATCTGCGGCAGGTGATCGAAGAGATTGAGACCAAGAGCCCTGTGGAGCTGATCGCCATCGGCATCGGCCATGACGTGACACGTTACTACAAACGCGCCGTTACGATTGTGGACGCCGAACAGCTCGGTGGTGCGATGACGGAGCAATTGGCCAGCCTGTTCGACGAGAACGCGCCAGAGCCCAAGGCGATGGCCATTCCGCCTCTGACGAACAAGACAGTGCGCGGCGGCAGCGCCGTCTCAGGCGCCACCAGCGGCGCGCCAAGCTATGGCAAGAAAGTCGATCTCGGCCGGGCCGTGAAGGCGACGACCCTTACTGAAGTGAAGGGCCCGAAGAAGTAGGGTCAAGTGGGAAATCCGCCCGCCTTGCTGAGTGACGACGCAATCGGGTGGCCCAGCACTTTTTCCAGCCAATGCGATGTCTCCATCAGCTTGCTCAGGTCCAGTCCAGTTTCGAAGCCGCCACGCTCCAGGATGTAGACCACATCCTCGGTGGCCACATTGCCTGTCGCCGCCGGGGCAAACGGACAGCCGCCAATGCCGCCACAGCTGGCATCGATGACATCGACCCCGCAATCAATGGCGGCCGCGACATTGGCGAGCGCTGCGCCACGTGTGTCGTGGAAGTGCATGCGCAGATAGACATCCGGTGCTTCCATGCGCACGCGCTCGATCCGTTTGCGGACATCCCACGGGTCGGCCACACCAATCGTGTCACCCAGCGCCAGTTCGCTGACGCCCGCGCGCTGGGCCTGCGCGGCGAGATTGCCGACCAACTTGATGTCGACTTCGCCGTCGAACGGATCCCCGAAGGCAACCGATATCGTGGCGGACAGAGGGATGCCTGCCTCCAGTACGAGCGGGGCAATCTGCAGCAGGGCGTCCGCGCTGTCCTGCGGCGTCATGCCCTGATTGCGCATGCCGAAGGCTTCCGAGGCCACGAGCACAAAATTGATCTCGTCAGCCTTGGCGTCGATGGCGCGGCGCACGCCTTTTTCGTTCAGGGCCAGCGCGATATGGCGCGTCGGCTTTGATCGGTCGACGCCTGCAAAGACCGCAGCAGAATCCGCCATTTTGGGCACGGCCTTGGGGCTGACGAAGCTGCCGGATTCCATCCGCCGAACGCCGGCCTCTTCCAGCCGGGCAATGAATTCCAGCTTCTGTTCGGTCGTCAGGTCGGCCGGATCATTCTGCAGCCCGTCGCGCGGGCCGACTTCTACAATGTCGATGCGTCTTGTCATGATGCCTATGTAATGTGCATTGAGGACAAATGACAGACTCCAAACGCCCCCTGGATGGCCTGCGCGCCATCGAACTCGGTCAGCTGATCGCTGGCCCCTTCTGTGGACAATTGCTCGGTGACTTCGGCGCCGAAGTGATCAAGGTCGAGGCGCCCGGCTTGCCGGACCCGGCCCGGGGCTGGGGCGCGGTCAAGAAGGATGACATCGGCCTGTTCTGGCCGATCATCGGTCGTAACAAGAAATCCCTGACGATGAACCTCCGCGTGGAGGCGGGGCAGGCGATCCTGCGCGAACTGGTGAAGACCGCCGATGTTCTGGTCGAGAATTTCCGGCCGGGCACACTGGAACGCTGGGGACTTGGACCAGACGTGCTGCACGAACTCAATCCCCGCCTCGTGATCACGCGCGTCTCCGGCTATGGCCAGACGGGACCGGAAAGTCACAAGGCGGGCTATGCCAGCGTCGGCGAGGCGAAGGGCGGCTTGCGCTACCTGATCGGCGAGCCGGACAGATTGCCCGCGCGAGCCGGCGTCTCCCTCGGCGACACGATGACGGGCACATTCGCTGCGCTCGGCACGATGATGGCGCTGTTTGCCCGCGAGAAATCGGGGAAGGGGCAGGTGGTCGATGCGGCAATCTACGAAACCGTCATGGCCTTCATGGAGAGCCTGATCCCCGAATACGCCCTGATGGGGCATACGCGCGAGCGCAGCGGACCGATCCTGCCGCGGATTGCGCCGTCGGGCGTCTATCCATGCAGCGATGGCATGGTCATCATCGGCGCCAATCAGGACTCCCTGTTCCGCCGCCTCTCGGCCATGTGCGGAACGAAATGGTCTGACGATGCACGCTACGCAACGCATGATGCACGCGGCGAGAACCAGTTGGAACTGGATGAAATGATCTCGAACTGGACGAAACAGCGCACAATGGCAGATGTGCTGGCAACTTGCGAAGAGAATGGCATTCCCTGTGGGCCGGTGAACCGCGCCAAGGAGATGCTGGAAGATGCACATATTGCGGCGCGCAATGCCATCATCCGCGTGGCCCATCCGGTTCTGGGCGACGTACCGATGCAGGGCGTCTTTCCTAAACTGTCCGATACGCCCGGCGGGGTGGAAGAAACGTCTCCAAGCCTGAGTGAGCACACAGAAAGCATCCTTGCAGGCCTTGGATTCAGCGCGGACCAGCAGGCGGCGCTGCGCGCGCAGGGCGTCATCTAGCGCGAATCTTGACTGGCTCACCGGCGTCATTTCGATTAAGCCGCCCTCATGACCGATTATCCCGATCCCCTTTCTGGCAGTGCGCAGGACGAGACGCTTGAGCTGCGCCCGAAATTCAATGCGGACGGCCTGGTTGCCGCCATCGCGCAGGATGCCGGAACTGGCGAAGTGCTGATGCTCGCCTGGATGAATGCCGACGCGCTTGCGGCGACGATCGAGACCAGGCGGGCAACCTACTGGTCCCGTTCGCGCGGAGCGCTATGGGTCAAAGGTGAAACGTCCGGGCATGTTCAGGACGTCATCGAGATCCGTATTGATTGCGATCAGGATGCTATCCTGCTGAAGGTCAACCAGACAGGCGGTGCCTGCCATACAGGGCGACCCAGCTGTTTCTACAGGATTTTGTCTCCAGATGGACGCAGTCTGTCTGTTGCCAACAACTGATACTTGAGATTGAATTTGCTGGAAGACAGAAGGGGGCCTCTGGCATGCGTCTTATCACTATAACTGCGGCAGTATCCGCACTGGCACTCGCGAGCGCATGCGGGTCAGAATCGCCTGCATCTACCGAGGCAACATTAGGATCGCCACCCGAAACACAGCAGGAAGCGGCGCTGGAAGTCGATGTGCTGGATTGCGGAACGATTGAAGTGTCTGACCTCGATGCGTTTTCGTCTGCCGGCGACTATGCCGGTGAGACTGACACGTTCACCGATTCCTGTTTCCTCGTGAGGCATCCTGATGGCAACTTGCTCTGGGATCTTGGTTTGCCAGGAGTGCTGGCTATTGCGGGCCCGCAAACGCAGCAGATCTTCACGGTTTCGCTCGAGCAGACAATTACCGAACAATTGGCAGATAGGGGGATGTCCCCAGACGATGTCGACTACGTGTCCATCTCTCACAGCCACTTCGATCATATCGGCCAGGCCGATCAGGTCGCGGGCTCGACTTGGCTGGTGAGCCAGAAAGAACTCGACGCCATGTTCGGGGAAGGGGCCGAAATTGCCCAGGAGCAGCAGGCGCTGTTTTCATTGTTCGCCCCCATGGAGCAGAAAGTCTTCGAAGACGAACTTGATGTTTTTGGTGATGGGAGCGTTGTGATTTTCGAGACGCCCGGACACACGCCGGGCCATACATCCCTGCAATTGATGATGCCGGAAACCGGCCCGGTCCTGTTGACCGGGGACCTCTACCATCGCGCTGAAAGCCGCGAGCTGAAGCGCGTTCCCCGATTCAACTCCGATGAGGCCATGACGGTGTCGTCAATGGAGGCATTTGAGGCGCGTGCGGATGCCCTGGGCGCAAAGGTCATCATCCAGCATGAACCTGCGGACATTGACCCCCTCGAAGGTAAAATTCGGTGAGATTTCGTTTGAAGTCGTTTCCAATCGTTGCGGCCATCGTAATGTTGGCGTCGTGCTCAACTGCGACCAATTCATACTCGGCGCTGGACCAGCCCAATTCGGGGTGGTCGCTGGTTTTCCGGGACGAATTCAACGGACACGGAAAGCCTGATCCTGAAAAATGGATATCGCAGGAGTATAATCGCAAGAAAAATCCTGACGGCCCGGATGGCTGGTGGCTCAAGGATAATGTCAGTCTGACAGGATGGGGCCAACTCGAAATCAGCGCGACGCAAATTCCGAATCGCAATCCTGAAGAGGATGACGATCCCTATGACTACGCATCCGGCATGGTTTCCACCGAAGGCAAGTTCGAAACGACGTTCGGCAGGTATGAAGCCCGCATAAAATTGCCACAGGATCCGGGCTGGTGGCTTGCCTTCTGGCTGTTCGCGGATGAGGTTCACCGAGTGGATGGATCGGGAGAGGATGGAACCGAGATCGACATCGTTGAAGCGTTTGGCTGGACTGACAAGATCAGCTATGCGCTTCACTGGGATGGGTACGGAAAACGCCACAAGACCAAGAACAAGCGCGAGTTCCACCCGGGAATTCGGAGTGGGTGGCACGTCTTCGCGCTGGAATGGACTGAAACCGAATATACATGGTTCGTGGACGGAGAGCAGGTCTGGCAAAGCGCTGCGGGCGGCGTGTCGAAAGTGCCCTTATGGGTGAAGCTATCCGGCGAGATAAGCACGCAGTCGACAGTGGCCCACAAATGGTGGTCCAACGTGCCGGATAACAAACGCTTACCTGATCGTTTCCTGGTCGACTGGGTCCGGGTGTACGAACGAGAAGCGCCGTAGGGTGCGGGGCACCCTACGGATTCCTTTTAGTTTCCGCTTTCGATCAGGCGACGGGCAATAACCATGGCCTGAACTTCGCCAGCGCCTTCGAAAATGTTCAGAATACGAGCATCTTGCAAGATGCGGCTGATTGGGTATTCCAGCGCAAATCCGTTTCCGCCATGAATCTGCAGGGCGTTGTCAGCTGCAGCCCAGGCGATCCGTGCGGCAAGCAGTTTCGCCATGCCGGCTTCAAGGTCGCAGCGCTTTCCGCCATCCTTCTGGCGCGCCGAGAAATATGTCAGCTGGCGAACACCCACCAGTTCTGCGGCCATCATGACAAGCTTGTTTGAAACGCGCGGGAAGTCGAAGATCTGTTTGCCAAACTGGTTGCGATCCAGCGCATATTGAAGACCGGTTTCAAACGCATTTTGCGCAACGCCAATGGCGCGGGCCGCAGTCTGGATGCGAGCGCTTTCAAAGGTCGCCATCAGGTGCTTGAAGCCTTGGCCTTCGACACCGCCAAGCAGGTTCTCGGACTTCACCTTGAAATCATCGAATCCGATTTCGTATTCCTTCATCCCGCGATAGCCGAGGACTTCGATCTCGCCGCCGGTCATGCCGTCAGCAGGGAAGGGGGCGTCGTCTGTTCCGCGCGGCTTCTCCGCAAGCAGCATGGAGAGACCAGAGAAATTGTTTGTGGCGGGATCAGTCCGGGCCAGCAGTGTCATCAGATCGGCTCGCACGGGATGCGTGATCCATGTCTTGTTGCCTGTGACACTGTAATGAGAGCCGTCGTCGGACTTCACGGCGCGTGTCCGCAGCGAGCCAAGGTCAGAGCCGGTATTCGGTTCAGTGAAGACGGCCGTTGGCAGGATTTCTCCGCTGGCTATTTGCGGCAACCAATGGGTCTTCTGGTCGTCCGTTCCGCCAATCAGGATCAGCTCCGCCGCGATCTCTGACCGGGTGCCGAGAGAGCCGGTGCCGATGTATCCCCGAGACAGTTCCTCTGAGACTACGCACATGGCAATCTTGCCCATGCCAAACCCGCCAAACTCTTCAGGGATGGTCAGGCCAAACACACCAAGCTCGGCCATTTCATTGACGACCTCCATCGGAATGTACTCATTCTTCAAGTGCCACTCATGGGCATGGGGTTTGATCTTGTCGGACGCGTATTTGGAAAATTGTTCGCGAACCATCGACATGGTTTCGTCCAGACCGGTTTCTTCAACCGTGTTCCGGCTTAGGGCGTCAGGTAGGCATTCAGCCGCAGCAGCCATCACAGCAGGGGTTTTTCCATCAATAATCAGCTGCTGGACGACCGGCGTCGCGAACAGGGCATCAGCTTCCGCAACGATGCCCAATTCGTGAGGGCGGATCACTTCGCCCTGATTCATGGGTACTCCACCAATCAGTTGAGCGCAGTATTCGCTAAAGAGAATTTGCGTCAGGAGCGCTTCGGTCGTGCTGAATTTGCCCTCTTGCTCCAGACGCGCGGCCCATTCGGCTGTCTGGCGTAGCGTTTCAGCATATGTGCCCAGCCAAGACAGGCCGTGGGCCATATGTTGCTGGCGTTCGAGTGCAGCCCGGTCAGGACGGCCATCCGCCTTGGTCAGCGCTTCGCGGCATTTGCCGCGTGCAACGTCTACATAGGCGTCGACGGCTGCGCTCGCATCCTTGATGACGGCAACAAGGTTTGGAATTATCGCAGAATTCAGGGCCGGACCCTCAACAGCACCATCCATTCGAATTTCCTCCACTGGACTTTATTTTCGTTGAGTATAGGGCGCAGGTGGCGGCAAGTCATATATATTTTGTGCGCTGCAACAAAACGTCTCGGTTCGATGTCATGTAAAATTGAAGGATCACACCGGGTATCCTTGCGTTAACCGAAACTTCGGTTCCGGCTTTCTAAATGGCCCTTTCTGCCGCCACTTCCTAACGGAGCCGCCTCACATATGAACCCTTATGAACGTTTCCGCATTGTCTCGGGCTTCCTGGCGTCCAGCGCGGTGCTGGCGAGTGTCCTGGCATTTGGCCCGGTTGTGCGCCAGACCATTGTTGACGCCGCCGGTTCCAGCCAAGTCGCACAGTGGACCGGACTGATAGGCTCGGGTGTGGTGCTGCTCGTGATCTGGTCTGTTCTGTCGGGTGTCCTCCTTCCGGGTGTTCTAAAGATGGGAGTGCTGCGTCGAAGGGTCCTCGGCCGTGCTTTCGTGGAAGGCAGTTGGATTCAGGCTGAACGCGGTGGCCCAAATGGTCCACGCCTGGCCATCGTTTCAATGAAGCCTGCATACCCCGGCATCCTTGTGACCTCCTCGACCCTGACTCGCATGGGCGAGATTGAGAGCGGCCTGCATGCAGAATTCCACCAAATCAGCTGGCCCAGACTGGACTTCAAGTTCCGCGAAACCTTGCCGTCGGACTCGGGCCGACAAGCCGAGGGTTTTGGCGAGATTCAGTTTGACCTGACCGGAGGCGCCCCGCGCCGGTATGCCGGTTGCTTGCAAGTGGCGGGTATGGACAAGCGCATCAAGACAGAAGGCATCAAGCTGACATCCTGGAAAGAGCGCCGGCAGCTGCGCTCCCTTGAGGGCCGTCGGGACGTACTGTCCAAATACTGGTCAGCCTTTTTCGAGGGGCCAATCGTGACAATTGCCCGCGATAGCGACAGGTCCGATTCCGGAGAGGTCAAGCGGTCCGGCAAAGTCGAAATCCTGCGTCAGCGTGGCGCGAAGGACTGGCGCAAATCGGACACCACGCCGACGGCTGATCGCATTCGCGATGAGTTTTCAGCTTCTTCCGACTAATCCTGACGCCGGATCGTCCGGCTCTGGCGCCGCATGATGGCCCGACCGATGGGTTCCGGCATGATGCGGGTCAGCGTGGCAAGACTTTTGTTGACGAGCCCCGGCACCACAACCGGTTGGCCGCGATTGACCGCATCAATGCCGGCTTTCACGACAGGCGCAGCCTCCATCCACATTCGCTTGCTCATCTTGTTCATCTGCTCGCGCGTGCCGTTCACGTCATGGAATTCACTATAGGTAAAGCCGGGACAGAGTGCCGTGCAGTGAATGTCCGCCCCTTCAAACGCGTCGCACTCGGCATTCAGGCTTTCGGAGAACTTGATGAGGCCCGACTTTACGCTGGCATAAAGCGTGTGCCCATTGCTGCCGGCGGCGTAGCCCGCAAGGGAGGCGACATTGATGATCCGGCCATAGCCGCGATCTGCCATGCCTGGCAGCACTTTGTGTGCAAGCTCGATCGGGGCGGTGTAGAGTACGCGAATGAATTCTGCCTGTGACTTCCAACTCGTATTGAAGAAGGTGCCCGGCAGGCCATAACCCGCATTGTTGACCAGCGCGTCGACATGGCGGCCCTGCTCGGACAGCGCGGAGATGATCTTGTCCGCGGAATTGGCGCGCGCGAGGTCCTGCGCGATACAAATCGCGTGAATGCCAAACTTCTCTTCCAGCTCTGCGGCGAGGTTGGTTAGCCGATCTTCGCGGCGTGCGGTGAGCGCAACATCCCAGCCCAATGCGGCGTACTGGCGGGCAAACTCAGCCCCAATTCCCGCTGATGCGCCCGTGATAAGGCAAAGTCGCCGGTCCATGGCCGTCTCCGTCCGAATTGCTGATGCTGGCGAGACTAGCGGCGCGCGCCCGGCATGCAAGGCAGGCTAGACACGCCGGACTAGGAAGCCCGCGCGTGGGAAATGCACATGCACTGTTTCCGCCTCTGGTGAAGTGCGTTGGAGAATGACGCGCTGGGAGTCGGCGTGGACGAGTTCCCCTTTCACCCAGACCTGGCCATAATCATCGGGCGCAACGGCGACGTTTTCGCCCGGAGCAAATTGTTGCGGTTCGTTGCGGGTGGTCGCCGCCACGAGACGCGGCGCCGCATTCAGGCCGATCTCGAGGGCTTCTGCAGAGCTGATCGTGTCCGGGGTTTGCCCTTCAAACTCCTTCAGCCGCTCGAACCAGGCCTTGGTCAGGTCCGCTGTCTCGAAACATTTTTCGACGAAGTCGGGCAGATTTTCATACATGAACCAGACATTCATGTAGGCGTGAATGTCCACAAGGCCCGGTTTCATGCCGACGAGATAGATGCCGGACCCAGCGCCCTTGCCGCCCTGCAGGCGCTCTTCCAGCAGCATGAGTCGGGCCCGCCATTGGTCGCGCATCATGGGGGCAACAGCTTTCATTGCATTGGTGTCGAAGGGACGACCCGACAAGGCTTCGCGGTCCTTCCGGAACGCATCCGGTACGCTGTCGCCTCGCTCACCAAAGATGACCGCGACCGAGCTTTGGAACCAGCGGCCATCGGTCCAGCCGGCGACCATTTGGGCGAGGCCCTCATGACCGGGCAATTTGAGTGCCGGCATAGGGAAGCGGGCTTCGAGCTCCCGCAGGATGATGGCGGTATCGCAAAAAATGTCGGCGCCGATCTGAAGGACGGGTGTCCGGCGATAGCCCCCCGTCAGCGGCATCAGGTCTGGCCGAGGCATGATGACTGGAATTTCGACCCGGCTATAGGCGAGATTCTTCAGGCGCAGCGCGAGGCGGATTTTCTCTGCATAGGGTGACGTGGGATATTCATGCAGGATAATACTGCGCGCATCTGCCATTCTATTTCTCCCAGCCTTCTTTTTATTGGTCCCTATTCTTGCCGGGCTTTTCAGGCGCTGGAAAGCCTCAATTGGTCTGACAAGCCGCAAGAAACGGGTGGCGACAGGCTCCGCGGCGCGGCATTATTCTCACATGACCAATCTAGTTTCGCCTCTTGATGAACGCGTTGTCGCCTATGAGCGCATGGCCAATGCCCTGTCCTATCTGGGGGACACTTGGCAGGAATGGCCGGATCTTTCGACTGCAGCAAAGGCCGTAGGCCTGTCGCCCAGCCATTTCCAGCGCGAATTCACCCGTTGGGCCGGCATCAGCCCGAAACAATACCAGTCCGCACTTGCCCACGCTGCGGCAGGTGATCTGTTGAGAGAGGGCGCAAGTGTTTTGGACGCCACTCTGGAGGCAGGCTTGTCAGGACCGGGGCGCCTGCATGATTTGTTCATCGCGCATGAAGGCCTCTCTCCCGGTGAAGCCAAGGCAGGCGGCAAGGGAGCCGATCTGGTCCTTGGACGGGCGCCGACTCCATTCGGGGAAGGAGCCTGGCTCATGTCATCGCGGGGCCTGGTGGCGCTAGGGTTTGTTGATGAGAACGCCCCGGAACGCACCGGTTTTGAACACCAGGGACGCAATGAAGAGCAGGCCTTTGCCGATCTTGCGGCGCGGTATCCGGATGCCAGCATTCGCCGGGATGATCACGAGGCCGAGACTCTGGCGCGCCGGGTGTTTGAATCCGGTGAGCCGCTCCCGGTTGCGCTTTATGGTACGCCGTTTCGCCGCCAGATCTGGCGGGCCTTGCTGGAAATTCCTGTCGGTGCGGTGTCAACCTATGGGGCCTTGGCGAAGGCCAGCGGCAATCCGAAGGCGGCCCGCGCTGTCGGTGCGGCAGTGGGCGCAAATCCGATCAGTTGGTTCATTCCCTGTCACCGTGCCCTTGCGGCGGACGGCCGGCTCCATAATTATCATTGGGGTGTGGCGCGCAAGCGTGCCATGCTGACCCTCGAACGCGCCTGCGCAGCCTGAACCAGGCGGTGGGCAGTCGGCCCACGCCGCCCAAGCTGGATTCCGCACCGCCCATGATACTTTTCCTGATCATACTCGCTGGCCTTGTCGCCTGGGGGGCTCACCTTGCCTGGCGCTGGAAGCAGACGTGGGACTTCGCGCCGGAAGTTCTGGCGGTGCGCAAGGCAGCCGGAGAAGTGCCGGAAGATGTCAGCGATGCCGAGTTCACGGATCTCTATCTACGCAGTGAAGGCCCGCGCGCGGCGACCTATTTCTTCGTCTGCGCTGCGACCGTTTTTGTTCTGCTGGCGCCTTTCGTGGCCGGCTTCAATCAGGTTTGGCGGATGATCTGGCGGCTGAGCGGCCAGTCACCTGTTTTCGAAACAGGGACGCTGATTCACACATTTTCGGTTTTCATCGCCTTCATGCTGGCATCGATCGGCCTGCTGGCCATCGCTATGCGGCGGTACTACGCGCTGATGCCGCCTAGTTTCAAACATGTCATTCGGGACCTTAATGGAGGCCAGTCATGAGCATTCAGTATCTGCACACAATGGTGCGCGTCAGTGACATTGACGCGTCGCTGAAATTTTTCTGCGATGGCCTGGGCCTGACAGAGGTCAGCCGGATGGACAGCGAAGCGGGGCGGTTCACGCTCGTTTTTCTGGCCACGCCGGAAGATGTCGAGCGTATGGGCGGCATGCCGGACGGCGTCAGCCCGACCCAGACCGACATTCCGATGGTGGAGCTGACCTATAATTGGGACCCCGAAGACTATGCAGGTGGCCGCAATTTCGGCCATCTGGCGTATATGGTCGACGACATTTACGGCGCGGTTGAACGGCTGCAGAAAATTGGCGTGACCATTAACCGGCCGCCGCGCGATGGCCGAATGGCATTTATTCGATCGCCAGACGGCATTTCGGTCGAATTGCTGCAAAAGGGCGAGCCGCTGTCACCGAAAGAGCCGTGGGCGAGCGCAGAGAATATCGGCGCCTGGTAGGCCCCGTCCCGAAGCGCTGGTCCATAAACCAGCCCATAAACTGTCCATAAAGTGCCCGCATATATGGGCTTTGCGTCCAAATACACCCGGACAGAAAAAGCCCCGCCTGGTCTGAACCGGGCGGGGCTTTTCATTTCGGTAGGGTCAGCGCCTATTCCTTTTCAGGATGGCGCTCCTCCTCTCGGTAGTCATGCACAGGATGACCCTTGTCCGGATCGCCATTCGATTTGTGCATGGCGGCGACGACGCCTGACAGGGCAAGGATGGCGATCAGGTTCGGGAACGCCATTGAGGCATTTGCGATGTCCCCCAGCAGCCAGAGCCAGTCAGCCGCGGCAACCGAGCCGAGGAATACGACCACGACCCAGATATAGCGGAACGGGTGTGTCGCCCATTCGCCGATCAGATACGTCACGGCCTGCTCGCCATAGTATGACCAGCCAATGATGGTGGTGAAGGCGAAGAAGAACAGTGCGACTGGCACGATCCACGGGCCCACCACCGGAATGGCGGCGGCATAGGCGCGCGTGGTGACGGCAGCCGAGTTCGCATCTGTTTCCCAGGCATGGTCCACATCCATCAGAACTTCCGGATTGCCAGACGCGTCGAGCGCTTGCTGATTGACTTCAACCTGACCAGATGCCTGGCAGGCCAGGAGGTAGGACTGGGCTGTCGGTCCCACTGTGGCGATCTTCGCTTCGCGGCCATCTTCGTAAGCAGAAGGGAACAGGTCCCCCACACCGTATTTGGCACCGTCAGTCGCGCCCGGGTTCACCGGCATTTCAATGCCTGCATCAAAACAGGCATTGGCCGCCATCAGGGCAGGGCTCTTCTTGAAGTCTCCCTGAACTGTCAGGATGACCAGCGCAGTCATGGTGCAGATGATGATCGTGTCGATAAACACGCCAATCATGGCGATTTCGCCCTGCATGACCGGGTTCTTGGTCTGAGCGGCAGCATGGGCGATCGGGGCGGAACCCTGACCGGCTTCGTTCGAGAACAGGCCTCGGGCGATACCGTAACGGACCGCCTGCATGACGCCGTAGCCAGCCGCGCCGCCAGCAGCTTCTTTCCAGCCAAACGCTGTGCCGATGATCTGCATGAAGGCGCCCGGCACCTTGTCCGCATTGATCACAAGCACGATGAAGGCGACCAGCACATAGAGGCCAGCCATGACCGGCACGACCTTGCCGGCGAACGAGCCAATGGATTTGATGCCGCCGATAATGACCGCGAAGACCAGGACAGACAGGATAATGCCCACGCTCCAGTTCGGAATGCTGACGCCCATATGGGAGCCGGTTTCCAGCGCAGCTTCGGTGATGGAATTGGCCTGGATCATCGAGCCGGTTGCCATGGCGGAGAACAGCGTGCCGAGACAGAAAATGACGGCGAGCCAGCCCCAGCCTTTGCCGAGGCCGTTCTTGATGTAGTACATCGGGCCGCCATTGATGCGGCCATATTCGTCGGTCTCACGATACTTGATGGCCAGCGAGCTTTCCGAGAAGGCCAGCGCCATGCCGAACAGGGCAACCACCCACATCCAGAAGATCGCGCCGGGACCGCCCAATGTAATGGCCGTGGCCACACCGGCGAGGTTCCCCGTGCCGACCTGACCGGACAGGGCTGTGGAGAGCGCCTGCCAGGGTGTGATGGCGCCGTCTTCGCCTTGCGCCTTGCGGCCTCGCCAGACTTCGACCACCGCCGGCACGAACCGGAGAATCGGGCGCGCGCCCAGTCGAACCATCATGAACAGGCCAGTGCCCAGGAGGACAACGGCAAGCGGGCCGATCTGGCCCGGAATGACGACAGTATCTCCCCAGGTTCCTCCCCAGATGAATCCTGAGACGTTCTCGATAAGCTTAATGATGTTCATGGGCCTCCCCGGCTCCTTTGATTGCTTGGCCGCACCCTAGCTAGCTTTCCGGCGCTGTGAAGCTTTTGTCGCAGGATCGGGACGCGATTGCTGCGGCTGCAGGCGAGGCGCACAAGGTTCTGGCAGCGACAGTCATTTTCAGGCATAAGCCCGCGCATGACCACACCAGCGGCGAAACAGAACACCAAGGGTCTCTTCATCAAGACCTATGGGTGCCAGATGAATGTCTATGATTCCGAGCGCATGCGGGACGTATTGCGTCCGCTCGGCTATGCGCCGGTTGATACGCCGGAAGCGGCAGACCTCGTTGTGCTGAACACGTGCCATATTCGTGAAAAGGCCACCGAAAAAGTCTATTCCGAACTCGGCCAGTTGAAGCGCATGAAGCGCAAGACCGGTCGCAACATGACAATCGCCGTGGCTGGCTGTGTTGCGCAGGCCGAAGGCGAAGAGATCATGCGCCGCCAGCCGCTGGTCGACCTCGTGCTGGGACCGCAGGCCTATCACAAGCTGCCGGAGATGATTGCACGCGCCAGCCGCGCTGTGGGTGACCGGCTGGAAACCGAATTCGACACGCTCGAAAAGTTCGACGCGCTGCCCAAAGTCCGTGAGGCGGATGGCCCGACCGCCTTCCTCTCGGTGCAGGAAGGTTGCGACAAGTTCTGCACTTTCTGTGTCGTGCCCTATACGCGTGGCGCCGAGCTTTCCCGCTCTGTGGACGACATCGTGATGGAGGCGCGGAACCTGGCTGCGCAGGGCGTGCGGGAGATCACCTTGCTGGGCCAGAATGTGAATGCATTCCATGGCGCTGCGCCGGCCGTCGAAGGGGGAGACGACTGGACGCTGGGCCAGCTCTGTCGCCACATTGCGAAGATCGGCGGCATTGAACGTATCCGCTATACGACGAGTCATCCGCGCGACATGGAAGACGACCTGATCGCAGCACATGGCGACACGCCCCAGATGCAACCTTTCCTGCACCTGCCGGTTCAGTCGGGGTCTGACCGTATCCTGAAGGCCATGAACCGTAGCCATACGGCAGACGCGTATAGGGAGATCATTCGCAAAGTGCGCGCGGCCCAGCCAGATATCGCCATAGCATCAGATTTCATTGTCGGCTTTCCCGGAGAGAGCGACGAGGACTTCGAGGCGACCATGCAGCTGGTGCGCGATGTGAATTATGCGGTGGCCTATTCATTCAAGTATTCCCAGCGGCCAGGCACGCCGGCGGCAGAGATGTTCGGTCAGGTGCCGGAAGACGTGAAGGATGTGCGTCTGCAAGCCTTGCAGAAACTGCTCCGTGACCAGCAGACCGAGTTCAACGAGTCCAAGATCGGTCAGACCGTGCCCGTGCTTGTCACAGGGCGTGGACGCCTTGAAGGGCAGGCGCATGGGCGGTCTCCGTGGATGCAATCCGTTCATTTCCAGGGACCGGAAGAGCTGACAGGTCAGATTGTCGATGTGAAAGTGAGTGGCGCAACGATGAGTTCGCTCACCGGCGATCTTGTGCGCGAACATGAGGTGGCGCTTTGAGCGTGAAACGTCGTCCGTCCGCTTCGCCTGAAGCCCCTGTCAGCCGTATCTTCGAAGTCCGCAATGCGGAATGGCTGCGGGACATCTGTGGCCCGCATCACCGCCACCTCCAGCTTTTGGAAACACGTCTGGCCGACTATGGCCTGAAGGCGGAAAGTCAGGGCGGGGGCATCCTGCTTGTCGGCAAGGCCGAGGGCGTGTCGATTGCCGAGGCGGTGCTTGCAGAACTCGAGCGTCGATTGCGCACGGGCGCGGAAATTTCCGATATGGACGTTGATGGCGCTGTGGAAGCTGCGCAGACGCCGTCGCAGACCTTTGGAACCTTCCGCTCGCTGAAGAAGCCGATCACCCCGCAAACGCGCGGCCAGTCCCGCTATATCGACCTGTTGGCCAATCCTGACAATGCGATGATCTTCGGGGTCGGTCCGGCCGGAACCGGCAAGACCTTTCTCGCGGTCGCGGCGGGGGTGTCCGAACTTCTTTCCGGCACGCGCCAGCGCCTGATCGTGACGCGGCCCGCTGTCGAGGCTGGTGAGAAGCTCGGCTTCCTGCCGGGGACGCTGGAAGAAAAAGTTGATCCCTACATGCTGCCGATCTGGGACTCGCTGCGCGAGTTGATGGGACAGGAACAGATGGAGCGCCGCATGGCGCGCGGCGAGATTGAAGTTGCGCCGCTCGCCTTCATGCGTGGACGTACGCTGAAGAATGCCTTCGTCATCGTGGATGAAGCGCAGAACACAACCGTGCCGCAGATGAAGATGGTGCTGACGCGGCTGGGCCGTGACAGCCGCATGGTGATTACGGGCGATCCGGGCCAGGTGGATTTGCCGGGCAGCCAGCCATCGGGCCTCAAGCACGCCTTGCAAATCCTGTCTGATGTCGAAGGCGTCAATGTCCACACGCTTACCGCGGCGGATGTTGTCCGTCACGGGCTGGTCAGCCGCATCATTGATGCCTACGCCGCCCACGGAGAGGGTTGATCGCCGCGCGCATGATCGAACTTGATCTTATCATCGAAGAGGATCGCTGGTCGGCAATTCCTGATCTGGAAGCTGTGTGCCAGACGGCGTTCAAGGCTGGCGCGACTGTTGAGCCAGCGAAGGGTGTCGTGTCCCTGCTATTGGCTGATAATGACGCGCTACAGGCGCTGAACCTGCAGTTTCGGGCCAAGGACAAGCCGACGGATGTGCTCTCATTCCCGGCCGATCCGATGGACCGGCCCCTGCTGGGCGATATTGCAGTGGCCTTTGGCGTCGCCGAGGCTGATGCCAGAGCGCAAGGCAAGTCGCTTGCCGATCACCTGACCCATCTTCTAATTCATGGCTATCTCCACTTGTTGGGGCACGACCATGAAATCACCCATGATGCCGAGACGATGGAGGGCCTCGAAATAAAGGCGCTTGCATCGCTGGGCATTGATAATCCATATTTGATGAACTGAATCACCTGAGGCCATGAGCGACCCTGACCCTTCTGACGCGCCGCCAAGCGGCCGATTACGTAGCTTTTTCGGTTTCCGCCGGAAGCCAGCCCCTGTGGAACCGGTGTCCGCCGCCACCAATGGGGAAACGCCGCCGCACAATCCGCACGAGATGCGCCTGCGCCTTGCCGAATTCCAGGATTTGCGTGTGGAAGACGTCATGGTCCCGCGCGCCGAGATCAAGGCCGTAGAGGTCGGGATCGAGTTTCCGGAACTTCTGAAATATTTCGCCGAGGTCACGCATTCGCGACTGCCGGTGTTCAGGGAGTCGCTCGATGATCCGATCGGCTTTGTGCACATGAAGGATGTGGTCAGCGAACTGGCCAAGGGCGAGGAGCCCATGAAGCGGCCGCTGGAAAAGCTGCACCGCGAAGTGCTCTATGTGCCGCCATCCATGAAGTTGACCGATTTGCTTGTGAAAATGCAGTCGACCCGTATTCATCTGGCGTTGGTCGTGGATGAGTATGGCGGTACGGATGGGCTGGTCAGCCTGGAAGACCTTGTCGAAGAAATCGTCGGTGACATCGAAGACGAACACGATGATGAAGAAGCCATGTTCGTGCGCCGGAGCCAGAGAATCTGGGAGGCGGACGCCCGCACGGAGATTGACGACTTTGCAGAGGAAACGGGCATTGACCTCGCACTTGAGGACAACGACACGGATTTCGACACGCTTGGCGGGGTCGCCTTCGCGCTGGCCGGAAAAGTCCCTGTGCGCGGAGAAGTGCTGGAGCACCCGACCGGTGTCGAGATCGAAATCATGGAAGCCGACGCCCGGCGTATTCGCCGCGTTCGCCTTCGCACCCCGGAAATGCCTGCCCCTGCACATCAGGAGTAAGTCATGACTCATCCGGTGCGAAGCCACGGGTTCACAGCGCTTGGGCCCCTGCATGAAGCCTTCGCCCGCCTGACCGGCTGGCCGGCAGTGATCACCAGCTTGTTGCTGGGCGCTTTTTCGGCGGTTGCATTTGCGCCGTTTCATTTCAGCGTAGTCTTGGTGATTTCATTCACCGGTCTGATCTGGATGCTGGATGGTGCCCGCAGTCACCGTAAATGGGGCAAGGCAATCTTCCTGCGCAGTTGGGCATTTGGCGCCGGATTTTTCCTGATCAGCATGCATTGGACGGCGGCGCCCTTCCTGGTTGAGCCGGAAAAGCACGCCATTTTCCTGTGGATGCCGCTGATCCTGTTGCCGGGTGGGATGGCGATCATCTGGGGCGTGTTCGGCGCGATGGCGGGCGCATTCTGGTCTTCCTCACCCTCACGCATTTTCATTTTCGCGCTATTCTTTGCACTCGCCGAGTTCGTGCGCGGTCATCTGTTCGGCGGGTTTCCGTGGAACTTGCCCGGTACGACCTGGATTCCGGGCGGCGCCTTGTCCCAGACGGCGTCGATTGGAGGGGTCTACTGGCTGACGCTGTTGACGGTGTTCATCATGTCGGCGCCGGCCGCGCTTGTGGACACGCGAGAGTCCCGCCAATTGGCGGTGCGTATGGCGCCGTCCTTTGCCGCCGCGATCCTGATCGCGCTCGGCTGGACCTGGGGCGCCCAACGCATTGCCCAACCCTCGGCCCAGTCAGATCAGTTTGTCGTGCTGATGGATTCGGGTGTGCCCCAGAGCGAGAAATGGGAGATCGGTCCCGATCCGATCCTGATCGAATATTTGCGCATGCTGTCGACGCAGGAAGGGGAGGCGGGCGATATTGTCCTCTGGCCGGAAGGGGCGTTGCCGACCACCTTGTTGCAGGATGCGAACGCCCTCGACGCTGTGGGCGCGTATCTTGGCCCCCGCAAGCTGATCGCTGGCACAACCCGGTACGAGATCACCGGCAAGGACATGCGCGATTATTATAACAGCCTGACCGTGATCGATGAGAATGCGATCCGCTCCGGCCCTGTGGCGCTGTATGACAAACATCGCCTGGTGCCTTTTGGAGAGCTGCCGGCCACGCGCATCATTCCGTTCGGGCAGGCCATGTCCGGCATCTTGCCGGGCGCAATACAGCGCATGGCCAGTGACGGGTTCCGGCCCGGCCTTGGCCCGGCAGTCATCTATGCCGATGACATTCCGCCTTTCGTCGCGATGATCTGCTATGAGGGGCTCTATCCGTCGATCCCGCGAAACGCCAATTTGGGGGCGCGGGCGGACTGGCTGGTCCTGATTTCGAACGATGCCTGGTTTGGGGGTGGCATGGGCCCGGCCCAGCACTATGCGCAAAACCGGTATCGATCGATCGAGACAGGCTTGCCCATGGCACGTGTTGCCAGCCGGGGGGCGTCGGCCATTGTCGATGGTTTGGGCAGGGAAGTGCTGCGTGCGGCGCCGGTCGCAGACGCCCCGAGTGGGTGGAATACCAGCTTTGGCCGTGGACGACTTCCATTGCCCGAGCCTGTTACCCTGTTCCAGACCCGGATTGGCCTAATCCTGTTCTGGCTGTCCCTGTTCCTGTTCGTCGGACTGGCCTTCCTTACGTGGCGAAGATAGAAAAAGTACAAGCGACATACAGAAACAGGGGGGGACATGGCCGACAACAAGCTACCCAGCGGTATTGATCGCGTCGTCGGCCAGCGCATCCGGTGGCGGCGCAAGGAGCTGAAACTGACCCAGGAAAAGCTGGGAGAGCTGCTCGGCCTGACCTTTCAACAGGTCCAGAAATACGAAAAGGGTGTGAACCGTGTATCCGCGGGGCGCCTGTTTGAGATGTCCACCGCCATGGGTGTCCCCATCACCTACTTCTTTGACGGGGCAGAGACCTTTCTCGATCATGATGCCGCGTATGTCGCTGAAGACGGCGACGCGATCCATGCGCCTGTGATGACGTCGGAAATCCTGGACCTGATTGCCGCCTTCCAGAAGATCGAAGACCAGTCGCTGCGCAAATCCCTGCTTGGAACCATTCAGGCCGCTGCAACCGCGTTTGACGGAAAGCAGCAGGACGAGGATTGATCCCCTTCGATCACTGAGGCATCAGACGCCGCGATGACCGACGATACCCCTTCCTTGAAATCACGCCCATTGCGCACGTTTGGCCGAACGGGTGGGCGGGCGCTATCCGCACGCCAGCAGGACCTGATCGACAATCTCCTGCCTGAGCTGGAAGTCCCGTCGGCGGATCCGGGCACGTTGAATCCGTCAGACATGTTCGGGGATGATCGCGACATCTGGCTGGAGATAGGCTTCGGGGGCGGGGAGCATCTTGTTGGTCAGGCCGGATTGCACCCGGAAGTTGGGTTCATCGGCTGTGAGCCCTTCGTGGAGGGCATGGCCAAGGCGCTGACGGGTATCAAGGATCATGACCTCGGCAATGTTCGGCTCGTCATGGACGATGCGCGGCCGGTTATGGCGGCGCTGAAGGATCAGAGCATTGCGCGCGCCTTTATCCTTTTCCCGGATCCGTGGCCGAAAAAGCGGCAGCAAAAGCGCCGCCTGGTCCAGCCGGAATTTCTGGATGAACTGTATCGTATCTGTCGTCCCGGCGCGCAGATCCGGTTCGCGACTGACGTCAAGAGCTATGCTGACGAAGCGCTTGCCCGGTTTCTGGAACATGGAGGATTCGACTGGGGGGTGAACTGTGCCGATGATTGGCGGCGTCCGCCAGAAGATCACCTCACAACGCGCTATGAGCGCAAGAAATTGGGCGATTGCGCCCCGGTTTGGCTGGACTTCGTTCGCAGCTGACACAAGACATTCACTTGACCGATTGTCGCACCCATGCGTTTATATTGCCATCGAATTCGGTCGGTCTGAAACTTCAAGACCCCGTCAGACCGGCGGCCATGACTTTCTTCCTACCCGTTTCGATAAGTGGATCTGGTTCAAATCCGAACCGGGACGCTTCTATCTAACGTAAAGGACTACAAGTAATGGCAACTGGCAAAGTGAAATGGTTCAACGACCAGAAGGGCTTTGGCTTCATCAAACCTGATGAGGGCGGCGCGGACGTTTTTGTACACATTTCGGCCGTTGAGCGCTCCGGCCTGCGTACGCTGGCTGAAGACCAGGCAGTATCTTACGAACTCTTCAAGGACGAACGCCGTGGCAAGACCTCGGCTGTGGACCTGAAGGTTCTGTAAGCACGAATTACCCTTTCTGGGTTCAAGGCGGCGGTTCCGGCAACGGGACCGCCGTTTTTCCATGCTTACCGCACCCCATCTCTCGACAGGCCGCACTGCAGGGAGTATATGCACTCCCAAGTCGAAACATATCGGCGGCGGTTCCGGCAACGGGGCCGCCGCTTTTCTTTACCGGAATAGTCCCTTTCTCCGATGATTGCCCTGACCGAACAGGAACGCCAGATTCTCGCGCTCGTCACGCCCGTGGCCGAGTCGCTTGGCATGGAAATCGTTCGCCTGCGCGTGCAGGGCGGGCGGCGCCCACAGCTGCAGATCATGGCAGAGCGCGCCGGCGGCGCCCCAACCAATGTCGAGGATTGCGCCAGCTTGTCGCGCGCAATCGCGCCCCTGATGGATGAGGCTGACCCGATCAGCGAGGCCTACACGCTGGAAGTGTCCACGCCTGGCATCGACCGTCCCCTGACGCGGGAAGGGGATTTCGGGCGCTGGATTGGCCATGCGGCGAAGATTGAACTGTCCCGGCCGATTGATGGCCGTCGGCGGTTTTCCGGTGTGATCCGGGGCGAGGGCGAGGATGGCGCGCATATCGAGCTGGACGACGAGACTGAACTCGTTGCCCATGTCCATGAGATGAGCCGCGCCAGCCTGATCCTGACCGACGAATTGATTGATGCAGCGCGCGCGGCTGGCACCCTGCCGCCGCAGCCAGACGAAGACGACCTTGGCGATCTGGAGATCGACGAGACGGACGAAGACACCGATACAAACGAAGAGACGGGAGACGTCACATGAACACCATCGGCGTTTCAGCCAACAGGCTGGAAATCCTGCAGATCGCGAAAGCGGTCGCCGAAGAGAAGGCAATTGATCAGTCGATTGTCATCGAGGCCATGCAGGAAGCAATCGAGAAGGCCGCAAAAGCGAAATACGGCCAGGAGCACGACATTCGTGCGAAGATCGATTCTGTGACAGGCGAGCAGACGCTGTGGCGCATCCAGACCGTTGTGGCGGACGAGGAGTTCGAGGACGAGTCCAAGGAACTGCGCCTGTCCGAGGCCAAGAAGATTGATGAGAACCTGGTGGCAGGTGACGAGCTGAAGGAAGAGCTTCCGCCTTTCGATTTCGGCCGTGTTGCTGCCCAGACGGCCAAACAGGTCATCATGCAGAAGGTTCGCGATGCCGAACGCGAGCGCCAGTACAATGAGTACAAGGACCGTGTCGGCGAAGTCATCTCCGGTGTCGTCAAGCGCGTCGAATATGGCCATGTCATCGTGGACCTCGGCCGCGCCGAAGGCATTATCCGTCGCAATGACGGTATCCCGCGCGAGAACTTCCAGACCAATGACCGTGTCCGCGCCTATCTCTACAAGGTGAGCCGCGAGACCAAGGGTCCGCAAATCTTCCTGTCCCGCTCTGCGCCTGACTTCATGGTCAAGCTGTTCGCTCAGGAAGTGCCGGAAGTTTATGAGGGCGTGATCGAGATCAAGGCCTGCTCGCGCGATGCGGGCAGCCGCGCCAAGATCGGCGTGATCTCCAATGATTCCTCCATCGACCCGGTCGGGGCCTGTGTCGGTATGCGCGGTGCGCGTGTGCAGGCTGTGGTCGGCGAACTGTCGGGTGAGAAGATCGACATCATTCCCTGGAACTATGACGATGCGACCTTCATCGTGAACGCCCTGCAGCCGGCCGAAGTGTCGAAAGTGGTGCTGGACGAAGAAGAGCGCCGCGTTGAAGTCGTGGTGGCTGATGATCAGTTCCCGCTGGCCATTGGCCGTCGGGGCCAGAACGTGCGTCTCGCTTCCCAGCTCACCGGCTGGCAGATCGACCTCGTGACCGAGAGCGCCGATTCCGAGCGTTACCAGCGCGAGTTCCAGGAGCGTACCGACCTCTTCATGAAGGCGCTTGATGCCGACGAAACGCTGGCCCAGCTGCTGGCGTCCGAAGGCTTCGAGACGGTCGAAGAGATCGCCTATGTTGCGCCGGAAGACTTCATCACGATTGAGGGCTTTGACGCTGACGTGGCGGAAGAGCTTCAGGAGCGCGCCCGGGAATTCCTTGACCGTCTTGCCGCTGAGAATGATGCCAAGCGCAAGGAACTCGGTGTTGAGGACCCTGTGATGGAATTGGAAGGCATGACGCCTTCCTTCGCGGTCCGCCTCGGCGAAGAGGGTGTTCAGACGCTGGACGATGTGGCGGGTCTTGTGCCGGACGACATCACCGGTTGGCGTGAGCCCGGCCCTGACGGCAAGCCGGTCTGGGTCGAAGGTGTTCTGAAGAAGGGCGAGATGCGCAAGGATGACGCGCAGATGTTCATCATGCGCGCACGGGTTGCCGCAGGGTGGATCGAGCCGGACGCCATTGAGCAGATGCTGGCCGAGAAAGCCGAAGAAGAAGCCCCTGAACTTACCGAGGAGGAGCGTGCGCTCCTGGCACTTGGTGAACTGGGTAACAACCCATCACCGGATGCGGTGGACGAAGCTCTTGAAGAGCTCGAGTTTGATCTCGATGCCCTGGCAGCGGAGGGCGGTGATGATGAAGAGGCCGCACCGCAAGAGTGAAGCGCGGGTAACCGCTACTGAAGGTCGTGTTGCGGACGGGGAGGGCCCCGTCCGGCAATGCGCCGTAACCCGGGAAAAGCTTCCGCAGGATGCGATGGTGCGATTTGCGCTGTCGCCAGACAATGTCGTGACCCCGGATATTTCAGGCAAGTTGCCTGGCCGTGGCGTCTGGGTCCATTCGGACCGTGAGACGTTGGAAACGGCCGTGAAGAAGGGCGCCTTTGCGCGCGGCTTCAAGCAACAGGTCATTGTCCCGGAAGGACTTTCTGGCACTGTAGAGACTTTGCTGTTGCAGAGGCTGACCGGCCTGCTGGGCATGGGGAAGAAAGCAGGGGATATCGTGCTTGGCTTCGACCAGGTGCGAGATGCGTTGCAGAAGAAGCGGCCTGGCTTGCTTCTGGAAGCCGCTGATGGTGCAGAAGATGGCCGTTCAAAGGTGTATTTCCTCGCCAAAGCATTATATAGCAACGTGAAAATGGCCGGTGCGCTCAGTTCAGAGGAATTGGGCGTGGCTTTTGGACGTGAGCGTGTGATACACGGTCTCGTCCGCAAGGGTCCAATTGCGAAGGCGACAGAGCTTGCTTATCAGCGGCTAGCCGGATTTCGAGCAAGGCCCGAACTGGACTGGTTCCCGGATCAGGATCGGTAGCGGAAAACAAGGCCGAGGCGCATGGGCGCGGATCGGTAAGAAACGTGGTATGAAGAACGTATGAGCGATACGAAAGACACTGGTGGTAATACGGGCGGACGCAAGCCGCTCACTGTTGCACGGAAGTCATCCGGCACGGTGAAGCAGAGCTTCAGTCATGGCCGCTCCAAGCAGGTGGTTGTTGAAACCAAGAAGCGCCGGTCTGTAGGACCGAGCGGTTCGGCTGCTGCGCCAGGTGGTGATGCTTCGAAAGCGGCTTCAGACTCCCTCGAAGCCCGCCTCGTCGCGACCGCCAAGAAGCTTGGTATCACGGTCAATGAGCTGAAAGCCCGCCAGAAAGCGCTGTATGAGCGCAAACAGGAAGAGGCCAGCCGCGCCAAGGAAGAGCAGACCCAAAAGGCTGCTCAGGATCGCTTGCGCTCGGAGCAGGAAAAGAAGATCCAGGAAGTAAAAGAACGCGAAGAGGCTGAAGCTCGCCGCAAGGCTGAGGAAGAAGCCCGCAAGGTCGAGGAAGCCGCCGCGAAGGAACGTGCGGATCGCGCGCCCAAGGCTCGCGGGAAGACGGATGCAGCCGCGCCAGCGGCGACCCCACCCGTTGATGACAGCCCGGCACGTGCCAAGCGCGGCAAGTCCGGTCGTGATGACCGTGATCGTGCCAGCCGCGACTCACAGAACCGCGGTTCACGCGGTGGCGGTGGTGGCGGCGAACGTCGCCGTGGCAAGTTGACGATTTCTTCTGCGCTCGGTGATGACGCTGATCGTCAACGCTCGCTCGCCTCGCTGCGCCGCGCCCGGGAGCGTGAACGTGAGCGCCGCACGGGCGGTAATGACCAGCGCGAAAAGATGTCCGTTGAGGTCACTCTGCCAGAGACCATCACGTTGCAGGACCTTGCCCAACGCATGAACGAACGCGTCGGTGACGTTGTGAAGTTCATGATCCAGCAGGGTGAAATGCTCCGCGGGAACGACATTATCGATGCCGATACGGCTGAACTGATCGCCGAGGAATTCGGCCACACCGTGAAACGCGTGTCTGAAGCCGATGTCGAGATCGGCCTGGAAGGCGGCGAGGATGATGCGAAAGACCTGAAGCCGCGCGCGCCGATCGTGACGATCATGGGCCATGTCGATCACGGCAAGACGTCGCTTCTGGATGCCTTGCGCAAGACAGATGTTGTGGCAGGCGAAGCTGGCGGCATTACGCAGCATATCGGTGCCTATCAGGTGAAGCTGAAATCCGGTGACAAGATCACCTTCCTGGATACGCCGGGCCACGCAGCCTTCACGGCGATGCGTGCCCGCGGCGCGACCGCAACCGATATCGCAATTCTTGTGGTCGCAGCCGATGACTCGGTGATGCCGCAGACGATTGAATCCATCAATCATGCGAAGGCTGCTGGCGTTCCGATCATCGTCGCCGTCAACAAGAGCGACCTTCCGGATGCGAATGCCGACAAGGTGCTGACCGATTTGCTTCAGCATGATGTGCAGGTTGAAAGCATGGGTGGTTCGACCCAGGCCGTGAAAGTATCTGCGCTGACCGGCGCCGGACTGGACGAACTGACGGACGCCATCACGCTCCAGGCTGAACTTCTGGAATTGAAGGCCAATCCGGCCCGTCCTGCGGACGGTACCGTGATCGAAAGCCAACTCGACAAGGGTCGCGGCCCGGTCGCGACGGTTCTGGTCAAGCGCGGCACGCTCAAGCGGGGCGACATTGTTGTTGCCGGCGCTCAGTGGGGCAAGGTCCGTGCGCTCGTCGACGAGCGTGGCCAGCAATTGAAAGATGCCGGTCCGTCGCTTCCTGTCGAAGTGCTCGGCCTGGATGGGGCGCCAGATCCGGGTGACCAGTTCGTTGTGGTCGATACCGAAGCGCGTGCCCGTGAAGTCACCGAGTATCGTGTACGCCAGAAGCGTCAGGTCTCCGGCAAGGCTGGCGCAGCCGCGCGGGCATCGCTCGATCAGCTGCTCAGCAAGTTGAAGGACGGGTCTGTCGAGACATCGGAACTGCCGGTGGTCGTCAAGGGTGACGTCCAGGGTTCCGTCGAAGCGATCAGCCAGTCTCTGGACAAGATTTCGACCGACGAAGTCCGTGCACGGGTCATTCACGGTGCGGTCGGCGGTATTTCCGAAAGCGATGTTCTGCTCGCCCAGTCCTCCGAAGCTCCGATCTTTGCGTTCAATGTGCGTGCAAACAAGCAGGCGCGTGACCTCGCAGAGAAAGAAGGCGTCGAGATCCGCTATTATTCGGTGATCTACGACCTGATCGACGATGTGAAATCCACGCTGTCGGGCATGCTGGCCCCAGAGAAGCGCGAGACCTTCATCGGCTATGCCGAAATTCTGGAAGTCTTCAACATCACCAAAGTCGGCAAGGTTGCCGGTTGCCGTGTGTCCGAAGGCAAGGTTCTTCGCGGTTGTGGTGTTCGCCTGCTGCGGGATGATGTTGTCATCCATGAAGGCAAGCTGAAAACACTGAAGCGCTTCAAGGATGAAGTGACCGAGGTCAGCTCCGGCATGGAGTGCGGTATGGCGTTCGAGCGCTACGACGACATGCGTGTCGGCGACAAGATCGAGTGCTTCCAGGTTGAGGAAATCGCAAGGTCGCTTGAATAAGCCAGGAACGGATGATTGCGCCTGACCACATCTCCGGCCTTCTGGGTGAAAAAGACCAGAAGCGCCTGATCCGTCTTTCAAGGCGAGGCGCAGTCGGCCCGACCGCAATATATTATGCGGGCGTGACGGCACCCATCATATCGGCCAGCATGTCGGTCATGATGCGCAACGCGACCGAAATGGCCGGCCTCAGCCCTTATTGGCAATGGTTCCTGTCGGCGCTTGTCGCCGCGTTTGCCGGGATTTCATGGTATCTCATTTTCATTCGCTGGTCATACCGGTCTCCGGTCGATGTGTTTGGAGCCTCGCCTCTGGAAACCGAAATCAGTGTGATGGACGAATATCTGAAAGTCCGACGAGGCGGTATCGAAACCCGAATTGACTGGACCAGCGTTGCGGCCGTCAAATCCAGTCGCGGGTTCACATCGGTACAAATACAAGGCGCCGATGCGCTGATCATTCCCGACGAATGGTTCAACAAGGACAAGCAGGCGCGCCGCAATTTCGTGGAGCGCCTCAAACAGAAAGCAGGTGTCTGATGGCACGCAAATCATCCTCTCCGGGGCTTCCGAGCCAGCGCCAGTTGCGCGCAGGCGAACTTGTGCGTCATGCGATCTCGGACATTCTTGCCCGAGAAGACTTTCGCGACCCGGACCTTGTCGGCGTCATTGTGACAGTCGGAGAAGTGCGCTGCTCCCCCGACCTGCGCCATGCAAACATTTTTGTATCACCGCTGGGCAATGACAGCGAAGAGGGGCGTACCAAACTTGCGGAAGCCCTGAACCGCGCGGCGAGTTTCCTGAGAGGAAAACTTGGCCGGGAAATCGAGCTGAAATTCACGCCGCAGCTCCATTTCATTGCCGACAAATCCTATGATGAGGCGACCGCGATTGACCGCTTGCTGGCAGATCCTCGCGTGAGACGCGATCTGGACCAGGAATAGCATCTGGTCAGCTGTCTCTGGACAGGTTGTAAGTTGACTCGCCTGCACCAGATTGCGAGCGTTGATTGATCGCAATCAGGGGCCCGCACGGATGGATCGCCAGACGCTCGACATGGAAGGGGCTCGCCGGGGAGAGATTTCTGCGGCGTCGCTTCAGATGGGCGAAGACACGATCGCCATCCAATGCATAGCCACCATGTCCGTGGAGTCGAAGGAGTTTGCGCCATGGGAGACGCCCGCGAACAAGCGAACCCAGAGCCTTTATGCGTCCTTCTTCGTAATCAATCTGTTCTTCGGTCTGATGGCGCTCGCCTGGGGCGGCCTGTTTCCGGGGAACGGCTCCAGCATGGTCGCGCTGTTGGTGGGCGGCGTGCTGACGTTGCTGGGGTTTATCCTTGGCATTCGCGCGGTGTTGATCGCGCGTCGCATGAAGACGCGCCAGCCTTATTACCGGCTCGTGATCGGCGCATCGGATGGGCGGCAGATCCCGCTGGTGGATAATAATCGTGACGTGTTGATGCGTATTCGGGACGTTGTCCGTCACAAGATGGATTCCGGTGAGCGTGCCATCCGCGGCGAGTTTGATCTCGATCTGGATCTTGTGGACCTCAGCTTGCCGACCGAGCCACAAAAGACGATTGCGTCGCCAAGAGAGCCGGTCGTTCCGGCTGGACCCTCCGAGACCGAAACCGAGGTCTTGTTCGATCATGATCCCGAGATCGTCCGCGACGCTTCCTGACCTCCATTGTCGCAGGGCTGGCCGCACTGGCTTGACGCACATGAGCGGGCTGCGTATGGCCGCGCCTTAATCCTTTTCCGACACACCGCCGCCCGCGTTCGAACCGCGTGCTGGCGCAACCAGAGAGTTCTGAAACTTGGCCCGTCAAAGAAAGCGCAAAGGCGACCCGATCAACGGGTGGCTCAACCTGTTCAAACCTGTCGATATCACATCAACTCAGGCCGTCGCGATCCTGAAGCGGAAGTATAATGCTCAGAAAGTTGGCCATGGCGGGACACTGGACCCGCTGGCCGACGGTATCCTGCCAATTGCTTTCGGCGAGGCGACCAAGACGGTGCAGTGGGCGATGGATGCCCAGAAGGAATATGTCTTTACCATTCGCTGGGGCATCTCGACGGAAAGTCAGGATGCCGAAGGCGAAGTGACCGCCACATCCGAAGCGCGACCAAGGCGGGAACAGGTGGAAGAACTTCTGAAAGGCTACCTGGGGACCATTGAGCAGGTGCCGCCGAAATTCTCTGCGATCAAGGTAGATGGCCAGCGGGCCTATGACCTCGCACGGGAAGGGGAGGAGTTTGAACTTACCTCGCGCGAAGTCGACGTGTTCACGGCCAGTGTGATTGGTATGCCGGACGCAGACCATACCGTGATCCATGTCACGTCGGGCAAGGGCTTCTATGTCCGCGCCATGGCACGGGACCTGGCATTTGATCTCGAATGCGAAGGCCATATCAGTCAGTTGCGGCGCACACGTGTCGGCCAGTTCGGCGCCCCTGCGGCGATCCCGCTGGCAATGATTGAGGAAGCTGAGGATATGGAAACCCTGATGGGGTTTCTTCAGCCGATCCATGCCATGCTCGAGAATGTGCCAAGTGTGGACATCACACGCGAGGAAGCAGGAAACATCCGCCACGGACGGACGATTGTTCTATTGCCGCACATAATTGAGCGATGGAAGGAAGAATCGTCTGACGATCCAGACGACCGGGCAGCGATCGCCGTTTGCGACGGAAAAGCTGTTGCCTTGGGGGATGTCCGCGCCGGGCGTTTCGAGCCAAGTCGCGTATTTACGTCATAATTTCAGGCGTTTTACGAGTTTTCCAAGAACTGTGTCAGGTCTCTCTCAGCGCGGAGACGGGGCCCATTCCTGCGGGAATTCGTGAGATTCGTCCCATGCAGATGTACATCCATTAATGTGGCTATTTGATTCACTAATTTTTTCGCGCCTAGCGAGATTCTGCTGGAAAGTTGCACGGAATCTGCAAGATGCGTAGTCCCGTCAATGACGGCGGGAAACAAGGGAGTACTCTTATGAATCTCAAGAAAGATATGCTCCTCGGCTTCAGCAACCTTCGTGACGCGAAAAACGACACGATGGTCGGCTGCAAGGGAGGTCGCAACAAACGCCGGCGCGGCGGAAGAAAATTCTTCAAGTTTTGGTAGTATACCAGCGCTAGCGAACGTGCACCGCCTCTCGCGAGGCGGTGCACATACTTAAACAGCGTATGCCGGGAGATTCGTTGAAAATGCCGTTCCGCTTCATTCCGAACTCCAGCGACGCCATCACGACCAATCAGGCCATGCATGATGGCCTGTATGACAGCCTTCGATATCTGGCAGGCGAACTGAGCGACAAAGCGCCGACACTGCCCGCTGCATTTGAAGCCTGGCGCGAGAAAATCGGACCAGCTCAGCGCGTATCATCAGCGGTATTCGGAACCTACTACGACGCTGTCGAAGCTCTCCAAGCCGGTGACACCGACACAGGTGTGGCGCTTATTCAGCGCATTCTAACGGAACATCCCGTGGCGCGGAGCACGAAGATCACTGTTCTGGGACGTGACTATACAGACGCTGACAGTCGCCGAATTCAAACTTTCATGGGTGCTCCCGAAACGGGCGCTGCAGGCGTAACTCGGCCAGACCCGTCGCAAGCCGACCGCTTCTCCGCGAAGCTGGAAGAGGCAATTGGCTGGATAGAGCACAACCTGCCCGAGTTGCACGATGAGATGAATGCACTGCTGGGGGAGTTGGTCCTGGTGGGGCCGGCGGAAGGCTCGCTCGAGTTTGAAGGCGGCACCTGTTTCCGCCTCTGGGGTGCAATTGCCCTGAATGCAGAGCGTAAGGCGTCTGTGGCCGATCTGATTGTCACACTGGCGCACGAGGAAGGCCATGCGGCCCTGTTCGGTGCCTGCAAGAATGAAATGCTTGTGGAAAATCCGGATTCAGAATTGTTCTGGTCGCCCATCCGCCGAACCGAACGCCCGCTGGAAGGTATTTTTCACGCATCGTTTGTATCTGCCCGGATGATTTGGGTGTTGAAGCACATGCTGGCTGGCGATGAATTCGGTTGGTTCGAGCGCCGCCGACTCAGGAAAATCCTGAAGGAAGCCGAAGCCATCCAGCGGGACTCTGCAGACATTGTCCGGCGCGAGGGACGTTTGACCGAGACGGGCAAGAGCGTGCTGCAGGCGATGACTGATTTCATGGATGGGTCAGGCAAGTTGCCGATTTCCGTCTGACATGACGGCCTCCTTCATCATACGCCGGGCCATGCGCAACCTTGTATGGATGTTCGCGCATTCCTGGGGCTCGGCGATCTTCGGCCTTGTCAGCTTCGCGATCATGGCGCGCATTCTGGGACCGGAGCCGTATGGCATCATGGCGCTCGCCAGTCTGATATTTGGCCTGGTGGGCATCTTTGTCGGCCCGCCTTTGACCGAAAGCCTGCAGCAACGAGAAGACCTCAGTGATGGACACCTGGATACGACCTTCTGGTTGAATTCAGGTCTGACGGTTCTGTTTTCCATCATCATCGCCTTGCTGGCAAAACCTCTCGCCAACCTGATCGGCGCTCCCGCCGTAGCGGATGTCCTGCCTGCGCTCAGCCTGCTCATGGTATTGGGTAGCGTTGAGGGGGTGCCTGGAGCACTGCTCCAGCGGCGTCTGGAAAATGATAAAGTGGTTCTGATCGAGACGGTTTCGGAAGTGGTCTCAACCGGCGCGGCACTTGTGTTGGCAATTCTCGGCTTCGGCGTTTGGGCGCTTGTCCTCAGTATGGCGGTTGGCACGGTGATCTCGGCAGCGGGCATCATCTATGCCGCGAAGTGGCGACCCGGATTTGCCGTGAGCCGGGACGCCTTTCGAGAATTGTTTGCGTTCAATCGCGATACCGTACTGACCTATCTGCTCGGCTATGTTGATGATGCCATTCCGCGCTTCCTGCTCAGCATGATCGGCGGCGAACGCGCGGTCGGCCTGTTGGCGATGGCTGGCAATGTTTCCGGCATGCTGACGGAACTGTTGATGGGACCATTCAATGAGATCGCGATGAACGTGGTGGCGCGTCTGCAGTCCAGTCGCCAGACGGTGCATGATCTGCTGGACCGTGTATTCGCCATGACGACAGCAGCCATCTATCCGGCGACCCTGGGCCTTGCAATGGTGGCACCTCTGCTTGTGCCGCTTGTCGTGGGGGATGAATGGGTGGCGGCGGTGTTGCCGATACAGATTTTTCTTGTTCTGGGGATCCGGGACGCCACAGGCAATTTCAATATTGCGATCCTGAGGGGTGTAGGCGACAGCAAGTCTCCTCTGTTGATCCTTTCGATAGGTATCGTCCTCTTGGGCGCAATGGCGCCGTTCCTGATGCCATATGGTGTTGTCGGTATTGCGGCGCTGATCGCCCTGCGAACTTTTCTCACATGGCCGCTCTCGGCCTTGCTGGTGCAGCGAGCCGCAGGCTACTCGGCGCTGCACCAGCTGACCGTTGGCTGGCAGGCACTGCTCAGCGCGATCGGCATGGTCGGCGCGGTGTGGACAGTCCAGAAATTCCTGCCGAGTGAATGGTTCGATGTCGCCATCATTGCTGCAATGGTTGCGACTGGTATTGTGGCCTATGGTGCGCTCATGTTTTTGATTGGAGTGCGGCAAGTCAGGGAAATCCGGGAGGGGATGACCTGGTTCCGAAACCATCATGACAGCGTCGAAGACGCGATCTGAAATCTGACAGACGGGGACGAATAATTGATCTGCTTTATCACATCCGGATCGCACAAATACGCTGTGCGCGAGCTGCGCGACGTTCCCGGCATGCCGAAGATCGATCTGATGTCGTACAACCAATTGCTTCGCAAGAAGTCCTTGCCTCGCGCCACCTACGTCTTCACCGATTTTGACCGCATTGATTTCTGGACGCGCGAACTGGCCGCCAAAGCCTATCGCTGCCTCACGGCCAACAATGCAAGGGCGCTGAATGATCCGGCCAGCGCGCGCACCCGGTTGCCCATGCTCAAGAAACTCCAGGGCGAAGGCCTGAACAGCTTTTCGGTATGGGACGCGGAGATGGATGGCTTGCCGGATCGGTATCCGGTATTCCTGCGCACACGCGCGGCGCATCGCGGTACGCAGACCGAATTGCTGACGACACCGGAAGAGGCTCGGTCTGCGCTCGACGAACTCGTCAGATCGGGGCTTTGCCTGTCAGATCTGATGTTTGTGGAATATTGCGCCGAGCCTATTGAGGATGGCTTGTTCCGCAAGCTTGCCGCGTATTGCGTGGGCGATGAAGTCATAACCGGAATGTCCGTCCACGATGAAAACTGGCACGCCAAGTATGGCAAGGAAGGTGTGGCGAGTGAGGCGCACTATCTCGACGAGATGCAGGCGGTGAAGGAAAACCGCCATGCTGCGGGGATTGCCGGGCATTTCAAGGCAGCAGGCATTTCCTTCGGACGGGCGGATTTCACGCTGGTGAAGGGAAAGGTCGAGGTCTACGAAATCAATACGAACCCGAACAATTCGCTGATTTTGGACCATCCATTCCCCTTGCGGGTTGAGACAGACGCCTTGTTCCATCAGCGTCTGGCCGAGGCGATGCGGGCCATTGATACGGAAACAGGTGGTGATCCCATCTTGATGGACCATCCAGACCTGGTCTCCCAGCGCAAGCGCGATGGCTATTTGACACGGCCGCGCTGGACTCCTTGATCACAGCATTGCGGCGGCGTGTGCACTGGCCCAGGCCCATTGGAAATTATAGCCACCCAGCCAGCCGGTAACGTCCACGCATTCTCCAATGAAATGCAGGCCCGGAACATGGCGGCTTTCCATCGTCTTCTGGTCCAGGCCGTCAGTGGCGATGCCGCCCACGGTGACTTCGGCGGTGCGATAGCCTTCCGTGCCCATTGGGGTCACGCGCCAATCCTTGAGGAAGGCTGCGAATTCGTCGATGGCGACGTGGGAGAGGTCGGCCAGCCGGGCATCTTGTGCGATCGGGCCGAGATCTGCGATCAGGTCGGCGAGGCGGGCAGGGAAGTGGGCTTCCAATGCCTTGGCGAGCGTCTGTTTCGGCGCAGCCTGCTTGGCGGCGCGCAGGGCATCGCCCAGATCTACCTTCGTCAGCAGGCTGAGGGACAGGGGGTCGCCCTGATGCCAGTAAGAGGAGGTTTGGAGCGCTGCAGGGCCCGAGAGGCCGCGATGGGTGAAGAGCAGGTCTTCATCAAAGCGCGCGCCGGGGACGCTGGCGAGCACGGGGGTAGCGACGCCGGAGATCGAGGCGAATTTTTCGCCCAGCTCACCCGAAAAGGTGAAGGGGACAAGGCCGGGCCGCGTTTCCACGATGTCATGCCCGAACTGGCGGGCGATGTCATAGGCCAGGCCGGTCGCGCCCATTTTGGGAATGGAAAGCCCGCCTGTGGCCACGATGAGCCGCTCTGCGCTGGCCGCGCCGCTGCTGGTCTCGACCGTGAACCGTCCATCCGTATGGGTCACGCCGGAAACTTCTGTGGAGAGGCGGATCTCCGCGTCGCCCTTGTCGCATTCGTCCAGCAGCATCTGGATGATGGCGCCGGATTTCTGGTCACAGAAAAGCTGGCCCTTGTGCTTTTCGGTATAGGTCAGGCCGTGGGCGGCCATGAGGGAAATGAAATCCCAGGCCGTGTAGCGGGCCAGCGCCGATTTCGCGAAATGCGGGTTCTGGCTGAGAAAGCGGTCGGCGCGCGTTTCGAGATTGGTGAAATTGCAGCGTCCGCCGCCGGAGATGCGTACCTTGTCGGCGGGGCGTTTTGCATGGTCGATCACCAATACGCGCCGTCCGCGTTGACCGGCAAGGCCCGCATGGAACAGACCCGCCGCGCCCGCGCCCAAGACAATTGTTTCATAGGATGTCGGCGCATTTGGCATGCGCGGGCTTTAGCGGGTTTGGACTGCGCGGGCTAGGCAGGCAACTGTCTACTCTGTCGCCGGAGGGAGAACAGCACCGCCAGCGGGCCAGTCTGTATCGCCCGTACGTGTGACTTCCATGCGGAATATTTCCATCGGGTCTCCGCTGGCTGGATGGTAGTGGCCGATCTCGGTCCAGACATCACCGTCCAGGGTCGCGACATATTTGACTTCTGCCTCCGGGCCAGCAGGGATGGTCCAAATGAACCCGGTCTCGGTTGGCACCAGTTTGAAAGACCCGGTTCGATCGGGCAGATAGCTGTTCATGTCGCAGGCCTCAGCGTCTTCGGAACAGGACACGACAGCGAAGGCGTTGAAGGCCAGTGAGCCGTCGTCGCGATAGCCGCGCCCTTCGATCACCGCGATCGCGCCGTCCAGCATGAGACCGACACGCTCTGTCTGTGTGACAGTATAGGGCTGCCTGGCCTCGTCATAGCCGCTCGCCGTGCCCACCCATGTGCCATAGAATGGGGTGAGCGGATGGGCAGGGGCGGCGGCCTCTTGCGCCAGTGCACCAAGGGCGAGGGCGAAGGTCGCCGCGGTGAGGGAGAGCGTGCGGACCATGACAAGTTTCCTTTTTGCAGAATACTTTGAAAAGCAAAGTGAATGATCAAGAGACCTGTGTCAAGTTTGGCGTGAGTGGAATAGTGGGACGTGAGAAGTCACGGCCCATGCGCAAGGCGAACTGGCGCGGGCCATCCGGGTCTCTCATGGTCAAGCACAAGCCCTGCGTTTGCGCTTGGGCCTTCTCGGGTAAATCGCCGTGCGATTTGTGCTCCCTCGAAGAGCAACCTCTCGCTCACAAAGACCGTATCCCCGGCGCATGCCGGGGTCGCCTGCAGAAACTAAGCTGAGCCAGCCGCGCGAGACTCCGGCATGCGCCGGAGAGGCGGGGATGACAGGAAGGGACGTGCCTCAGACCGGCCTTGCATAATAGGCGACGGCATAATCCGGCGTGTAGCGTTTCTCGCCGACACGGACGAATCCCAAGCGGGTGTGGAATCTGTGCGAGCCCGGATTGTCCGGGTCTGTGTTCACTTCCGCGCCGAGCCATTGGCGACCGCGGGCGAGGTCGAAGGCGGCTGCATAGAGGCGCTGGCCGAGGCCCTGTCCGCGCGCGGCCTTTGATATAGCGATCCGGTCAACATAGAGCAGGTCGCAGCCTTGCTCTGCCTGCCACGCTTCGAACCAACGGAGATTGGCGCTCTCATAGGCCAGCGTGCCGGGCTCGATCAGATTGATGAAGCCGAGCGGCGCGTCGCCCGCATCTGTTGCGACAAGGCAGGTGGCGAGATCAATCCATCGCTTCAGGCCCTCAGCCGAGTCCTCATGCCCCACACCGGGCGTCGAAGCCTGGTTGATGGCGTAGAGGGCAGGGAGGTCGGAAGGGGTGTAGGGGCGGATGGTCATGTAAAGCTGTTTCTCTTTATACTCGACAGCGATAGTTCTCTTTAGAGAGTCCCTAGCTATGTGGAATCGGTGTACGCAAGACTAATGAGTGAACTGAAGAACAAGCCCCTGTCTCAATGGTCCCTTGAGGATCTCCAATTGATTGTCGAGCAAGAATGGGAAGAAAGTGCGGACTTTGAAATAAAGCGAGAATTGCCTCTAAGCAAAGGGTCGCAGGGGTGGAGTGACAAGAAAAAACTTCACCGAACTGAGCGTGAGGGATTGGCGCAAGAAATCGTTGCTTTTGCGAACGGTCGGGGCGGCCTCCTTATCATTGGATTGGAAGAATCCGCAGACAATCCAAAGAGGGCAATTCGGTTGGCAAGTCCGCTTTCGAATATCCATGCGTTGAAAGATAGTTTGTCTCGTGCACTATCCGCAACAATCGACCCGCCTATCAGAATGATTGAATATCACGTGATAGAAGCGGCGAAAGATGAAGGGTTCTTGCTTATAAGGGTGCCGCAATCGTCATCCGCTCCGCATGGCTTTGATAGCCCACCTAAATGCTATGTTCGAGAGCGGGACGAATCTAAGCCAATGACTATGAGAGACTTGCAGGCTACGTTTTGGGAAAGCAGAACTCGTTTGGAGCGACGAGACATCCTACGCAATGAAAAGAGGGAGCAGTGGAAAATTCTCCCTAAACGGCAGAGTTCAGTTTCCTACCGAATAACGGCGATCCCAGAGCTTGAATTCCCGCTATTTGGCCTGCATCGGCGCATTCATACTGGTGACTTCTTGGTAACCGGCAATCAGATTGCCGAGCGCAGCGCCGCGCCAGCAGCCGAATGGCCGTTCTGCAATCGCGATTGGAGCTCCGACGCAAATTGCGTACGGAAAAGTTTTCACAGACCGAACTCAAGTTTTCAACGGGGTTACTGGGAAATCGACGTAAGTGGAGCGGTGTCTATTGTTGGGGAAGTTAGCCTAGGTAGCCATACTGAAAGTGAACCGGTGATCTACCTCCATTGGCTGCGAGCAACGTTGGCTGATCTACTCGCTCTCGCGCATGTTGTTGCGGCTGACCACGGCGCTTCTAATTCGCGGTGGTGGATCGATGGAGATGCTCAATCCAATCCAAATACTGCTAGAATCTTTTATGGCAATAACCAATCAGAACGGGTTAATCTCAGTAACGGCAAGCATTTTCGGCCCGTCCCAATTACTCTCTCTACAGAGATCGAGGGTGTAGAGCACGTGGATGACGCCCTCAGTTCCATGCTTTGCGTGCCAAGCCTCCGGCCAGGCAAGGCGATCGCGAGCGATTTTCAATTAAACTTGGTGGATTTAGACCTAATCTAATTCTTCCCAAACTTCCGGTCGCGTCCGGCCAGCAGGCGCAGGCGCAACGCGTTCAGCTTGATGAAGCCCTCCGCATCTTTCTGGTCATAGGCGCCATGGTCGTCTTCGAAGGTGACGATCTTTTCCGAGTACAGAGAATAGGGGCTGGAGCGGCCGGTGAGGTAGGCCTGGCCCTTGTAGAGTTTCAGCGTGACTTCGCCGGTGACCCAGCGCTGGGAATGGTCGATGGCGGCCTGCAGCATTTCGCGCTCCGGGCTCCACCAGAAGCCATTATAGATCAGCTCCGCATAGCGCGGCATCAGTTCGTCTTTCAGATGGGCCGCGCCCTTGTCGAGCGTGGCCTGTTCGATGCCGCGATGCGCGGTCAGCAGGATGGTGCCGCCGGGCGTCTCATAGATGCCGCGGGACTTCATGCCGACGAAACGGTTTTCGAGCAGGTCCAGCCGGCCAATGCCGTGCTTCTTGCCATAGGCGTTCAGCGCGGTGAGCAGTGTGGCGGGCGACATTTCCTCGCCATTGATGGAGACCGCGTCGCCACGCTCGAAGCCGATGGTGATGGTTTCGGGCTCGTCCGGGGCGTCTTCCGGGCTGATCGTCCGCATATGGACGAATTCCGGCGCGGGCTCTGCCGGGTCCTCCAGCACCTTGCCTTCGGAGGAGGAGTGCAGCAGGTTTGCGTCGACGGAGAAGGGGGCCTCGCCGCGCTTGTCCTTGGTGATCTCGATGCCGTGCTGCTCAGCGAAGGCGAGCAAATCCGTGCGGGATTTGAAATCCCAGTCGCGCCACGGGGCGATGACCTTGATGTCGGGGTTCAGGCCATAATAGCCCAGCTCGAAGCGGACCTGGTCATTGCCCTTGCCGGTCGCGCCATGACAGACGGCGTCGGCGCCAACCATGTCGGCAATCTCGATCTGGCGCTTGGAGATCAGCGGGCGGGCAATCGAGGTGCCGAGCAGGTAGACGCCTTCATAGACGGCATTGGCGCGGAACATCGGGAAGACGAAGTCGCGGACGAATTCCTCGCGCACGTCTTCGATGAAGATGTTCTCCGGCTTCACCCCGGCGGCGAGCGCCTTGGCGCGGGCTGGCTCCAGCTCCTCGCCCTGTCCGAGGTCTGCGGTAAAGGTGACGACTTCGGCGCCGAATTCCGTCTGCAGCCATTTCAGGATGATGGACGTGTCGAGGCCGCCGGAATAGGCGAGCACAACTTTTTTCGGAGCGGAAACGGACATGAATTTGTACCTTGTTCGGGGACCTGCTGATTGCGGGGATGCAATAGGAGGGAAAGCCCGCGATTACAAGCGTTGCGCCGGGACCGGGCGTTCACGAGAGTCTCACAAGACTCTTTGGCGGAAGGGATAGTTTGATCCCGGTTAACGCGATATAGTCGGGCCGTTAAGGTTAAGGTAGGCAGCTGGGGGTTAGATAGGGTCATGCTTGAGACGCACATGACAGATCGGCGCGAGCCCGTTTCCGTACTTCCCGAAGCCCTTCGCCGTGCCGTCCTGGACTGCACGGATACGCGCGCCGATGCGCCGCGCCAGAGTGTGGCGGAGGCCTCTTTCCGCGACCGGCTTGAAGCGCGCCGCGCGGTGCGGACCCAGTCCACGCTGGCCATCACATCCGGCATTCATTATCCAACATTGAACGCAGGCCGTACTCGCTCCGCGCCGATGCGGGCGGCCAAGCCGAAGCGGCCTGTGAATGCGGTTGCCGAGCCGCAGGTGCGTGTCACGCCGATATTGATGCGGGCCGTGTCGTCCATGGGCGGCGCATTGCCTGCGATCACGCTGTCGAATGGGCTGACCCTCGGCGGCGGAGACGGCGATGATGCGTCCGGCATGGGCGCCCGCATGGCCAAGCTGTCGCAGATCATGTTTGCGGGTCTTGCCGTGCTCGGCTTTGCGGGCCTGTCTTTCATGGCGGCTGACAATGCGCTGAACGGCGCTGACGGGGCCGATGGCGACGAGGATGCTGCCGCGGCTGCTGAAACACATGCCGCGCTGAAAGCGGCAACCAGCCAGCGGATCACGTCCAGCCAGGCGTCTGCACTCGCGATGGCGAGCGCCTCCGCGCCCGCCGATGGCACGGCCCAGCCCTGGTTCGACTACAAGGCCATCGCCTCTGACATTGCCGCACGCAATGAAGTGCATAGTGAAGCCCAGCGCGTTGCCGCTGTGGCCGCCTCTGCTGAAGCAGAACGCCGCGCGGCTGCGGCCATTGCCGAGGCGGAAGCGCAACAGCTTGCCGAAGAACAGCGCCTTGCGCGTCTTGCCGAAGCGACACGGCTTGCAGATGCCACTGCCGAGAAGCGCCGCCTTGCCGAGGAAGAAGCCGCACGGGTGGCGCGCATGGAAGCGATCCGCCAGGCCAAACTGGATGCAGAGCAAGCTGCAGCTGCGCGCGCCGAGGCGACGCGCCTTGCCGAACTGGAAGCGCGCCGCATCGCGCATGCCGAGACCGAAGCCCTGAGGCTCGCCAATATTGAAGCTGACCGTCTTGCCGAGGCGCGCCGGGTGGCTGCTGCGGAAGTGCAGGCGCTGCGCGCGCCGGTTCAGTATGTGTCGATGGCGAATGCGGTCAGCTTGCCGGTGGCGCCAACGCCGCAGGTCAAGCCGCTGGTCCGCACACCCAAGGCCAAGCCCGTGGCGACCTGGGCAGCGTATAGTGGCCCAATGCCAACCACGGCCTCGCTGAAACCGTCAAAGCCCCTTGTCCTGGTTGCGCAGACACCCGTCGAGCGTGCTGCGCCGCCCGCCCTCAAGCCCAATGGCGCGCATGTTCGCGCCTTTGACCGTCCGCAACCGGTTCAACAAGCCTCTCAAAAGGTCGAAGCCTTCATGGCCGAGCGGGTGCAGCGCACCGCTGATGCGCCCGTATCCGCGGCGGCCCTCGAAACCTTGCAGGCTGAATTCCTGTCCATCGTGAACTCCGCGCAGGATGGCGCGGTTTCCACGATTGCGTTGCCACAAGGCGGCCAGATCGAGATCACGGTCGAGCAGACGACCATGCGCGAAGCGAGCCGGCCTGTGCTGAAGACGGTGAGTTATTCGGTCAGCGAATATAATGCTGTGCAGCGTTCGGTGACGGCGCAGGTGGATCGCAGTGTTGCCCTGACGTGCCGGGATATTTCCTATGTCATTCCGGGCAAGGAGCGCGGGCGGTTCGCGGCATGCGAGTCGGGCAAGGGCGAGTGGCTGATCTCGCGGGCGAGTGAAGAGTCCAAATCAAGCATCTAGGCGTTTGGCCATGTCCTTGTGATGGCGCTTGGCGCGCTTGATCAGGTGTTTCTCCACCACGCGGAAATTCTTGCGGTGTGACCGGAAGAAGAAGTCGAATACGTCGCCCGCCAGTGGGACAGAGCCGAGGACCACGTCGACGACCAGATTCCAGATAATGTGTATGTGCGCCGTGATGGGCAGTTTCAGCCGGGCCGCGGTGCCGAGGGCATAAAGGCCAGCTGCGCCAGTGACAGCATCGCCTGCGACGGGGATAATGCCGAGCAGGGAATCGAGCCCAAACGGCACGCCGGCAATCCTGAAGCGCGTATCCATCAAATCCGAGAACCGGTCGAAGCCGGCGATCTCGTCGGCGACAGTGCGCCCATTGGGCAGGTGCAGCGATTCTGCTTCTTCCTGGCTGATCCGTGATGGCATGTCATTTGTCCCCTTATTCCAGTGTCACAGTGACCCAATATTGCGCCGCGCGTCAAAGCCTGTTGAATGGCGCGTATGGATGATACGCATGTCTACAAATTGCTGACCGACGACCAATGGCGTGCTGCCGAGGCCTCCGGGGTGACCAATGTGCCGCTGGACCGTGACGATGGTTATGTGCATCTGTCCACGGCGGCGCAGGTCGGCGAAACGGCGGACAAGTATTTCAAGGGTCTCAAGGACGTGCGGCTGGTCCGCTTTCCCGTGGACCGTTTGCCGCCACTCAAATGGGAAACGAGCCGGGGTGGGCAGTTGTTCCCGCACCTCTACGGGCGGTTGCAGATTGCCAAGGCCGATGCGGTTTGGCGGCTTGCGCGTGCAGAGAATGGCGCCCCGCTCATGCCAGAGGATTTGAATGATGAGCCTGACTGATCTTGGCGTTGCCGTAATCAAGCTGTTGCCGCCGGAAGCGGCGCACACAACAACGATCCGTCTTCTGAAGGAGCGCCTGGGCGTGCCGGTCAATCCGCCGGCAACCCATCCGACGCTCGCAGTTAAGCTGCCGAAATCAGGACTCGTCCTGTCCGGGCCGGTGGGTCTTGCCGCGGGATTCGACAAGAATTGCGACGTGCCGACCGCCATGTCGAAATTTGGCTTCGGCTTTGTAGAGTGCGGGACCGTCACGCCGAAGCCCCAAGCGGGAAATCCGAAGCCGCGCCTGTTTCGCCTCAGCGCTGACAAGGCCGTCATCAACCGGATGGGGTTCAACAATGAAGGTCTCGACAATTTCGTCGCGAACCTCAAAGTGTATTCCGGTGCCGTGCCACTCGGCGCGAATGTCGGGGCGAACAAGGAGAGTGACGACCGAATTGCGGATTATGTGCGCGGTATCGAGTCCGTTGCGCCCCATGCGGACTATATCACGGTCAATATTTCCTCGCCCAACACACCGGGCCTGCGCGGCTTGCAGGACAAGGCATCGCTCGAAGCTTTGCTGATGGCGTGCGGTGCGGCTGAGCGTGCGGGCAAGCCAGTCTTCCTGAAAGTGGCGCCGGATCTCGACCCGGAAGCCATTACAGATATCTGCGGCGTTGTGCGCGGACCGGGCGCATGGCTGTCCGGCCTGATCGTTTCCAACACGACGATTGCGCGACCGGACAGCCTGAAGAGTGCTGACAAGGGTGAGGCGGGGGGCCTATCTGGCGCGCCCCTCATGAATTCCTCCACGGACGTGCTGGCAAATTTCGCGCGTGAACTGAAGGGTGAGTTTGATCTGATCGGGGCAGGCGGCATTACCAGCGGGGCCGATGCCTATCGCAAGATTCGGGCAGGGGCCCATGCGGTCCAGCTTTATTCTGCGATGATCTATGAAGGGCCCGGTCTGGCCGAACATATCAATCGCGAACTTGTCCGCCTGTTACAGGCGGACGGTTTCACGACGCTGGCTGATGCGGTCGGGAAAGATCTCTGAACAGGCGCGGCACATAGGCGCCAAGCGCAGCCGCACGAAACACATACATTGTCAGAAAAGCTGCCCAGACACCGGTATTGCCCCAGGCCGGACGCAGCAGCATGTCGGCGCCGAGATAGAGCACAGCTGAGATGACTCCCGCATTCCGCAGGGCGCGGCCTTGGGTTGTGCCAAGGAAAAGCCCGTCCAGCTGCCACGCAGCGATGCCGAGCAGGGGGACAGCGGCGCACCACGGAAGATAGGCCAGCGTTGCGGCGCGCGCCTCTGGATCACGAATGAAGGTTTCGATCACCCAACCGCCGCCGAAAAGATAAAGCAGCGAGATCGCTGCGCCGGAGACAAGCGCGAACTCTGTTGTCAGGCGCATGGCCCGAGCAAGCCGTTTGCCGTCGCGCGCGCCATAGGCTTCGCCAGCTTCTTTCTCCGCCACGAAGGCAAATCCGTCCAATACAAAGGCGGCGACGGTAATGAACTGGAGCAGGACTTCATTGCCGGCCGTCACCGCAGTGGAGATCAGCGTGCCGGAGCGGACAAACCAGGCAAAGCAGAAGACCAGCGCCAATGTGCGGATCATGATGTCGCGATTGGCCGCAAACAGCGCGGTGAGCTTGTCCCGGTCCAGCAGGCGGGCATGGCCGCGGAAGGCAGGCGCGACAAGGATAAGGCCGAAGATCAGCGCGACCCATTCAGCGATGGCTGTGCCTGCGCCAATCCCGGTCGGCCCCCAATCGAGGCCTGCGACGAACCAGGCATCCAGCCCGGCATTGGTGCCATTCATCACGATCTGGAAGGCGAGCATCTGGCCGGTCTTGCCAGTGCCGAGCATCCAGCCGGTGACGGCGAGGCCCATCAGATATGCGGGCGCGCCCCAGATGCGTGCATTGAAATAGCCCTTGGCAAGGGACTCGACGGTCTGAGTCCCTTCGAAGGCCGCGAACGTGCCTATATTCAGAAGAGGAGAGAGCAGGAAAAGCGCCACTCCGATCGCGCCACCCAGCATGAGTGCGCGCAGGAGGATGGCGCGGGATTCGGCTGTGTCGTGCTGGCCATTGGCCTGCGCCGTCAGGCCTGTGGTTGACATGCGCAGAAAGCCGAAGCCCCAATAAATGAAACTGTAGGCCACAGCCGCGATGGCGACGGCAGCCAGATCTGCCTTGTCCCCGAACCGGCCCATGATGGCCGTATCAACGACGCCCGTCGTGGCGGTCGCGGCTTGCGCCAGAATGATCGGCACGGCTAGGGAAATGACTTTTCCGCGGGTCAGCATGACCGCCCGCTTAGCGTGATTGCCGGGTGGGGGCGAGGCCTATTCCGGGTGCAGCGCTGTATAGAGTTCACGCGCCTCAGGCAGCGCTATCAGGAGATAGAGCGGGAAGGCAGCGGTGATCAGGATCAATACAACAGGCACGAAGCGTGCGGCTTCGGGCAGGCGCAGCTCGTCCTGAATGGCCGACACGCATGTCAGCATCAGGCTTGCGAGGGCCAGCCCGGCAAGCGTGTCGCTCGGCCAGTGCGCACCAAGATAGATTCGAGAGACGGCGATCATGATGGCGAGCACACCAAAGGCCAAGGCGAGGAGACGGCCGGGAAGCTTGCGGAATACGGCCAGCGCGAGCAGGGCCAATGCGCCATAGATGAGCGCTGAATTGGTGGCATGCCCGCTCGGAAAGCTGAAGGATTCAACGCCGCCATAGAGATCGACTGTGGGTCGGGGACGGGCGATCGTCATCTTCAGAAATTTCACGATGAGCGGCATCAGTGTGAAGGCCGTGCCAAAGAGCAGGGCTTCGCGCCACGCCTTTGCAGCCAGCAGGGCCAACACGGTCGTGAAGGCCACGAAGACAAGAAAGCGAGTGTTCCCGAGCGCCGTGACGGCGAGCATCAGCAGGTTCAGTGTTTCGGTGCGAAGGGCGGGCACTGCGTCCGTGATGGCACGATCAAACGCCTCAAGCGGCCAGAGGCCGGCCTCGCCCAAGGCGAGACCGGCGAATACAAGCAGGCTGAGACTGGCGCACAGCCATTGCGTTCGGGAAAAATGCATGAGGCTTGAATGCCTCACACATCATCCGGTTCCAAGCCCTAGCGGCGGTTCATCACCATCTGGAATATATCGTCCACGGCATTGCCGTCGCCATCTGCATCGAGAAGGCCGCCGAGCATACCCATCGCGCCGGTCTGGGCCTGAGCCTTGGATTGTCCTCCCAGAAGGCCGCCCAGCAATCCGCCGATACCGCCTTGCGCAGGTTGAGGCTGCTGGCCGCTCAACATGCCGGCAAGTGCGCCCGCCATGTCGGGCTTCTTGGTCTGCTTGGAAAGCGAGGCCATTGCCATGGACGCAACCATGGGCAAGACGGATTTCAGGACCTGTTCGCTGAGGCCGGTTTTCTGGGCAGCCTGCGCGGCGACCGCTCGGCTGGTGTCCTTCGACCCGAGCAAATGGCCGAGAATGGCATTGCCATCGGCGATGGCGTTCGGTTGAGCCAGAGATTCCGGCTGGTCGAGATATTGCTCATGCTGGCCGTTCTGCAGCGCGCCGAGCAGGGATTGAAGCCCGCCGGGCTGTTGGACATTACGCTGAAGACCACCGGCGATGGCTGGCAACAGGGCCTTGATAGCCGCTTGCGCCATGTCCGGCTGCAGGCCAGTCTGCTGCCCTACCTGTTGTACGGCAGCGCCATTATTCGTTTGTGTCAGCATGTCAAAAAGGTTGATCCCAGCCATTCCCGTCTCCGTTCAGATTTAACTTGGGTTATACGTAACAATCGATTGTTGAACGCAAGATGACTGGACGGGTGGGAATGTCAGCTGGGTTGAAAAGCGCAGTCTATACCGGGTCACGGGCGCGGAATATTTCTTCGTCCAGTTCGCCCTCCCATTTCGCCACCGCCGTCGCAACGGTGAGATCGCCCGTCACATTGGTGACGGTGCGCATCATGTCGAGGATGCGGTCGAACGGGAACAGGACGGCGATGACGACCACAATCTGTTCCGGCGTGGCCCCGATCACGCTGAGCGTAGTGGCGGCAAGGAACAGGCTGACCGAGGGAATGCCGGCTGTGCCGATCGAGACGAGCGTCGCCATCAGGATGATGGTGAGATACATGCCGGCCGTCATGGGCGTGCCCATGGCCTGGGCCGCGAACAGGGCAATCACGCCCTGATAGAGTGCGGTGCCGTCCATGTTGATCGTCGCGCCGAGCGGCAGGACGGAAGAGGCGACCGGCTTGCCAATGCCCAGGTTTTCCCGCGCACAGGAAATCGTCATGGGCAGTGTGGCATTCGAGGAAGATGTCGAGAAGGCGACGGCCTGCGCGTCGACCGCGCCGCGGAAGAAGGGGATCAGGGGCAGGCGTAAGCCGCCCCGAATGATCAGGCCATATGTGATCAAGATGTGCAGGATACAGGCGAGATAATGGGTGAGCGTCAGCTTGCCGAGGAAGACAAGAATGTCGAGGCCGCGCTCGCCAAGCACCCAGGCCATCAGGGCGAAGACGCCGAATGGTGCTGTTTCCATGACGATCAGCGTCAGCTTCATGACGGCTTCAGCCGCGCTGTTGATGACATTTGCGAGTGGCTTGCCGGCTTCGCCCGTCATCAGGATGCCGATGCCGAGCATGATGGCGAAGAAGATGATCTGCAGCACGTCGCCATTGGTCAGGGCTGCGACCGGATTGGTCGGGATGATGGAGAGCAGCGTATTCATCAGCTGTTCGCCGATGCTGCCCGGTTGCGGGTTTGCATCGAGCCGGGCTTTGGCCTCGGCAATGTCAGCCGCTGAGGCAATCGAGAGATCAAAGCCCGCGCCGGGCTGGATCAACGTGCCCATGAGCAGGCCGAAACTGACGGCAATGACCGTGGTGCCCATATACATGAGCAGGGCGCGCCCGCCGAGGCTGCCGAGCTTTTTGGGATCACCCATGGCCAGCACGCCGGACAGCAGCGTGGTGAAGATCAGCGGGACAACCAGCATCTTGATGAGGTTGATGAAGGCATCGCCAATAGGCTTGGCCCAGGTGGAGACATTGGCGCTGGCGGCTTCCGGGCCGAGCCCATAGCGAAGGCCAAGGCCGACGAGCGCGCCCAGAACCAGACCTGCGATCACCCGTTTCCAGAGATCAATGCCAAACCACCATTTCATAAGCTGCTCCTGCCCCGTCTGTAGCGCCCGACGGTACGGCGCGCTGCCGGGGAAGGCAATCGCGCGGTGCGCATTCCTGCAGCTTGCCAGTCGGATGATGAAAAGCCTATCAGGCAGGATGCAGTCTTCCCTGCCCTACTTGCCGATTGATGATGTGCTGGCCGAAATCTGCGCGGGCCTGCGCGACCATGCGCGGCTTGTGCTCGCGGCGCCGCCCGGCGCAGGCAAGACGACGCGCGTGCCCCTGGCGCTGGCGGGCCTGCTCGGCGAAGCCCCCATCATTGAAGGCAAGATCATCATGCTGGAGCCACGGCGCATTGCGGCGCGCATGGCGGCGCAGCAAATGGCGAATTCTCTTGGAGAGAAGCTCGGCCAGTCGGTCGGCCTGACGACAAGGGTGGACCGAAAGGTGTCTGCGGCGACGCGGGTGGAGGTGATTACGGATGGCCTGTTCACGCGGCGCATCCTTTCCGACCCGGAATTGGCAGGCGTCGGCGCGGTGATTTTTGACGAATTCCACGAGCGTAGGCTGAATTCGGATTTGGGACTGACGCTGGCGATGGAAGCCCAGGGCGCTTTGCGCGACGATCTGAGAATCCTGATCATGTCGGCCACGCTCGATACGGAAAAGGTATCCAGCGTGCTCGGGGCTCCGGTCGTGGAGAGTCAGGGGCGGCAATATCCCGTGGAGTCGAAATATCTCGGCCGGTCGCAGGACCGGATCGAAGACCGTATGGCAGCTGCTGTGCGCAAGGCGCTGCGCGAAGAGGAGGGCTCGATCCTCGCCTTCCTGCCCGGCGCGCGGGAAATCCAGCGAACGGCCGAACAGCTAGAGACCGTGCCTGACAAAGTGCGCGTGGCCCCTCTGTTCGGCGCATTGAGCCCGGCAGAGCAGGATGCGGCCGTGTCACCGGCGCCGGAAGGAATGCGCAAGATTGTGCTGGCGACGGATATTGCGGAGAGCGCGCTGACCATTGAAGGCGTGCGGATCGTGATCGATTCCGGCCTCTCGCGCGTGGCGGAAGAGGCCGCCGGCGGGCTGGGGACGCGTTTGTCCACCGTGAAGGCCTCGCGTGCGTCAGTTGATCAGCGTCGCGGCCGGGCGGGGCGATTGTCGCCGGGTGTCTGTTATCGGTTATGGGATGAGGCGGCGACGCGGGGCCTGATGGCCGCGCCGGTTCCGGAAATTCTGAAAAGTGATCTCTCCGGGCTCGTTCTCACCCTCGCGGAATGGGGCGAGCGAGACGCAACGCGTCTGACCTGGATGGATGCGCCGCCTGCTGGACGGCTGAAGGCGGCGCAGGAACTGCTCTCGACGTTAGGTGCCATTGATGAAACGGGCGCGTTGACGGTGCTTGGCTCTGAAATGGCCCGCCTGCCCTTGCCACCCCGGCTGGGTGCCCTGGTGGCGAGCGCGCCGAACGCGGAAGCGCGCGCGCTGGCCGCGGAGATTGCCGCTCTTGCCGGGGAGCGGGGCATGGGCGGAAATTCACCGGATCTGCGCGACCGGCTGGCCGGGTTCCGCCGCGATGGCTCGCCGCGCGCCCGCAGCCTGAAGGCGCAGGCGAAAAGCTGGGGGAAGGGGGCTGCGCCGGGCGGGGATGTGGCGAAACTTCTGGCGCGCGCCTGGCCGGACCAGATTGCCCGCAAGCGCCCCGGCAGTGCGGGCAGCTACCTCATGGCGTCAGGGCGCGCAGCCATGCTGCCGGAGACCGAATCGCTGGCGAAGCAGGATTGGCTGGTGATTGCAGACCTTGGCGGCGCAGCGAAAGAGGCGCGGATTTCGCTGGCCGCGCCGATTTCAGAGGCGGACGCGCTGGAAATTGGCGGCATCGTCTCCGAAGACCGGGCCAGCTTCGACCCAAAGACCGGAAAATTTGCCGCGCGGCGGGTGAAGGCGCTCGGCGCGATCATCCTGTCGGAAAGTCCGCTGCCAAAGCCGAGCCCGACTGTGGCCGCCCGCGCGATGCTTGAGGCAATTGCGGAAGAGGGCTTCGAAGCCATCGGCGCAGGCGATGTGGTGCGCGAAACACTGGCCCGGATTGCAATGCTTGAAACAGCCGGGTGCTTGGATGAAACGGGTTGGAACACAGTGAAACTGGTTGAGACGGCAAGCGACTGGTTGTTCCCCCTGTTGAAACGGAAAGGTGCGCAGGTGCCTGCGCCCCATGCGGTGCGCGAAGCCCTGATCGCCTCGCTCGACTGGCAGGTGCAGGAAGCGCTGCGCAAGGAGGCGCCGCTCAGCCTGTCGCTGCCGTCCGGCCAGACGGCGCAGGTCGATTATCTCGATGATCGCGCGCCGCTCATATCTGCGCGGGCGCAGGCTTTTTATGGGTTGGGTGACCACCCGAAACTGGCTTCGGGGCGGGTGCCGGTAACCGTGGAAATGCTATCGCCGGGCATGAAGCCTGTCGCCACGACACAGGATCTCGGCCGGTTCTGGGGAGTGGGCTATCTGGACATGGCCAAGGACATGCGCGGGCGGTATCCGAAGCATGACTGGCCGTCCGATCCGGCCTCCGCAAAGGCCCATGAAGGGCGCACAAAGAAAAGATTGTAAGGAACCGGGCGGGGGAGGTGGCGTTTCTGTTTGCATAGTCACTTATGGAGACGACCATGAAAATCGCCAGCCTGACAATGATTTCTGCCGCAATGGCAGCCCTGGCGGCCCAAGCAGAATTGCCCGCTCCGCCGCAGGAGCCGGTCACGTATGAAACGGCCCCCGCTGCCTGCGCTGTCGAGGAATTCACGATCTATTTCGAGCGGGGTGTTACCCAGCTTGGCGATCAGGCTGAAGCGGTTCTGGATGCTGTGGCTGCGGATTCAGCTCAGTGTGAATACTTCCGGATTGAAGTCGCCGGCCATGCAGATGCGACCGGTCCGGAAGACGTCAATCAGCGTGTTTCCGAGGACCGTGCCGAAGCTGTCATGGCTGCTCTGGAAGCCCGCCGGATTTCTGCTGAGCAGATTGGTGTCATGCCGAAAGGCGAGGCCAGCGCCTATGCGGCCAATGGCCTGGTCGAGCCGTTGAACCGGAAAGCGACGGTCCGTCTCGTTCCGGTTTCCGCGAACTCGCGGGATTCCTAGAAGTTCCTAATGAGGGCGGCTCTCGGCTGAGTCGCCCCATTCCATGCCCATATTCTTCTTCATCCAGTCTGCAAATATTGCAGGCTTTTCGAGTGTCTTGGGGTCGAGTGTTCCGTAAGCGACGAGCGGACCATCGCGACCCTCAAGCCGGACGCCTTTGACGCGCTGTGTGCCTTCGGTCCAGTCGGCATGAGTGGAGGGATCGAGCAACAGCATGACCTGCTGGCCGCCTTTGCCCTCTTCATCCCGGCCAAAGACCAGGCCGTATACTTTCTCCCGACCGAACAGCCCATGGCTGGATGCCTGGCGTTTGCCGTCCAGCAGGACTTCATCCCAGAGCAGGTTCCGTCGCCATTGAAGGACGTGCATCTGCTCATCTTTCACGATCTTGATATCGACATGGTGCAGGGACAGGCGAACGATCTCGGCGTGCATGGCTAATCTCCAAATTATCGAAAAACGATAATGTCAATTATGCGCAGCGTCAAGGCGTCTCGAATGGGCAGGGGGATTGGTAGGTTACTGCCGCGTCGGTGCCCGGATGGCGGAAGATCAACTCGGTCGCGTGCAAGTGCAGCCGGGAGGTCATGTACAAGGCATCATCATGGGCATAGAGGTCATCGCCCAGGATTGGATGCCCCAGCGCGGCAAGATGGACGCGGAGCTGGTGAGTGCGTCCGGTGAGGGGTGTCAGCTGAACCCGTGCAGCTTGTGCGTGGCGCGTCAGGACCTGAAATCTGGTCTGGCTCGGCTTTCCTGTTTCATGGTCCACTTTCTGGCGAGGCCGGTTGGGCCAGTCATTCACAAGCGGCAAGTCAATCAGGCCGGCATCCTCGACGGGCGGCTGCCAAACATCGGCGAGGTAGGTCTTGTGCACACGACCTTGTTCAAATTCAGCGGACAATGCGCGCTGCACATGCTTGGATCTGGCAAACAGCAACAAGCCACTCGTCGACATGTCCAGGCGGTGGACGGTCAGCGCGTCGGGATAGGTTTGCTGGATACGTATGCGCGCGCAGTCGGCCTTCTCCGGACCACGCCCTGGAACAGAGAGCAGTTCGGCCGGTTTCTCCGCGACGATCAGCCAGTCATCGACATGAAGGATCGTCGGCATTTCGGCCGGGGGTGTGTAGGGGGATGTCAAACCAATCCTGCTCCGTTGGAACCAGACCCCCACACATACGTTTGCAGGGGGACGCCTTCGCTCTGGGGGCTGACTGATAAAGGAGTTATGGAAATGAAAAAGCCACTTATTGCAATTCTGTTCGGTCTTGGCGCATTCGGTCTCGCAGCCTGCGACACCAATGAGGGCCCTGCTGAAGAACTCGGTGAAGAAATTGACGACGCTGCAGACGAACTCGAAGACGAAACCAACTAGTCCGGTTTCTCTCGACAAAGAAAAGCCAGCCTTTCGGGGCTGGCTTTTTTTATGGGGCTGTTTTGGGCGGACGTTTCTAGCTGGAGCGCGCAGATGCGGCTGTTACCTCGGCTTTCTGGTGATTGACATTCTTGGCTTCCGCAAAACTCTTCGCATCCAGATCCATCACGTCGACGATTTCGCGCGTGATCGGGTTAAAGAGCGCGATGCGGTGGCCGAATCGCACGGTCTGGAGGTTCGGCTCTTTCAGGGAACCCTCGAGAATGATTGGAAACTCAGCACTCGTCGCAGGGACTTTTACAGGCAGTATCATGCCGGGAACGATGGAATCTTCCAGCGGCGATGCGCTAAGGCAGATGCCACGTTTCTCAATGCCAATCTCGCAGTCGCGCCCCTGAAGGGAGAAGTCGCGATCATAGATGGCAAAGTCGGCTTCCTGAAAATGATCCACCGGCGTCACGTCAGGCCGGGGCAGGCTCGGCTGTAGCACAACAGCCAGTCCTGCAGCGGCCGCAGCGCCTGTTGAAAATAAAGTAGAAACAATGGTTTCGGGGGTCATGGTGTCCATCCAGCTATCTGGTGGACCAATGCATTCACCCCGGCTTGGTTCCAGCAAATGTGTCGGGACGTGTCATTCGTGCGGCGCAAGTGTGAGGCGAAAGACCGAGCCCGCGGGGCCAGTTTCAGCCAAGACCAATTCGCCGCCCATGGCTCGCGCCAGCTCTCTAGCGATGACAAGCCCAAGTCCGCTGCCCGTTTGCCGGGTCGTGCCGGCAAACGGGGTGAACAGGTTCGCTGCGGCCTTCTCCGGCATGCCAGGACCCGTGTCGGAAAAGACGATTTCATTGGTCTCTAAGCTGACGAAGATGCGGGAAGGGTCAGACCCGGCCGCTGACATGGCTTCGGCGGCATTTCGGAGCAGGTTTGCGGCGATGCGATGCAGGTGGTCAGGATCGGCCATCACATGTTCCAGCATATGAACATTGTTGACGAACTCGACCGATGGCCAGGCGGCGAGCGCTTCGTCGGCGGCCTCATCGAGCGCCTGTCGCAATTCAACCTGCTCCAGTTCTGCCGGCTGGGGCGTCGCCTTGCCATAGTCCAGCGTTTCGGTTGCCAGTGTGATTGCGCGGGTGAGCGCGCGCTCGAGTCGGGGGGCAGCCTTCTGTACACGCACGTCGTCCGAGCGGGCCAGGGAATCCGAAACCAGCTGGGCTGATGCCAGTGAGTTGCGGAGATCATGGTTGATCTTGGCCACTGCGGTGCCAAGTTCGGCCAAGTGAGAGCGCTGCCGGAAGCTTTCAGCCACGGCGCTCTCCATGTCGGCCAGCGCATTCTGGGCCCTGCCGATTTCGTCGCGCCGTTTGGTGTGAGGCAGGCGACGGGTCCATGAGCCGGGATCCATCCTGAATTGTTCGACGCTCAGCGTAACCCGCTGCATGGGACGCACGACGAGGAGGTGGAGTAAGACATAGATGATCGTGGCGGCGGCAAGTGCGATCAGCAGGGAAAGAGCGGCAATGCGGCGTGCATAGGCCAACAGCGCGGATTTCATCGGTGCGTGCGGCATCAGAACTTCGATGACCCGGTCTTCGTTCACGCCCTGCGCGGTGACTACCAGCACACGGTCATCCGGTGCGAAGAACGCGCCAAACGTATTGGCGACGCGGTTCGTGGATGTTGCCTCTCGCAGGTCGAGCATATGCATGTCGCCATCCAGAGGCATTTGGGCTGGCAATAGCTGGAAACGCATGTCGTCTTCCATTTCGGTGACGGCCCAGACTTCGGCATATTTGAGGAGCTCTGCCGACAATTCTTCGGAAACCGATCGGTCCGGCGCAGCTTCGAGGGCGAGGGATGCGATCCGGGCGGCTTGAACGCGTTCGGTCAGCCAGCTCGTACGGAAACCGGATGCACTCGGCACAAAGATGAAGGCTTCGACGACCAGAATGGCGAGTATGGTCAGGCCAAACAATCGAAATGAGAGGCTGTCGAACCAGCGCGCCCCGGCGCGGGTTTTCGTCAGAGCCGGCGGGGGCAGGTCGGCGGTGTCGTTCACACCGCCTGAACTAGCCTAGGGGATACGTTGGAGCAAGCCGACGAGTCGCTTTGCGCTCTTTCCGAACACAACATCGGCATAGTGCGCATTGGCAGCGCGTTTCACCCCTTCGGCCCGGGTAGGGTAAGGAGAGATGAAATTGGTCAGTTCCTTCACGCCAAGTCCATTGGACATGGCCACAGAAACCAGTTGAAGCAAGTCTCCGGCCTCCTTGCCGACGATTGACGCACCGAGCAGTTTGCCTTTGCGCACAATCAGTTTCACTTCGCCGTCTGTGTCAGCTTCGGCAATGGCGCGGTCGCTCTCCTCGAATTGGAAGCTCGGCGTCGTGATATCGTCTCCATGCTTTTCGCGGGCTTCGGCTTCTGTCAGACCCAGCTGGGCGACTTCCGGCGATGTGTAGGTGACGGCGGGCACCGGCAGGCTGTCTGCTTTTGTCCGCTGCTTGAAGAAGGCGCGGCGGGCAAAAACCGAGGCGTGCCAGCCAGCGATATGCGTGAATTGTTCGCGGCCGGCGGCATCGCCCAGCGCCCAGACCCGGCGGTTTGAGGCTGACCGTAAATTGTCGCCGACAATAATGCCCTTTCGGTCATGATCGACGTCGCCCTTGTCGAGATCCATGCCGTCAAAAACGGTCTGGCGACCGACGGCGACGAGCAGGTGTGATCCTTCGACCGTCCAGGCCTCGCCGTCCTTTGGCTCTGTGTGGACGCGGATGGTCTTTCCGTCCTGTTCAACCTTCGTAGCCTTGTAACCTTCCAGAAGAGTGACGCCTTCGGCGCGCAGGGCTTCGATGGCGATCTCGGCGTGGGCACGGTCGGATCGACCGAGTGCCTTGCCCATCTCGATCACGGTGACCTTGGCACCGAGCCGGACAAAGGCTTGCGCCATTTCCATCCCGATTGGACCGCCGCCGAGGATGACAAGGTGTTCGGGAAAGTCCGGCAGGTCGAAAATGGTTTCATTGGTCAGGTAGGGTGTGTTGGCGAGTCCTTCGATTGGCGGAATGAAGGCACGAGACCCTGTGGCGATGATGATGCGCCGGGCCTTTACCCGCGTGGTCGGGGAGATGACGGTGTCTGGGCTGGCAAACTTTGCATGTTCGCGGATAACCGTGCAGCCAAGGCCTTCAAATCGTTCCTGACTATCGACCGGCGCAATGGTCGCGATGGACGTGCGCACGTGCAGCTTCACCTTTTCCCAATCGATTCTTGGCGGTGTGGTCTCGATACCGAACTTGCCAGCCTCGCGCACTTGGGCGGCGGCCTTGGCAGCGCTGAGCAGGGCTTTCGACGGGACACAGCCGGAATTCAGGCAATCACCTCCCATCTCGCCTTTTTCATACAGCACGACCGAGAGCCCGAACTGGGCTGCACCAGCCGCAGCCGACAGGCCAGCTGACCCAGCGCCGATAACGACAAGATCGGCTTTCATCTCGCGCATCGGGGCGGCGCCCGGCGAATGCGGCGCAGGGGAGGTCGCGACCTTGTCTGGATCCGCCGATCCGGCGAGCGGTGCACGGGCATTTTGGTCGGCATTGTCGGACATCAGGCAGCCTCTTCAATCTGGTTGGCCTTCTTGGGAAAGAACTTCTTCCACGCGACGGGTAACAGGGACACAACGCCCAGGGCGATCGCGGCGGGAAGCAGGTTCTGGAAAACGGAGGCAAGATCGGGATCTTCGCCCTTGGCGAACGTCGCGCCGAGCCCTGCGCCGACCCAAGTATAGGCGATCACACCCGGTATGATGCCGAGCGCCGTCGTGATGGCATAATCTCGATACTTGGCGCCGAGGATGGCAGGCAGGATATTGGCGACAGGGAACGGCATGGCCGGAATGAAGCGCATGGCAAACATATAGGCCATGGGGCTGTTCTGGAATTCGGTCCGGACCTTGTCGGCATAGCCGCTTGCGATCTTCCGCATGAAGCTGCCCAGCGAAGTCTTTGCTGCCAGGAAGAGCAGGCTGGCGCCGAGGGTTGCGCCCACCACGGTGGCGAGCGTGCCGCCGGCGAGGCCGAACAGGAAGCCCCCACTGATCGTGATCCACAGTGCGCCGGGCAGCATGAAGACTGTGCTGGCTGCATAGACGCCCACATAGGCGGCAATGGCCAGGATCAGGTTGTCTTCAACGAACGCGCGTAGCGAGGCCTGCTGCTGGCGCAGTGTCTCAAGCGAAAGATAGTCGAACAGGCCGAAGAACCATGCGGCGATCAGGCCACCCGCAATCAGGTAGAGGGGCCACAGGCGCAACCAGAGCGGGCGCGAAGCGTGTTGGGTTTCTTCGGTCATTTGGCAGGGTCCGTCCGGGTATCATTGAGCGACCAGTCATAGGTGTAGCCGCGGATTTTGGGCGTAGCGCGGATATTCTCGGCGAGCGCAGGCTCGGCATATTGAAGCAGGTGTTTGATAACGCCATCTTTCGATCCGCCGAAGTCGACCTCAAACCATTTGTAGATAGACGATACAGTAAGTCCGCGGTTTCCGACCGTTACACCACGAGGGTGATTGATGTAAGCACGCGCAGCGGCGTCGAGGTCTGCATCAAGTGTGTTCGCCGTCCAGGCGCGAGTGAGCAGGTTCGGGCAGCCATAAGAGGCGCAATTGATGGCGTAATGGACGCGCGAGTCCCCGAAGCGGGGGCGCAAGATGTCGTGCTCAATGGCATCGAGCGAGACTTCGCGGCCGCCAGCCATTACGGTCACTTTCTTCCAGGGCCCCCCGAACAGGAAACCGTCGCGGATCGAATCCAGCGGGTACTTCTCCGCGATGTAGCGAACCGTCACAGCATTGTAGAGATTGGCCCATGCAGCGAAAGTGGCATCGTCCGTGCCTGTCAGGTCACGCGCCTCGAAGCTGGCGATATAAGTGTCGAGCGTCGCGCGGTCGGCGGGACTGGTAGAAAGCGCGGCATAGTCCACGCGGTTCACGCCGTCCGTGCTTTCATGGACATAGGTTTCAAGAAGCTGGGTCCATGCGTCATTTCCCTGCGCCACACCGGGCAGGGCGAGGCAGCTTGCCAGAGCCAGGCCAACGAGCGGGCGAACAAGAAAGTGGAGATCAGGCATAAGCATCGGGTCTGAAGTATGGGGCGAAAGATGCCCCCGCATAGCCTGATGCCTGGAAAAGATCGCGTCACGACTGCGTGCGCCGGGCTAACGCCCTCGTGAGGGAGATGTCAGCGACTGCCTGCGCTGGCGTGCGCGTCCAGCTCCATCCAGTCCCGGAAGGGTAGGTTGTAGACCATATCCATGACCTCGAACCCTATCCCATTGGGGCGGCGAGAGCTCGAGTTCCAGAGAATGACGACTCCGGTGTCGCGGTCCGGATCGAACAGGATATAGGATCGGTAGCCTTCCACCGCGCCGCGATGGCCAACCACCCGGTCGCCCGCCTCTCCGTATTTGTAGACGCGCCAGCCAAGCGCGTAGCGGGCATCCCGGACTGTACCCCGATAGCGTCGGGACATGCCCGATTGTTCGCGTCGCGTGTAAATGCGCGGCGTCTGGAGCAGTTCGAGGGCGGAATCACTGAGGATATCCGGCAGCAATCCCATATGCGCCCGGGCATAGAGCGCAAGATCGCGGATCGAACCGTTCACGCCGCCGGCCGCGGGGACATTGTAATAATCGTCATTCACGATCTTCTTGCGCGGCGGGCCGGGCGCGCGGCTGTTCTTTGAATGCGGACGGGCCCAAGAGCGGGAGTTTTCAAGCCCGGCGCGACCGATGCTGGCCGTTACCATGCCGATGGGTTTGAATATTGAGGTCTCTACGGCATCAGCATAGCGCGACTGGGTCACGTCCTCGATCACTTCGGCGATGCTGTCATAGGCAACATTCTGATAGGTGTGACAGTCACCAATCGGACAGATGGGCTTCAGCGATTTCAGGCTGTTGCGAATCTCGGCTGGGTCCCAACCATCTTCCAGCCGCGTATCATAGGCATTTGGCAGGATACCCAGTCGGTGCGAAAGCACATCTTCGAGCGTCGCCGTGGTTTCACCGCCATTGGGAAGTCGCAGCGTGGTTGCGTATTTCGATACCGGGTCGGTGATGTTCAGGCGCGCTTCTGTCGCAAGGATCGCGACTTCGGTCGCGGCCACGCCTTTGGACAAGGATGCCCAACGAAACACCGTCTCGTCTGTAACGGGCTCTCCGCCCGACTGGGTGATGCCATACCCTTTGGCAAAGGCGACCTCGCCCCGGTCGATCACGGCAACAGAGAGGCCGACAATGTCTTCATCTGCGGCGAGCCGCGTCAGCCGGGCATCCAGACGGTCATAGTCTATGAACTGTGCGTGCGCTGTGATGGGAAGCGCGATCATGGCCAACAGGCACGGGATGGCAAAGCGTGGAAACCGCATTGGACCTCTTCGAACTCTTTTGCCCAGCCTCAGCGTGCAGAGTTCACAAGACTCTCTGGCCATGTAAAGAGTCTTGGGCGCGGAGAGACAGATTTATTCGGTTCTGGCTGTCGGTTCGGCTTGACTTCGAACCTCTGCTGCCTGTATTGGCCCCTCTTTCCGAGATTCTTAGCTTTCAGAGCAGACCCATGAAACGCACTTTCCAGCCAAGCAACCTTCGCCGCAGCCGCACCCATGGTTTCCGCGAGCGCATGTCGACTAAAAACGGCCGCAAGGTGCTGGCACGTCGCCGCGCCAAGGGCCGCAAGTCACTGTCCGCTTAAGGCGGCAGGCCACGGACCGTCTCACGCAGGCGGCAACAGGCCATGACCAGCAAAACAGATAAAACCGAATTTGAGGTCGCCCGTCTTCGCGTGCGACCTCAATTTCTTTATGTGCGTCACGGAAAAACCGAGCGGCGCAAAGCCCTTTTGGTGCAGGCGCGACGCCGTAAAGGGGCCAGTCCGGGCGCGCATGCCGGCGCTGGATTTACCGCCACCAAGAAGATCGGGAATGCGGTCATTCGCAACCGGGCGAAACGGCGCTTGCGCGAAGCGGCGCGTGTTCTCTTGCCGCAGCATGGAAAACCGGGGTGGGATTATGTCTTCATTGCACGTATGGACACCGCTGACATTGCGTGGCCGCGTTTGCTTGACGATATGGAAAGCGCGCTGATAAGCCTCGCCGCTGATTAACCCCTGCCGCCGATTCCGGCGTGCTCAAAAGATTTGCCGGGATCCCGCCAGATGGAAAAACCTGACCAGCGCAATTTTCTGATCGCCATGGTCGCGATGATCGCGTTCGTTTTTGCCTACCAGGCCTTCATCATGAAGCCCGCCCAGGAAGAATTCGAAGCCAATCAGGCCGTGCGCGAGGCCGAGCAGCAAACCGGCCCGACAGTGGCCTCTGATGCGCCGGCGATTGCTGAAATCAAGCCGGTCGAGGAAGCGCTGCAGGATGATGCCCGCGTGCCGTTTGATGCCGCCTCTGTGGATGGGTCGATCCGCCTTGCTGGCTCGCGCATCGACGATCTTAGCCTGAAAAAGCACTACCTCACTGTCGACAAGGAACAGGAAGTTCGCCTGTTTCGTCCGGAAAACACCGAGTTTGGATATTTCGCCACCTGGTATTGGGCGGATGGATCGAAATTGGTCGCAGGACGCAATTCGCCCTGGAGCCAAGTCGGGGAAGGGCAGCTGACGCCCGGCAATCCGTTGATACTGCGGCTCGAGACAGAAGGCCTTGTCATCGACCGGGTGATCTCTGTTGATGAGGACTATCTCTTCACCTTCACGGATACGGTCACCAATAATTCCGGCGAAGCGCGCCAGCTTCGCGCGATTGGCTCGATCGAGCGGCATGGGGATTACAAGGAATTCCTTGAGACAACCGATCCGGGCTCCTCGGCCAAGAACGGCCTTGCACATATGGGTCTGATGGGCGTCGTGAACGGCGAACTGCGCCTGAAGAAATACAAGCCCTTGTTCCAGTTGAAGGACATCAAGGGCGAGACCAGTGAAGGCACGTTCCCATCTGACCAGGGCGGTTGGTGGGGCCTGTCGGACATGTATTGGCTGGGCGCGCTCGTGCCCCAACAGGACCAGTTCTTTGCGGGCCTTGTTGACAAGCGCAAGCTGTCACGTGGCCAGCCGCTGGAAGTGCGCACGGAATCCGCGCCACTGACGATTGCGCCCGGCGAAAGCCAGACCATGGCCAACAGCCTTTATGCCGGTGCGAAACGGTTTGAAGTGCTGCAACAGTATCAGAACGAACTGGGTATTCCCCGAATGGTGGATGCCATCGACTGGGGCTGGGCTTTCTTCCTGACCAAACCCTTCTTCTATGCGCTGGAATGGCTGTCCGGCATTGTGGGCTCGTTTGGCTGGGCGATTCTGGCCTTCACGGTTCTGATCAAGCTCCCGCTCGTGCCGCTCTACAATCAGAGCTACAAATCCATGGCGAAGATGAAGAAGCTGCAGGAGCCGATGCAGGAAATCCGCGAGCGCTTCAAAGCCGATCCGCAGCGCCAGCAGCAGGAAGTCATGAAGCTGTACAAACAGGAAGGCGCGAACCCGGTCGGCGGCTGTTTGCCGATCCTGTTCACGATTCCCATCTTCTATGCGCTCTACAAGACGCTTTATGTGACCATCGAGATGCGCCATGCCTCTTTCGGCTTCCTGAAGGATTTGTCGGCACCTGATCCCACGGCCATCGGCAACCTGTTCGGTCTCATCCCGTGGTGGTCAGCCGCGGACATCAAGGCGATTCCGATCATCGGCATCATCATTGGTATTGGCATCCTGCCAATTCTCTATGGCGTGACCATGGCGGCCATCCAGACTCTCAGCCCGCCACCTCCAGACCCGACACAGCGCCGGATCATTCAGGCCATGCCGCTGGTCTTCATGTTCGTGTTCGGCGGATTTGCGGCAGGCCTTGTGATGTACTGGGTATGGTCAAACCTGCTCTCCTTCGCGCAGCAATATTTCATCATGCGGCGGAACGGTGTCGACACCGAGATTGGCAAATTTGTCAGCCGACTTGTGCGCGGCAAGAAGAAAGCGGCGGACTAGTCTGATGGAAACCGGAGACGCCTTCAGTGAAGACGCGCTCGAAGCGGGCCGCGTCCTGTTCGCCGGGTCGGTCGTGTTTGTCAAAGGCGTGGTGGACCTGAAGGGCCTGCCCACAGCGGATCGTCCGGAAGTCTGCTTTGCGGGGCGGTCCAATGTCGGCAAGTCATCGCTCATCAACGCGCTGACCAATCGCGCCAAGCTGGCGCGGTCTTCTGCGGAACCCGGCCGCACGCGCGAGATCAATTATTTTGACCTCGGCGAAGGCCGCATGTTCCTCGTCGATCTGCCGGGCTTTGGCTATGCCAAGGTCAGCCGGACACAGGCCGAGGGCTGGATGCGGCTGACACGCTCCTATCTTCGGGGCCGTCCGTCGTTGCGCCGGGTGTTCCTGTTGGTCGATTCTCGCCGGGGCCTGATGGACACTGACGAGGAGGTTATGACCATGCTCGACAAGTCGGCGGTCACCTATCAGATCGTCCTGACCAAGGTCGACAAGATGCAGAAGTCCGAAGTCGAAAAGCTCGTTGAAGAGATCGCCGGCAAGCTGAAAAAACGCGGCGCGGCGCATCCAGTTGTTCGCCAGACTTCGTCTGAGAAGGGGTGGGGCATCCCCGAACTTCGCGCCGAAATCGCCGGACTGGAATAGCGCCACGAATTGAGATTACATGTGCGCCGGAGAATAATCTGGAGCCGTGCATTCATGCCAATCGAGATCAAAGTTGATGACGTGACCAGCCCTGCCATGCTGGCCCTTCTCCAGACGCACGCGAATTTGATGTTGGCATTATCCCCTCCGGGCAGTTGCCACTTCCTGCCTGCGGAAGGATTGCGGGCACCGGACGTGACAGTCTGGTCAATGTGGGACGAGGAAGTTCTCGTTGGGTGCGGGGCACTGAAGGAGTTGCCAGGCGGTGTGGGCGAAGTGAAATCCATGCATACGCGTTCGGACCTGCGCGGGCAGGGGCATGGCCGCCGCATGTTGGAACACATCATGGCCGAAGCAGAGCAGCGCAACTATTCGGCGCTGTATCTGGAAACCGGGTCCATGGTCGGATTCCTGCCAGCACGGCGCATCTATGAGGCGTATGGCTTTGTCTATTGTTCGCCATTTGGTGACTACACGCTTGATCCGAACAGCGTGTACATGCATCGGGCCCTCTAGAATTCGAGTTTGTCACGGCGGCGATCCGCGCTAAAGGGGCCCGCATGACAGACCAGATTTCCGCTGCGCAATTCACCGCCCAGACGCTCTCAGAAGCGCTGCCCTATATCCAGCGCTATGCTGGCAAGACAATTGTCGTGAAGTATGGCGGTCACGCCATGGTGGACGAGCGCCTGTCGGCAATCTTTGCGCGCGACGTGGTTTTGCTGAAAACACTGGGAATTCATCCCGTCATCGTGCATGGCGGCGGGCCTCAGATTGGCAAATTGCTGGACCGGCTGGGCATCGTGTCCGAATTCAAGGGCGGCCTGCGGGTAACCGATGAAGCGACGATGGAAGTGGTCGAGATGGTCCTGTCGGGGCCTATCAACAAATCCATTGTGCGGGCGATCAATCAGGCGGGCGGCAAGGCCGTTGGCCTGTCCGGGTCGGACGGCAATCTGATCCAGGCCGAGAAGGCCAAGAAAACCGAACGCGATCCGGACAGCCATATCGAACAGGTTCTGGACCTTGGATTTGTGGGTGAGCCGACTGCAGTGGATACAAGCGTGATCGATGCGCTCCTGAAGTCCGACTCCCAGTTGATTCCGGTGGTTGCCCCGGTCGGAGTCGGCAAGGATGGCCATCGTTACAATGTGAATGCAGACACATCTGCCGGCGCGCTGGCCTCGGCACTGGGCGCCAGCCGCCTGTTCCTGCTGACAGATGTCGCTGGCGTGCTCGACAAGCAGAAGAATTTGATGCGCGAGATTGCCGTGGACGCCATTCCTGACCTGATCGCGGACGGCACAGCTGCAGGTGGCATGATACCGAAGCTTGAAACTGCGGCCCAATCCGTAAAACATGGGGTCGGGGCGGCAGTGATCCTCGATGGGCGTGCCCCGCACGCCCTGCTCATGGAGCTATTTACCGAACATGGCGCAGGTACGCTCATTTCTTAAAGGTCTTGCTTTTGTTGCAGCAGCGGCGGTTTTGCCCGCAATAGCGCACGCACAAGGGACGGGCGATGGTTGGAAGCTGTGTAACGAGACCAGCTTTATCATCGAAACAGCGGTTGGCCGCCCTGTAGGCGGCTCCGTCAATGTGGATGGCTGGACCAAATTGCAGCCAGGCTCCTGTCAGGTCGCCGTGCGGGCGCCGCTCGATCCGAAAATCCATTATGTCTATGGGCGTACATCGACTGCCCATCGGGGTGGCCTGAGAGAGTGGGGCGGCGAGCGCGAACTCTGCGTGGACCCCACCGGTGGGTTCTCGTTGGAAAGCCCGCCCAATTGCAATGCAATGGGTCTGGAAGCGCGAGGTTTCCGGGCGGTCGACATTTCCAGCCGCTCCCGCTGGACGACAACTTTCACCGAAATCGAAAATTATGACCGCGCGACCGCGCAGGCAGCCGGGATTCAGCGCCTGCTGGAAGAGGCGGGCGTATTGTCAGGCGCGATTGATGGCCGGATCGGATACAAGACCCGCACCGCCATCGGCAAATTTCTGGAAGAGAACAATCTGCCTGACTCGACGTCGGATTCAGACCTCATCGACTTCCTGGAGCAGGTGGCGAAGGAGAATGGCCGCAATGTCGGGTTTACCCTGTGCAACCGCACCGACAAACGGATCTGGAGCGCCATCGGACGCCGCGGCACCGAGGGCTGGGAGAGCCGTGGCTGGTGGATGCTCGAGGCGGGAGGTTGCGCGCGAGTGATCGACAAGGCCCTTCGCGGCACCGAGCACTATGTCTTTGGCGAGATGGAAGATGGGACGCGCATCCGAACGCTGGCAAAGGCATCGGATCCGTTCTGTGTGGGCCGGGCAAAGTTTGCGATCGTTGGCCGGGATGACTGCGAAGCGTCCGCCTATCGCACTGCGCTGTTCGCTGCCGCACCGGAGCCAGTTGACCAGCGTCTCGTGTTTGAGTTCTTCGAGCGGGACTTCGCCAAGGCCGGTAGTCAATGACCTCTCCAAAGGCGGGTGTACACCTCGCACCGTTCGGCAATTTCGGACATGTTACGGATTGGGTGTTCGACCTCGACAACACGCTCTATCCAGCAGAGTGCGACCTGTTCGCCGAGATCGACACGCGCATGACGGATTTCGTCTCGCGCCTGCTGGAATTGCCGCCGCTGGAGGCGCGCAAGGTGCAGAAACATTATTATGCAACCTATGGGACGACGCTGTCCGGCCTGATGAAGGTGCACAAGATCGATCCTGCCGATTTTCTGCATCATGTGCATGACATAGACTTGTCGCCACTGCCGGACTTGCCGGTTTTGCGCCAGGCAATCAGCGCGCTGCCGGGTCGGAAATTCGTTTACACGAATGGCTCGCGTCGCCATGCCGAGCGGGTTGTTGGCAAGATGGGGCTGGAAGACCTGTTCCACGGGAGCTTCGGTATCGAGGACGCTGAGTACACTCCCAAGCCGAACCAGAGCTCCTATGATCGGTTTTGTGCGCTGCATGATGTGGCCCCGCGCAAGGCAATCTTCTTCGAGGATCTCGCGCGCAATCTCCTTCCAGCCAAGGATATGGGCTTCACGACGGTTCTGGTGCACTCCGAAAAGGATTGGAGCCACGAGCCGATTGAGGCGCGTCCTGCCAATCTGGACGATCTGTTGGGGGATGACGGGCCTGACCACATAGACTATGTGACGGGCGACCTTGCTGCCTTCCTTGAGGCGGCGATTGAAACACTCGACTAAGACCTGCCCCCGGAGAGACAGATGACACAAGCCCTGGCCAATGCGATTGAACAGGCGTGGGAAAGCCGCGACACCCTGAACACACAGACACGGGGTGAGGTGCGCGAAGCCGTCGAGGCGGCCATTGACCTGCTCGACTCCGGTGAGGCCCGCGTGGCCAGCCCAAATGGCGACGGCAACTGGACTGTCCATCAATGGCTGAAAAAGGCTGTTCTGCTGTCCTTCCGCTTGAATGCCAATGGCATGATTTCCGGCGTGCCCGGCGGCGGCAACTGGTGGGACAAGGTTCCATCGAAATTTCAGGGCTGGGGCTCATCCGAATTCGAGGCCGCGGGCTTTCGTGCGGTGCCCCCGGCCGCTGTGCGCCGCGGCGCCTTCATTGCGAGGAATGCGGTCCTGATGCCGTCCTATGTGAACATCGGCGCCTATGTCGGCGAAGGCACAATGATCGACACCTGGGCCTCCGTCGGCTCGTGCGCGCAGGTCGGCAAGAATTGCCATATCTCGGCCGGCACCGGCATTGGCGGCGTTCTTGAGCCCTTGCAGGCGAACCCGACCATCATCGAAGACAATTGCTTCATCGGCGCGCGGTCCGAAGTGGTCGAGGGTGTGGTCGTCGGAGAAGGCTCGGTGATTGCCATGGGCGTCTTCATCACCCAGTCCACCAAGATCGTGGATCGCCACAGCGGCGAGATCACCTATGGCAAGGTGCCGCCTTATTCCGTCGTCGTGCCGGGCACGCTGCCCGACAAGAATGGCGGCCCGAGCCTCGCCTGCGCCGTCATCGTCAAGACCGTCGACGCCCAGACCCGCTCAAAGACCGGTGTCAACGAACTGCTGCGGGACTGATCTAATGCCAAGGGTCTGTCCTGTGCTGCCGTGGCGGCACGGTTTGACAGGTCGTTCGGTGCGCTTCCATCCTGCCTGAAATCAGGAAGAGGGGAGGGCTGAATGGCCAAGTCACTGAAACAGCACAAGCCGGTCGGCGAAGACTATCTCGCGACGGTGAGTCCGAAACTGCGGGTCGCTCATGCATTCCCATTTCCGGCGTCCGCCGTCTGGGCCGCCTTGCTGGACGCAGAGGCATGGACGGAATGGCTGCCGATTACGAACGTGGTCTGGACGAGCCCGGAGCCGTTCGGGGTCGGGACCACGCGCACCGTCGAGATCGGGGACCAGAAAGTCGAGGAAACCTTCTTTGCCTGGGAAGAGGGCAAGCGGATGGCTTTCCGGTTTGAAAAGTCGACGCTGCCGGTCTCGGCCGCGGTTGAGGACTATGTCGTCGTTGAAACGCCGGAAGGCTGCGAGCTGCGCTGGGCGGGCAAGGCCAGTGCGCCGCTGATCCTGGGCGGAATTGTCTCCAAACAGCTTGCCAAGGGCCTGAAAGACGGCATGCCGAAACTCGAAGCCCTGATCCGGGACAATCCGGGCCGGTTCGGACTCTAGCCCGATTCCTTCTTGAGGATCAGCCAGCGATATATGCCGATGAAGTTGATCACGGTCAGGACAATGTTCTGGTACATGAGCGGGGCCTCGTCATCCGAGAGGCCGATCACAACCCAGCATGTGGAAGAGACCGCAAACACGATAAAGGCGAAGCCGGTAATGCGCCGCCCAAGATCGGCCGACACCATGATGGCCGCGACAATGCCGGTGCCCATCGCGATCCATTCCAAACTCTCCGACATCAAGGCCCGCTTTCTGTTGTGATCATGCTCAGTGATCACAACAATGCCGGGCGAGCCGGGCAGTTCCGAAGCCTAGTCGAACACGACCACCTGCCGCGCGACCGTGCTCTTGTTGTCCTTGAGGTTCTGGAGGGCGCCGGTGATCCCCTCAAGACCGATCCGGTCAGAGACAAGATCATCAAGGTGCAGCTTGCCCTGTCTGTACAGTTCGATCAGGCGCGGGAAATCCACCCGGAACCGGTTAGACCCCATGATCGCCCCCTGCAGGCGTTTTTCTGTTGCAAGCAATTCAATGCCGGGGATCTCGATGTTAACGCCGGGCGAAATCATGCCGATCACGGTTGCCACGCCGCGTGGTCGCAGCATGTGGTAGGCCTGTTCAGCCGTCTGTTTCAGGCCGACGCATTCGAAGGAGTAGTGGACGCCGCCCTTGGTGAGTTCCTTGACGGCCTCGATCGCATTGACCTTGCCTGGATTGACGGTGTCGGTCGCGCCGAAACGGACAGCCATCTGGAGTTTCTCGTCTGACAGGTCTACCGCGATGATACGGCTGGCGCCTGCGATGGCTGCGCCATTGATCGCGGCAAGCCCGACGCCGCCACAGCCGAGGACGGCAACCGTGGAACCCGGCTCGACCTTGGCGGAATGAAAGACTGACCCGACACCGGTAATGACGCCGCACCCGATCAGGCAGGCCTTGTCCATTGGCATATCCTTGTCGACTGCGCATAGCGCGTTCTCATGGACGAGGATCTGTTCGGCGAAGGAAGAGAGGTTCAGGAACTGGCCGACCTTTTCACCCTTGATGGAGAGGCGGGGGGCTTCTGTGGGCTGGCGCTGGAAGTGTTCCTTGTTCACCGTATGGCAGACGGACATGTGGCCTGTCAGGCAGTACTCGCAGGTGCCGCAGAAGGGCGACAGGATCGAGATTACATGGTCGCCCGGCTTGACCGCTGAGACCATGGAGCCGACTTCTTCCACGATGCCGGCGCTTTCATGCCCGAGGATGACCGGCAATTCGGCGGGGAAGTTCCCGTCCCAGAAATGCACGTCCGAATGGCAGACGCCGACCGCCTTCAGCCGGACCAGCACTTCGCGCGGTCCGGGCTTGGAAATCGTGACATCTTCGATGGATAGCGGCGCATTGGGCGCGCGCATGACAGCAGCCTTCATGGGTCTTCCTCCTTTGGCCCGGTCTCCGCGCTCTTGCTGGCGCAGATGACCGAATATGGGAGGAAGTGTCCCTCAGAATGCGCTGCCTGAACAGGCCCTACGCAGGGGCAGGGGTTATTCGGTGGGCGCGGCCACAAGACCGGAAGCGCGACCCATGACGTGGAAGATCTCGTTCTGCTCCATCACACCGGAGACCAGTTCCGACCCAGGGCCGGTTGCGAAGATGGCCACATCATCACCCCCATGCGTTTCCGACGGCATGAAGACCAGGGAGGGTTGCTGGAAGTTCTTTTCGGTCGTGTCGATCTCGGAGAGGTCTTCTCGGGTGCAATCCGGTTCGCCGTCGACCAAATGACACGCGGTCATGCCACTGGCATAGGAGAGCGTTGTGTAGGGTTTGCCGTCCTGTGCCTTCATCGGCGCGTTATCCAGCCCGCTGACGACTTTGCCGAGGATCGGATTGCCGCGCTTTGGATAGCCAGAAATCGTCATCGTGTGTGAATGGTCCGCGGTCACGATGATCAGCGTCTCGTCCGCATCGGTCATTTCCAGTGCTGCGGCGAGGGCCTGGTCCAGTTCATCGGTTTCCGACAGGGCCCGGGCGGCACTGACGCCATGATGGCCATGGTCAATTCGGCCGCCTTCGACCATCAGTACAAAACCGTCCTCATCCTGGGACAGGCGCGTGATAGCCGCCTTTGTCAGATCGACCAGAGAAGGTTCGCCAGCTGGGTCTTCATCCCGATCGAGCGCGAATTTCATGTGCGAGCCTTCAAACAGGCCGAGTACTTTTGCATTCGAGGCGAAGTCGATGGTCTCGAAACCAGCCTTGTCGGTGACATAGACATGGTCGGCGGACTTTGCGGTCCATTCGGCGGTCAGGTCGCGACCATCCGTGCGGCTTCCGGTGCGATTGGCGTCCTCGGCATCTGACTGTTCGGTCGTTGTGAAGGGCGCGCGGCCTCCGGCCATTGCGACTTCAAATCCGTCGCCTTCCGACCACTCGATGAATTGGCGGGCAATATCCTTGCAGTCGCCTGCGTCTCCGCCTTTCAGATCGCTGTCAGCTTCCCAGTCGCGGCTGGGAGTCTTGGCGAAGGTGGACGCCGGCGTTGCATGGGTCAGGCGGGCGGTGGAAACGAGACCCGTTGCGAGGCCTGACCGTTCGGCCAGTTCGAAAATTGACTCTGTCGTGCGCCCTTCGACGCTGGCGCAATTGCCGAAGCCGGCTTCCTTGAGGATGCCGAGCGTTCGTGAATTGACCTTGGCACCGGTCACCATCGCAGTTGCCGTCGAAGCGGAGTCGGAAACCTGATAGTCGTGACTGTAGGTTTTGGACAGGGCCATGTACGGCAGCGTGTCCATGGCCAGCGTATAGGACTCGCCGTCGAGTCCACGTTGTTGGCCAGCATAGATGCGGGCGGCGGTGATGGTCGGAATGCTCATGCCATCGCCAACGAAGAGGATGATGTTCTTCGCCGATTTTACGCCGCGCTCCTGAATGCGTGTTTCTACGGCTTCAGCGGCAGATTGATAATAGGAATCACTTGCCTGGATGGGTGTCGTGCCTTCGCGTAGCGGCGCCGATGAAGCTTCGCTTTGTGCCACGGCGGTATCAGACGGCGCTGAACAGCCCGCGACAGCAAGGACGGTGAGTGAAGCAAGGGATAGAGCAGTGCGGCGCATGATTAGTCTCCGGAATATCAGGTCTGGGGCGGGCATAGACTGAGTTCGTGACACTATTGCTGCACTCAGTCGATTGGATCCACCTTGTGGCCGCGCTGGGCCAGCCAGACCGCGACAAGAATGAGCATACCGCCGCCTGCCTGCAAGGTTGTGAGAGGTTCCTGAAAGAGATGCCAAGAAATCGCGGCAGCCATGACGGGCTGGATCAGGATGATGACACCCGCGATGGAGGTTGGCGTGCTGCCAAGCCCGGTGATGATCAAACCCTGACCGACGACGTGGATCACGATCCCGAGGAACAAGGGCACGGCGAAACCCGACAATTTCTCCGGCAGGAAGTTTTCGCCGAAAGCCATGACCATGATGGCTCCGACAATCACTTCCACAAGTGTCAGCCAGAACAAAGTCTCCAGACCGTTCAGTGTTCGCCGGGCGAGCTTCGAGCAGAGGAAATACCCCGATACGCTGATCGCCGCGATGATCGCAATCCGATCCCCGACAAAACTGGCTCCCCCTTCGGCGGTACCGCCGAGTGACAGGGCCGATGCGCCGCCAATCGCCAGGATTACGGCGAAGAACCACATCGGCGCGGGGCGCTCCTTCAGGAACAGCCATGCGAGGAAGCCGACGCAGACGTTTCCGAGATTCACGATGAAGGTGGCATTGGACACACTGGTCAGGGTGAGGGACCAGTGCCAGAAGCCAATGTCCACAGCGAAACAGATCCCGGCCAGGATGACATATATGTTCGGTTTGCGCGGAGCGCGCCGCTCGACCAGCAAGACGAGCGCAGTCAGCACGGGCAGGGCAAATGTGTAGCGCCAGAAGGCAATGGCCTGCGGGCCGAGGTCGTCGAGACCCAAGCGCAAGCCAATCGGCGCAAATCCGATGGCAACCGCGCCGCCAACCAGCATAAGCACGCCGAGCCATTCCCGGCGTGCCGGCGCTGTCATTTCTGTTGATGTCATTAAAAGAGGCCCGTCATGGCGCGAATGTCTTCAGGCGTCTTGCCGTCTTCACGCCATGCGCGCAATCCCCGGTCCCCGGCGCGCTTGGACAATTTCTTGCCATCTGCCCCCAAAACGAGCGGATGAAACGTATAAAGAGGCTGTGGCCAGTCCATCAGCGCCTGCAGCAGGACATGTACCGATGTCATCTCCCGGATGTCTTCGCCGCGTATGACATGCGTGATCCCCTGCAAGGCATCGTCGTGGCAGCAGGCGAGATGATAGCTTGTTGGCGTATCCTTGCGCGCCAGCACCACGTCGCCAAAGGGTGCGGGGTCAGCTTTCACCCTGTGCTGGCCGCACTTTGAGAAGACTGTATAGCTCAACGCATCATATACAGGGCCGAGTTGGGCGCGGGCAGCCGAGAGGGATAGCCGCCACGCATAGGCGTGTCCCCGGTCCAGCAGTTCCCGCTCCTTGTCCGCAGGGAGCGACTTGCCAGTGAAGCCTGCCGTATCGGGACTGGCCCCGGCAGGCAGCGCGGCGGCAATTTCCCGACGGGTCTTGAAGCACCGATAAACCAGCCCGCGCGCCTTCAGGGAGTTGAGCGCGGACTCATATTCAGCGAAGTGGTCCGACTGGCGTCGCACGGGGCCATCCCAGTCCAGTCCGAGCCATTCAAGATCGGCGAGAATGGAGGTTTCGTACTCCGGACGGCATCGGGTCTGGTCAATGTCTTCAATCCGCAACAGCACCTTTCCATCATGGGCGCGGGCAGTGTCCCAGACATGGAAAGCCGAGAGCGCGTGACCGAGATGCAAATGCCCGGTGGGGGACGGTGCGAACCGCGTGACAAATTCCCCGGCACCCATGCGACCCCCTGAATCAGCTTGTCTCTCAGGCAATCTAACCATCCCCCGCACAGGCTGAACAGCGTTTAGCTGTTGCAAGCACAGGGCAGGAACCGTATCGCACAGACATACAGGAGGTCATCTCGAATGCCTGTGGATACTTGGTTCACAACAGCCGAGCGCTGGTTCGAAACGAATGTGGTGGATGCGACAGAGCTCGCCACGTTTGGATTCGTGATGCTGTGTGTCCTGCTCGTTGCACTGGTCGTCCTGATGTTCAGCCTGCTGGGTTCGCTGTTGAAGACTTTGCGCAATGCGTCCGGGGCCCGGGCTGCGCGCAATGACAAGTCGCCCGGATACCGCGTGCTTGTCGCCCGCCCGGCTGGCAAAGGCTCGGGTCGCGCATGGAAATGGCTGCTCTCGGCGCTCAATTCCCACCTCTCCGAATTCAATTTCGGTGCGCCCCTGAAAGTGTTCCGCACGGGCACTATTCACGGCGGCATCGAAACGCGCGCGGTCCAGCGTGCCCGTCGGCGACTGGAAGTGGCAGATGCGGACATGCTGGTCTGGGCAGACAGGACGGGTCGGCGCGAAGATGGCTTTGTCATTCACGGCCTAAGCCGCGGTGGTGGCCTGACAGCCACGGAAGCGAAGCTGTTCACGCTGCCAATGCCCGGAAAGATGATCGACCTTGAGGGGCAGATGCCACGCGTGGCCGCTTACTTCCTTGCGCGGGAATTGCAGCCTGCGCTGGCCAATCCGCAATCCTTCCGGCCCGAAAAGATAAAGATCCTGTCTAATGCGCTGGCTGAAATCCTTGAGGACTCGCCTACGCTTCCGGTCGCTCTGCGCAGCCGTATCGAAGCCGATTTTTGCGCGTCTCTGGTGCACGTTGCCGAACAGTCTGGAGATATGGATGCGCTCGACCACGTGATCACGCTTCGGAGAATCCATCTCCAGGATATCAAGAGTGATGGCGACACATCGCGGGCCGTTCAGGCGCACATGGATCTCGGCCGGGCCCTGCTGGCGCGCGCGACAAACCAGTTCGATCGCAAGACCGTCGAGGAGGCGATCAGTCACCTCACCAAAGTGATTGAGGCCTTGCAGGCAGACCCGACCATAAAGCGCGCCCAAGCCGCTTCTGACGCCATGTACAAGGCGCAGAACCTGCTTGAGACACGCAAAAGGTTTGCCGTGAATTTCGGCGGCTAGCGGCAGCTTTCGCGATCAGGTCGACACACCCAGGCCGATTGGGCAGGACACGCCCGTGCCTCCAATCCCGCAATACCCGTTCGGGTTTTTTGCAAGGTATTGCTGATGGTATTCCTCGGCGAGATAAACCTTGTCCAGCGGCGCAAGCTCCGTTGTGATCTGGCTGGCATGACCGCTCTGGGCAAGCGACTTCTCATATACTGCGATCATCTCACGCGCAGTTTCGGCTTGTGCCTCGGATATCGTGTATATTGCCGAGCGGTATTGCGTGCCGATGTCATTTCCCTGACGCATTCCCTGGGTTGGGTCATGGCTTTCGAGGAACAGTTTCACGAGTGCGGCGAAGGTCACTTCGGCAGGGTTGAAAACCACTTCAACGATTTCCGTGTGCCCGGTCCCGCCTGAGCAGACTTCTTCATAGGTCGGGTTCGGGGTCGATCCGCCAGCATAACCTACCCGGGTCAGCCAAACGCCATCCTGCTGCCAGAATACACGCTCAGCGCCCCAGAAGCAGCCGAGGGCGAATACGGCCGTTTCGTATCCCGCCGGAACGGGGCCCTGCAGGTCACGGTCGAATACATAATGCGTGGTGGCGGTCGGGATCGGATCGGGGCGGCCGGGCAGGGCGCTCTCGGCATCCGGGATGGTCAGTTTTTTCTTCGAGAACAACATGAGGGGTCTCCCTTTCTGTGTCTCATATGGGTTTGTCTGCCGGGAACGGCAATCACAGTCTTGCGATCTTGCAGGCCTTCGGTTATTGGCTCCCCTCTGCTGAGTACGGTGAGGTGGCCGAGTGGTCGAAGGCGCACGCCTGGAAAGTGTGTAGGCTAGCAATAGTCTCCAGGGTTCGAATCCCTGTCTCACCGCCAGCAGATCCCAGGTCCAAACGATGCGTTCGTCAAGGCTGAGGGCGTTCAGGACTCTACTGTCGTCGGCGATATGCTGAGCGCACAAGAATCCAATAAGTAGATTGTAATCCCTTTTGAATTGTCTTGATATCCGGTTGCTTTCAGGAGACATCGACATTGTTAGAATTAAGCTTGGAGCCAGCCGGGAAAGATTACCTGAACATCGGGGTTGCTGCCGGTGCCAACGTTATCATACGATCGCCTACCTTTTCGGAAGAGAAGGCGGCGTGGGAATGTGAATTTTCAATCAAGGGATCGGAAAGTGAATTCCATTCGAGCTTGTTCGGAGTCTCTGAACTGCGCGCCGTCGAATTGGTTATAGGTTTCATCAACAAGATGTTCCCTTAAGGCCCTGAATCCACCAACTGTCGTTCCCGCGCGTCGCCGAGGTGAAGTTGCGGCAGTCTACCGTGCAGGCCGTGCGTCCTGCTTTTCCTTCTGAGCCGTCGGATGTTCTACCTTCTTTGAAGGGGACGCTTCAGGCTCGTGCGTCTGGTGACTGTCAGGCTTGGCGGATGCTTTCTGCGTTGGCCGGTCCGCTGTTTGCTTTTTTGCCGCCTTCACCGGTTGGGGTTTGTTGTCCTGCAGAAGTGGCGCGTAAATCCATTTCTCCGGCTGACCCGGCCCAGAGATCCGCGCCCAGTCACCTTTGGTGACATACATGGACACTTCCGCACCAAGGTTCAGTACAGTGATGATAGGGTTACTGACTCCAGGGCCGCCGCGCACGTTTACAGCTTCCGCTTTCACATAGCGGATGCCATGATGGCTGGCGGCGCTTTGCGGGTTTTCGCGCGGGGCCTGAGCAGAGGCGATGGGCCCGAATGCGGCTGCGCTGGATACGAGGCCGATAGCGAGGAGGGTTTTCAACTTTTTATTCAGCATGGGATGAGTCCTGATCCTGAGAATGCGTGGTTCACCATGATTAGGCGATCCCTATGCCGAGGGTTTGTCAGCTCCCCGGGAAATGGTGTCGGTGTGCAACATCGGTGTCCCCGGATTGGCGCCTCTGTGGCGACACCAAGGCGCGTGTTGAGGATCTGGCAATGTCAGACTGGAAACTCTGCAAATGCTTTATGGATTTTGAGCGAATGTTAACTAATTGTCGCAATTCTTGACGCTGAACCTTTAACCGTCCCTGCCAAGGATTAACGCCATGCTGATACGCGCAGCTGCCACTCTTGCCGGAACTCTCCTCATCGGACTTCCGGCGTTCGCCCAGGAACTCATCGTCGAGCAACAGGTTGAACGTGTGATCGTCATCGAAGACGAAGAGGGCGGATTGGAAATGGAGCTGCTGCCTGCTGAGGAAGTGAAGCCGGGTGAGCAGTTGTTTTATTCCGTGACATATTCAAACCCGGGCGAAACCCCGGCAAGGGACGCTGTTCTGACCTTGCCAGTGCCGGCAGATGTGAGCCTGCTCGAAGATTCTGCCATGGCCGAATATGATCAGGCCTCTGTTGATTTCTCCATGGACGGTGGGGCGACATACGTGCCGCGTGAAAAACTGATTGCGGAATCCGGTCTCGATGAGATCCAGCCGGTGAGCGTGTCCATGCCGGAAGAGATCACGCATATGCGCTGGACCTTCAATCGTGAGATTGGTCCGAAAGATTCAGGCAAGATTTTCTTTGCGGCGGTCCTCAAGGAAAATACGCGTCCCGTCAGCCCCTGAATTGACGGACGCAAGGCCGTTAGCGTAACGCCTGCGGCATGACACTCGTAAAAATCTGCGGCCTGACCGATCCCGACCTCGTGCGCTATACCGCGCAAGCCGGGGCAGACTGGATTGGGTTCGTGTTTGCCGAGGCCAGCCCGCGGCACGTAACGGAAGCAGCGGCGGCCAACCTTTTGATGCAGGTAGGGTCCGCCACGCCGGTGGCCTTGCTGGTTGACCCGGACGACGCGCAGATCGACCGGATCGTGGCGCTGGGGTTTCCGATATTGCAATTGCACGGTTCGGAATCCCCTGAGCGCGTCGCCGAAGTCAAGGCGCGGACGCGTCTGGAGATCTGGAAAGCCGTGGGAATTGACGATTCAGACGATCTGAAGCGGGCTGAGGCCTACACGGCAGCCGATCGGCTTCTGGTGGACGCGAAACCGCCTAAGGGCGCTGATCGGACAGGCGGGCACGGATTGTCATTTGACTGGAATTTGCTGAAAGGCTGGCAGAGACCGGCACCCTGGATTCTTGCTGGGGGGCTGACACCGGACAATGTCTCCGATGCCGTGCGTCTGACCGGTGCGCCAGCAGTGGATGTCTCTTCAGGCGTAGAGCGTGTTCGCGGCCTGAAGGACCGGGTACTGGTAAAGACATTCATCGACGCCTCAAAAAATTCATAACAAACCGATTGTTCCGTTTTCGTTCTGTGCTAATATGGCTCCTATTGGCAATGGGAGGACGTGTCATGTTTCCAGAAGAACTGACGAGTGTCGCTGGCAAGTTGGCGGAATGCTGCAATTCTGGCCGCGAGGCCGAAGCGCTGGAGACACTTTACGCACAAGACTGCGTGTCGGTCGAAGCGCTTGCAATGGGCGATGCGGGCCGCGAAGCTCAGGGGCTCGACGCCATCAAGGGCAAGCACGACTGGTGGTATGGCGCGCACGATGTGCACCAGGTCAGCGCCGAGGGGCCGTTCCTGTTTGGGGATGACCAATTTTCTCTCGTCTTCGACATGGATGTCACCAACAAGGAGTCCGGCGAGCGGATGCAAGCCAAGGAGGTTGGCGTGTATACGGTCAAGGACGGGAAGATCGTTCGAGAGGAATTTTTCTATTCCCCCATGGGCTGACGCGTCACGGGGCCGGGCGCATCGTCGCGCTTTCCTTGGCACGTCCTTCGGTCTAGATACGGGCCGGTAGTGCAAGGAAAGCAGGACGATGGATTTGCGGAACACATGGGATCAATGGCCAGATGCGAATGGCCGCTTTGGAGACTTTGGTGGGCGCTATGTCGCCGAGACATTGATGCCATTGATCCTCGAACTTGAGGCCGAATACCGCAAGGCCAAGGAAGATCCAGCTTTCAAGGCGGAAATGGACGATTTGTGGGCCCATTATGTCGGGCGTCCATCGCCTCTATATTTTGCGGAGCGGCTGACCGAGCATTTCGATGGCGCGAAAATCTATTTCAAGCGCGATGAGCTGAACCATACGGGCGCGCACAAGATCAATAATTGCCTCGGCCAGGTCCTGCTCGCCAGGCGTATGGGCAAGACCCGCATCATCGCCGAAACGGGCGCCGGTCAGCATGGTGTTGCCACGGCGACAATCTGCGCGCGCTTCGGACTGGATTGCGTTGTCTTCATGGGCGAGACGGATGTCGAGCGCCAGAAGCCGAACGTTTTCCGCATGAAACTGCTCGGCGCAGAGATCGTCCCGGTCTCTTCCGGCACAGGCACCCTGAAAGACGCAATGAATGAAGCACTGCGTGACTGGGTCACCAATGTCGAAGACACCTTCTACTGCATTGGCACGGCTGCGGGGCCCCATCCGTATCCGGAGCTTGTCCGCGACTTCCAGAGCATTATCGGCAAGGAGGCTCGCGCCCAGATGCTTGAGCGGGAAGGGCGCCTGCCCGACGCGGTCATGGCCTGTATCGGCGGTGGTTCGAACGCGATTGGCCTGTTTCACCCTTTCCTTGAAGATGAGGGCATTCGCCTGATCGGCGTCGAGGCCGCTGGCCACGGAATTGAGACAGGAGAGCATGCTGCCGCGCTGAATGGCGGCAAGCCGGGCATCCTGCATGGGAACAAGACCTACCTCCTTCAAACCGATGACGGCCAGATCATCGATGCGCATTCGATCTCGGCGGGACTGGACTATCCGGGCATCGGGCCAGAGCACGCTTTCCTGAGAGATTCCGGTCGCGCTGAATACTTGTCGTGCACGGATAAGGAGGCGCTTGCAGCTTTCCAACTGTGCACGCGGCTTGAGGGTATTATTCCGGCGCTCGAGCCCTCACACGCCATCGCGCGCGTAGGTGAGGTCGCTCAGGCACTCGGCAAGGATGGGCTGATGATCCTGAACATGTGTGGTCGCGGCGACAAGGACGTTTTCTCGGTCGCCAAGGCCCTCGGCGTCGATATGTAGGGAAGAGGCCGATGATCTCGCATGTGACCTTGGGCACGAATGATCTGGAAAATGCAGCTGCCTTTTACGAGCCGATCATGCAGGCGCTTGGGAATCCGCGTGTACCATTCGAGCGGTCTGATCCGTTTATCATGTGGCGGCGTCCGGGCGATGACCGCCCGCTGGTCGCTTTGGTGCGGCCGTTCAATGACCAGCGACACGAGCCGGGCAATGGCCAGATGCTCGCCCTGCTCGCACCCGACCGGCCAAGCGTAGATGAGGCGCACGCAATTGCCATCTCTCGCGGCGCTCAGGATGAGGGTACCCCGTGCCTGCGCCCGCAATATCACGCGAATTATTACGGGGCATATTTCCGAGATCTCGATGGAAACAAGATTTGCATCGTTTGCCACGATCCTGATGGACGAGGCGGCTAGAAAATGTTCCCCTGCGCCTTCACTTTATCTTTTGTCGAGAGAGTAAATTGACTGATCTCCTTCTCATTCGAGTCACCTGTCCCTCCCGCCGCGTGGCCGAGGAAATTGGCGATGCGGCCATCGAGCACCGCCTTGCTGCCTGCGCCAATCTCGAAGGGCCGGTCTCGTCCACCTATCGCTGGAAGAGTGTGGTGGAGCAGGCCTTCGAATTCGTGTTGTGGCTGAAAGCGCCGAAAGCGAATTGGGATCGGATCGAAGCCCTCGTCCTGACGCACCATCCCTATGAAGTACCCGCTATGGTCGCATTGCCTTGCATTCAGGCGAATGCGCCTTATGAGGCATGGGTTCACGAGAATACGGACACCTGATGCCAACTTCCCGCATTACAGACACCTTCGCCCGCGCAAGCGGCGAATCCCGCGCCGTTCTGGTTTCCTACCTTATGGCCGGCGACCCCGACCTTGAGACGAGCTATGCTGCCATGTGCGCGCTGCGCGACAACGGCGCCGATATCATTGAGCTTGGCGCGCCCTTTACCGACCCGATGGCCGATGGGGCATCCATTCAGAAGGCGGGCTTGCGCGCGCTCGCCAATAAAACAAAGCTCGCTGACACGCTGGCGCTGGCGGCCCGGTTTCGCGCCGAGGACCAGACAACGCCTGTCATTATCATGGGATATGCCAATCCTGTGTTCCGCATGGGATATGCTGAGTTCGCCAAGGCGGCTCATGCAGCCGGCGTCGACGGAACCATCCTGGTAGATTTGCCGCCGGAAGAAGATGGCGAACTGCGCGAGGCCTATGCGCAATACGATCTTTCCGTGATTCGGCTTGCGACACCCACCACCCATGAAAACCGCATGAAAAAAGTTGCCGAAGGCGCCAGCGGATTCCTCTATTTCGTCGCTGTGACAGGCGTTACAGGCGCTGGCAGCGCGGATCCGCAGGCGATTGCCGGGAACATTGAAATGGCCAAACGTGTTTCAGGATTGCCGGTCTGTGTGGGTTTTGGCGTCAAAACTGGCGCTCAAGCTGCAGAAATGGCTAAAATTGCCGATGGGGTTGTCGTAGGCTCCGCTTTCGTGGAGCATGCAGAAAAGGCCCACGAATCGGGGGATTTTGCCAGTGCACCGCGGGGAATGGGCGCGTTGGCGAAGGAGTTGAGCTCGGCGATCAGAACGATCACCAAGCCTTAAGTGTTGATTGCCGCCGAGGAGGTTCTGGCATGAACTGGATTACCAAGGTCACCCCGCCGGGCCTGAAGACCATGCTCGCGAAGAAGGACACGCCCGACGATTTGTGGGTGAAATGTCCTCTGTCCGGCGAACTGGTCTACAAGACCGATCTGGAAGAAAACTGGCATGTCACGCCTGCTGGCGCGCATCTGCGGATCAGCCCGCGCACCCGCCTGCGCCTCCTGTTCGATGATGAGCGCTGGGAGCCTTTGGCCCTGCCATCGGTTCCGCATGACCCCCTGAAATTCAAGGATGACAAGCCTTATCCGTCGCGCCTGAAGGCTGCGAAGGCCAAGATTGCGGCCCGGGACAAGAAAGAGTCCGAAAATGGTGGCGCACCGATCATCCAGGAAGACTGTATGGTGGCGGCCTATGGAAAGATCGGCGGCGTGCCCACGGTCGTATTGGTTCAGGATTTTGCCTTTATGGGCGGATCCTTGGGCATGGCGGCAGGGGAAGGCTTTGTAGCGGCTGCGCAGATGGCGTTGGCCCGCAAGGCGGGCTTTGTTGTGTGCACGGCGTCCGGTGGCGCTCGCATGCAGGAGGGCACGCTGAGCCTGATGCAGATGCCGCGCACGACGCTCGCGATCAATGAACTGGCCGAAGCCAAACTACCTTATATTGTGCTGCTGACTGATCCGACGTCGGGCGGCGTGTCGGCATCTTATGCGATGCTTGGCGATATCCATATTGCCGAACCTGGCGCAATGATCGCCTTTTCCGGCCCGCGTGTGATTGAACAAACCATTCGCGAAAGCCTGCCGAAAGGGTTCCAGCGATCCGAATTCCTGCTCGAAAAGGGCCAGGTGGACATTGTCTGCGACCGGCGCAAACTGAAGGACACGATCTCAAATGTCCTGTCGATGCTGATGCCAAATGTGCGGCGCGCTGAAGATCGCCTGCCGGTTTCTCTGACGCCACCCAAAACGCATGCCGCCAAGACCCCAAACAAGAGTAAGGGCAGCTCTGCTTGATCGGTGACAGTTCGGCCCTGGCCGAGGCGCTGGGGCGGTTCGAAGGGCTATATCCAGACACGATTGAACTATCGCTCGGGCGCGTCTTGAAAGCGCTTGAGTTGCTTGGGCGGCCGCAAGACAGGCTGCCGCCCGTGATACATGTGGCCGGAACCAACGGCAAAGGGTCCACCTGCGCCTTCATGCGGGCCATGATGGAAGCAGCGGGCCTTAGCGTTCATGTCTTTACCAGTCCGCACCTCGTGCGTTTCAACGAGCGTATCCGGCTCGCCGGTGAGATCGTGGATGATGCGCGCCTGATCGACTGGCTGGAGCGAACCCATGACGCGATCAAGGGGCAGGAGATCACACAATTCGAGGCGACCACGGCCACGGCCCTGCTCGCCTTCTCGGAAGTGCCCGCCGATGTACTGATTCTCGAAGTCGGCCTCGGCGGCAGTTATGACGCGACCAATGTGATCGACCAGCCCGCGCTCAGCGTGATCACGCCAATCGACTTCGACCACAAGGCCTTTCTCGGCTCGGATATTCGCAAGATTGCGGGTGAGAAGGCGGGGATCATCAAGTCCGGCCGCCCGGCGCTGACCGCGATCCAGCGCAAGATCTGTGACGATGTCATCGCAAAACGGGCCGAAGATGTCGGCGCGCCGCTCTATCGGCTGAAAGCGCACTTCATTGATGCAATGCCGGAAGACCTTGGCCTGTTGGGCGAGCACCAGCGGGCCAATGCGGCTCTGGCCGCCATGGCCGTGCAGCTGTTCGGAAATTCCACAATCATCGACCAGAATGCGATCTTCGAGGGCGCCCGCAACGTGGTGTGGCCTGCGCGTATGCAGCGCCTGAAAGACGGGCCGCTTACGGCGCTCGCCCCCAATCAGGAAATCTGGCTGGATGGCGGGCACAATCCGCATGCGGCCCGCGCCATTGCGAGACAGCTGAACAATATGCCCGGGCGTACCGCACTGGTCGCAGCCATGCTCGCCTCCAAGGATGCGACCGGTTATTTCATGCCGTTCCGGCAGGTGCGACCTGAGGTCTTCACCTTGCCGAATGCGCCGGGTCATCAGGGCGCCGAGCCTCAGGCCTTGGCGGAAGCGGCCACCAATGCGGGGCTGAAAGCTGCCGCGTACGACAGTCTCGAAGCGGCGCTCAAGGCTGCGGCGACAACCGGCGTCGACCGGATCCTGATTTGCGGATCTCTGTATCTGGCAGGGGAGGTGCTCGCGCAGAATGGTGAGCCGCCCGCCTAATCCCTATTCTGCGGCGAGTTTCAGCCCGTCGCCTTCATCATTCAGCGTTTCAGCGACCTTGTGCGCCAGTCGGCGCGCCACTTCGGTCTTGCCCATGCGGGGCCAGCGTTCGGATCCGTTCCGGGTGATCAGGGCAATCTCGTTTTCCGAGCCGCCCATCACATCCCCGGAGACATCATTGGCGACGATCCAGTCACAATTCTTGCGGGCGAGCTTCGCTTCAGCGTGTTCCTCGACATCATGCGTCTCTGCGGCGAAGCCGATCACCAGGGCGGGTCGGTTCTTGCGTTTGTTGGCCAGCGTCTTGAGGATATCCGGGTTTTCGGTCAGTTCCATGGACGGATGTTCGCTGCCTGCGCCCTTGATCTTCAGCTTCTTGGTTGCGGCCCGTGCCGGGCGCCAGTCAGCAACCGCGGCCACAGAAACGAATACATCAGCAGGCAGAGCGTCCTCGCAGGCCTTCAACATCTGGCGGGCAGTCTCGACCGGTACGAAATTCACTCCCCGTGGTGCGGGCAGGGCGACCGGACCGGAGACCAAAGTGACCTGCGCACCCAGACGCGCGAGCGCTTCGGCAATCGCATAGCCTTGCTTGCCGGAAGAATGGTTGGACAAGAACCGAACAGGATCCAGCGGTTCGCGTGTCGGGCCTGCTGTGACAAGCGCGTGGGTTCCCGCCAGTGCGCCGGTGGCGTCTCCTGCCAGCATGCGTTCGATTTCTTCGGCGATGACCGGAAGTTCCGGAAGGCGGCCAGGACCGAATTCACCGCAGGCCATCGCGCCTTCGTCCGGCTCCATCACCGTCACGCCATCCGCGCGGAGCGTTTCGACATTCCGCACCGTGGCTGGGTGCTGCCACATGCGCACATTCATGGCGGGCACGACCAGGACAGGTTTGTCAGTCGCCAGAAGTGTGGTGGAGGCAAGATCATTGGCGAGGCCACCTGCGGCCTTGGCCATCAGGTCTGCGGTAGCCGGGCAGACAACGACGAGATCGGCCGAGCGGGAAAGCTCAATATGGCCCATTTCCGCTTCGTCACTGAGGTTGAACAGCTCGGTATAGACCTTGTCGCCGGACAGGGCGGAGACCGAGAGAGGGGTGACGAATTCCTGGCCGCCCTTCGTCACGATGCACCGACAGGCAATGTCGCGCCGGCGCAACTCCCGGATCAGTTCCAGGCTCTTATAGGCGGCAATACCGCCGGAAATGATCAAAAGGATGCGTTTTTGCGTCATGGGCCGGGCTCTGTTTGTTACGCGTGTCTTATCGCAAATTTCTTGCCGTTACCCCATGAAATCCCTGTGAACTTGGCGGCTCGGTTAAGGTTTTCGCGGGTTTCAGCAGGGAAATGCCCGAAACTCGCTATTTCGCTGCCCAGATGCCCAGCGCAACCAAGACCGCGATGAAGCCAAACCAGCCCCACCAAGGCGCAAACCGGCGTGGAAGCGGCGGGGGCGAAACCGGTTCGAGTAGTGAGGCCTCAAATCTGTCCATGACTTCTGGCAGACGCTTCAACCGGTTGGTGATCTCTTTCACATTGCCTGCGACAAGTTTTGCGGCGCCCTCTGGACCAAAGCTGCGCCGGATCCACGTGCCGACCACGGGTTCGGACGCAAACCATATATTGTGCGACGGGTCGATCGCGCGGGCGACGCCTTCCACTTGGACCATGGTCTTCTGGAGCAGGACAAGTTCCGGACGCAGGGACATTCCGAATGTGTGCGTATAGTCGAACAATTGAAGCAGGACGCGACCCATCGAGACTTCTTCGGCCGGTTTGCCATGTACGGGTTCGCCGATGGAACGGAGAGCTTGTGCGAACTCCCCGATGGACTGGTTGGCCGGTACATAACCGGCCTCGAAATGGACTTCGGCAACACGGCGGTAATCGCGCTTCAGGAAGCCCCAAAGGATTTCGGCGAGGAAGCGGCGCTCGACCAGGCCGATCCGGCCAATGATTCCGAAATCCACCAGGGCCACCTTGCCTTCCGGCGTGATGATGAGATTGCCTTCATGCATGTCCGCATGGAACACGCCGTATTCGATCGCATGGGTCAGGAAGCCCTGCGTGATGTCGTTCGCCAATTTCTTGCGGTCGATGCCGGGACGGTCCAGCGCTTTTGGATCGGTGAGAGAAACTCCGTCGATCCAGTCGATGGTAAGAACCCGGCGACCGGTGCGGTCCCAATCGACGGAGGGAATGACGAAATGGCCGGATTTCTGGCTGATTTCGTGCATTTCGTCTGCGCCGCCTGCTTCGAGGCGCAGGTCGGTTTCGCGCATCATGGCATTCGCAATGGTTTCAGTGAAAGCCACAGGTTTCAGACGCTGGCTCTCGGCTGAGATGCCTTCGATGGTGCGCGCAGCGCGTTTCATGGCAGAAAGCTCCACCATCAATTTGTGCTCAATTCCCGGCCGCAGGATTTTCACGGCGCGTTCGCCTTCCGGCAGGGACATCTTGTGGACCTGCGCGATGGACGCGGCCGCAACCGGGTCTGACAATTCGGCAAACAGGCGCGCGGCGTCAGCCTCACCAAACTCTTCCGCAAGGGCGGCGCGCGCCGCTTTCATCGAAAAGGGCGGCAGCTTGTCCTTCAGACGGCCCAGATCCTGGGTGACTTCAGCGCCGAACACATCCGGGCGCGTGGCCAGAAACTGCCCAAGCTTGATATAGGCCGGTCCCAGCTTTTCCAACGCGCGGGCGAGGCGCTCGCCGGGGCGTCCCCGCGCGCCGCCACCAAAGACACGTAGCACCCGCCCGGCGATGCGGGCAGGCAGAGGCAGGCGGGTCTGGTAAGCGCCCGGCAGGATCACATCGTGTCGCGCGAGTGCTATGCCAGCGCGCATCAGGCGGCGATAATCTCCAATCAGTCCCATGCCATGCTCCGCGCGCCAACGGGAACCGGCAGGCCCGGACGGCGTTTGATGAGGGAAGATATGTTTACAGAGGAGGCTGTCATGGCCACTAAAAAAGCACCAAAAAACAAAGGAACTCTATACTTTGTGACGAGTGGACTGCTTGTGGCTGCAATGATTGCTGCGGCGATCTATTATGCCGAGCCGAGCCAAGCCCCAGACCAGCTGTTGCTGGACCCTGCACAGCGCTCCAGTCTGACGCCGGATTCGAGCCCAAGCTGACCCGCATCAGACCGCCCAGCCGAAGTGCAGGGCGGCGATGCCTCCCGAATAATTCGTGACACTCACACGAGAAAAGCCTGAATCTTCGATTTCTTTGCGGAAGGCGTCCTGTGTGGGAAATTTCCGTATTGATTCAACAAGATACTGATAACTATCGGCATCTCCCGCAATCAGGCTGCCGAGGCGCGGGATCACATTGAAACTGTATGTGTCGTATGCGGCCTGCAGGGCAGGGACCGTCATATGACTGAACTCCAGAACGGCCAATCTGCCGCCCGGTTTCAACACGCGGCGGAACTCCCGTAATCCTTCCAGACGATCCGCAAAATTGCGAATTCCGAACGACACGGTGACGGCATCGAATACTCGGTCGGGATAGGGCAAATTCTGGCCGTCGGCGCAAATCCAGTCTAGCCGACCTTCCCATTTAGCATTGTCCGCACGGGCTTTGCCTGCGTCCAGCATGGCATCATTGATGTCGGACACGATTGCGGTGGCGGGCGTGTCGATGCTCCTGCGCTTGCCCGCCTTGTCAGCCAAGGTGAGGAAGGCGCGTGCCAATTCGCCGGTGCCGCCAGCAACATCCAGATGGCGCTCGCCGGGCTGTGGGTTCACCTGATTCATCGCATCATGCTTCCAGAGGCGGTGGACGCCTGCGGACATGAGATCGTTCATCAGGTCGTAGCGGGACGCGACAGAGCGGAAGACGCCTTTCACGCGGGCGACCTTCTCCGTCTCGGTGACCTCTTCGAAGCCGAACGACACCTTGCGTTCCGTATCTCTATCTGCAGACATGCGCGCCACCATAGTTGCCTCGATCACCCTAGGCTATATGCCATAGCCATGCCTGAATTACCCGAAGTCGAGACAGTTCGCCGCGGACTTGCGCCAGTCATGGAGGGCCAGCGTATTGAGCGTCTTGTCCACAACCGGGCTGATCTACGGTTTCCCTTCCCCGACCGGTTCGCCGAACGCCTCAGCGGTGCGCGTATCACCCATCTGGGCCGCAAGGCGAAGTTCCTGACGCTTGCCCTGTCGACGGATGAGGTCCTCGTCATGCATCTCGGCATGACTGGACGGTTCACGGTGGCGGACGACAAACTCGGTGCGTTCCATCACGAGACCGGCACAGACCCACGCCATGACCATGTTGTCTTCCAGCTCGAAAGCGGCGCGCGCGTAACCTATAATGATCCGCGTCGATTTGGTTTCATGGAACTCTGGCCCGCGCAGCAGTTTCAGGCGTATCCAAGGTTAATGGCGATGGGGCCGGAGCCACTTTCCAATGGGTTTTCCGAGGCGTATCTGAATACAGTTCTGCGGGGGCGCAAGACGCCGATCAAATCGGCGCTGCTCGACCAGTCGGTGATTGCCGGGCTCGGTAATATCTATGTGTGCGAAGCGTTGTGGCGTGCGGGTGTATCCCCGCGCCGGAGTGCAGCGACCGTGCCGGGCCAGCGCGCCGCACGCCTCGTGCCAGCGATCAATGACGTTATAGCCGAAGCTATAGCGGCAGGCGGCTCATCCATCTCAGATTTCGCCAGCGCGAGTGGGGAGCTTGGCTATTTCCAGCACACTTTCGCCGTCTATGACCGGGAAGGGGACTCTTGCCGCAACTGCACCAAGCCGATCCAACGCATCGTCCAATCAGGTAGGTCGAGTTTCTTCTGTAGTGCCTGCCAACGCTAGGGACGAGATGGCCCCAGCGCGGCCAGAATCTGAATGGCTGTTTCCAGATCATCTGCCCGTACAAGGGAGTCGACGAGTTTTTTCGCCTCCCGCTTCAGCAAACCTATCTTTGCATGCTCAAGGTCGCGGACCTCGGGTGCCGCAGGAAATGGCTCGTAGAAATAGTTGATCGGCTTACCGAGGGCGATGGCCACGTCCCTCAACCTGCCAGCTGACAAACGACTGCGGCCGGCCTCATACTTCTGAACCTGCTGAAAAGTAAGGCCCAGCTTTTCGGACAACGCCTCTTGCGTCATCCCCACTTCACGACGCGCTTGTCGGACTTGCCGACCGATAAAGCGGTCTGCATCTGTGGGTTTTCTTACGTCTTGGGGAGATGGGGCATGCGGCATCCTGGGTCCCTGAGGCCGGGTGTCTGACGCAATGCGCCGCGCACCCATTGAAATCAGGAGCTGACAATATTCAATCCTGAGTGGTTTTCAAGCCCAAAGAATGCCCGCACGCAACTTGCGATTGTGTGTCGAGTTTTGCTTTATCTTTCGAGGCGGCCAGAGCCAACATCCTCATGCAGGATGATCAATTGGGCCGACGACTATTTCGGATCAAGCCGAATGACGTCGTCTTCTGACGATGCCGGCTCTGCAGTATCGTCAGGAAGGGACAGGCCAAGCGACGGAGCATCCTCGAACTGGCCTCCGCCAAAACCGCCGGACCCGATCAGCAGACCATCATCTTCGTCCGACTGCCCAATTCGCAAATTCAGCGTACCGCTGCCAGTGTCCTGAGCCGCCGATGAACTTGGCAGGTTCAGATTGAGGGAGCCCGTATATTCGTCCTCGACCTGGGCGGTCTCGGTAGCGACGACAGCTGCGTCTTCACTGCTGGAATTTTCAGAACAGGCCGTCCCTGCCAGACAGAAAGACACGATGGCGATAGACGTTGTCAGTTTCATGATCATGTCCCCATTCTTGCCGGGAGCTTCAGCGGCTCGCAAGCTTGTCTTGCACAACGTTCCAGAAATCGGCAGCGATATCAATGCCGCTGAGTTTCTTGATGGCCTGAACACCGGTGGGGGAGGTGACATTCACCTCGGTAAGACGCCCGCCAATCACGTCGATGCCCGTCAGGACGAGTCCGCGACGTTTCAATTCCGGCCCGATGGCTTCGCAAATCCGCATATCCGCGTCGCTCATATCTGTCTCCTCGGCCGTACCGCCGACAACGAGGTTCGATCGGACCTGACCTTCCTTGGGGCGCCGGTTGAGCGCGCCGGCGGCTTTGCCATCGATCAAGATGATGCGCTTGTCGCCCTCACTGACGGCCGGCAGAAATGCCTGAACCATGACCGGTTCACGCGAGCGACTGAAGAAGAGCTCAGTCAACGAGTCGAAATTGGAATCGTCCTGCTTCAGGCGAAACACGCCTGCGCCGCCATGCCCATAGAGCGGCTTGATGATGATGTCCTTGTGCTCTGCGCGGAAGGCTTCGATGACAGACAAGTCGCGCGACACAAGGGTTGGCGGCATCAGGTCTGGATACATTAGCGGGAAAATCTTTTCTGGACTGGATCGGACGCCAGCCGGGTCGTTCACGACGAGGGTTTCATCTGCGATTTCCTCAAGCAGATGGCAGGCCGTGATATAGCTCATGTCAAAGGGTGGGTCCTGACGCATCAAGATGACGGCAACGTCTTTTGCAAGATCCAGCCGAACGGGCGCATCAAACAGGCCGGGTGCGTCCTTCACACGTTGAACGCGCGCGGGTCGAACCAAGGCCGTTACGCGGCCTTGCTCGATGCTCATGTCATCGGGACCGTAGACGAAAAGCTCCATGCCGCGCGCTTGTGCGACTTCGGCCAGGGCAAAAGTGGTGTCTCCGTCGATATTGACGGATTCGAGCGGATCCATCTGGATCGCAACGCGAAGGCTCATGAGGCGGCTCCCTTCATGGGCCGCCGCCCGCGCGACCTGACCCGGCTAGTAATTGGCGCCGATCAGTTCCCCGTCGGCCTGATAGTCATATGAGGCATCGGGTGCTGTTTGATAAGGGGGCGTGCCCTGCGTCGTCGGCGCGGCTTGTTGGGTGCGGGTATTGTCACGAATGCGGACATAGGAAACCACCTGTTTCACGCCGCCCACCACACTGGCCTCCTCGGCTGCGCGCTTCAACTCCTCGGCCGACCGCGCGATGCCCATAAGGTAGACAACGCCATTATAGGTTTCGATGTTGAAGTTGAGGCTTTTGACCGTGCTGGACCCAACCAGGCGTGCGCGGACCCGACCCGTGATGACTTCATCGGAGACATTTGCGAGGAAACCGCCCGGAGGCTGGATACGAATTTCATTGGCGACATCGCGCGTGAGGTGAGAGGTCCAGGCGATACCTTCGGCTTTCACACGCTCTTCCGGAGTGTTTACGCGGCCGGAGAGCAGGACGAGTCCCCCGGTGACCTCCACATCGACCTCTCCAAACTTGTTTGCGCTTTCAGACAGGAGCTTACTCTTGATCTCATTCGACGCGGTGGCATCGTCCACAGCTTCACCGAGCGATTTCTCCTGGGCGGCGGCAACGCCAACGGCCCCGGCGGTGCCAAGCGCTGCAACGGCGCAACCCCCGAGCGGCAAAGCAAACAAAACGGCGGCAGCAGCAAATTGCATGCGCATGAAACTCTACTCCATCAGCAACAAGAATGACGTCGGAATATGCCCTGAACATGCGGCGAAAATCTGGCAAACTGCGCATAAGGTGCAATTTGGTGCGAATTGAGACTCGATATGACGGCGACAGACCTTTAATGGCTGGTTGTTCGGCCCCGTAGATGCTATTATCTGAAGAGGACGTAACAAGAAGGAACCGGACCCCTGACCCCCAGCGCCCCGCGGCTCCAGCCCGCCCAGCAGGCCACGCTCGAAGAAATCCGTAATGTGGCCGAAGCCCTCGCCAAGGCCCTTGAGGATGACAAGGCTGAAGACATTCTCTTCATTGACCTTGATGGAAGATCTTCGCTCGCAGATTTCATGATCATCGCATCCGGTCGTTCCGGCCGGCATGTTGCGGCTCTCGCAGACCATCTTGCACAAGACGTAAAGAAACTGACCGGTCGCCCGGCCAGTGTCGAAGGTATGCCGAATGCAGATTGGGTGCTGATCGATACCGGGGATGTCATCGTCCACCTGTTCCGCCCGGAAGTCCGGGAATTCTATAATCTCGAAAAGATCTGGGCATCTGACAATGCCCATCGTGCGCCAGCCAATTAGCGGGCGACCATGCGGATCATCTTTCTGGTCGTCGGGCGGCTAAAGGCCGGGCCGGAACGCGAACTTGTCGATGAATATATCAAGCGTGCAGGGCCGATCGCACGATCCCTCGGCTTTCGCGGCATTGAAGAGATCGAAGTGCCCAGTGGCGGCGGACTGGACGCTGAAGCGGACCGGATTCTCGCCAAACTACCGTCAGGTGCCAAATGTATCCGACTGGACGAGTTCGGACGGGCACAAAGATCTCGCGAATTTTCTGAAAATCTCGCCAAATGGCGCGATCAGGGCGTGCCTGACCTCGTTTTCCTGATTGGGGGAGCCGAGGGCTATGGCGACGCGGTGAAGTCAGCCGTTCCGGATACTCTGGCTTTTGGACCCCAGACCTGGCCACATCGTTTTGTCAGGGTGATGGTGACAGAGCAGGTTTACCGCGCTGTATCGATCCTCGCCGGGACGCCCTATCACAAGGATTAAGGCTCAACCTGCGTAGAGTGAAGGCTGTGGCATCAGGACCATGGCAAATGTTACGGCCGCGATTACCCCTAAAACGGCAACAGACAATAGTCGTGTGATGGATATGGGATGGCTCACGGGATCGTCCTTTCTGGTCGCTTGGGCTCCAGATGGTGCCTCGATACATTGATGAACACTCTTGTAACGGAATAGGTTCCATGCGCGGCACGCATGAGGCGATTTCAGGGCAGAGCCTTACACTTTGTTGATCCTTGCAATTTCCCGGCCTAGAGCAGTAGTCGACCGAACTAGCGCGGTGGGAGGCGGTTACCATGTCGGGATTGAGGGACTTCCTGAAAGTCTATTGGCCTCTGGTCGTCGTTGCCTTTGCGGGCGTGCTCCTGGCTCTGGTGCTGATGGACCCTGCGCCACCGAAAACGATCCGGTTCGCCGCTGGCAGCCCGGGCGGTGCCTATCATGCCTTTGCAGAACGCTATCAGCGTCTTCTCGCGGAAGAGGGGGTGGAGGTTGTGCTGGTGGAGACGCAGGGCTCAATCGACAATCTGCGCCTGCTGGATGATTCCGAGGTTGATGTCGGCCTTGTGCAGGGCGGACTCTCAACTGTGTCCGATGAGGAAGAGTTGCGCTCAATTGGAGGACTGTTTCCGGAGCCTTTCTGGGTGTTTGTCCGGAATGATGTTCCCGTTGACACGTTGGGCGATCTTCACGATGCTCGAATGGCAGTTGGCGGCACCGGGTCGGGCACGCGCATGCTCGCCCTGGAGCTAGAGGCCGATTATGGGGGCGAATGGGATGAAACGTCTCGGCTGCCGCTTTCGGGCAATGCGGCGGCGGACGCCCTGCTGTCCGGGAGTCTGGACGCTGCTGCTTTCTCTGCCTCGGTGGAGGCATCTTATGTGGACCGATTGCTGAACAGTCCGGATGTTGTCCGCCTGCTTCCGTTTGACCGCGCTCCGGCCCTGGCGCGCCGACACGAGGCGCTGTCAGATATTGTCCTTCTGAGAGGCGTTGTGGATATCGGCAAGAATCTGCCAGCAACAGACATCCCCCTGGTCGCACCTGTCGCTCAACTCGTCGTCCGCAAGGACTTGCACCCGGCCATCGAAGCGCTTCTCATAGATGCTGCAACGGCGATTCATTCCCAAGGTACGCTGCTGGCCCCGGCGGGGGAGTATCCTGATCCGGACCTGATCGATCTGCCCATCAGCGAACAAGCACGTCGATACTACAAGGACGGCCCGTCATTCCTGCGCCGTTACTTTTCGTTCGACGTCGCGAATTTTCTGGACAGGGCCTGGGTGCTTGCAATCCCGTTGCTGACCTTGCTCTTCCCGTTGGTCCGGGTCGCACCTCCCATCTATCGCTGGCGTGTGCGCCGGAAAATCTATGTCTGGTATGAAGACTTGCGTGCGCTCGAAGAGCGTGGACGTTCGACCGACAACAAGGCGGAACGTGACAAGGTGCAGGAGGAACTCGAAACCCTGCAGGCAGAAATCGGTGCCGTTGAAGTGCCGCTTTCCTATACGGACGATCTTTACCGGCTTCGCAGTCATGTCGAGTTCGTCAAGCAACTGGTGCGTGAGCGAAATCCGGTGAAGGTTGCCGGCTGACATGACTTCATTGCGAAAGATAGCCATTGCCGGTGCCGGCATTGGGGGACTGGCCGCGGCAGCCCTGCTTGCCCAAGCCGGCCATGACGTCACCGTCTATGACCAGTTCGATGCGCCAGGACCTGTCGGGTCTGGCCTGATCCTGCAAGAAACGGGGTTGACGATATTGGGCGAGCTCGGCTTGCGTGAGCGAGCCGAAACGCTGGGCGCGCCTATTCGGCGCCTGCATGGCCAGGCGGTCAATTCCGGGCGCACCGTGTTGGATGTCCGATATGATGCCATCCGGCCCAGCCTTCGGGGCATATCCATCCAGCGTCCCGTCCTGTTTGACCTGGTGTATCAAGCAGCCAGAGAGGCAGGCGCGAATATTGTCCCGTCCACACGGATCATCGCGGCTCAGGCCGTGGGAGGTTACCTGACCACAGGGGACGGAAAGACGTTGGGGCCGTTTGATCTTGTGGTTGATGCACTCGGTGTGCGCTCCCCGCTCTCATCTCGTCCGCGCAGCCAGCTCGCATATGGCGCGCTCTGGGCAACCCTTCCGTGGCAGGAGGGACATGGGTTTGAGCGGAACGCCTTGGCACAACGCTACCGGCAGGCCCGTCAGATGGCGGGGGTTATGCCATCAGGCCGCTCAGAAGAAGAGGGCGTGGACACGCTCACCTATTTCTGGTCCATTCGAACGGATCAGTATCAGGCATGGAAGCAGGCTCCCTTGTCAGCTTGGAAAGCAGAGGCGGTCGCGCTCTGGCCGGAAACGGCTGTCTTCCTGGACCAGTTGAAGAGCCACGCTCAGCTAACCTATGCAGAATATGACCATCGCACACACGCCCCTGCCGTAAACCAGCGGCTGGTGCACATTGGCGACAGCTGGCATGCGGCCAGCCCGCAACTGGGCCAGGGGGCCAACATGGCCTTGCTTGATGCTTATGCGCTGTCGCGGGCATTGTGCGTCCGCGACGATCTGGACAGACAATTGCGCCACTACACTTCAATGCGTTCAGGGCACGTCAGAATGTTCCAGACTATGAGCTGGCTTTTCACGCCGGTCTACCAGTCCGATTCCACGATACTTGCATGGTTACGCGATTGGCTGGCGGCCCCGATCAGCAAGATACCGCCCGCACCGAAAGTGCTCGCCGCCATGGTGTCGGGCGGAATGGGCAGGCCGCTCAACAGGCTTGGGCTCAAGGCTGGCGATGTATCATTCACTGCCGAGTGATTTGAGGCGGTACAGCAAGTCAAGCGCTTCACGCGGTGTCAGGGAATCCGGGTCAATCTGTTGCAGCAACAGGTCGGATTCTGATGGCCCAATTATCTGATCTGCATTCTCCTCGTCCGTGATCGGCGCAAGAGATGCGGCAGCAAAGAGGGGCAGGTTTTCGGGCGCGTCAGGTTCAGCCTCAAGCTGCTTCAGGATTTGCGCCGCCCGTTTGACGGCCTTCTTTGGAAGGCCTGCAAGCTTGGCCACTTGTACGCCGTAAGACTTGTCCGCCGGCCCGGCCTGAACTTCATGCAGGAAGACAAGGTCATCTTTCCATTCCTTGGCGCGGAGCGAAGCATTGGCCGCACCGGGCAAGTCCTCAACCAGTTTGGTCAGCTCATGATAGTGAGTGGCAAACAGGGCCCGGGCCTTGTTGACCGAATGAAGGTGCTCGACTGCCGCCCAGGCGATGGCGAGACCGTCCCAGGTTGATGTGCCCCGGCCGACCTCGTCCATGATGACGAAACTGCGCTCCGTAGCCTGATTAAGAATGGCGGCGGTCTCAACCATTTCCACCATGAAGGTGGATCGCCCGCGTGCCAGATCGTCGGACGCGCCGACGCGCGAAAAGATCCGATCGACCAAGCCCAATGTCAGGGATCGCGCAGGCACGAAGAGCCCTGCTTGCGCCAAGATAACGGCCAGCGCGGCTTGTCTTAGATAGGTGGACTTACCGGCCATGTTCGGACCAGTCACGAGCAGGAGGCGCGTTCCGAAATCGCCCTCGGCACTTAGTCCCAGGTCGTTGGCGGTAAATCCCTTGCCATCTTTCTTGAGCGCAGCTTCGACCACCGGGTGGCGCAGCCCCGTGGCGTAAAATGTGGTGTCTTCTGTCAGTACGGGTCTGATCGCGTCGACCTCAAACGCCCATTCTGCTGAGGCTGCCGCGACATCGAGGTCCGCAATGGCGCCTGCAGTGCGGGATAGAGGCGAGTTTAGTGCATCGATTCGCTCACAAAACCCTTCGAAGACGGACATTTCACGCGCTTTTGCTTCGTCTTCTGCGCGGGAAATCCTGCCCGCGAGTTCAGAAAGTTCCTGCGTAGAGAAGCGCACATTGCTGGCCAGGGTCTGACGATGGATGAAGGTTTCGGACAGAGGCGGCTTCATCAACGGGTCGCCATAGCGGGCCGGGACATCGACGAAATAGCCAAGCACATTGTTGAACTTGATCTTCAACGCAGTGATGCCGGTTTCGTCAGCGTAGCGAGCCTGTAGCGCAGCGATGATCTGGCGGCTGTCATCGCGCAGGCCACGGGCTTCATCGAGCGCCTCGTCCCAGCCGGGTGCAACGAACCCGCCATCGCGGGCGAGTGTGGGTGGATTTTCCGAAAGGGCTGTCTCCAAATCCCGCGCGAGTGTGGCGAGGTCTTCGTCCTTGCTCAGGTCGAGTGCGGCAACAGCCTCATCGATTTTGTGCGGCAGGCCCGCAGAGCTGGCTGTCAGTTGGCTTGCCGCTTCATGTGCGGCAGTCAGTGCGCGCCCGATCGCGGCCAGGTCGCGCGGCCCACCCCGACCGAGGCGCAACCGTGTCCGCGCACGTTCCAGATCTGGCGCAGCCTTCAAGCTGGCGCGCACAGACGCCACTGCGTCGCGATCATCCGCAAACCAGGCCACGGCGTCATACCGCGCTTCAATCTCCACCCGGTCGACACAGGGACGCGAAAGACGCGAGGCCAGAAGCCGCGCGCCCGGTGCGGTGACGGTCCGATCGATTGTGCCGAGCAAGGACCCGTCGCGGTCGCCGCGCATGGATCGGTCGATCTCCAGGCTCGTGCGGGTTGCTGGATCAATCGCTAGGTGGCCCTCTGCGCGCGCCCGAATGGGTGGGTCCAATCGGATGTCGCTGCCTGCTTGGGTGAGCTTCACGTAATCCAGCAATAGGCCGATTGCTGCGAGTTCTGCGCGGCCGAAGTCGCCGAGCGCTTCCAGCGCAGCGATTCCGAATGTTTCTTTGAGAAGGGCTTCGCCTGATTTGTACGTCGCGCTGCGGGCGGGCCGGAAGGTCACTGGTGCGGTGGAGAGCGCAGTCGCATTTGCGATGGCAGGTTTGTCGATATCGCCCTCGGACACCAACAGTTCAGACAATGGATAAGCCATCAGGCTGTCAGCAAGCGTGTTCGCTGCGAGCGCGGAGACATCAAATCGTCCGGTGGAGACATCGCAGACGGCGATGGCCGCTTCGGCTCCGCCGCCTCCTATGGCAATCGCGGCCAGCGCCTGATCCTGATTAGCGGGCAGTAGGGCGTCTTCGGTCAGCGTTCCGGGCGTAACAATGCGGACGATGTCCCGGTTTACGATGGATTTCGATCCGCGCTTCTTGGCCTCTGCGGGGCTCTCTGTCTGCTCGCAAACGGCAACCCGGCATCCGGCCTTGATCAGGCGCGCCAGATAACCCTCGGCGGCATGATAGGGCACGCCTGCCATGGGGATGGGTTTGCCTTCATACTCACCTCGTGACGTCAGCGTTATGCCGAGCACTTTCGAGGCCTGAACCGCGTCGTCGAAGAACAGTTCGTAAAAGTCGCCCATCCGGAAGAAGAGCATGGCATCTTCATGCCGCGCCTTGATCGACAGGTATTGCGCCATGAACGGGCTTGGCGCAGGAGTGGGTTTCGAGGGAGCAGAAGTGTCGGCCATGGGCCGGGACGCTATCGTCAGTGCCGGAGATTCGCAAAGCCTCGCACCAGCTTGCGCGCGACAAAGTGATCATATCGCACCGAATGGCCCGTTTTACGGTTGGCATGGCTTTCGCACCGGCCTAGTTTGCCGCCTCAATTGAAACTTTTTGCAAAAACGGATTTGCCGCGCGATGACCACTAAACGGCCGAGCTTCACAGACCAGGAAGCCCTCGATTTTCACTCGCAGCCACACGCCGGCAAGATCTCCATGGCGCCGACCAAGCCTATGGGTACGCAGCGTGACCTGTCTTTGGCCTATAGTCCCGGCGTTGCGGTGCCCGTGCTTGCCATCGCGGAAGACGAGGATCGGGCCTACGATTATACCGCCAAGGGCAATCTGGTCGCGGTCATTTCCAACGGTACTGCCATCCTCGGCCTCGGCAATCTTGGGCCGATGGCGTCCAAACCGGTGATGGAAGGCAAGTCTGTCCTGTTCAAACGGTTTGCCGATATCGACAGTTTCGACGTCGAGGTCAGCACGACAGACGTCGAAGAATTCATCATGACGGTCCGGAACATCGGTTCCACGTGGGGCGGCATCAACCTGGAAGATATCTCGTCTCCGGACTGTTTCATCATCGAGAGCCGTCTGCGCGAAGACCTCGACATTCCGGTGTTTCATGATGACCAGCACGGCACGGCGATTATTGCCGCGGCCGGCCTTATCAATGCCTGCCACATTACGGGTCGGGAACTGAAAGATCTGAAAGTCGCCGTCTCGGGGGCAGGGGCCGCCGGTCTTTCCTGTGCAGGACTGATTCGCCATCTCGGCGTGAAGCCTGAGAATATCCTGATGTGTGACTCCAGCGGCGTTGTCTATGAGGGACGCACCGAGAAGATGGACCAGTTCAAGTCCGCCTTTGCCGTCAAAACCACAAAGCGAACGCTCGCAGAAGCAATCGAAGGCGCTGACGTGCTGTTGGGCCTGTCCGCGAAGGGCGCTGTTTCGAAAGAGATGGTCAAGTCGATGGCCAAGGACCCGATCATCTTCGCCATGGCCAATCCTGATCCTGAAATCACGCCGGAAGATATCAAGTCGGTTCGTGATGATGCAATCATTGCCACCGGCCGGTCGGATTATCCCAATCAGGTCAACAATGTTCTGGGTTTCCCGTACATCTTCCGCGGCGCGCTGGACGTGCGTGCGCGTGGCATCAATGAAGAGATGAAGGTTGCAGCTGCACGGGCAATCGCTGAGCTGGCGCGCGAAGACGTGCCGGATGAAGTGGCGGCTGCATATCATGGCGCGCGCCCAAGCTTCGGGCGTGAATACATTATTCCAACGCCGTTTGATCCGCGCCTGATCAGCTTCATTCCGCCTTTCGTGGCGCAGGCCGCCATGGATACCGGCGTGGCTCGCAAACCGATTGATGACATGGAAGCCTACCGGCATTCGCTGGCCCGCCGCGCGGATCCGTCCGCTTCCTTCATTCAGGGGGTTCAGGCTCGCTGTAAGGAGCTGCAGCGCCGCATCGTGTTTGCTGAGGGTGAAGAGCCCGCCGTCGTTCGCGCCGCGTTCAGCTTCAAGAATCAGGGGCTTGGTCATCCGATCCTGATTGGTCGCGAGGCTCAGGTCGAGCGCGCCATGGAGCAGATGGGTATCCAGCCCGGTACACTTGAGATTCTAAATGCGCGCCTGTCTGACAACAATCCGGTCTACACGGACATGCTGTATGCTCGCCTCCAGCGCGACGGCTATTTGAAGCGGGATGCCCAGCGTCTCGTGAACCAGGACCGCAATGTCTTCGGCTGTTGCATGCTGAAGAATGGCGACGCTGATGGCATGGTCACGGGTGTGACCCGTAACTATGACGTCGCCTTGAACGACTCGCTGCTGGTGCTCGATCCGATACCGGGACAGGCCATAATTGGCATGTCGATGGTGATTAACCGGGGGCGGACGGTCTTCATCGCAGACACTAGCGTCACCGAGCTGCCGCAGGGCGAAGACCTTGCCAATATCGCCATAGAGGCCGCCCGAGGCGTCCGCTCACTTGGCTTCTCGCCGCGCGTGGCATTCCTGTCCTATTCGACCTTCGGCAACCCGATGGGCGAGCGCGGCGAAAAGGTGCGCGATGCCGTCGCCATCCTGGATGGTATGAAGGATATCGACTTCGAATATGAAGGTGACATGAGCGCGGATGTTGCGTTGAACACCAGCCACAAGCTGCTCTACCCATTCTCGCGCCTGACTGGACCGGCAAATGTGTTGGTCATGCCAGCCATTCACGCCGCATCTATCTCGACCAAGCTTCTGGAATCGATGAGCCGCGCCACGGTGATTGGGCCAATGCTGCTGGGTCTAGAGAAGCCGGTACAGATTGCATCGCTCGGCGCAACGGTCGGTGACATTGTGAACCTCGCAACGATTGCGGCCTTCGATGTGGATCACGTGCACGGCGGCTAACGTCATCGTCACGAAATTCCCCAGCGTCAGGACTCGCAGGCGGCGAGTGGCTCACCTATAGTCATATCAAGCATATGGACCACAGGGAGGCCCGAACGGCATGAAGGAATACAAGCAGTTCTATATCGACGGTGCATGGGTTGATCCCGTTGAGCCGCGTACGTTGGAAATCGAGAACCCGGCCACTGAAGAAAACTTCGCGGTCATTTCGATTGGTTCCAAGGCCGATGTCGATAAGGCCGTTGCCGCAGCTCGGAAGGCTTTCCCGGCATTTTCGCAGACCAGCGTGGAATACCGCGCCGAGCTGCTCGAAAAGATCGCTGCAGGCATTCAGGCGCGTATGCCGGAAATGGCAGAAGCGATCTCGAACGAGATGGGCGCGCCGATGTGGCTTGCCAATGCGGCGCAAGTGCCTGCCGGTATGGGGCATTTTGCGACCACTGCAGCCATTCTGCGTGACTATCAGTTCGAGGAGCTGAAGGGTACGACGCTGCTTCGCAAGGAGCCAATCGGCGTTTGCGGATTCATCACGCCTTGGAACTGGCCGCTGAACCAGATCGCCTGCAAGGTTGCTCCGGCAATTGCTGCAGGGTGCACCATGGTGCTCAAGCCGTCCGAAATCGCGCCGCTCGACGCGATGATCCTGACGGAAATCATGCACGAGGCCGGTGTGCCGAAGGGCGTATTCAACCTCGTCAACGGAGATGGTCCGGGTGTCGGTTCGGCGCTGTCCTCACACCCTGACGTCGACATGATGAGCTTCACCGGTTCCACACGCGCAGGTGTGCTTGTGGCTCAGGCCGCTGCGCCGACCGTAAAGCGCGTCGCACAGGAACTCGGCGGCAAGAGCCCGAATATTATCCTGCCATCCGCAGACCTCGAGAAGGCTGTCGGTGGCGGCGTTATGCAGATGATGACGAATACGGGTCAGTCCTGTAACGCGCCATCGCGCATGTTCGTCCAGAAGGACCAGCAGGACCAGGCGATTGCGATCGCAAAGGCAGCGGCTGAATCGGTCAAAGTAATGATGCCAGGTGAAGCCTCACCGGGCGCTATCGGTCCGATTTCGAACGGCAACCAGTACCAGAAGGTTCAGGATCTGATCGAGACCGGCATCAAGGAAGGCGCGACGCTGGTCGCCGGTGGTCCGGGCCGTCCGGAAGGCTTCAACAAGGGCTATTTCGCGCGTCCAACCGTGTTTGCGAATGTCACCAATGACATGACCATTGCGCGTGAGGAAATCTTCGGGCCAGTGCTCGTCATGATCCCATATGAGGATGTGGATGATGCTGTCGAAATGGCCAATGACACAGTCTATGGCCTGGCAGGCTATGTGCAGGGCGCTGAAGATGAAGCCCGCAAAGTGGCCAACCGCATTCGTGCCGGTCAGATTCAGGTCAATGGTGCGCGGCCAGACTTCACGGCACCATTCGGTGGCTACGGCCAATCCGGCAACGGCCGGGAATGGGGCGAGCATGGCTTTGAGGAGTTTCTCGAAGTCAAGGCAGTCATGGGCTACAAGGCCGCCTAGTCTATTTCACGGCTGAAAATATTATGGGGCGGCCTTCGGGTCGCCCTTTTTGCTTGCCTGATTGACATCGATCAGGCGGCTCTCTGAATTGTGAAGCCAATTCAACTAGTGTTCAGCTAACTTCCCCCATACATTACAGGAAACATCGCTTTGGAGGGTGATATTCCATGCCCAAATTCAAGCTTACAGGTGCAATCGCTGCCTTGGCCGTGCTCGGCGCCTGCGCGACCGCAACGCCATATCAGGCCGCTCTGGATGGCGATCGCGGCTATTCGGAAATGAAGATCGAGGACAATCGGTTCCAGGTCGAGTTTTCCGGAAACTCCCTGACAGATCGAAAGACCGTAGAGACCTATTTGCTCTACCGGGCCGCGGAGCTGACCCGACTGAACGGGTATGACCACTTCCGGGTCGTACGCCGCGACACAGATTCTGAAAGCCGCCTTGTGCCGGTTGGCGGAGGCTCGCCCTATTACGACCATTTCCACCTGAATTACAGATACTTCGGCCCTTATGCGGCCTACTATCATGACCCATTCCGTCGGTCTCGCTATTCTGCGTTTGGACCTTATGACGCTTATTGGGGCGGCCCACGGGAATACCGTGAGCGGACGAGCTATGTCGCGTCTGCAGAAATCCTGATGGGTAAGGGCGAAAAGCCCGCCGATGCCGCCTATTTTGATGCAGAGCAAGTTGTCTTCAATCTCAGCCCAAACATCATGAGACCGGAGCTGAAATAGTCCTCGACCCGCGAATTCGCATTGCAGCCCCGCCATTTGGCGGGGCTTTTTTCTGGTCTGGACACTGGCCATTCCTTTGCAGGAGGCCCAGATAGGGCCCTTGAGAATCTCAAGAAAGCCTGTCGAACCCATGCCGGACTCTGAAATGCCCGTTCCTGAGCCGCGCACCTTGCAAGGTGCCCATGGTCGACCTGTGCCGGGGCGCACGGAGATGGTCGTTATGGTTGCGGCGCTGATGGCGCTTAACGCGCTCGCCATTGACATCATGCTGCCTGCACTGGGTGAGATCGCGGATTCGATCGGTCTGACAGGTGCTTCCCCGGAGGATGCCAATCGTCAGCAGATGATTGTGTTTTCCTATGTATTGGGCTTCGGCGCGCCTCAACTCGTTTGGGGGCCGATTTCCGACCGCTTCGGACGGCGCGTCCCCTTGTTCGTCGGATTGGTTGGTTACTCGCTGACTGCGCTACTCTGTATCGCGCTAAAGGATTTTCATGCGCTACTTGCTGCGCGTTTCCTGCAGGGCGTTTTTGCTTCAGGCGCCCGGCTTGTGGCTGTTTCGGTCGTCCGTGATCTTTATGCAGGCCGGCGTATGGCGGGTTTCATGTCATTGGTCATGACCATTTTCATGGTTGTGCCCATGATCGCGCCTGCCATGGGTCAGCTGATCCTGTTCGTCGCCCCCTGGCAATGGATATTCGGCGTCCTTGCCTTGTTCGGCGGGCTTTTGCTTGCATGGACATGGTTGCGCTTGCCAGAAACCCTGGCGCCCGAGGCGCGCAATCCTCTGAATGTTTCGTATGCCGCCAGCAGCTATATGGCAGTCATACGTAGTCGCATCACGTTCGGTTACATGTGCGCTTCCGGTGTCATATTCGGCGCATTGTTCTCATTTATCGGATCTTCAGAGCAGATCTTTCGGGATGTCTTCGGCCAGGAAGAAACATTCGCGTTCTGGTTTGCTGGTGTGGCAGGTGCGCTCGCATGCGCAAATCTGTTCAACTCCCGCGTGGTTGAGAGAATTGGCATGCGCCGCATCAGTCATGCCGCAATGGTGTTCTTCATCATCATGTCGACGTCGCTGGCGCTGGTGACGCATTTCTTCGGCGAGAGCCTGTTATGGTTTTTCCCGATGTTCGCGATGACATTTGCCTGTTTTGGCCTGATGGGTGCAAACTTCTCGGCACTCGCCATGGAGCCGTTGGGCAAGATTGCAGGCACGGCTTCCGCAGCTTACGGCTTCGCCACGACGACAGTTTCAAGCATTCTCGGAATTCTGATCGGAAGCTACTACAATGGCACGACGGTGCCGCTCGTTCTCGGGTTTGCGTGTCTTGGGGTGGGCTCGCTCGTGATCGTATTGATCACCGAGAAGGGCAAATTGTTCAGCTCTCGCTGAGCTTGGCTTGCCGGCGCTTTCGGGCGGCCGGTTCGCGAATGCGAGACAAGGGCCGAACCTGGCTTTCCAGATGCTCGATGATCAGGCCGGCAATGTCTTTGCCGCTGGCCGATTCGATGCCTTCGAGACCCGGCGAAGAGTTTACCTCCAGCACTTTGGGGCCTTTTTCGGTTTGCAGCAGGTCGACACCTGCGACGCGCAAGCCCAGTACTTTGGCGGCCTCCCGGGCCGTGTCGCGTTCGGTGCGGGACAGCCTGATGGTTGAGGCTGTTCCGCCGCGATGGAGGTTTGAGCGGAACTCGCCCTTCTGGGCCTGGCGCTTCATTGCGCCGACCACTTTGTTGCCGACGACGAACGCCCGAACATCGGTGCCTGCAGCTTCTTCGACGAATTCCTGTACCAGAAAGTTTGCTTCCAGACCCCGGAAGGCATCAATCAGGCTTTCCGCAGCCTTGCGGGTCTCGGCGAGCACGACGCCCTTGCCTTGCGTGGATGAGAGCAATTTCACCACCACAGGCGCGCCTCCCGCCAGCGAGATCAGATCCTTGGTGTCTTTCGGACTGTGCGCAAAGGCCGTGACCGGCATGTCGATCTTGGCGCGGGCAAGCAGTTGGTGCGCCATCAGCTTGTCGCGCGAATGGCCGATCGCACTGGCACTGTTCAAGCAGAATGCGCCGGTATTGGTGAACTGTCGCAGCACGGCCAAGCCGTAATCTGTAATCCCTGCCCCGATGCGCGGAATCACCGCGTCATAGCGGGGCAGTGCCTTGCCATCATAGTGGACTTGCGGATGTGTCGTGCCAATCTGCATGTAACAGCGTGCGGTATCGATGGCCTCGATCACGTGGCCTCGCTCCTGTGCCGCTTCGATGAGGCGCAGACTTGAATAATTCCGCGGCTCGCGCGTGAGCAACGCAATGCGCAATGGACGTTTGACGGGCTTCTTTTTTGGCAGGCCCGCATAGGCTGCAAAGTCGAGTTTCGGCTGAAGGAAAGACGCGTTTGCGTTGACGATCATGTCCGGCTGGATCGCGCCGCGGCCGAACAGCATGCGGTAGGTCATGCTCTCGCGATTGGTCAGCGTCAGCTGGATCGGCCAGCGGCGTCCGCCCATCTCGACATCGGTCTGGATCACATAACGCAGCTCGGTGTCCCCATTGGAGCTGGTCACGTCGCGGCGGTCTACAACCGGCGCGGAACATGTGATTTCCAAGCCCGGATCACTCGGGTCCGGTTGGATCAGGAAGCGCACTTGTGGTGCATCGGCAGGCCCGAATGGCTCAATGACGCTGGCGTGCAGTGCAGACGTGCGCGCGCCGGTATCCACCTTCGCCTTGATCGCTGGCAAGCCGAGATCGGGCAGAGTCAGCCACTCTTCCCAGCCGAGTTGGAACGGATCTGATTGCGACATTATGAAAGCCTTCCTGCCAGTTCGCGCCCGATAAAGGTGAACCGGCAGGTATTCAATCTCTTATCCGCAGAACGCAGCGGATCAGCCTTCGACCAGCCAGGCTTTCTCGACGATTCCAACCACGTCGCCCATGATTTCGGTGATCTTGAAATCCTTGGGCGTGTAGACACGGGCAATGCCCATCTGGCGCAGGGCACGGGCATCTTCCGGCGGAATGATGCCGCCGATGACGACCGGCACGTCTCCGAGGCCGACCGCGCGCAGCTCGGCAATTGTTTCGCGTACCAGATCAAGGTGGCTGCCAGAGAGAATGGACAGCCCAACGACATGTGCATTCGCTTCTTTGGCCTGCGCAGCAATCTCCGACGGCGTGAACCGGATGCCCTCATAGACGACATTCATGCCGACTTCCCGGCCCCGTGCCGCGATCTGTTCGGCGCCGTTGGAATGGCCGTCGAGGCCCGGCTTGCCGAGCACATAGGTCAGCTGGCGCCCGAGCGCTTCGGAAACACGCTCGACGTCCTTGCGGACAGCGGCCGCATCTTCCTCGCCATCGGTCTTGATAACCATGGCGACGCCCGTGGGTGCTCGGAATTCGCCAAACACGTCCCGCATTGCCGTGCCCCATTCACCTGTCGTGACGCCGGCCTTCGCGCAGGCAATCGAGGGCTCCATGATATTGGTCCCGTCCTGTGCGGCTTGCTTCAGCGCTGCGAGCACATTTTCAACGGCGCTTGCATCGCGTTTGCTGCGCCATTCTTTCAGGTCGCGAACCTGAGCGGATTCCTCTGCCGGGTCGACCGTCTGGATCGATCCGTCGCCGCCTGCGAGTGGGCTCTCCGCCGTCTCGACATAGCGGTTGACGCCAACCACGGTCAGATCACCGCTCTCAATCGCCTTGATGCGATCAATATGTGCGCCGACGAGGCTCTCCTTCATATGGTCGATGGACTGGATTGCGCCGCCCCGCGCATCGAGGTCAGCCAGCGTATCCCGGGCCAGCGCCTTCAGCTCTTCTGTTTTGGATGCGATGACATGGCTGCCGTCGAAGATGTCTTCGTATTCCAGGAGGTCTGTTTCATAGGCGAGGATCTGCTGCAGACGCAGCGACCATTGCTGGTCCCACGGGCGTGGCAGGCCCAGCGCCTCATTCCAGGCCGGCAGCTGCAGGGCCCGGCAGCGAGCCTTCTTCGACAGGGTGACGGCCATTGCCTCGATCAGGATGCGATAGACATTGTTTTCAGGCTGCGGCTCGGTCAGGCCAAGCGAGTTCACCTGCACGCCATAGCGGAATAGCAGCGCCTTCGGACTGGTCACGCCATAGCGTTCGCGGCCAATCTCTTCCCAGAGTTCCACAAAGGCACGCATCTTACAAAGTTCCGTAACGAAACGAACTCCGGCGTTCACGAAGAAGGAAATTCGACCGAAGACCGTTTCAAAGTCTGATTCCGGAACCTGCCCTCCGGCTTTTACGGTATCCAGCACCGAGATTGCCGTGGCCAAAGCATAGGCGAGTTCCTGTTCCGGCGTCGCGCCAGCTTCCTGCAAATGGTAGGAGCAGACATTCATCGGATTCCATTTCGGGACCTCTGTGTAGCACCAGCTGACCATATCCGAGATCAGACGCAGGCTCGGTTCCGGCGGGAATACATAGGTGCCGCGCGAGAGGTATTCCTTCACAATGTCATTCTGAGTGGTGCCGCGCAGTTTCTTGCGATCATCTCCGCGCTCATCCGCCAGTGCCACATACAGCGCCAGCATCCAGGCGGCTGGCGCATTGATCGTCATTGATGTGTTCATCTCTTCCAGCGGCAGCTGGTCGAACAGGAGGCGCATGTCGCCGAGATGCTTGACCGGCACGCCCACTTTGCCAACTTCGCCCTTGGAGAGGATGTGGTCTGCGTCATACGCGGTCTGGGTGGGCAGGTCGAAGGCAATCGACAAGCCTGTCTGACCCTTGGCGAGGTTGCCGCGATACAGTTCGTTGGATTTTGTTGCCGTTGAATGTCCGGCATAGGTCCGGAAAATCCACGGGCGGTCCGGTGCGTGCTGGTATGCTTTATCCATGTCTGCCACGGAATTCTCCCCTTGTTATGTTGCGGCGCAGCATGCCGCGTGCAACGTCACAAGGCAAGCGCTGCTGCTTGCGTCAGGATGTCTGAACAACCAGATGTAGGCGAGAGGAGATTGCCGTGAACCCACCGACCAATGTGATCCAGACTGCCCTGCTTTTGCGGATTGTCGCTATCCTGGCCTTTCCGGTCGGTGTGGTGATTGCAGCGCTGATGGAGCGTAGTGTGCTCATGGTCGCCTTGCTCGCAGCGGGCATGTTGGCGGTCAGCTGGGTCGAGCGGTTTCGACTGCACCGGTTGTCCGGGAATGAGGGGTACCCCGCCATCACGGGATTATTGCCCGGCTTTGCTGTGCGAGCAGGCTTTCTGGCTGGCCTGTTCATTGTCAGCCTTGGCGTGCTCGCTCTGTTTCGTGAGACCATTCTGGCGCGCGGGCTCGGTCTGACTGATCTTGGTCTTTTTTCTGCCGTGGCTGGCGTTGCTCTGCTGGCCAATGCCATCAGCGCGCGCATGGCGACCCGGGAAGTGTCGAGTGTCATGGCCCAGATGAACACCAATATCACGCCGCCGGGCGGGGCGTCTCAGGCTGGCGAAGGGCCGGGTGAAATCATCGAAGGCGAAGTGATCGACCGCGACTGAAACGGGTATGGTCTCGTTACCGCAAACATTCATGAGCACCATGCGATTCCAGGCGGTTTCGTGAGGGCTGCAAATCGGCTATACGGCGCGGGCTCTAAAGGAATTTCCCCTCAATGTCTGACATGATTGGCCTGATGGCCGCAGCTCTGACGACCCTGTCTTTCCTGCCTCAGGCCCTGATGGTCATTCGCACCGGAAGGACTGATGGGATTTCGCTGATCATGTATGCGATGTTCACTACCGGCGTCGCAGGTTGGCTGGTCTATGGCATTCTGCTGGGATCGTTCCCCATGATCGTGGCCAATAGCGTCACGCTGCTGTTGGCCAGTATGATCCTGGCCCTCAAAGTGCGTCACTCGCTTCAGGCCAAAGCCCAAGCCGCGACCTTTTCCACATCAGCGCCAATCGCCTCATAATAGAGGCGCTGTACTTGCCGCGTAACAGGGCCCGGCTTGCCGGTGCCGACCGGTCGATCCTCCAGCTGTATGACAGGCGCAATCATAGCCCCCGCTGAGGTCGTGAAAATCTCCTTGGCAGCGTATGCCTCATTCGGTGTGAAGGCGCGCTCCTCGATATCCAGTCCCTGATTGCGAAGCCGGGCAATGACATGGGCGCGCGTAATTCCGGGCAGTATGTCGCTGGACAGATTGCGCGTGATGATCCGGCCCTCCTCGGTCACGATCCATGTATTGGCTGAGGCCGCTTCGGTGACGTGGCCGTCCTCGACCATGAACGCGGTTTCGGCGCCGGCTTCGCGCGCAGCGCGGTAGGCGAGGGCCTGCGACAGGAGTTGAGTTGTCTTGATATCGCGCCGACGCCAGCGAATGTCGTTCAGGAAGATGGCGCGAATGCCCTGTTCGGCTTTCTCACTGATCAGGGGGCGATGATCCGCATACAGGAAAATTGTGGGTGTGAAGGTCTCCGGGCCAGCAAAATCCCGGGAGTCGTAGGCGCCTGCTGAAACTTCGAGATAGATCAGTCCCTCTGAAAGGCCGTTGCGGGCAATCAACTGGCTGTGAATGTCCTCCCACGCGGCCGCGTCATGTGGGTTAGGGATGGAAATTGCTTCCAGCGTGTTGCCGAGGCGCGACATATGACCTTCGAAATCGATCAGTTTTCCGCCGTAAACAGCGGTCACTTCATAGGCTGCGTGGGAAAACAGGAATCCCCGGTCCAGCGGGGAGATCAGGGCGTCTTTCCGCTGGGTGAAGACTCCGTTCAGATAAACCGTGTCGCCGATAGACATGATTGCAACGCCCCTTTTTCGAAATTTGTGCAGCGCAACAAAATTCTTGCAAGCTCTTCGTTCAGCGGCCAAGGTGGCGGGAACCGGGTGGTTTGTGAAGCCACGAATAATTGTGCGCCAGACCATCCCGGAAATGTAATCAAGGAGGAGGGCCCCCCTGCCATGGCAAGGGAAACCAAAGATATTTACGAGCTCGGCGAGATCCCGCCGGAGTTCCACGTTCCGAAGATGATGCACGCTTGGGCGATCCGCCGGGACCGTCACGGACGTCCATCAACGGCGATGCAGCTGGAACAGGTTCCGGTTCCGGAAATCGATTCCGACGAAGTGCTGGTGCTCGTGATGGCAGCTGGCGTGAACTATAATGGCATCTGGGCCGCACTTGGCGAGCCGATGTCCGTGTTCGACGTTCACAAGCAGGATTTCCACGTTGCAGGGTCCGACGCGTCCGGGATCGTATGGGCTGTCGGTCGCAAAGTGACACGCGTGAAGCCGGGTGACGAAGTGGTCATCCACTGCAACCAGGATGATGGCGACGACGAGGAATGTAATGGCGGCGACCCGATGTTCTCGCCCAGTCAGCGTATCTGGGGCTACGAAACTCCAGACGGCTCCTTCGCCCAATTCTGCCGCGTACAGGCGCGCCAATGCATGCCGCGCCCCAAGCATCTGACCTGGGAAGAGAGCGCCTGCTACACACTGACGCTTGCCACAGCCTACCGCATGCTGTTCGGCCACCGCCCGCACATCGTGAAGCCGGCAGACAATGTCCTTGTCTGGGGCGCCTCGGGCGGCCTTGGCAGCTTCGGTGTCCAGCTTTGTGCTGTCACGGGGGCGAACGCGATTGGGGTCGTCGGAAGCGATGACAAGAAAGAGCATGTGCTCAGTCTTGGCGCCAAGGGCGTGCTCAACCGCAAGGACTTCAATTGCTGGGGGCAGCTGCCGACCGTGAACGGCCCGGAATTCAATGACTATATGAAAGAGAGCCGAAAGTTCGGCAAGGCGATCTGGGAACTCACTGACAAGAAGGATGTCGACATCGTCTTCGAACATCCGGGTGAGTCGACTTTCCCTGTGTCTGTGTTCGTTGTGAAGCGTGGCGGCATGGTCGTCATCTGCGCCGGTACGACCGGCTTCAACCTGACCATGGATGCGCGCTTCCTCTGGATGCGGCAGAAGCGGGTACAGGGCAGCCATTTCGCAAACCTGAAACAGGCAAGCGCCGCGAACCAATTGGTGATCAACCGGCGCATTGATCCGGGCATGTCCGAAGTCTTCCCATGGGAAGACATTCCGGCCGCGCACGACAAGATGCTGGACAACAAGCATCTGCCTGGAAACATGGCTGTTCTGGTGACCTCACCAAAGCCGGGTCTCCGAACGGTTGAAGATGTTCTGGCGGTAAACGGCCAAGCCTAGTAACAGGCCGTATGGCCAGACCGGACGCTGATTCGTTTGCCCGTGAATGGGTAGCAGCCTGGAATGATCACGACCTCGACGCTGTGCTGTCGCACTATGCCGACGGGGTCGTGTTCCATTCGCCGCGCATTGCGCTGGTGATGGGGACGGATGAGGATTTCCTGACTGGAAAAGCGGGGCTGCGCAAATACTGGCAGGCCGCAATGGCCAGCGCGAGTGATCTGTATTTTGAACTGGAAGACGTGTTGACCGGATCAGACGCGATCACGTTGCTTTACACCAACCATCGCGGCCAGAACGCGGCTGAAACTTTTATTTTCGATGAGGATGGCGAGATCTGTATCGCTGTCGCGACCTACGGCTAAAGCTCGTCCATGCCGCCCGGATTGCGCCGACGGCGGACCAACCACATAACGCCCCGCAAATCGGACAGGGCATCGGCCAATCGGCCAAAATTCGTATAGTTCGATGTTCCGCTACGACGCTCGCGATGATTCACGTCGCGATATTCCACATCGAAGCCTTCGGCCTGCATCAGGGCAGGGACGTAGCGATGGATATGATCGAAATAGGGCAACCTCAGGAAGGCTTCCCGATAGATCGCCTTCACGCCACAGCCAGCATCGTCGCAATCATCCCGCAGCAGGCGTTTGCGGATCTTGTTGGCAAAACTGCTGCCAAACCGCTTCCAGGCAGTGTCTTTACGCTTGGTGCGGCGGCCCATAACCATTTTCAGCGATTCCGGCGCATCTGCCCGCGTCAGCTGGCGGTACAGGTCTGGCAGATCGGCTGGATCGTTCTGTCCATCGCCATCCAGCGTGCCAATCACCGGCGCGCGCGCCGCCATTATTCCGGAACGGATGGCCCGGCTCTGCCCGGCATTGTTGCGGTGCCCGATCACGCGCAACATCGGAAAGCGCTCCTTCAGTTCGATCAGGCGCGCCCGCGTGTCATCGGTCGACGCATCATCGACGAACACCATTTCGAATGCGCGCCCATCGAGCGCGCGGTGAATCTCGGTGATCAGGGATTCGACATTGCCGGATTCATTGTGAACCGGAACAACGATGGAGAATTCAAGCGACTGGGCCACGGCTGGCACCTTTCAGGCAGGGGCTCGCGAGCGCGCGAGGCAGGTTTCGCACGCTCATACAAAGCGATTTGACGCAAGGCGAGCCCTGCGGCGCATTTGTCACGCTAGGAATCTCAGCGCAAAACCCTGAAGACGCGCGGACATGAACAAGGTAAATGGCAATCATGACTTTGCTTGATCGACTTTCCACCGGCTGGAAACCCTGGTTCGTCCTGTTCATCCTTACATTCGGCGCTGCCGCGCCCGGCGTGTTCAATTTGCCTGCCCTCGACAGGGATGAGAGCCGGTTTGCGCAGGCCTCGAAGGAAATGCTGGAGGAGCAGGATTATATCCGCATCCAGTATCAGGATGAGCTGCGCAACAAGAAGCCGGCAGGCATTCACTGGCTGCAGGCCGCCTCGACGGCAGTGTTTACGGGGCCCGAGGCAAAGCAGATCTGGACCTATCGCGTGCCGAGCTGGTTGGGGGCCGCCTTCGGAACGCTTGCCTGTTTCTGGGCCGGACTGGTCCTGGTTGGGCGAAGGGCCAGCTTTGTCGGCTCAGCCCTGTTCGGCGCGACGCTCCTTCTGACATCGGAAGCGCACATCTCCAAAACAGACGGAATGCTCGTTTTCCTGACAACGCTCAGCATAGGTGCGCTTGCGCGCCTTTATATGCGCCGTGACCAGTCGAAAAAGATGGCGCTGCTCTTCTGGTTTTGCATGGGCACCAGCTTCCTGATCAAGGGGCCAGTGACGCCGATGGTGGCCGCCTATGCCGGGATCGGGGCATGGGTTTGGGCCAAGGCGACTGACGGAAAAGGAGGCGACTGGTGGCGCGTTTTGCTCTGGTGGCCGGGGCCAGCGATTTTCGTGGCAATGGTGCTGCCCTGGTTTCTCTGGATTCAGGCTGCGACTGATGGGCAATACATCAAGGGCGCGGTCGGCAAGGATCTGAAAGACAAGTTCACCGGCGCCTCTGAGGGGCATGGTGGCTGGCCATTCTACCATCTTACCCATGTTCCGGCCTGGTTCTTCCCGGCGACCCTGTTCATCATTCCCGGCTTTGTGGCGGCGTGGAAGACGTTGAAGCCCATCAAGCCGCAAGGCGCGGCATGGCTGAAGCACGTTTTGTTGGTGGGCGCGGCATTGTTCGCGGTCTTGTTGATCTTGAGTTATCTGCTGCCCTTCCTGCCGCGCCCGGCAGGAACGGGACTGGCAGCACAAGCGCTGAACACAATTGCCACCCTCAAGCCGCTGCCAGCATGGCCAGCAGTCTTGCTCGCCTATTTCTGGTGGGTGTCGGGGCGCGACACATGGATGGCGAAGCATCCGGTCGGAGAAGCGATCATACCTGACGAGACGCGCGCGGTCCGCATGCTCGTGGCCTGGGCGGTCCTGACCTATGCCTTCTTCGAACTGATGCCGACCCTGCTCAGTCACTACATCCTTCCGGCCTATCCTGCCTTCGGACTGCTCGCAGGCTATGCAGCGGCTAAAATGATGGAAGGGGAATTGTGGCCCGTTACGCGATGGGCGTCCCTGATCCTGTTCGCGTTGGGGGCGATCCTCTTACTTGCCGCGTCATTCCCCGGTGTGACAACCTATTTCATGGCGGAAACGGCGGGCGATTTCTCGACAGCCTTTCCCGAAGACGTGCTCGCATCATGGGCGGATTATCGGGCGTTCCCACTTTGGTTCTGGTGGATCGGCTTTGGCCTTTGTGGAGTTGCCATCATCGAGTTCAGTCGGCGCCATGAGTGCAATGCTGCCATGTTCGCCATCTATGCGGCCGTCGCAATCGGCTGGCATATCCGCATCTTCATGCTGCCGAGCCAGGTCTGGGTGCAGCCGACCGAAACGGCGCGTCTGGCGCTGGAGGATGTTTGCGGTGTGCCGGGCGAGGCGTGTGACTGGCAGCCGCCGGAACGCATCCTGGCGCTTGGCTATGCCGAGCCCTCCTATGTGCTGACCCTTGGCACGCAGAATCTCCACCCGCCGGAAACCCCGCTCGACCTGCCTCAAGACCCGTCCGCTTATCCGGTCGTCTATCTCGTCAATTTCGAGGATCGCAAGGCCGAGCCGCCGATCGAAGACGAGATCCGCCATTTGCGCGCTCAGGCCGACCAGATGCGCCTCTGTGTCACCGAGACCGAGCCTTACTATGCGTTGAATTATTCGAACGGGGACCCGGTCAATTTCCGGGCGCTCCGCTTCGATTATGGCGACTGCCCGGGTTGATTTCTAGAACTCGTAGCCGATCCGCACGCCATAGGTGCGCGGGTCGGAACGGAATGTGTCATATCCGATAAAGCCATAGCCTGAGACGGCATAGTCTTCATCGGTCAAGTTCCGTCCCCATACGGTCAAGCTGAAACCGGTATCCGTAAACACGAAGTTCGCCTCTGCCTGCAGGGTCGTGAAGCCGTCCTGCATGCGGCTGTCCAGGCCCTCTGGGTCGAGATAGTAATCACCGCGATACTTGGCGTGTGCGGCGAGGCTGGCCTCGATCGTTTCCGTAACCGCGAACTCGTAGCGTCCGCCGAGGGTGGCGGAGACATCTGGTGCGAAGGGGAGGGGGTTGCCGTCAAATGTGTCGGCATTTCCGCCAATGTCGGACGACTGATCAATCTCGGTTTCCAGAAGCGTCAAGCCACCATCCAGCGAAAGTTGTTCCGTAGCCTGCCATGCCAAATCGACTTCCACCCCGTAGGATGTCGCTTCATCAAGATTGGACAGCGAGTTGGACGTAATGCTTGAACCGTCGGGCAAGGCGAAGTTCACGAAGATGCGCGCCTGCGGGTCTTGATAATCCTGAAGAAATGCAGCGATGCTGTAAGTGAACGTATCGTCTGGTCGGCTCTTGTAGCCGACCTCATAGGCTGTGACGGTCTCTGCGTCGAACAAGCCCGCATCAGCGAAATGAGTGGCGTTATTCTGGACTTCGCCATTGAAGCCGCCCGATTTGTAGCTGTTGGAAACCGAGACATAAGCGTTGCCTTGACCGAGTTCGTAGGAGAGGGCCGCGTTGCCCGAAAGCCGCGTCTCTTCGATCTCGTTCGCGCCTGCCGCCAGGCCGAGACCCCCGACATTGTTGAAGCCAATCGTGCCATCCTCAAAGATGTGACGGCCGCTTCCCTGACCCTCAATCCGCTCATGCGTTACCCGCGCGCCGAGTGTAGCGGTCAACCGATCAGAGAGGTCGAATTCATTATAGGTGAAGGCGGCCAGAGCCGAACGGTCCTGCCTGATATCTGTGACCAGAGTCATCGCGCGTGCATCTGAGGTCGGGGTTGGCCCTGCCCGGCTGGCGGCGCCGACATAAGGACAGGTGCCGAGCAGCGTGTCGGCATCCAGGTCGCCGCACCAGATCGTATAGGTCTGGCTGAAATCTTCCAGCGATCCCGATACACCGATCATGGTGCTGGCGCCGTCCCAGTCTGTCTGCAGGCGGAATTCCTGCGAGTACTGCCGGAAGTCGCGGATATAGGCGAGGTTGGCGTTGAAGTTCGGATTGTCGAACAGGGCGACGGCCCCGTCAAAGTCAAACCCGTAATCCTGATTGTACCCTTCGAAGGCCGTGAGAGATGTCAGCGTCCACTGCCCGACAGCGCGCTCATATTCGGCCGAGACGCCATAGAATTCATTGTCGGTATCCTGAACGCCGTCACGGCCCACCGCGATCTCATGGTCGTTAAGGTCAAGTGTATCATTGCGCGGTGCGGCATTGACGCCATTGTCTTCTTCATAGTGCGTGCGCACGAGCAGGGACCCACCAAACGCCTTGTCCCAATTGAGACCGAGGCGCAAACCGAATTCATCCCGCACACCGCCCGCATCTTCCGGGCCGGCAATATTGTCGAGTGCGGCGTCGCGCGACAGGTACCGCCCGGCGAGGCGATAGCTGAAGCCATTATCGTAGTGCTCCCCATAGGCGCCATCCAGGTCAGCGCGATTCAGGTTGCCATAGCCCGCCCGAACATACCGGCGCTGGTCCTCGCCAGGTTTCGCGGAAATGAAATTGATCGCGCCCCCGGACGCGTTGCGGCCATACAGCGTGCCTTGCGGGCCTTTCAGAACTTCCACACGGGCAAGATCATACAGCATCAGGCCCGTCTGGACGTTGGTCGCCAGATAGACGCCATCGGAATAGACCGCAGCGGCGGTGGGCGTCAGGGCCTGATGGTCAACCGCGCCGATGCCGCGAATCTGGAAGGCGACCTGCGTACCGTTTGCGACAGCGGCCTCAACCCCGGTCAGCAGGTCAGTCATGTCCTCGGCACTGACATAAGCATCCGCCAGCGACAGATCCTTGGTATCAATCACGCTGACGGACATCGGAATGTCTGTCAGAGGCGTGGCGCTCGGGGTGGCGGTGGTGACGATCGTGTCCAGCCGGTTCACCGGGTCATCGGACTGGGCCGTGGCTGGGAGGGCAAAAGCGAGGAGGGCGAGCGGGGCGACTGAGCACTGAAATTTTTTCATGAGCGGCGATTACCAGCCGTTCAGAATGCGACGCAACTGCATTTAGCTGATGCCGAGGCTGCGTCAGCCAAAGCGACGTATTCTGGCAACACTATTACAGGATACAGGCTTAGCGCGGGGCGCGTTTTGCAAGGATGCGTTGCAGCGTCCGGCGGTGCATGTTCAGGCGGCGCGCGGTTTCCGAAACGTTGTGATTGCACAGCTCATAGACGCGCTGAATATGCTCCCAGCGAACCCGGTCGGCTGACATCGGATTTTCTGGCGGAGCGGGCTTTTCGTCAGGTGATGCGGCGAGCGCGCGAATGATGTCTTCCACATCTGCAGGCTTCGACAAATAGTCCACAGCGCCAGCTTTGACAGCGGCGACGGCTGTCGCAATGGCGCCATACCCCGTCAGGATAACAGCGCGAGCATCCGGACGGTGCTTGTGCAGTACTTCCACCACATCCAGCCCACTGCCATCTTCCAGGCGCAGGTCCAGAACGGCAAAGGCCGGTGGGTTCAGGCGGGCAATATCCTTGCCTTCGGACACGGTCGAGACGGCAGAGACCACGAAACCGCGCTGGGCGAGCGCGCGGGCCATGCGTTGCACAAACGGACCATCATCGTCCATTACGAGACATGAGCGATCCTCAACATCCTTGAGGCTCTCGTGCAAATTCACAGTGATGGGCCGTTCCATTGGCTTTTCCTTGATGTAACAACCGTCATATAGGTCTGAACCGGTCATTAATCCAAGTCAGGCGCCTGCAAAATGCCAAGGGGCCATAGAGTCTGGACGACCGCGCCCTTTTTCGGCGGGGTCCTGTTCCGGGTCGCGATGCGGCCGCCGGTGCGCTCAATAAGCGTTTTTGCGATGAAGAATCCAAGCCCCATGTCACCCCCGCCCAGATGCGCCTCGCCGCGTTGAGAGACATAGGGCTCGCCCAGTTTCGGCAGCACTTCGGCGGCAAAGCCGGGGCCGTCATCGCTGATTGTGACCATGATCTGGTCTGCAGTCCAAGTCGCCACGACGTTCACGCGCGTATCGGCGAAACTCACCGCATTTTCGATGAAGGCACCCAGCGCGTGCAAAACTTCCGGACTGCGTTTCAGGGTCGGCGCACGTGGTGTGCCATCTTCAGCAGGTTCCGCCCGGACGGTCAGATCCACGCCCAACCCCTTGAATGGCGCAGCGGCCTCGGCCACCAGCGCATCCAGCGGGATTCGCGCATGCACGATGTCGGTTGCTTCGCGCGCTTCACGGATCGTAGCGAGGATCGCGCGGCACCGGTCGGCCTGTTCGGCAATCAGGATAATGTCCTCGGCGCGCGGATCCTCGGAGTCGAGATCCGACTGCAATTCCTTCGCGACGAGATGGATCGTGGCAAGCGGGGTTCCCAACTCATGTGTGGTCATTGCAGACATTGCACCGAGCGCGGACAGGCGTTGCTCGCGCGCCATGACGACCCCCGCTGCATCGAGCGCGCGCACGAGCCGGGCCTCATCCTGACTGACTCGCGCCGCTGACAAGGCAAAGAAGACCACACCGACAGCAAGGGCTGCGAACTGGCCAAGCTGGAACAGAGGCGGCAGCGCAATCGAAGAGTTCGCCACACCCCAGGGCAGGGGCATGTGAATAAGCGGCATCAGGGCCGCCAATACCAAGGCAAGCAGAGCGATAAGGGAGGCCCTGAACGAGCTGAGACTGAGCGCAGCAACAGTCACGGGGGCAACCAGAAGCAACAGGAACGGGTTTGACAGTCCACCCGTCGCGGCGATCAGCGCAGCCAATTGTACCGTATCGAATGCCAATTGCAGGGTCGCCTCCCACCCGCGCGTCAGGCGCTGGCTCTGGAAGGCAAAAGACAGGAACACGTTCAACCAGGCCGACGCCGCAATGATCGACAGGCAGAGCGCAAGCGGCATGTCGAAGCCAAGTCCGAACGCCACGAACAATACCGCTGCCGTTTGCCCGGCCACGGCCAGCCAGCGCAGCGTGATGAAAGTGCGCAGGCGCGTGCGCCCGAGGGCGGATTGCGCCGAGCCCAACCCTTCTGGGGGAAGGGTGAAGATCGCATCGTCGAGATCTATGTGTCCGTCGCGGGCCAAATCATCCATTAGCGCCTTATGCGGCAGCGTGACGCTTGCGCCAAGCGCCGCTTGCGGCGCATATCCCCCCTATGATGCTCAGATCGATTGCAACGTCATCCGCCCTGCTCGCCACCGCCGTATTGGCCGCCTGCTCTCCCGCCAGCGCGCCGGAGAAAGACTCCGCCGGAGCGGTAAAGTCCGGAGGTGCGCAGGCCAGTTGCCTCAGCCGTGCCTATCCGGAGATTGGCGGGCCGATCTCACTCGTCTCCGATTCCGGGGCGCGCGTGACGGAAGCCGATTTCAAAGGTCGTCCGACGCTGATCTATTTCGGGTTCACCTATTGCCCGGACGTCTGCCCGATGACGCTCGTCAATGTGGAGCGCGCCTATGAGCAGCTGCCCGAAAGTGTTGAGCCGCCGCAGACATTGCTCATTTCGGTGGATCCGGAACGGGACACGCCCGAAGTTCTGGCCAGCTATGTGAAGGCGCCGCGCTTTCCGAAAAACCTCGTCGGCCTGACGGGCACGCCAGAGGAAATTCGCGCGGCCGCGGATGAGTTCCTGTCGGACTTTTCTCGCGTAGAGCAATCTGAAAGCCAGTCCGAATACACAATGGACCATACGTCGCTGCTCTATCTGATGGATGAGAACTGGCAGTTGAAGACCTTCTTCACGCATGAAGACACGGCTGAAACCATCTCGGCCTGTCTCGGAGAGATCCTGCAGGATTAGGATGAAGGGCCCGACTTTTCCAGCCGGGCCCTGAACATCTTAGATGAACAGGCTTGCCGCGAAGAAGGCGAAGAACCCGCCAACCAGAAATGCGACAACGCTGACCCACCAGACGACCCAACTGAGCTGGCGCGCGCGCGTACACGCCCGTGCCTTCACCGGGTCAATTGGACAGGGCAGCGACCTTGCATGCCATTGCCAGGCCCCAGCCAACGCGATCATCAACGCTGCGACGCCGAACACGAGACCCTTGTTCTTGCCGAGCCAGGTGATCTGCGGCACGGCCTCGATCAGGCCTGCCATCACCGCGCCGGCGCCGATGCTGACCAGCAGGGCCGGTAGGGCGCAGCAGATCAGTGTTCCGGTTGAAGTGAACAGCGACAGGAAGGCAGGCAGGGTGCTGGGAGATTTTACGTCTTCGCTCATGCGTCGCCACCACGGTCGATGCTGACGAGCGAATAACCGGACTTGCGGATCAGCTTTTCGATCGTTTGATCATCCATCGTCGCGCCAGCCTTCAGGCCAAGGACGATTTCGCCATTGTCCAGGTCGACATTGACGCTTTCGACGGCGTCCTGCTTCTTGAACACCTTGCGGACGGCCTGTGCGCAAAAATCGCAGACGAGGCCGTTCACCTTGGCGGTGACAGTCTGGGCTGAAGCGGCCGGGTCGGCATCGGTATTGGGTTCAGCGACCATGTCGGCATGCGCCGAATGATCCATCTTCGAATGGTCCATCGTTTCATCAGCCAGTACCGGAGCGGCGAGCAGGCAAAAAGCGAGGGACGCGAAAGCGGGTTTCATCAGTTTCATGAGTAATATCCTTTGAAAGTCAGAACCGGACGATCCAGTTCGCGAGCAGCTCTTCGGTTTCCAGCGTGTAGCCGAGCTCGACCATCTGGACGCCCTTGAAGAACCGGACGAGGGGGGTTGTGGTAACGGGCTCATTGCTTTCGGGGTGGTTGTCCACCTGCAGCATCAACCATGTGTGAAGGTCGCCATAGTCGCCGATATACGGGGCAACGCCGACGCGGCCGCTATGGCGCACGCTCTTGTTGCCGGCATAGTCGGTGGCTTTTGCCTCATAGGAGGTGAACCAGCGGCGGGTCTCCCAGTCCGCGGCGAAAGCGGCAAAGCCGGACAGTTCAGGAGACTCACTCCCGAACGGATCGGCCTGACCCACACCCAATTTGAAATAGGTGTTCGCCTGGCTTGAAGGGCCGTTCCAGCGTTTCAGCAGCCGGTTGTATTGCAGGCCGGTGAACTGGACGTCTTCGGCCCAGTTACGCTCTGCATAGAACCCGATCGAGTCCGATGCGGTGGGTGAATAGTGTGCATGCAGCGAGGAGGAATCTCCATTGTTCATCTGCATGACCGTCCAGCCGCCTGGGTAGGAGACGGGACGGGCCTCTGCCATGGGAGCGAGCGCCGCCCATGTTAGACAGGCCGCGAAAGGCGCGGCGCGGGAAAGGAAGGACAAGGCCTTCTCCTTTGTTCCGGGTTGATCCTGAGATTATGAGAGGATCATCAGGCCCGGGGAGGAGGCGGCTCCGGAACGGATGCGACCGAGATTGGCGTCGCATCCAGAGGAATATTGAACAGGGGCGGGTAAAGGTCGCTATGGCCTTCAGGTGCTGCCGCTATCGGCAGGGCGGCGACGATCGCCGGACAGCAACAAGCCGTATCGTGCGATGGCCCGTCCTGATCTTTTGGCTGGGAGTGGTCCATGGACCCCATCCCCATGTCGCAATCCCCATTCATTGCAGGCATCACATGCGTCATCTGGCCCGCATCCGATGCAGGACAGCTGTCCTGCGCGGCGCTTGCCGTACCGGATGCGATCAGCAACAGGCTGAGGCAAAGAAGGGCGATCCTTTGGAACATCGTCGTTTTCTATCTCGCACGATAGCTGCGCCGTCAAATGACCTTTCAGTGAGCTATTGTGCCACCCAGCCGCCGTCCATGGAGAGGTCGGCCCCATTGATCTGGTCAGCATCCGGCGAGCAGAGGAAGGCAACGAAGCCGCCAATCTGCTCGGCAGTCACGAATTCCTTGGTTGGCTGGGCGGCGAGCAGCACGTTTTTCACAACTTCATCACGCGTCATGCCGCGCGCCTTTGCCGTATCGTCGATCTGGCCATCGACCAGCGGCGTGTGGACATAGCCGGGACAGACCAGATTGCACCGTACGCCGTGTTCCGCACCCTCCAGAGCCGTCACCTTGGTCAGGCCGGAAAGCCCATGCTTGGCCGCGACATAGGCTGACTTGAACGGGGAAGCGACCTTGGCGTGGGCGCTGCCGGTATTGATGATGCGGCCCCAGCCTTTTTCTTTCATGGGTCCAATCGCCATCCGGGTCGTGTGAAAGGCAGCTGACAAGTTCAGCGCCATGATCAGATCCCATTTGGCCACTGGGAATTCTTCGAGGGGTGACACAAATTGCGTGCCGGCATTGTTGACCAGAATATCGGTACCGCCAAAATCGGCTGTCACATAGGCCATCATCTCTTCAATCGCGTCCGGATTGGTCAGGTCAGCGCCTGAATAGCCGATCTGTACGCCGTGTTCCTTTCCCATTTCAGCCTGCAGGGCCTTGATCTCATCGGCGTCGCCAAATCCGTTCAGCACGACATTGCAGCCTTCCTGCGCAAGACGGTCTGCAATAGCCTTCCCGATCCCGCTGGTGGAGCCGGTAACGAGGGCGGTTTTCCCCTTGATCATGAATATGTCTCCTTGAGGCTGTGGCGTGCTATGGGTAGGAATAGGTCTGGCTCTGATAGAGCCGATTGATATTAGAGGAAATAGTGAGCGTTTATGGGCGGTGAAACTCTTGCCTTTGTCGAGGCATTCCCACGCTTTCTGTTATGGACAGCAGCGGCTGGCGCGATGCTTGCCATCGCCAGCACCATATACGTGCTGCTGACCCCGTGGAAGGAGCTGGCGCTCGTAAAGGAAGGCAATTCGGCCGCAGGATTTGCATTGGCCGGGGCCATTGTTGGTCTTGCGATCCCCATTGCCTCCTGTCTGGCCTCCAGTGTCACCCTGATAGACTTGGCCATCTGGGGGGTCGTCTCACTCCTGATCCAGCTCCTCGTCTACCGTCTCGTCGATGTCTTGCTCACCGATATTCCCAAACGGATCGAAAAGGAGGAGGCTGGCGCAGCCGTCGTCCTTGTTGCGGCAAAGCTGGCATCAGCCCTGATCATTGCAGCGGGTCTCTGGGACCCGGTCCTGCAGAGGTTCTAACGGAGGTACTCAGGCAGTGATGCGTTCGTTTGACTGGGTGATCTATGCATTGGTTCTGGGCGTCGTCGTCTGGACCATGTTTTCGCAGGATCCAAAAGCTGACGCACCTGAGCCGCCGCCAACCGTCCTGGAATCCGAAGGTCCGACCCTGCCGCCGCCGTCGCCATTGGACGAACAGGTGCTTGTCCAGGTCAGCGAGCCCAAGGACGGGATCGGCACTGCTTTCGCCGTGAACAAGAATGGTCAGTGGATCACGGCCCGGCATGTCGTGGACGGTTGCAACTCTGTCGGCCTGCTGGTGGCGCCCGGGCAATATGTGCCGGTCGACAGCATCGTCGTTGATCCAGATCATGACCTTGCCCTTCTTTCAACAGGTCGCAGCCCCAACTCGGTAAAACTTGATCTCGTATCTCCGCTTCGCATCGGCACGCATGGTTATCATGTTGGCTACCCCCAGGGACGACCGGGAGAAGTGGCTACGAAACTCATGTCCCGCTCGAAACTCATCACGCGCGGGCGCCGGGAAGGCGCTGAACCTATTCTTGCCTGGGCCGAGATTGGCCGGACGCGTGGCTTGAACGGTTCGTTGGGGGGAATTTCTGGCGGACCGGTCTTTGATGCGGGGGGAACTGTGCGCGGCGTGATCGTGGCCGAGAGCCCGCGGCGCGGGCGTATCTATACGGCTGCGCCGACATCTATAGATGCCTTCCTGACCAGCCTGAGCGTGGAACGCGAGGATGGCCCGACCGAGATTTTTGCCGAGGAGACTTACGGCCCGATGTCAGACAATGCCCGCCGCCGTCTTCAGGTCGTGAAAGTGGCCTGCCGGGTCACCCCATGACCAGCTTTGCCTCTCGCCTCATCGCTGGCGCGCGCCAGTTGGGCCCACTCTGCGTGGGTATCGACCCGCATCCTGGCCGTATCCCGGACCTGTTCGGCGGGGACACGCCCGAAGGGGTGGCCGCTTGGGGCGAAGCAGTCGTGGCGGCGGCGGCCGGACGCGCCTGCGTGGTCAAGCCGCAAGTCGGCCTGTTTGAGCGGCACGGGCCTGACGGAATGCGCGCATTGCAACGCGTCTGCGAAGCTTCAAGAGAGGCGGGCCTTCTTGTTCTCGCGGATGCCAAGCGCGGCGACATCGGGACAACAGCCAGAGGCTATGCAGCCGCATACTTGTCAGAAGCGGCGCCGTTCCCCTCCGATGCCGTGACGGTAAACCCTTATATGGGCCTCGATACGTTGGAGCCCTTCCTCGAAGAGGCCGAGGCAAACGGCAAGGGGGTCGTCGTGCTCGCGCGCACGTCCAATCCCGGCTCAGCCGATTTTCAGGCGAGAGACCTTGAGGGCGCCCCACTCTATGCACGCGTCGTTGAGGCGCTCGCCCCGGCGATCCAGCGCCTGAAGGGGGCGGGCGAATGGTCCAGCCTGATGCTGGTGGCGGGCGCGACGGGCCCGGGTGAGGCCCGCCAATTGCGACAGCTCGCGCCGGACGCGCTGTTTCTGGTGCCGGGCTATGGCGCGCAGGGCGGCGGGGCCGAAGATGCGCTTGCGGGATTCAAGGCGGTTTCAAATCGCCTCGAAGGCGGCGTCGTGAATGCATCGCGCTCCGTCACATTCCCGGCCGGATCAGACACCGTAGAAAGCCAAGCCGACTGGCACGCGCTCATTGTGGCCGCCATTGAAGCTGCTCAGACTGATCTCTCCATACATGCCGGACGCGTGCCTGTAGCGTCGGGCTGACCTTAAGACAGGCCTCGACAATCGGCCTGCCTCATCTACTCTTTCCTGTGAGCGCGGCGTAAGACCGTTTTGAGGAAACAGACAGGGGAGTGAAACGGCCATGGCGAACTGGCAGTCCACCTTGATTGCGGGAGCATCCTTCGCAATCCTTGCCGCCTGCGGGCAGGCAAAAACAGCAGACACTGAGACACCTTCGGAACCGGAAGCCTTTGCGGCGGTCGACACGAACCGGATAAGTACCGCGAGCGCAGCTGACGAATGGCTGACATATGGTGGGACTTATGACGAGCAGCGCCATTCGAGCCTGATAGATGTGAACAAGGAAACCGTCGCAGACCTGGGCGTCGCGTGGACTTATGACCTTGCCACCAATCGCGGCGTGGAATCGACGCCGATTGTCGTGGACGGCGTGATGTACGTCACCTCTGCCTGGTCGCTGGTCTATGCGCTTGATGCCAAGACGGGTGAGGAATTGTGGGTTTACGATCCGGATGTGGACCGCGCCGTCGGCGTGAAAGCCTGCTGCGATGTCGTAAACCGTGGCGTGGCTGTTTATGACGGCAAGGTCTTCGTGGGCGTGATTGATGGGCGGCTCGAAGCGCTTGATGCCGAAACGGGCGAAGTTGTCTGGAGCAAGGTCACCGTTGATCAGTCCAAGCCCTATACGATCACCGGTGCGCCGCGTGTGGTGAATGGCAAAGTGTTGATTGGCAATGGCGGCGCCGAGCTCGGCGTGCGCGGTTATCTTTCGGCTTATGATGCCAATACCGGAGACAAGGTCTGGCGGTTCTACACTGTTCCGAACCCGGAGAAACAGCCAGACGGCGAGATCTCGGACGCAGCCTTTGAAGACATCGGCAATGTCACCTGGGGTGACGAAGGCGCTTGGGTCACCGATGGTGGCGGCGGAACTGTCTGGGACTCCATCGTCTATGATGAGGTCAACGACCAGATCATCTTCGGGGTCGGCAATGGTTCGCCGTGGAACCGGGAATTCCGCGATCCGTCTGGTGGCGACAATCTCTTCCTGTCCTCCATCGTTGCGGTGGATGCCGAAACCGGTGCGTACAAGTGGCATTTCCAGACCACACCCGGCGACAATTGGGACTATACAGCCACGCAGACCATCATTCTGGCAGACTTGCCTGTTGGTGAAGATGGTGAAGCGCGCCGTGTCGCGATGCAGGCTCCGAAGAATGGCTTCTTCTACGTACTGGACGCGGAATCCGGCGAGTTCATCTCCGGCGATGCGTTCGTGCCGATGAACTGGGCAGAGGGCCTCGACGAAAACGGTCGTCCGATTGAAATCGCCGATGCACGGTATGGCGCCGTCCCTTACGAGCAGCTGCCAGGCCCCCTCGGTGCACACAACTGGCATCCGATGGCCTTCAATCCGGATTTGAACCTCGCCTATATTCCAGCGCAGGAAATTCCTCAGGCCTATGCTCGCGATCCGCGCTTCGAGACCCAGCCTGTCGGCTGGAATACGGGCGCAGACTTCTCTGCTGGCGTCCCGCCGATCGCGCCGCCGGAAGTCGCCAAATTCCTGCGCTCAACCCTCAAGGGACGCTTGATCGCATGGGATCCGATTGCCCGCGAAGCGCGCTGGTCGGTGGAACATGGCAATGCCTGGAATGGCGGCGTGCTGTCCACGGCAGGCGGTCTGGTTTTCCAGGGCAAGCTGAATGGCGACTTTGTCGCCTATGATGCCGAAACGGGCGACAAGCTCTGGAATCATGAACTCAAATCCGGCGGCGCGTCCGGCCCCGGCACCTACATGATCGATGGTGAGCAATACGTCACGATTACGACTGGTTGGGGCAGTGCCTTCGGTCTCTCTGCAGGCTTCGCCTATGATGAGACCGTGCCCTCTACAGTCGGCAAGGTCGTCACCTTCAAGCTGGGCGGCACGGGCGAAATCGCCGACCCGGATTTCCCGATGATCGACAAGACCCCGAAAGCCGACTCGTTCGGGGACGAGACCATGATCGCCGAGGGATCGGTTCACTATGCCCGTAACTGTACCGTCTGCCACGGTCCGCTGGCGGTCAGCTCGGGCGTTCTGCCGGACCTGCGCTGGTCGGCGATCAGTGGCAACGAAATGGCGTGGAAAGGTGTGGTGATCGACGGAAACCTCGCCGCCAATGGCATGGTCTCGTTCGCAGATCATCTGACGCCGGATCAGGTGGAATCGATCCGCGCCTATGTGCTGGCGCAGGCCCATGCCGCTGTCCCGGCTGGCTCCGGGGGCGAATGATCGAATTGTGAGTAGCGCGGCCTGCCGGGCCGCGCTACATACGCCGAATGCATATAGTCATCCTCATTCTGGGTATCCTGACAACGATCGGCATCTGGTCGTGGCGTATCCAGATGGCCCGCCGCGGCGCGAAAGTGGCGATGGATGCGGCGCGCACGCTTACGAATGCGCCTCGCCGCTTTGCCTTCAAATACAAGGCAGGCCGCAATGGCATCAGCCTGATCGAAGACCCGCGCGAAGCCGCCGCCGTCATGATGATGGAAGTTGCCCGTGGCCGGGAAGAGCCTCTGACCGAACGACAGGCGCGCATCATAGATGATGAGATGATGCAGAATTTCAGCTTCACCCAGGCTGAGGCTGATGAATTGTCCGCCCATGCGGCTTGGGTCACCAATTCCGCGCCGGATCCCCAGCGCGCCATGCACAAGCTGAGCGAATTGATCGTCAGTTCCCCGCAGCTTGGTCCGAAGGAAATTGTCGATCTCGACGCGATGCTGGTGGCGGTGTCCGAGGCGGAAGGCGTGCCGACGCGCGAACAACTGGCTCTCCTGCAAGTATTCCGGGACAAGGCAGGCCTCAAGACCTGAGTCTTCCAACCGCTCAAGAACGGTTGCGCCTTTCGCCCTGGCACAATAGGGAATTTGGCCATGTCAAAGTCACTTCCCAGCGAATACCGCGCCAAGGTTCTCAATGAGTCCTGGACGAATTTTTCCGTCCTGCGTCATGGCCGGTTTGATGGCCTGCTCGTTACCTCCAAGAATTCCGGTACGCACTGGCTGAAATACATGCTGGCAGTGGCGCTGGCGGAAACCCATGGCATTCCTCACCCGCAATACTTTTCGGAGAATGCGGTGCGCCCCTATATCGGTTGGCCGAAGGACGATGAGACCTTTCCGGAACTGCCGCGCCTGGCGTTCAGTCACACGATCCCCCACCATCTGGCCGAATGGGGCTGGGCCCGCAGCCTCGCCAGCCTGCCGCCATATGTGCTGGCTGTACGACACCCGATGGCGATCCTGGCCAGTCACCACGCCAAATGGGAGTACGACATCAAGGTTGACTGGTTGACCTATCTGAAGGGCGATCCGGGCGGATCGAAATATCGCTGCGATCTCTACTGGCTCGCGCGCTTCTGGAACCGTTGGGGTGATATTCGTGCGCGTCATGGCGACTCGATCCAGCTGATCCAGTATGAGCGGACCCAGAAAGACCCCCGCGCTGCGTTGGAAGCGGTCTCGAAGCATTGGTCTCTCGGGCTCAGTGCCGATGCCATCAATGTAGCGCTCGCGGCAGGCACGAAGGACGCCATGGCGCAGAAGATCGATCCGGATGCGGAGCCTAATGTGCTGCAGAACCGCAAGACACCGCTTACGGAACTCTTCACAGGCGAAGCACTGGATATCTACACAGATCATATCCGGACGCTGTTCCGGCATGATTTGGATTATGACCTGTTCAGCCTTCCGGCTTGAGATAGCCGCTTGAGCGTCCGTCGGCGGTGTATTTGATCCACCACGGTTCGGCTTCTGCCTGTTTCTCCAGTTCAAGGAAGACCGGGTCTTCAAGGATGGCCGTCGAATATTCGGCCGCGGCCCCTGTCAGGGGCAGGCCATAGGTGCGGAACCGCGTCACAACCGGCGTGTAGAACGCATCCGCAGCGCTCCATTTGCCGAACAGGTATGGGCCGCCATCGCCATGTTCAGTGCGCATCTGGTCCCACATGGTCTGGATGCGGGCAATGTCAGCCTCAAGACCTTCGGTCATTTCCGGCGTGGCTTCCCGGCCGCGAATATCCATCGGACAAGCCTTGCGCAGGGCGGGGAAACCCGCATGCATTTCGGAAGTCACCGCGCGGGCAATCGCCCGCTTGGCGGCATCTTCTGGCCAGACCTCTCCAGTCGGCGCCCAATCGGCGATCCATTCCGTGATCGCAAGGCTTTCCCAGACCGTGACATCATCCCAGATCAACAGTGGCACTTTTGCTGTCGGGCTGATCTCTTTCAGTTTTGCCGATGTGTCGGGAAAATCGAGCGGTACGATCACTTCTTCCACCGGCAGGCCCACGCGCCGCGCGGCAAGCAATGGCCTGATCGACCAGCTGGAATAGTTCAGATTTCCAAGGACGAGCTGTCTCATGCGCGCTTTCCTTGCCCGATCAGCCATTTCGTTTCGCGCACGTCCACGCGGTCGAACACTCCTGCCTTGTTATACGGGTCCTGCTCGGCCAATGCCTTGGCCGAGGCCAGGTCATCGGCCTCGACCAGGAAGACAGACCCGATCATCGCGCCATCCTCGGACAGCAGCGGCCCGGCCATGCGTAGCCGGTCCCCCAATCCTGCAGCCCATTCCAGATGGGCCGGCCGGGTCGCGGCGCGCAACTCGGCACCATTGGTTTCATTGTCCAGATTGTGAAAACAGAAAAGGCGCATGACGAACGACTCCGAATGAAGGCAAGATTTCCTGTTCGTATTGCACAATGCCTGCAACCTGCCCAGAGTCCGCAATAGTGGAACAAATGGGCTGAATGAATCATTGATCCTTCAGTAACAGGGAGTATGGTGGCGGCATGAACGATACAACAGACACCCGCCAACAGATCTTGGAAGCCGCGATGGAACGCATCGTTCACTACGGTTATTCCAAGACGACGATGTCGGAGATTGCCAAGGACTGCAACATGTCCGCGGGCAATATCTACCGCTTCTTCGCGTCCAAACTCGATATTGCCGAAGCCATCGGTCGCAAGTTCAATTCAGAACTCTACCAGACTTATGCCAGCATCTGTCGGAAGCCAATCACGGCGGCAGATCGTCTGCGCCAGTTTTTTGAGTTCAGCATGGTGCGTACCTATGAGGCACTGGAAGAAAAGGACAAGCTGGTCGAGCTTGCCGAGACGCTGGCAGATGAGCGGCCTCTGTTCATGAATGAACAGCTGGCCCAGGAGCGGGTCTATCTGGTTCAGATTCTCGAGAACGGCATTGAGGCCGGTGAGTTTCGTCCGCTCGACCGAAAGGAAGAGACGGCGGAAATGATTCAGGCATCGATGATGAAGTTTCGCTTTCCCCAGATGTTCTCGCACCTGACATTGCCGAAATTGAAGCGTGAACTGGCGGGTGTGATGGACCTGGTTCTGGCTGGATTGTCAGCTGGCGCGGTCGTTCCGGAGCGTCAGATAGATAAATTCTGAATAATTTCGTTTTTGTTCATTGATAAATATTCAGATGATTGCTATATGGTAGTCAACGGCAGCGATGGTCGCTGTCGGTAAATGCTGAAAGACCAAATCAATGACATTGTCCAAGACCGAAGCTCGCCAGTCCCTGGCCGCCTTGCTTGCGGCGCTTCCTATGGCCATCGCCATCCTTGCGGCGACCTATTCGCTTGCTGAATTCGCGGTTTAGAATGCGGCCTGATCAGGCCTTGGCGCCCCGGCGGCCCGTGCCATAGACGGGCGCTGATTGCGCCGCCGCTTCATCGAGCGGCCAGCGGGGTCTCGCCCCGGTGCCAAGGTCCCCGGCCTCGCCTTTGACGAGGCCCGCCGCCAGTCTTTCCGCTCCGGCCAGAGCGATCATGGCGGCATTATCCGTACAATGTCTCAGGGGCGGCGCAATCAGGCGCGCACCTGCGCCTTTGGCCACGTCGTCCAGTGCGGCACGGATGGCCTTGTTGGCCGCGACGCCGCCCGCCACGACGAACCGCTTCGTGCCATCCTCACCCGGATCAAACGCCTCAAGCGCCAGCGCGGCTTTTGTGGCGAGAATGTCGGTCACCGCCGTCTGGAAACTCGCGCAGAGATCCATCATCCGATCCTCATTCATCTCGTCTTCGGCCGCGGCGCGCGCAACAGCCGTCTTCAGCCCTGCAAAGCTCATATCGAGATCCGGCCTGTTCAGCAGCGGGCGGGGCAGGGCAAAAGCCTCTGGATTGCCCCCCTCTGCGAGGCGCTCGACCGCAGGCCCGCCGGGAAATCCGAGCCCCAGCGTCTTGGCTGTCTTGTCGAAGGCTTCGCCCACCGCATCATCAATCGTCGAGCCGAGTCGGCGATAATTTCCGAGGCCGCGCACTTCCAGGAACTGGCAATGTCCGCCCGAAACAAGCAGCAGCAAATAGGGGAACGGGCAATCATTGCCGAGCCGAGGGCTGAGCGCGTGCCCTTCCAGATGGTTGACCGCGATGAAGGGCTTTCCGGCTGCCTGCGCGATGGCCTTTCCGGTCATCATGCCCACCAGCACGCCGCCGATCAGGCCGGGACCGGACGTGGCGGCGATCCCGTCTAGCGCTGAATAGGAAATGCCTGCTTCATGCATCGCGGCTTTCACGGTCAAATCAGCCAGTTCGGCGTGTGCGCGCGCAGCGATTTCCGGTACCACACCCAGATAGGGCGCGTGTTCTTCCAGTTGCGTGCGGATCACGTCCGAGACCAGCTCTGCCCGGCCATCGGTCAGGCGCAGCACAGCCGCGGCCGTCTCGTCACAGCTTGTCTCGATGCCCAGAACTGTCAGCGTCTTGCTCATCCGCTGCATGTAGGACCCCAGAACGGATTTGGAAAGCGCAGCCCGCAGGCCCTATAGTCGAAGGAAAAGACCGGGAGGCAGAAGTTTGGCGAAACCGTTTCGATGGAACATCGCACAGCGCGAGCAATTGGGCGGCGTGATTGCAGGCGCGACCGAGACGCGCTCATTGAACGACATGTTCCTTGAATCCCTGCGATCCACGGCTGCCCGCATTCTGGCGCATGCGAACCGGTCAGACCTCGCCTTTATCGGGAGGACGCCCGAAAACCTGTATGATTATCTGTCTGGCTGTTTCGAAGGGCTGCGCGACACGCCGCGGCTTCACCTCATCCAGTACTCTCTGCGCAATGCCAGCGCGGTCGATCAATTGCCGGAACCGGCATTGCAGGGTCTGTTCGAGTATCTCATCGCCGAAGGTCTCGGCCCCAAGGCGATCGCCACCGGTTCGCGCCCCATTGCCCTGGTCGACTTTGTTGCCTCCGGTCGAACGATGGAGGGCCTGATCCGCCTCATGAAACTGCAAGCCGAGCGGGAAGGACAAGACTGGACCGCTGTTCAGCGCCGCCTACGCATCATCGGGCTGCGCGTGCGCACAAAGAATTCCCCCAACACCTGGCGCTGGCAACAGCATCAGGACTGGCTGCATTTCATTCCGGATGCGATCATTCGGAATGTTTCCGCGCCTGCAGCCTTCCTCCATTATCTCGGCAATGATCAGCCCAAAGTGACCGCCAGTTTTCATCCGGGCCGCTGGGCGGAGGAGGAGGGCGCCGCCCGCCGACCGAACAGCGACCAGCAGGCTGCGCTGGGCTTTGCGGCGCAGCTCTATGATCTTGGTCGCACCCGCGAGGAACGCCAGAATCTTGCAAAGCGGATTGCGCGACACCGCAAGATGAGCCAGCGCGCCACGCGTCGCCTTGTCCTGCGATTGCGCGGGGGCTGAGCCGACAGTAGGATATGGAATGGCTGTATCTGAACCCATCATGCTTTCGCTTGAACGCTTCGGAGAGATTTGCGCTGATCCCGCGCCATTGATCTATCGGCGCCTCTTCGTACAGCATCCCGAATTTGAAGACCTGTTCGCGATGGACACGGATGGTGGCGTGCGCGGTTCCATGCTGACAACCTGCTTCGACTGCATCATCGGTCTTACCGAGGACAGTCCCTTGCCGCGCTTTGAGCTTCAGTCTGCCCGCCTGTCGCACCAGGGGTATGGCGTGCCGGAATCCCAACTGGATGACATGTTCACAGCCATCCGCGACACTTGCCGGGAAGCGCTGGCAGGGGAGTGGACGCCCGCCATGGAAACCGCATGGGCGGAGATGCTGGCCGAGATTGCGCGAATGGGGTTCACGCCAGCCTGACACTGGCCGAGGCTAACGCCCCTTGAATTCCGCCGGGCGCTTCTCAAGAAACGCCATCATGCCTTCACGCGCGTCTTCCGTTTTCAGCAGCGGCAGCAATTGCAGGAAGACGTGATGGACATGTTCGGTGAAAGGCTCCGACAGGCCCATCCGCATCAGGCGTTTTGAGGCCTGTACGGCCAGTGGCGCGTTCGCGGCGATGTCGGCGGCCAAGGCGCGTGCTTCGTCCATCAGCGTATCATGCGGCACCACTTTTGCGCACAATTGTTCGGCCAGGCATTCCTCTGCGGTCAGGGTGCGGCCGGTGAAGATCAGTTCGCAGGCCTTCTCCCAGCCGAGCATGCGCGGCAGGAACCAGGTGCCGCCGGATTCCGGCAGGATGCCGCGCTTGGTGAAGGCTGCCGCCATCTTGGCCTTCTCCGACATGATGCGGATGTCACAGCCGAGCGCCGTGTCCATGCCATAGCCTGCCGCGCCGCCATTGATGGCACAGATGGTTGGCGTGTCCATATTGAACAATACGGTCGGCGGCGTGTTGCGCAGATCCAGCGTAGCGCTGCCACAGCGCCGGATCCGATGCCTTCGCCCTTGGTGGCACTTTCCAGGTTCAAACCCGCGCAGAAGGCCCGGCCCGCCCCGGTCAGGATGACGCAACGCACATCCGTATCGGCATCTGCCTTCAGCAAGGCCTTGCACAACTCATCCAGCATCGGGCCGGAAATAGTGTTCAACCGCTCCGGCGCGTTCAGAGTGATGGTCGCGACATGGTCTGCGACCTCATAGAGAATTTCGGCAGTCTTGGATTCTGTGTCCGGCATGGCGTGTCTCCCTCTTGTTTTGAGGCGAGCGTAGCGTGGAGGGGCAGGTCGGCCTAGGCTGCCCTTGCGGCAGTTTTCCAGCAGGCTGCCGTAAAGACAATTTCGTCGCCATCAGCAAACTCCATGAAGGCGGCGCGCACCACGTCGATGACTTTCTTCCGGGTCGCCTCATCCACGCCTTGGGCGATGGCATAGCCGACGGGGCCCATCAGCGAGACATACAGGTCCATGGCCGAGAGGGGAAAGCGGCATTCCACGTCCAGTTTCTCACTCACCACGTCCTGCCATCCGGACTCGGACAGGATGCGCTCCACGCGCGCGGCGTCTGCGAAGCCAAACTGGCCACGGGCATTCGGCTCCCGCTCGGGCAGACCGGGCAGCAGGGGGCGGGCGCCAGCCTCAGCCGCCGTCATGAACGGGTTCTCCGCCGGGTCACGCCAGCTGAACATGAGCAGCTGTGTGCCCGGCTGCGCGGCGCGGTTCAGATTGCGGAAGGCGGCGACCGGATCCTCGAAGAACATCACCCCGAACCGGGACGTGATCATGTCGAATGTGCTCGACGGGAAATCGTGCGTCTGCGCATCGGCGACCAGGAACTCCGCGTGTGATCCGGACTCGGCGGCGCGCTTGCGAGCATGGGAAATCATGGTCTCCGAAATATCAAGGCCGAGGCAGTCAGCTTCCGGCCCCAGCGCCTTCGCCATGGCGAGCGTTGTTGCACCGGTGCCACAGCCGATATCAAGGACAGAATTTGCGTTGGCCGTCGTCACCGTCTCGACGAGGATGTCCGCGAAGGGTTGGAAGGCCGTATCCAGCAACGTCTGCGCGCGCACCCAGGCCTTTCCGCCCGCGCCATTCCACATCTCTTCCTGATCCTTGTTTGCCATGCTCATCGTACCGCGCTCCTTGTCATTGCGATCTTGTGGAGGCATCCTGCCACCTCAAGTCGACTTGAGGTCAAGAGCCTATCATGGAAATTTCCGACGTTGCCAAACAATCCGGGATCCCGGCCTCCACCCTGCGCTATTATGAAGAACGCGGCCTGATCCGCTCGACGGGGCGACGCGGCCTCCGGCGCCTGTTCGAGCCGGATGTGCTGGAACGGCTTGGCCTGATCTCCCTCGGACGTGCCGCCGGTTTCACGCTGGAAGAGATTGCCGCCATGATGTCGGAAGAGGGGCCCCGCATCGAACGCGCCGCGCTCGTCTCAAAGGCAGATGAGCTGGACGAAAAAATCCGTCAGTTGACGATCATGCGCGATGGCCTGCGCCACGCCGCAAAATGCCGCGCGCCCAGCCATATGGAATGCCCCAGCTTCCGCCGCATCCTCCGCGCCGCCATGACGGGGAGAATCTCAGCGAAGGGCAATCCAGTTGGGCTGGCAAACCGAAAGGGCTAATCCCCATCCATCCGCAACGCGGCCACAAACGCTTCCTGAGGAATCTCGACCTTGCCGAACTGGCGCATGCGTTTCTTGCCTGCGGCCTGCTTGTCGAGCAGTTTCCGTTTCCGGCTGGCATCGCCGCCATAGCATTTCGCTGTGACGTCTTTCCTCATGGCACTGAGGGTTTCGCGCGCGATCACCTTGCCGCCAATGGCTGCCTGGATCGGAATCTTGAACATCTGGCGGGGAATCAGGTCTTTCAGACGCTCGCACATCTGGCGACCCCGGCTTTCGGCGCGGTCGCGGTGCACCAGCATGGCGAGCGCATCGACCGGCTCGTCATTGACCAGGATCTGCAGCTTGACGAGGTTCTCGGCGCGGTGGCCGACAATCTCATAGTCAAAGCTCGCATAGCCGCGGCTGATCGATTTGAGACGATCATAGAAATCGAACACGACCTCGTTGAGCGGCAGTTCGTATTTCACCATCGCCCGTCCGCCAACATAGGACAGTTCGGTCTGGATACCGCGCCGATCTTGGCAGAGCTTTAGGATGCCGCCAAGATATTCGTCCGGCGTATAGATCGTCGCATTGATCCACGGCTCGCGGATTTCGGCAACGCGCACGACATCGGGCATGTCTGCCGGATTGTGGAGTTCGATTTCCGATCCGTCCGTCATCGTCATTTCATAGACAACGCTCGGCGCGGTTGCGATCAGGTCGAGGTCGAACTCGCGGCTGAGGCGTTCCTGGATGATTTCGAGATGCAGCAGGCCGAGAAAGCCGCAGCGGAAGCCCATGCCGAGCGCGGCAGAGGTTTCCATCTCCCATGTAAAGCTTGCATCATTCAGGCGCAGCTTGCCCATCGCCGCGCGCAAATCGTCAAAGTCGCCCGCATCCATCGGAAACAGGCCGCAGAAGACGACCGGCTGAACTTCCTTATAGCCGGGCAGGGCCTTGTCACAGGGTCGCTTGTCTTCCGTGATCGTATCACCCACGGCCGTTTCGCCGACTTCCTTGATCGAAGCCACGAAGTAGCCGACTTCGCCCGGCCCAAGCGCCTCAACGTCGGTGAGTTTCGGATTGAACGTGCCGACCTTGTCAATTTCATAGACGCCGCCGGTGCGCATCATCTTGATCTTCTGCTTCTTCTTCAGCACGCCATCATGAATGCGCACGATGACGACCACGCCGAGATAGGGGTCGTAATAGGCGTCCACCAGGGCAGCCTTCAGCGGCGCGTCGACTTCGCCGGTCTTTGGCGCAGGCAGGCGCTGGACAATGGCTTCCAGCGTTTCAGAAATGCCGAGACCGGTCTTGGCCGACGTCTCGATGGCGTCAGAGGCATCAAGTCCGATCACGTCCTCGATCTGGGCTTTCACGCGCTCGACGTCAGCAGCTGGCAGATCGACCTTGTTCAGAACCGGCACGATCTCATGGTTCTGGTCGATGGCCTGATAGACGTTTGCCAGCGTCTGCGCCTCGACGCCTTGGGAGGCGTCCACGACCAGTAGCGAGCCTTCACAGGCGGCGAGGCAGCGGCTGACTTCATAGGCAAAGTCGACATGGCCCGGCGTGTCCATCAGGTTCAGGACATAGGTCTCGCCATCCTGTGCCTCATAGGTCAGGCGTACGGTCTGGGCCTTGATGGTGATGCCGCGCTCTTTCTCGATATCCATCGAGTCGAGCACCTGCTCCTTCATTTCGCGTTCGGTCAGGCCGCCGCAATGCTGGATCAGGCGATCCGCCAGCGTCGACTTGCCGTGGTCGATATGGGCGATGATGGAAAAATTGCGGATTTTGTCACGTGAGATCATGGCCGGGATATAACCGCGCTTTGGCCTCGCGGGAAGCGTTCTCGTTCAGGCGGGGGCCGGTTCTGGCGTCCTGAGGTGCAGAATGTCGCGGATTTCCATTAAAATCAGGAAACTCCGGAACAAGTCGACGTGCCTTCCATTGATTCTGCGTCACACAAACACGCACTCAGGAAGGATTTTCCCATGAGCATCCAGACGCTCGAAGACCTCTATATTGACCAGCTGCAAGACCTCTACAGCGCCAATCGCCAATCCCTCAAGGTGACTGAGAAGCTCGCTGGAAAGGCCCATAATCCGAAGCTGCAGGACGCGCTGAAACGCGGCGTCAGCGGCATCGAGGACGGGATCAACGCCGTCGAAGGCCTGATCCGCAAGCACAAAGCCGACCCGCGCGGCGAATTCTGTCAGGGCATGGAAGGCCTCGTCAAAGAAGCGAAAGCCCACGCCATCGACGCCGAGATCGAGGACGAGGATGTCCGCGATGCCTCTATCATTTCGCAATATCAGCGCATGACCCATTACGCCCTTGCTGGCTATGGCACCGTCTTGGCCTTTGCCCGTCGCCTTGGCTTCAAGGACGACGCCGAACAGCTCCAGACCTGTCTCGACAACACCTATTCCGGTGACCGCGAGATGTCGCAGCTGGCTGAAGGCGAAGTGAACCGCGAAGCGGCCTGATTCCACCCCCCCAAGGCGGGCTGGCTGAACTGTAACTCCGGCTGGCCTCCACGGGGTGGGAGCCCGGTCTGGCACTGCCAGGCCGGGTTTGCCGTGCGCACTATCCCCCCGCGCCGGGTACGGTGATGTGCGCCGGGGCGCCAAAGCCGAAATCGAGCCCCAGGAAGATCCAGCCCATCATCAGCGCGACGCCCGTGATCAGCATCCAGACCGAATACGGGATCATCATCGCCGTCAGGCTGCCAAGCCCGAAATCACTTTGCCAGCGACGCGCGAAGACCAGGATCAGCGGGAAGTACACCATCAGCGGCGTGATGATGTTCGTCGCGCCATCGCCCACGCGATAGGCGGCGGTCGCGCCTTCCGGGCTGATCCCCAATAGCATCAGCATCGGCACAAGCACCGGCGCCAGCAATGCCCATTTTGCGCTGGCCGAGCCGACGAAAAGATTCAGCAGCGCCGAGAACAAGACAATCAGGCCCAGCACGATCGGCAGCGGCAATCCGCTATTCTGGATTGCGTCCGCGCCATGCACCGCCGAGATCAGTCCGAGATTGGACCAGCCGAACATCGCCACGAAATGGGCCGCCGCAAAGGCCAGCACCAGATAATAGCCCATGTCCTTCATCGCCTCGGCCATCATGTTTACCAGGTCGCGGTGATTGTTGATCGTGTTGGCGGCTGCGCCATAGGCCCAGCCCGCAGCAAGGAACAGAACCAGGAAGCCCGCCACCAGCGAGCGGAAGAACGGCCCGGCCTTCTGGTACCACGGATTGCCTTCTGTGCCCGGCCCATCGGCCAGTAGGGGCGTGCCTGGTCCGAACGTCATGAACGCCCACAAGGCGCACACGCCCAGCAGGGCGAGCCCCGCCATGCGCAGGCCCTTCTGCTGCTCGGCGGTCAGGGGCTTGTCTTCATCGCCAGCCTGTACGGCTGATTCCGGGCTGGGAACCCATTTGCCGAGGCGCGGCTCGATGATCTTGTCGGTCACGAACCAGATCACGGGCAGGTAGATGAACAGCAACGCCGCGATGAAATACGCATTGCCGGCAATGTTCATCGTCCAGCCCGCATCGATATTGCTCGCGCCATAGGCGGCCTCGGTGATGCCGAACAGCAGCGCGTCCAGCTGGCCCGGCGAGATATTGGCGGAAAACCCGCCCGACACGCCGGCAAAGGCCGCGGCAATCCCGGCCAGCGGGTGGCGCCCGGCCGAGGCAAACAATATGCCCGCCAGCGGGATCATCACCACATAGCCCGCATCGGCGGCATGGTTCGACAGCATCGCCACCAGCGCGACCAGCGGCGTCAGCAGGAATTTCGGCGCATTGCGCACCGCCGCCCGGATCGCGCTCGAAAACAGCCCTGAGCGCTCCGCCACGCCCGCGCCCAGCATCACGACCAGCACATAGCCGAGCGGATGGAAGTGCGTGAACGTCTTCGGCATATCCACCCAGAGGCGCTGTATGTTCTCGGCCGAGAACAGGCTCGCCGACTCAATGACCAGCGGCGTGCCGCCGTCTGTCACCTGCGTCGGGTGCGGCGCGCTGAAACTGGTCCAGGCCGCAATCTGTGAAATCGCCATCAGGGCGATGATCAGATAGAAGAACAGGAAGACCGGATCGGGCAGGCGGTTGCCCGTCTTCTCCACCCATCCCAGGAATCCCTTATTGGTCGCTGCCTCGGCCATGCCCATTTCCCCTGTCAAAACCAGATCAAGCGGGACACCTTATTGCCAATTGCCGCGCTGGCAATATTCCGCCCCATATCCGCCGCAGCCCGCGCACTGGTGACCCCCCGCCAAATGCGCTAATCAGGGGCCATCGTTACAAGACCGGTCCCGCCCATGCCCGATACACAACACGCCGCGCCCAAACAGGGCATTACCGACGAAGGCTACCTCACGGACAGCTGGTATCTGGCCGCGCCGTCCACCGACCTCGTCGCCGGCAAGCAGCACCGCATCATGGTGCTGGGCGAACCCGTCGTCGTCGGCCGCACACCCAAAGGCGAACCCTTCGCCCTGCGCGACATCTGTCCCCACCGCCTCGTGCCGCTGTCTGCGGGCCAGCAGCTGGAAACCGATGGCGAGTGGACACTGCAATGCCCCTATCATGGCTGGCGCTTCGGCACCGATGGCGGCTGCAAGCTGATGCCATCCCTCACCGACGACAGCCCCTATGACCCGTCCAAGGTGAAAGTGCGCCGCTATCCGGTGCATGAGGCCAATGGCGCGGTCTATCTCTATGTCGCGCACAATCCCCGTGAGCTTGCGCCCCCTGCCGTGCCGCCGCCGGAATTCGGCCCGCTGCCGGACAAGCCCGGTTTCGTCATCCATGACGTGTTCAACGCGCATATGGATGACGCCGTGGTCGGCCTGATGGACCCGGCCCATGTGCCCTTCGTGCACAATCAATGGTGGTGGCGCCCGCCCTCGACGGGCCTGAAGCTGAAAGAAAAGCCCTTCATCCCGACGGAGCGCGGCTGGGCGATTGACCGCCACGCGCCCAGTTCGAACTCGAAACTCTATCGCTGGGTGTTCGGCGATGATGTGGAAACCGAGATCCGCTTCCAGCTGCCCGGCTATCGCTGGGAAATCATCTCGAATGACAAAGCGCGCCTGCTGACGCTCACCTGCCTGACGCCCGAGGCCCCGAAACGTACACGGATCACGCAATTCACCTGGTGGACCGGCGCGCCGCTGCTCCACCTCGCCGTCCCCATCGCCAAGCCGATGGCCCGCAAATTCCTCCGCCAGGATGGCGACATGGTCGATCTGCAAAATATGGGGCTCGCCCACCAGAAGGCCATGATGTGGATCGACGACATCGACATCCAGGCCAAATGGTACCAGCGCCTCAAACGTGAGTGGACGGAGTGTCGCTCAGAAGGCCGCGACTTCGCGAACCCGATTGAAGCGCGGGTGCTGAGGTGGATGAGTTAGGTGCGCAATTGTACTAGTGAACTCGATCTAAATACTTGCTCACCTTCCACGCATAAAAATATCGGGATTCCCTGGCTTCTTCGGGGATATCTACAAGCTTACGTGTGGCTGGAACGGCTTTCTGAAAAAGATGGCCGCCTCCCAATACGCCGGTGGCGGCCGAGAACCAGCTGGACAGACCGGATGTTGCTATCGCGGCCACGATCGAGAATCCACCAAGCGGGATTGAATCCACAAGGTCTCTGGTGGCTTCCCTCCGCGACTTCGCTATGATCTTGTATATCTTAGAAAGTTCCGCATCTGCAGCTTCTGATATACTTTCAGCACTTAAGTCTGGGGCGGACTTTAGTTCGTTCAACGCGGATCGGAAATCGCTTATGTGATGCCACTCTTCTTCTCGGATTTTAAGGGCTTGAGACAAGGTAACCGAGGTCAACGTCGGATATGTAAGTGTCGCGGATCGCTTCTTGGTGTTGCGGTCAGTGAACTGATTTATTAATTCAAAGTCAGTCGAGTTTCCAAATACTTGTTGAGCACCCGTTTTATCTGCGACGATGTTCTTTAACATGAAGTCGTGACTCAAAGTTCGAATTTGTGGTTGAAATATACCGTGCTGAATTAGCTCACGTTTTGTCAGTATATGACCAAGTGGCGCCTCTTGCGCGGGTAATTCTAGGCCTTGGCGAATTGTCAGATGCTCATCATGGGTATCGTCATACTCAATCTGTACTGTTCGAGCGTTGGTGGGGCCAATGTAGGAGCATTTCGTTGTTTCATAAAGATGATCGAATATGAGAGACGTGAATGTATCCGAGGAAGTGCTGTTAGAGAATAATTTCAGCATGCACTCGCTGCAAATGCGTTCCGGCCTAAATGGTACAAAAGAAATTAGATTCGCCTCTATGAGTGGCCTGAGTGAAAGCATGGCGAACACTGCAAATGCCAAATGCTCGTAGAAGCTTTTTTTAAACGACCCGTCTCGGCCTACATATTCCAAAGCGTAGCTAAACGGACTGACGACATATACCTTGTCAGCATACAAGACTGCAAATCTTGCCAAAGCGAAAAGCATTTTAAAGCGACACATATCGCTAAAGCAATAAATCGGTAGGCCTGACAGGCGTGTATCAGCAATGAACTGATATGTGGAGCGCTCGGAAGTTAATTCTCCCATAAAATGTTCATGTGAGCTGAACATCAGATCACTCAAATTCTCTTCACTGAGTGCCTTCAATTGATTTTGAATGTCTTCGAATGAACCGATCTCTTGGAGGTTCAGCCACTGAGAGAAAAAATCTGTCGTTCCGACTTTCATGGCGCGTTCCAATATGTCCTCCAATTCTATTTTTTGGAGAATCCAACATAACACGAGCTTTCCGGTTGTGAACGACATTGTTGCTTGAATGTTCTTCCGTGCCAACTTCTCCTCATTCACATAGCTGCAGCATATTTATCACTTCGCGATGCTTTTGGATTGGCTAGCTAAGCGCAACCCGCAACCGGTCTCCCAGCGTTGTGGCTCATGGCCCACCGAATACACCTCCAATTCCTGTCATCCCTCTCCCTCCGCATCTCCGGCGCACGCCAGAGTCTCCTGCGGCTGGCTCCGCGCAAGGCACTGCATGAGACCCCGGCATGCGCCGGGGACACGGTGTTGTTCGTATCGGATGCGCCCTCGCCACTTGGCGTCACCCCCGACGCGCAGCGTCTGGGGGCCCATCACGGAACGCGGCGACCGGGTGCGTCCGGTGCGGGGGCGTGCGGGTTTCTCCACATAACACATGACGGACTTGCCGCCTCTTTCGGAGATGGGTCCCCAGACGGCTTCGCCGTCGGGGATGACGAACCGGAGGGTCGTGGGTAATGACGTGTGGGGAAGGGGTGCTGGGCATGGCCAATGAGGACCGCATCATGGCCGTCTACATGATGGCCAATCGCAAGCAGGGCGCGCTCTATACCGGGGTTACCTCCCACCTTGTCCAGCGCGTCTGGCAACACCGCGAAGGCATTTTCGGAGGATTTACGCAGAAATATGGCTGCAAGACGCTCGTCTGGTATGAGCTGCATGACGAGATCAGCACAGCGATTGCGCGTGAGAAATCCCTCAAATCCTATCGGCGGAAGAACAAGATCAATCTGATCACGGAGCGCAATCCGCATTGGAAGGATTTGTGGTTCGAGATTACGGGGCAGGGCCTTTCCTCCCCCGCCTCTCCGGCGCATGCCGGAGTCTCGTGCGGCTGGCTCCGTGTCCTGACAGCAGGAGGCCCCGGCCTGCGCCGGGGATACGGTTTGTGGGATAGAGACCACTCCTCCCCCCGATGACCCCTGCGCAGCTGCCGAGGACAAGAAATCGTGCCAGTGGCACGATTTCCCGAGGCAGGGGTCCATCTCGGGACTTCTACCCATGCACATGAGGCAGCTTCAGGAGATGGATACCTGCCTGCGCAGGTATCTCCGGGGTGAGGGTTTGGTCTCCAATCCGTCTGAGAACTCCCCGCCCCATACTAAGCATCTGTTCTCACAGGAGCCGGATCAGGTACCGTTCTGGTTGTGGGTTGCAGGGTCAGGATGGTGCGGGTCGGAGCGACGGTCTGATGCGCGCCTAGGCAGGTCAGGCCAGGGTGAGCCGAGGAAGCTCGGTTGGGAATCCGCCTCGTCCGGTCGCACGGGAGAAATCCCCGGATGAGCCATGCGTGTGAAAGCACGGTGGAATCGTTCGCGCGGCACCGGTAACGAAGACCCGGGACCATGGGCCCCCATGAGGGTGCTCGCCGAAACTCCTGTCCGGCGCGGCGGGCGGTAACGCTCCATTCCGTAGCCATTACAAATCATCCGGCGGAGCGCCACGGCGCCCGCCGCGCCTCGGCTTCGCCAGATGGAGCTGGAACACGAGATACCCGGATGGCGCGCGCCAGTCCGGCTTTGGGTGCTGCCTGTCAGCGTATGACGGCCGCCGGGCTGGACGTATCAGGCCGCCGACCGGCGCGGAAGGGGCGGGGGGGAGGGCCCTTCCGTGCCAGCGGCGGCCTCGTCACACCAGCGATCATCGCCGGTGACGTTACAAAGCGCGGTGTATAATTGCGCGCGCAGCTCGGCCCGCCGGGCCTCCAGCGCGCGGCGATCCTGCGGGGTCACATCCTCGATGCTGGTCTCGGCCTCGGCCAGCACCTGCGTGATCTCCTCGAACGCTTCTGCCAGATGCGCGAAAACCGGATCAATGGATGCCAGTTCGAAGATTTCCGGCACGGCGGTCGGGAATTCGCCCGCCAGGCCTGCAAAGGAATGAGCCATGTGAGTGTCCCCCAGTTATGCCCAAAATCCAAACGATTGCATTTTGTATAGCATCTCTGGGTTGAAATGTCTTCCCTTATTTCAGATATTTGTGCAGGGCGCTCTGCGCGCCCTACAAATCGCCTTCGGACTTGCCCGATTGCTTCCACAACCAGACTGTCAGGCCCGCGCCGATCAGCAACAGGCTGGCAAACCCGACCAGGGCGGCAATCGCCAATGCATCTACACTCAGATTACCCATGCCCGGTCCTCCTGACGGCTTTTCAGGCCGGGGCGTTCAGGATGGCGCTGATCTCGTCTTTCAGGGCCATGCGGTGCTTGCGCAGCTGCGTCTGGAAGACATCGCTGGCGGGCTCGACATTCGTCTCGATACGGTGAATCTGGCGGTTCACTGCGTGATATTCGTCGGCCAGCCGGGCGAAATGACCGTCCGTTTCCTTCAGTGCATGAATGCGGTCTGTCGCGTCCGGGAATTCCTCGGCGAGTTCGTGCGGTGTGTGGGACATATTGGGTCGCTCCCTGATAAGATGTGTCTGGCACTATCAGGTCATGGGGCGCGGCCACGCGGAATCGGGGAAACTACGTATCCTTGTGGTCAGGGGGCTATTTCTCGCCGAACAGGCCGGATTGCTGACCGCCCGGATTCGGCAGGCCGAGGCGTTCATAGGCCAGCGGCGCTGCGACCCGGCCGCGCGGCGTGCGCGCGACATAGCCCTTCTGCATCAGGTAAGGCTCGATCACGTCCTCCACCGCGTCCCGCGCTTCCGACAGGGCCGCCGCCAGCGTCTCCACGCCGACCGGCCCCCCGGCATAGGTTTTCACCAGCGCATGGAGGTAGCGCCGGTCCAGCGCATCAAGGCCGTCTGAATCGATTTCCAGTCGTTTCAGCGCGCTTCTGGCGGAATCCTGAGTGATCGTGCCGCCATCTGCCTCGGCAAAGTCGCGCACGCGGCGCAACAGGCGCAGCGCGATGCGCGGCGTACCGCGCGCGCGACTGGCGATCTCGATGGCGCCATCTTCCGTGATCGGCGCAGTCAGCTTGCGGGCCGCCGCCATGACGATCCGGGCCAGCTCTTCCGGCTCATAGAATTCAAGGCGCAGCGGTATGCCGAACCGGTCGCGCAGCGGCGTGGCGAGCAGGCCGGCCCGTGTGGTGGCGCCGACCAGGGTAAAGGGGGAAAGATCCAGCCGCACAGACCGCGCCGACGGGCCTTCGCCAATAACGATATCGAGGGCGTAATCCTCCATCGCCGGATAGAGGATTTCCTCCACGACCGGAGGCAGGCGGTGGATTTCGTCAATGAAGAGGACGTCATTGGGTTCGAGATTGGTCAGGATCGCCGCGAGGTCACCGGCCTTGGCAATGACTGGGCCGGAGGTCGCGCGGAAGCCGACGCCCATTTCGCGGGCGAGAATTTGCGCCAGCGTCGTCTTGCCAAGCCCCGGCGGGCCGAACAGCAGGACATGGTCCAGCGCCTCTTTGCGCTTGCGGGCCGCATCGACATAGACTTTGAGGTTCGATTTTGCCTTGCGCTGGCCGACATAATCCTCAAACGCCTGCGGCCGCAGCGCGCGGTCCAGCGCATCGCCGCCTTGGGCATTGGGGTCTGAGAGTTCGCCCTCGCGGCTCATCGCGCCAGTTCCTTCAGCGCCGCCTTGATCAAATTACTGACATCGCTATCGCCGGCATCTTTCGCAGCGCTGGCCACAGCGCGGGCGGCATCTGATTGGGCATAGCCGAGGTTTGCAAGCGCCGAGATCGCCTCGCTCCGCACGCTTGTCGTGGCGGCGACGGGCGCACTGGCAAGGCCTGCGACCTGGGCGGTTTCGAACTTGCCAAACCGGCCCATCGGCGGTGGCTTGCCAGCCAGTTCGCCGGTGATCCGCTCGGCCAGTTTCTTGCCAACGCCTTTTGCGCGTGTCAACACGGACGCATCGCCGAGGGCGATCGCGTCCATCAATTCTGCCGGTGTGATTGCGTCAAGGATGGCCATTGCGGCCTTGCCGGCCACACCATGCACATCCTGAAGACGAACGAACCAGGCGCGTTCCTCGTCAGAGCCGAAGGCGTAGAGTGTGATCGCCGCTTCGCTGACCTTGGTCTCGACATGCAGGACACTGGTCTCGCCGACATGCACCCTGGACAAGAGCCGCGTGCCGGCCATGCAGACATAGCCGACGCCATTGACGTCAATCAGGATGTTGTCCGTGCCGAGGGCGGCGACGGTTCCCGTCAGTCGGCCAATGATCATGCAGCGCCTCGTTTCAATTCCAGCGGCAGATGGTGGGCGGTACAGATTGCGCAGGCGAGCGCATCGGCCGAGTCCGATTTCATCTCTCCGGCGCGGGGCAGGAGGCGTTTGACCATGAAGGCCACCTGGTCCTTGTCCGCTGTGCCGGTGCCGACAATGGCCAGCTTGATCTTGCGCGGGGCAAATTCGGCGACGGGCACACCCGCCATGGAGAGCGCCGCCATGGCCGCGCCGCGCGCTTGGCCGAGTTTCAGCGCCGAGCGGGGATTGGCATTGACCAGCGTTTCTTCAACGCCTGAGGCATGTGGTCCGTAATGCCGGGCCAGTTCTCCGACCGCCTCGAAGATGCCGCCGAGCCGTTCCGACATGGCGAGACTGGTGTCTACCGAGATCACGCCATGCGCAATATGAGCCAGCCGGGCGCCGGTCTGCTCGATGACACCCCAGCCAGTATGGCGGAGGCCGGGGTCGATGCCGAGAATGCGAATCGTGGCTGTCATTAACCCATCCTATCAGCGGGATGGGTTAATGACACCTTGCATTTTCTCTATTTGTTCACATCGACTGCAGCGGGACCCTATTCGGTTTCCCGTGGCACCAGTACCGAGTCGATGATGTGTACGACCCCATTGCCGCCCTCGACATCAGTTTCGAGAATGCTGGCCTGATTGATCATCAGTTTGCCGCCGCCCATGTCGCGGACCGAAAGGTCGAGGCCGTTCAGACTGGCTGTTGGTACGCCTTCATCTGCGGGGGGTACATTGGAGGCGCGCACGGATCCTTCGACGATATGGTATTCTAGCACGCGGACGAGCTTGTCGGCATTGTCTGGCTTCAGATAGTCTTCCAGCTGGCCAGTGGGCAGGGCATCGAATGCCTCATTGGTCGGCGCGAAGATGGTGTATGGGCCGCCGGTGGCGAGGGTTTCGTCAAGACTTGCGGCTTCAATGGCACCATAGAGTGTCGACAGGCGCGGATCAGCGGCGATCGTGTCCAACACGTTCGGGCCGGAGGTGACCATCTGGTCGCGATCCATTGTGTCGGCATAGATTTCCTCTTCGCCCGCATCCGGGGAAGGGGTAATGTCGACATCATCCGCATAGGGCTGGACAGGGTCTTGCGGTAGTGTGCGCGTGTCTGAAGACTCGCCGGAACAGGCAGCCAGGAATAGTGCGGACGCAACGGGAATGAGTAAGTGGCGTTTCATGAGCGGGGATCCTTTCCTCCGGCAGGCAATGATCAGGTAACGCGTGCCTTCGGGTTTGGTTCAGCGGCACCGAGCAAAATTTATCTCTCAATGGGCGCTATCTGTGGCGGGACGAGGGCGACCCATTGTCCAATTCACGACGCCGCGTACGGAGGGGTTCGGCGCGCACCAGATTTCGCCGGTCGCGGTGATTACCGTGACCCATATGAGGTTGTGCTCCTGGCCGTAGTCGATAACGCCAATGGCGAAGCCGTCGCCCCGGTCCGTGACGGTCAGCGGGATAGGTGGATTGAGCTGGGTGAACATGTCCTGTGGCTTTCTGTGGGAGAGAGCCGGTAGAACGCCGGAAATTTGAGAAGGTTGCGCGCGTATCTGCTGCAAAAACAAATTCACGTCTGCTGTGCCATGTGTGGTGCATCGCTTTTTGCAATTATTCCGTTTCGAAACAATGTCTGCAAGTGGGCGATGACCTCCGCTTGCGGAGGGGCATCGGCGCTTTGCGTTCCAGCGATGATGTCAGGGATCGAAAACCCCGCCGGTTCAGAGGATAGGCGACGAAGGATGGGCGCGAAGTTCGCGGGGAAGTCCAGCAGACCATTGTCGCACGGCAGGCTCACCCGACCGCCGGATGCGATGAAGCGCAGCGGCGGCATCACCACAAGAAACCTGTCCGTCGCCGACGCGGCTGGCAGGGGCAATACCGGATCGGGTTGCCATCCGGTATAGGGTCCTTGCGTCAGTGAAGTCAGCCAGGGGCTGCTCATCGCTTCCGGCCCAGCCAGCGTTTCACTCACCAGGGTTTGAAATTCGGCAAGGCGGTCGCGCATATAGTCTGACACCGTGTCAGGAAGGTTCCCGTGCGCGTCATCCAATGTGACGGGAGGTCCTCCGCGCCAGCTGTCGTGAGACGCCGCGAACTCCTGGAGCAGGGGGGCCAATTGGTCGAACAGGTTTCGGGGGGCAAAATAGAGGTTCAGCGCGAGCGAATACCCGACGCCGCGGGCGGCGTGCCACGCGCCGGCTGGAAGGCACAGAAGGTCGCCGGGGTTCAGCTCGACTTCCTGAAACGCCATATCGTCCGGCAGGGTCCCGACATCAATGTCGGCGGGCTCAGCGCGACCTTCGAAATAGGTCGCATTGTTATCGGGCCAGCGTTTGGCGGCCTCGGTGGAATATATCCAGCGTTTCTTTCCCGCGATCTGAAGCGTCGTGGCGACGCGCCGATCATAATGCATGGGCAATCCGGCGCCGTCTGGGGAGGCATAACAATTGACCCCAACTGTGCCGGTAAAGCTGAGTCGCGCGCGGATCGCCTGGGCCCAGCGGGCCAGGAAGGGATCGGCCATGTGAATATTGGTGATGCAGATCGTGGCGCCTGATTTCAGCAGATCGCTGGCCTCACCCAGTTGCGCTGAAAACATGGGCTTGCGGCTGCCAACTTTTTCTCCGCCCGCGAATGAGGCGGTCAGGTTGAAGCGGGGATCTTCGATATGCTGCCCTCTTGCGAGAGCCAGCCTCAGTCTTTCCATACTGAAAATATGGTCAAATTTCCCGGCATGTCCTTTCACATGCAGGGACTGACGCGCGAAATAGCGATCCACAAAGTCTTCGCATGATACCGGGCTTAACAATTCTGCCAGTTCGCGGCCGTTCAGGGCGGCGGGCGCATCTGGGCTTGCCGGCCTGGCTGGATCGCGCAGCGAGCTGAAATCTGTCATTCGGTCGGACCTCCCCGGTCTCGGGCGCTTTTTGCATTGCCCTGAGACCTAGGCAGATAATCCCAATCCGGCGACGGGACAAGCATTGCGGGGAAGAGTTGTCGTGACAGACGCCGACAGAAGATTCGAAAAATGGCAGACCGCGTCTGCGGCCTGCCATCGGATCGGCGTTGCTCGCCCGGAGTACCGGGCGGGGAGTGCATTCGCGCCGAGGCGATTATTGTTCCGGAGTTTCTTCCGGTTCTTCAACGTCCACGGTTGGAACTTCGACTTCTTCTTCGACCATCACAACTTCAGGCACGAGCACCGTTTCGGTTTCTGTGCCGACATTCACTTCGCCCGTATCGACATCATATTCGGGGATCTTGCCAGCTTCGGCGTCAATGGCGACATCCACATCCGGCAGCTTGCCGGGCTCTGTCTGGTCCACATCGATCAGCGTGGAGCCGAGCCAGACGGCCCCGACAAGGGCGACAACGGCGACGGCGATTCCAATGACTTTTCCTGTACTCATGTTCTGGGTCTTCCTTCTTGTGCTTTGTTGCGCAGTTCAGCGCGCTTGCGAACATAACGGGGCTGTAATCGAATGGTTCCGGCCAGCACTCGTTCCAGCACGGGCGTCCGGAGCGGCGGGGCCGTCCGGGTGTCTGGGCTGAATTACGGAAAAAGCCGGCTCAGGGCGGGGCGCGGGCCGGGCTGACTCGGCCGATCGGCGCATGGCCGAACTGGTCCCGAACTGGTCCATAAAGTGTCCATAAGATGTACAGACTGGTCCAGACAAAAGCGGACGGGACATCGAGGCCGCAGGGCAGGTCGCTTGCCAGAGCGGGGCTCTGCCAGCGCGGCACATGCGGCGGCGTATAAGTGTACGCATTGTCCGGCGTCGGCGCATCGCCGATATAGCGGATGGCCACATTGCCGTATTTGTCGACCGTGACGAAGACGCGCCGCCCGGTGCGTTTGCGCCAGGCCGTCAACCGTACAAGGTTCCACCACAGCCACGGCCAGCAAAAGGCCCAGACATGGGCAAAGAAGGGGCGATAGGCCGGGTCCATGCGGGGGAGTGTGGCATGGTGGGGCGGCCCGTCGAATATATTGCCTGCGTCGTCCTGCCCGATGGCGAAGTCATCCGGGGGCCCATCTCCTGAATTTGCCACCGCAGCGCGCGGCGCTTTGTGCACCGCCTGCGCGCCGGACGGCACAGGTCGCGCCCGCCGCCGCATTCAGAGTTGAGGCCCCAGACCGCTATCGCGGCCGGGGAGTGACGCATGAGGAGAGCGCGGGATGTATCCAGCAGGGTCGCAATCGCCGCGCTGGCCCGCCTAGCTTCGCGACGGATAAATGCCTTGCGTCACGATACACTGCTTCAGCGCGAGATAGGGTGGCATATTGTTGCCGGCGGTGGATTCGCCCAGCGGGTCTGCCCCGCCATCATGGGCCAGCGCCGGGCCGGCTATGTCAGACTCCGTGCCGCCGCGCTCGCCCTGTCGGCGGTCGGTCAGGCCGGGGCCCTGGCCCGCGCCCACCATGACGCGCCCGCGAAGATCCGGCAGGGCGAAAGTCGTGCGCCCGTCGCCGCCATACATTGTGCCGAGCAGGGAGAAGAGGGCGGTATTCTCGGCAATCGGCAGCAGGCGGCCATCGGCCTCCATCATACCGCGCGGACAGAAATTGAAGCCCACCGTGACGATCTCACCGAGATAGTCATCCATCCCCGCATCGGCGGCAGGCGCAGCCCCCGCCATGAGTGCGCCAGTCAGTGCTGCCGCAATCGCAAATTTCTGAATCATTGTGTGTCCTCCCAATATGGTGGGTTCACTCTATGACGCTGTGCGGGCGTGGCAAGAAGAAGGATCGCGGGGCGGTGGAGCAGAGGTCAGGCGTCGTTGTCCGCATCCCCCGGCTCCACGGGACCAATACCCTTTGACAGATTGGCCTTCCGGGCGCGGAAGAAGAAGGCAATGGAGCCGGCATAAGCGGCCAGCGTCATGAGGGCGACGAGTTTCGGGATCACATGGAATGGCTCTTCGCCCACGGCGACCGCACCAAACCAGCCAAGGTCGCTGTCCGGCAGCTGGCCCCGCTCGGCCAGCAACAGGCCGAGGCGGGCAAAGTCGCTATAGGACTGGAAGATCTCGTTGCAGAAGCCGAGGGCGAACATGGAATAGATGACCAGCGCGATCCACATCATCACCCGGTCCAGCCGGTGGGCGGCGAGATAGCTGGTCACCAGCATGCCGAAGACCAGCGTCATGTAATTCGCCATCGTGCCATTGCCGACCTGGATGGCCTCGTAGAAGAGATAGGTGAGTTCGTAATTCGTCATGCCGCGTCCCCCGTCGCGCTATGGGCCAGAAGGCAGCTTAGGCGGAATTTTTCCGGGCGTGAAGCGCGCGGGTCATGACCCGCCGGACGGCAAGAGCAGATGGCGGGTTACGCTTCGCTAACCCGCCCTACGGGGCGACGCTAATAATGCGGGGGCGGCCGGTCCACGGGGGCCGCGTCGCCGGGTGACCGCTCGCTGTCGGCGACGCGCTCGGCGAGGCGCGCAACCTGGCGCTCCAGCCGCTCGATCAGCTTCCATTGCGCCGTGATGGCGGCGTTCAAATCCTCAATCGTCTGGTCCTGATGGATCACACGCATTTCAAGCTCGTCGAGGCGGGATGTGTCTGTCATGGCGGGAGGGTTAGCGGTAGGGGCGGGGAGAGGCAATGGTGGGGAGGGGCTGGAGCGGGTCATGGCCCGCCAACTCTGCGCGTGAAATGGCGGGTTACGCTGACGCTAACCCGCCCTGTGGCGGTGCGGAGCATCGCTTTGCTGAGCGTTTGCAGATTGCTAGTCCAGGGGGGCTCTGCGCTCGCTAGTTAAAGCCGATTAGATTCCGAAATTTTCTGTTGAAGAAATTGTCGGTAAATTGATCCCTCTCGACCCGTGAGACACTCAGTAGCGAAAGTAACTCCTCGTCGCTAATTGTAATAAGGAAGCCTCTATTGTCATTCACGAAAGAATGGGCCCTCGCTTGGAGGGCCTTTTCATTGTTTACTTGACGGTAGAAAAGCAGTCCCAAAAATCCCCGCTGTTCGCCAAATCGACCGTTCAATTGATCGAATTCTTCATTGCTTATGTCCTTGCTATAGTTCTTACATTCGACAGGGATAGTTCTTGATCTAATGCGTGGGTCCCGACGCATATCATCCCAAAAGCCGCCTTTCGCGTAATTCCAAAACTCAATATCAAGTCGCTTTCGACCTTGGTGAAGGGGGCGTTGCGCTTTTGGAAATGTTAGGCGTGGCCAAAACAACAAAGTCATTGCTCGCTGAATTAGTTTCTCATATTTGTCAGCATCCTTTTTGCCAGAAGGAAGGCTGCGAATCTCGGCACTTAGCGCAGAGGTTGCTTCCGAGTAAACAAAGTCGGGATCGATAATATTGTCGTCGATGCCGTCGGCACTTTTCATGATCTGCTTAAAATTTTCGAATTGCCCCGGATGCTCTTGGGCAAATTTTGCTAGCTGAGTTTTGTCAAAAGGATATTGCTCTTTGACTCTCTCTTTGGTGACTCTGCCGCTCTTTCCCCGAAGCGCAGACGCTAGAGAAACTTGCGGCTCTAACTCAGCCTGCAAATAGTCCAAATAGTAGTTGTAGTACTCTTGACTGTCTAAGCAGAGCCTTCGACGCACGAGCGATTTCGGAACCAGCAATACCGGTAAATTGTTGATAAGAGGCATTTCCGCATAGCCAGACTTCCACCGCTCTTCCTCGGCGTCCCAGTATGGCGGCATTGCCACATTCCGCGTCTGAACATCGTAAATGTCACAAACGCTTTTTGTGTAAGACATGAGAGGTTGGCGCAGTACGTTTGTTGAAAGATCCGATATTTTATCGGGACCTACACCCTCAACAAACAGCTCAGCTTCAGAGAAGTCTTCGAGTTGCCCGGTGCGGAACGCTTCACTTCTTCGGATCGCATCAATGAGTGCCATAGCTTGCTTGTCACCGACGCCATGGCCTCTTGGCTTTCCCTTCGAGTAGCCAAGAAATGTATCCTTGGGTTCTTTTAGATGCCCTACGAGTACCTTGGCCCTCTCATTGTCCCCGAGCCGTAGGCAGTCCAATAGCGTCGAGAAAAAGGAAAGAAGGCAGTCATAGAATGGATCATCTTCGTCCAGAGCATTTATCTGGATTGCATAGGGATCGACGAAGAGCTTGATGTCTCTCGCAGGATCGACATTCACAAAGTCTAGCTCGCCTTGCGAGGCGTTAAGTCTAAAATACTCTGAGAACGTCATGCCTCCCTCCCGTAGCCGGCCTATCTACTTGGGGGAGAATTATTGCGTTGTCTAGCTTTTGCTTAAATAAATCTCCCCGCCCTTCTCCATAAACTCGCGGCTCTTCTCCTCCATCCCGTTGCGCGCCTCGGCCGCCTGCTTTTCCAGATCCGCCCGTTCATTCTCGGACATGCCCGCTGCGTATTCCCGGACTTCGGCGGTGATCTTCATGCTGCAGAATTTGGGGCCGCACATGGAGCAGAAATGGGCGACCTTGTGGGCCTCTTTGGGCAGGGTCTGGTCGTGGAAGTCGCGGGCGGTTTCGGGGTCGAGGGCGAGGTTGAACTGGTCTTCCCAGCGGAAATCAAAGCGCGCGCGGGAGACCGCATCATCACGCACCTGCGCGGCGGGGTGGCCCTTGGCGAGGTCGGCCGCATGGGCGGCGAGCTTGTAGGTGACGACGCCGACTTTCACATCGTCCCGGTCCGGCAGGCCCAGATGCTCCTTGGGCGTCACATAGCAGAGCATGGCCGTGCCATACCAGCCGATCATCGCCGCGCCGATGCCGGACGTGATATGGTCATAGCCGGGCGCGATGTCCGTGGTGAGCGGCCCCAGCGTATAGAAGGGGGCCTCGCCGCATTCGCGCAGCTGTTTCTCCATGTTCACCTTGATCTTGTGCATGGGCACATGGCCGGGCCCTTCGATCATGACCTGGCAGCCCTTGTCCCAGGCCACTTTCGTCAGTTCGCCGAGGGTTTCCAGCTCTGCGAACTGGGCCGCATCATTGGCGTCGGCAATCGCGCCGGGGCGCAGGCCGTCGCCCAGTGAGAAGCTGACATCATAGGCGCGCATGATGTCGCAGATCTCTTCAAAGTGCGTGTAGAGGAAGCTTTCCGTGTGATGGGCGAGCATCCATTTCGCCATGATCGAGCCCCCGCGCGAAACGATGCCGGTGACGCGATCCGCGGTGAGGTGGATATAGGCGAGGCGGACGCCCGCATGGATGGTGAAATAGTCGACGCCCTGTTCGCACTGTTCGATCAGCGTGTCGCGATAGACTTCCCAGGTCAGGTCTTCGGCGACGCCGTCGACCTTTTCCAGTGCCTGGTAGATCGGCACGGTGCCGATGGGGACGGGGCTGTTGCGGATGATCCATTCGCGCGTGTTGTGGATGTTGCGGCCGGTGGACAGGTCCATGACATTGTCGGCGCCCCAGCGGATCGCCCAGACCATCTTGTCGACTTCTTCTTCCACAGAAGACGTGACCGCTGAATTGCCGATATTGGCATTGATCTTCACAAGGAAGTTGCGGCCGATGATCTGTGGCTCCAGCTCGGCATGATTGATGTTGGACGGGATGATGGCGCGGCCAGCGGCGATTTCCTGGCGGACGAATTCCGGCGTGATGAATTCCGGGATGTGCGCACCGAAGCTCTCGCCCTGCGCGATCTGTTCCGCAGCGCCGTCCACGGCCTTGGCGCGGCCGATATTCTCGCGGGTGGCGACATAGATCATCTCTTTCGTGATGATGCCGGCCTTGGCGAATTCGTATTGCGTGACCTTGTGGCCCGGCAGGCCGCGCAGCGGCTTGTGCGTGACCGGGAATTCGCGGGCAAGGTATTTGCCTTGTGCGCCGCCATTGTCTTCGGGCTTCACATGGCGCCCGTCATATTCCTCGACGCCGCCGCGCTCCAGCACCCAGGCGCGCCGGTCGCGGGCGAGGCCCTTTTCCACGTCGATGGTGACCGACGGATCGGTATAGGGGCCGGACGTGTCATAGACGGGCACGGCGGGCTCATTGGCGCTGGGGTGAAGGTCGATCTCGCGATGCGGCACGGCAATGTCCGGCGCGTCGGCGGGGTGGGAATAGACCTTGCGGCTGGCGGGCAGGGCGCCGGTGGTGACTTTTGGGGTCTCGAACTGGCTTTGGTCTGTGGGCTTGTTCATGGGGCTATTCCTTAGATGGCCGGTGTGGCGGACATGAATGTCTTGTTGAAGTCGGCGGCTGTGGCGGGCAGCTGGATGAAGCCTTTCCGGGTCCACTCCTGCACAAGATCCGCAGAAGCCGCATAGGCGTTGGCGAACAGGCAGGGATCGTCGGAGGTATAAGCCCAATCGGCGAAAGCTGCCTGACGATGGGACTGGATGGCAATACTGTTGTTGACGGCGCGTGTATCGCAAATGTGGATCGTGCGTTTCACTGCAGCGTTTTGATTCAGCTCGAACCACCGCTCTTCCGGCATTGCGGAGGCGGAGTCCTGATACTGAAGTCGTATATATTCCACGCGCTCACTCCCGTCCCTTGCGCCGGTATTAGCCGGATCAGGTTCAAAGGGTGCTGGAGCGGTGTCGGCTCCATCTCAGCGCTTACCAGACGCGCCCCTCGGATGGCCGGGAGAATAGGCGCGTTGTGGGAGGAAGGAAAGGGGGCAGCTGGCGAGAAAAGATAGGTGATTACCTAAGTGTCTTGACAGGCGTCAGTCCATCGCAATAGATAGGTGGATGCCTAACTATTCTTCTTCCGATCCAGCCGCTCTCGACCGGGCCTTCCACGCCCTCGGCGATGCGACCCGGCGCGGCGTGATCGCGCAGCTGAGCCTCGGCGAGGCGAGCATTGCCGAGCTGGCGGAGCCCTATGACATGGCGCTGCCGAGCTTCCTGCAGCATGTCCGCGTGCTGGAAAAAGCCGGGCTCGTATCCAGCCGCAAGGAAGGCCGGGTCCGGCACTGCCGACTGGAAGCGGCGCGGCTGGCAGAGTTGAAATCCTGGATCACGCAATATCAGCAGGCCTGGGCGGCGCGCCTCGACCGGCTGGATGCTTTCCTGAACGCAGACGACCCCGAAAAGGACACCTGACATGACTCATCATACCGTACAGCATGGCACCGCCACAATGGAGAAGGGGCTTTCGGCCTCGCCGGCCCGCGTCTTTGCGGCCTGGGCCGATCCGGAGCAGCGCAAGGTCTGGGGCTCGCCCTCTGACGAGATCGATATGCGCATCGATGCGGCCGACTTTTCCGTGGGTGGAGAAGATGTCACGACCTGTCTGGCGGGCGGCGAGGCCGTGGCCGTGGTACGCGGGCGCTATCATGACATCGTGCCGGACAAGCGCATCGTCTATACCGAGATCATCGCCTCCATGGAGGCAACCGAAGGGGCCTGCCTCGTCTCGGCGGAATTCCTGCCGGACGGGGAAGCGACGCGCCTGGTCATCACGCTGCAGACCGTGGCACTGGACGGATCGGCCCTGCTGGAAGAGGCGCAAGCGGGTTGGGGCAGCGCCCTGATCCGGCTGGAGGAATTGCTACAGGCAGGCTGACCCGGGCTGTGGCTGTACTCGGTGCAGAAATAGCAGCTGATTAATCCCAGACGGCATTTTGTTAACCTTATGGCGACTCCGAATCGCGATGATGGGCGCAAACCCCGACCCCGGAGATGTGCTTCATGGCCTTTACTGCAACATTCGGCGGCGCCGAAGAGACCAAGGCAAAACCGAAATACAAGACCTTCAAGGTTGACCTCTGGGCGACCGATCTGAACCCGACCGAAATCGGGATCATGAAACAGACCCAGCATGAGGCCGCGTCTGACCAGTTCACCAAGGACATGGAGATCTTTGGCCAGATCAAGGATGGTCGCGAGCGGACGGGCATCCTCGCCTATCGCAAGGAGATGTGGAAAACCGAGGAGGGCATGAAGCGCCGGCTGGTGTTGAAATTGTTTTCCGAAGGCATGCACTGGCGCGGGACGGCAGAATTGTTGATGGGCCGGTCATTGCAACTGAGCATTGGGGCGAAGGGCACACCGGTGCCGTCCTATTCAGTCAATATCAGCCGTCATGACCAGATTATCCAGTTGGAACGGTCGGCGCAGAAGTGGCCGCTTTTCCCGGAGAAATTTTCCTTTTTTATCGACACGACGAAAGGCCCGCGCTTCTATCGCCTGCGCCGCAACGTCATAGGCATCGGTGCAGACTATAGTCTGTATGATGATCGGGGTCGCAAGATCGGCAAGCTGGATCACCGGATCATCAATCTGGGGGGATCATGGATCGTTAAAGTGGATGCGGCGGAAAGCTATGCCAAGCTGGAGGCCGTGTTGCAGATGTTCTGTGCCCTGCTGAAATTCAACGGCGCCGCCCGTCGGCATGTCGCGAAAGAGGTTGAGCAGCTGCAACTCGGGCGGGCCGTGCGCCAACTCGACACGCAGGAGCGCAATCTCTACCTGAACCCGCGCCGTCGGCGCTGATTGGTCAGGCTGCAGGCCGCTTCAGTTCGATCCACAATTGCTCCGACTGAGCCAGCAGCTGGCCGTCGCGCGTGAACAGTGCGGTGGCAGCGCCATGCTTGCGACCGTCATCATAGAGAGACCAGCCAGCCACAATGAGATCGTCGCCGGGGGCGGGGCGTGCATGCACCTGCGCGGTGATGCGGGCCAGCACCATCGGATTGTCCTGAAAGCCAATCGCAAAGGCGCCCGGACAGTCGAGCGCGGCCCATAGTATTTCCGGGCGCACCAGGCCGTCTTCGCCTGCAAGGCTTTCATCCGGTGTCCAGACATCTGTCACCCCGTCATAGCCATTCGGCTTGCCGGTGAAGAGGCAGAGGCCATCGTCGGAGCGCTCTGGTCCACAGACATAGCAGCGGGGAAACGCGTGGGTCTCGACAGGGGGGAAACTGTCCGGGCCTGTCTGTGCTGTCTCGAAACTTGGCGCAGCGGGAGGAGGGGCAAGCGGCGCGGCAGGTTGCGCGGTCATGACCAACTGGTCCCCATGCCGGACTTCGTATCCGTCACCTGTTGGGACAACCTCCATCGCGATGTCGAGTGGGGGTGGCGCGCGCAGGGAAACTTCTGCCGGACCATCAATCTGGCTTGCGGCGAGACCTGCCGAGATGCCTCCATTGGCTGAGCCGGGGGGGCCGTTGAACATGGCGGGCACGAGGATGGTGAGCGGTGTGGACATGGGCAACTCCTGTCCTGCGCGCATGCCGATAGCGGCGAGTGAGGTCAATGCGACATGCAGGCAGGATGCGCGCTAGTCGAGCAGGCCGAGTTCGCGTTGCTTTTTCTTGCTGAGGGCAGTGGCGATCAGGCGAAAGGATTCTGCGACATAGTCCTTGAGGTCGTCATCCGACAGGGTTTCGTCCGAGAAACGCTGGATCCATTTCATGCCACGTGAAGCAAGGTAAGGCGCGCCCTGGCAGCCGGGCTGGTCTTTCAGGATATGAAAGCTGATCGGGCGGACCTTGAACGTACAGGCGGCAAGCTGGTCGCCGTCCGGTGTGCCCATGGCGAAGACCTTGCCGCCAATCTTCCAGACATGGGAGCCACCCCATTGGACCACATGCGTTGTCTGGCCGAGGCCTGCGCAATAGGAATTGTAATCTTCCAGTGTCACCGCGCGAGCGCCTGCTGCGTGCCGCTGTCCCAGCCCACGAGGATTTCCGCACCGGTATCGATGACCGGACGTTTGATCAGCGTGGGATTCGCCTTCAGCAGGCCCGCGGCGCCTTCGCCCAGCGCGCCTGACTTCTCAGCCTCTGACAAGGTGCGCCATGTGGTCGAACGGCGATTGACGAGTCTTTCCGCGCCGACGGCCTGCAGCCAGGCTGGCAAGAGCCGGTCAAGGTCGGCGTCTTCGCGAATGTCGACAAAAGCGGTCTCCCGGTCCGAGGCATCAAGTTCTTTCAGGGCTTTCTTGCAGGAATCGCAATTCTTCAATCCGTACAGCGTAACCGGGCCAGCCGACATGGGGGTCTCCTCTAAGTGTGGTGCCTCAAAGGGCTAGAACGCACCGATGGCAAACACAACCAGGCCAAGCGCGAGCGCAACAATGCCAAATCCGCGCAAATGATCATCATCCGGCATCATCCAGTGTGCCAATGCCCAGAGTGGTTTGGGCCATGCCACCAGGAGGAGACCTTCGACGAGCGCCCCTGCGATGATCAGGGTTGCGATGCCATCGGTTGCGGTGGAGAAACTGTTCTGGACTGACAAGGTTCCCCCCGCCGCAAAGATCATGACCGCGCCGCACAGAAAGCCGATCGCCGGGCTGTCTTCCAATTCGTCGATCAGGCGGGCCATGCGGTCAGGGTTGGCCAACAGGCCGGCTCCACACGCCATGAAGTAGAGGCCGAAGACGAGCAGGATTGTATGGGCGAGCATGACAGGCTCCTCTGGATACGCTGATCAGCATATCATGCCGGGCGGGGTTGGTCAGTCCGTATCGGAGGGGCGGACCACGCCGACAATCGGGCCCATATCGAGACCGGTCTCGTTGCGGCCGATCTCCGGCGCGTAGAGCTTTGAGACATATCCATCCAGAAAGAGGGCGTTGGGCGTGTTCAGCTTGTCGCGAAACAGGCTGGCAAAACTGTGGAAGTTCACGGGCACATCACTGATGGCGAAATAGAGCGTTGCGCCATCAGCGGTGACGCCCACGCCATTGCGACGTTTCCGGCTGGGGCCGTCCGCGTTGAATCTCGGATGCAATGCACCGTCGATCACCAGCATGGGGCCGGACTGTGTCGCAAAGCGCGCGTCCGGTGCCTCGGCCTCAAAGGCGAGACTTTCTGTGACATGGGGGGTGCCGTCTTGATCCACCCAGAATACCCCGTTGGGAAGCAGGCCGAAATTGCCCGGCCCTTCACGCGTCACGAGTGAGGCGACTTTCTCGCCCTGCTCGACATAAAGCCCGACCGGGCGGCGGTCCTGATGATACATGCCGGCGTTCATGGCAAACTCAAGCGTCTGGCCGTGATCGGCGAGATGGGCGGCCAGCCGGTCGAACTGACCGAAGGGCGCGCCATCGGGGTGAGTGAGCCAGAGGTTTACCGATGTGGGCGCCTCAAAGGAGCACACCGTATAAGGTTGGCCGAGATGCTTTACCGGGGCACATGGCGACGGGGTTTCCGCCTGAGCGCAAGCTTGCATCAGAACCGTGCAGACGAGAATGGCAAACCAGAGACGCATGCCGACAAATTAGCGGCTGGCTGGATCAAGCGCCATGCACAAATTCCACGAGACTGGGGATCGGTATATTTTCGATATATCGAACCTTGAAATTTAGATATATCGAAATTATCTGAGGTTTAGATATATCGAAAGGACTTCAAATGACGTATCGAAATAGAAACATGAAACATCGTCGTGGCGCAGGTTGCGGCACACGAGAAAATGGACCCGTGCATGGAGGTCGACGCGGTATGAGACATGGTAGAGCGGATGGTCATCGCGGCGGACGCCGTCGGCCCCTGAATCATGGCGATCTGCGCCTGTTGATCCTGGAGCTTGTCTCGGAGGAAGCCCGCCACGGCTATGACTTGATCCGTGAGATCGAGAGCCGGACGGGCGGGGCATATGTCCCCAGTCCCGGCGTGATCTATCCTGCGCTGGAGGCCCTCCTGGACCTCGGCCTGGTCGAGGCGGAAATGGATGGTCAGCGCCGGACGTTTCGCCTGACGAAAGACGGCAGCAAAGAGCGCGAAGATTCAGCCGCGACAATCGAGGCGATCGAGGCCCGTCTCGCCGACCTTCAGGAGAGCGATCGACCTGAAGATCCGCAGGATGTGCGCGGGGCCATGCATCGACTACGCCACGCCGTGCGAGATGCGGCCCGGTCGGCGTCGAATGATGGCGAGACGCGCAAGGCGATCGCGGATATCCTGACGGATGCCCAAGAGCGGATCGCCGCGCTGAAAGGCGCCTAGCCGGTTTGACCGGATTCACAGCGGAGAAGGGGAGGCGATGCCTCTCCTTTTCTATTCGGCAGCGGCTTCCAGCGCTTCGCGGCGCTTTTCAGCGGCGGACTTCTTGACGCTCTCGGAGCGCAATTGTCCGCAGGCGGCGAGAATGTCGCGTCCGCGCGGTGTGCGGATCGGGGACGCATAGCCCGCCTGATTCAGCACTTCGGCGAATTCCTCGATTGTGTCCCAGTCGGAGCATTCATAAGGGCTGCCCGGCCAGGGGTTGAACGGTATGAGGTTGATCTTTGCCGGCACGCCTCTCAGAAGGCGGACGAGGTCGCGCGCTTCAGCAAGGCTGTCATTGACGCCCTTCAGCATGACATATTCAAACGTCACCCGGCGGGAATTGCCCAGGCCGGGATAGGCGCGGATCGCCTCGAACAGTTCCTTCAGATTGTACTTGCGATTAATCGGAACAATCTCATTGCGCAGATCATCATTCGTCGCGTGCAGCGAGATGGCGAGCATGGCATTTGTGCGTTCGCCGAGCTCTACGATCTTCGGCGCGACACCCGCCGTGGATACAGTGATGCGGCGCCGGCCAATTGCTATGCCATCGCCGTCACTGATCGTGTCGATCGCTTCGGCGACATTGTCCAGATTGTAGAGCGGTTCGCCCATGCCCATGAAAACAATATTCGTCAGGCGTCGGTCTTCTTCATCACTCGGCCAGCCATCCAGCGCGTCCCGCGCGATCAATACCTGTGAGACGATTTCCTGTGCGGTCAGATTGCGAACGAGCTTTTGTGTGCCGGTATGGCAGAAGGTGCAGTTCAGAGTGCAGCCGACCTGGCTGGACACGCAGAGAGCACCTGCCTTGCCGACATCGGGAATATAGACGCTCTCGCCTTCGATGCCGGGGCCGAAGCGGGCCAGCCATTTCTGCGTGCCATCGCGAGAGACCTGGTGATCTGCAATCTCGGGCCGGGTGAGGATGAATTTCTCGCCCAGCTCCGCGCGCAGGTCCTTGGCGACATCGGTCATGCCGTCAAATTCCTGAACACCGAAATGGTGCATCCAGCGGCGCAACTGTTTTGCGCGCATGCCAGCTTTCTTCGGCTCCAGACCAAGCGCTTCCATCTCTGCTTTCAGAGCAGGAAGGGACAGGCCCGCCAATGAGCGGGGGGCAGGGGATGCAGCGTCGCCGCGCCGGGTGAGGTCAAGTTCGATTTTCATGATGCGGCGCCTATAACACGCTGAAGCGGTTGAAGGAATTGCTGGCTGCAGGCCTCACATTACGGGGAGTTAATGAGGATCGCCATTGTTTTGTCATCGATGGAACGGAAAGACTGACCCACGCGTTAATAAGCGTGCCCAATTCCGGGCTGTCCTTTCCAAAGGAGCTGATGACATGAAACGCCTTTCCTATGCGCTGCTTGCGCTTCCCCTGATTGCCCTTCCAGCCTGTGAAACCGGGCCGAGCCAACGGGTTCTGACCGGCGCTGGCGTCGGGGCCATTCTTGGCGCTGGTGCAGGTACGCTTGCAGGTGGCGACGATGGCCGCAACGCTGCAATTGGCGCAGCCGTGGGTGCAATTGCTGGCGCCGCAGCCGGTGACTATATGGACAAACAGGAGCGCCGCCTGCGCGAGCAAACCGCTGGCACGGGCATTGGTGTTGAGCGCCAGGGCGATCAGATCGCGTTGACCATGCCGTCCAACATCACTTTCTCCGTGAACAGTGCCACGATCCAGCCGAACTTCTATAGCGCGCTGAACGATGTCAGCCTGACGCTGGTCGACTATCCATCGACCGCCGTGGATATCATTGGTCATGCCAGCTCTGACGGCCCGGACGACTACAATATGGACCTGTCCCGTCGCCGTGCAGAATCGGTCCGTTCCTATCTCGTGAACCAGGGTGTCACGCCAGTTCGCCTTGCGGCTGTTGGTATGGGTGAGACCCAGCCAATCGCGGACAATGCGACTGCTGAGGGCCGCGCCGCCAACCGCCGCGTGGAAATCATCCTGACGCCGATCACGCAGGAAAGCTACTAAGCTGAAATTGCAGACCTCATCGCCTCGATGGGGTCTGCATACCGTTTTTCCATGGCGGCGAGCAATTGCGCGTTTGCCGTGGAAGGATGGCCCGAATTGGCGGGCGGTGCAGGATCATATTCCACTGCCAGCTGAATTCCTTCGGCCACGTTCTGGCCCGAAATTTCCATGACAATCTGAAGCGCGAAATCGATGCCGGCGGTAACGCCCCCACCGGTATAGGTGGTGCCGTCCCGAACGCAGCGCGCTTCGGTGGGCACAGCGCCGACCAGCGGCAGCAGATGGTGATAGGCCCAATGGGTGGTCGCCTTTTTGCCGTTTAACAGGCCTGCTGCACCGAGTATGAAAGCGCCCGTGCAGACGGACGTCACATAGGTTGCTGCCGCGCCGGCCTTGTGAACGAAATCCATCGTTTCCCCGTCAGCGAGCGCATCGACCACACCAAACCCGCCCGGCACGAGGATCATGTCGAGATCGGGCGCATCTGCGAATGTGCCGGTCGGCACGAGGCCTAGGCCGCAATCGCTCGGCACAGGATCAGGGGATTTTGCGAGAATATGGGTTTCCGCGCCGGGCATACGGTGGAGTATCTGGAGAGGGCCGGTGAAATCGAGTTGAGTCACATTCGGGAAAAGGACAAAGCCGATATTCATGATGCACTCCGATTCCAGCCCCAGATTGCCGGTGCGGTATTGATAGCAGTCGCCACACGTCGTAGCGAGTCCGGCGGCATGGTGCCGGTCGATATTTGCACGACTTTCCTGATCGCAGCACCTATACAAGCGTTCAACACCGAACGCGAAGAGGATCGGAACATGCAGGACTCCGTTCCGACCCATAATCCGCGAGGCCGTTTCGGTCAGTCAGCGCCTTATCGGGGCCTCTTCTCCGAAGGCATTCGCGGGCTCTCCTGGATGTTTCTGAAAGCGACGGGCTGGCATGTCGCCACAGACTGGCCGGACGTCTCCAAATCCGTGATCATAGCCGCGCCTCACACCTCCAATTATGACGGGTTGGTCATGCTCGCCATTGCGGGCTGGTACCGACAAAAGCTCAGTTGGATGGGCAAGGCTTCCCTTGTGCAAGGGCCGTTTGGCGGCTTGCTCCGGCGAGCAGGCTGCGTGCCGGTTGAGCGGTCAAAATCGAAGGATGTCGTGTCGCTGATGAAGGAGGCGTTCGACGCGGCGGATACGCTCCACCTCGCGATCGCGCCTGAAGGGACGCGCAATGCCAATCCGGTCTGGAAAACTGGGTTCTGGCATATCGCCCAATCCGCCAATGTGCCCTTGTTCAGCGCCGTGCTTGATTTTGGAACCAGGGAAATGCGGCTGGAGGGACCGATCATGCCTGGCGGGGATTTCGAGACCGATATGGACGTGATCATTTCGCACTATCGCGATGCGAAAGGCCGCCATCCTGAGCGCTTCTGTCTACCGGGTCAGGCGTCTTAGCGGCAGATTGCGGAGGCCTTGTCGATGGCCGCTGCCGAGCCGCTCAGCGAGAAATGATAGGCCACTTGCGTGTTGCGCTGGGAAACGGCTTCAATCCGGAGTTCTGACCCCTTGCGAAGGGCCGAAACAATCCGGGAATCGTCGGAATCATCTGCGAACGCTTCACGCCCGACGCCAAACATGGCCCAGGACGACCGTCCTACGCTGGCCTTCGGCGCCAGGTCTTCCCGCAAGTCAAAGCCGACTTTCAAGCTCGGTTGGTTGCGCGCGCGACCGGATTTCCAATTGGTGACATAGAACCACACATCGCCATGATCGGCCGCGCGGGGGGCCTTGTCGGTGGCTTGTGTCGCTGCATAGCAGATGGTTTCTCCATTCGCGGTGTCGGTAAAGACCGACCAATCCTTGTATCGACCGATCGCCGAAGGGCTGGCAGAGGCCATGGGCACGGCAAGCGCAGCCACAAGGGTCAGCACGGTCAGAGTTTTCCGGCTCAATCTCAGTGTTTGCATATTCTATACATTCCCATTTGCGCGGAGCATTCCCAGCATCATAAAGACAACAGGGTTAAGGCTAAACTACGGCATGTCAGCTGCCTCTGCAGATCACGCCAGCTTGTTCGTTCAGGCGGTTGCGTTCCATGTGAGCCGCCACGATAGTGTCTGGAACATGTAAACTGAGAGTTCTTGTGTGAACGACACTGTAACAACGACGATTTCCCCGGATGTGCGACAGCGTCATGCAGACTGCATGGCCCTGATTGCCTCCGATAAGTGTCGGGCCTCTTTTTCGGAATTGTTCGACTTCTACGCCCCGCGGGTGAAGAGTTACATGTTGCGGTTGGGCGCAAGCGCGCTGGAGGCCGAGGATCTGGCGCAAGACGTCATGGTGACTGTCTGGCGCAAGGCGGGCATGTACGACCGCAAGCAGGCGTCGGTCTCGACCTGGATTTTCCGCGTCGCACGCAATCGGCGCATCGACAAATTCCGCCGGGCCAGTCGACCCGACCTCGATGCGGATGAACCCATGCTTCGGCCACCGGATATAGAGCAGCCGGATGCGGCGCTGGATCGGGTTCAGATCGAGGAGGCGGTTCGGGCCGAGTTGGTGAAGCTGCCCCCCGAACAGCTCGAATTGCTGCAGGCCGCCTTCTATGAGGGTTTGTCGCATTCCGAAATCGCCACAAAATTCAACCTGCCCCTGGGAACGGTGAAGTCACGAATCCGGCTGGCTTTCGGCCGCCTGCGTGGCCAATTGGAACCGGAGGGCGGAGATGCCGACACGTAGTGAATGGAACATGACATGATGCAGCAGCCAGCTACTTCATCCTATAGCGAGCTCTATTCGGCCTATGCGGCGGGTCAGCTTGATCCGGCATTTGCGTTACTACTCGAGACCCAGAGCATGTTACGGCGTGATGTGCGTGGCGCGCTTGCCGCAAGTGAAGCGGTGTCCGGTTTCATGCTGGAAACAGCAGAGCCCGTTCAGATGTCAGCCGGAGCAGGGGCTCGCGCACTTGAGCTGATTGATGCGCTCGAAAGCGGAGATAGCGTGACCGCTACGGATTTCACTGGAGACGCCGAATTGGCGTGCCTGCCCATGCCCTTGCGCGACAAGGCGTTGGAGGCATTTGATGCTGCCGGATGGCAGGCGAACGCGCCGGGCATCCGACGCATGAAACTCGATGTTGGCAGCGACCTCGAGATCGAGCTTTACCGTATACAGCCCAATGCCAAAGTGCCCCGGCATTCGCACGGCGGTACGGAGTTCACGCTCGTGGTGGCAGGCGGATTTTCGGATGAGACCGGCAGTTACGGTCCCGGCGACCTGGCGGTCAAGGGGCCGGACGACACGCACCAGCCCGTCGGTGATCCGGGCGAAGTTTGTTTCGCCCTTGCAGTGCGGGATGCGGGACTACAGTTCACGGGGATCATGGGTGTGATCCAGCGTGTGCTGGGGCGCTGACTATTTGCGGTCGCGACCGGGAACATATGTTCCGCTGAGGCCATCTCCGCCAGTGCCGCCAGGCATGATCGGGCGCGGAGCATAGCCGCCCATAGATAGATGGCGATCATACATGACGAGCGCGCCAGCAAGGCTGACATTGATACAAAATTTGGTCGGAATTTTCACGACATGATCGCAGCGCGCGAGGATGTCGGGTGACAAGTCCCCTTTTTCAGGGCCCAGCATATAGGCCGCCTGCGGAGGATGCCGGAAGGTGGGCAGCATTACAGCATCATCCGTCAGCTCGATGCCGACCATCTGACACCCGCGGGGCAACTGCATTTCGTCAACATTGTCCCACTGATAGTAAGGTACTTGTCCGGCTGTTTTTGACGTGTCGGCCTGGTAGGCTGCCCGCAGGCGATGCTCGGCATTGATGGAAAACACAAAGCTTGCCCCGAAGGCATTCGCTGTACGCATCAGCGCGCCAAGATTCATGGGTTTCGAGATACGTTCAGAGCCGATCGCAAAATAGCCGCGCATATCAGAAAGCCTCCAGTCCAAATCTGAGGATCACGAGCAGGCCGATAATCACAGGCAGTGTGTAAACCGAAACGCGCCGCGCAAGGCGCAGGTGTCCGAGCTGGTTCGGATAGGTTTGGTTGAGATGAGTTGCGATATCCGTATGCGAGACACGCCGTCCGGCATCAGCGACGCCTTCGCGGTACTCAATGTCTGAGGGGAGTCCGCCAAATTTTTCCGTCAGAGCACGGCGCAACGCTACCGAAATCATCCAGCGCATCTGCAGGGCGAGCATCAGGGCGAACACGGCCAAACCCAACACTATGAAAAGAAGAATATTCATCAGCCGAACGTGCCCACTTCAAATCGTCCATTTGAATCCGCCATGGCGCGTTTCAGGCCAGACGAATTCCAGAGCGCGGATATGTCTCCTTCGGCGGATACGGCGATCATGCCGCCTTGTCCTCCCAGCATGCGCACATCATCCAATGCGCCTTGGACGGCGGCTTCCAGTTCGGCTCCGGCATAGCGGATGCGCGCCGAGACGTCTGCGGCTGCAGCTGCGCGAATGAAATATTCACCCAGTCCGGTGCACGACACGGCGCAACGTTCATCTGCCCATGTGCCCGCGCCGGGCAGGGGAGTATCGCCCAGCCGGCCGGGCGTTTTGCCGCGAATGCCGGCCGTAGAGGTTGCAGCTGACAGGTCACCATAAATGTCGAGCGCAACTGCCCCCACGGTTCCGGTCGAGTTGATCATGTCCTGTGTCGTCAGTTCATCGACGGGGTCATAGTAAGCGTCCGGATCGTCGATCATGACCAGGCCCGATTTGGCCAGCAGTTTTCGGGCGCCGTCTGCAATCAGCAAAACATTGGGGGTCTGTTCCATGACCGCGCGCGCGCAGGAGACCGGATTGCGGTATCCCTGCAGAGCGCCGACCGCTCCGGCTGTGCGGTTGCGACCGTCCATAATGGCGGCGTCCAGCTCATACGCGCCGTCGAGGTTTGGTGCAGCGCCCTTTCCGGCAAGATACAGGCCGGACTCTTCAAGCCCCTGAACCATCACTTCGACCACATCCAGAGCGGCTTCGCCGTCCCGCAAGCGTTCGGCACCATTCTTCAGCAGGGTCGCCAAATGGGCTTCCTGCAGGGAATAGTCATTCCCCGGGATCGGCCCGGCGCCACCATGCAGGGCCAGGGCCCATTTCTTTGCCATTTGACTGCTACCTCTCCGCTACGTCAGGCTTGGACTTTTATCGGGCACACCGCTACCGTCTGACAGCAGAAACAACAAGATGGGAAGGAAGTCGCAGCCATGAAAGCAGTGCTCTCCAAAGAAGTAGGCGGACCGGACAGTCTGGTCATTGAAGATGCCCCGATGCCGGAATGCGGCAAAGGTCAGGTGCTGATAGAAGTAAAGGCGTGCGGGGTGAATTTCCCGGATTCGCTGATCATTCAGGACATGTACCAGTTCAAGCCACCGCGCCCGTTCTCGCCGGGTGGCGAGATCGCCGGGTTCGTCAAGGAAGTGGGCGAAGGCGTTTCCCATGTGAAAGTGGGTGACCGCGTTCTGGCCTCGATCGGGAATGGCGGTATGGCGGAATATGCCGTCGCGGCCCAGCATGCCGTAATGCCAATCCCGGAAGGCATGCCGTTTGAAGAAGCGGCCGCGTTCCTGATGACGTATGGCACCAGCTATTATGCTCTCAAGGACCGCGCTGACCCGAAGCCGGGTGAGAAACTGCTCGTTCTGGGTGCGGCTGGCGGCGTTGGCATTGCAGCCGTTGAGCTTGGCAAGGCGATGGGCCTTGAAGTGATCGCGGCCTGCTCGACACAGGAAAAGGTGGATTTTTGCCTCTCAAAAGGCGCCGACAAAGGCCTCGTCTATGCGCGTGAGCTTGATCGGGACGGTCAGAAAGCGTTCTCCAACGACATCAAGGAAGTGTCCGGCGGCGGCGTGGACATTATTTATGACGGTGTCGGTGGCAATTATGCCGAGCCCTCGGTGCGGGCCATGAACTGGGAAGGGCGTTTTCTCGTGATCGGCTTTCCTGCCGGTATCCCAAAGCTGCCGCTCAACCTGACCCTGCTGAAAAGTTGCGACATTCGCGGCGTGTTCTGGGGCGCAGCGGTGGCGCGTGACCCGAAGGCTCACCAGCAGAATGTCGCTGAACTGTTCAAGCTGTATGGTGAAGGTAAGATCCGTCCGCACATCTCGAATACATATCCGCTGGAAAAGTCAGCCGATGCCATTCAGGAGCTGATGGACCGGAAAGCGCAGGGCAAGGTGGTGGTCGTGATCTGATTCCAACTGTCATTCGCCGTGCGAATGACAGTTAACGCCTGAACCAAAGCCTGTGTCGCGCATAGTTCTGTCATGTCAGATAAAAGCCAAACACAGGCAAACGCACCTCCTGCGAATGGACGTGACGATCCGCGCATGCGGATGTTGCGGCGTGGGAGAATTGTCGTAAACCACCGCCACAGTTCGTTCGATGTGGGGATCCGAGACCTGTCATCGACAGGAGCCAAACTCAAATTGACCGAAATCTGGGCGGTGCCGGAGACGTTTGAACTTCAGATACTGAAGCCTGACGGCTCAATGGAGCTGGTTGTGCCATGCGAGAAGCGTTGGCAGAGCGGTATTCTGGTCGGAGCAAAGTTCGTGCGCCCGCCACGCCCTTAGCCTTTTGGGAACCGGGACGAAAAAACCCGCCGTAGCGATCCGGCGGGTTTTTCTTTTAGGTGTAGTCAGCCGCCTTAGGCAGACTTCTGGTCGCCATCGACTTCCTCGAAGTCGGCATCGACCACATCATCGCCGTCGGCTGCCGCATCGGCGGCTGCGTCCGCAGTGGCCGCCTCATCCTGCTGGCTGGCATAGATTGCCTCGCCGAGCTTCATGGCGGCCGTCATCAGGGCCTGATGCTTGGCCTGGATGTCAGCGATGTTGTCGCCCTCACGGGCCTCTTTCAGCTCGTCGGACGCCGTCTTGATCTCGGCTTTCACCTCGTCAGACACCTTGTCGCCATGCTCCTCGACCTGCTTTTCGGTCTGGTGCACCAGCGCTTCGGCCTGGTTCTTGGCTTCGACGAGTTCGCGGCGTGCCTTGTCCTCGCCCGCATTGGCTTCGGCGTCGGCCATCATGTTCTTGATGTCCTCGTCCGTCAGGCCACCGTCCGCCTGGATGGTGATCTGCTGCTCTTTACCCGTGGCCTTGTCCTTGGCGGACACGGACACGATGCCGTTGGCGTCGATGTCAAAGGTCACTTCAATCTGAGGCAAGCCGCGCGGTGCTGGCGGGATGCCTTCGAGATTGAACTGGCCGAGCATCTTGTTGTCGACGGCCATTTCGCGCTCGCCCTGGAAGACCTTGATCGTCACGGCAGGCTGATTGTCGTCAGCCGTCGAGAACACCTGGGACTTCTTGGTCGGGATCGTCGTGTTGCGGTCGATCAGGCGTGTGAACACGCCGCCCAGTGTTTCAATACCGAGCGAGAGCGGGGTCACGTCAAGCAGGACCACGTCTTTCACGTCGCCTTGCAGCACGCCGCCCTGGATCGCTGCACCGATGGCAACAACTTCATCCGGGTTCACGCCCTTGTGCGGCTCGCGGCCGAAGAATTTCTTCACGGCTTCCTGAACCGCCGGCATGCGGGTCATGCCGCCCACGAGAACGACTTCGTCGATGTCGGAAGGAGACTTGCCAGCATCTGCGAGCGCTTTCTTGCACGGTTCGATGGTGCGCTTGACGAGGTCTTCGACAAGGCTTTCGAACTTGGCGCGCGTCAGCTTGATATTGAGGTGCTTGGGGCCGGTCGCATCTGCCGTGATGAAGGGAAGGTTCACTTCATACTGGCTGGCAGAGGAAAGCTCTTTCTTGGCTTTCTCGGCTTCTTCCTTGAGTCGCTGAAGGGCAAGCTTGTCGGCTTTCAGGTCAATGCCCTGATCCTTCTTGAACTCTTCTGCAAGGAAGTCGACGATCCGGAGGTCGAAGTCTTCACCGCCGAGGAACGTGTCACCATTGGTGGACAGCACTTCGAACACACCGTCGCCGATTTCGAGCAGGGAGACGTCGAACGTACCACCGCCAAGGTCGTAGACTGCGATCGTCTTGGACTGTTCGTCCTTGTCGAGGCCGTAGGCGAGGGCCGCAGCGGTTGGCTCGTTGATGATCCGCAGGACTTCAAGACCCGCGATCTTGCCGGCGTCTTTGGTTGCCTGGCGTTGCGCATCATTGAAGTAGGCAGGCACGGTGATGACCGCCTGGGTCACTTCGCTGCCGAGATAGGCTTCAGCCGTTTCCTTCATCTTGGTCAGGATGAAAGCAGACACTTCCTGTGGTGCGTAATCCTTGTCGCGACCTTTGACCCAGGCGTCGCCTGCCGGGCCTTTGACGATTTCGAACGGGGAAATTTCCTTGTCCTTCTGCGCGGTCGGGTCGTCGAACTGGCGACCGATCAGACGCTTGATGGCGTAGAAGGTGAAATCCGGGTTGGTGACAGCCTGGCGCCGGGCCGGCATGCCGATCAGGCGTTCGCCGCCTTCAGTGAAGGCCACAACGGACGGGGTTGTGCGCTGGCCTTCTGCGTTTTCAATGACCTTTGCCTGTCCGCCTTCCATGACGGCGACGCAGGAGTTGGTGGTTCCAAGGTCAATACCAATGATTTTGCTCATGTTGCATCTCTCTTTTTATCAAGCCGCCACGGGCCGTGTTCTGTTGCGGTCTGCTCAGCAGCCCCGGACAGCCAGTGGCTCTTTCCAAGGGTTCAAATGAGGCGGCGGAAACGGTTTTGATCCGTGCGCCGGTTCGTCTTGCGATATGGGAAGGGTTTAGCGCGTCTCAAGGGGGGAACAATACGTAGCTGTACAGGATTTTGGTGCATTGCTGCTATAGGTCGGCCCTATAGCAACCCCAACAGCAATTTATTTGATAATGGTTCTCAGTCTCACTATGTCAGTTGGTGTGAAAGGAAATATCATGCCGCGCCAACTCATCAAGACACTCACATACAGCCTGATGCACTTTACGGTCGCTATTGCCGTGGCGTTTGCCCTGACGCGTAACTGGCATGCGGCGCTGGCCATCGGAATGATTGAACCGGCCGTGCAGACCCTCGCCTACACGTTTCATGAGCGCCTGTGGGAGCGCCTGCCCGGCCGTGGGCGCACCGCGCCCGAGCCGCTGGGCTGAATTATCCCGGAACTTCTGGACGTTTAGGTATCCTGCTGGGCATAGTGCCAAAAAAGCAGAAGCCGGGGAGGCTCCAGATGATCCGCACCTTCGTTCCAATCTTTTCCATCTGTCTATTGGCGGCCTGCACGTCAGAGCCCGTCAACAAGGCGCTCTCTGTCGCGAGCATTGAGCAGGCCTGGATTGCGGAAGGCTTTGAAAGTCCAGAAGGTGTCGCTGCTGCGCCGGATGGCGGATACTTCATTTCGAACGTGGTCGGAGAGGGGACTGACAAAGATGGGAATGGCTACATTTCTCATCTTGCATCCGACGGCAGTATCACGACGCGTTACTGGACAGCGAAACTGGACGCGCCCAAGGGCATGGCCGTGCTGGACGGGACTCTGTATGCCGCCGACATTGATAGCGTGGTGATGTTCAACGTCGAAGACGGCGAGCGACTGGACTCAGTCCGCATTGAGGGCGCCAAATTTCTCAATGATGCGACCGACTGGAACGGCGCGATCTATGTGTCGGATTCCGGTGATGCGGCGATCTACCGGATATCAGACGGTACGGCTGAGCTTTGGCTGCAGGATGAGCGGCTGGCGGGCGTGAATGGCCTGTTGGGCGATGGCGACCGGATGCTGGTCTCTACCATGACAACCGGCAGCTTGTTCAGCGTGACCGCAGAGGGCGAATTGACCGAGATTGCCGCCGGCATGGAAAATGCCGACGGGATCGGGCTCGTGCCGGGCGGCGGCTATCTCGTCTCGTCCTGGCCCGGCCAGATCCACTATGTCGGCGAAGATGGCGCGGTCGCCACCCTGTTTGATGAACCGGTCTCTCAGAATGACCTGACGGTGATCGGCGATACGGTCATCGTGCCGAACTGGCGGCAGAACACCGTTACGACGTGGAAGGTGGGGCGTTGATCAGTTCGCCGCGCCTGCGCTGACGGCGACCATGGCGGCGCGCAAGGTGCGCTCGCCGATCTTCCAGCCGGGCTGGAAGCAGGAGGCGATGGTGCCGTTTGGCTGGTCGGACGGGATGTTGGCGACGGCCTGATGCAGGTTCGGATCGAATGTGTCGCCGGGCAGGGCGGCAATCACCGTAACGCCATGACGGGCGAGGGCTGTGTGCAGCTCCTTCTCCGTCATCTCGATGCCTTCGAACAGGTTCCGGCCAGCTTCTGACAGGGCAGCGCGATCTTCATCGGTCAGGGCGGCGAGGGCGCGGGAGAGGTTATCCGAAACGCTGAGCAGGTCGCCGGCAAATTTCTCGATGGCGTAGACGCGCGCGTCGGACACCTGACGCTCGGCGCGCTTGCGCGTATTGTCGAGGTCGGCCAGCGTTCGCAGCAATTGCTCGCGCAGCTCTTCTTTCTCGATCTCAAGTTGCTGCACAGGATCCACGTCCGCTTGCGCTTCGGGTGCGTCTTCCTGCTTGGGCGCAGACTTCAGGATATCGTCCGCAGCCGCTTTGAGGTCAGCCTTGGAAGTATTGGAATCAATTTCAGCGGTTTCGCCGGGTTTGGTTTCGTCGCTCATCCTTGCGTATCCTTTTTGCGGCGTGTGGAGAGGAGTTCCCCGACCACTTTCGCCGTATAATCGACCATAGGTATGACGCGGGCATAGTTCAGCCGGGTGGGGCCGATCACGCCCAGTGCGCCAATAACCTGTTTTCCGCCTCCCATATAGGGAGCCACAATCACACTTGAACCCGATAGCGGGAAAAGCTGGTTCTCCGCACCAATGAACAGCCGCACACCGTCCGCTTCTCGGGTTGTGTCGAGGATATCGAGCAAGCTTTGCTGGCGTTCAAGCTCGTTGAACAGCTGGCGTACCCGGTCGAGATCTTCTGCGGCCTGTGCGTCTTCGAGCAAATTGGCGCGGCCCCTCACGATCAGGGAGCGTCCCCGTCCGGGTGCATCACCGCTCCATTGCGCCAGTCCCTGTTCCACCAGCGAGGATGCGGCCTGATCCAGCGCGGCGCGATGCGAGCGCAATTCCTGACGGATATCGCTGGCGACTTCCGTCAGGGTGCGACCGCGCACGCGCGTTGAGAGATAATTACCCGCCTCGATCAGCGTCGTTGCCGGCAGCCCTTCGGGTACTTCAACGATACGGTTCTCGACATCGCCATCCTCTGTGACGATGACGCAGAGCGCTTCGCGTCCGCCGAGCGGTACGAATTCGGCATGCCTGACCACGGCGTCGCGGGTTGGGGACGTGACCAGGCCTGCACCGCCGGTCAGGCCGGACAGGATATTCGAGGCTTCGCCCATGACCGCTTCGATATTGGTGCCCGCCGACTTGAGGCGGTCATCAATCTCCATACGGTCGGCGCGGCTGGGCTCTCCGATTTCGAGAAAGCCGTCGACGAACAGGCGCAGGCCGGTATGGGTCGGCGCGCGTCCGGCAGAGATGTGGGGCGATTCCAGCAGGCCGAGTTCAGTCAGATCCGCCATCACATTGCGGATGGAGGCAGGAGAGAGGGCTATCCCGCTTTTCGACAAGGTGCGGGAGCCGACAGGCTCGCCTGTGGTCAGATAGCCTTCGACAATCTCACGGAAAATGTCGCGTGAACGCTGGTCAAGGCGCTGCAACAGGGATTGCGTGTCGAGTGGCTGGATCATCCCTTATTGATTAGGCGTGTGCCGCGCTGCGTTCAACAGGTTTCATCCCGCCTGCTGAGCACCAATCAGGAAAGGCCTTCGATTTGACCCAGGGTGTTGAGGTGCATGTTTTCCGCAGCAGGCTGGCGGGGAAGACCCGGCATGGTGACAATGTCACCACAGATTCCCACGACGAACCCCGCACCCGCAGACAGGCGCACGTCACGAAGCTTGAGAACATGGTCTTCGGGCGCGCCAATCAGTTTGGCATCGCTTGAAAAACTGTAGGGCGTCTTTGCCATACAGACAGGGAAATGGCCGAAGCCTGCCTTTTCCCAACGTTCCAGCTGGTTGCGTACCGAAGGGGTCGTCTCGACATGGCTGGCACGATAGATGCGCCGGGCCACGGTTTCGATCTTGTCAAAGAGAGGCATTTCCGCCGGATAGAGCGGTTCGAAATCTGCCGGTGCGTTTCGCGCAAGATTGGCAACTGTGTGCGCAAGATGTTCGGCGCCATGCCCCCCTTCAGCCCAGTGCGTGCAGACGGAGACGGGTACGTCCTGTTGGGCACAGTAGGCTTCAATTGCGGCGATTTCACCGGATGTGTCCGAGGTAAACCGGTTGATTGCCACGACGACCGGGACGTTGAACTGTTTCATGTTCTCGATATGGCGGCCAAGATTGGCAAGGCCCTTTTCGAGCGAGTCGTAACTGACGGTGCCGGCGTCTTCCTTGGCGATGCCGCCATGCATCTTCAGCGCGCGAACGGTCGCGACGAGCACCGCAGCGCTGGGCGCGAGGCCAGCCTGGCGGCATTTGATATTGAAGAACTTCTCCGCGCCGAGATCTGCTCCGAAGCCAGCTTCCGTTACGACGAAATCTGCCATCTTGAGTGCGGCTTGCGTGGCGATCACAGAGCTGCAGCCATGCGCAATATTGGCAAACGGGCCGCCATGAATGAGTGCTGGGTTGCCCTCCAGGGTCTGGACCAGATTGGGCAGCATGGCGTCCTTCAGAAGGACCATCATGGCACCGACCGCATTCATGTCTTTCGCCGTGACAGGCACGCGCCCCCGGCGATAGCCGATCACCATGCGCTCCAGCCGGGCTTGCAAGTCGTGGGCATCCTTTGCCAGGCAGAGGATTGCCATGATTTCGGATGCGACAGTGATGTCGAAGCCGGTTTCCATCGGTGTGCCATTCGGGCTGCCGCCGAGGCCCGTTACGACACTGCGCAGATTGCGGTCATTCATGTCCATGACGCGGCGCCATGTGATCCGTGTGGGATCGATGCCGCTGTCCCCGCCCCAATGGACGTGATTGTCGATCATGGCCGCCAGCAAATTGTGGGCGGAGGTGATCGCGTGGAAGTCACCCGTGAAGTGGAGGTTGATGTCCTCCATCGGCACCACTTGCGCCTGGCCGCCGCCTGTGGCTCCGCCCTTCATCCCGAAACAGGGGCCGAGCGAAGGTTCACGGAGGCAGAGCAAGGTGCGCTCGCCGATCCGGTTCATTGCGTCTGTCAGTCCGACACTGGTTGTGGTCTTGCCTTCGCCAGCAGGTGTCGGGTTGATCGCGGTGACCAGGATCAGCTTGCCATTGGGCTTTGATTTTATAGCCGTCAGGTGACCGGTTGCGATCTTCGCCTTGTCATGGCCATAGGGTATAATGTTTTCTGGATCGATCTCGAGCGCTTCGGCCAATTCGTGAATAGGGCGCTTCTTGGCGCTTCTGGCGATCTCGATATCTGTCGGCATGATTCCCCCGGCGGTTATGAACCTCTCTCCCGGTGTAGACAGGCGCGTCAAAACCCGCAATCAGGCAGGGCAGCAATGAGGAATTCAAAATGAGCACGCTTATTCGTCCATCCGGACGCGCTTTTGACCAGCTTCGCGACGTGACGCTGGAGACCAATGTCACGCGCTATGCTGAAGGCTCATGCCTCGCCAAGTTCGGCAACACGCATGTCCTGTGCACCGCCAGTTGGGAAAAGAACGTCCCGCCTTGGATGAAAGGGCAGGGCAAGGGCTGGGTCACCGCTGAGTATGGCATGTTGCCGCGCGCAACACATACACGCGGTCGGCGGGAAGCAGCCTCCGGCAAACAGTCCGGTCGCACGCAGGAAATTCAGCGCCTGATTGGTCGCTCCCTGCGTTCAGTGTGTGACTTGAAGGCGCTGGGCGAGAACCAGATCACCATAGATTGTGACGTGTTGCAGGCCGATGGCGGCACGCGCACGGCTTCGATCACCGGCGGATTTGTTGCCTTGGCCATGGCCTGTCGCTACCTGCGCGCCGAAGGCGTGATTTCTGCGGATCCAATCACAAAGCAGGCGGCCGCCATTTCTGTGGGCATCTACCAGGACCACCCGGTTCTGGATGTCGACTATCCGGAAGATTCACGCGGTGAAGCCGACATGAATGTCGTGATGAGTTCCGATGGTGGTTTTATCGAGGTGCAAGGCACCGGCGAAGAGCGCCCAATGACCCGTCCTGAGCTCGATGAAATGCTGAGACTCGCGGAAAAAGGCTGTATGGAACTGTTCGACGCGCAGAAGGCCGCGCTGGGCTAAATGCCGGGGCCGTTGCCCAGTTCGAATATGCCGAGTTGAAAGCTGCGGGCTATGCGATTGGCGCGTTCCATGAAGTAGTCCACCGTTTCCGGATTGTGCGACAGGTCTTCCAGCGTCAATCTGAACAGGGCGAGCCAGATATTGAAATGGGCGGGCGTGATGCCCGTCAATTTCATATGGGCCGGGAAAGGCTTGCCGGAATAGCGACCCGTGTTCATGGACACCGACGACCAGAAATCCTTCAACTTGGCGAGGTGGGATGGCCACTGGTCTCTGCTCTCTTGCTCGGAAACCGGGCCCAGAAGGGGGTGGGCGCGGACGCGGGCATAGAACCGCTCGACAAGATCGGAAATGAACGCCTCGTCGATGCCGAGGCGCGTGGCGTTTTCCTGAATCTCGCGACGACGATCATCAGCAGATCGGACTCTCATTGTCATGCAGCCGCACATGGGCGCCGAACTGTCCGGCGTCCATACGTAATTGCCGAAAACATGTGTCGGTGGACTAATTGCCGGAAGCCGGCTTCCCATTTTGCCAGGTCACATCACGCCCAAACAGCGGCACGGTCGACAGGCTCATCTTGGCAGAGCCGTCGACGATCTTGCGGCTGTAGGAGACGTACATCAGGCTGTCGGAATCGGCATCGTAAATCCGGCGGACGGCAAGTTGCTTGAAGACCAGGCTCTGGTTTTGGTCGAACACTTCCTCGCCGGACTTGTCCAGATCAATCCGACCGATGCGGATCGGGCCCGACTGAAGGCATGATATCGAGGAATTGGAAGGGTTTTCAAACCAGTTGCCCTTGCCAAGCCTGTCCCAGACGCCACGATCAAAATAAGAGAGATGGCAGACGATGCCTTGAATATCGGGGTCCTGTAACTGCTTGATCTTGATCTCGTTGCCGAGCCAGTCATTCTTGAATTCGCCGACTTCCTTGTCACCGCCACACGCAGCAAGGGGCAGGATCAGGGCGAGCATCGCGCAGGCAATCTTGTGGGTCATGCTGTAGCTACGCCGAAAGGCCTTCGACGTTCCTTGTCTGAGTCAGTAAGGATTTCGCTTGCTGGATAGCATGTCGCCCAATGCGCGGACAGTCGCTGCCCCAATCTGCATTGGCGTCGGCTTGCGGCGGTGCGCATGGCGGACGAGATGGCCGCAATTGGAGCCGAACAGATCATAGTCACGGCCGAGCTGGCGACGGGCGCGGCTTTCCACGAGGTGGCCATCCAGCGAGCTGTAGCGACGGTGCAGGCGAATCTCACGACCGGTCGAAAACTGATCGGGGCTTTGTTCGACGACACCATCATGCAGGCGGGAATTGCTGATGATTGTCCCGCGGGAGGTCACTACGCCATAATGCGACAGGACCACTCCAAACCGGACCGAAACGACATCGCCTGGTTCGAACGGCAGGAGGCGGAGACGCGTCACCTATTCGGCCGCGACTTGTTCATGGTCCGCCGAATCCTCGTCGTCGAAGACAAGCAAATCACCTGGCTGGCAGTCCAGTTCCCGGCACAAGGCTTCAAGTGTGGAGAACCGCACTGCTTTGGCCTTGCCGGTTTTCAGGATCGAAAGATTGGCCAGCGTTACGCCAACGCGTTCTGATAGCTCCGTCAGAGACATGCGGCGATCTAGAAGCACTCGGTCGAGGGTTACGCGTATGGACATATCCTGTGCTCCTAAATCGTCATTTTTTCTTCGTCGCGAAGGCGGGTGCCCTCACGGAAGACTTGGGACAGGATGAAGAGCGCCGCAACCGATGCCCATGCGATAAGGTCGAAAGACAATTGTATTTTTGCCCCTTCGGCTGTCAGTCCGATCACCAATGCGATCGCGTACCGCATCAGTTGTGTCACGGCGATGGCAATGGCGATTCGTGTGAGCCGACCAGCATTATCCGGTACGAACGGGTCACCTGCAGACAGGGTTGCGAGGATCTTGCGCAATTCAAGACAGACAAAGACGACCGCAGCGACCACCACGACGGCGCCGAGCAGGCCGGCGCTGAGTTCGTGCACGCTGATATCATGGTCGTCGATCTTGATGCCGCCAATATTGATTGGATTGCCTGACAGCATGGAGATCAATTCTATCCCGGCTGCGAGAATAACGATTGCGCCGATGAGGGCAGTCATCCACATGACAATCGTCACCAGCACGGTCATGATGGCGGCCATGGAGTTTCCCGCGTTTGTACTCATGCGTATCTTTTCACCTTCCGGCGTTGTTGACATGGAGCCGCTCGACTTTATCGCTAAAGACGCAAGGCTTACCGAATAACGATATATACTTTAATGACAAAAGCAAGAATAGGGCCAATACAGAATGGGTGAAATTAGCATGATTCGAAGGCTCTCGCCCGGACGGCTGGTCGCGGCGACCCATAATAAGGGCAAAGTATCCGAGCTGACGGATCTGTTCGCGCCTCTGGGCTTTGAGGTCGTCTCGGCGATTGAGCTCGACTTGCCCGAACCGGAAGAAACCGAAGCGACGTTTGCCGGCAATGCAATCCTCAAGGCGCGGGCGGCGGCCGAGGCTACGGGTGCTCCGGCGCTGTCCGACGATTCTGGCCTGTCTGTTACAGCTTTGGGCGGCGCGCCGGGCATTTACTCAGCCCGATGGGCGGGCGAACCGCGCGACTTTGGCAAGGCGATGGAGAAAGTTCAGCGCGAACTCGATGATATTGGCGCCACCGACCGTTCGGCGAAATTTGTCTGCGCGCTGGCCATTGTCTGGCCAGACGGTCATGCGGAGGTGTTTGAGGGCGAAGTCCATGGGGAGCTGACCTGGCCGCCACGTGGAGACAAGGGCTTCGGATACGATCCTGTTTTTGTCGCAGATGGGGAATCGATCACGTTTGGCGAAATGGAGCCCGCTTTGAAACACGCGATGAGTCACCGCGCACGGGCGGTTGAGAAGCTCAAAGCGGCGCTGCTATCGTGACAACGGAATCCGCTCAGTTCGGTCCACAATATGGATTTGGAATCTACATCCACTGGCCGTACTGTGCGAAGATCTGCCCATACTGCGATTTCAATGTGTACGCAGCCAAGGACCGCGACCCGGAACCCTTGTTGAAGGCAATCCGGAAAGATATTGCGATCCATCGTCCGCGCATGCCAGAGCATGGGGCGGCGGACAGTCTTTATCTTGGGGGAGGGACGCCGTCCTTGCTGGCCCCCGACGCCATTGCCGGGCTGGTCACTGCTGCCGGTGACAGTTTCGGCCTGAAACACGATGCTGAAATTACAATTGAAGCCAATCCGAATGACATCATGCGCATGGACCTTGAGGGGCTGAAGGCGGCAGGTATCAACCGGCTTTCCATCGGCATACAATCTCTTCGGGATCATGCATTGGCTTTTTTGGGCCGTGATCATGATAGCGACGTCGCGCGCGCAGCCTTGAAGCGGGCCATGAAGATATTCCCGAATGTCTCAATCGACCTGATCTATGCCCGACCCGGCCAGTCAGAGGATGAGTGGCAGGCGGAGCTTGCAGATGTTCTGGAGTATGGTGCGCCCCATATATCCCTGTACGAACTGACGATCGAGGAGCGTACGGCCTTCGGCAAGGCGGCGGCTCGCGGCCAGATGACTCCGATGGACGATGATGACCAGGCCGATTTGTACGAGCTGACGCAAGATGTGCTTTCTGCAGCCGGCTTGCCTGCTTACGAGATCTCCAATCATGCCATGTCGGAAAAATACCAGTCTCGTCACAACAACATCTACTGGAATGGCGGTGACTGGATCGGTGTGGGTCCTGGTGCGCATGGTCGGCTCAGCGTAGGTGGAAACCGTTATGCCTCAGAGGCTGAGCGTCAGCCGGCGGCCTATATCGCAAACGTGCAAGCTCTTGCGTCGGGATGGTCTGAGGCGTCCAAGCTGTACCCGCTAGACAATGCAAGAGAGTTGCTGGCCATGGGATTGCGACCATCATCCGGGATCGACCGGACAAGGATCGAAAGCATTTCAGGCCGGACACTCTCGCAGGCCAAGATCGATGTGTTTGTTGAAGAAGGCTGGATGGTGCAAGACGGACCAAGGCTCGCCCTTACCGCGCGCGGACGGCTTCTCGCAGATGCCCTGACTGCTGAATTGTCTCCCTGATCAAGGTGCAGGTGGGAAGCGTCCCATGCGTTCCTCCCAATGGCGGCGGCAAAGCGAGAGGTAAGTCGCCTTTGCGATGCTGACCTGTTCGCCTTCGGTAAGGGCTTTTCCATCCGGACCAAGCCGCACAACCATCGTGGCCTTCCGGCCGCACTCGCAGATCGTGCGGATCTCCCGCAGCGAGTCGGCAATCGCCAGCAGCGCGGCTGAACCTTCGAACAGTTCTCCCTGGAAATCTGTTCGCAGGCCATAGGCCAGCACAGGTACATTCAGATGGTCCGCGACACGCGCGAGCTGCCAAGCTTGCGTCTTGGTCAGGAATTGCGCCTCATCGACGAATATCGCGCTCATCTTGTGACCGGCCATCGCATCGCCGATAAGCGCATACAAATCCGTGTCCGCCGTATAGAGAACCGCGTCGGCGCCGATGCCAATCCGGGATGAAATGTGCCCTTCCTCATCATCCTTGTAGAGCGCGGATGTGAGGAGAAGAACCTCCATACCGCGTTCGCGGTAGTTGTAGGCCGCCTGCAACAGGATCGTCGACTTGCCGGCATTCATTGCGGCATAGGAGAAATAGAGCTTGGCCATGGAGCCTAATCCAGATGCTTCGCAACGCCTTCCCGGCGCGGATCGGCGCCGCCTTCCAGGCCATCCTCCCTCACAATGATGACATGAAGGCCGGAATTTTCGCCTTCACGTTCTTCCACATCATATCCCATTTCACGCAAGGCTTCGGCGGCTTCCATGCCACCTGGAACATCGATTTCCACGCCAACAGTATCACCGCGCGCGATAATGTTCGGCAGTTCGATGGCTTCCTGAGCCGTCTTGCCCCACTCAAGAACCCCAACAAGCGTTTTCGAGACATAGGCCACGATGGAATTGCCGCCCGGTGATCCGGTGACCATGAACAGGTCACCATCGGGATCGAAGACGATTGTTGGAGACATCGAACTGCGAGGCCGTTTCAATGGGCCGGGTGCGTTCGCGACGGGCTTGGTGCCCTTTGTCGGCTCGCGGGAGAAATCTGTCAGCTCATTGTTCAGCATGAAGCCGTGAACCATGAGGGACGAGCCGAAAGCCGCTTCTACGGTGGCGGTCATGGAGACGGCGTTGCCATCTGCATCCACAATGGAGATGTGCGTGGTGCCGGGCGCGTGCTCGGTGGCGTCTTCTCCCCAGAGCGGGCGGATTGGGTCTCGTCCAAGCGCAACGCCGGGATCACCCGGGAAGGAGGCCGCATCCGGTGCGAAGGCTTCTTTGGCGCGGACGCGCAGATAGGCAGGATTGATCAGGTCTTTTGAGGGTACCGGGACGAAATCAGCATCGGCCAGATAATGATCGCGGTCCGCATAGGCGAGGCGTTGGGCGTCGACAAAGGCTTTGAGATAGCCTTCTTCGGTCATGCTCGTCTCGTCGGTTGGCTCCAGCAAATCATAGAGTCCCATGATCATGTTCTGCGTCACGCCGCCGGAAGAAGGGGGTGGTGCCGAGCAGATGCGATAGTGATCTGCCCGATCACCGCAAAGGGCTGGCCTGACTTTGACGGAATAGGTCGAAAGATCTTCGAGGCTCATATCGCCCGGAACAGCATCCCCGTTGACCGCGTCCACGATGGCTTGTGCAATGTCGCCTTCGTAGAAAGCGGCTGGTCCGGAATCCGCGATGGCAGACAATGTCGCGGCATAGTCCGGATTGGTACGGATGAATCCGACGGGCAGCGGCTCTCCACCCGGATAGAAGTACTCGGATGAGGCAGGCAGATCGTCGAGCCGTACTGCGCCGCGCAGGCGTGGATTGGCCAACAGGCCGGCAAGGCGTGGTGAGACTTCGAACCCATCTTCAGCCAGTTTGATGGCTGGTTGGAACAAGGCGTCCCATTCGAGTTTGCCAGCCGCTTCGTGAGAAGTCTTGTAGAGCGCAATCTGGCCGGGCACGCCAACGGCCTTGCCGGACTGCCAGGCTTCAAGGAACCCAAGCGGCTTGCCATCCTTCATGAAATGGTCCGGCGTCGTGGATGCGGGGGCAACTTCACGTCCATCAAAAACGGTGATCTCGTCCTTGGCACGATCATAGTAAACCATGAAGGCACCACCGCCGATGCCGGAGCTTTGAGGTTCGACCAATCCAAGCACTGAGTGCACGGCGATGGCCGCATCAATCGCCGATCCGCCCTGACGCAACATTTCGAGACCCGCTTCGACCGCGCGAGGGTCCGCTGCGGCGACCATGGCGCCTTTCGTCCAGGCGTTCGTGGCTGGGGCTTCAACCGCTGTGACACCTTCTTCTACGGACTGGGCGGCAGCCTCAGCAGCGCGGCTCGCTTCTTCGGTCGCGTTGAACGGTCTATCGTCGCCCGGCGCACAGGCGGAGAGTCCAATACAGGCGAGGAGAATCGGCAAACGGCTCATAAAGTGCCCCTTCAGCTTGGCGTGTGTTGCAGCAGACCTTATGAAACATGCCTCACAAGGGAAAGACAGGGCCGCAGCTTATGGCAAAACCAGGCGCAAGAAATACCATTACGGACGTGCCGGGCATAAAGGTTGGGCAGGCTGAGGATGCCAGTGTCCGTTCAGGTGTCAGCGTGATCGTGCCGGATGCACCTGCGATCGCGGCGGTGGCAGTGTCCGGCGGAGGCCCCGGCACGCGCGAAACCGACCTTCTATCGGCGGGCATGCTGGTCGATGGCATCGACGCGGTCTGTCTCTCCGGCGGCAGCGCATTCGGTCTCGCAGCGGCAGACGGCGTGGCGTCAGGACTGAAGCAGGAGGGGCGCGGTTTCGCGCTCGTGCCGTTAACGAGCGTGCCGCGAACGCCGATTGTGCCAGCGGCGATCCTCTATGATCTTTCCAATGGTGGCGACAAGGACTGGGGCGAAGTTTCGCCTTATGCGGCCCTCGGCCTGGCGGCGTATCGTTCGCGTGGCACAGAGCTGGCGCTTGGTCAGGCCGGGGCGGCCTATGGTGCGCGGGCGGGAGCGTTTGCAGGCGGGACCGGTTCTGCCAGTATCGTGACGCATGACGGTATTACCGTCGGCGCGCTGGCCGGGGTAAACTGTTTCGGATCAGTCTTCATGCCCGGCACAGAAGCGTTCTGGTCGTGGCCATTCGAGATTGATGGGGAATTCGGGGGCCAGCGTCCACCCGGAGATTATGTTGCCGATGCAGAGGATTGGGGCGCTGCGAAGTCCAACCCGGCGCTCGGCCAGAACACCACCATCGCCTGCATCGCCACGGATGTAATTCTGACAGCGAGTGAAGCGAAGCGGGTGGCGCAGATGGCGCTGTCCGGCTTCTCTCGTGCCATCCGGCCGGTCTTTGCGCCGTTTGATGGAGATGCCTTGTTCGTAATGTCGTCAGGCCAGATTGCCTCGCAGGAGAAGCGTGCCATACTCATTGCGAGGATCGGAGAATTGGCCGCCTCCACACTCGCCCGGGCCATTGCACGGGGGGTGCATGAAGCCAATCGCTGATGAGGGACAGGCGTATGCAGCGCGGGTGGAAGATCGGAATTGGAGCAGGATTGCTGGCGCTGGCCACGGCCTGTGTTGTGGGTGGTCAGGAAGCAGATCCTGCGGATTGGCCCGGCATGGCGTCGCTGCAGGCCTTGCAAGGACGGTCCGTGTTCCACGAATGCGGCGCAACCATGATCTCTCCGGAATGGGCGATAACGGCGGGACATTGCGTTGAAGGAATTCGCGTTGAGAGCAACGGACGTGCAGTCCAGTATTTTCCGGATGCAACCGGTCGCACGATGGAGCGGTTTGGGCCAGTCGGGCTGGCCATAGGTCGCGGCTCGTTGATGGATGTGCCATCGAGCGCACTGTTTCCGGTCTCCAGGATCGTTGTTCATCCGGACTATGATTCCGGCAATCCCGAGCGCGGACATGATCTGGCCTTGTTGCGTATCGAAGGCCGCTGGGAAGGTGAAGTAGCGTCGCTTGATGGATTGACGGCGACAGCCATTGATATGACGGGGTCATATGCCGACACACTCGTGGCAGGATATGGCAAGGTTGGCGAAACCGCTCGCAGCGAAGCTGGAACCAGTCGGACGGGTCGCCATGTCACCGCGCCGAGCCTGATTTTGCAGGAGGGCTATGTGCCCTTGGTCGATGCGCAGACATGCCAGAAGCAAACCGCCGCACGCATTTCTGAGTATGGGTTGCAGGACGAGCTGACTGGTGTGGCGGTAGATCCCCTGACGCAGATCTGCGCGGGCGCAGGAGGCGTGGATTCGTGTCAGGGCGATAGCGGCGGACCACTCATGCTGCGCAGTTATGAGCATGGCCCGGTCCAGATAGGCGTGGTCAGCTGGGGACTGGGATGTGCCCGGCCGGACAGTCCGGGAATCTATATGCGGGTCAGCGCATATTCGGGTTGGATCAGCGCTGTAACGGGGATTGCACCTGCCGGTGATGCCGCCACTGCAGAGGAATGACAGTTGCGTGGCAAACAGGCTTGCATCCCCCGATTCCTCACTGTATGTGTCCGCCTTCCAAACGGCAGGCACCCGTAGCTCAGCTGGATAGAGCACCAGACTACGAATCTGGGGGTCGGGCGTTCGAATCGCTCCGGGTGTGCCATTTTCCTTCCTTAAACATTTGAAACGAGCCCCTTTCGGTTTTTCCGGGGGATTGGGTTGACCCTGTTCGCGCGCGTGTTGAACACTGTTGCGACAAGCAACTAAGTGTGGGGACTCTTATGCGTTCGTTTTGTGCCGCGGCTGGAATGGCCGTGCTCGCCACTGCCTTGCCGACGGCGAGTGCGCAGGACATTCCAATGGCCGGATGGACGGTCGAGGTTTCCCCCAACAGTATCTATCTGACACGACCGGACCTGCCGGGAATCAATGTTGGCATCGTCAGCGATGTGCGGCCAAACCTGACGCATGAGGAAAAGTTTGAGTATGTGAAGGGCTTTTTCGCCGGGCGGGCCGATTGCCCATCCTTGGCGAATGCCGAGACAAAAACCTCGTTCGCAGGCTTCTCCGCGCGCAGCGGGGGACCGGTCGCCAGATGCACCCTTCTCTCGATGGGGCATTGGGAAGCGGGGGGATTGCAAAGCGCGCTGATTCTTGATGAGGCCGTCAAGGAGGACAAGATACTGGGTGGCGTGCCGTCCGGGCCATCGGCGATGAGTATTTCAGTGCTGTCCAATAAAATCATGCAGGAGGTCATAGAGTACCTGATGGGCCGCGCTCAGGTTTCCGAAGCCGGCATGACGGGCGACCAGGTGCGGGCCGCCATGAGCGCTCAGGGGCTGGGAAAGCGTGTATCGCCGGATCGCAAGCCGGTTGGCATGGTGCGCATGATCGACAGCGGCGGCTTCGACGCGGTCAGCTTTGCGGGCAAGGACGAAACCCAGACTCTGGTGCTCTTCCCGAAGCGATCGCAGGATTTTGCTGCAAGCGCGATCACCTGCATGAACTGGGATGCGGCGCTATTTGACCCTTATGAGGTCGAGTCACCGTGGAAGGTCATGCTCGGATGCGAGCGGTATTTCTGGCGCGGATCTGCGGATTATTTGGACATGAAGAGTCTTTCAAGAAGCTCGGACTGGACGGGCGCTTCCTTCGAGCGGGGGCGTTTCACTTACCGAAAGGCCGAAACCTATCAGAAGTTTGCAAAAGGGGAGTTGTTGGACCTGCGGATCGGTATTGGCCGGGCGCGCTTCGATGAGGTTTTAACCGGGAACCTTCCCCTGTCCGAGCTTCAGCCGCGGGACATCCTTTTCCTGCCGGATGGACGGTTCATGGCCGGGCATGTGCGCGCGTCATCTCTTCCCGGTGGCGGCACAGAAGGGCCCGTTGCGGGGCAATACTATTTCGATGGCCATGTCGTGACCCTGCTGCTGGACACAGGCGAGGTGGTTTACGGCCATGCTGGCTGGTTTCCGGGTGAAGGGGCAACGGGGCAGGACCACAGGGCCGTCGTGAATATCAATGGCTGGGTGTATACAAGTTATTGCCGAGACATCTGGAAGAACTGTTGAGTGCAGGGCGGGCTGTTAGAACCCCGCCGCGTCGCTCTGGTTCATGCTGCGATATTCGTCCCGCATGCCAATATAGAGACTGAGACAACAGGTCAGTAGGATCAGCGTAAAGGGCAGGGCCGCCGTGATTGTGCCCGCCTGCAGTGACTGCAGCGCATCCGTGCCGCCGCCATAGAGCAGGGCCGATGCTGTCAGGCCGATCAAGCAGGCCCAGAATACGCGTTGGCGCCGGGGAGAATCTGTCTTGCCGCCGCTGGTAATCGTGTCGACGACCAGTGCGCCGGAGTCTGCCGAGGTCACGATGAAGACGACCAGCAGCAGGATGGCTGCGGCTGACGTGATGGCCGAGAAGGGCAGGTCTGCCAGCATCTGGAACAGGACGAGAGACGCGCTGCCCATGCCCTCGCCGAGTTCGCCTTCGCCGGTCTTGAATTGGGCGATCGCAGTTTTGCCGAACGCGGTAAACCAGATGATGCCAATTGTGACGGGTGCAAACAGAACGACCGCAAAATATTCGCGCACTGTCCGCCCCTTCGAAATGCGGGCGATGAACATGCCGACAAAGGGCGACCAGGAAATCCACCAGGCCCAATAGAATATGGTCCAGTCATGAAACCAGGCGATGTCCGGCCGCCGTATCCAGTTGGTGAGGGCGGGCGTGTCGGTCATATAGGCGAGCAAATTCTGGCCCATACCGGTAAAGATCAGGATGGTTGGTCCGGCAATGATCACGAAGACGAGCAGGGCAAAGGCGATGCCCATATTGATATTGCTGAGCAGTTTGACGCCGCCATCAAGACCGCGAAGAACGGACAGGACTGCAAGCCCTGTCATCACGACAATAAGCAGGATCTGGATGCCGACATTGGGCTCAAAGCCGAGCAAGTAAGCTAGCCCACTGGTCGCCTGCGTTGCGCCGATGCCGATGGTCGTTGCGAGGCCGAACACAGTCGAGACAACCGCAAACAGGTCGATGATATGCCCCGGCCAGCCCCAGACCCGCTCACCGAGCAAAGGATAGAAAGCCGAACGGATGCTGAGAGGCAGGCCCTTATTGTGCGCAAAGAATCCGAGTGCGAGCCCGACAATCGCATAGATCGCCCAGGGCGCGAGCCCCCAATGGAAGATCGTGGCGCTATACGCGAGCCGTTCCGCTTCGGCTGAAAGCGGTTCGGCATTCAGCGGCATGCCATACCAGTCAGTATAATAAGCAAGCGGTTCGGCTGCGCCGTAGAACATGAATCCGACACCCACGCCGGCCGCGAACAGCATCGCCACCCAGGACATGATACTGAAGTCCGGCGTCGCGGTCGGTCCGCCCAACCGGATTTTTCCTAGTGGACTGATGGTCAGCGCGATGCAGAAGCCGAATACGAGCACGGCGGTGAGTGCGAAGAGCCAGTCAGCGCTTTGCAGCGTCCAGGTTCGGGCCGCTGTCAAATACTCCGCCGAAACTGTCGGAAAGAGCAGCGTGAGGCCGGAGAAGACGATGATCAGTCCGGCGCTCAGGAAGAAAACAGGATTGTGAATATTCAGCCCGGCGACCTCGATATTGTCCTGCCCGATCTCGTAATCGGTTTCGTAGACAAAAAGGGCTTCTTCGTCCTCGGGAATCAGGTCTGACGGCGTGTCGGGGGCTTGTGTGTCCATGCCGGGCTTGTGCCGCAAGTACGTCGATTATCAAAGCATTGTTCTGAGGAAACTGTCCGCGCTATCGTGAAGAGTGAGGGTTTGATGCAACAGTTTGCATAAGATTCCCGTAGTTACCCGACGAATAGCTGGGCGAAACCTTTCTATCATCGAAATAAAAATGTACTTCGGAACCATCGAGCAGCCATGTGTACCGAGCCGCGCCGCTTATTCTGGCGCGCCATGGCTGGAGACGACCCAAAGGGAACACACATGAATAGACTCAAGTACGGGGCCTCGCTGATTGCGATGGCTGGACTGGTCGCGCCGGTTGCATTGGCGCAGGACGCTCCAGCGGAACCAGCGAGCGCGAAACGGCTTCAAACAGTGACCATCACGGCGACCAAGCGTTCGGAAAGCGCACAGGACGTGCCCGTCGCAGTTACGGCGCTCGGCGAGCAGCAGCTCAGAGAGCTCGGCGTCAAGAATTTCTCGGACTATCTTGTCCAACTGCCTGGCGTCACGGCAGGTGGTTCCGGCCCCGGTCAGAATACAATCTATATTCGTGGTCTCGCATCCACCACGCCAAACCTGACGGTTGCAGGCGTCGCCGGTCTCGCCCCCAATGTCAGCTTTTATCTCGACGAGCAGCCGCTGGCCCAGCCGGGCCGGAATTTGGACGTCTATGCAGCCGATATCGAGCGCGTAGAGGTCTTGTCCGGACCTCAGGGCACACTGTTCGGCTCAAGCTCGCAGGCCGGTACGGTCCGCATGATTACCAACAAGCCGTCCTTCAGTGGCTTTGATGCCGGGTTCAATGCGTCCACCTCGTTCACCGATGGCGGTGAGATGAGCAACAGTGTCGAGGCCATGATCAATGTGCCCGTCAATGACAAGTTGGCGCTGCGTGGGGTCGTCTATAGTGATACTCAAGGTGGCTATATCGACAATGTCGGCGGCACATTGTCTGTACGCGACTCCGCCCGGTTCCGTACCGAAGGCACTGTGCGTGGCAATGGCGTGCCCGTGAGTGCCCAGCGCGAGGGCTTCCAGGCAGGCGCTGATCTGTCTGGTGTCAATTTCGTTGACGCAAACAACAGCAACATTGTCGAGAATGACATCAATGATGTCACCTATCAGGGCTTTCGCCTGAGCGGCATGTACCAGATCAATGAAGATTGGGACCTGCTGATCACGCATGCTCAGCAGCAGATCGAGTCCGACGGTGTGTTTGCCGCAGATCCCGAACTGGATGACTATGATATTGTCCGTTTCACACCGGAGAATATCGAAGACAAGTTCCACAACACTTCATGGACGCTGGAAGGCCGCATCGGCGCGCTTGAGGCGCTCTATACCGGTGCGTATACGGACCGCACGACAGACCAGACGGTCGATTATTCCGACTATCTCTTCGTCGGCCAGTACCTGCCTTACTATATCTGTGACTACTCGGTCACCTATCCAGCGGGTGCGCCGACGGGCAACTGCTACGCGCCGAACCTGTTCGTGAACTCACACAGTGAGACGAAAGTGCAGACGCATGAGTTGCGCTTCAATACGCCGAGCGAGAATCGCTGGCGCGCCACCTTCGGCGCCTTCTACAGCGACCTGGAGCTGGCTGAGCGTAATGACTTCGTCTATCCGGGCTCAACGCAGGTGGCCTATACAGACGGATCGATCGGCTTTGCCCCGAACTATCCGCTGACGCAAACGGACGTAACAGGCGAAATCGGCAGTGCGTCCCCCGGTTACTACAGCGTTGCCGGTCCGTTCCCGGAAGGCGTTATCTTCCGAAACGATATTCTGCGCACCGATCAGCAGATGGGCCTCTTCGGCGAGACCACCTTCGACATCTCTGACCAGTTCGCCATCACGGCTGGCGCACGATACTATGACGTCGAAGTCGACCTTGAAGGAAGTGCCAACTCGTCCTTCTTCAACCTGTTCGCAGATACCGACCAGCAAGTGTTCGGTACGAACATTTCGTTCCTGTATGGCCCGAACGGCCCGGCAGGGACGCCGGACAAGGCGTCAACCGACGGTATGATCTACAAGCTGACGGGCGAGTGGACGCCGTCGGACGACGTGATGTTCTACGCTACATACTCGGAAGGCTTCCGCGCCGGCTTGTTGAACCGTCCGGGCGGTGCTTCCGGCCCAGGCGGCTACACCGTGCCATATGCTGTCGATACGGACGAAGTGAAGAATTACGAGCTCGGCTGGAAAACCGAACTGTTCGACAATTCGCTGCGTTTCAACGGGTCAGCCTTCTTCGTCGACATTGAAGGTCTGCAGACCACAATCTTCGATCCTTCGATCGTGAACCTGTTCTTCTCTGACAACGCAGCCAATGCCGAGATCCAGGGCCTTGAAGGCGACTTCACCTGGGCGCCGGCCTCGGTTGACGGCCTGACCATTGCAGGTGCGTTCTCGCTGCTCGACACCGAGATCACCGAAGTGCTCGTGCCGACAGATGACGTTGTAGAAGGTTCCGACCTTGCCTTCGCGCCAGCCTACCAGGGCAATCTGCGTGTTCGGTATGAGTGGGATCTCGAGCAGGAAGTGGCTGGCCAGCGCCTCACCGCGCATGTCATGCCGCAGATCGTGTTCTCCGACGACTCCGTCAGTGATGTCATCGAAATCAACAAGATGGACCTTGATGGCTATGTCACCCTGGGCGGCTCGATGGGCGTCACGGGCGACAATTGGGGCGCGGAGATCTTCGCCTCGAACCTGACCAACGAATATGCCGAGCTTAGTGGCAGCTTCGTTTATGACCGCGAACGCATCACGCCAATGCGCCCGCGCACAATCGGTATTCGCGTTTCCTACGACTACTAGGACATACGCCTACTTGATACTGAAGCAGCGCCCTGACAGGTTCAGGGCGCTGCTTTTATTTGACGGGAACTTCAGGCACCACGATGACCGCAATCTCTGATCCGGACCTCGCCCTGCGGGACGCGCAGAAAGCCATACAGTCTGGCGATTTTGCAACCGCCCGACAAATCACCGATGCGCTTCTTGCTGGCGAGCCGACTCATAAGGAAGCGCTCTACATGGCGGCAGTTTGCGCGCGCTATGAAGGTCGCAGCGCGGACGCGCTCGCGCATCTGGACGCGTTGAAGTCGCTCTCACCGGATTTCGGCCGCGCTTATCAGGAAGAGGGGCATCTCAAGCGCAAGCTCGGAGATCTGTCCGGAGCCGTCGGCGCTTTTGAGCGCGCGACCCGCTACAATCCTGCCTTGATGGCAAGCTGGTCTGCGCTAGCAGACCTGTACCATCAGGCGGGCAATACGGACGCGGCGACCAACGCCCGCGCGCAGGCAGACCGTGTACGCGCGCTTCCGCGTGAGCTGCAAGCGGTGACAAATCATATTCATGAGGGCCGCGTCTTCCGGGCGGAGGAAATCGCCAGAGCGTTTCTCCAGAAGCACCCGACCCATGTCGAAGGCATGCGCCTGCTGGCGGATATCGGGTCCCGCCTCGGTGTTCAGGAGGATGCAGAATTCCTGCTTGAAAGCGCGGTCGATCTTGATCCGGACAATGTGCAGTTGCGGCTCGACTATATTCAGGTGTTGCGCAAGCGGCAAAAATTTGCAGCAGCGCTGGAGCAGGCTGGAGTTCTGATGGCGCGTGATCCGGACAATCCGCTATTCCAGTCGCATTTCGCCATCGAGAGTATGCAGGCGGGTGATTATGAAACCGCGCTGGACCATTTTGAACGGGTGCTACAGAAAATCCCCGGTGATCCTGCTACGCTGGTCTCGCGGGGACATGCGCTCAAAACCTATGGTCGAACCGAAGAGGCAATCAGTTCATACAAGGCGGCAACAGATGTTGCGCCGGGGCAGGGGGATGCCTGGTACGGTCTCGCAAATCTCAAGACCTACACATTCGGCGATGATGAACTCGCCCGTATGCAAGCCCAGTTTGCTGCACTCGATATTGACCATATGTCCCGCGTCCACATCGCGTTTGCGCTTGGCAAGGCCCATGAGGATCGCGGCGATCATGACGCCGCATTCCTGGCCTACGCGCAAGGCAACGCGCTGAAGCACCAGACGGTTCGCTATACGACCGACCAGATGCATGCGGAATTCGACGCGCAAAAAGCAATCTGTACGGCTGACCTGTTTGAAGCTCAGGCCGGTAAGGGCTGCCCCGCGCCAGACCCGATCTTCATTCTTGGCCTTCCGCGGGCGGGCTCGACCTTGATCGAACAGATTCTCGCGTCGCACCCAGACGTGGACGGAACGCTTGAGCTTCCCAATATCCTGTCACTTGCTCATCGCCTGCGGGGGCGCAAGCAACTGACAGACCGGGAGCGCTACCCGCGTATCCTGCATGAACTTCCCGCCGATGAGCTGTCTGCGCTCGGTGAGGAATATATTGAGACGACAGGCATCCATCGTCAGGGAGCGGCTTTCTTCACTGACAAGATGCCGAACAATTTCCGGCATATCGGCCTGATGCATCTGATCCTGCCCAATGCCAAGATCATCGATGCGCGGCGCGACCCGATGGATTGTTGTTGGTCGGGCTTCAAGCAACTCTTCGCGGAAGGTCAGGAGTTCACCTACAGCCTCGATGATATTGGAAACTACTATCGCGGCTATGTCGATCTGATGGCGCATTGGGACAGTGTTCTCCCGGAAGGGCGAGTCCTGCGCGTTCAGCACGAGGATGTCCTGGAAGACCTGGAAGGCCAGGTTCGGCGGATTCTCGATTATTGTGGTTTGCCGTTTGATCAGGCCTGTGTGAATTTTCACAAGACTGACCGGGCCGTGCGCACGGCCAGCTCCGAGCAGGTTCGTCGTCCGATCAACAAAAGCGGGGTTGAGCAGTGGCGCCCTTATGAGGCACACCTTGATCCACTGAAAGCCGCGCTGGGACCCGACCTCGCGCCCCAATAGGAGTCGTCAGGTGAGCACACGGTCCGATGATGCCTTGATCGCGCTGCGTAAAATACAGCGCATGACAGAACTGGCGTCCAAGCGGCTGGCTCAGACGGCGGGCCTTACTCCGTCGCAAATGACGGTCTTGCGCATGCTCGATGAGCAGGGCGAGATCTCCGCAGGCCGGGTGGCAGAGGCCACTCAGCTGAAACATGCCACCATCACCAGCCTCGTCGATAAACTGGAGGCACGCGGCTTGATCGCGCGGCGCCGGTGTGACACCGACCGTCGGCGCGTTTGGCTGAACCTGCTGCCTGCGGGTAAAGAGGCTCTGTCGGTTGCGCCCGACCCCCTGCACGAAACATTCGCTGCCGGATTCGACAAACTCCCTGACTGGCAACAATCCATGCTGGTAGCGGCTCTTGAGCGCGCGGCTGGCCTGCTTGATGCCGAAGAGCTCGACGCTGCGCCCTTTTTGGACGTTGGAGAACTGGGATAGCGTCGCACGCAAGTTTGCGATTGCAAATCATTTTCACCAATGCTAGGTCGCGCTCTTACCCGTGTCGGACAGATGACGTGAATGAGGGCACCCTATGATTGCGACGAATCGGATCGTACTTTCCATTTCCGTACTGGCAGGCGTATTGCTTGCTGCGTGTACGACGCTGCCGGCGCGGTCTGATATTTCCAATGTGATATCGCATCCTGCGGCGACCGATTTGAGGGATCCTCAGTTCCAGGCAGATCGTGAAGCTATCCTGGCGATGGCGGGAAACTACAAGGTGAAGTTCGACTTCAACGAAACCGTCGCCTTCGACGATGACTATTTTCTGAAGCCTCGCAAAGTGTCTGGTGGGGATGAGGTGGTCCTCGTTGTCGAGGATCGCGGAAACTTCATCAGCCTACAGCATATTCTGGTCGTAGGCGGCGAGCACAAGATGGCGATCAAGCACTGGCGTCAGGACTGGCAGTATGAGCCTGAGCGTGTGCTGATATTCATTGGCGGAAATGCCTGGGTGTGGCGTGACGTGCCAGCATCCGAGCGAGCCGGTACTTGGTCTCAGACGGTCTACCAGGTCGATGATGCGCCGCGATACGGGGCTGTTGCGACATGGTCGCACGAGAATGGGATTGCCACATGGCAGCCGCCACATGAATGGCGCCCGCTACCGCGGCGCGACATGACCACGCGCGATGATTACCACGCCATCCATGCGATGAACCGGCACGTCGTTACGTCTTGGGGCTGGGTGCATGAGCAGGACAATGGAAAGCTCGTCCTGAGCGGTAGTCAGCCACACATGCTGGCGCGTGAGACTGGCCTGAACACATATCGCCGAGACAGCGATTTCGAGACCGAGATTGCAACAGATTACTGGAGCGGTACCGCAGGCTTCTGGGCTGGCGTTCGCGGCGAATGGGACAGGATTGCCAGTCAGAACGAAGCATTTGCCGTCACGATCAAGGGCGAGACCGAAGCGCTCTACATGCCTCTGCTGACCCTCGCCGGTGAAGTGGCAGACGGCAGCAAGGGAAACGAAGAGGCGGTGCTGGAGGCCAGACAGTTGATCGAAAATTTCACGACCAGCGACATTGGCGCATTGGCTGACCGATTGCGTCCCACTGACATGGATATAGCCGAAACAGACTGAGCTCGGCTATGGTTGGAATGCCCCTATCAGATTTTCTTCTGATTGACTCGTTCGGACAGTTTGGCGGGGCTTTCCTTGCGTTCTGAATAGCGGTCAACAAGATGGTCTGCACGGTCCCGGGTCAGGAGCGTGAACTTCACGAGTTCTTCCATCACATCGACAATTCGGTCGTAATATGGCGAGGGGGTCATGCGGCCGCGTTCGTCGAATTCCAGGAATGCTTTGGCGACAGACGATTGGTTTGGAATGGTGATGAGCCGCATCCAGCGTCCCAGAATGCGTAGCTGATTGACGGCGTTGAAACTCTGCGACCCGCCACAGACCTGCATGACGGCCAGTGTCTTTCCCTGGGTAGGACGGACACCGCCGAGAGAGAGGGGAATCCAGTCGATCTGGGTTTTCATGACTCCCGACATTGCACCGTGCCGCTCCGGTGAACACCAGACCATTCCTTCCGACCATACGACGAGGTCTCGCAATTCCTGTACTTTTGGGTGGGAGTCCTCCGCCCCATCGGCGAGCGGGAGACCATCGGGATCGAACATGCGAGTCTCGCAGCCGAGCTTTTCCAGAATGCGAGCGGCTTCCTCATTTGCCAGGCGGGAATAGCTCCGCTCCCGTAAAGAACCATGCAGAAGCAGGATACGTGGCTTGTGTGTGCTGAGCGCAGGAGTCAGGAGGGCGTCTGGGTCGGTCTCGCGAAAACTGTCTTCGTGAAGGGCAGGAAGGTCATTCGTGGAGGTCATCTGTGTGTTGGTCTTTCTCGGGCAGATCAGTTGATTGCTCCACTCATGCAAACCTGTTCGCGTTCAGAAGTGAGGCTTTGCGTGAGAGCTCTCTCAAGTTTCCGGGAACGCATTGCGGGTGCGATTGGCGAAGGCTACCAGCGACAGCATGACCGGCACCTCGACCAGCACGCCGACAACTGTGGCGAGCGCCGCTCCGGAATTCAGCCCGAACAGGCTGATCGCCACCGCGACGGCCAGTTCGAAGAAGTTGGACGTGCCGATCATGGCGCAGGGCGCGGCGACCTTGTGTGGCACTTTCCATGCCCAGGCGGCCGCGTAGGCGAGTGCAAAGATACCATACGACTGAATGAGAATTGGTACGGCAATGAGCGCAATGATGATCGGCTTCGCCAGGATCGTTTCGCTCTGGAATCCGAACAGGAGTGTAACGGTAGCCAGAAGGCCGATCACCGACAGGGGTTTGATACGGCGCGTGAAGGCGGTCACCGATTCCTCACCCCCGCGCTTCTTAAGGGCATTACGAGCCAGAATGCCCGCCATCAGGGGAACGACCACATAGAGCGCAACCGACAGGAGCAGCGTCTCCCACGGCACGGCGATATCCGTGACTCCCAGCAAGAAAGCGACAATCGGTGCGAAGGCAAACACCATGACCGCATCATTCACACTGACCTGAACCAGTGTGTAATTCGGGTCGCCACGTGTCAGATGTGACCAGACAAATACCATCGCCGTGCAGGGGGCAGCGCCCAAAAGGATGAGGCCGGCAATATAGCCTTCCGCGTCTCCGGGGGGGATGAACGGCGCGAAGACATGGCGGAAAAAAAGAACGCCGAGGGCCGCCATAGTGAAGGGCTTGATAAGCCAGTTCACAACCAGTGTGATGATCAGCCCCTTCGGTTTCTCACCGACGCGGCGCATGGCAGAAAAATCCACGCCGATCATCATGGGCCAGACCATGGCCCAGATGAGCAGGGCGACAGCGAAATTCACATTTGCATATCCGAAACGGGCAAGTGCTTCGAACGCGCCAGGCACGATCTGCCCCAGGCCAATCCCAATCGCAATGGCGAGTGATACCCAGATAGAGAGGTATCTTTCGAATAGTCCCATGAGTATGCCCCGCATCTTACTCTGTCGGCGTTCCGATCCGGGCTAGTTAGTGCCGCATACATTATTATTCAATAATTCATCGAATATCGTTCTGGTATTTCTTGGAGCGCATGCCTGCAGGGAGTTCACGTCAAAGACTGCTCCGAGGCCGCGCCTTTTCTGCGACTAAAGATGAGGAATGGCGCACCCAAGAGGATTCGAACCTCTGACCTCTGCCTTCGGAGTGGAAAAAATAGGAATATGCTCCTGTTAGCTGGTGTCGGACAAACGCAGATAAACCTTATAAAAACAAAGACTTGATTGCCATTTTGGTCTGACTGGGTATGATGGAAAAAGACGTCAGCTGACAAGTTGGTGTGGACATGGTGTGGACACAGACACCGCTGGCAGGAGGCTCGAAAATGGCGACGCGGCGCAAAAACATCACCAAAGACGTGGTCAAGGATGCTGTTCCGGAAGCGTCCCGTTATATGATTTGGGACACCGGTTTGAAGAGCTTCGGCCTTCGTGTGATGCCGTCTGGTGCGAAGTCCTACATCGTCAGGTTCAGGGTGGGAAGCCACCGGGGCGCTAAGGGGCGCTCTATCACGCTCGGTTCAACCAGCACGATCACGCCGGACAAGGCCCGCAAGATGGCGCGCGAGTATCTGGCCAGCGGTCATGCCGGAATTGATTTGGAAGAACAGAAGCGAGAAGAGACGACAGTCGGGATGACGGTTTCTGACGCCATCGATCTCTGGGTCAAAGAGGCCGCGCCAATCAATCGCCGGTCCGGCGCAAAGCGTAAGCCAGTGAACGTCAAGCTGGATGTTGACCGGCTGAACATTCACATTCGTCCCATTATCGGTGCCATGCCGCTCAAGTCAGTGACCAAAGCTGACATCGAAAACTTGCGTGATGCGATCACGGCAGGACGCACGCGCACGAAAAAGAAAACGAAAGCGCGAGGCATGCGCAATGCGACGGGCGGCGCAGGGACTGCGGCGCGGGCGCTGCGGACATTGTCGAGCGTCTTTGCGCATGCGGAAGATCATCAACTGGTCGTCGTCAATCCGTGTCGAGGTGTAAAGCTTCAGCCCTCCCGAAAGTGTGAGCGCTATCTGACAACCAGCGAAGCCAGACGGCTTGGTGAGGTTCTGGACGCTTGGGACGATCAGGAAAAGTCAGTGATGGCGGTTGGCGTCATCCGCCTGCTGACACTGACAGGCGCAAGAAGTGGCGAGGTCACCGGACTCAAATGGTCGGAGATCGATTTCGATCAGGGCTTTCTGCGTCTCGATGCCAGCAAGACCGGAAAATCTGTCCGGCCATTGTCTGGCGTCGCGCTCAAGTTTCTCAGTAGCTGGCCTCGCCGTCACAAAGTCTGGGTGTTTCCGGCCCAGACCGGCGATTCTCACTTCCAAGGTGTTCAGAAAGATTGGCGGGCCATCCGCAAGGAGGCGGGCCTGGAGGATGTCCGCATACATGACCTTCGGCACAGCTTTGCCAGTTTTGGGATTTCTGCCGGTCTCTCGCTCCCGATTATCGGGGCGCTGCTCGGCCACAAGGATGTGTCCACCACGCAGCGCTACGCACATTTGGCAAATGATTCAGCCCGCAAGGCAGCCGATGGCGTTGCTGACCTTGTCGCGAATGCTTTGGGAATGAACTGATCCTGTGCGATGCACCAATATCGTGGCTTAGGAAATCGTCGTCGAATGACTTAATGCCTATATATTTATAGACATAAAGCAACATTGTGCTCATAAATATATAGACATAAAACATTAAAACGTCTATGTATATATAGACACAATGTCGTTAGAAGCACTTATCCATGTGGACAAAATGAGCGTTAAAGACACAGCACGCAGGCAAATGGCCAATAGAATAAACCGTTTCGCAAGCGCACCAGCACTTGATCTGGACGTGCCCTCCAAGGGTTGGATTGCGACGGTACGCAAGGCGCTTGGTATGTCGGGCACTGAGCTTGGCAAACGAATGTCTCTCTCTCGGGGCCGTATCTCGCAGGCTGAAAAGTCCGAGATAGAAGGCCGCGTGACTTTGCGGACCATGCAAGACATGGCCGAAGGACTTGGTTGCAGATTTGTCTATGCCATCATTCCCGAAAGCGGCGAGCTCAATGATGTGATTGCTGCCCAGGCCCGCAAGAAGGCGACGGCGCTGGTGAAACGTGCCGCAACGCATATGGCGCTGGAAAAGCAATCTCTGCGCGATGACCAGAACCGGGCAGAAGTCGAGCGACTGACAAAAGAGCTGCTCCAAAATCCACCATCGAATTTCTGGGACGCGGAATGACTGGGATTGTTGGCGAGCCGGATGGTGCCACGCCGCTCAATCCGGGGGAGTTGGCGGGACTGAAATTCGATCACGTCACAACACGCGGCGAACTGGACGAACTGGAACAGGTCAACATTCAGGCTGGATTGCTCTGGTTGGGGCGACGCCGGGAAACGAGTATCCTGACCGATGATTTTCTGCGGGAGCTACACAGGCGCCTGTTTGGCGACGTCTGGGCGTGGGCGGGCATCTACCGGCTCAGCGAAAAGAATATTGGGATCCAGTCGCGTCAAATCAGCGTCAGTGTTCGGACACTTCTGGAAGATGCCAAATACTGGGCCGAGAACAACACCTATTTGCCACTTGAAGCAGCGGCGAGATTTCATCACAGGCTTGTCGAAATCCATCCGTTTGCAAACGGTAATGGGCGACATGCCAGGATCGCGGCAGATATTTATCTGTCGGAATGCTTCGGCCGTGCCCCGATTGATTGGGAGAATGGTGCTGACCTCACCAACAACACGCAACGTCGCGATCAATACATTGCGGCGCTCCGCGCGGCTGACGGCCACGACTATAGCGCGCTATTGAAATTTGTGGGCGTTGACGAAAAGCACCAATAGCAAGAGCCCAAAACCGGGTTCCTCGATAAGACTTGCGTGTACCAAAATGGCTCGCAATTGTGACAATCGAATCGTCGAAATCCCACTATTTTCTATGAGATCGCGCTTCGAACCCGATCATTCTACCGAAAATCTCCTGCGGCGATGGCACGCAACCTGCGAGAGAAAGCCTCAAAGTCGGGAGGCAGATTTGGAAATCTTCGTAGCACCACTGGGCGCGGGCTTCATCCGGTTCGGCAGGGCCGCTGACGTCTTGGTGACCGCCGACCCGCTATCGACCCGCGCCGACATGCTCGCCATGCTTGTTCATGCCATGTGGCAGGGGGCGTTCGATCCGGGCTATCCGCCCAAAGATCCAGTTGCGCGCAAAGCCTACGAAGACGCGGCCAACTGGCTGACCATTCCGATTCCTATTCCGACTGCGCAGCTGACCGAAGCGCAAAAGCGGCTCGATCCTTCACCCGTTGGATTCTACCAGACCCGCCGGGATTCCATTATCAGCGTGATGCTGGATCGCCGCGCGCTTCCCGGAAACGACGATGGCTGGCGGCGAATGCTCCGCATGAACTGTGACGATCCGATCCGCAGGAACAGTGAAGCGATCGATGCAGCGATCAACATGCCGCTGTCAGCATACTCCGCCGAGGGCGTTACCTTCCTTGAAAATATCATCATTGCGCGCAAGAAACTGCAAACATGGTTGGATGGTGAATCACAGACCTATAGCGGCCTGTTCGTGAGCACTCCGACATCCGACGCCGAATCAGTTAATCAGGTAGATTCAGGTGACAATGAACCCACGCTGGATCCGAAGCCTGGGCGAGGGCGTAAATCGCTTCCCGGCACAGACCAAATCCATGTCACCGCCATGCGTGTATGGGCCGAAGAGCCGAAGCTCTTGAACAAGCAGGTCGCCGCCATCGTGCACGAGCGCCTATTGGCGTGCTTTGATGCTTGCGACGTACCAAGCGAAGCGACGATTCTGAAGAAGGTCGGAGAGATAAAGAAGTCCGACGCAGAAACCTTGCACTAATTCACCTGACACGGATTGTGTCGGCTGGATCATGTCATCTTCCGGGCGAATAAGACGAAATTAAACTGCTATTTCGCGCGCTGAACCCGTGCTTGCCTTACCTCACACCCACACGTGAGGAGTAGATTGCATGACGACGCATAACCATGATTTTCCCGACCTCGATACCATCCTGCAAGACAATCCGGGTTGGCTGGACGAGGCTGTCGACACCCAAGGTGTCTCTCAGCTGACCGGCATACCGGTCTGTACGCTTACCACCTGGCGCTATCGGGGCGGTGGGCCACGTTTCCTGAAGTTTGGCAAGGCCGTGCGTTATCGCCGCCGGGCAGTACTTAGCTGGATGTCTGACTGCGAGGCTCCCTATATCGATCGCGATGGGGTCATCCATGACTGAACCCACGCGCCCACTTTCCATCCGTCTCGCCACAAAAGACATTGCCCATCTGACCGAACGCGCCCGCCGCATTTCGGGAACACCGACTGGGGTCGCACGGGAACTCATCCTGTCCGGCCTGACCGATGGCGACCCGTTCACACAAGCGGAACGACTTCTCAAGATTGAACGTCGCCTCGCGGCGGTCAGTCAGGACGTTCAGGCGGCGATCCATTCCTCCACCAACAATCACGACACGCTAGTGCGTGTCGAAACCATGTTCGATGAACTCCTGCGTGCACTTGCAGGACCGTCGATCGAAGAAAGTCAGTCCCATGCTTAAGTTAAAAGTCATTCTGTTTGTCACATCGGCCCTCGCTGTGATCGCCAGTGCAGGTCTGTATCACCTCAATTTCGTATCGCGCCCGGCTGTCGCGCACTTTGCCGACGGCCAGATTGCCCGGCACGTAAGCAAGAACATGCTTATCTGCGGGCATGCACGACTGAATGCCTGGGGAAATGAATACGATGCGCGCCAATGGGCCGCTTGCCAGAACTGGCTTGCCTCACACGGATCGCTGGACGAGTTCAACACTGACTTCAACTGGGTCGGCGGGCTTGGTCTGATATCTATCTTCTCTTTCTTTGGGCTTATTGGCGCAGGCCTCCTCGAAAAGAAGCCCCTGAAAGTCACGCGCGGACCTAAACGCCGGGACGGCGCGCAAGCCTACAAGGCAATTCGAAAAGTTGCCCGCAAGGAATGCCGCCGGTCTGGCAAGGGTATCTCGTTTCCGCCGGGCATCGCAATGAGCCGGGACAGGGAGTCTCGCCACACACTGATCACTGGCGGCGTGGGATCGGGCAAGACACAGACCATGCGCCACATGATCCTTGAGGTGATGCGGCGCGGCGACAAACTGATCGTCCTCGACACGAAAGGCGATATGACGGCGGGTCTGCCGGGAGGTATTGTATTGCTCGCTCCGCAGGATGAGCGTTCGGCCGCGTGGGATGTGGCCACCGACTGCGTGTCGAAGCAAGACGCGCGCGAACTGGCGGCGCGGTTTATTCCGAAAAGCGATGATCCGATGTGGTCGGAAGCGGCCCGAGAAATCTTCGTGACCTGCGTCACCAGTCTGCAGGCAGAAAAGCCGAAGGCCTGGAATTGGGCCGATTTGCATTGCCGGGCCATTATGGAACCGGAAGTGCTGCTCAATCTCGCGCGCAAATACAATCCTGCCGCAACTCAGTTTCTTACCGACCCGACCAGCAAGACAGCCATGAGCATCCTGACCACGTTCAAGGCGCATCTTTCGACGATTGAAGCACTGGCCCAAGCTTGGGGCGAGAAGGGCAACCAGGCTTTTCCTGTCTCGCGCTGGCTGCAAGAGACCGAAGGCACTGTTCCAATTGTGCTGCAGCGCGATGGTCGGTATCCGAAACTCTCCAACGCCTGGATCAGCGGCCTGCTCGGGATTCTGTCTTCGCACGTTGGCAGTCCGAGTTTTGAAGAAAGCGACGAACGCCGCATCTGGCTGTTCCTCGACGAGTTTCCGCAACTCGAACAAATGGAAGACTTCTCCGCACTTCTGGACCTTGGCAGGTCCAAGGGCGTGTGCGTTGTCATGTCGGCGCAGGACACGTCGCAGATACGTATTCGTTATGGCCGCGACCGCACGAGTTCCTGGCTCTCAATGGTGGGCACACATATCGTCAGCCGCCTCAATATTGGCGAAGGCGCTGAAGATGTCAGCCGCGCCATCGGCATGCAGGAAGTTGAAGTGCCCGTCGTGTCCAAAGGCCAGTCCGGCGGGCAATTCTCCAAAACGGTCTCCATGCAGCCACGTCTACGACCGGTCATCACCGCGTCGGAGATTGCCAGCCAGCTTGGCCCGCACGCGAAAGGGGTCCGGGTGATGTTCCTTGGCGTGGGCGAAGACATCCACATCGTTGACATGCCCTATGTGCCCTTCGGTGAGGAACGCGCGGCTCATGTACCTGCCGACTGGACGTTCTCGAGGTCAGATCGCCTGCCAGCGCCTGATCGCGAAGCGACCCGGCCAACTGGAGCTGACAAGTCTCTTCTGAGCAAGGCCGACCTTGCCCGCATCCGCGCCAGAGCCAAGGAGGACAAGAGCTGATGGTGGCCTCGATCTCTGCGCGCAAGTCGATTGGCGCGGCGGTCGCCTATTTCAAACACATGGCCAAGGACGAGTACTATACCGCGGAAGACGAGGCCGAGGCGGAAGGCGAATGGGAGGGCAGGGGCGCTGAGCGTCTCGCCCTCGAAGGCCCGGTCTCAAAGGCAGACTTTGAAGCAGCCCTAAACGGGCTTGATCCAAGAACGGGCGCGCCGCTTGCCCAGATCAACAACAAGACCCACGCGCCGGGTTGGGACATGACGTATAGTGCGCCCAAATCCGTCTCGGTCATGTGGGCCCTGTCATCGCCAGCTGACCGCGCAAAAATTGAAGCTGCGCACAAAAACGCCGTCAGCGCGGCGACCCGCCATCTGGAAGATGCCCACGCGTTCACGCGTCGTGGCAAAGGCGGCACAATTCGCGAGCCTGTCGCAGGCCTCACCATTGCCCGGTTCCATCATCACACTAGCCGTGACCTTGATCCTCAACTGCACACCCATGCGTTCATTTTCAACACCGCTCCCCGCCGGGATGGAAGTTGGGGCACCATCATCAGCCGCGATCTCTACAAGGCGCAAAAAGAAACAGGTGCCGTCTACCGCCAGCATCTGGCCAACACGCTCGAACGCGAAGGGTTTGCATTCGACCGCAAGGGCACAGGCTTCCGCCTGAAAGCCATCCCGCGTGACGTCGAACGCGCATTCTCGAAGCGAAGGCAAGCGATCGAACAGGCGGCAGCAACGCACGGCTATCGCACACCGAAGGGCATGGAGCTCGCGGCCCTTCGGACGCGGCAAGCCAAGCGCCCGCGTGAGCGGGCAGCCCTGTTCAAGGCCTGGCAGGCCGAAGCCAAGGCACTCGGGTTTAATCTCGCGAAAGCACGCCAACAGGCTCACACGTCGCCGCACCAGGTGACGTCCAAAAGTCTGGTACGCGGCAAGTCCGCAGCAAGAGCGCTGCCGTCGGCTCACCAACTTCTCGGCCACATCGCCAGCCTCGCGCGCGCGTCTGACCGCATGCCGGGCATACGCATCAATCTGCGTCAAAAACTGGCAGACCGAGACCTGGAACCAGAACGGTAATCCAATCCGAATTGGCAACTCTCTTTAATGGCAAATCCCAATTCTGCCGGTAAAAACCAGAGCATCACAGGTCTCATCGCGCGTCGCCTTTGCCGAATACATCACAACCAGCAGCAGTTACTGGCCAATCTGCCAAAAGCGAGCGCAAGCGTAATCGCCGTATACACACTTCGTGCACAGCGCATATCCCTTTGACTGTGGGTGTTTCAGACTAGATCGTGGGCGATCTGTCAGCATCGAAGGTGCATGGGGTGTGATACGAAACATCCCCTTTTGTTCTCCGCACCGGAGGCAGGAACGGGGCAAGTAGGAACAGGTCGGGCGTTCGATACGGGTCGATTTTTGTTCGTCCATTCAGGGGCTTGGCCTCGGGCCGACTTAGAAACCGATCCGCCCTGACAAGCATCAGGGACAGTATCGAACAGGCATGTGGGCTTTCGGATTTTCTCTTCCCCGTGTGTCCTGGCGCTTCCCCGGGATGTGCAAACTTTTTGTCCTGATGGGGAAGCATTGGGAGAGACCCTATGCCTGCAAAACTAAAACCAGCCGCCAGCAATCCGAAAGCCGTATCAGCCGACCGTTTCGAATGGGACAGTGAAGTTCCGGGCCTTGCCCTACGGCTTCGCCCCGACAGAAAGCCAGCTTGGTATGTTCAAATATGGACCGATGGGCGAAACGTGCGGCGCTCGATTGGTCCAGAAACATCACTCTCAATTGAACAAGCCCGTGACATGGCGCGGGCGCTGATTTCAGAACTCACCGGCGAAACGACCTCATTACCGCTTGTCCCTGAAACCCCGAAGGCGACCGTCTCTGAGTTTGCAGCGCGCTTTCTAGAACACGGCACACCAAGCTGGAAACCTGCCACCCTGAAGGGCCATCGTAGTCTTCTAGCGTGCGTGATCCTGCCTCTGTTCGGGTTCCGCGATATCGCATCCGTCACCCCGCAAGAAGTCGCATCGTGGTTCGCTAGGGCACAAGGCTCGCAAGGGACACGAAACCGCGCTCTGGCTGTTCTATCGGGTATGATGCGGCATGCCGAGATTTTGGGACTTCGGCCACCCGGCTCAAATCCATGCCAAGGCCTTCGGAGGCGCAAGAACCAATTCGAAGTCCATCGGCTGAGCCAGCGTGACTATGGACGGCTTGGTGAGGCCTTGAGATGGATTGAGAACACTGAGCCAATTGTTGTCGCCTTGATCCGGTTCATGGCGCTGACAGGCTGCCGTAAATCCGAAGCACGACTACTGCGATGGGACATGCTGGACGCAAATCGGGCGGCTCTGCCGAATATCTTGGTCTTTGCTTTTTGTCTGTCATGGCTCCACTCTCTCAAGAAAGGAAGCCTCCGGCAAACCCGGGGCGGTTCAGTCTTAAGATAAGATACAAACCCACCGTTGCGACGACCGCTTGAATCCGCCCAATACACATCAGTTGCCTTCGGCCTCCGCTGCAAGGAAGCTGGTGTGCGGCCCTCCATGGGATCGGTCGGCGATGCCTACGATAATGCCATGTGCGAGAGCTTCTTCTCGACGCTCGAAGCAGAACTCCTGAACCGCCGCACCTTCAAGACCAAGGCCGAAGCGAAGATGGCCGTCTTCGAGTTTATCGAAGGCTGGCACAATCCCGGACGCCGCCACTCTGCCCTTGGCTATATGTCACCCATCAACTACGAAAGGAGCCAACTGGAAACACTGGAATCTGCTAACCCATAGCTGTCCACTAAACCGGGGGAAGTCCAAGTCCAAGTCCAAGTCCAGTCACCCAGTGGCGCGCCGTAGCCAGACCCGCAGGCATAACCATCCCGTCGTCGCCAAAACACCGGAAACTCTAGCCGACACTGGTCCAAACCGCGGTCCCAGAGCAGCCCGCAAAATAGTCTAGACCGGAGTGAAGGCGTGCTGGGAAGCCAACTGATCGTGCCAGCTCTGCCTATGTGCATGAAGGCCGAAAAAGTCCTGTTAGAGCAAGGGCTTTGGGAAGTTGATGTCCTGCGTCCCGAAGCCAGAGCGGTGTTGAATATGAACAGGCGTTCACAAAACATTGTAAAATATCAGTTTTTTTTAAAAAATTGACTCGCTCTTAAGGCAAATCAGTCCATGAGAGGGCAAAGCGGGGGGGATCCCGCGCCAGTTTTAAAGAGGTACGGCATGCTGACTCGTAAGCATATTTTCGTTGGACTGATCTCCGTGAGCTTCATAGGAACCGCCAGCGCTGCTGATCTCTCGGTGTCACGTTTCCAAGTTGTAGATCCCACTGGCGATATATACAGAGGGGCGGATGTCACCTTCGAGATCGACGTAGACAATAACGATCTTGGCACAGTTTCTGACGCCGAACTTCAAATCGACGTGCCGTCAACAATGGTAGTGTCGTCAGGGAACGTTCCGGCTGGTTGCACAGCGTCTGGTTTTACAGCGCCGCAAACATTGACGTGCGTGCTGCCACCACTGACGCGTGATGCAGCGAATCCTGACTTCACACTGTCGTTCACAGCTGCGGCCATTGTCGCGGATGCACAAGCCGGTACGGCAACAATCTCGAGCCCAACCAACACAGACGCGAATTCTGCAAATGACAGCTTGTCCACAACACCGACGGTGTCGTCGGGAGCGGACATTGGTATCACACTCAGCGCATCAACAAACGCGCTACCGGCCGGGGGGCGGTATGATTACTTGGCCAATATCGTCAATACCGGACCCGATTCAGTCAACGCAGTTCAGGTGGTGTTTGCGTTGCCGCCGAGCGCTGACTTTGGTTATGTTTCGTCAGCGGGAACGAATTGGAGTTGCGCCGTCGGGGGAGGTGCGAGTCAGACAGTCACGTGTGATTATTCAGGACCTCCAATCGCATCTGGTGCCAGCTTTCCTCAAATTACGGTCACAGGTGATGCTGATGTCGAGTCTGGTACTTTGTCCGCGCAAGCAGATGCGACCATTACACAAGTCGGTTTGGGTGACCCTAATCTAGGAAACAATGTTGATGGTCCTGAGGTCGTTACGATCACGCCGGGCACCGACTTAGAAGCACAGATGCAAATCCCGTCATCATTGATCACGGGTGACACAAGCACACTGACAATTTCTGCGATCAACAATGGCCCCTCGGCTGCCGGGAGTGGGTCGACGCTCGTTTACGTTCTTTCGCCAAACCTAGCGCTCAATGGGGCATTGCCATCGGGCTGTTCTGAAAGCGGTGGGACGATAACCTGCACTGCAGGATCACTGGCCAATGGGAGCAGGCAAGACTTTATCATTCCGATTAGGGCGGTCAGCGATTCCGGTGGCAACCAGACGGCCTCAGTGACGGTTTCTCCTCCGGCCGGTATCCAGGATCCGGTCTCTGGCAACGACACCGATTCCGAAACCTACCGCGTTGATGACCCAGCGGCAGATATTTTTCTCCAATCAAAGACCAAGACGCCAAACCCGGTCCAAGCGGGACAAAACATGACCTCGACGATCCGCATCGAGAATGACGGTCCGTCTGTTGCAAACTGGTCTCCTGCCAATCCAATTGTGATTACCGATGATCTTGGGCCCAACGAGACCTATGTTTCTATTCCCACAGCGGGTTGGTCATGTGCGACGGGTCCGTCGCCTGATGCAGGCTACACCACGCGTGTGACCTGCACGACAACGGACAGCGGCTCTATTGCCGTAGACGCGCGTAAATCAATTCAAATCATTACCCAGGCAGGCGCTTCAGCCGACGCGGACATCACCAACAATGCGTGTGTTGATCCGTCTGGTTTGGCGGTGAACGATCCAACACCCGGCAATAATTGCCGCTCGAGAACGTCTCGTGCGACCACAGAAGAATCCAACCTTTCGCTCGTTGCGACGGTAAGCGTAAGTAGCGGCGGCGGGTTCGGACCAAATGTCACCATACCCGATGCGACAACATCCCACTTCATTCGCCTAGTGTTTTCTAACGCTGCTGGCAGCGACACCGCACGCACAGTCCTCATCCAGACATCTGACCTGACCCAATGGATGAATGAGACCGTTAATTTTAATGGCGGTAGTGCGACCCACAATACGAGCGTGAGTCTATTCTCTGCTGATGCCGGGATCACTTGCGGCACCCTCGCGACTTCAAATGACGACATTACGTGTACCGCCACGGATCTTCTAGCGGGTGAAACGCGGACACTTATTTTGCAGGTCGACCGCCCCATTTTGGAAGGCCTTCGAACGACGGAGTTCACTGTGTCTTCACCTGATACAGTTGAAACCAATACCGCCGACAACAACTCTTCAGTTTCTGTTGACACCGCTGCAAATGCAGATCTCATCGTCGATGACAAGCGTGTCAGCCCTAACCCGCCTCAATCTGGCGGCGTTGCAAACTACCTCGTCGACATCAAGAATATCGGACCCAACACAGGAGATGCTGTTGCTGCAGCTGACTTTATCGATACGGCCTTGTTTGAAGTTCTCAGCGTCACCACAACTGCGCCAGGAGGTGTTTGTGACTTCGGTACAACCGTGGCCGAGACTGCAACCTGTACAATGGGAACCATGACGCGTGGAGCCGCTTATCAAATGGCCATATCGGTTCGTCCACGCTTTCCGTTTGGAGGCGCGTCGGCATCTGGCGACTTCCCCGTGTCGCACACGAATACAGCCACCGTTTCGACGGCTACCTTCGAAACCAGCACTGCAAACAATTCACGCAGCTTGACGCATGATATTAATGAGCCCAGCCTCGACATGCGTTTGAGCAACGTCGAACCAGCAGGGTTTACAGAGCCGTCAGTGTTCGGAACCACACTCCTTTATGAAGTCAATACTCGTAACGGCGGTATCACGCGTGGCAGCGGGATCACGACGAACATTTCTCCAAATCCGCCCGCCGGTTATGAGATGGCTTACAATGCAGCAGCGTCGACCATTCCGGCTGGCGTCGTCTGTGCGCAAGCGTCCAATACCGACCCTGTCATCTGCACCTATCCAGACATGAACACGAATGATGCAGAAACTGTCATTCTCGCATTTGATACTGTCGACGTTGGGGGTGGCGCTCCGATTAGCTCAATAACATTCGGAACGACTGCGGTCGTTACGTCCGACCAACAAGCGTTTGATACACCGATCGCCAATAACACCGCCGCTCAGACAACAACGGTTATTCCTTCAACGGATCTTGAGGTCGTTTCCAAGACTCGCGTGTCGCCTGCTCCACCAAGCTCGATCAATATTTCTGAGCCCGTGACCTACGATATCGTCTTCCGCAACAATGGTGTTTCTGCAACGACACAGGTTCGTGTCACTGATACGCTACCGGATGGCTTTGTGCGGACGGCGACGCCGGTTGTGTTTACTCCAAGCGGTACGGCGACTGTGTCTGGGTCTTCATGTTCGACGGGTCAGATTGTGCTTTGCGTCGTCGATGGCTTGTTTCCAGACAATGGAGACACGATCACCATGAGGATCGAAGCGGCAGCGACATTTCCATTCACTGGAAATGCTGCTGACCCGATCGTCAATACGGCAAGTATTGATGTGGGCCGAACAGCTGGCGGCGCACCAATTTCGATTGATGAAGTATCTACCAACAACTCCGCATCGACGAGTGATGGTACTTTGCAGCTGAGTTCCGTAAGTGGCCGCGTGTATAATGACGCGGACCGGAGCGACACATTTAGTGCAGGGGAGGGGCTTGTTTCAGTATCGTTGTCGCTTACCGGCACCGACCTCTACGGTAATGCCGTATCCACAACGGTTCAAACAACAGCGGGAGGACTTTACGAGTTCACCGAATTGCCACCGTCCAACGCTTCCGGTTACACGATCACGCAGACACAACCCGCTGGATATTTTGACTACCGGGAGACAGCTGGCAGTGCAGCGGGAACTGTTAACAACGCAGGTTTCGGCAGCGCTGCGACCTTTAATGCCATAAGCGCAATCGTGCTCGCAGAAAACGAGTCAGCTACGGGCTACGAGTTTGCGGACTATGAAGATGCAGACATTTCGGGCGCAATCTATTCCGACCTCAATAATGATGGATCGCTGAATGGCGCGGAAACAGGAATTGCAGCCGGTTATGGGGCAACGCCACATGTTCGCCTGACAGGTACCGACTATGCTGGAAATGCTGTCGATGTTACAGCCGTCACTGCGAGTGGAGCCTATACGTTTGCGGATATCGCCCCTTCCGACGCTACTGGCTATGTCGTCACGCAACTGGAAGAGCCCAGCGGCTTCCTTGATGGTCTCGAAGAGAATGGCACTGGAAATACGCTGGCTGGGACAGTCGACGGTATTGAGCAGATCGATGTTGGTGTGTTGAATCCAGGAGATGTGCTCGGCAATCGCAACTTCGGCCAAGTAGCTGAATCGTCGCTGGCGGGTATCGTGTACCTTGACGATAATGCTGATGGAGCACGTCAGGGCGGCGAAACCGGAACATTTGATGGAGCAACGATTGAGCTCTCGGGTACAGATGACCTTGGCCGAACGATCTCCTGTTCATTTGTTAGCGCAGCTGGCGGAGCCTTCTCGTTTCCAGTCGCAGCATGTCCCGAGATTCGACCTGGCTCTTACACGCTTTCTCTGACCAACGCGCCGGGGCGCGTACCAAGCGGCACGTCCGCCGGTAGTGCGGGGGGCACGACGGCGACGACAGCTATTTCGGCTATCAATGTGACGGCGGGAACAACCGGAACAGATTACCTGTTCGGCCTTCGCCAAAGCGATATCATTGCAAATGATAATGACTTCACCTCGGTACCTTTGAATGGCGCGAATGGCGGCGACACGGCGAGTGTGTTCCCAGATGATCGTTTGAACGGCGCGGTCTTCGCAGATGCTGATGTTGTCCCAACGATCACGGCTGAAGGTGGCTTGACGGGTGTCTCGATCAACACAGATGGGACGCTCACAGTTCCAGCCGGAACTCCGGCAGGAACCTATACCGTCGGCTATCAAATCTGCGAGGCATTGAACCCCACCAATTGTGACCCAGCGACAGCAATAATTGTGGTAAATCCACCTCTCATCGTGGCCAACGACAACGACTTCACTTCGACGCCCGTAGGCGGGGCAGGCGGTGGTAACACACCAAGTGTGTTACCAGATGACCGGCTGAACGGCGTGGTCTTTGCAGATGGTGATGTAACCCCAACCATCACGGGTGAAGGCGGACTGACGGGCGTTACAATCAATGCCGACGGCACATTGTCTGTCCCGGCAGGAACACCTCAGGGAACTTACACGGTTGGCTATCAGATCTGCGAAGTTCTGAACCCGACCAATTGTGATCCGGCGACGGCGATTGTGGTTGTTGGGTCCGCGACCATTGTCGCGAATGATAACGACTTCACAGCTGTTGCGCTGAACGGCGCAAATGGTGGCAACACTGCGAGTGTTTTCCCCGATGATACGTTGAATGGCGCGGCCTTCGCTGACGCAGATGTAGTTCCTTCAATCCTCACAGATGGCGGTCTCACAGGTGTCTCGATAAATGCCGATGGGACGCTGACCGCACCTGCAGGGACACCTGCAGGCACTTACTCAGTCGGCTACCAGATTTGTGAGGCATTGAATCCCACTGTCTGTGATCCAGCCATCGCAACAGTGCTGGTCAACCCACCCGCTATCGTCGCGAATGACAATGACTACACCGCGAGCCCGATCAACGGCGCGTCAGGTGGAACTACAGCGAGTGCTTTCCCGGATGATACCCTTAACGGCGTGAGCTTTGCCGATGCTGATGTCACTCCGACCATTACAGCGGAAGGCGGGCTGACTGGTGTCACGATTGGTACAGACGGCACTTTGGATGTTCCTGCCGGAACGCCAGCCGGCACTTACACTGTCGGCTACCAAATCTGCGAGGTTCTGAATCCGCTCAATTGTGATCCTGCAACAGCCATTATCGTGATCAGTGCGGCGACCATTGATGCCAATGATAACGACTTCACGGCAACACCGGCGAACGGTGCTGACGGCGGAACGACGCCAAGTGTCTTTCCCGATGACACACTGAATGGTGCGGCGTTTGCGGACGGAGATGTGATTGCAACTATCGTTGCGGACGGAGGCATTAGCGGGATTTCGATTAATGCAGACGGCACGTTAGCTGTGCCTGCAGGAACGGCGGCTGGGACTTACACCATCGGTTATGAGATTTGTGAGGCATTGAATCCTTCCAATTGTGATCCCGCCACCGCGACGATCATCATCAATCCTCCTGCTATTGTAGCAAATGACAATGATTTTACAGCGACAACCATAAATGGAGCAAATGGTGGCAATACGCCTAGCGTATTCCCTGATGATACTCTCAATGGCGCTGGCTTTGCCGACGATTCGGTCACGCCGATAATCACCTCAGATGGTGGCCTCACAGGTGTGACAATTAATCCAGACGGGACACTAACAGTTCCTGGCGCCACGCCAGCTGGAACTTACGTCGTGGGCTATCAGATTTGTGAAGTCCTGAACCCAACCAATTGCGACACAGCAACGGCGACAATCGTCATTGCGCCGCCTGCGATCGAAGCCAATGACAATGACTTCACGAGTACTCCGCTGAATGGATCAGATGGTGGCGACACACCGAGTGTGTTCCCCGATGATACACTGAACGGCGCAGGCTTTGCCGATAGCGATGTGATCCCAACGCTCACCAATGATGGTGGTCTGACGGGCGTGTCGATTAATCCCGACGGCACACTGACAGTTCCAGGTGCAACGCCAGCAGGAACCCATGTCGTTGGCTACCAGATCTGCGAAGTTCTCAATCCAACAAATTGCGACCCAGCGACAGCTACGGTTGTGATAAGCCCTCCCACAATTTTGGCGAACGATAATGACTTCACCGCTTCGCCGCTCAACGGTTCTGATGGTGGCACAACTACCAGCGTTTTCCCGGATGACACCCTGAACGGTGTCGCTCTGACACCGTCTGACGTGATCCTAACAACTGTGACGGGCGATACAGAACTTACACTCGATCCTTCTACGGGGACCATTACAGTTGCGCCCGGAACGCCTGCAGGTACTTACACGCTTGAGTACCAGATCTGTGAGAGACTTAACCCGACGAACTGCGATACTGCGACGGCCACTGTGGTGGTCTCACCTGCTGCGATCATTGCAACAGATGACGATTTTACCGGCACGCCATTGAACGGCTCTGACGGCGGCACGACGCCAAGTGTGTTTCCAAACGACACGCTGAACGGCAGCAGCTTTCCCGCTGATCAAGTCACGCCGAGCCTTACATCGGATGGTGGCCTGACAGGCGTTACGATCAACCCGGACGGCACACTGACGGTTCCGGTTGGAACGCCAGCGGGGACCTATCCCGTCGAGTATCAGATCTGCGAAGTTCTAAACCCCGCAAACTGCGATACGGCAATCGTTACGATCGTCGTATCTCCGCCAGCGATTGCTGCAACGGATGATGATCTTACCGGATCGCCGTTGAATGGGTCCGATGGAGGCACAACGCCGAGCGTCTTTCCCAATGACACGCTGAACGGAACAGGCTTTCCGGACGATACTGTCACCCCTGCAATTGTGGGCGATGGCGGCCTTACAGGTGTCGTGATTAATCCGGACGGCACACTGGAAGTACCTCCAGGGACGCCAGCGGGCACCTATCCTGTAGAGTATGAGATTTGCGAAGTTCTAAATCCTACAAATTGTGACACCGCGATTGCGACTGTGGTCGTTACACCACCGGCGATCGAAGCTAATGATAATGACTTTAGCGGAACGCTCGTTAATGGAGCAGACGGCGGAACACTACCGTCCATCTTCGGCGATGATACGCTGAATGGCGTGGCGTTTGATCCTGCCGACGTGACTGCAACTGTTGTCAATGATGCTGGTCTCACAGGCGTTACGATCAATCCGGATGGCACAGTTGTCGTGCCTCCTGGATCCATCGCAGGCACTTATGTTGTCGAGTATCAGATTTGCGAAGTTCTAAACCCAACCAATTGCGATACAGCAACCATCACGATCGTGATTGTCACAGATGCAAGCCTGTCGGGCACTGTATTCCTTGACGCGAATGCCGATGACACGCTGCAGGGCGGAGAGACCTTGTTGCCGGGTTACACCGTCGAACTGCGTGTCAACGGGACTGTTGTTGCCAGGACCGTGACGGATGAAAACGGCGGATACGCGTTTGATAGTCTCGACCCTGATTTGATCTATGAGGTGGTGTTCATTCAGACGGCAACCGGCACGATGATTGGTGCGATCGAAGGCATCGATCTGGCGCCCGGTGAAGACCGAACCGGCCTCGACGAACCTGTCGCGCCGAGTGGCACTGTTTATGATGTTGCAACGAATGAGCCTGTTATTGGTGGAATTGTTACGATCGTTGATGAGAATGGAACGCCTTTGCCTGAAGCTTGTTTTGCCGATGATAGCCAACAGGGTCAGCTGACGGGTTCAGAGGGCTATTACTTCTTTGACGTGGTACCGGGCGGCGCACCTCAGTGTCCCGCCAGCGGAGGCACCTATCGACTTACTGTGACACTCCCCAATGGCCTCGCTGGCGTCTTTGGTGCCACGCCTCTTGATGTGTCGGATGGCCCTCTCGATCCCGGTGTGTGTCGCAATGATGCTCTGAGCGGACCGGTCTGTGAAGTTTCTACCAGTCCGAACCGTCCTGATGCGAGTGCGATAGCACCATTCTATGCGGTGTTCGATATCAATGCTGGTGATCCTGAGTTTGCGAACAACCATATCCCGGTGAACACGCAGATTAGCCGTGCGCCTCTGACGGCAACCAAACGCACTTTGACGGCGAATGCGAGCGTCGGATCAGTCGTGGTCTACACAATTACTGTGGCCAATGATTTCGATGTTCCGCAAATCGGTGTCGACATTGTTGACCAACTTCCTGCGGGCCTTGCGTTTATCGCAGGGTCTGGCCGTGTCAATGGCGAACCAGTAGAGCCGCGCATAGATGGCCGAACATTGATTTGGGAAACGCAGACGGTACCGGCGCGTGGCTCTGTTGAGATCACGCTAGGCGTCGCCGTTGGTTCTGGTGTCACGATTGGCGAGTATGTAAATACGGCATACGCCGACAACGGAATTCAGGATGTGGTCCTTTCCAATATAGCCGAAGCAACAATTCGCATCTCGCCGGATGAGGTTTTCGACTGTTCCGAAGTGATCGGTAAGGTTTTCGAAGACCGCAATCGTAACGGCGTTCAAGATGATGGAGAAGGCGGTATTGCTGGTGTGCGACTTGCAACGGTCAAAGGTCTGCTCGTAACGACCGACGAGTTTGGTCGCTACCACATCGCTTGTGCGGCTACGCCGAAGCCAGGCATTGGCTCAAACTTCATCTTGAAATTGGACGACCGTACACTGCCGGCTGGGTTTGACGTTACGACTGAAAATCCACGCGTCATTCGTTTGACACAAGGCAAGATGTCTCAACTCGATTTCGGCATCGGTGCTGTCCGCCCCGTTGAGTTTCAACTGCGTCCAAGCGCGTTCGTTGGGAGTGGCACGGACCTGACCGCTGACGCGAACCGCGACTTGGAGGAACTGGTCAACGTTCTTGAGCAGGAACCCTCTATATTGACGTTAATCTACTTTGGGGGAGCCGAAGGTCAAATGCGTCTGGATGCGGTCAAGCGCGACATCGGAGACCTTTGGTCAGATGCGGATAACAGTTACGAGCTCATCGTTGAAACCGAGGTGGTCAGTTCTAGCCAGAACCCTTGACCGTTTTAAGCTTTAGTTTCGACTTTGTGGGCCCCCGGTAGCAACTCGCTATCGGGGGTTTTCTTTTTTACTTCGTAACGAAAACGCTGGGGCTGTTAAGTAACCGTCCGGTCTCACCGCCCTTGCGGGGCGCGCTCGCATAGTGAGTGTGCTTTGAGATGGTGGACGATAAGCGTCCGCTTATTTAAGCGGACGCTTGTTTATGACCGATCAGATCGAGGTGCCATCCAAGCGACGGATACGGGCATCTTATACGCCAGATTTCAGACGGCAGGCCGTTGCCGAATGCCTGGTCAAAGGTACTTCGGTGGCGGGTGTTGCGTTGCGGCACGGGATCAACGCGAACCTGCTGTTCGGCTGGCGCAAGGATCCGCGATACAATGCGGGGCTGACCCGCAAGACGGATTTCCTGCCGGTGACGCTGACGGTGGCAGGTGGTGCAGAACCGCCAGAACCTCAGCCAAGTCTTTCCGAGATCGATATCATGCTGCACTGCGGTGCAAGGCTGATTTGCCGGGGCGAGGTGGATGAACCATCGCTTGTGAAGGTGCTGCGCGCGCTCCGGCGCACGACATGATCCCGGTTCCGGCATCGACCAGAGTGTGGCTGGCCGCAGGCGTGACCGACATGCGCAAAGGCTTTGGCGGGCTTGCCGCACTGGCAGAGAAGACGCTGGCGGAAGATCCGTTCAGCGGCCACCTGTTTGTGTTCCGTGGCCGACGCGGAGACTTGCTCAAGATCATCTGGTGGGATGGCCAGGGCGCCTGCCTGTTTGCCAAGCGGCTTGAGCGCGGGCGGTTTGTATGGCCAGCGGCGAACGATGGCAAAGTGCATCTCAGCCAGGCGCAGCTGTCGATGTTGCTGGAAGGCATCGACTGGCGGATCACGAAGAAGACGTGGCGTCCGCTGAAGGTGGGATGAAGCGATTTTCGGGATTCTCATGTCGCGCGAAGCAGGCTAGATTCTGGCCATGCTGGATGTCGCTGATCTTCCCGATGATGTTGATGCGCTGAAGGCGATGCTGCGTGACGCGCATGTCGAGATCAACCGCCATCGCGGTGAGTTGCGTGGCCGTGATCTGTTGATCGAGAAGCTCAAGCTGCAACTCTCTGGTTTGGCGCGCCACCGCTTCGGCACGTCGTCTGAAGGGCTGGAACAGTTGCAGCTTCAGATCGAGGATTTGGAGATCACGCGGGCTGCCGAGATCCCGGCAACCGAGCCTGCACCTGTCGTCAAGGACAAGCCGGTTCGCAAGCCGCTGCCAGATCATTTGCCACGACACCAGAAAGTGCTTGAGACGGGCGAGGCTTGCAGTGATTGCGGCGGCAGACTGAAGCGGGTTGGCGAGGGTGTCACCGAGGAGCTCGAGTATGTTCCCGGACAGTTCGTCGTAAACCGCTATGTCCGTCCCCGCATGGCCTGCACTTGCTGTGACCGGTTCCATCAGGCCGCCTTGCCATCCCGTCCGATTGAACGGGGGCGTCCCGGCCCTGGACTGCTCGCACATGTCCTCGTCTCCAAGTATGCCGATCATCTGCCCCTCTACCGCCAGAGCCAGATCTATGCGCGCGAGGGCATTGAGCTTGAACGCTCGACAATGGCCGACTGGGTCGGCAAGTCCACCGCGCTGCTGGAACCGCTGGCCGAGGCAATTGGTCGACATGTGCGCGATGGTGCAGCGCTCCATGCGGACGACACGCCGGTATCGGTTCTGGCACCGGGCAATGGCAAGACGAAGACCGGGCGTGTGTGGGTCTATGCACGCGATGAGCGACCGTGGGGATCAGAGGTTCCAGCCGCGGCGTTCTACAAGTTCTCGATGGACCGGAAGGGCATTCGGCCTGCTGAACATCTCAAGAACTATCGCGGCTATATGCACGCCGATGGCTATGCAGGATTTGAAGAACTCTACCGCTCTGGCGGGATCACCGAAGTCGCCTGTCCCGCACACATAAGGCGCAAGTTCTTCGACATCGCCAAGGCGACAGGTTCAGACGTGGCGACAAAGGCCGTGGCGCGCATTGCAGCGCTCTACGCCGTCGAAGCCGAAGCGCGCGGCCAGTCACCCGACCAGCGCGTTGAAGTGCGCCGTGCAAAGGCCCGGCCGGTGTTCGACGATCTCATTAAATGGCTGCAATCGGAACTGCCGAAAATCTCCGGCAAGTCGGATCTGGCCAAAGCGATCCGCTATGCCCTGACGCGACTGCCTCGCATGGAGGTCTATCTTTCGAACGGTCAAATCGAGATCGATAACAATGCCGCCGAACGCGCGATCCGTGGCCTGGCAGTCGGACGAAAAAACTGGTTGTTCGCTGGGTCAGAAGATGGAGGGAAGTCCGCCGCCGTTGCCTACACCCTGATCGAAACGGCAAAACTCAACGGTGTCGATCCACAGGCCTGGCTGACGGACGTGCTCGTCCGTATCGCCGACCACAAGATCAACCGGATCGATGAACTTCTGCCCTGGCACTGCAAAGCTTGATCAGGTCAAGGGCGGCTTCGTCGGACGCTCACGCTGTTAACGAAGGTCGACTTCAATGAACGGCCGTTCATAAATCGCTGAATAATATGTCGTTTTTTTACTAAACGATCAAATTTGATCGATTTTCCAAAGCCGATTCTAACCGTGTTCTGTCACTTTCCACTCAAACCAAGGGTTCTGGCGAATATTACTTTGGGTAAATGTGATGAGTGGGAATTTTCGATCAGGACGCGCGCTAGTCGTAGCGCTTCTTTCTAGTGTGGCAATTGCACCTGTTGCAGTTGCAATGGAAGAGACAAGCGAGGCCGTTCCCAAATCAGGTTCGTCCCAAGCGACAGTTCAGGACATGAACGACCAACGCCAACAGGCAATGCCGCGCCGGATTTTGAACATCGCGCTCGCCCATGGTGGTGACACCGCCCAAGCGGGTGAGACTGTCCAGTTTTTGACCTATTGGAACTATGACAGTGCCGTGGAGTTTAGCTCTGTTCGTGTCTTTGAAGCGAATGATACATATCTGAGCACACCTGTCGCCACCCTCCCATTTACGCGAGATATGGGAGCCGAGTGGAAGGTGCCAACCGCCGGGTCCGGAAAATATGTCTACGTCCTGCGCGTCTATTCTAAGGTGGGCTTGTATGATGAGACAAAGCCGAGAGATCTGATTGTCAGCAGCGCAGCAAGCACAAGAGTTGAAGCTAACGACGCGCGTGAAGATGTGACGAAAGCAGACCACACAGCGGTTCGCAATATTCCAGTCGTTCAAACTTTCTCCGTCAAAGCCAAAACAGTGCCGAAGGTCCAAAAGACTCTTGTCAAGTCAAAGATCAAGAACACAGCCACCCAGCAGGAGGTGTCAACGCGTATTCTGGTGGGCGAATCATACTGGAAAAGTGCGGTCGGCGGTGATCATGCCCAGCGTGAGAGTGACGACATTTTGCGGAAGTCTAAAGTGAATGTCAGCTTTGATGGGCTCGATGCTCAACCACTTCTGAATGTCGGCCTTTCTGATGGAAGCACATCGGTATCTCCCGGCTCAACAGCTGAGTTCAATACATATTGGAACTATGATCATTGGGTCGAGCGCGCACAGATCGTAATTTATGACAGTAGCGACAAGTTTGTTACGGCACCGATCGCCATACTGCCCGTCGATCCGGCAACCGGCCGGGCCATCTGGACGGTGCCTGCCGTGCGCGAAACGACCGCCTACACTTATGTTCTGAAAGTGTTCGGAAAGGCTGGGTCATTTGACGAGACGGTCCAAAAGCATTTGGCCCTTGTTTCCAAGGTGGAGGCGCTAGACCTGGCGCCTACAGCTATCGGTCCGATTGACGGTGAGGACGCCACTGCAAGTCGCAATATCCAGATTAGGGGCGGGGTCGTTACGATCTCCGGTAAGGGATTTGCCCCAGAAAAACTGGACAGCCTTCGTGTAATGGGTCGCCCAGTCGATGCTGATGCGGACGGCGATTTCGCGATGCAACAAATCCTGCCTACAGGTGAGCATAATGTTCAAATCAGCTATAAAGAGATCGACGGTACGACCGTTAAGACAACAAAAACGGCTTCGATTCCAGAAAGCGAAATGTTCTTTGTCGCTATCGGTGATTTGACCGTTGGTACGCGGTCAAGTGAGAGTAGGGCGCTCTTAGAAGCCAGCGGTGATGAATTTGAAGAAACCTACGTCACAGGACGCGGCGCTTTCTATTTGAAAGGCAAGGTGAAGGGGAAGTATCTCGTTACAGCTTCGATGGATACAACAGAAGACAATATCGATAATCTGTTCTCAAACTTGTCCGACAAAGATCCGCAGTCTGTTCTTCGCCGCATTGATCCAAATCGCTACTACCCAGTCTATGGTGACAATTCGACCTATGTTGAAGATGCGCCAACGCAGGGCCGGTTCTATGTCCGGATCGAAGACGGCGACGATCATGTCGTGTGGGGTAACTTCTTCACAAATGTAACGGAAACCGAGTTTGCTCAAATCGACCGCGGTTTGTACGGGGCTAAAGCGGAGTATAATTCCGACCACACCACGACTGATGGCGATCGAAAACTGACAGCGACTGTTTTCGCAGCCGATCCGGGAACAATTCCGGGGCGTCAGGAGTTTCGTGCCACGGGTGGATCGGTGTATTTCCTGGAAAATCAGGATTTGACCATCGGATCAGAGCGCCTGCGCGTCGAAGTAAGAGACCAGGATTCTGGCCTTGTGTTGGAAACGCGCGAGCTTCGACCGTTCGTGGACTATGACATCGACTATATTCAGGGACGTGTGATGCTGTCTTCTCCGCTTTCGTCGACCGAAATAGGAAATCAAATCGTCCGGGACGGCACGCTTTCCGGTGCAACCGTCTATCTTGTTGCGCGATATGAATACAGCCAGGCCTTTGCCGAGATTGAGGGCTATACAACGGGTGGCCGTGTCGAAAGTTGGCTGACCGATGGTTTGCGGGTTGGTCTGACAGGCCAGAGTGAAGAAACCGGTGATGCCGACCAAACACTGCTTGCAGCAGATATTTTGCTCAAGAAATCGGATGCAACTTATTTGAAGGCGGAGTTTGCGCAAACTGAAGGGGCGGCATTTGATGAACGCGCCTCCCTTGATGGCGGCTTCACGTTCAACCCACTAACTTCCGATGCATTGGATGGCGCTTCGGCAGACGCTTGGCGGGTTGAAGGCTCTGTTGATGCAAAAGACTTTAACGATGCATGGCAGCCCACAAAGGCGAGTGCGTATATTGAGCAGCTTGAGGGCGGATTTTCGGCACCTGGGCGTTTGACACGCGGAGACACAGATCGCTTCGGCCTTGCGCTCGACACCCGCTTCAACGAGCGCACGACGACTGCATTGAAGTTTGACACGGTTGAGATCGACGGCCTCGTTGAAGAGGACACGCTGGCAGCTGACCTGCGTTACGGCTTGACGGATCGACTGACGCTTGGCCTGGGCCTGCGTTACAATGATCTTTCGGGACCTGTTGCGCTGCAGCAAGGTGATCGTACGGATGTTGGTCTTGAACTTCGTCATCAGGCCAACGAAGACATGGCTTATTATGGCTTTGGGCAAGCGACTGTTGATGCGGATGCCGGACGCGAGGAGGCTAACCGGGTTGGTGTTGGTCTTGAAGCTCGCATTTTTGAAGCGTTTCAGATCAAGGGCGAAGTGTCTGGCGGTGACGGTGGTCTTGGCGCTTTGGCAGGCGTAAACTGGCAGCGGAGCGATGGTGAAGAATACTACCTCAATTATACTCTGGATGCCGATCGGACAGAACCAGGTGTCGATGGAAATTCCTTTCTCACCAATACGGAAAATAGCCTGACTGTGGGCGGCCGACGCCGTTTCTCTGATACTGTCAGCGTTTACGGTGAAGAGCGCGCAACTTTCGGGGATCGTTCGGGCCTCACGAATGCATACGGTCTCGATTTTGTCATGGATGAGCGCTGGAGCTTTGGCGCATCATTCGAAATCGGTGATCTGGAAGAGTTCACCCAGCGCATTGAACGTGAAGCCTACACAGTGACCGCTGGATATGGTGATGAAGCGTTGAGCTTTGGCTCAGCTTTCGAGTGGCGTTCGGATGAGCAGGGAACAGACACGCGAGACACTTGGTTGTTTAGGTCTAACCTAGGTATAAAGGTCTCGCCTGATTGGACCGCGATCCTGAAATACAACAAAGCTGAGAGTAACTTCACCGGTGGCGCGTTCTTTGACGGTGACTTCACCGAAGCTCAGATCGCGGGCGCATACCGTCCAACAGAGAATGATCGATTGAACGGTCTGGTTCGCTATACCTATTTCGAAGATCTACCATCGGCCTCACAGATATCGAACAGCGCTCAGTCGGGCTTGCCTGCACAGAAATCCAATATCTTTAGTGTTGATGGGAATTATCGCCTGAATCACTGGCTGACGCTTGGTGCGAAGCTTGGCTACCGCGACGGCGAAGTGAGTTTGTCGCGTGCCGACGAGGACTTTGTGAAGAACAGTGCCAGCCTCTTTGTCGTGCGCGCAGATATGCATATCGTCAAAAAGTGGGATGCCTTGATTGAGGCACGCATGCTTGACGTCGATGCGGCAAATGACAGTAAGGCGGGTGTACTTGCCGCAATTTACCGTCATGTGGGCGATAATGCAAAAGTCGGTATAGGGTATAATTTCACAGACTTCTCTGACGATCTCACCGATCTGTCCTATGATGATGATGGCGTGTTCCTGAACATCATTGCGAAGTTCTAGGTCCTGTTGAGCTGTGCCGGAGTCAATTTTCCCTTAGAATTATGGAAATCCATCAGGTAAAAATCGGAGGTCAGAAGTTCTGGGGCGTGTTGGGGAAGATATCCACATGCGGAAGAGGTAAAGCGCACGGTCGTGTCACGCGTCTGGAATTACCGTCGCAGCACGGCACGCGCGACGGAGCGAATCCGGTCAGCAGGAAGTGACTGTATGATCTCGGTTCGCAGTCTCACGGTCATTGACGCACCAGTTGTACAACAAAATTGCGCTTTGACAAATGAGAAGGGACGATCGGATCTCAGACATGTTGAGAGGACGTTTTCGAAGCTCGACCAATTTTAGGGACCCTTTCGAAGCTCTCCTCTCCACGTCAGTTTCGCGAGGCTGTCGTCAGAAAAGTAAGGGGTAGCCGATTATGCAGTATCGATTGGCAGCACAGCCTTTGACGGAGTTATCTCAAGCTTTGCTGAGTTGACTTGTCAGCACGTGTGCGACGGCGTCTCTTAACTCAGCACCGGCGAATGGCTTCGCAACGACAGCGCTCGGAAGAACCTGAAGGTCACGTCCGGCACTCAAGATATTACCTGAACATAAGACAAATGGGATGTTGAGCTGCGTCAGTCGGTTCGCGACGGCGCCAGCTGTGCCATCGCAAAGTTGATAATCAAGTGTTGCACAATCTGGTCTTAAAGCGTCGATCAACTCAATGGCCTGCTCAATCGAAACTGCCGGACCCAGCAACTCATAACGATCACTTTTGAGCAGGAGCATTGGCCTGCCTCCCAAAACGTGGTCCAGAACTTGAGTTAGTACCGGCTTCAAATATGGAGCTGAGACATGGGCAAGAGATTGAAGCCTGAAGAGATTATCGCAAAGCTACGCGAGGTTGAGGTTCGCCTCGCACGCGGTGAGACGACTGCGCAAGCGGCGCGGGCCATAGGCGTGACGGAACAGAGTTACTATCGCTGGCGCAAAGAGTATGGCGGATTGCAGGTCGGCCAGGCCAAGCGCATGAAAGACATGGAGAAGGTGGTCTGCCCCACTGAGGTGGTCCATCGCCTTTGTTAGTCCGGCGGTTTGAACGTAGCGGCTTTCATGCTGCTACACCTCCACTGTACGGCAGTATGAACGCCGCGGGCAAGATGACTTCTGGCGCCGGTGGTTTATAGCCGAGCGATGAGTGCGGACGGACCGTGTTGTAGTGGTGTCGCCAACCTTCGATGAGAGCTTTAGCCTCGCGTAGATCATAGAAGATTTCACGGGCAAGAAGCTCGTCTCTGAGCTTTGAGTTGAAGCTTTCACAGTAACCATTTTCCCATGGGCTTGCCGGTGTGATGTAAAGCGTCTTCACGCCGATGTTGCCGAGCTATTCCCTAAGCGCGATGGCGATAAACTCGGGGCCATTGTCTGATCGGATGTGCTCTGGCGCACCATGCCTGACGAACAGTTCGCCCAGCACGTCCAGGACATCACGAGAGTTTAGTCTTCGCTCGACGCGGATCGCGAGACACTCACGTGTGTACTCATCGATCACGCAGAGCATGCGGAAGACCTTTCCGTCGTGCGTGCGATCCTGAACAAAGTCGTATGACCAGACATGGCCTTTGCGCGCGGGTCTCAACCGCACACACGAGCCGTCATTCAGCCATAGACGGCTGCGTTTTGGTTGTTTCATCGGGACTTTGAGCCCTTCACGCCGCCAGATGCGGTAGACCCGCTTCTCATTCACATGCCAGCCATCCCGCCTCAGCAAGGCCGTGATGCGGCGATAGCCATATCGACCGAACCGCTCCGCCAGATGGGTGATCGCTGTCGTCAGATAATCTTCGTCACCGCGAAGCACCTTCGGTTTGCGCTGGGTTGAACGATGCTGGCCGATCACACGGCAGGCTCGGCGTTCTGAGACGCCCAGCTCTTCTACTACGTGATCGACCGCAATGCGTTTGCGTGAAGGGCTTAGAACTTTCCCCGCACGACTTCTTGTAAGATCTGGTTGTCCAAAGTGAGATCGGAAACAGCGCGCCTCAAGCGGACGTTCTCCTTCTCCATGTCTTTCATGCGCTTGGCCTGGCCGACCTGCAATCCGCCATACTCTTTGCGCCAGCGATAGTAACTCTGTTCCGTCACGCCTATGGCCCGCGCCGCTTGCGCAGTCGTCTCACCGCGTGCGAGGCGAACCTCAACCTCGCGTAGCTTTGCGATAATCTCTTCAGGCTTCAATCTCTTGCCCATGTCTCAGCTCCATATTTGAAGCCGGTACTAACTCAAGTTCTGGACCACGTTTTGGGAGGCAGGCCAACTGCGGAATACTAATCTTGGTTGCAATTAAAATCCATATACTTTTCCCGACCACATAGACCGTGTCGTCCGAACCTCTTGGCGGACCTCCACCCAAATGGCGTAGAGTTGCCGCAGCGCTTCCTGACCTGAATAGAGAAATGAACACGTTTGCTCGCAGCAGAGAGCCGGAGTGCAAATTTCCTAATTATTTCGCAGCTACGAAATCGGTGTGGACATGGTGTGGACACAGCGTCTTTAGAAAAATTGGAAAACTGTCTAACACCTTGTTTTTATTGGCGCACCCAAGAGGATTTGAACCTCTGACCTCTGCCTTCGGAGGGCAGCGCTCTATCCAGCTGAGCTATGGGTGCAAACCGAAGCAGGTGAATACGGCAACCGGCGAGTGAGTGCAACGCCGGAGTGCGGTTTGCGCAGCGCTGGGTGCTTGCGCCTTGATCACTTTGGGCTAGGTCTGGAACAGACACAGATTCAGGAGCCAGACATGCGGACTTTCACCATTGCGATGACCGTCACAGCCATGGCGCTGTTGCTGGGCCTTCCGGCCTGCGGGGCACGGGAAGAGCCCAGCCCGGCAGTGCCTCAGGAAGAGCCCGCAGACCGAGCGGCGCAACTGGAAGCGCAGAAGGCTGCTTATGAGGCCGCGTTGAGCGAAGCGGAAGCTTCCCGAGGGGCAGGGGAGCCAGCCTTGTGGACGCTGCAGGACGAAGACACGACGCTTTACATATTTGGTACGGTGCACTTGCTCCGCCCGGAGTTGGAATGGCGCAGCGATGAGATGGATGCCGCCCTCGCGGAGGCTGATACGGTCGTCTTTGAGGCAGATGTCACAAGCCAGGCTGCGGCGTCCGAAATGATGAAGTTCATCTCCACACAAGGCATGCTGCAAAACGGTCAGCAATTGTCGAGTTTGCTCAGCGAACTGGAGCGCGCAGAGCTTCAAAAGGCGCTTGACCATGTCGGACTGCCACTCGGCGCGATTGAGCCGATGCGGCCGTGGTGGGCGGCGGTGAATCTCTCTGTTCTGCAGATCAAGAAGGAAGGCTTCGACCCGAATGCCGGCGTAGAAACCGTTCTGGGCGCAGAAGCTCGCGCGGCAGGCAAGTCATTCGCCTATCTGGAGACAATAGACGAGCAGTTGGGCCGTCTCGCCAATATGCCCACAGATGTGCAGGTCGATTTCCTTGTGAGCTCTGCCGAGTCCATCGAGGAGGGGGGAGATGTGCTCGATACGCTGGTGTCCGAGTGGGTTGATGGCGATGTGCACGGGATTGGCCTGCTCATGTCCAATCCGGACATGATGGGGTCAGACGATGTCTATGATGCACTGTTGAAGTCTCGTAACGAGATCTGGGTTGGCAAGATCGAAGCCATGCTGGAAGAGCCCGGCACGCGCTTGATCGCTGTCGGAGCCGGTCATCTGGCGGGCGAAGACAGCGTTATCGAAATGTTGGAAGCCAAAGGCTACGAGGTCGAGGGCCCGTAGGCGCTCATGTATCGGCAGACCGGCGGAGCGCCAACAGCGCTTGCTCGAGGATTTCTGCGCTGGCACAGCAGACGATCTGACCGCCGAGCTTTGGTTCGTTGCCACGCCAGTCCGTCGCGAGGCCACCTGCGCCCCGCACAACCGGGATCAGCGCGGCCACATCCCATGCTTTCAGACCGCTTTCCGCCACAAGGTCGATCGTGCCGGCGGCTAGCCGGGCATAAGCGTAGGCGTCCAGCCCATAGCGGCTGATCCGAGCTGTAGCTCTCAGATGGGTCCATGCGCCCTGTTCGGCGGGGTTCAGGATAAAGGGATCTGTCGTGGAGATGACTGCTTCGCGGAGGTCTCGGCAGTCGGAGACCTGGATCGGTGTTTGTGTCCCCGCGCGCTGAACCGCTGCACCCCCCGGCCAGCCGAGATAACGCTCGTCCAGAACGGGCTGGTCAATGATGCCGATGACGGGCGTGCCCGTTTCATCGCACAAGGCAATCAATGTGGTCCAACTCGGTAGGCCGGCTACGAAAGCGCGCGTGCCATCTATCGGATCCAGTAACCAAGTGAACCCGTTCTTCGAAGGTTTAGCGGGGAATTCCTCGCCAGTGACGCCGTGATCGGGCCGTTCCGCTTCGATCAGGGCGCGCATCGCCGCTTCGGCGCCCGTGTCGGCGGCCGTCACGGGGTCAAATTCGGCGTGGGGTATTGTGATCTTGTTGTCGACGGCATCCAGTGCACGAAAATGCGGCCGGATCGCTGACCAGGCCGCATCTGCGAGACGACCTGCAAAGGTCAGCTCATCTTCGAGGGAGTAGGAATTTGTCATGCGGGCATGGGATTGCCCCGCCCCGGGCTGGGCGTCAAGCGACGCCCGTGCTGCTGGTGTCGCCTTCCAGCGCCTTGGCCAGTTCCAGGAGGCGTTTGCGGGGGCGCTCGCCGAGGCGATAGTAGGCGCGAACCAGTTCCAACGTCTCTTTTTGCGAAAGAATATCACCTTCCATGCGTTCGGCGTCATTCGCGGCATCCGGTGCGTCTGCTGCGGGAATGCCGTCGAAGAAGTATTGCACTGAGACGTTCATGGCTTTCGCCAGTTCATAGAGTCGAGATGCCGTGATGCGGTTGGCACCGCATTCATACTTCTGGATCTGCTGGAAACGCACGCCTACCTGACTCGCAAGGTCCTGTTGGGTCATGCCCAGCAGGCGGCGGCGGCGGCGAAGGCGTTTGCCTACGTGCAGGTCGGTTTCATCAGCCATGTTCAGCTCCTTGCGGATGGGACCGCTCTCAGTCCCAAAACGGGATGTTCGGGCTGGTCTCTCGCAAATGGCGTGCCGGTGGTCACATTTGCCTAAAATTTGGGCTGCATTTCCAAATTGCAGGAATTTGCCAAATCATCGGTTGCGTTTTGTGCGCCGCAACATAAATCTGGTCTTGCACTCCGGTGCAGACGCCTCTGGCGTTTCCTCCCTTTGACCTTGGCCGCGCTCTCGTAGCGCGGCCTTTTTTTTTGGAAGTAACGCGGATCTGTTGCAATTGCAGGGTATTCCGACGATCAGCGCCGACCGATCTGGGTCGCGACGTCGAGGATTTCGACGACAATAGCGGACAAGACTTGCTGCATTTGCGCAAAGCCGGCACTGGTCTCGACCGCTTGTTCATCCATGTACAGTCCGCGATTGATCTCGATCTGTACCGCATGGAAGTCTCGCTTGGGGCGGCCATAACGACGTGTCGTATACCCTCCTGCATAGGGCGCATTCCGCGCAACGCTGAACCCGTTCGCTCGGAATGCGCGCTCAATTCGCCCCGTCAGACGTGGGTCACAGCTGGAGCCGAACCGGTCCCCCAACACAATATCTGCCAGATTGCGACGCCCAGGCTGGACGCTGGGCATTGAGTGGCAGTCAATAAGGAAGGCCCGGCCGTGCCGCTCCTTCAGGCTGCCCAGCTCAGTCGCCAGGCACTGGTGATAGATGTCGTGAATGCCGGACAGGCGCGCTTCTCCTTCTGATCGGGTAAGGCGGCGCGCATAAATCGCCTCTCCCCTGGCTGCGACACGCGGCAAGCAGCCGAGCCCGGCTTCCACACGCGCTGTCGGCATGCCGCAGGGGCGAGGGACTCCATCACTGAACATGTTCGGGTCGAGTTCCCGTGGGTCGCGATTGAGATCAGCGACTGTGCGAGCATATTTCGCCGCCACGAGTATGCCGCCCTGCTCAGGAACGGCGCTGAACAACTCGTCCACGAACGCATCTTCCGTCCGGCGTACGGTGTCCACCGGTACGCAGAGTGCCTCGCGCATCTCATGTGGATAGAGACTGCCCGAATGTGGCGAGGCAAAAATGACTGGCGCCAACATTTTTTCCGGGGTTACCAGCCGGTACGGCGTTTCATAACGAGGCGTGGCCGCAGGGCTGTCCTGCGAACCGGCCGTTCGCTGAAAATGCTCAGGTCTGTCAAGAAATTGGGGGGCGTCTGTCATTCAGCACATCGTTTCTTTGTTTGCCTGAAGGTCAAGCCTTTTCACGAGAATCCAGCCGGTGCCCGCAGTAATTTCCGACTTTAAGTCCGCAGATATTCACGCCTGATTTACCGAACTGCGTCTTTATGCTTAGGGTTCTACCGAGAAGAGGGTATTCCGCGTGACCAAGATTTTGCTGGCCGAAGATGACGATTCCATGCGCTTGTTCCTGGCCGCCGCTCTGCGTCGCGCCGGACACGAGATCCAGGATTACGCTGACGGCGAAAGCGCGTTGTCCGCGTTGGAGCGCGAAGTGTTCGATCTGCTGCTGACCGATATTGTCATGCCCGGCCTTGATGGAATCGAACTGGCACGCCGGGGCGCCGAACTCGACCCGGCCATGAAAATCGTCTTCATTACGGGGTTCGCCGCCGTGGCGCTCTCCTCCGGGGCTCCGACACCTGCAGGCGCGAAAGTGCTGTCCAAACCCTTCCATCTCCGCGAAATCGTGGATGAGGTCGACAAGGTGATGGCGGCCTGATGGGGCGGGGCTCCGACATTGAGCCTCCCAAGCTGCTGAAATCCCTATCCCATGACGCTGGCCGGCACTTCTTTGATGCGCCGGCTGCGATGAGTATGGATGAATGCATGCTGCGCCTGAATTTTCTGGATGGCGCGAACATAGTGTCTCTTACGCCCTCGGAGCTTGGACATTGGTTGTCTTTCGAGTTTGAGGGACATGCCTTTTCCGCAAATGATCCGTTTGGCGAAGTCTGGTTTTTTGCCGAAGATCCTGCGACACCGGAGCCAATACTGCAGAAAATTGCGCTCTGCGTCGTTACACCGCCAAACCCGGCTTGACGGCGCGCGCTGAATTATCCATTACCCCTGCTTCCGAATGGATCGGGCGGTTAGCTCAGTGGTAGAGCACTACGTTGACATCGTAGGGGTCACAAGTTCGAACCTTGTACCGCCCACCATTCCGAAGTCTTCCGAAACCTCCTGAAACCTGCCGCGTTGTTTTAAAAAATGACGGGATGTTTCCATGATTGATCCAGATTTGCCGGACGCCGATATGTTTGTGGTCTATTACACCGGCGGGAAAATGCTGCAGGCCTCCAATATCTCGCTGATGACCAGGAAGCTGGATGAACGTCTGTTTCTTGTTTCGACGCCGGAGACGCAGTCCAGACTCTACCACCACGTCAAACGCCTGGCCCAGCCGGACGCCCTGTTCGTCGGTCGCTTGGACTCCCTGCCCAAATTCAAAGGGATGGAAGAAGGCACCACGAAATGGGTCCGCCGTATGATGGACGTTTAAAAAAGGAAGGCGAACTGGCCGCCTTCCTTCATGTTCGTTTCAATTCCGGGGCAGGGGCCTTGTCCTAGCCGTCAAGGTCAACCATCGGTTCGCGATCCCAATGGCGGAGCTTGCCGAGTGTCTTCACGAAACCGGGCACATCTTCGGTCTTGCTGAGCGCGACGCAGCCCTCATCCTTCGCATCCCAGACGCTGGCCTTCTCCATGAGAGGTTGGGCCGTTTCGACATAGCCGATGAATTTGCAATGCGCGAACGCGTCGGCCACGAAATCCCGGCTAGGGGCGTCGTTCTTGACCATGTCTGCCCCCTCTTCGGAGATCAGCAGGGCGACGGCATCGAAGAGGACCGATGGACCGCCATCGATTTTCTCGTCGGCCTCCATGTGCGACCAGTCACTGAGTGTGATGCCGCCCACTTTCGGGCTGATCAGCATCGTCATGCCGCCAGCGGAGGTCACTTCCTTCTTCAGCGCGTTCAGGAGGTCTGCATCCGCGCCGTCCGTGGCAAAGATACCCAGTTTGCGGCCTGCGAAACTGTCTGGAGCGTTCTTCAGGATGCTCAGGGGATCGGAAGCAGGCAAGTCCGTGATGGGAGGGCTGGCCGGATCAGCCGCTGGCGGCATGTCGGTTACGCCGAGGCCATCCGCCACTTTTTTCGCCAAGTCTTCATCGATGTTCAGCAGGTGAGACAGCATGCGAAGACGGATTTCCATCTTCTGAACCTTGCTGAGCTCGAAGGTCAGGGCGTCTGCCATGTGTTTTTGCTCGACCTTGGTCTGGCTCACATAGAATTGGCGGGCCTGGCTGTAATGATCGGCGAAGGATTCCGGGCGCAGGCGCGTCTTTTCTCCGCCAACCGGCTCGGCATAGGATCGATACCCCTTGGCGGGATCTTCGCGCGGTCCGCCTTCTTCCGGTCCCCAGCTGTTCGGTTCGTAATTGGCGCGGCCTTTGGGATTCTCCATCGCCATATGGCCATCCTGCTGGAAATGGCGCATCGGACATTGCGGACGGTTGATCGGGATATGTGTAAAGTTCGGGCCACCAAGGCGCTTCAACTGGGTGTCGAGATAGGAGAAGTTACGGCCCTGCAGCAGCGGGTCCGCAGTGAAGTCGACACCGGGCACGATATTCTGTGTACAGAAGGCGACCTGTTCAGTCTCAGCGAAGAAATTGTCGACGACGCGGTTCAGGACCATGCGTCCGACAATGCGGACGGGCACTTGTTCTTCCGGAATGATCTTGGTCGCATCCAGTACGTCGAACTCAAAATTCTCGGCAAATTCCTCGTCGAACAATTGCACACCGAGTTCCCATTCCGGATAGTCGCCCATCTGGATGGCATCCCACATGTCGCGGCGGTGGAAGTCCGGGTCGGCGCCATTGATCTTCAGGGCTTCGTTCCAAGCTACCGATTGCAGGCCCTGCTTTGGTTTCCAGTGGAACTTCACAAAGGTTGCTTTGCCTTCGGCATTCACAAACCGGAATGTGTGGACGCCGAAGCCTTCCATGAACCGCAGGGAACGGGGAATGGTCCGGTCGGACATGATCCACATGACCATGTTCATGGATTCCGGAGACAGGGAGATGAAATCCCAGAAATTGTCATGTGCTGTCTGGGCCTGCGGGAAGCCCCGGTCCGGTGCCGGCTTGGCCGCATGAATCAGGTCTGGAAACTTGATGGCGTCCTGAATGAAGAAGACAGGGATGTTGTTGCCCACAATATCCCAGTTGCCTTCTTTCGTGTAGAACTTCACGGCGAAACCCCGCACATCGCGCGCAAGATCGGGCGAGCCCTTATTGCCAGCCACGGTAGAGAAGCGGGCGAAGACATTGGTCTTCTCACCTTTTCTCTGGAAAATGTCTGCCGTGGTAACGTCCTCAAGCGTATCCAGTGTCTCGAAATAGCCATGCGCACCGTAGCCGCGGGCATGCACGACGCGTTCAGGAATGCGCTCATGGTCGAAGTGGAAAATCTTTTCACGGAAGATGAAGTCTTCGGTCAGCATCGGTCCGCGCGCGCCCGCTTTCAGATGGTTCTGGTCGTCGGCAATGGGCACGCCTTGCTGGGTGGTCATGGTCTCGTAGCCATCCTCAGTTGACTGATGAGGTGCGCCGCCCTCGTCGAGGGAAAGATCTGGTTTGTCGGACATGAGAGAAATCCATCTGCTGGTTGGAGGGTGTTCTAATCAACTGCGCGACGGGCTCATTGGTTCCTCGCATATGCGGCTTTCATCCCCCTTCGAGGGAATCCAATGAAAGGGGGCGGCTCCAGAAAAAAGAACCGCCCCTCAAAATTTCTGCTATGCCTGTATTCAGCTCAAGCTGTCCGCAAAGGCTTCGCCAGAGCGGGCGCTCGAATAGGCTTCTTCCAGAAGGGCGCGGGACTGGCCCTGGACTTCGGACTTTTCAAGGCGATCCTTGATCGAGTCGGCCAGGTGTTCTTCGCCGTCATCAATCGCCTCAAGGGCAGCTTTTCTGTCGTCCTGAAACATGGACGAGAATTCGGTCAAGGCGCGATGAAGCGACCCAAGCGTACCACCCTCAGTTTGGGGTTCGCCGCCGAGAGTACGGACCTGCTGCTGGAAGCGGCTGATCAGTGCTGCGCGATCACTGGCGCGCTTCTGGAACTGGGTGCGAAACGCAAAACTCTCATCTGAGAGTTCAGCGCATTTTTCGTAGCCTTTGCGGCTGTCGATCAGTACCTTGGTGACGTCATTGAGGGCGTCAATTTCGGTTCTGTTGATTGTGTCGGTCATTTGGAAACTCCTCGTTGTCTGTCCTGACCAACAGGGAGACAAGGCATGAGTTCCAGATAGAAAACCTTAAATGACGGACATGATCAAAGGCGGTTAGCCCTCGAACGGGTCCTTCATCAGGATTACGTCTTCGCGCTCCGGCGACGTGGAGACCAGCGCGCACGGTTTGCCGACCAGTTCTTCGAGGCGGCGCACATACTTGACCGCTTCTGCCGGAAGGTCCGCCCAGGATCGCGCACCGGCGGTTGAGCCTTTCCAGCCCTGAAGCGTCTCATAGACGGGCTCTACAGCGGCCTGGTCGGTCAGGCCGGCAGGGTAGTGGTCAATTGTCTCGCCATTCAGCCTGTAGGCGACGCAGACCTTGATCTCGTCAAAGCCGTCCAGCACGTCGAGCTTGGTCAGGGCGAGGCCGGTAACGCCGGAGGTCGCACAGGCCTGACGCACCATCACACTGTCAAACCAGCCGCAGCGGCGAGCCCGGCCCGTGTTCACGCCGACTTCGCGGCCGACCGTGCCAAGGCGTTCGCCGATCTCATTGTCCTGTTCGGTGGGGAAGGGACCTGAGCCAACACGGGTCGTGTAAGCCTTTGCGAGGCCGAGCACGTAGGAGATTGCGCCGGGGCCAACGCCTGAGCCGGCAGAGGCATTTCCTGCCACCACATTGGACGATGTGACGAAGGGATACGTGCCGTGGTCAACATCCAGCATCACGCCTTGAGCGCCTTCGAACAGAATGCGACTGCCTGCGCGGACCTGTTCGTCGAGCAGTTTCCAGACCGGCTTGGCATAGGCCAGGATCTGGTCAGCGATCTTGAGCAGTTCTGCTTTCAGCTCGGCGCCGTCTGGTTCTGGCAAGCCGACACCGATGCGCAGCGGCTTGTGGTGGGCCAGAAGGCGCTCGATCTTCATGTCGAGGGCGGCGGGGTCTGCAAGGTCTGCGACGCGGATGGCGCGGCGGCCGACGCGGTCTTCATAGGCCGGGCCGATGCCGCGCTTCGTGGTGCCGATCTGGCCAGCGCCGAGCGCGCCTTCGCGGGCGGCGTCGATGTCCTTGTGCCACGGGAGAATGAGCGAGGCATTGTCAGCGAGCACGAGCGTCTCAGGCGTGACTTCGACGCCCTGGGCCTGAATGCCCTTTATTTCTTCCAGCATGTGCCATGGATCGACCACGACGCCATTGCCGATCACCGAGAGCTTGCCGCCGCGCACGAGGCCGGAGGGCAGCAGGGCCAGCTTGAACACCTTGCCGTCAATGACCAGCGTGTGGCCAGCATTGTGCCCGCCCTGAAAGCGGACGACCACATCGGCGCGGCTGGACAGCCAGTCGACGATCTTGCCCTTGCCTTCGTCGCCCCATTGGGCCCCGACAACCACTACTCCGGTCATGATTCCTGCTCCTGCAAAGTCCGCGGCGACATGGGCAGGATTTGGCCACCAATTGCAAGAGGGGGGAATGAAATCCCTTTGTCGCAGGCGGGCGCGGATGCGCCCCTATCCGGACACGCGGCCTGCGCTCCGGCAATCCATCTGCATGTGGAGGGGCCTCAGCCGGACTCCTCCCATGTCGCCTCAAGCGAGGCATTGAGGAGCCCCGGCAGGGCCGTGGACAGCGCCCCGAGTTCCGGGGACAGCCGGAACGCGCTGTGTGCATGTCCCGTCATGGGCCTTGGTTCGCCGCTGGCCTTGAGGCGCTGGAGGGAGCGGGCAAGGCGCTTGGCGGCGCTGTCCGGGGATTTCAGGACGCGGCGGATCGCCCGGATGCGCGCGAGCAGTCTCGCGGTCGGGACCGGTCCTTGTGGTCCATAAGTGGTCCCGAAAGTGTCCATAACCGGTCCAGACGGAAATGGACCGCCCGCACGGGGCGGCAGCGCGAAACAGGGGTCTGCCGCGCCGGGGAAGGTGACCAGCTCGACGCCCTCCGGCAGGCCGGGGGCTGGCGCGCGCTTGCGCGGCGGCGCGAACACGATGTGCAGGCTGAGCGCCATGAGGGTGAGCAGCCGCCGGACGATCTGTTCAATTTGTTTCAACCGGCCATTCGCCTTGGCACGGCGCGTGCGCGGCATCTTTTCGGGCCGCAGATGCAGATTGTCGCGCGCGACCAGATCGGTCAGCGCGCGCTCCGCAACTTCCAGCCCCATGCTGAGGAAAGACCGGTCAACATTCATGGGCGATAGTGTGGGGGCGATGTGCGTCAGACGAACTGGGGGACGCTTATCCTCGTGAGCGGGGGCGATAGGAGAGGACAAATCCTCGCTAATTTCATGAGGTGGAGGCTTTGTTCGTATCTTCTGCTTTGGGCGCATTTCCAGACGTAAGGATTCGCGCTTGATCAGATCAATTTTGACCCTTCGTCATCGATCGCGCTACAGAAACCAATGACTTAAGTCGCCCTAAAATGGCCGCTCGCAATCTTCATTGAAGCACATGTAAGCATTTTGCTTTTTGTGATGATGGATCTATTCTGCGTTCGGATCGAAGCGGAGATCGCATGTTCGGGAACAAAAAGAAGAAACGAAAAGTTCTGAGACTGCTCGATGACGCGGCGGACAACTTTCAGTTCCCAATGCTCGACAATGGAAACTTATATCTGGCCGCATCGCGCTTATCGGTTTTTTGCAACGATCGAGACTGGGCATTCGTTTTCGAGATCTTTGGGTTTTCACCCAGAGCTGGTCAACCTGACCTGAGTGTGCAGACAATTGCCTCGTCAGTTGAGAACAGAAACCCTCGATCCAACTATGCTAGCGACGAGGCTTACAACAACTACCTTAAACACAATCAAAATTACGAATTCAGAAGTTTCTTTCCCATAGAGAACGACGACTGGATCGACGAAGAAAATCCAGAGCTAGTCGCGTTATCGGGTGAGGTTATAATTCGAGGCAAATCTATTCCGCTTCCGTCAAACCCAGAGTATGAGGCGGCCGGCATCCGCTTGGAGTTTGATCGGCCAGCTGTTCACGAACTATGCAGACTGCTCGCCGAACAACACCGAGAGCTGTTACTTGCCTCGCAAACGGAGCGGAAAACAAATCTCCCTAATTCACTGCCGCATTTGATTACTCTCGATGATTGGCAGCACCCAGATTTAGCCAACGGGCAAAAACCAAGTGAGGTTGCCACGTTCAGTAAACTCGCCAATGTCGTTCAAACTGGAGACCCCAACAAGTTTTCAATCGGCGAAGCCGGAAATACAAATTGGCGTAATTGGCCAGAAGGTGGCCTTCTCTAAAGCGCCCGAAAGCACTTTGAGAGCTCACAGGCGATCATCGGAGAGAGTCCTATTCTCGCCCCACAACGGCCGCTCGCAGATTCCGAAAAGGGCGCAAAGCCAGACATTAGAATCTCAGCACCATCCGGCGGCTTTTGGCCCTAACCCGCCTTTCGGCGATCAAAAACCGATGACTGCTCTTGGCGTCAGAACGGACGTTGGCATTTATAGAAAAATGTCGCTACTTGATTACCACTTAGAACAACGAGCAGTGCGAATGCCGACAGCCGAACACTTTTGGGATTGGTTCCTGCAGCACGAAGAAGAACTTCGCAGCATTAGGCGAGACCGCAGGCTGTTTCAGCTACTGGGAGAGCATTTGCTGATTTTGGACATTCCCAGATGGGAAATTGGTCCGTTTGATACGAATGGTTCCAAGCACTTTCTGGCGCTGTCAGGGTCCAAGGTTACTGAGACCGGTAAGAGAAATCGCGAACAACTTCTTGAGATGGACGCTCCATCGACTTGGATGATTTTGCCTTTTCGACCACCGAAACGATGGAGCCGTCAGTTTCAATGGGGACCTGATAGGGTGAGCATCAATGCGAATGGTTGGCTATTCGAGATCCATAAATTTGATGATGGCATGTTCGACCTAATTCTGCATTCCGACATTCACGAGATTTCGAACGCCGCGGAGAAGAGAGACGCTCTAATCACAGCGCTAGACAATGAGTTGGGAGAGGCCGGGATGATCGAGAAAATCAACGCCGTTGAGTTGCGTGTAAATGTAGATTCATCTGATCGCGAGCGATTGATACCGATGAGCCACCTTAAAGAAATTATCTTGTCTGAAGCCCGCAAGCGGTAGGGCAGCTCTCGGCGTCAAAGGGGTCAATCCTGCTTTAGTCCATTGTCGGCCAAACCGGACGAAACCGACTATTGAAAATCCGAAAAAGTTCTGCATCGATGCCCTGGCGGATTCTTGTCAGACGGTTCAACAGCTCGTCGCTGTAGCCTCTTTTTCCCACCTAAACTGATGACCCATAATCCATCTCGGCATCTGCCATATCTGAGAGATGAGCTCTGGTGATGACAAAACTTCATCAATCTCCAGCTCTTTGAGTTCTTCGATCAGAATTTCCAGTTGTTGGAGGTTCGCGCGTGCGTGGTCGTCACCTCTATCATAACGTAGTTCAATCAAGGGACCATTTTGTCCTTTGATACCACCATCAACCTTCCAGTAACTCGCAAAATCCTGGTCGCTCATAAGTTTACCTGTGTTGGAATTACGAAAACACCAATAGACGGGAAAATCTCTAACGTCCCTTCCTGCCCCAAAGCTGTCTAAATGGCTGGTTTTGAGTTATTTTGCCATTCGAGTATCGAGAATTTCTGACCGCTTCTGGCGATTTCTTGCCCCTCAGAAATCTGGCGGGATTAGAAAAAAATTCAGGGGAAATTCTAGATAGCTGATCGCGCGTTAGTCGGTCTTAGCCGGGATCGAGGGCAGCTTTTGGCCCTTTTTGGACATCGGCGAGGGTCGACGTGAGTGGCTTAAGTCGCCCCAAGAAGGACGCTGGCGATGTCTTTTCTGGCGGAGGAGCGGACCAAGGCCGTGTTGCTCAATCCGTTTTCGATGCAGGTTGAAATACGTCTTCTATCCTCATTTCGAAGGCAGCGGCCAGCTCGAAGGCGAGCGGCAAAGAAGGATCAAAACGACCGTTCTCGATCGATATGATCGAATTGCGAGACACGCCAACCCTCGCTGCGAGCTCTGATTGGCTCCAACCCCGTTCGCGCCGCAGCGATTTCATTCGGTTCTTCATTGGCTGTTACTCAGATCGCGACATCCAGTATCGCCATCCTGCACTGAGCAAGAGCGTGCAGACCATTTGCGCAAGCACCACGCTCATGAAGCCGCCAGTGAAGGCCATCAAGACGAGTTTTCTATCCGGGGCGGCTACGTCCCCGAGACTTCCAGAAACAGCAACAATCGCATTCTGCAAGGCAGGAAAAGAGAGCAAAATTGCGATGGTCCCAGCGCCCGCGAGCCAGCCCCATTGGCTCGAGAAACGGGCGGCGCTGCGGTGCCACTCGTCGAATTTCTGATGCTTCTGGATCGCAAGCACGAAGCTCGCAACCACGGTCCCCGTCGCGGCAATGCCTGCGCACAAGTAGACGACGGATTCGGGTTGCTGTTTCAGCCAGGGAATTGCGGCAATGAACATGACCGGTAGACCGATCATGATCGTGGTGAGCGCGAGCATTGAATAGGGTTTATTGAGCCAAGACATTGTGCGTTCCTTTATTGCGTCGCCTGCAGAGGCTCTGAAGCGACTGAGATATGCAAAGCTTACTTGGCATGCCCAAACTGAAATGACAAGTGTGCTTTGCATGCAATGCTGAAACAAACTGTGTAGATGGATTTTCAAACGCTAAAATAGACCGCTGCGCCGACGCCGAGAATAGACCTGAGCTGAGCGGCTTAAACTCGCCCCAAGTCGGCCACTCAGCGATTCTTACGCGATGACCACTCTTGGCGATTTTCTGACATTCAATTTCGTTTAGCCGTTTCGGCTGCTTTCGGGATGAACCGGTCTCCCGAGCATTGGTTCGCCTGAGGTTCCAAGTCACCCTCAAGCCCCTCACACCAGCTCATAATCCTCCAGCTTCACCTCGGCGACGGCGTCGGCATAGGCGCGGGTGTGGCCGGACCAGTTCTGGGTGATCTTGCCGGAGCCGGTCTTGTACCAGCTGTTGCAGGCCGGATCGGCCCAGACCGTTTTCGAGAGCTTTTCCTGCAGATCCTTGTTGAAGGCCTCCTGGGCCGCTTCGGTCGGAACGAGGGCGGCGGCGCCTTTCTCGTCCAGCGCTTGCAGGGCCATAATCGTGTATTCGACCTGACGCTCCAGCATGAAGGTGATGGAGTTGTGGCCGAGATTGGTGTTCGGGCCGTAGAGGACAAAGAGGTTCGGAAACCCGTTCACGGTGATGCCGAGATAGGCCTCCGGGCCATCTTCCCACGCCTCGGCGATGGATTGGCCCTTCCGCCCGACCACATCCACCGACCAGCGCCAGCCGGTCGTTTCGAACCCGGTGGCAAAGGCGATCACGTCATACTCATGCACTTTGCCGTCCACGGTCTTGATGCCCTCCGGCACGATCTCCGCGATGTGCTCGGTGATCAGCTCGACATTCGGCTCCATCAGCGTGGTGAGATAGTCGTCTGAAATCAGAATACGGCGGCAGCCGACCGGATAGTCCGGCGTCAGCTTCTTGCGCATCTCTTCATCAGGGACCTGTTCCTGAAGGTGATCAGTGGCCAGCCGCGTGAAATGGGCCCGGCCTTCAGGTGTCCATTCGAAAGCCTGCCAGAAGAAATAGTCGGCATTCTCATAGATCAGCTTGCGGTTCATTTCCGCGAATTCCATCGCCTTTTCCGGGATGGTGAACATCAGCGCCATTTCCTCTGGCGCAATGAAGCGGTCATTGCGGGGGATGACCCAATTGGGCGAGCGCTGGAACACGCCGACCTTGGCGCAGGTCTTGGCGACTTCGGGAATGATCTGCACCGCGCTGGCGGCAGAGCCCACAATGCCGATCCGCTTGCCTTCCAGTTCAACCGAATGGTCCCATTCGGCAGAATGCATCACCGGTCCGTTGAAGCTGTCCTTGCCGGGAATGTCCGGCCAGAAGGGGCGGTTCAGCTGCCCCAGCGCGCCGATCACAGCATCCGCCTCTAGCGTGTCGCCCTTCGCTGTGGTGACGGTCCATTTCTTTGTGCCTTCGTCCCAGACGGCTTTTTCCGCAGCCTCGTTCAGGCGGAGGTTCGGGCGCAACTGGAAACGATCTGTGATCTCCTCGGCATAGGCCTGAATTTCGGGCTGCTGCGGATAGACGCGCGTCCAGTTCATCGACTGCGCAAAGGAGAGCTGGTAGGCGGCGACGGGAACGTCACAAGCACATCCCGGATAGGTGTTTTGCGCCCAGGTGCCGCCGACCCGGTCTGCCTGTTCCAGAATCGTGAAATCGTAGCCGGCTTCCTGCAGCTTGATGGCGGCGGTCAGTCCGCCCAGGCCAGCGCCGATGATGACGATATGCTTGTCCGGCATGCGTGTATCCTCCCATTATTTTTATGGGAGAAGAGTGTCACGATACCTGCGTTTCACAAGGGGTTCCGCCGCGCGAGCCTTACCCGTCGAATTTGTAGGATATGCGCACGCCGATATTGTCCAGGCCCTGATTGCGGCCATTGCCGAGAATCTGGCCGTGACTGAGATGTTCATAGAGCAGCTCTGCGCCCCAGGCCTCGTTGATGTCATAGTGCAGACCAAACGTGGTGCGGAACAGGTCGCGTGACCCGAGCAGGACATGGTCTTCGGTGAACGCATCACCTTCCGGGCTGCCCTGCGGGAAGGGGCTGTTCAGTTCGCCATCATGCAGCACATAGCCCACGCTCGGTTCAAAGGACCATTTGTCCGAGAAAGGGAAGGACCAATGCAATCCGACGCCGCCAAAGCTTGTATTGCTGTTGGTGCTCAGGCTGCCCATCACATAGGGCTTGGGACTCCAGATCAGGTCCAGAAACTCCGGGGATTTAAAAAGGAGCTCGGCGCTGATGTTCTGGCCGGGCTCCTTATTGGCATTGTTGCAGTCGGTGACGCAGATATTTTCCTGCATCACGCCCAGCCGGGCTTCGCTCAGAATATCGGCCTGCGCGGATCCGGCGAAGACGGTTGTGGCGGAAAACAGCAAAATGGCGGCGCGGTTCATACATTACCCCGAATTAACGTTAATACACAAAGATGGAAGTCAATGCGGCACCGTCAAGCGCGTTCCGTCAGCTTTTTCCTCGCGCCCAGCGTTGGGTGGCATTTGCGACACGTTCACCGAACAATTCCGCCGTCTTCAGATCAGCCGCGTCGGGCCCATCTTCGGCGGATAGATCGGTGAGGGCCTGTGTGGCGAGTCCATTGGAATGCCCAGCGCGGTTGAGCGCTTCCGAGAAATCGTGGCCCGAAGCATTGAACCCGGACTTCATGCCGAAATTCACCCAGATCATGCCTTGCTGCGCGGCGAGCGTGGCGAACTGGGCGAGCGTGCCGGACTTGTCGCCGGCCAGAGAGCCGGAATTGGTGAAGCCTGCGGCGATCTTGTCTTTCCAGGCATCGGTGAACCAGGCCTTGGACGAGGCATCCATGAACTGTTTCATTGGTGCCGAGGCGGAGCCCATATAAGTCGGCGCGCCAAAGATGATGGCGTCGGCCGCAGCCAGCTCGTCCCAAGGGCCGGTGTCGGGGGAGGCGAGATCTTCGGCCTTGTAGAGCGTGACCTCGGTGCCGGTGGTTGTGGCGCCCTTGCGCACATGTTCGGCAACCTTGGCCGTGTGGCCATAGCCGGAGTGATATACGATAGCGATCTTGGTCATGAGGATGTCCTTTCGTGGTGAAAGGAGCAAATAGGGCGGGCGATCCCCCGGATCAGCCCGCCCCATTCGAATAGGATTTATGCAAGTCCGGTATGAAAGCCGGCCTGAATTACTAGAAGGTCAGCACTTTCGCATAGCGTACCTGAGGCAAGGCCTCGAGCGTCTCCATCATGTCTGCGGGTGGCACCGCATCAATGCCAATCAGCGCAATCGCCTCCTCGCCAGCCGCTGTGCGGCCGAGATGGAAGGTGGCGATGTTGATGCCGGATTCGCCCAGCAACTGGCCGAGCGCGCCGATGAAGCCCGGCTTGTCGAGATTGTTGACGTAGAGTGTGACCGGCGAGAAATCGCCTTCCAGCGCCATGCCCTTCACTTCGACAATGCGGGGCTGACCGGCGATGATCGTGCCGGCCAGCGTGCGCCAGCCGCCCTCGGGGGCGTTCTTCGTTGCCTTGGTCTTCACCTTGACGCGGATCAGGCTGTCATAGACCGGGCTGTCCTCGGTCTTGGTCTCGGTCAGCTTGACGCCGCTGTCGGCAAGGATTGCCGGGGCGGACACCATGTTCACATCACCGCGCGAGGCACGCAGCAGGCCAGCCAGCAGGGCGGCGGTGAGCGGCTTGCGGTTCAGGTCAGCGACTTCGCCTTCATATTCGATGACGACTTCATCATAGCCGAAATCCGAAATCTGGCCTGCAAAACTGCCGAGCTTTTCGGCAAGCGCCGCAAATGGCTTGATGCGGGGGGCTTCCTCGGCCGTGATCGACGGCATGTTGAGTGCGTTGGTCACGGCGCCGGAGAGCAGATAGTCCGACATCTGTTCGGCAACCTGCAGGGCGACATTTTCCTGTGCCTCGGCCGTTGCCGCGCCAAGGTGCGGCGTGGCGATGAAGTTCTTTGTGCCGAACAGCAAATTGTCCTTGGCGGGCTCCACCGCAAACACGTCAAAGGCAGCGGCCTGGATATGCCCGCTTTCGAGCAGGTCTTTCACGGCTTCCTCGTCGACAAGGCCGCCGCGGGCACAGTTGACCAGGATCAGGCCTTTCTTTGTCTTCTCCAATGCTTCGCGGGAGAGGACATTCCTGGTCTGCTCCGTCAGCGGAACGTGTAGCGTGATGACGTCTGCGCGGGTGAGCAGGTCTTCGAGTTCAACCTTTTCGACCCCCAGTTCCACGGCGCGTTCGTCCGTCAGGAACGGATCATAGGCAGCGACCTTCATCTTCAGGCCGATGGCGCGCTCGGCAACACGGCTGCCGATATTACCACAGCCGATCAGGCCGAGCGTCTTGTAGGAAACTTCCGTGCCCATATAGCCAGACTTCGGCCATTTGCCCTCTTGCGTCTCGGCATTCGCCGCAGGGATCTGGCGGGCGGCGGCGAACATCATTGCGATGGCATGCTCGGCCGTCGTGATGGCGTTGCCGAAGGGCGTGTTCATGACGACCACGCCCTTGGCGGTGGCGGCCTTGATGTCGATATTGTCAACGCCAATACCGGCGCGGCCAATGACTTTCAGGTTCTTGGCGGCGGCGATGACGTCCGCATTCGGCTTGCAGGCGGACCGGACGGCGAGGCCGTCATACTGCGGAATGATCTCGATCAGCTCGTCTTTCGACAAGCCGACCTTGATATCGGTTTCAATGCCGCGGGCCTTGAAGATGTCCACGGCGGCGGGGCTGAGTTTGTCAGCAATCAGAACTTTGGTCATTTCAGTATCTCTTTTGAAAAGTAGCGCGGGCTAGAGCGTTGCGGCCTGTTCGGCGAAGGCCCAGTCGAGCCATGGCGTCAGCTTGGCGACATCGGATGGCTCAACAGAGCCGCCACACCAGATGCGCAGTCCCGGAGGGGCCTTGGCGTATCCGGCCGCATCAAAGCAGGCATTCTCGGCTTCGAGCCGCTTCATCATGGCCTTCACGAAAGCGCGCTGGGCGTCCTCGTCGAGACCGGCCACGCGGGGATCAACGATCTTGAAGGTCACGCCCGTATTGGAGCGGACATCCGCATCCGGACAGAGGAAATCGACCCAGTCGGTCTTGGCGACCCAGTCCGTGAGATGCGCAAGGCTCTCATCGGAGCGGGCCTTCATGCCTTTCCAGCCACCCAGGCTTTCGCACCAGTCGAGCGCCTGAAGATAGTCTTCCACGCACAGCATGCTTGGCGTGTTGATCGTGGCGCCTGCGAAGAGGTCCTCGTTCAGCTTGCCGCCCTTGGTCATGCGGAACAGCTTCGGCAGGGCGCGATCCGGCGTATAGGTTTCGAGACGGCGGACGGCGTTCGGTGACAGAATCAGCATGCCGTGGGCCGCTTCCCCGCCAAGGCATTTCTGCCAGGAATAGGTCACGACATCGAGCTTGGCCCATTCAATGTTCTGCGCGAAGGCGGCAGAGGTCGCGTCGCAGATCACGACACGGTCCGGGTTCGGCTTGATCCAGTCTGCATTCGGCACGCGCACACCAGAGGTCGTGCCGTTCCAAGTGAAGATGATGTCCGCATCATCGCGCGCCTTGGAGAAATCCGGCAGCTCGCCATAGTCGGCGCCGTATGTCTCACACTCAGGCAGCTTCAATTGCTTGGTGGCATCGGTGACCCAGTCCTGGCCGAAGCTTTCCCAGGCGAACACGTCCACGGGCTTTGCGCCCAGCATGGACCACATGCACATCTCGACGGCACCGGTATCAGACGCGGGCACGATCGCCACGCGATAATCGTCCGGAATACCGAGAATGGCTTTCGACCGGTCAATCGCGGCTTTCAGCTTCTTCTTCGCATCACCGGAACGGTGAGAGCGGCCAAGAGCGGCGGTTTCAAGTTTTTCGAGGGAAAATCCGGGACGCTTTGCAGTCGGACCGGAAGAAAAGTGCGGGCATGCTGGCAGCACGCCGGGTTTGGCGACATTCGTCATCTGTTTTTACTCCTATCCTCACAGATAGGCTGGGCACCGTTGGGGGCGCCTGGCCCGCCGCGTCTGTCTCACATTTCCAAGGGACGCGCAAATGACATTATTGCGTCTGGTGTAGCGGGGTGCTTCACTTCGGCTCATGACCCTCACCATTCACCGCCTGTCGGGCACTCTGGGTGCCGAAATCCATGGAGCAAACCTGCTCGCTGGGCTGTCCAATGCCGATTTCAATGAGATCCATCAGGCTTTCCTGGATCACAAGGTGATTGTTCTGCGCGGCCAGCATGGCCTGTCGCCGGACCAGCAGAAGGATTTTGCCCGCCGCTTCGGCACGCTGAACATTCACCCTTACGTGAAGGGCATGGATGACCATCCGGAACTGATGGAGATCATCAAGGAGCCGGACGAGAAAACCAATTTCGGTGGCGGCTGGCATTCCGACATGAGCTTCCTTGAGGAGCCAGCGCTCGGCTCGGTCCTGCACGCCATCGACGTGCCGCCCTATGGTGGGGACACGTTATTCGCAGACCAGCAGGCCGCCTATGATCGGCTGTCCGATGGGCTGAAGGCCACGCTGCAAGGCATGACCGCCATCCATACGGCCAGCAAGGAATACGGCGCGGATGGCTATTCCGCTGCCGTGCGCCAGTCGATGGACGCCAAAGCCGCGCCCGATGCGCCGGAATACGAACACCCCGTCATCCGCACGCATCCCGAGACGGGCCGCAAGGGCCTGTTCATCAACCCCGCTTTCACGCTGCGCTTTGCGGGCTGGAGCCGGAAGGAAAGCCGGCCGCTGCTCAACTATCTGTTCGACCTGTCACGGGAAGAGCGCAATACGTGCCGCGTGCGCTGGCAGGAAGGCGACGTGACGATGTGGGACAATCGCTGTGTCTGGCATTATGCGCTGAATGATTATCACGGCCATCGCCGCCACATGCGCCGGGCGACGATCAATGGTGACAAGCCGCGCTAGGCGAGGTTGCTGAGCACGCCCCAGGCGATCAGGGCCTGACCGCCATAATAGAGAAACCAGAGCGCGATAGAGGGCAGGGCGGGCTTCGGCGCGTCCGCTGGCCTGACAAATAATTGAAATGACAGGATCACATCTGACGCGATGAACATGAGCGCGCCCAGCAGGACAAGAAGATAAGCGGGCTCGAGCCTCAGGGCGGCAGCGCCCATCATCAGGATGATGCCGCCATATCCGATCACCGGCAGGCGCATGCCCTTTGTGACCCACGGCGCCAGCCAGCGAATGAAAACGACCCCGCAGGCGATCAGGCCAATCTGTGCTGCGAGGATCAACAGGGTCCGGTCAGCCTGGGGCAGCGCCCAGAACAGGGCGATATAGGCGACATGCGCGGCAAAGAACGCGCCCATGCCAGGCAGAAGGAATTTGTCATTTTCGTCTGCCTCAAGGAAGAAATCACCAAGAGAACTGACGGCGAGCCCGGCCACCAGCAGGACTGGGCCGCCCAGCAAATATGCCCACAGCGCCAGCAGGGCGGTGGAGCCGGTTTTCACGATCAGCTTGAGCAGGCTGTGCGGTCGCCAGCAGAAGGCCGTGCCGTACAGGACGCCGAGGACCATCGATGCGAGCAGGACGCCAGTTGGAAGTGTCACTGGATCAGTCTGCGCGCTTGACTGGTTCCGGCAGGCGGAGCAGGCGTCGTGCCATTCCGCGATGCACGTCTTTCACATGCATGCCGACAATGCCCAGTGCCGTGGCCAGCACGGTTGCGTCATCTGTAAAACCGAGCCCGGCCAGGAAATCCGGCAGCAAGTCAATTGGCATTACGAAATAGGCGCCGGCGGCAAACAGAACGCCTTTTGCCTTGAGTGGCGTGTCAGGATCGCGCGCGGCGAAATAAGCTGCCGCAAGGTCATCCGCGAACGGTATCTTTCCGGCAACGCGCAGCAGCTTGGGCACGAGCCCTCTCGTATTGCGTTCAAGGCGCTCGACCGATTGCGGTGTGAACCGTCCCTCGGCGTCCTTGACCATGTTGATAATTTCCGCTGCGTCAGACATTGCGAACTCCTGTCAGCACTATAGACCAACAGTGTATCAACAAAAACAAGGGAGGGCAGCAGCCCATGGAACTGAACTCGAATATCTCTGCCGTTATTACAGGTGGCGCGTCTGGCCTTGGTGCTGCAACCGCCCGTAAGCTGGCATCGCAGGGCGTCAAAGTCGCCCTTTTTGATCTCAATGAGGAGAAGGGCGAAGCTCTCGCCAAGGAACTCGGCGGCGTTTTCTGCAAGGTGAACGTGACTGACGAAGAATCTGTGGACGCTGGCTTTGCAAAATCCCGCGCTGCCATTGGCCAGGAACGCATCCTCGTCAATTGCGCCGGTACGGGCAATGCCATCAAGACGGCCAGCCGTAATCGGGAAACAGGTGAGATCACCCATTTCCCGCTCGACAAGTTCAACATGATTATCCAGATCAACCTTGTCGGCACCTTCCGCTGCATCGCGAAGTCTGCGGCTGGCATGATGACGTTGGATCCGATTGATGGCGAGCGCGGCGCAATTGTGAACACGGCGTCTGTTGCTGCTGAAGACGGCCAGATGGGCCAGGCATCCTACTCCGCCTCCAAGGGCGGTGTTGTCGGCATGACCCTGCCAATCGCGCGCGACCTTGCTCGCGAACTGATCCGCGTCAACACGATCCTGCCGGGTATCTTCAACACCCCGCTGATGCAGGGCGCACCTGACAATGTGAAACAGGCGCTTGCCGCTTCGGTGCCAAACCCTGCTCGTCTCGGTAACCCGGACGAATATGCGTCACTCGCATGTGAGATGCTCAGCAATGGCTACTTCAATGGCGAAGACGTTCGCCTCGACGGTGCCATTCGCATGGCTCCGCGCTGATCGGCTCACGCCGTCTCAGCAACGCTTCAAAGGCCCGCTCCCGGTTCTCGGGGGCGGGCCTCTTTAATGGAAGCGGGCTACGAGGACGGAAAGGGAGCCCGGCTCCCGGTCGTCCCCTTTACTGTCCCTTGCGTTGTTTAACGCCTTCCTCGTCAGCAATTGCGCGATCTTCGTCATTGAAGATGATCTCTGCTTCCTCGCCCTTGCCATAGGCGCGGGATTTCTTGGCCAGCGCCGACATGGAGTCTCGCATTGAGCCCTGGCCCACCGCCATCGTTTTCGAGGCGGAAACACCGACGGCTTCGGCATCGTCAAAGCGGGCAAATTCTGCGCCGAGGAAGACAACTTCCCAGCCTTTTGCCTCGGCCCTGTCGAGCGCAGCCTTGGCACCATCGCGGGTAAGCTCACGAGATGAGTTCTCCAGGCCGTCCGTCATGATCACGATCACAGCCTTTTCCGGGTCGTCAGCCTCGGCCAGCGACACCATCCGGCCAATTGCGTCGAACAGGGGCGTCATCCCCCGCGGATTGGCTTCCTCATTGGTAACATCCGTCCAGTCTTCGGCGCCAACTTTCTCGCGCAAGACATCAAACTGCATGCTCTCCTGAAAATCGAAGATGGCCAGCGTCACATCGGTTTTGATGTCGCTACCTTCGATTTCCCCTTCATCGGCCTCGCCAACGCTCGCAGCATACGCATTCACGGATGTGAGGGCTTCATCCCAGATGCTGCTCATTGAGCCGGTTCGGTCGAGCAGGATATAGGAATGCACCGCCCCCGGATCATCGTCCGGCTCCGGTGCGGGTATCTTGGCGGAGGCTGGCCCCATCAGGGCGATGGCGGCTGCGCCGGCGGCGAGTGTTGTAATGAGCTTTTTCATGCGTGCGTCCCTGTCCAGAAATCTACATCGGGCCACCCGGCCTGATGCATGTTAATCTCCGGGCGAAATCGGGCACACATGTGGCATTAACGCGTTGTTAGAAAGGAAATCGGGTGCGAACGACTGTCCGCACCCGGTGAATATGAGCAGCTGTTCATATTCGCTGCTATAGGCGTAGGATTTCCGAGCTGGAAGTTTAGGCGAACTGGGGCGCGATTTTTAGATTCCGCACCCACCCGATCTTTTCCATGACCAGAAGGATCGTGCCATTATAGTCGACAATCCGGTTCCAGACGCCGCGACGCGGACGGTGCAGCGCGCTGATGGGCTGGTCGTGGTGATGGTCGTGGAAGGCTTCGCCGCCAGTCAACAGCGCCATCATATGGTCAGCCCAGATTGGGGTTTTCAGATGGCCCAGCACGTTGATGCCATAAACCGTGGCATGGAACTGAATGGCGCGGCCAATCACAACCGACGCATGGATCAGCGCAGTTAGCAGCAATGAGCCACCAGCGGCCCAGACGATCAGATAGATCGCGGCCGGGATCACGAGATGAACGACGAGGCTGATCTCATTATAGAAACGGTCCATCCACACTACAGCTGGCTGGTTCTTCAACCACATTGCCAGAGGGCGCTGGGTGTCGCGGTGGTCACGCCAAAGGATCCAGCCGACCCAGGCCCAGCGCTTGGACTCGAACGGATTGTGCGGATCGCCCGGCTTGTCTGAAAAGCGATGGTGCTGGGAGTGATAGTTCACCCAGTCCTTCACATTGCCCTGCATGGCAATCACGAGATTGATCATGGTCACGATCTGGCCGGGCATTGCCAGTTCGCCTGCGCGATGCTGAAGGATGCGGTGAAGCGGCCCAATGCCGGCATTGCAAACGAAGATCGATGCGCCGATCACGGCGATGGCCAGCGGAACGTACCACCAATGGAAGGTCAGTTGGCTCAGGGCAACGCCAAGCACGATCATGGTGATGAACAGCGCCAGGCCGAGTGCCGGATAGCCGAAGGCTGAAAAGAAGCTCGCATAATTGAAATTCTTCCACGTCTTGGGAATGGCGAGCGAACGCGGCAGCGTCATTGAGTGTCCTCCTGAGAGCCTCACATCCTGTGGGCCTTGATTTTCCTGAGTGTCCAGCGGACTGAATTAATACAGACTTAAGGCCTCAAAGCTGTTGTCGTAAAGATGGAACCGCATTGTTGACGGGCTTGTGACCGAAACGTGCGGTGCAGGGGTGACGAACTGGCTCCTAACCCGCTAGAACACGTCAGGAACATGTGCCGGGCTGGTATGGGAGGCGCTGCATGGCAGACGATCGTCGCCAATTTGATCTGCAACGCCTTCGGGACCTGGGACTGGATCTGGATTCCAGTCAGGATGAAGCTGAACTCAAAAGTACATGCCCCCTGACCCCGGACTGTATCGAGGCCGGCGATAATAGTCTGACGCTGAACCAGCTGACCGAAAAGTTCCATTGCGCCAATTGTGGTCAATCGGGCTCTTTCCGGGAGCTTGTTCGCGCGCTTGAAAGCGGCGAGCTGGCCCAGGAAGCCCGGGCGCCCGCCATCATGGATGCTGAATTCTCAGAAGCGCCGATCCGGGCAACCCACGCGGTCGTTCGCGCCGAGCCGAGAGTGATGCAATTGGGGGAGGGGCAGCGGGTCCGGTCCGACGCCGAAATACGACTGGAGCGCAAACAAGCCCGCAAGGCGGCGCGTCAGGGTCGCCACACAGGCGAGAAGATCATCATCACATTGCTGGCCCTCGTCTTCCTCGGGGCAGGCCTCGCGGCAGCGGGCCTCTCCGGTTTTGCGAACTATCAAGCCTTTTCCAAATCCGTGGCCGACCCGCTTCAGTCGGGCGTCTGGGGATGGACCGGCGTGATCGCGGCGATCATTTCATTCGGTGGCTTCACTTTCTTCTATTGGCATTCGGCTAACCACCGAATGAAGGAGGGGGTTCGTGCCTTGCTGTTCGCCCTTGCTGGAGGGGGCACTTCTATTGTTGGCACGCAAATGTACATCGCCGCCAACAATCAGGCCGCCGAGGCAGAGCTTGTCCGGGCTGGTTCAAACCGGGACGTGCTCGCCACACAGATCGCTGACTGGCGGCGCCAGTTGGAAGGCATCCCTCCAGAAACCCGATCAGTCGATGGATTGGAGGCCTATATAGAAGAGGTCGAGCGGGTCGGACGAACGCACCAGAAGCCCTACCGAGACGCACAGAATGAACTCGGACTGGCGCGCCGCCGTGACGACCTGCTGGCGCGAATTGAGACCGCAAATGCGGAACTGCTGGGCACGGGCTCGGGAGACATTCTCGTTGAAGCGCAGACCCGTACATCGATTCCCGGCTGGTTTTTCGCGCTCATGCTTGAACTTTTTTCTAGTCAGGGCACGTCGATTGGTCTGGTCGCGCTTCTGATCCTGTATGGCAGGTCGCAAGTAAACGCCGAGCCTGAAAGCATTAACCAAGACATTTCCTGAAAAATGAACTCTTCTGCGTGTCACGCATAGAACTATTGAAGCAACGACATGGTGCTTCTCCATCTGAACTAAACCGGCACAGAATGTGCCGGTTTTTTTCTGTCTTGCGGAGCATTTACTACGTTTCTGGCCTGCGACTTGCGAAAGCTGGTCGTACCGGCGCTCTTCATTCTATTGCATGACGTTCAGAGCAAAGGTGCAGTTGTTACGCAGCGTGATCTGGTGCTTGAGAGCGAAATCTCTGTTTACCATGATACGCGTCCACGGGTTAGAGTAAGTCCATGAATCTGTTCTTCAGGTTTCTTCGTATTTTCCTTCCGGCTTTCTTCACGAAAAAGCGGACCGGACTGATGGATGTTCATACAGTCCGCTCCTCCGTCTGGATAGGTGACCAGGACCCGTTGGGTCACATGACCAATTCGCGCTATTCCTCGTTCACCGATCTCGGCACGATGAACTATATGGGCCGTACCGGTGCGCTGATGACGTATCGCAAGCGCGGCTGGAGTCCGATCATCCAGCACGAGTCCATCACCTTCTATCGGATGATGAAATTCCCTCAGAAATTCGAACTGACGACGCAACTGGTTGGGTGGGCTGACTGCTATATTTGTTTCCGTCATCAGTTTCACAGCAAGGGCAAGCTGATTGCGGAGAGCCGCATGGTGGCGCGGCTGGTGGGGCGAGGTCGGAAAAAGGTGGACACGCAAATGGCGCTCGAAGCAATGGGGCTCAACCTCGAAAGCCCGCAGCTGAGCCAGCGCTATCTTGACGCGATCGCAGACTTGCAGGCGAAAGACGCTGCGCGGAACGCGGAAAGAAGCACCTAGCGATCAAACGAAAAGGCGTTCGGGAGCAGATCTGCCATCTTCCACTCTTTCAGGGCGGTCCCGTCCGCTGCTACCGCATAGACGATGCAGTCCGGACCACACAATTCGGCAATACGCTGGCGGCAGCCACCGCATGGCGAAAGGTCTCCGTCCCCGCCTATTACCAGCACGTGCGAGCAAGTCTTTCCGCCCGAAACCACCATGGCACCCAGGGCGACCGCTTCAGCGCACGTTCCTAATGGATAGGCCGCATTCTCGACATTGCAGCCCGCGAAAATCCTGCCCTGTTCATCCAAGACGGCGGCGCCAACCTTGAATTTGGAATAGGGAGCGTGGGCCTGTTCACGCGCGGCGCTCGCGGCAGCTTGAAGTCGGTCAATCAGGGAAGGGGACGGGTCGGTCACGCAGGTATCCTCTGGCCAAGTGCGGGCTTCCTGCTTAGGCATTGTCGCCTGTCTTGTCACTTGATTGCCGAATCCTGCGAAGCGCCATGTCCCGTATTCCCCTGATAATTGATTGTGATCCCGGTGTGGATGACGCCGTCATGTTGATGATGGCGCTGGCCAGTTCAGATCTGGACATACGTGCCATCACGACCGTTGCCGGCAACGTGCCGCTTCATCTGACCAGCCGGAATGCGCGCATGATGTGCGACTTGATGGACCGCAGGGAGGTCCCCGTATATGCCGGGTGCCCGCGTCCGATGGTGCGCACGCCGGTCACTGCGGAGGATTTCCATGGTGAAAGCGGGATTGCCGGGCTTGAACCGTTTGCGCCGGAAACGCCGCTGGCCGAAGCGCATGCCGTCAACGCGCTGATCGACATGCTTCGCGCCGCCGGGCCGAAGGGCCTGTCGATCGTGATGACAGGGCCGATGACCAATCTCGCGACAGCGCTGATCATGGCGCCGGATATTGCGGAGAGTATTGACCAACTGGTCCTTATGGGCGGCGCTGACAGCGAGGGCGGCAATATCACGCCCTTTGCCGAGTTCAATGTCTTTGCAGACCCCCATGCGGCGGCTGTTGTTCTGGGGAGCGAGACGTCAGCCACAATACTCTCTCTGGATGTGACGCATCAGGTCCGGGCGCTCGACTCCCATCTGGCTCCCTTCCGCACACTGGAGGGCGACCGGCCGCGCATCATGGTCCAGCTGCTGGAAGCGGCGAATGCCCTGGAACAGAAATGGAAGGGCAAGCGCACGCCGATGCATGATCCCTCCACAATCGCATTCCTGCTTGCGCCGCACCTGTTCGAGGGCCGAAGGGCTGACGTGACGGTTGAAACAGAATCGGGCGCGCGTTTCGGACAGACCCGGCCGTCCAAACTGGAAACGGGTCGCCATACCTGGATCACCAAGGCGGATGCCGCGGGCTTCTTTTTGTTGGTGAAGGATTTGCTGGAGACATCATGATCACGATTGTTGGATCTATCAATCTCGATATCGTCGCGACGGGTGCGAGTTTGCCTCAGCCGGGGGAAACGGTGACGGGTGCCACGCTTGCCCGCCATCCCGGCGGCAAAGGCGCGAACCAGGCTTTGGCGGCGCGCCGTCTGGGCGCGGATGTCCGTCTGGTGGGGGCTGTCGGCGCGGACGATATGGCAGAGGAAGCATTGAAGCTGTTGCAGGCCGGCAGCGTGGACCTGTCTGGAGTCCAACACGTGAATGGGGAAACAACGGGCGTCGCGCTGATCGCGGTGTCTGCCGATGGCGAGAACCAGATAGTGGTCTGCCCCGGCGCGAATGCCGTGTTGCGCCCTGCTGATGTCGAATTCGTCGAGATTGAACACATGATGGGGGTTCTGGAAGTCAGCGCAGACACGTTGCTTGCAGCAGCGCGCAAGGCCACCGGATTCGTAAGCCTGAACCTTGCTCCGGCCATGGTCGTGCCCGACGCATTGCTAGCTGAAGCGGACCTGATCAGCGTGAACGAGACCGAAGCGGCCTTTTATGGCGGGGCGTTACACCAGTTGGATGCGTATGTTGCGATCTCGCTTGGCGGTGACGGGGCAACGCTCTGGAAAGATGGCAAGCAGATCGCTCAGGCGTTACCCCCGAAAGTGAACGTGGTCGACACGGTCGGAGCCGGGGACACGTTCACCGCGGCGCTGACCGTGGCCCTGATCGAGGGCCAGTCTCCTCAGAAGGCGCTGGAGTTCGCGGTGGCTGCGGGCGCTGTTGCGTGTACGAAGCCCGGCGCGCAGCCGAGTTTGCCGAAGCGTGTCGATCTCGATCCATATCTCTGATTGGCGGGCGCAGGCGTCTTCATGCAATTGACGCATGGCCGCGCTAGGGCTTTCTGGAATTAGGTTTTGATGGTTGGAGGTTTCCCCATGTTTCGATTGATTGCCAGCGCGCTCGCGGTGACGGCGCTCGCCCTTCCGGCCTCAGCCTGGGGCAAGACCGGCCACCGCATCGTGGGGGAGGTCGCGACGACCTATCTTAGCGAACCCGCTGCAACAGCTATCGAAGACATTCTCGGACCCGAAGGTCTTGCCGAAGCATCCGACTGGCCAGACTATATGCGCTCCAATCCAGACTCCTTCTGGCGCTCGGAAGCCAATCCCTGGCATTATGTCACGATCCCTGAAGGGCAGACCTATGCGGATGTGACACCGCCCGCGAACGGAGACGCCATCACGGCGCTTACAAGTTTTCGGGCCACCGTGCTCGATCCTGCCGCGTCTCTTGAGGAGCGCCAACTGGCGCTTCGGTTCATTGTGCACCTTGTCGGGGACCTCCAGCAGCCGCTCCATGCCGGCAACGGGACCGACCGGGGCGGGAACTGGGTCGATGTCGTCTTCTTCGAGGAAATGTCGAATTTGCACGAGGTCTGGGACGAGAAGCTCATTCAGTATGAAGAGCTCTCCTATACCGAATGGGCCAATTGGCTGGTTCAGAAAATCACGCCGGCTGACCTGGGCGAGTGGGGCGCGGCCACGCCCGGACAATGGGCCGATGAGAGCGCCGCCATTCGCGACACGATCTATCCGGAATCGGAAATCCTGTCCTACGACTACGCCTATATGGCGCGGCCAATCCTGAACCAGCAGATGAGCAAGGGCGGTGTGCGCCTTGCGGCCTATCTGAACGCGATGTTCGAGCCGGTCCCGGAGACCGAATAGGGGTCAGGCGCTCGCGCGATTGATGCGGCGGCGCTGGACACTGGACGGGATGTTGAGGCTTTCGCGATACTTCGCGACGGTGCGGCGGGCGATATCCACGCCATAGCCTGTCAGAATTTCGACGATCTGGTCGTCCGACAGCACATCATCAGGCTTCTCGTTCTCAATGAGATTCTTGATCCGATGGCGGACTGCCTCGGCTGAATGTGCTTCGCCGCCACCTGTTGCAGGGATTGAGGCGGAGAAGAAGTATTTCAGTTCAAACAGGCCGCGTGGGGTCGACATGTACTTGTTCGTCGTCACGCGACTGACCGTGGATTCATGCATCTCGATCGCGTCTGCGACCTGCTTCAGATTCAACGGTCGCAAATGTGCGACGCCATGCGCGAAGAAGGCGTCCTGCTGGCGGACGATTTCACTGGCGACTTTCAGGATGGTGCGGGCGCGCTGGTCTAGCGACTTGATCAGCCATGTGGCCGATGCGGCGCATTCGGAGATGAATTCCTTTTCCTTGTCGCGCATCGGCAAGGCCGTCACTTCGGCATAATAGGCCTTGTCCATCAGGACACGCGGAAGGTTTTCCGAATTCAGCTCAACGGCAAACATGCCGTTGGGCATTTCGCGCACATAAACGTCTGGTGTCACCGCGACCGATGCATCGCCGGCAAAGCTGGAACCCGGCTTCGGTGACAGCTGGCGCAGCTCCGTCATCATGTCGAGCAGATCTTCCTTGTCGACACCGCAGATATCCGCAAGGCCTTTCAGGTCATGCTTGGCAACGAGTTGGAGATTCTTGACCATGGCTTCCATGGCCGGATCATATCGACCCCGCTCCTTCAGTTGCAGGCCCAGGCATTCCGGTATCGAGCGCGCCATGACGCCCGTCGGATCAAAGCCCTGGCATACACCCAATACGGCCTCGACATTCGCGATGTCAGCGCCGAGCGCCGTGGCGACTTCCTCCAGATCGGCGCGCAGATATCCCGTATCGTCGGTTTCGTCGATCAGGCGTGCCGCGATCAGTCGGTCGGCCGCTGAAAGGCCAGCCAGGTTCAGCTGCGTGTGCAAATGTTCGTGAAGGGATATTTCGGAGCTTATATTTGCGGTATAATCGAAGTCCTCCCCGGATCCGCCGCCGCTGCTGGCGGTGGACCAGTCCGTCGTTGCCGATGGTCCGGAATTTCCGGCTGGCATCGCCGCATCCGAACCTGTGCCCGGTTCATAGACGTCTTCACCCGGTGCATCGAGTTGCTCGCGCGCCGCGCCGAGGCCAGATGTGTCATCCAGCGAAAGTTGTTCGCGATTTTCCGTTCTCGGGGCGTCGCTTTCCGCGGCACCCTCTTCTTCGGCCTTGTTGAGCAGGGGATTGCGTTCAATCTCCGCTTCGACGAATTCCGACAGTTCGTGGTTTGACAGTTGCAACAGCTTGATCGCCTGCTGAAGCTGTGGCGTCATTACCAGGGATTGACCCTGGCGCATGTCGAGTGACTGTTTCATTCCCAAGCCCGCGCCTTTTTCCTAAGCGGCGAACTGCTCACCCAGATAGACCCTGCGTACATCCTCATTGGTGAGCACGTCTTGCGGCGTACCATCAAACAGGACTTCACCTTCATACATTACATAGGCCTTGTCGACGATCTGCAAGGTTTCGCGCACTTGGTGGTCCGTGATCAGAACACCCAGGCCGCGCTGCTTGAGATAGCGGACAAGATCGGAAATGTCGGAAATGGCGAGCGGGTCGATACCGGTGAACGGTTCATCCAGTAGCATGAAGCTTGGACGCGATGCGAGCGCGCGGGCAATTTCCACCCGGCGGCGTTCGCCCCCGGATAGCGACGTGGCTGCCTGGCCACGAAGATGTTCCACATGCAATTCGCTGAGCAGGCTATCGACCTGTGCCATACGCTTTGCCCGGTCTTTTTCGACCAGTTCCGCGACGGCCATCACATTTTCTTCCACGGTCATGCCCCGAAAGATCGAGGCTTCCTGTGGAAGATAGCCCACGCCAAGGCGCGCGCGCTGGTACATGGGTAAACGGGTCACGTCTTCGCCATCGATGGAAATCGATCCGGAATCCGCGCCGATCAGGCCCATGATCATGTAAAAGCAGGTCGTCTTGCCGGCCCCATTGGGTCCAAGCAGGCCGACAATTTCCCCACGTTGAAGGCTCAGAGACACATCCCGCACGACCTGTCGCTTGCCAAAAGACTTGGCAATGCTGTTTACGACAAGGCCTTCGGCCGAATCCGTCATCTTTTCTGAATTCCCTCAATCTACTGGGATATTGCCACCCGGAAACAGGCTTAACCCTACATACTTAAGATCGGCTTCACGTGCGCGCCAAAATTTTTTCAGTTTCCTGACTGATTGTCCGGATCAATCACCATTCGGGTGCGTCCGTCACCTCCGTCCAGCGTTGTCCGGCGATTGCCGATCTCGACCCGTAATACGGCGCCTTCGGCCACGTCGCGCTCGCGCAACAGGGCCACATTCCCGGTCATGGTGATGATATCGCTGGCCGCATCATATACGCCGCGATCGCCCTTGGCCTTCATATCTGCCGTGATGTAGAAGACATTGCCCTCGGCGATCATTGTCTTGACCTGGCCGAAACCGCCGCCGACGCTGGTGGATTGCGTCGTGCCAGCCGGCTTTTCCGCAAAGATCATGGTCACCGTATCCGCGCGCAAGCGGGCATCGCCCTGCTGGATATCGACATTGCCAATCAGCAGCACCTTGCGCTCGCGCTCCAGACTCTCGGTACGTTCCGAATTGATGTAGATCGGGCCGCCTTCAGAAGAGATCTGCGCGGCGGCCGGCATTGCGAAGGCTGCCAGAGCGGTCAGCGAAACAAGAATTCTATTGAGAGCCATCTGTCTCACCTTCAATCGTTTCATTTGTGTCTTCCGGGGCAGGGTAGAGCACCGTTTTGACATTGCCTTTGCAGATGACGCGGTTGCCATCTTCCAGAACTTCATACGAGTCACAGCTGATATCGCCAAGAGGCCCTCTGCCTTGCAATGGCGAAAGACCTTCGACGCGCCCCTCATCGACGAACACGCGCGCGCCAGATGTCATGAAGGTGAATCCATTGGCATCCGCGATGCGGACATCCTCATACAGTTCAAGAATTCCGGCATCACGGTCATACATCCCCGATGGTGCGCGGATTTCGCTTCCAGTCTGGTCCAACAGAACAGGATTGACGAGATCGACCAGTGTACCGGTGGTTTGGCGCCGTCGCGCCGCATCTGCCGTGATGTTGAAGCTCTGCCCGACCGAATCCCGGCCTGAAAAACGCGGATTGAGCATGGTGACGGTTTCACCCTGCGCCACCTGGACAGGTGTCGCATCCTTCGCGATAGCGCTGCGCACAATGTATCCAAGAAACAAGCCAATCGAGATGGCCGCGCAAGCCGAAAAGGCGAGGCGTAACAGGCGCACGCCTTGAGACCGCTTGCGGGCCTGGTCCAGCGTCAATTGGCGCCGCGGAGCCCATAATGATGCCGGATCGTGATGCTTGACGGCGTCCATGGATACGCGGTTGCCTGTTTTCTTAACTACAGTAATCGTTTAGCGGCCCATGCTCCGAAACAAAAGCGGCGAAGGCATGACGACTATGTCAGCTATGCGCAAAAATGTCGGTTTCTGCCCAGCCGGACAAGTCGAGCGTCGCGCGAATTGGCAGGAATGCAAAACAGGCCTCGGCCAGTTCCAGCCGGCCTTCGCGCTTCAGCATGGCTTCCAGCCCGTCCTTGATCTTGTGCAGGTAAAGCACGTCAGAGGCGGCATACTGGAGTTGCGCGTCGGTCAGTTCGGCTGAGCCCCAGTCTGAGCTTTGCTGGGCCTTGGACATGTCAGCGCCTGCGATTTCGCGTGCGACGTCCTTCAGGCCATGGCGATCCGTATAGGTACGCGCCAGCTTCGAGGCGATCTTGGTGCACCAGATCGGCGCGCAATCGATGCCCATCCAGCGTTTCATCATCGATACGTCAAACCGCGCGAAATGGAACAGTTTGAGCACTTTCGGGTCGGTCAGGACTTTTTTGAGGTTCGGGCAGTTATAGTCCCGGTCCAGCTGTACCAGGTGGGCCGTGCCATCCCCGGACGAAAGTTGGACGAGCGTGAGATTGTCGCGCAACAGGTTCAGGCCCATTGCCTCGGTATCCACCGCCACAACAGGGCCAAAGTCGATACCAGCGGGCAGGTCGCCCTTGTGAAGAGTAATGCCGTTCATGCCGAGGCTCTAGCACTTCAGGCGTTAAGGGCAAGTATCTCCGCGCTCCGGTAACAATCGGCTCACACTTAGCTGCGGGTTTTCTTCAGCGCGACGAGGGCTGCGTCCAGAGCTGAGAGAAAGCGCGACCTATCCGACTTGGAGAAGGGGGCTGGTCCGCGGGCGATGCCGTCGCCGAGGCCTGCACGAAGATCGGAATGAATTGCGCGCACGGCCACGGCATTGCCAATTGAGGCATCCGTGAAGGGCTTTCCATTCGGGGAAATGACGGCTGCGCCCGCCTTCAGGGCACGGTCGGCCAGCAGGATGTCCGCTGTGATGACGACTGACTCTGGTGTGGAAGCTTCCGCAATCCAGTCATCGGCCGCATCGAAGCCATCTGACACGATTTTGCGGCTGACCAATCTGTGCTCGGGAATGCGGATATAGGAATTGGCAACGATCACCACAGGCGTGTCATGGCGTAGTGCAACTTTGTATATCTCGTCCTTGACGGGGCACGCATCTGCATCGACGAGAATTTGTGGCGGGGGCGGCTGGGTGTCAGACATGCGAGACTACAGCTTGTGCACCAGTCGGGGCAGCAAACGTCCTGGAATAGAGCCAGACTCGGCTTCTCCGGTCGGCTCTGCTCCCATATGGACATAGAAGGGCGCCGCATCCGGATCGGCCTCGATGACCATCTCCTTTGCTCCGGAGCCCTGTGCATACCGGCACGCCCAGACATACAGCATCTTTCCGGTGCCTTCGCCAAGCCGGACCGGCTCGACAAACAGTTTGTCCAGATAGCTCGATCCGGTTTCATCAAAAGATAGTTGAGCTACCCCTGCCACACCGCGCAAATCCTCCGCCACAATGATGACGTCTGATTCCAGGTCGTCCTCGGTCAGCGTGAGTTCGTCTTTGAATGCGTCCAGCATGGCTTCGTCATAGTCCCACACCGCCTTTGATCGCAGGCACAGGTCCGACAAGTATGGCAATTCGTCCAGGCGTGGCGGTCTCAAGATCATTGGCAAGTCTTCCCGCCCGCAGGCACTGACGCAAGGCAAGGGCTTGCAGGCCTCGCCATTCCCCCTTCTTTTATCGGCAAAATGGAGGAAGTCACATGGCAACAGCACCCGTCCAAACCCGCATCACCGAAATGCTGGGAATCGAGAAGCCCGTCATTCAGGCCGCGATGGGCTGGATCGCTCGCGCGCCACTCTCCTCGGCCTTCTCGAATGCTGGTGGTATGGGCATCATCGAGACGTCTTCTGGCGAGTTGGATGTGATCCGCGAGGAAATCCTCAAGATGCACGACCTGACGGACAAACCGTTCGGTGTGAATGTTGCCCAGGCCTTCGTGCGTGACCCGAACATTGTCGACTTCATCATCGATCAGGGCATCAAGTTCGTCACAACATCTGCGGGCGACCCGATGAAGTATACGTCGATGCTGAAGGAGGCAGGCCTCACCGTGTTCCATGTCGTCCCATCGCTTCAGGGCGCGCTAAGGGCGATTGAAGCTGGCGTGGATGGCCTGATTGTCGAAGGGGGGGAAGGGGGCGGCTTCAAGAACCCGAAAGATGTTGCATCGATGGTTCTCATCCCGCTGGTTTGCGAACATGTGAATGTTCCCGTGGTTGCAGCAGGGGGCATAACCGATGGGCGCAGCATGGCCGCTGCCTTTGCGCTTGGCGCGGAAGGTGTTCTGATGGGTACGCGTATCCTGTCCTCGGAAGAGAGCCCGGTGCACCAGAACTGGAAGGACGCGATCTTTGCTGCGGATGCGACCGACACCGTGTTCCTGAACCGACCAGGTCCGGGGCCGGCACTGCGCGCCTTGAGTACGGAGCGTACAGAGCGTATCCTGAAGGAGGGCGTGGAGAATATTTTCGGAGAATTTGCCGGGACGCAGAAAGTCTATTTCGACGGAGACCTCGAAGCTGGCATTGCCCTTACGGGGCAGGTCGCAGGGCGGATTCACGCGGTCAAGCCCGTCGCTCAAATCCTAGAAGAAACCCTGGCCGAGTATCATGAAGTCGTAGCTCGCCTGCCGAAATAGGCCGCGACGGGTCTGGTTTTTGCCGTGATTTATCGCTAAACGGCATTAACTGACCTGAGAGGATCCCATGACCAGAAAATCATTGCTCGCGGGCAGCGTTGCTGCGCTCGCCCTTGCCGTGTCCGCCTGTGGCGAGAAAGCGGAAACCCCGGAAACGCCCGCTGCAACCGAGGCGACCGCCAGCGAGACCGGGCTGCCGGAGATTGTCGTCAGTGATGAGGAACTCGCAGGTAATCCATTCCGTCAGGAGTGGACGGCCGACTATGGCGTCCCACCCTTCGCCGAAATCGATGATGGGCATTACATGCCAGCGACGAAGAAGGCGATTCTGGAGTTGCGTGCGGACATTGATGCCATTGTCGATAATCCGGACGCGCCGACATTCGAGAACACAATCGTCGCGATTGATGTCGCCGGTGGGTCGCTGAACAAGGTTTTGAATGTTTTTGGCAACATCACAAATACAGATACCAATGACACGCTGAGCGAGCTGGAGGCTGAAATCTGGCCCATGCTGACTCGCGAGATGAACGCGATCAATTTCAATCAGGATCTCTTCGAGCGCGTTAAGACCGTCTACAGCCAGCGTGATCGGCTGGGGCTGGACGAGCAGGATGCGCGGCTGCTGGAACTTGTCCATCGCGAATTCGTCCGCAATGGCGCGGACCTTTCCCCGGAAGTCAAAACCGAGGTCGCCGCGATCAATGAGGAATTGTCGGGCCTGACCACCAAGTTCGGTCGCAATTTGCTCCTGTCGACCAAGGCTTTCAAGATCGAGGTCACTGACGAGGCAGAGCTTGTCGGCGTTTCAGACGATTTCAAAAGCGCCCTGAAAGTCGACGGCGAAGACAAGTGGGTCCTGACCGTTGATCGCTCTGTCTACGAGACCTTCATGACGCAGAGCGAGAACCGCGATCTGCGCGCGAAGATGTTCGATGGCTATCGCCTGCGTGCGTCCGAGGGCGAGTTCGATAATGGCCCGCTCGCGATCAAGATTGCCCAGCTGCGTGCCAAGCGTGCCGAATTGATGGGATACAAGTCCCACGCACACTACCAGTTGGAAACACGCATGGCCAAGACGCCGCAAGGCGCCGAAGAGTTCCTGCTCCGCGTCTGGGAACCGGGCCTCGAGCGTGCCAAGGAAGAACGCGCGGCCATGCAAGACATGGTTGGCGACGAATTCCAGATTGCCGGACATGATTGGTGGCACTATTCCGAAAAGGTCCGCCAGGATCTCTACGCCTTCGATGACAATGCGTTGAAACCATATTTCGAACTTGGTGCTGTGCGGGACGGGGCGTTCGATGTTGCCTCCAAATTGCTCGGCATCACGATCGAGCCGGTCGAGGTTGACGGCTGGAATCCGGTTGTGACCGCGTATGACGTCAAGGATGCGGAAACCGGTGACCATCTCGGCCTGTTCATGGTCGATATGTATGCCCGCGATTCCAAGCGTGGTGGAGCGTGGATGAGCTCGTTCCGCGACACGTCCAACGTCAATGGCAACAATATTCGCCCGATCATCACCAACAATCTCAATCTGATCACTCCGGCCGAGGGTGAGCCGACCCTCATGCGGTTTGACGAAGTTGAGACGCTGTTCCACGAATTCGGCCACGGTCTGCATGGCTTGCTGACGCAGATCCGTTATTCCACATTCTCCGGTGTTGATGGTCCTCGTGACTATACTGAATTCCCCGCCCAGATCCTCGAGCATTGGGCTGGCGCCCCCGAAGTGCTTTCAACCTATGCAAATCACTATGAAACCGGCGAGCCAATTCCGCTCGAACTGATCGACAAGATGAACGCTGCTGCGACCTTCAATCAGGGGTTCAAGACGACTGAGTTCATCGCTGCGTCGCTGCTGGACTTGCGTTGGCACATGCTGACTTCGGAGGAAGCCGCCGAAATCACCGATGCCGGGGCATTTGAGCAACAAGTGCTGGAGGAATACGGCCTGATCCCGGAGATCGAACCGCGCTATCGCAGCCAGTATTTCAGCCACATCTTCGCGGGTGGGTATTCGGCAGGCTATTACGCCTATCTCTGGTCCGAGATTCTGGATGCCGATGGCTTCACCGCGTTCCGCGATACGGGCGACATCTATGATCCCGAACTGTCGGCGCGGCTGAAGAAATGGGTCTATGAATCTGGCGGTCTGCGCGAAGCAGATGAGCTGTACCGGAATTTCCGTGGCTCCGACCCAACCATTGAGCCGCTGTTGAAGCTGCGCGGTTTCTCTGAGCAGCAGCCAAGCGAAGGCTGATCGACGCTCGGTCGACATCCAAACAAGAAGCCCGCCGGAAATATTCGGCGGGCTTTTTCATGTCAGTGGAGTCAGACGTGTCTCAGGCAGATTGTTCGACAGCTTCGCGGCAGACAATCGCTTTGACTTCTTCTTCCGTATTCGCTTCGCGCAAGGCGTCACGTACGGCGCTCTGGCGGAATGTGCGGCTTACCTGGGCCAAGGCCCGCAAATGGTCAGCGCCCGAAGATTTCGGAGCCAGCAGCATGAAAATCAGGTCGCAAGGGCGATCATCAATCGCTTCGAAATCGACGCCGTGGACCAGTCTCAGATAGCCGCCGACAGGTGCGTCGACGCCCTCAAGACGGGCGTGCGGGATGGCAACGCCTTCGCCGACACCGGTCGATCCGAGGCGTTCGCGCTCCATTACGGCATCCTCAATCTCACGCAGGCCAATGCCTGTCGCTTCGGCAAGAGCCTCTGCGAGCGCGTGAATTGCCTGTTTGCGGCTTTTCGCTTCCAAAGATGGTATGATTACCCCGCCCGTGAGCAGGGATGTCAAATCAGTCGCCATGAAGTTACTTTCCGTGTTCCGGACTAGTTCCTCGGGACGTTCGCTGGATCCACCCATCCAATATGACCGTCTGGTCGGCGGTAGACCATATTAAGCCCGTCATGGCCAGCATTTCTGAACATTAGGGCCGGCACTTCCTGCAGTTCGAGCTGCATAACAGCTTCTGAGACACTCATTGTCCGAATTGAGTGCGATGTTTCCGCGACAGTCAGCGGTGTGTCATCCGGCTCTTCGTAATGCTCTTCCTCGGCGGCATCGTGACCATTCACCTGGAACACGGCTTCCGGAGCCAGTTCGTTCGGCATTGGAGCCGATGTACCGGCATGATGGTCCTTCAGTCGGCGCTTGTAGCGACGCACCCGCTTTTCCATCTTGTCGAGGCTGTTTTCCAGCGCAGCATAAGGGTCTTCCGCCTTGCCGGTCGATTGGAGGATAATGCCAGAGGGCAGGTGCACATTGCAGTCAACTTCGACGAAGGGTCCCTGTTGGGACACGAAAACGCGGGCGTCGCCGGTTCGGTTGAAATACTTACTGACTGCCGCCTCCAGTCCGTCTTCGATGCGGCTCCGCAGAGCCTCTCCGAGATCCATATGCTTGCCAGTAATCTGTATCTGCACGGGCGGTCTCCTTTGTTTTTTCAGGATTCAAGTATGGCGCAGAATTGCCGATGAGGCGAATCGAATTCCTCATTTTCCTGACTTGGGAAGGGGAAGAACCGGCCTCAAGAGCCGAGCGATACATTGCGTGTGAAATATGTATTCTGGCGTCGCCACACTAGGATGCGCCTGCAACGCCCTGTGTGCAGTCTGGCGTCAAAAATTACATGGTTACAATGACCTATGATGAGTACAGTCAGGGTAACCTGATTTACATCTTCGCGTAGTTACCTGAATTAATAACTCTCCATCAAGGATGAACTCAAGGCATGTCGACCGGTGAGCCCGAGGAACCGAATAAACCGGCAGTCATGCTGGTTGAAAGTGATGCCATGTTCCGGGCCACGTTCGAGCATGCCAGCGTGGGGATCGCGCATGTGGGCCCTCAGGGACAATGGCTGAACGTCAACCGGCGCGTCTCCGAAATTGTGGGCTATCCGCGCGACGAATTGCTCAAGATTACGTTTCAGGACATCACTCACCCGGATGATCTGAATCTGGATGTCGGGCTCCTCAACGAGGTGCTTGAGGGCAGGCGCGAGACCTATCGGATCGAAAAACGTTATTACCACAAGTCCGGCCGGATTGTCTGGGTCCTGCTTTCGGTCAGTTGCATTCGCAATCCGGATGGCACGGTCGCCTATTTCATTTCGATCCTTCAGGACATAACGGAAAAGAAGCGCATCAGCCGGGCGCTAACAGACAGCGAAACCCGGTTCCGCATCGTGCAGGAGACCAACCCGGACGGATTCATGATCCTGCGAAGTCAGCGCGGCGTTTCCGGTGAGATCGAGGATTTCGTCTGGGAGTTCGTCAATCCCGCAGCAGAACAGCTGACGGCGCGCTCGGCGAATGTCCTGATCGGCAAGCGGCTATCGAAAGTCATGCCCGAGGCCTTTGCAAGAGGTCTGTTCAACGTCTTTTGCAACACGGTAGAGACCGGAACGCCTTGGCGGCGAGAGCTCTACTATCCAGACAATGGCGTTCCGCGCTGGTTCCGCTTCACGGTCGCTCGGGTCGGGGACGGCTTCGCTGTGTCATTTCAGGATGTCACCGCGCGCAAGCAGGCCGAACTCCAGTTGCATGCAAGCCAGCAACGCCAGCGCACCATTCTCGATGGCATTGTTTCGATGATCGGGCTTACCACACCCAGTGGAATCCTGCTGGAAATCAACGAAGCCTCCCTTCGGCTAACCGGGGCGGCGAGCCAGGACCTTGTCGGGAAGCCTATCTGGCAGCATCCGGCATGGTCTCACACGCGCGCGATGCAGGATCGCCTGATCTCGGCCTTTGCCAAGGCAGAAGCGGGACGCCGCATGCGGTTCGATGCTGAAATCCGGGATTCTCGAGGCTTGCTAATACCGGTAGACGTGCAATTGGCGCCCATTTTCGACGAATCCGGCCAGGTGACAGATATTGTCATGTCCGCAGTGGATATCTCGGAACGCAAGCGGGCCGAAGCACACCGCGAAATGTTGCTCAGTGAACTGAATCACCGGGTCAAGAATTCGCTGGCGACCATTCAGGCCATCGCCGCCCACACGCTGCGGGAGGCGACAGACTTTGAAGGCTTTCGCCAATCATTCACCGGGCGCCTGCGCGCCATCGCGGCCAGCCATGACCTGCTTGTATCCACGACGCAGGACTCATCGGATATTTCTCGTCTCATCCGGGATCAGGTTCTTGGCTATGCGCCCGCTGATGGCACGCGGCTGGAAATGACGGGGCCGCCGCTTGTCTTAGGGCCGCAAGGGTCACACGCTTTCGGATTGATCCTGCACGAACTGGCCACGAACGCGTCCAAGTATGGTGCGTTTTCGAACGATAGCGGACGGCTCAGCATCAGCTGGTTCATAGAAGAGACGGATGATGACCCTGACGTGATCATCGACTGGGTCGAAACAGACGGTCCGCCGGTGGTGCCTCCCAGCCGAAAAGGCTTTGGCAGTGTGCTTATCGAACAGAGTCTGTCACACGCTCTTGGCGGGAAATCGAACTTAACCTTTGACCCGAAAGGATTAAAAGCTCAATTTCGCTTTCCAGCTAGAAGGTAGGGGGACTATGCCGAAGATATTACTGTTGGAAGACGACTTCCTGATCGCTTTTGATATGAAGACGCAACTGGAAGATGCAGGCATGGAAGTGGTAGGGCCTGTTGCGAGCAATGAGGACGCGAAAGCGCTCATCGAGCCGGGATCCATCCAGGCGGCTGTGCTCGATATGGATCTCGGAGGGGTTGCGTCGTTTCCGACAGCGCATCGCCTGAAGGAATTCGGAATTCCGTTCGTGTTTGTCACCGGCAATAACGAAGCCGACTTGCAGGACGGGCTTGCCGACAGTCCGATCCATACAAAGCCTGTGCATTACCCGCGGCTGATCGAACAGTTGAAGGGTTTCGCAAGTTTAGACTGAAGCGAGGCCTACATGGCCCTCACAGGTCCTTTGATGGGGGTGCCAGCCTCAGGATCGGCCGGCTTACCGGCATTGCGCCCATAGTCATGCTTTTTCAGAAGACCCCGGAATTGATGATAGGAGAGTCCCAGCAGGTCTGCGGCGCGGCCCTGATGGCCTTGTGACAGGCTGAGGGCTTCGTCAATCAACTGCATCTCGAAAGCGGCGACCTGCGCGCTGAAATCCGCGGCGATCTCTGGATTGTCGCGAATGCGTACCGGGTCGGCCTGAAGCGTCTCGGAGTGACCTGTCTTGCCGGAGCCAGTCGGGCGCCAGGGAGAATCGAATGGGTCGAGTACGGCCGGATCGAACAAGACCGGTTCGTCCGGTGCCATCAGCATGGCGCGATGTGCGAGCCTTTGCGCGAAATTGCGCAGTTCACGTACATTGCCGGGCCAGTCATGAGCTTCGATAGCGGCAATGGTCGAGGGGGCAAAACCGGGGAAATCCTGCGCCATTTCAATTGCCATACGCCGAGCGAAATGGTCGGCCAGCAGGCTGGCATCACCGGGCCGGGCCCTCAGCGGCGGCAGGGTAATGACGTCAAAAGCAAGTCGGTCCAGAAGATCGGCGCGGAATTCGCCTGCCTCCACCATGCCCGGCAGGTCGGCGTTTGTGGCGGCCACTATGCGAACATCCGTTGAGAGTACTTTTGAACCGCCCACCCGCTGGAATTCGCCATACTCGACAACACGCAGCAATTTTTCCTGAACCTGCGCGCTGGCGGTGGCTATTTCGTCGAGGAAGATCGTACCGCCATCGGCCAGTTCAAACCGGCCTCGCCGCATTTCGGTCGCGCCGGTAAATGCCCCGCGCTCATGCCCGAACAGTTCAGAGTCCAGCAGGGTCTCCGACAGTGCGGCGCAATTCACTTTTACGAATGGACCATCCCAGCGCTTCGACAGGAAATGAAGGCGTTCGCCGATCAGCTCTTTGCCTGTGCCTCGCTCCCCGATGACAAGAATGGAGCGATCCAGCGGGGCGACACGGGAAACATGCTCCTGCGCGCTCAGCCAGGCGGGCGCCTGCCCCAATAATTGCGTATTTTGATCAACCATTTAGTCAAAATAGCAAAAATTAGAGGCAAAACATACAAAAAAATTGGCTAAATACGCCAAATTATAAAAATCAAATAGTCCGAGATACCTAAAAATACCAAATAAAACAAAGATCTATAAAATTAATTTTGAACTGGCACAGTCCTTGAAATGACAGAAGGGCTCGGAGCGACAGGGCGTTGCTCACAAACACAAGAAGGACAAACTGAAAATGGAAGATCGCTACAACACTTCGGAAGCCCGCTCGGATGCTGGCCGTTTCGGTCGGTGGCTCGCGACGCGCCCGGCGGAAAGCTGGATGTTCTTCGTCGTCGGCATCTTCTTCGGCGGTTTGTTCTTCTAATCCTCCTCCCCACTCACGAAAGGACACCAAAATGGGCTTGTTCTCCCGACTCGGTGACATCATCAATTCCAACATCAACGCGATGCTCGACAGCGCCGAAAATCCTGAAAAGATTGCCCGGCTCATCATCCAGGAAATGGAAGATACGCTGGTTGAGGTTCGCACCGCCGCGGCCCGCGCCATGGCAGACAAAAAGGAAATGGAACGCGAAATCGTCCATTTCACGCAGACCCGCGACGAATGGGCTGCAAAGGCTGAACTGGCCATCGACAAGGGTCGTGAAGACCTGGCCCGTGGCGCTCTGACCGCCAAGCAGAAAGCTGATGGCGAAATCGAACGCCGCAAGCTGGCAATGGACGCGGCAGAAGAAGCCTTCGAGAAGCGCCAGGACGATCTGGCCAAGCTTCAAGCCAAACTTGACGAAGCGAAGGCAAAGCATCGGGCACTGATGATGCGCCGCGAAGCGGCCGAGCAGCGCATTCGCATTCGCAGCCAGGTTTATGACGGCAAAGTGGATGATGCGCTGGCGCGCTACGGCAATATCGAGCGCAAGGTCGACGAAATGGAAGCCTATGCTGACACGATCAAGGGCCGTGAACCGACCCTCGAAGCCGAATTCGCCGCGCTGGAGCGTGACGAGAGCGTCGAGAAGGAACTCGAAGCCCTGAAAGCGAAGCGCGCCAAGTCTTCGGCGAAGTCTTCCAGCAAGAAATCGGAGGACTAATCGATGTTGTTTTCACTCGCTTGCCTCACCGGCTTCATGACGTTGGTCTGCGCTCCGGGCCTCATCGCCCAGGCGCGCGCCAACCGGCAGCCATCTGCTGACGAGGCCGCCTGATGGATGAGTTTATTCCAATCATAGCGATCGTCTCGCTGTTCATCGTCCTCCCGGGCATGATCTTCCACTACATCACCCTGTGGCGGAAGCAGAAAACCCTGATGCCCGACGATGAGCGCATGATGGAGGATCTCTGGCGCTCGGCCAAGGCGATGGAACGCCGGATCGAGACGCTCGAATCTCTCCTTGAGCAGAGCGAAGCGGACAGCCCCCGCAGGCCGCCTCGTTCTTCCCGCCCCACTTTTGACGACTAAGGACCCAGACATATGTCCCGCCAATCCCGTGCCTACCGTGATACAGCCCCAGAAGGCGACCAGTACGGCTCCCCGAATCCGAAGCGCTATTACCGCTCGCGTCATGACAAGGTCATTGCCGGCGTCTGTGGCGGCCTTGCCGAACGCTTTGGTTGGGAACCCATCCTGGTGCGCCTGCTAGCCGTGCTCGCCTTTTTCTTTGTCGCCGGACCGATCGCCCTGATAGCCTATATCGTTGTCTGGATGATCACGCCGCGGACACCTTTGGGCGGTCGTACCATATCACCGGAAGAAGATGTTTTCTGGCGCAACGTGAACGACCGCCCCAGAGCCACTTTCGGGAACCTGAAATACACTTTCATGGATCTCGATGAACGCCTCAGGGATATCGAACGCAAGGTCACATCTGACGAGTGGCGACTGCGCAAGGAATTCCGCGACCTGGAGCGTGGCAACTAGACCGCGCCCATTCACCCTAACCATCCGACAAGAAGGACCGGAAAAATGCGTAAGGGGACGCTACTGACGAATAACTGGCTGCTCGGAGGGATCTCCATCCTCATCCTGATGATGGTACTCTTTCTCTCCAGCCTCCAGGGACAGACAGCACTGGAGTTCGGCGGGCTTCAGATGACGTTTGCGCCGCACGAAGAGGGGGGCGTTCGCCTCAGCATCGCCCGCTCTTTTGGTGAGTCAGACTTCACCGCGCTTTAAGGCGCGAACAATCAGGCGCACGGGGCTGACCGCCTCGAGCGCCGCCACTTCGGCGGGGGAGGGCCCGCCAAGGCACCTGGCCGCCAGCACCCGGCCGGCCCAGGGGCCCCAGGTAAAGCCGCGCGCACCAAAACCGTTCACCATGAATATGCCCGGCAACACGGGGGCGTCCGCATCGACAGGGCGCCCTTTTCGCATGCCGGAAAATGTCTCCAGCGCTGCAGAGTAATCGGGCACGGCGCCGACCAGGGGTAATCGATCAGCGGTGGTCGCACGAATGGCAGCACGAGACTGAACGGGCAGCGACGTTGCGCTTCGTTGCCACCATGGAGACAATTGTCGCAATGCGTCGGCATTGGTGGCGCGGGCAGCGGCGGACGTTGCAGCCGGTACACCATCTTCGATTCTTTCAAAGGTAGCGCCCCAGAGCCTCTGATCTTCCAATGCCAGTGCGTAGTGCCCGCTCGCCACTGCCTCTGCTTGAACGGGTGTGGCGTCCGCGACGCTCTCGACCTGACCCAATCGGCCTTCCAGCCCGACCCAGCCAAGTTGCCGGTTCGTCTCCATGGCGGTGGCGAGGACAATGATGTCGAACACCTCGGCATCCACCAAGCGATCCTGTAGCGAAATCTCGACCGTCCCGGTCCGGACCCGAACATTGTCGAGCAATCCGGAAATGATCCGCGCAGGCTCAAGGACCAGTGCGCGCTTGTGGAGCAGGCCGCCGCCCGAAATGGCTTCAAGGTCTTCCAAAGGCAGAGGCGGGTCCGCAAGCAATTTCGCGAACCGGGTCTGCTCGGCCTTGTCCTTTGGCATTTGGCGTACTGTGGTTTCGTGTGCGCCTTCCATGCCTGAATAGGCGCGGCGGGCGGCAAGATAAGCGTCGATCAGCAAGCGGGCTTGCGCCGTGTCGCCCGCATCGAGCCGAGGCATCATAAGGGCCAGCGGATTGCCACTTGCGCCGCTTGCGGGGCCAACTGGATCAAACACAGTCACATCTGCGCCGCGCTCTGTCAGGGCGTAAGCCGCGCTCGCCCCGGCAATTCCTGCGCCCAGAATGGCGATCTTTTGGCGAGGGCCATTATGCGCGCGCAGGCCGTAAATGTCCGGCTTGGCGGGAGAGGCAAGTGCCAACCTTGCTTCCAGTCGCTGCCGCTTGCGGCCGTGTCCCGGTGCTTTGACGACATCGAAGCCGACCTCTGTCAGTCCGCGCCGAACTGCGCCTGCCACGGTGAACGTGCCGATGCTTGCGCCGGGCTTGGAGCGCTCTGCAATCAGTCCGTAAAGATCAGCTGACCACATGGCTTCATTCTTTGCCGGGCTGAATCCGTCGAGAAACCAGGCATCGGCCATGAACTGGCTCTGGGGCAGCGTGTCGTGAATATCGCCGAGATGAAGCGTGAGAGTGACGCCGATATCAGGCCAGACGAGGTGGTGTACACAGCGCACAGGCCCAGGCCAATCGGCGAGCAGTCGCGCTGCCAAGCATGCCAGTTCGGGCCACGCGCCCAACGCGCGCGCCGCATCGGCCTCAGTCAGGGGAAAGCCTTCGAAGCTGACAAAGTGGAGCCATGCATTCGGGGTTGGTCGGTGCGCTTGCCACAGTTCGCACAAGGCGAGGAAGTTCAATCCTGTGCCAAACCCGGTTTCCGCTACCGTGAACTCGGTCTTGCCTGCCCAGGCTTCTGGAAGGCCGCAGCCCTGCAGGAAAACCGCGCGGGTTTCAGCCAGTCCATCCCCCGCCGTGAAGTACACGTCCCCCGCCTCGCGAGCGACGGGCGTGCCGTCGTCCTTCCAGTCAATCATGGGATGCGTGAGCAAGCGGGCCATGCGAGACGGGTTAGCCGGGCCATACCGTTTTGAACAGTCCTCCGCGGCTGCATGCTTTCTGACACCGAATTAATCGGATCGCTCTTGTCCGTCGCGCGTTGATTGACTGACCGCGATCATGCGGCCGACACAAACAAACTGAAGGAGACCCAAATGGACAAGGAACATCTCAAGGGCGGTGCCAAGGAAGCTGAAGGCGAAGTCAAGGAAACTGTCGGTGAAATGACAGACAACAAGAAGATGCAAGCCGAAGGCAAGATGGACAAGGCCGAAGGCGAAGCTCGCAAGACAGCGGGTGACGTAAAGGACGCCGTCAACAAATAGGCGACCCCCTGAACCACTGTGAAAGCCGCTCCTCCGGGGGCGGCTTTTCCTTGCGTGCTGCCGGATGGCGCGCCACATAGGGGCTCTCAGCAGAAGGCATACACTCATGAGCGAGTTTGAGATCAAGCGCGAAGACGGAGAGACCGGCGGGCGCTACGTCACCCTGGTCAACGGCCACGAGGCCGAGATGACCTATTCGAAGGCGGGTACGGAGCGGATCATCATCGACCATACCGGCGTTCCGAAAGCGCTCGGCGGCATGGGTGTCGGCGTAGCCCTGGTCAAACGCGCGGTTGAGGATGCGCGCCGGGACGGAATCAAGATCATTCCGCTGTGCCCTTTCGCGAAGGCGCAAATTCAAAAACATGCAGAATGGCAGGATGTACTGGCATGACCACGATACCCATCACCCATGATGAAAATCATATGCGCTACAGCTATTTCGAGAACGGGCTGGAAGCGTATCTGACCTATGAGCGTCCGCGGACCGGGCTGCGCCATATCACGCACACGATCGTGCCGGGAGAACTGGGTGGACGCGGCCTTGGCAAAAATCTGGTGACGCGTGTGATGAATGACATCATTGCTGCGGGTGAGACGGTTTCTTCGTCTTGCTGGTTTGCAACGGCACTTATTGAAAAGACGCCGGAATGGGCTGCCCTGAGGGGATGACCAAGCCTTTCTGGAAAACCACACCACTGGCTCAGATGTCATCGCAGGAATGGGAATCCCTCTGCGACGGCTGTGGCAAATGCTGCCTGCTCAAACTGGAAGATGAAGATACCGGTGAGATCGCTTACACGCGACTCCATTGCCGCCTGTTTGACGGGGATAGCTGTCAGTGTGCCGATTACAAAAATCGCAAGAAGATCGTCGAAGACTGCGTGATTCTTACTCCGAAGAAGGTCGAGGAAATCCGCTGGATGCCAAAGACCTGCGCCTATCGCCTGATCCATGAGGGCAAGGAGCTGCCGGACTGGCACTATCTCGTGTGTGGTGACCGCAACCGCATCCACGAAGAGGGGCATTCGATCCGGGGACGCACCGTTTCCGAGGACACGGTCTTCGATGAGGACACCGAAGACTGGGTCGTCGACTGGGAAGGCAATGAACCCTAGACGCCGACCACTTCACTATTGGTCGCCTCGGTCTTCAGCCATTTGATGAAGTTGCGCACATCTGGCGTCAGGTGACGGCCTTTCGGATAGACGATCCAGTACCCGAAATCGATCAGGTGGGAGCCATCCGCGAAGGGTGCGACCAGCCGACCAGAGGCGAGATCCGCTGCTGCAATCGCGCGTTTGGCAAGCGCCACGCCGCGTCCGGCGGCAGCCGCCTCGATCACGAGGATCGCCTGATTGAAACGTGGGCCGCGTGAGCCATCAACATCTTTCACATTCCGTGCACGCAGCCAGCTGGCCCAGTCGGGGCAGGACGGGTCATTCTCGTTGCTCTCATCATGGATCAGTGTGTGATGCCGCAAATCCGAAGGCTTACGGATCGCGTCGGTTCCTTCCAGCAGGGCAGGGGAACAGACCGGCAAGACAGTCTCGTCCATCAGCTTTTCAGATTTCAGGCCGTCATAATTGCCCCGGCCATAGCGGATTGCGAAATCGGCATCGGCCGTGGTGAAATCGGTCAGGCCCATATCGGCCGAGATCCAGGCCTCGGTCTCCTCATGTTCCCGGTGGAAGCCATCAAGGCGGGGCGCCAGCCATTTCGCGGCGAAGGACGGCGCAGATGACACCATGACCCGGCCTTTGCGCGCTGGAGCCTGCATGATCCGCCCGGCTTCAGAAATTCTCTCGAATGCATCGCGCACCAGGGGCAGGCTGGCCTGGGCGGCATCTGTCAGCAAAACTGAACGGCCCGTTCGCTTGAACAGGGGCGTGCCAGCATATTCTTCCAGCTGCCTTATCTGTTGTGAAATCGCGCCGGGCGTGACATTCAGCTCTTCGGCAGCCTGTGTAAAAGACAGGCGCCGCGCGGCGGCCTCGAAGGCTCTCAGCGCGTTCAACGGGGGAAGTCGGTCGGATGGGTCTGACATGGATAGTTTCTCTAAAGGATCGCTGTAGGGGTTCATGCTTGCGTCCGCCGCGTCAAGAGCCATTTTGACACCTGACTGATCAGCTTGCCTAAAAAGAGGTCCGCCCGCATGCGCCAATTTCCGGCTTTCTTCAACATGGATGACGCGCGCGTCGTCGTGTTCGGCGGTGGTGAGGAAGCGCGCCGCAAGGTGCGCCTGCTCGCCAAAACACCGGCGCATATCACTGTGATTATTGGAAAAGACATCGATTCCGGCTTCGCTCAGGAGTTTGCCGGGCGCATAACGATTGCGCCGCAGGACCAAGCTGGCGCCGCGCTCGATGTTGCCCGTTTTGCAATTGTGGCCTGCCGAATTGATGAAAACACAGATCGCGCGATCACTTGGGCGCGCCAATATGGCGTGCCTTTGAATGTCGTCGATCGGCCAGATCTCTGCGATTTTACGGTTCCATCCATCATGGACCGCGGCGAGATTGTTGCTGCCGTGGCCTCGGGCGGCTCTGCGCCTGTACTTGCCAAATCGGTGCGAGCCAAACTTGAAGCGCTTACACCCGCACGCATCGGCGATCTGGCGGAACTGGCCGGACGCATGCGAGAAGAGGTGAAGTCCAAATTGCCGGATGCTGGCGCGCGTCGGAAGTTCTGGGAGAGCGTGCTCAATGGCAAGGCTGCCGAACTTGCCTATGCGGGCGAGTTGGAAGCTGCTGAACAGGCGATGCGCGACGCATTGTCCGGCGGCCGGACGCAAGGTGTGGTCCATCTGGTTGGCGCGGGTCCGGGTGATCCGGAGCTGCTGACCCTGAAGGCGCTGCGCCTGCTGCAGGAAGCCGACATTGTCTATTATGACCGTCTGGTCAGCGACGATATCCTGACGCTCATTCGCCGGGATGCCGACCGCGTGTCTGTCGGCAAGAGCAAGGGCGACCATTCCGTCCCGCAGGATGAAATTCACGAAATGCTGATCCGCTCGGCCCGCGATGGCAAGCGCGTTGTACGCCTGAAGGGCGGCGACCCGTTTATCTTCGGGCGTGGCGGTGAAGAGATGGAAGCGGTGCTGGCCGCAGGCGTCGAAGCCTTCGTGGTGCCGGGTATTACGTCGGCGCTGGGATGCGCGGCGCAGGCAGGTGTACCGCTGACCCATCGCGATCATGCCCAGAGCCTGACCTTCGTCACCGGCCATGCCAAGGCGGGCGGCGTGCCCGATCTCGATTGGGACTCGCTCGCCAAGCCGAACCAGACCGTCACCGTCTTCATGGGCGTCGGCACAGCGGCCGCCATTACTGACAAGTTGATCGAAGCCGGGCGCGCGCCAGACACGCCGGTCGCAGTGATCGAGAACGGCACGCGGCCGAACGAAATTCAGGTTTTCGGTATTCTTGCTGAACTGCCTGACCTGATCACAGACAATGGTATCGAGGGTCCAGCATTGCTCATCATCGGCAAAGTGGCGGGCCTGCCTTTCGCGAGTGGCGCAATCGGCCTTTCAGGCTGCGTCAGCCAGGAGACTTTCGTATGACATCCGTTCGCCCGAAACTTAAGCCGGATACGCCAAAGGCCGTCACCGCATGGGAGACCGCGACCGGCCAGAATGTCTGGATGGCCGCCGACGGCAGCTGGACCCAGGACGTTTCAAAAGTTGCCGCCTTTACAGGCGATGAGGCCGAAGCGCGCCTTGCAGATGCTCAGACGCAGGAGGGGATCGTTACCGATCCCTACTTCATGGAAGTCACCGAGACCGGCGAAATCACGGGCCGCGAGACCCTGCGCGAAACCATCCGCGCAAAAGGGCCGACCGTTTCCTATGGAGAGGGCGCATAATGCCCCATCGCGAGATTCAGCGACTCACACTTTACGGCGATTCCATTTCCGGCAATTGCATGAAACCGAAATGGACCGCTGACTTGCTTGGCATCCCATATGATTGGGTAGAGGTCGATATCCTTCAGGGCGGCACCCAGACCGAAGACTTCCTGTCGCTGAACCCGGCGGGTCAGGTGCCGCTGGCGCGCTGGCCGGATGGCCGTGCGTTGCCACAGTCCAACGCCATCATGTTGTATCTCGCCGAAGAGGCAGGCAGTGACCTGGTCCCTTCTGACATGTTCCGCCGGGCCCAGATGATGAGCTGGCTGTTCTGGGAACAATACTCTCACGAGACCGCCATTGCTGTGAGGCGCTTCCAGAAACATTATCTCAATACGCCGGATGACCAGATCGATCCGCAGCTGATGGCCAAGGGGCGCCGCGCGCTCGGTGTGATGGAGCTGCAATTGACCTATACCGACTGGCTGGTTGGCGATGCGATGACGCTCGCCGATATTGCGTTGGTCGCCTACACACGGGTCGCCCATGAGGGTGGCTTTGACCTGTCTGATTTTCCTTCCGTGGAAAGATGGGTCAGCCGCACCGAAGTGGCCCTGAATCTACCGCACGCAAAAGAGGCTGCGTAATGTACAGATATGATGAGTTTGACGCCCGGATCGTCTCCGAGCGGGTCGCGCAATTCCGTGGACAGGTGGACCGCCGCCTATCGGGCGAATTGCTGGAAGACGAGTTCAAGCCGCTCCGCCTGCAGAATGGAGTCTACCTGCAGCTGCATGCCTACATGCTGCGCGTGGCTATTCCATATGGTCAGCTGAATGGCCGTCAGCTGCGCCAACTGGCCATCGTCGCGCGCGACTATGACCGGAATTACGGCCATTTCACCACGCGCCAGAACATACAGTTCAACTGGGTCGCGTTAAAAGACATCCCGGACGTGCTGGCCAAGCTGGCCGAGGTCGAGATGCATGCCATCCAGACCTCCGGTAACTGTATCCGCAACGTGACATCCGATCATTATGCCGGTGCGACGAAAGACGAATTGATGGATCCGCGCCCCTGGTGCGAGATCATCCGCCAGTGGAGCACGTTCCATCCGGAGTTCGCCTTCCTGCCGCGCAAGTTCAAGATTGCCGTCACGGCGGCCGAGCATGATCGCGCTGCAATCCGCGTGCACGATATCGGCCTGCATATCCGCAAGCGCGGCGACGTGGTCGGGTTTGAAGTCCATGTCGGCGGCGGGCAGGGGCGCACGCCGCACCTCGCGACCCTGGTCAACGAGTTCGTGCCGGAAGCCGAATTGCTCGACTATCTCGAAGCCATCATGCGCGTCTACAACCGCTTCGGCCGCCGGGACAACAAATACAAGGCCCGCATCAAGATCCTTGTCAGCGAACTGGGCGAAGCCGAGTTCCGCCGCCTCGTGGAAGAGGAATATGCCGCCCAGTGCGACAATGAGAAAATCGACCTGCCACAGGCCGAGATCGACCGTATCCATGCCTATTTTGCGCCGCCGGAACTGGCCGCGAAGCCAGACACGTCTTCGGCATTCGAGGCCCTGAAGGCCGATGATGCAGAGTTTGCGCGCTGGGCGCGGATCAACCTCCATCCGCACAAGACCCCTGGCTACACGTCGGTCACGGTCAGCCTGAAGCCGATTGGCGGTCTCGCCGGAGACGCCACCGACGCTCAGATGATGACCGTAGCGCATCTGGCCGAGACCTATGCCTATGACGATATCCGCGTCAGCCACGCCCAGAATCTCGTCCTGCCACATGTTGCGCTGGATGACCTGCCGGATGTGTATCGCGAGTTGAAGGCTGCCGGGCTGCATACCGCAAACGAAAGCCTGATCACCGACATGATCGTGTGCCCAGGTCTCGATTACTGCAACCTTGCCAATGCCCGTTCCATTCCAGTCGGGCAGGCGGTTCAGGAAGTGTTCGCCGATCCAGACTATCAGGAAGATATCGGCCGCCTGCACATCAATATTTCCGGCTGTATCAATGCCTGTGGCCACCACCATGTCGGCCATATCGGTATTCTCGGCGTCGACAAGAAGGGTGAGGAATTCTATCAGATTACCTTCGGTGGCCGCGCAGATGAGAAGGCCGCGATCGGCGATATTGCCGGCCCCGGCCTGAAGGCTGATGACGTGCCCGGCGCGCTGAAACGCGTCGTCGACACCTATCGCGAGCTGCGCGCCGACAAGGGCGAGTTGTTCATCGAGACGCTGGCCCGCCTCGGCCATGACCCCTTCAAGGAGGCGCTTTATGCCGCTGGTTAAGAACGGCACAGAGATCGACAATATCTGGGCCTATGTCCCGGATGAAGGTGAGCTGTCTCCTGGTGGATGTATTACAGTTTCGCTCGGACGATTTCGCAGCGAGCGAGACATTCTTCTGGCCCGTAACACCGATATTGGTGTGCGGCTGGAACCGGGCGACGACCCGCACGAACTGGAGGAATATCTCGACCGGTTGCAACTGATCGAAATCAGTTTCCCTAAATATACTGACGGTCGTGGATACTCCCAGGCCCAGCTTTTGCGCCGTCGCTTCGGCTATACCGGAGAGCTTCGCGCTGTGGGTCACGTCCTGCGGGATCAGATATTCTATATGAACCGTTCAGGCTTTGACGCTTACGAGACCGCCCGTGCTGACCTACATGAAGTAGTGAACGCACTGGAAGAGTATTCCGACGTCTACCAGCCCGCAGCGGGTGATCGGACGCCGGTGTACCGCAAGAGACACGAAAGCTGATCCTTATGCCTTATGGCGACAGTCTTGCCCGCAAGTCCGAAGCTGCGGACGTCCGCCTCGCTCGCCTGAATGGTGAGTTGCGCGACGCCTCCGCTCAGACGGTGCTGCGCGTCGCCATGGTTCGCGAATGGTCCAACAGCCTGACCTACGTATCCAGTTTCGGCGCCGAGAGTGTCGCTATGTTGGCCCTGATCGCGGACGTGAAGCCTGACCTGCCCATCGTGTTTCTCGAAACCGGTATGCATTTCCCGCAGACGCTGGACTACAAAGACGAGCTGATCGAAAAGCTCGGCCTGACCGGTGTGCGCGAAATTCCGCCGAGTGAGACCGAGCGCAAGGTGCTCGATCCGAAGAACAATCTCTGGAAAACCGATCCGGACGCCTGTTGCGCACTGCGCAAGGTGCGCCCGCTGGAGCCGGCTCTGGAGGGCTTTGATGCCTGGATCACCGGTCGCAAACGCTTTCATGGTGGGGCCCGGATGAGCCTGCCGGTCTTCGAGTTTGCGAACGGACGCTACAAGGTGAACCCGCTGGCCAACTGGACTCCGGACGATGTGGAACTGTTGATCAAGCAGCGCAATCTGCCGCGCCATCCGCTGGTTGCTCAGGGCTATCCGTCCATCGGCTGCTGGCCGTGCACGAAGCCGTCCGACAATCCGGACGATCCCCGCGCGGGTCGCTGGGCCGGACAGGAGAAGTCCGAATGCGGCCTCCACATCGACAAGACGGAACGCCCGCGCGTCTTCTAGGCCTTCGCCCCGAATATGTGAGCCATGGCGATCGCTCCGGCGGTCGCCACGTTCACACTGTCAAAGCCTTCCGACATTGGGATGCGCACGGGCGTACAAGCCGCGATCAATTCGTTCGGCAGCCCCGGTCCTTCGGCACCGAGCAGGATGGCGAGTCGGTCCGGCACAACCATTTCGGTGATCGGCGGGGCTTCTGCACGCGGCGTCATGGCCCAGACCTCATAGTCCGCCGCCTTGGCCGCGTTCACCATGTCCAGGCCCGTCCCGCCATGGGCATAGGGCAGCCATAGGCTACTGCCGGAGGAGACCCGGATGGCCTTGCGATAGAGCGGGTCACAGCATTGACCATCCATCAGCACTGCATCTGTGCCAAAGGCGGCCGCATTACGAAAGCAAGCGCCGACATTGTCGTGATTGGACAGGTCTGACATCAGGAGCAGGGTAGAGGGACCGGCCTCTATGGCGGCGAGAAACGCGGCCGGTTCGGCGATGTCGCCTTTCAGCCCACAGGCAAGCACGCCGCGATGCATCGGAAACCCTGCGACCGCATCCATCACCGACTGGGGCGCGACATAGACCGGCACGTTCTCCGGCACGAGGGCCATCAATTCGGCCAGCGGTGCGACCCGGTTCTCTGCAAGGAACACACTTTCCAGCGCAAAACGTCCCCGACGCAGCGCTGTCTCCAGCGCTACTTTGCCCTCGACGATGAAGCGCGCGCCATGACCTGAAGTCAGGTCCTTCTCGCGAATGGATGTGTAAGCCTCCAGCCTCGCATCTGTCGCGCTATCAACTTCTATCGCAAAACCCATCTCAATTTCTCTATGCTGAGGCGCAAGACGTCGTCCAACTGGCGGGGCGTCCATGACGTGGAACGAATCCGGCTCGGCCGACTACGAGCATACTTCACCCATACGGACAAATCGACGTCCGGCACAGACGATCCAGGCCGAACATTCTCCTGCAGGGGATCCCCCCGCACTTCAGCTCAAATAATTCTCCCAATAGGAGAAAAATTCTACTGTTTGGTATTGTTATCGCAATCATAAATAGATAGAGGGAGATTGCGAAGGATTTGCAGGCGGGCCGGGGGGACGCATGAATATCATGATGAAAACCATTGTGGTGCTTTGGCACCATAGGCTCATCCTTGTATTGTTGCTGGTCGCGTTTTGCGTGGTCGCGAGCTCTGCAGGAAACCGCATGCACCGCAAGGCGATGTTGGAACACGTTACGGACAAACAGTTTCAGCTAAATTTGGAAATGACCCGCTATAGCGGGGCAGAGGCTCCACCAATTCTCCTCAACTCGCTGAGCGAAGATGATATAGGACTTGTCCATAGACTGCGGGAATCGCACGAGCGGGTACATGTGGGGTTTCCCGAGTGTCGCCGCGCTCCAGCCAGATCAATTGTTGGCCCTCAGCCTGATCCCTTGATCTGTGAAGTCCAGATTCCTCCAAGAAAGCCGTCAGACATAATTTGCGAGTCTGAAATCGGTTCGCATCCCTATGTGGCTGCGGGCAGGTTCATCCGCGGAGCCTATTCGGCATGTCTGATGACACTTTGGTCAAGAGAACAGGGAGAATGGTCGCTGAATTCTGCCGCGGTGGGTCCAATGAAAAACGGCCCACTGTTAAGCGGGCCGTCTGAGCTGGATGAAGATGCGTATTCGAACCTGACCGGTCACTAAGCCGGGTTGGGGGCCATGTTCGGCAGGCCCTGATCCTTGGCCATACGTTTCATGGCTTTCTGGAGCTTTTCGAACGCGCGCACTTCGATCTGGCGAATACGCTCACGCGAAACACTGTAAACCTCGGACAGTTCTTCCAGTGTTTTCGGCTCTTCCGACAGGCGGCGCTCGGTCAGGATGTGGCGTTCGCGCTCGTTCAGGTCTTCCATGGCAGCGGTCAGCAATTCCATCCGCGCATTGAATTCCTGCTTGTCGGCAAACTCCTCGGCCTGGCCCTGATCATCGTCGGCCAGCCAGTCCTGCCACTCCATGTCGCCATCGGTGCCCATGGGCACGTTCAGCGAAGCATCCGAGCCGGACATGCGTCCGTTCATCGAATACACTTCAGCTTCTGTCACATTCAGCTTTTCGGCGATCAACTGGGCCTGTTCAGGACGAAGGTCACCTTCGTCCAGAGCCTTCATTTCGCCTTTCAGGCGGCGAAGGTTGAAGAACAGCTTCTTCTGCGCGGCCGTGGTGCCGAGTTTCACGAGGCTCCAGCTGCGCAGGATGTATTCCTGAATGGCGGCACGAATCCACCACATGGCATAGGTTGCCAGTCGGAAACCCTTGTCCGGGTCGAATTTCTTCACGGCCTGCATAAGACCGACATTGCCCTCGGAGATCACTTCGGCCATCGGCAGGCCATAGCCACGATAGCCCATTGCGATCTTCGCAACGAGACGCAGGTGGGATGTCACCATCTTCTCGGCAGACTGGGTATCTTCCTGTTCGCGCCATTTCCGCGCGAGCATGAATTCCTCATTCTTCTCGAGCATGGGGAACTTACGAATTTCGGTGAGATAACGGCTCAGGCCCTGCTCCGGGCTGAGTGCCACACTCGCACTGGCGGTTTTGTTCGCCATATCTAATCTCCTCCTTTGCAGACCAACCCCGCATTGCGGCGATCGTTCCGGCAATCAGATCTTCTTCCTGACGTTTAGCCCCGCATGGCGGCGGCGTCGCCCCGTATAAACCGCATGAATGTCATCGCGGTTTAACATAAATAAGCATTCGGCCCCTGCTTTTGAAGGGGGTTCAAGCGTCTGATTTCACGCTCACGAGAAAGTATATCTTGTGGCGGCAAAGTGATCCAGAAGGCCGCCACACCTTGCTGTCAGAAGTTGCGGAACCGGTTTGAAGGTTGCGGGGTTGATTGCCCAGATATGACAGGACACAACCAAATGGGCAGCACCACTCTCACCCGCACGGACGCCTTCCGGCAATTCGTGCAATCAGATTCCTTTCCCTGTATTGGGGCAAAATCGGCAATGGTTCGCGATCAGCTGGTCATTGCGGAATTCGGCGACATAGATTCCGCTGCAGGTGACATCAATCTCAGGCGCGCACTGGAAGAGTTTATCGAGGAGCTCGATTTCAGCTCCCCTGTGGTTCAGTCCTTCGTCGCCATCTTCACGGGGCCGACCGAGCTGTCAGAGACTGAATTCGAGCGTGCGCTCTGGAATCGGCTTCAATCCTTGCACAATCTCGATGTGGTCGAGGGCAGGGGGTGGGCCGAGAGCGCGGAGCGTGATCCGGAATCGGCACATTTCTCGATGGGCTTGCTGGGCGAGGCCTTCTTCGTCATCGGCCTGCACCCGAACGCATCCCGACCAGCCCGTCGTTTCGAGTTTCCTGCGCTCGTCTTCAATTCGCATGAGCAATTCGAACGCCTGCGCCAGGATGGCCGGTTCGAGAAAATGAAGCAGATCATTCGAGAGCGCGACAAGGCGCTTGCCGGTTCGGTTAATCCGATGCTGGCAGATTTCGGCCGGGGGTCTGAAGCCGCGCAATATTCAGGCCGCGAAGTCGGTCCTGAGTGGAAATGTCCGTTCACCCCGCAGGAGCCTGCGAAATGAGTCACCGTATCCCCCCGAAATCCGGCACGGCCTTCATCCTGCGCAAGGGCGAACGCCTGACTGTGACAGATCCCGAAGGCGAACAAGTCAGCGACATGGTCGCCTACAATCTGGACGACCGGAAGGAAGTGATTTCATCCGGGCGTTCCCTCGATTATGCCGGGCGCATGTTCCTGACCACGGGAGACATGCTCTACTCCAATCGCAGCCGTGACATGTTGAAAATTGTCGAGGATGAGGTCGGCCGTCATGATTTCACGCTGACGCCCTGCTCGAAGGATACGTTCCGCAAGCTGTACAATGAAGCTGATCCCCAAGGTGGTTGTCAGGAAAACCTCGAAGCAGCCCTGGCCGAATACGGCATAGGCCCCGATGATATTCCGATCGCGTTCAACATCTTCATGCATGTCGCGACAGATCCTCAGACGGGCGAGATCAAGGTTTTGCCACCTCTGAGCAAAGCGGGGCAGTCGATTACGTTCGAAGCCTGCATGGACCTTCTGATCGGCATGACCAGCTGCTCCGCAGGAGAGTCCAATAATTTTCGCTACAAGCCGATAGATTATGAGATCGTGCAGGCAGTCGACTGATGGATATTTCAGCAATCTATTACGACGGATGGAAAGATCTTGTCCGTATCGCGCTTGCCGCCCCAGTCATATATTTCACCATCATCGCTTTCATCCGGCTCGCTGGAAAGCGGTCTACGTCTCAGATGAACAATTTTGACTGGGTGGTGACCGTGGCGCTGGGCTCAATCGCTGGAGCGGGTATCACCTCGAATTCCGTCACGGCCGTCGAAGCCTTGTTCGCCATTGCAGTCCTCCTGTTTATTCAATGGGGGCTGACATTCGTTCTGGCGCGCAGCGACTCTGTGGAATGGCTTGTGAAATCCAGTCCACGACTTCTGGTATATCGGGGTCAGTACCTTATGCAGAATATTCGCGATGAGCGTCTGACCAAGTCCGAAGTGCTCGCCGCGTTGCGGGAAAATGGCCTGACACGCGTTGCCGAAGCTGAGTTGGTCGTGCTCGAAACGGATGCGTCATTCAGCGTGGTCGCGCGCAAGAATGCGGATGTATCGCCCGAACATCTTGCCCAATCTGTCGTCGGAGTTCCAGGCCACTCCTGAAGTGTGCGTCACAATAAATTCATGAAAGTCAAAGTCTTGTACGCTGTTGTGGCTATTACTGGTTACAAAGTTTTCAGACTGTGATGATAGCGAGAACCCATAAGGCCTTTTGGGTGGGGCAGATGGGTTTATTATGAGATTTCGCTCCACGTCATGGATGCATTTTGAGCCGCTCTCTCTCGGAGACAGCTTTGATGCGGTATCCGCGTTTTTCGTCAAGAACCCTGAAGCGACACTGTGCCCGGTTGTCGATTTTAACGGCAAGCCGACAGGGTTTGTGTCCCTTCAGGCTTTCCAGCGCCTGATCTCAAATCCGTTCGGCTATGCCCTGAATCAGAAAAAGGGTGTGTCCGGCATAATGGATCGAAACGTGCTGGTGATGGAGCTATCGGAGGATGCCGCGACCGTATTCGGCAGTATCCGGGACAAATCAGACCTGCTCACCAACGGACTGATCCTTGCGCATGAAGACGGCATCTATGCCGGATGTCTCAACGCGCTTGGTGTGTTCCATGCCCTTACCGAAATTCATGCCAGTATGCTGACTGAACTCAAGGCCGAGATCGAGGAGCGTGAGCGCGCCGAGCGCAAGATCCGCCAGCTTGCCGACACAGACCCATTGACCCGAATCCTGAATCGCCGCGCCTTTGTGCGGGAAATGGAGGCTCTGGTGGCACAGGGCCAGCCCTTCATGTGCGCCTTGATCGACCTGGACAGGTTCAAGCCCCTGAATGATCGCTATGGGCATGCGATTGGGGACCATGTCCTGAAGGTTCTCGCCACGCGCCTGTCGGAGATGGAGGGCTGCCAGCATGCTTGTCGCCTTGGTGGAGATGAGTTTGCGTTTATCATTCCATCGGTTGGCGATAACGCACTGGCATTGGCTGCGCTTGTCCAAAGTGCTCTGGTTTCTCCGATAGAAACCGATCTCGGGCTCGTCACGGTCGGCGCCTCCATCGGGGTCGCTGCGTTTCCGGATGACGCGGCTGACAAGGCCAATCTGATGTACGCAGCCGACAAGGCCATGATCCGGATAAAGTCGGAGGGCGGAGGGATTGCGGTATTCGATCGCCGTGAAGACATGGCGGACATGGACGCCGAAGAGTTCGACAAGACCATTATCGGGGCGGTCAAGGACAATTGCTTCCAGCCCGCAGTTCAGCCGATTCTGGATTTGCGCAGTCACTCAATTGCCGGTTATGAAGTGCTTGCGCGCTGGCCGCATAGCGGCCTCAGCCGGCAGCCCTCGCCCAAGCAATTCATGCCGGCAGTGGAGCGCCTTGGCCTGATCGACAGTTTCTTCTGGTCCATGCTGAACCAGGCTTTGCGCTGGTTGCCCGGGGGTACCAGCTTCCTGTCATTCAACGTCTCTCCCTCTCAATTGACGTCTCTGGAATTTGCTGACCATTTCCTGAACGCGCTCCGCCGCCATGGCATAGCGCCTGAACGGATCGAACTCGAAATCACAGAAAACGTCCTTTTCAGGAACATCGATACGAGCAAACACGTGCTTGGCAAGATTGTCGGGGCAGGGGTCTCTCTGGCTCTGGATGACTTTGGCACCGGCTATTCCTCGCTCTCCCTGTTGGAGGAATTGCCCTTCAAGAAGGTCAAGCTCGACAAGAGCCTGCTCGGCAAGAAGAGCGATTCCGGTGTCCTGCCCAAAGTGCTGACTGGCAGTCTGAAGATGTGCCGCGAGATGAATCTGATCAGCTGCGCCGAAGGCGTGGAAACCAGCTGGCAACTCGAACAGCTCGCCGCGCGCAATTGTGATCTCATACAGGGCTACCTCATTGGTCGGGCCGTGCTTTGCCAGGAGATGACCGCGCCCGATATCAATGTGCGGGCGGGCTGAAGCAGCCTTCTTCAGGGCATAATCGCGTCCTTGTCCCGCAAGGAATCCGTTGCGCCTGTTGCCAGTAGGGGTGCCCGCGAGAACGTATCCGCCGCCTCTACGCGCCGGACATATACTTGCGCGGATGGACAGCCTGTTTGCGCCCCCACCGGTATTGAAGCCGCATCTTCAGCCATTCCGTTTCTGGATATGGCTGCAGCTCATCCTTCTGCGCCTGTATGTGCGCCGAACGAGAGGTCGCGGCACGCCGTTCCTCACCATGTGCGATGCGCAAGGGAATGTCTGGATCGCGGCAATCGGGGATATGCCAACAGTCGCGCGGCCTGACCCTTTGGCGTTCACCCTCCCAAAGGCCTGTCAGGTCGCGATGGGCACCGCATCCGAACCCGCGCCTGCGCATGATGCGGGCGACCATCGCGTCGGAACAACGCTATTTCCGATGATTCGCCCGCATGATGCCGAGTTGCGCCTGCCTCCCCCCGATACCTGACCCGGGCGCTTACAAATTCCTGATCTTGTCCACCGAGCGCCTTCACGGGCGTTGCAGGCGCAGGTCGCTCCGGCGGGCTGGTACACGATTTGCCTGTCACAGGACGAACGGCATTGTCGCTGCTGGTCCTGAATCTGGTCTGGCGGCTCCGAAATCCCGGGTGCCATACCGAAAAGGACACGCGCATGCGTCTTCCTCATCTGACATCACTCCAGGGCGGGCGCGCCATCGCTGCGCTCATGGTCGTCTTCTATCACCTTAATATCTTCATCTTGCCAAAGCGGCTTTATGCGGAAACGGGCGAAGCGCTGCATCCTGTAGCGAATATGGGCTATTCGGGTGTTGAATTCTTCTTCGCCCTGTCTGGATTCCTGATGCTCTACATCCATCGTCGGGATTTTGGTGCCCCTCAAAAGGCCTATAGCTACGCGATCAAACGGGTCTCGCGCATCTATCCGGCCTATTGGCTGGTTCTCATCCCAATGGTCCTGGCCGGTGCCCTGATCCCGGCCGTCGGACTTGGCTATATGCCGGGTCTTGGGCAATTGCTGCCGAACCTCTTCCTTGTGCCAATGGAAGACACTCCGATTCTTCAGGTTTCATGGACCCTGCAACATGAAATGTTGTTTTACGCCATATTCGGCCTCGCTATCCTGCATCGCTGGATCGGTCTCGGCATCCTCAGCATGTGGTTTACCGCCTGCGCGCTCACCGTATTTGGCCAGGACGTACTGTTCCCGGCGGACTTCCTGTTCTCACCCTATAATTTGATCTTCCTGTTCGGCGGTCTGGCGGCGGTGTCCTTCCAGCATCTGGGACGAAATGCAGCGCGCGGCCTGCTGGTCGGCGGTTTGCTGGTCTTCCTGATGACGGGGCTCAACGATATCTATCGCCCCGTCGAGATCGGGTTTGGTGTGCGCACGGTCCTGTTCGGTGCCTCTGCCAGCGCGATCATTGCCGCGCTCGCCGCAATGGAAACCGCTGGCCGCCTGAGCATTCCGCGCAGCCTTCGTTTGGTCGGCGACGCGTCCTACATGCTCTATCTTGTGCACATGCCAATGATGACCGCCGGTGTGCCGGTTGCGAAATTCCTGCACCTACCGGAATTCCTGCCGCCTTGGATCATGGCGCTGCTGTTCGTGATCGGGTGCACAATCGCGTCCGTTGTCGCGCACCTGTACCTGGAACGCCCTCTGGTTCGCTACATCTCGCGTAAGTTCGGCGCGCCGAAAAACCTGTCTGGCCAACTCAGCCTTGCAGACGCTTTGCGTCAGGCGGCGTCTAGTCGGCTTCCAGTTCAACACGGGCCTCGGACAAATAATCCGTAGACCGCATTTCATGCAGGCGGCTGGCCGTGCGTTCGAACTCGAAACTGCCATCGCCTTCGGGATAAAGGCTCTCCGGTTCGGCGGCTGCGCTGGCCACCAGCTTGATCTTCGCTTCATAGAGCGCGTCGATCAGTGCCACGAAGCGCGCCGCCTCGTTGCGGTTTTCCGGGCCGAGCGTGGGAATGCCTGACAGGATCACCGTGTTGAAATTTGCGGCGATGGCCAGATAGTCCCGCGACCCGAGCGGCCGGGCGCACAATTCCTCGAAGGTGAAGCGCGCCACACCCGCCGCTTCGCGTTGGACTTCCAGTTTGCGGCCTTTCACCGTCAGCACGCAATGCTGTGGTTCTGCCCCAAGGGTCAGCCGGTCCCAGGCCCGGTCCAGCGCGGCCTCGGATTCCGGGCCCAATGGCGAATACCAGACCGGCGCTTCGATCAGGCGGTCAAGGCGGTAATCCCGCTCCGAGGCGAGTTCCAGAATTTTGCAATGCGCCTTCAGATGCTCGATGAAGGGTAGGAAGAGGGGGCGATTGATCCCATCCTTGTAGAGATCATTGGGGTGGCGGTTCGAGGTCGCCACCACCGTGACTGCCATGTCGAACAGTGCCTCGAACAGGCGGGCCAGAACCATGGCATCAGCAATCTGGGTGACCTGGAACTCATCGAAGCAGAGCAGGCTCGCCTCGGAGGCGATCTGTTTCGCCACTGGCGCGATTGGATCATCGCCCGCTCCCTTCACGCGCCATTCGGACCGCTTGCGGTCGTCTTGCGAGAGCTTGCGCCAGGCATCCAGCCGGTCATGCACTTCGGCCATGAATTCATGGAAATGGACCCGCCGGCGGGCTTCAACCGGTGCACTCTCGAAGAACAGATCCATCAGCATGGATTTGCCCCGACCAACGCCGCCCCACATATAGAGACCCGTGACGGTCTCGGCCTTTGAGAACCAGCCGCCGGTCTTGCGGTTGGCCAGTCTGTGTTCCAGATCGTTCAGCGCCGCAGCGGCGGTTGCCTGAACCGGGTCCGGCGTCAGCTGGCCGCTCTCGATGCGGGCTTCGTATTTCTCAAGGACGGTGGTCATCCGGGTCAACCCAGCCGCTCGGCGATCTGGGCCAGCAGTGCGCTCCAGGCTCCGGGCACCAGCAGGAAGGTCAACGCCGCACCGGTCAAGGCGCCGCCCAAATGCGCGCCATGTGCGATCATCGTATTAGGGCGTTGCGACAGGAAGAAGCTGACCGAGATAAACAGAACTGCCGCAACAATCGCCCACATCGGCAAGATGAAAAGCAGGTACAACACCGCAAACGGCGCCAACACACTGAACGCGAGCACGATACCGGACGTCGCGCCCGACGCGCCCACGGCGCGGTAGTCGGGCTGGTCGCGTTTGTCGATGTATTCCCATGCGTTTCCGGCAAACAGCGATCCGAAATAGATGATCAGGAATGTTGTTGCGCCAAGTTCGCGTTCCAGCACTCCGCCAAACTGCCACAGGACGAACATGTTGATGAGCAAATGTGTGCTGTTCACATGCAGGAAGGCTGAAGTCACGAAGCGCCACCATTGGCGGCCCTCTCGGATCGGCGCGATCCAGAAATTGTTGTCCTCGAAGAAAGCGCGGTTTGACAGGCCAATCAGACTGACGAGGACATTGGCCGCGATCAGGCTGATCGTCACGGGATATTCCATCATCGGGGGTGCCGCCTTTTTCCTGTGTCGCCCAGCAAAAAGCCGCCCGGACGTATCCTAGGCGGCTTAGCAAGGGGAAGGGGCGCTTCGCAAGCACCCGCATGGATTAGGCCGCGCGGACGGCCGTGGTTTCAGCGGCTGGCATCAGGTCCATCAGGAAGTCTTCAAACGCATCGGGGCGCTGGATGAAGCGATTGAATGGCAGAGTGGCCTTGAAAATAGCTTGCGGATGAATGTTCGCGCCACAGCGCAGGGCAGACTCAACAGCCTGGTCGCGAACATCCATGGAAGAGACGACCGCAATCCGGTATTTGCCCATATTGGCAACCCGCGCGATGGTCATGTCCGGGTCAAAGGAGTCTGGCAGGCCGAGGTCGAGCACGACGAGATCGAATCTTTCGAGGCGCAACCGGGCTTCCGCCATCATCAGGGTCGGCGCCATGACCAAGTCAACCTGCACGCGGGAGCGCGCAGCCTTGTCCGCGGCAATCGCCAGCATGTCTCTGACTGGCTCGTGATCTTCAACCCAAAGAACTTTCATCTACACTATTCCCGATTTGTTTGCCCGCGAAGGAAAGCCTTAAGCCAACCCCCCTGTGGCGTTCACAATGGCACGTGGCTCTTACGTCTTGGTAAAGCGAAACTTTCCGAAGTGTTTATATTTCAACACAATGCAGCGTTCCGGTGGCCTGCGCGAACGGCCATTCCCCTGTAGTTCCCGCTTTGAGGGATTCGCCCCAACCCCTATGTATATAAAGGGAGAACGGAGTGGCCCACGCACCATGAGCGACGAGAGCCTGATCGCAAAATCCTCTACTTTGAGAGGATCGGCATTTCTTGATGCAGAAAAAAATAATGACCAGCATATCGTCGATACGCTGATTGAGGAACGCTGCCCGAAACTGCGCGAGAGCTGGTCGTGGCCGCTTGTCCGTCCGGTTCTCTACAAGACGCTTGGGTATCGGCGGGCGCGGGAAATGGCCGACACGATCATGCAGCTGAATGGGCGGGACTCGTTCGATCATCTTTCACGCCAATTGAACTTCTCTCTTGAGGTCGACGGTCTCGAGAGACTGCCAAGTGCTGGGCGGGTTATCATTGCGGCCAACCATCCAACCGGTTTGGCAGATGGTGTGGCGGTCTGGGATCTGCTCAAGCAGGTTCGGCAGGATATCGTATTCTTTGCCAATGCCGATGCCATTCGCGTCAATCCGAACTTTCAGGATGTCATCATCCCGGTCGAATGGGTGGCCGAGAAGCGCACCCCGGCCAAGACGCGCGAAACCCTGAAGCGGGCAGGGCAGGCCTTTGCCGAGGAAAAATGCGTTGTCATCTTCCCGTCGGGGCGGCTTGCAAAGAAGGAAGACGGGCGGCTGGTCGAGAAGGACTGGTTCTCTACAGTGGTCGGCCTCGCGCGGAAACAGAAGACACCCGTCCTGCCGCTCAATCTCGATGCGTGGAATTCGAGGCTCTTTTACTTTCTCAGCGAGCTGAACCCGGAATTGCGTGACATCACCCTGTTTCACGAGCTGCTGAACAAGCGCGGCGCGCAAGTGCGTATGACGTTCGGCCAGATGATTCATCCAGACCAACTGGCAGGCGACGCCATCGAGCTCACAGAAAAACTGAAGCACCACGTCGCTTATGATCTGGGCCGTGACCGTTTCGCAGTCTTCGAGCCTTAGCGTATGTGCGGACGATTCTTCCGGCATGGCGTAACGTGGGAGGAATACCACAATGCGCTGAATCTGATTCACCCGAACGGCATCCAGCCGCCGGAGCCTGCGTACAATATTGCGCCCACCCAGTATGTGCCCATCATCCGCATGGCGCCGGAAGGCGAGGATGTGCCGCGTCACGCCATCCAGATGGCTCCGGCCATGTGGGGACTGGTTCCCAGCTGGTGGAAAAAGCCGTTGAGCGAGAAGAAATTCTCGACGTTCAATGCGCGCAGCGAAGGTCTTGAAGCGTCCAACACGTTTCGCGGGCCTTTCCGGCATCATCGCTGTCTGGTTCCGGCCAGCGGCTTCTATGAATGGACAGGCCCGAAGGGCAAGAAGCAACCCTTTGCTATCGGCCTGCGAAACCGGCGATGGTTTTGCTTTGCAGGGTTATGGGACCGCGCCATGATCGACGGGGCCGAGATCGACACATTCACCATCCTGACCACCAAGCCCAACGACCTGATGGCGGGGCTGCACACACGCATGCCGGTCATCCTTCATCCGTCGGACTATCGGACATGGCTGGATGCTGACAATCGCAAGGTGGAACACCTCTACGAACCATTCCCAACCGAGGACATGCATGCATGGCCTGTAAATCCTGCCGTGGGAAATGTCCGTAATCAGGGCGTCCAGTTGATAGAGGAAACCTAGTTCTTCTTCCAGGCCACCTGATAGAGGTCCAGTCGACGATCCTTGAGGTTCTGTACCGCGCCGGATTGACGAGCTGTGAGCAGGTCTGAAATGGACAGGTCAGCCAGCGCAATCGTTTCCGTGTTCGGGGCTGTATCCGCTGCTACGCCATCGCGTGAGAAGGGGAAATCGGACGGGGTCAAGATACAGCTCTCCGCATAGTGAATGTCCATGTTCTCTACATTCGGGAGGTTGCCCACAACCCCGGACATGGTGACATAGCACTGGTTCTCGACCGCACGAGCCTGACAGCAATACCGCACCCGCAAATAGCCGCGCCGTTCGTCGGTACAGAAGGGCACGAACAGCATCAGCGCGCCCTGGTCGACAAGGTGGCGCGCAATTTCGGGGAACTCACTGTCATAACAGATCATCACGCCTATCGGGCCACAGTCGGTCTGGATCACAGAGTTTCCACGACCGCCCTGAATGTTCCACCAATGGCGCTCGGACGGGGTCGGATGCAGCTTCTGCTGGGTATGGACCGAGCCGTCGCGCAGGAAGACGTGGCAGACATTGAGAATTTCGCCATTCGCCATCTGGCTCGGATGAGTTCCGCCAATGATGTTGATGTTGTAGGAAACTGCCAGCTTCTCCATGAACTCCACAAAACGCGGCGTATAGTCAGATATCTGAGAGATCGCATCGACAGGGCCGAGCGGGCGTTCAGACAGCGACAGCAATTGCAGTGTCAGCATTTCCGGGAAGACCACGAAGTCTGACTGGTAGTCTGACGCGATATCGACCCAGTATTCGACCTGTCCTTCAAACTCGTCGATGGAAGTGATCCGGCGCATCTGGAACTGGACCGTGGCGATCCGCACCCGTTCGGGCAGGGACGTGTCGCCAAAGCTCGTATTGGTCTGGATCTTCTCCTGCGCCAGTGGGTTCTCCCAGAACATGTGCGTGGCATGTCCCATGGAGTCGATATCTTCCGGCAGGTAATGGCGCAGTACGCCGAGCGGCTCATACCCCTGATTCAGTTGGAACGTGATAACCGGGTCGCGGAGCTTGGATTCGCGGACCGCCTTCACATAGTCGTCCGGGTTGGGATATTGTTTGGCGCGGCGAGCATAGCCAGGCATCCGACCGGCAAATACGATACCTTTCAGCTCCAGCCACTGGCACAGTTCGCGCCGTGCCTTGTAGAAACGCTGGCCAATGCGCAAGCGACGGAACGCCGGGTCGACCGCGACATCCATGCCGTAGAGCACGTCCCCTTCGGGGTCGTGACGGGCGGCATATCCGCCGCCGGTAATCTGCATCCATGTGTGCGGACCAAAGGCATGTTCGGACGCGATCATGAAGGTGGCGCAATGGCCAACAATCTGGCCTTCGTATTCAGCGATGAACTGCCCATCCGGAAACCGGTTGATCTGCGCCATGAGGTGGTCGCGGGAATACTCTTCGCCCTCGCCATAAACGCGCGCCGAGAGGCCCTGAAGGCCGGGGATATCATCCGGCGTTGCATTGCGGATGATCAGTTTTGCTTTGCTATTGCTCATGGCGAAGGAATGTCTCTGGAGGGATAAGGTTCAATGGGGCAGGCGCAGGCTGGCCCGCAGGCCACCGAGAGGGCTGTCGCTGAGGCGAAGATCTCCGCCATGCGCGCGCGCCGTATCTCGGGCGAGGGTCAATCCGAGCCCTGTGCCCGGTGTATTCTGGGTGCGGGCCTCATCCAGCCGCATGAAAGGGCGGAAAGCATCCTCGCGCAGCTCCGGGATAATGCCCGGTCCATTGTCATCGACGTGTATATCGGCCGCATGCGGACCGTTCACAAGAGTGATTTGTGTGTCGGTCGCGAATTTTGTCGCATTGGAGATCAAATTTGTCACAGCGCGCTTGAGTGCCAAGCGACGGCCATTGACCTGAACATGATCGGGTCCGGTTACGGTAATGTGCGGGCCAAAGCCCGCGGCGGCGTCGCGCAAGAGTTCGGCAAGGTCAAAATCGCCCGGCTCATCGCCTTCTTCGCCGCGCGCAAAGGTGAGATATTCGTCCAGCATCATGGACATGTCATCAAGATCGGCCCGCGCGGCTTTGATGTCATCGGTCTCGTCCATCATGGCCAGCGCCAGCTTTAGTCGGGTGAGGGGCGTGCGCAGATCATGGCTGACCGCGGCTAGCATGGCGGTGCGCTGTTCCGCAAAGGCGGTCAGCCGGTTCTTCATGTCGATTACCGCCCGGGCCGCCTCGCGCACTTCGTTGGCGCCAGACGGGCGGAAGTCCGGCACATCCCGGCCACGGCCGAACGCTCGCGCGGCCTTTGATAAGCTCAGGATCGAGCGCACCTGCTGGTTCAGGAAGCCGATGGCCAGCGCAACCATGAACAGGGAGAACAGGATCACCCAGACAATAAAGATGTGGGTATTGGCGGCGAGCACACGTTTGCGCTCGACAATGATTTCAACTGTGCGGGGCCCCGACGCGAAGCGGAGATGCAGCATTGAGTCCTGGGGGTTCAACGCCGTCTCCACCGGTACGCCAAGCCGGGTCTCCAACTCCTTGTCCAGCGTGCCGCTATAGGAGAAGACTTCAGCATAGCTTCGGCGATCGAGGCTGGCGGAATCGCTGTCGCAAGTGAAGGTCAGGTCCAGGCGCTCATCTATGGTCTTGCGGTCCAGCACGGACTCCTCGCGGCGGTCGCAATATGCCTGGACGAGGCTCGCATCGCGCGCGATGGATTGGGCGAGCTTGCGGTTCACCTCCGCAATATGGCTGTCGTAATAATACCACGACATGAGCGACAGGATCAGAACGACCGGCGCGATTACCATCAACATGCTGCGGGCATACAGCCCGCGCGGTGTGATATCTCTCAGGCGCAGCATCGGCTCAGTCCGGCATGAGGCGATATCCGACGCCTCGCACGGTCTGGATATGGATCGGCTCTTTCGGATTGGGTTCGATCTTGCGGCGCAGGCGCGTCACCTGCACATCGACAGAGCGCTCCATCCCGGCTGAAGTCAGGGAGGCCAGCTCCTCACGGCTCACCGGTTCGCCCGGATTTGAGGCCAATACCGTCAGCAATTGCAATTCGGCTTCGGTCAGACGAATGCGCGTGTCGCCCTCCTTCAGCTCCCCGCGTTCTGCATTGAACACCAAACCGGACATTTCGACTTCTTCGGGCGGCTCGGCCTTGTGCGACCGGCGCAGGATGGCGGCGCAGCGCAAGGACAGCTCCTCTGGCTCGAAAGGCTTGGCGAGATAGTCATCTGCGCCATGCTTCAGCCCTTCAATCCGGTTGGACGCTTCACCTTTGGCGGTCAGCAGCATGACGGGCGTTTCCCGATTGCGCCCCTCCCGCATGGATTTCAGCAGGGACAGGCCATCTTCGCCCGGCATCATTATGTCCAGAATGGCGAGATCAAACTCCATTGATGACATCATCTTGCGCGCCCCGTCCGCTCCGGACGCCGAGGTCACGCGATATCCTTCACGGGTGAGATATCGCTTCAGCAGGTCGCGAATGCGGTCATCGTCATCGACGACGAGAATATGAGCGGTGTCCTGGTTCATTTGACGAGCGCATCCATCACTTTGCGCGCCCCTTCAACCGCATCCGGGCCAGCGGCGCGATAGGCCAGGCGCAGCCGCTCGCGCAATACGATCGTGATCTGGGTGGTCAGCGTGGTGCCCGCATCCGACAGGTTCAGCGTGCGCCGACGCTTGTCACTTGCCTGTTCACGCTCGCGCTCGATCAGGCCGCGCTTGTCCAGTTCGCCGATGATGCGAGCGAAAGTTGGTACTGTCATGCTCAACGCATCGCGCAGCTCGCCCACTGTTTGGCCGGGTGAGTAGCGGACAGCCATGAGTATTTGCAGTTCTGGCTTGCTCAGCCCTGCCTTGTGCCGCGCCTCTTCTGCGGCTCTCATCAGTTCGGCGCTTCCTGCCAGCAGGAGTCCGACACCTCTATCAAGCTCCTGATCCATAAGGAAAAGGCGCGGATCGAAAGGTCTATTCAGGTTGACGTCAGGGGCCATGTTCTGAAATGAACGCGAAAATGCTATAAGTGCAAGCGAGGAGCGCTGAACTATTATGTCTGCTTATGACGACCGTGACGGTTATATCTGGATGGATGGGGAATTCGTGCCGTGGCGGGACAGCAAAGTCCACGTCCTGACGCATGCGCTTCACTATGCGTCCTCCGTCTTTGAAGGTGAGCGGGCATATAGCGGCAAGATCTTCCGTTCGCTGGACCATTCCAAGCGCCTGCACAATTCAGCGGAGATCATGGGGTTCAAAATCCCATTTTCTGTTGATCAGGTCGAACAGGCCAAGACCGAGGCGCTGGCGAAATCGGGTCTCGAGAGCGCCTATGTGCGCGCACTGGCCTGGCGTGGGTCTGAGATGATGGGCGTCTCCGCCCAGAACAACACGATCCATCTCGCGGTCGCGGTCTGGCATTGGGGCGACTATTTCGCCGACAAGATGAAGGGCATCCGCCTGACACATGCCAAGTGGCGCCGTCCAGCCCCGGACACCGCGCCCTGCCATGCCAAGGCCGCTGGCCTCTACATGATCTGCACCCTGTCCAAGCATGCCGCAGAGCGCGATGGCTATGCCGACGCCCTGATGCTCGATTATCGCGGTCAGGTGGCTGAGGCGACCGGAGCCAACATCTTCTTCGTGCGCGATGGTGCCCTACATACGCCGACCCCGGATTGCTTCCTCAATGGCCTGACCCGCCAGACGGCGATCAAGCTGGCCAGGGAGCGCGGCATCGAAGTGATCGAACGGGCGATCTTCCCGGATGAGCTGTCGACCTTCTCGGAATGCTTCATCACAGGCAGCGCAGCTGAAATCACGCCTGTCGCCGAGATTGGCGAGCATGTCTACAAGCCGGGCCAGATCTCCGAAACGCTGGTCAATGACTATACCGCACTGGTCAATGGCCGGCTGGAGCTGGCGCTATAGGCGGCACGGCGCAAGCTGTACGAAAAGTCACTGAGGCCGTCTCAGGCTGGCTGCTAGGGCTTTGGCCCATGGGTGGAGCCTGGAAAGAGTTCGCGCGCGAGCGCCTTCCCTTTGTGGCGGGATCATTGGGCCTCAACGGCCTGATCCTGTTCCTTTTTGCGATTGCCTTCGGACACAAATTGCCGCCCCCTCCTGAGCCCGTGGTTTTGGAGGTGGACATCGTCGAGCTTCCACCGACACTCCCGCCAGAGCCAGAGCCAGAGCCAGAGCCAGAGCCAGAGCCAGAGCCAGAGCCAGAGCCAGAGCCAGAGCCAGAGCCAGAGCCAGAGCCAGAGCCAGAGC